>ERZ1108166.17-NODE-17-length-207622-cov-10.257396_pt1 | contig 207622 bp, 165 predicted proteins | sample MGYA00403702_ERZ1108166 | MGnify/ENA primary metagenome ERZ1108166 (study PRJEB35170, sample SAMEA104062401) | human gut metagenome | biome: human gut; feature: human-associated habitat; material: faeces | place: Denmark | collected 2012-05-01 ...
GGAACGCTTTCGGGCGTTTCTTTTTATTTTTGGACTTTCTGTGCGCGGTAGGTGCTGGGGTTGATGCCGAACTTGTTTTTGAACACGCGGCTGAATACGAAAATAGAGGAATAGTTGAGATAGGCGGCTATTTCCGTGATGGTCATGTTGCTCGTTTCGATCAACTGTTTGGCGATATCCAGTTTTTTATCGGAAAAATACGTATAGATGGATTTCCCGAATTTTTTTTTGAACACGCGCGAAATGTACACGTAATTGTAGTTGAGTTCGCCCGCAATGTCGCTGAGGCGGTCGATCTTGGTCAGATTGTGGTCGATATAGTTGATGATGCGGTAGTACAGCGTCTGTTCGCTGTCGATCAAAGGAGAGGTGTAGTGCTGGGTGTGAATATTGGAAAATACCTGCGTTACGTTGATGCAGAGCACCTTTACGAGCAGTTCGAATTTAAGCGCGGAATATTCGTTATACGATTCCAACTGGGAAATCAGTTCGGTAAAGGACGCCGCCATGGGCGGCGAGTTGTACACCCGCAGCCGCGCGCCGAGTTTTAACAGTTTGTCCTGATACATGATCTCGTGAAACTGCGACCGCTCCTTGAAACTGAATGCCAGAAAATAGTAGCGCAAGGGGTCCGCCTGGTCGGAAACGATCTCGTGCGTTTCGTTCGGAAGGGATAAAAAGATATCGTGCTTGGAGATCTCCGTGGGCACGATGCCCGCATACGAGGTTCCTTTTCCCGAAATGACGTAGGTGATCTCGAAAAAATCGTCGTGCACGTGACTTTTCACGCTCGCGCCGTTGTCGCAGTAAATTTCACCGAGTTGAAAAAGTAATAAATCGTTAAATAAGCGCGGATTGTTCAGATAATTGAAATTATAATGGAATTTATTGTCTATTTTAATGTCGTTGTCGCGCATTTGTTACTCCCTTTAACTGAATTAAACCTAATTGTACATGATTCGGCGCTTTTGTATAGGGGGGGAAGGCAAACGAGTAAAAATTCGTTAAATCATTCGTTTCAATTCGTTAAATAAGCGCGCGGGACGGGCACTTATGCGGAAGTCAAAAAATGCTAAACAACTGGTTAAATTGTGCTATTGTACTCGATTGTATTCTGTACTATACTTTGTGTAGATCGGATGATAAAAATGTGTAAGGAGGCAATATGCGAAAGATCGCCGTAAAAATACTTACGATTCTGCTCGTCGTTTCCGCCGCGATTCTGGTGCTTAGCGGCTGTGCTTCGCTGGACGTTCAACTCGACAGGGACGGCTCGGGCACGGCGACGTTGACTCTTTCCAAAGAAGAGGGCGTGACGAAAGAAAGTATCGAGAGCGAACTCAACGAGATTTTCGAGGGCGCGGCAAAACTGTCTCAGGGCAGAGACGTGTTGAAACTCAAATCCGTCAAGGAAAGCGCGGACGGATTTTCCGTCAAGATCTCTTTCCGCAGGATTCGTTACATAGAGGGAATAGGACAGTACAATTTTATGTCCTTTTCCGATTTCATCAAGGAAATGAACAAGACGTCGCTCGTTTCCAACTGGGAAAAGGGAAAGTATAAAAATATTCAGAACTATAACGAATTTATTTATAATTTCAACAACCAGGCGGACGAATCCCGCGCCTTTTCTCCCGTCACTTCGGGCGGGGAAAAACTGACCGCCAAAGAATTTACCGCGCAGGATTCTCCGTATGCCGCGAACGACAAGGGCATGATCTTCACGTATTATATCGTCGGCTTTTCCAATCTGGAATCCATCACCTTCCGTTTCAACGGCAAGATCGGCGTGGTCGGCGGCAGAAACGTGGAACTTGTGGGCGACAACGCCGTCAAGGTGACGCCCGTGCAGTCCGTCGTCAACGTGACGGAGATCCGCGAGGGGGAAGACCCCGTCGGCGTGGAGCGCAGCGTCGACTGCTTTACGGGCTACGTGTACTTCGTCGAAAGCGCCAATCTCACGCTGATTTTGTGCCTTTCGGGCGCCGGTCTGTTGCTGGCGGCGCTCATCGCGGTCGGCATTTGGCGCGGCTGGTTCAAAAAAATCTGGCGGGGCGCGCGCTGCCGCTTTATCCGCAAGAATTACGGCTTGTATCTGATGATGCTGCCCGCGCTTGTCATGCTGATCATATTTTCCTACGCGCCGATGACGGGCATCGTGCTCGCCTTCAAGGATTTTTCCATCGACGACGGGATCTTCGGCAGCGAATGGGCGGGCATGCTCGGCTTTAAAAACTTTTACGACGTCTTGACGACGCCGGGCACGAGTTTCGGTATGCTGGCGCGAAACACGGTGATCCTGGCGGGGCTGAAATTCATATTCGGATTTCTTTGCGCCATCCTGCTGGCGATCTTATTCAGTTATCTCAAAAACAACTGGTTCAAAAAGTCGGTGCAGACTATCTCGTATTTCCCGTACTTTTTGTCGTGGGTAGTGGTTTCGGGCATCGCCTATCTCTTCCTCGCGGCGGACGGCGGTATTTTAAATCAACTCATCGCGCTGTTCGGCGGCGATGCGGTGCAGTGGTACAGTGAACCGCAGTACTGGCGGGCGATCCTCACCTTTACTTCTATCTGGAAGACGGTAGGCTATTCCACCATCGTGTACCTTGCGGCGATGACCGCCGTCGATCCCGCTCTGTACGAGGCGGCGACCATCGACGGCGCGGGGCGCGTCAACCAACTGTGGCATATCACGCTGCCCGGGCTGTTCCCCGTCATCGGCATTCAACTCATATTCAGCCTCGGGAATCTCGTGCGCGACGATTTCGATCAGATCTATACCATGACGGGCGGGGGGAATTCCTACCTCATCGAAACGACGGAAGTCATCGGAACGGTCGTTTTCAAGGCGATCGGCACCGTATCCGCCTACGCCACCGCCACTGCGATGGGACTGATGCAGAGCGTAGTATCGCTGGCGCTCGTGCTATCGGGCAATATCATCGTCAAAAAGATGGGCATGCAGGGCATGTTCTAAGGGGGGAGGAAAAATTATGCTGATCAAAAGCAAGGGCGAAAAAGCCTTCGACATTTTCAATATTTTCCTGATGATCCTCTTGACCGTCATGTTCGTCTATCCCGCGATCCTGATCGTGTGCGCTTCGTTCACGTCGGCGAACATGCTCACGAAATACGGGTACAGCGTGATCATCCGCGAGTTTTCTCTCTCGTCCTACAAATACATATTCACCGCGCAGGACCTCTTTCTGCGGGCGATGGGAAATTCGCTGTTTATGACCGCTTTGGGAACGTTTTTCCTCGTCATCACGACTTCTCTGTACGCCTACGCCGTTTCCAGAAAAAAGTTGGTGTTCAAAAAGTTTTTCGTGATGGTGCTCGTGATTCCCATGCTGTTTGCGGGCGGGACCATTCCTTATTATCTGGTCATCAACGGACTGGGGCTGATGAATTCCCAGTGGGCGATCATTCTTCCCTTTTCCGTCAACGCCTGGTATATCGTGCTCGCCAAAAACTTTTTCGGAAACCTTCCCGAGGCGCTGGTCGAATCGGCGCAGTTGGAAGGGGCGAATAACGTGATAATTTTATTTAAGATCGTACTGCCGCTCGGTTTTCCCATCATGGCGACCATCATTTTGTATTCGGCGGTCGCCATCTGGAACGACTGGTTCCAGGCGATGCTGTTCATAGACAGTTCGCACAAACATTTGTGGCCCGTGCAGTCGCTCGTGAGAGAACTGGAAACGGATTTTTCCTCGCTCGTCAGTTCCATCGGCGGCGGCTCGACCATCGGGCTCAATTCCGAGGGGATCAAGAGCGCGGCGGTCATCGTTTCGACTTTACCTATCGTCATCGTTTATCCGTTCCTGCAGCGGTTCTTTATCAACGGAGTGCTGCTCGGATCGGTGAAAGAATAAAAAAATCAGGAGGAACAAGATGAAAAAACTGTTATGCGCGGCTTTGGCTGCGTGTATGCTCTTGGGGCTTTGCGCCTGCCGTGATTCGGGCACGCCGACTCCCAAGCCGAGCGGCTCGTGGGAAGAGGCGAAGAAAAACGCCGCCGAGATCACCGTGTACGTGGACGCGAGCAACATTTACGGCAGTTATATCAAGGGCAGCGACGAGGCGTACGTAAAGGACGCCATTGAGAAGAAGTTCTACGAAGACACGGGCAACGCCGTGAATTTCCAGGTGAACTACGAATCGCACGCCACGTTCAGCACCAAGTTCGGCGGGGTAATGACCACGGGCAAATGGGATATGGCGGTGAGTTACCTCGGTCAGGCAGGTCTGGACGAAATTGTCTTAAAACAGGACGTTTCCATGGATCTTGCCGATCTTTTAGACAATTACGAGCACATCGGCGAGGCGATCGCGCCCGAAGTCATGAACGCGACCACCACGCTCACGGGCGAAGTGGTCGGGATCCCTTCTTCCGTCAAGTCCAAGACCAAGGGTATACTCATCCGCAAGGATTATATGACGAAAGCGGGCTATACCGAAGACAAGGCGGAAGCGGCGGCGTCGGGCGGCAAACTCAAATTCTGTCAGACCATCGACGACTTTACGGATATGATGCGCAAGATGAAAGCCGAGATCCCCGCGTGCACCATGCCGCTGATCGGCAATTCTTACGACATCGAATTCGCCATTACGGCGGGCGCGTGCGGCACGCCCGGTTATCAGTACAAATCGGTCATTTACAACGACGACGGCAGTATCGATAAGGTCGTCCCCGGCTGGCTTTCCGAGGGGTACGACAAGGTGCTCGGCTACGAATACCTGTGGCAGAAAGAAGGCTTGTGGGAAGCGGACAATCAGGTCAAGACCAAGGAACAGCGCATCACCGATTATTCCAACGGCAAGGGCGCGATTTACTGCGTGGATACCAATATTTTAGAACTCATCGACGTGGCGCGCCAGGTAAAAGCGGTGGATAAGAATGCGGAATTTACCATTTTAGGACCGCTCGACGCGGTGGACGCGCAGGGCAAAGCGATCGAAAACAGCGGCGCTTTCGTCGAAGTTTCCAAGGCGACCGACTGCATGATCATCAACAAGCGTTCGGAAAAGGCGGAACTCATTCTCGCTTATTTCGACTGGCTGTATTCCGACGTGGAGAACTACGAGTTGTGCTCCTACGGCATCGAAGGCGAACATTGGGTAGACGCGGGAGAGGGGTACTATTCATTCCCCGCCGGCAAAGAGGACAGATACCTCACCAACCCTCCCTATTCGGGCGTGTTCAAATTTTTATACAACGACGATTTCGCCTATCGCCTGTTCAACAACTATACCGAAGAGGAGAGGGGCTGGATCGAAAAGGTGGAGAATGCGAAGACCATCTCCAATCCCACCGACTGCATGCTTTTCTACAACATGACGGCGGCGGTCGCCAACGGCTATCAGACGGCGGAAAATAATTTCTATCTCAACTGTCCCACCAAGGCGTGGAACGCCTCCGCCGATCCCGCGGTGACCTATCCCGAATACTCGGCAATGTATTTTACGCAGGCTGCGGAATATATCGAGTGGCTCACCCAGCAATATAAACTCTATATCGCCCAGCGCGGTTAACGATTTCTGCAAAGTCCGCGGGGCTGTGCGCCCCGCGGAAAATAAAAAAAGGGAGAAATTGCATGAAAAAAATCAAATATCTTTTGTCGCTCTTCGTCGTTCTGGCGCTCATGTTCACCTGCACGTTCGCGGCTTTCGCTGCGGATTATACGGTGGAAGTCAAGGACGAAAACAACCTCGCCGCCAACAAGTGGGACTGGGCGACCGACAAAGTCGGCAGCGGCAGCGCCACGTTCGGCGAAAACGGCATGAAGATCGAAAACTTCAACCTCGGCAGCAGCATCTACGCCATCTACAAGACCAATAAGATGAACGAATTCAAATATTCGATGCACGCCAACCTCAATCTCACGCGTCCCAGCCAGGTGGGCGCCGATTACAATCACGATTATTCTAACCTGTACATATCCTTTATGATCAACGCGGATACGCCCGCGCCTTCCTATACCTGTCCCTGGAACGGCGATAAAGCGTATTTCAGCATCTGTTTCGAAAATCTGCAGGGCTCGCCCAAAACGAATCTCTACCTCAACGAGTGTTTCGCGGGCAGCGGCGCGACGCGCAAAGTGGTCAGTTCGCACGACGATATTTTATGGAACGACGGCGAATTCCATTGGTTCGAGTTCGAATTCGTCAACGACACACAGGAAGCCGTCTATGACGGCAAACCCGTCACCTATACGGGCAAAACTTTTAAATTCTACTTCGACGGCGTCATGCGGTTCGAATATTTCCAGCGCGACCAGAACGTGTATTCCGATTATCTCAAAGACTACGTAAAGGACTGCAAGTTCAGCACCACGTCCGGCTACATCGGTTTCTGGCCGTCGAGCGATTTCCCCGTGGGCATGGACAGTTCGGAAACCGAATGCTACGTCGAGATCGACAAGATCCAGATCACTTCCTACGATAACGGCAACAAGGCGCCTTACGGCATCGCGCCCAAGCCCGATTTCGATATCGAGAGCGTCAACTTTACGCCCGAGGCGAGTTACGACGCGGGCACGGAGATCGAGGTGAAACTTGCGGATCTGTTCGCGTACGAAGGGGACGACGCGCTTTCCTATGCCATCAAATGCGAGGGCAAGGATATCGGCTCCGTCCGCAACGGCTACTGGGTATGGACGCCCGAAAAGGGCGGCAACTACGACGTGGACTTTATCGCCTCCAATGCGGACGGCAAGAGCGCGACCACGTACGTGACTTTCCGCGTGGCGGGAGATGCGACGCCCGAACCCGAGCCGAGTGAAAGCGGCTGCAAGAGTGCTGTGAGCGCTTCCGCGGGAATCGCAGGCGGCGCGCTGATCCTGGCGGGCGCGGCGCTCGCGCTTATCGGGCGCAAGAGGGAGAGGTAATAAGGTGAAGCCGTTCAAAACGTGTCTTTGTCTGGCGCTCGCGGCAGCGTTCGTATTCTGTGCGGCGGCTTGCGGCGGCGGCAATGAAAAGGAGGATCCTGTGACCGTCATCGAAGAGGGGTATTCGCGCCTGGACGTAAAGCAAAGCAACGGCAGAAAGACGGAGGGTTTCGGCACGCAGTTCGACACCTGTATCGTGGAAAAGCAGAACGGGCTGAACGACGCGGACTGGAAGGTGCAAATCGACGCGCTGGAAAAAATGCAGTTGCAGAGCGTGCGTATCCGTTTCTATCCCGAAATGTACGAGCGCGGCAATGATAATAACGATCCCGAATCTTTCGATTACGACAGCCCCAACGTGGATTTCGATTCCATCGAAATGAATTATCTCTACAAACTTTTGGACGTGTTCGAGAAAAACGGCGTCAAAGTGGATCTGAGTTGGTACGGCTGCCGCACGACGTTTCAGTCGGAAGACGGAAAAATCAACGGCAGTTGGCTGGGCGGCACGTTCGGGCAGGACGGCATCCTCGGCTGGATGAACGCGCCCGTTCTCACCGACCATCCCGACGAGGAGTTCGCGGAGTCGGTCGCGGCGTGTCTGAATTACCTCATCAACACGAAAAAATATACCTGCCTGTACGAATACAGCCTGTTTCCCGAACCCGAAGGCGTCATTCACGACATGGCGAAATACAAGCGGATCTGCGAAAAGGTGACGGCGAATCTGCAAAAATACGGCATAGCGGACAAAATTTTGTTCAGCGGCCCTGCGGATTACAACAATAACACGGAAACGTACGAGAGTAAATATCTCTCGTATATCGACTATCAGAAGGCGACCTCCTCGGTCTACGCGTTCAAAAACGAGTCGAGCGATGCGGAAATGCTGGCGTTTGCCGAGGCTTACGCGGCGGTGTGCGACAAATACGGGCTCAGTTGGGGCATTGCGGAGAGCGGTACTTCCAACTTTCTGACGGCCGTGACCAATTCCGATTCGGATACTTACGAGCGGGCGCTGTTCATGGCGCGCTTTCTCATCAACATGGTGAACGGCGGCTGCACGAATATCAAATATTTCGTGTTCAGCGACTGCTATTACGACGGAAATTTGAACGAATTGGGACTTTTCCGCTTCAAACACGAAGACTGGAAGGCGAAACCCGTGTGGTACAGTTGGTCGCTCATCACCCGCTACACAGAGTTCGGCAGCGATATTTTCCCCATCGGGAGCGATGTGGAAGGGGTGTGTGCCACGGCGTTTAAACTGCCCGACGGCTCCTGGACGTATCTTCTCGCGAACAGTTCCAAAAAGACGCAGAAAGTCGCAATCGTCAACGAGCGGGAAGACCGCCCCGAAACGCTTGCGCAGTATCGCATGACGGGCTCCTCCCTCCCCGAAGACGGCGCGCTCGAACTCATTGCCAATACGGGCGACGTTTCGGCGAAAAACCGCGCGGCGCACGTGACGCTCGCGCCCAACTCTTTCGTCGTTCTGTCGGATAAACAGTAAAATGAAAAGGAAAAATGCAATGAAAAAATTCATCAGTTTGCTATTGACGGGGCTGCTTCTGTTCGCCGCGGCGGGCTGTGCGCCCGACCAAAAAGGCGAGATCACCGAGATCGAAGTCGACCCCGCGTACACGCGCTACGATATCACCGAAGCCATCGATTACAAGACGGACGGATTCGGCGCGCAGATCGATACCGACGTATATATGCCCTGGAACAAATTGACCGCGGACGAGGAAACAATGTTGGAACAGCGCATCGCGGACATGAACCTGCAATACACCCGTATCAAAATGTTCCCCGAATTTTTCGAGCGCGGCAACGATAACGGCGATCCGAACGTGTTCGATTACGATTCCGAGGACGTGGATTTCGACAGCGTGGAGATGAAAGCGCTCTATAAAATTCTGGATATCTGCGAAAAGTACGGCATCCGCGTGGATCTGAGTTGGTACGGCGCGTATGCGACTTTCGATTCTTACGACGGAAAGTACGACGGTACCTGGCTCGGTTATAACAACGACGGCAGCCTCGGCTGGGTGACCGCGCCGCGCAAGACCGACGATTTCGACGGCTACGCCGAATACGCGGAAAACATCGCCGTGGGGCTGGATTATCTCATCAATACCAAAGGATATACCTGCATCTGGGGTTACAGCGTCATTGCGGAAATGTTCATCACCGATAAGGGCACCATCATCTGGGATGATTACCGCGAATGCGCACGCATCATCGTGGATCGCCTGAAAAAAGACGGGCTTTACGGGAAAGTCAAGCATATCGGCACGTCCGCCATGGCGCATAACGCAAAGTACTTTGCCGAAGAACAGGAGATGATGGCGGATATTTACGACGTCTGCGGCGTAGGCAACTACAACTGGGATAACGACAGTCCGTTCGAGGCGATGGACTATTATTTTCAGGATCTGATGAAGACGTGCCGCAAACTCGGCAAAGGGCTGGTCGAATCGGAATTCTGTCAGGGCCTGCACTTTCTGGATGCGGTGAACAAGACGGATATCGACGACTATACCGCGGGCATCTATCTCACGCGCTTCATGATCGCAGCCGCGCAGAACGGCGTGAGCGCATTCAATCACTATATTTTAGGAGATACTTTCTTCACGAATTCCTACGTGCATACGATGGGACTTTGGATGTACCGCGACAACGACTGGAAAGCGCACCCCGAGTATTATTTCTGGGGCATGGTGTGCAAGTATACGGATATCGGCAGCGAAATTCATCCCATCAAGTCCAAAGATGAAGACGTGTGCATGATCGCATTCAAACTGCCCGACGGCTCCTGGTCGTACATGATGACGAATAACGGCGCTTCGAACAAAAAAGTAGCCGTCGTGTACGGAAAGGAAGACCGCGCCAAGACGCTTTCCGCTTACAAGATCACCGAATCGCTCATTCCCGAAGACCGCGCGGTGGTTCTCCCCGAAGCGTACGCGAGCGTGGATTCTTCCAAGGGCGTGTCGTACGTTACGCTTCCGCCCATGAGTTTTACCGTACTTTCGAATAAAACTTTTCAAGCATAAAACGGAGTTTGCAGATGTCTTTTTCCAAACAGGAACAAACGGTTTTGGATTGTCTGAAAGACACGGCCTTTCAGCCCGTTCAGCCGCCTAAATTCAAACTGAAATATGCCAGCGTGGAACCGGGACTCGCGTATTCCAATACGCTGTGGGACTGGGATTCCTACTGGTACACTTACGCGCTGAAAGACGTCTGCGAACTTTTGCGCGGGGACGAAACCTTCGACTTCGCGCAAAAGAGCAGACTGGTATCGGAAGCGGCGAAAGGCAACGTCTTAAACTTTCTGGACTTTCAGGAAGAGGATGGGTTCGTGCCCATCATGCTGCGCGCCGATCACGAAAACGATACCTACGCGGTGCGCCCCGACGTGATGAACACGCACAAGCCCTTTCTCTGCCAAAGCGCGAAAATGGCGGGGGAGTTGTGCGGCGATCTTTCCTGGCTGCCCGTTGAAAAACTCGCCCTCTATCTCGGATATTACCGCAAAAATCAGTTCGACGAGCGCAGCGGCCTGTATTTCTGGCGCGACGATATCATGATCGGCGGCGACAACAATCCCACCGTGTTCGGAAGGCCCCGAAACAGCGCCGCGGATCTCTATCTTAACTGTTTTTTATACGCGGAGTACCGCGCGTTCGCGGAAATTTTGCGACGGAAAGGAGAGGACGCGCGCCTGCCCGAAGAGGAGGGGAACCGCCTCTTGGAGAGCATCCGCCGCGAAATGTGGGACGAGGGCACGGGGCTTTACTATTCGCAGGACCTGCTCGTACATACCTACAAGACGGAAATATTCCATCGCGGGCTGCCCGCGTTCTGGAAAAGCATGCCCCTGAAAATCAAGACGTGGGGCTGTTATCTGCCGCTTTTGTGCCATATCGCCACGCCGCAGCAGGCACAGCGCATGGTGAGAGAGTACTTTCAAAGCGCGCTCTGTTCGGATTACGGCATCCGCACGGTCGCAAAGGACGAAAAGATGTACGATCTTACGCCTTCGGGGAATCCCTCCAACTGGCTTGGCGCGATCTGGACGGTTTCCAATTACGCCTTGTTCAGAGGATTTCTCGATTACGGCTTTGCCGAAGAAGCGCTCACGATCAAAAATCAGACGCTCGCCTATCTCGCGCGCGATATCGAAACGCACGGGAGCATGAGCGAGTCGTATCACCCGGATACGGGCGAGGGGATATTGCATCATAACTTTTTCAGTTGGAACTGCCTGGCAGCCTCCATGATACGGGAAAGCAAGAACATTTAAAAGAGGTGTCACATGAAATTCGGCGCGATTACCGACTGCCTGAAACAACCTACCCTGCGCGAAGCGATCGCCGCCGCGGCGGCTCTGAAACTCGAGGGCGTACAGATTTACGCGACAACGGGCGAATTCAGCCCCGAAAATCTGACCGAAGCGGACAAAACGTATTACAAAACGCTGCTCGCGGAACATGATCTTTGCGTCAGCGCGCTGTGCGGAGATATGGGCGGTTTCGGGTTCGAGATCGAAAAGGACAATGCCGCGCGCATCGAAAAGACAAAGCGTATCGTCGATCTGGCGGCGGAATTCGGAACAAACGCCGTGACTACGCATATCGGCGTGATCCCCGCCGACGAAAGAGATCCGCGTTACCGCGTCATGCTGAACGCGCTCACCGCGTGCGGCCTGTACGCAAAGAGCCGCGGCGTCACGCTCGCCGTCGAAACGGGCCCCGAAAAGGCGGCGACTTTAAAAAAATTCGTCGAGCGCACCGAAGGCGGCGTGGGCGTCAATCTCGACCCCGCGAATTTCGTCATGGTCACCGCGCAGGACCCCGCCGAGGCGGTGTATCTTTTGAAAGAATATATCGTCCATACGCATCTGAAAGACGGCAGAAAACTGGACTCTGCGCAGACGCCCGAAGAGGTGTACCACGCTTTCGCCCTCGGCGGCGTGGAGGCGCTCAACGCCTGCGACGGATTCGAGGAACTGCCCATAGGCAAAGGCGACGTGGATTGGAAAGCCTATCTGCGCGCGCTTAAGGACGTCGGGTATAGCGGCTTTCTGACCGTCGAACGCGAGGCGGGCGAAAATCCGCTCGAAGACATCGCCGCGGGACTGGAATTTATCCGCGCGCTCATGCGGACATGAAATATAACGAAGATATGCGCCCGCGCCTGCACTTTACGCCGCGCGCGGGCTTTTTGAACGATCCGAACGGGCTGGCGTACGACGAACGTTCGCATACCTATCACGTGTGTTTTCAGTATCAAAGGGACGTGAACTGCGACCTTTATATCGGCTGGCGGCACGCTGTAGGCGATCATTTGTGCGCTCTGCGCGAACAAGGCACCGTCATAGAGCCGAATCCGTACGGCGTTATATTTTCGGGAAGTTCGGTGCGCGACGAAAAAAACGCGAGCGGACTGTTTGGCAAAGAGGGCGCGAACCTTTTGTCCTTTTACACCGTGCATGATTTAGAAACAAAGCACGAGTATCAGGCGATGTCCTATTCCGCGGACGGCGTTTCCTGGACGCCGTACCGCGGCGGCGCGCCCGTCATCGACAACGAAAACGATCGCTACGGCGTGAACGCTTTCCGCGACCCGAAAGTCGTGCGCTGCGACGAAGATACCTGGCTGATGATCGTGGGCGGCGGCGTTCTGCGCCTGTTCGCATCGCGCGATCTCAGGCATTGGGAATTTCAGTCGGAGATCGAAAATACGGACGCGGAGGATGCGGAGATCACGGAAAAACTGTTGATCCTGCAAAAATATCTTCCCGATAACGTGACGCACGGAGAGAAGATGATTTCCGAATGTCCCGACCTGTTCCCCATGGGAAATAAATGGATATTATCGGGCGGCGGGCTCTTTTACGTAGTGGGAAGAGTGGAAAAGAAAAACGGAAAATATGCATTTATTGCCGAGAGCGGCAAGCGCGCTTTCGCGCGTTCGACAGAATTTTTCGCGCACCGCGGCGAGCCTTACGCCATGCAGACCTTTTCCGACGGTCGCCGCCTCGCCTTTTTCTGGCATATGGATACGACCGCGCGGGAGATCGAAAACAAGCCCTGGAACGGCGCGCTTTCCCTTCCCTTACAACTGCGTATGCAAGGCGGCCGCCTGTGCGCATATCCCGCAAGGGAAGTCGATCGGCAGTTTGAGAAAATCGTATTTTGCGCCGCGCGCGTCAGCGAAAACACTTCGCTTTCGCCCGAGCCGCTGCTCCTGTTCGATCTTACGATAGAGGGCGAAAAGGATTATACCGTCTTTCTGGAAAACGAACGTTCAATCATCCGCCTTTTCGCGTGCCCGCGGGAAGGATATTTATATATCGATCTGACGCGCGCGGAAGAATTTTACGAACACACCGTGGGGAAAATTCCGCTCGGGGAACGGGGAAAAATGCGCGTCGTAAAGGACGGCTGCGCGCTCGACGTATTCGCGGACGGCGGAAAAAACTGGTATTCCGCGTTCGTGTTCTCGGAAAATATGCGATATTTTGTGCGCCTCGCAAGCGAGAGCGCCTTACATGCAAAAAACGTACGGCTGAAAACGGGCCGCGTATAGAACGACAAAATTTTGATTTGCCCTACGGAGCAAAAGGAGAAACATCATGGATCAAAAAATTTGTATTGCAGTCGTCGGCTGCGGACGTATCGCCACGAACGGGCATTTCCCCGCGTTTCGGGCGCTCTCCGACATGGTGCGCGTGAAATACGCGTGCGATCTGATCGAGTCCAAAGCGGCTCTCAAACAAAAGGAATATCCCGAACTCGTGGAAAACGTGATCACCGATTACAAGATCGCGCTCGCCGATCCCGAAGTCGAGGCTGTGTACGTGCTCACGCCCAACTACGCGCACTACGTCGTCACGATGGACGCGTTGCGGGCGGGCAAACACGTGTTCTGCGAAAAACCCATCACCGTCAACTACAAACTGTCGGAGGAGATGGCCGCGGAGGCGAAAAAACAGGGTAAGATACTCAATATCGGCGTCTGCAACCGCTACAACAAATCGGTGGAAATGCTCGAAGAGATGAACCGCAAGGGAAAATTTGGCAACATCTATCATGTGTATTGCTCTTTCCGCAGTTACCGCTGTATCCCGGGGCTGGGCGGCGCGTTCACGACCAAAGCGGAAGCGGGCGGCGGCGTGCTCATCGACTGGGGCGTGCATTTTCTCGACCTCGTTCTGTACGTATTGGGCGGCGCGAAACTGAAAACCGTCACCTGCGACGCGTATAACGAAATGGCGAAGGATATGAAAAAATATTCCTATCTCGGCATGTGGGCGGAAGACACGAAGAATACCGAAACGGGCGTGAACGACGTGGAGGATTTCATTTCAGGCTACGTGCGTACGGACAAGGCGTCCATTTCCTTCAACGGAGCCTGGGCGCAGAACATCGGAGAAGACGAAATGTTCATTGATTTTCTGGGCGACAAGGGCGGGGCGCGGCTCACCTACGGCGGGCATTTCACGCTCTATACCGCGGACGAAAACAATACGCTGCAAAAGACGGAGTTTTCTTATAACATTCCCGACCATTTCCGCTGCGAGGACGAGGCGTTTTTAAAAGCGACGCGCACGGGCGAGCATACCAAGACGTATATCGGCGAGATCCTGGAATCGGCAAAACTTCTGGACGCGCTGTATCAGTCGGCGGAGAAAAAACGCGAACTGGAACTGTAAATTATGAAGAAAAAACTGAGAGTCGCCATCATCGGCTGCGGCCGCATATTGCCCATGCACGCCGTGCCCGCCACGGTTCTGGAACAGTCGGAACTCGTCGCCGTGTGCGATATCCGCGCCGAGCGCGCAAAAGCAGCTGCGGAAAAGTACGGTTGCAAGGCATATACGGACTATAAAGATCTTTTGAAAAAGGAAAAATTAGACGCCGTGCACGTGTGCATACCGCACTATCTGCACCCGATCGTTTCCGAATACGCGCTCTCGTGCGGGGTGAACGTGCTGAGCGAAAAACCCATGGCGATCGACTGCGAATCGGCGGAAAAATGCGTGCGCACGGCGGAAAGGTTCGGGCTCAACTACGGCGTGATTTTGCAATGCCGCTACAATAAGTCCGCCCAACTCGTCAAACGCGCGCTGCTCGGCGGCAGGCTGGGGAAAATTATTTCCGCGCGTTCCACGCTCACCTGGACGCGCCCCGACAGTTATTATGCCGAATCCGACTGGAAGGGCACCTGGGACAAGGAGGGCGGCGGCGTCGTCATCGACCAGGCCATTCATTCCATGGACCTCGTCAACTGGTTCATCGGCGATACGCCCGTCAAGGTGGACGTTTCCATCGCCAACCGCGGGCACGAGATCGTGAAGGTGGAGGACAGCGCCGAGGGGCTGATCACCTATCGGAACGGCGTGCGCTACGGCTTTTACTGCATGAACAACTACGGCTGCGACGAACCCATCGAAATACGGCTCTTGTGCGAAAAGGGCAAAGCCGTGCTCACGTATGACGATGCGTGCATTTCCTACGACGACGGCACCAACGAAACGGTGGTCGAACAAGGCTCCGACATCGTGTACGAGGGCGGCAAGGATTATTGGGGATTCCAGCACATCAAACAGATCTCCCAGTTTTACAACGCCGTGCTCGGACTGGAACCTTTGGAGATCAGCGGGCGCGAGGCGCTGAAAATCCAAAAACTTATCTGCGCCGTGTACGAGAGCGGCAAATCGGGCAGACCCGTATATCTGAATGAGGAGAAAAAATGATCAAGATCGGTTTTATCGATAATTTTTTGAGCGAATGGCACGCGAACAACTATCCCGACATGATCCGTGCCAACGGGCGTGCGCGCGCGCTCGGCATGGACGTGTGCTATGCGTATGCGAAAGAGGAGGTTTCTCCCTACGACGGCGTGACGACGGACGAATGGTGCCGCGCGCACGGCGTGCGGCGCGTCGGTTCCGTCGAGGAACTCGTGGACAGATCCGACTGCATTGCGGTGCTCTCGCCCGACAATCCCGAACTGCACCTCGCGCTTTCCGAATACGCTTTGAAAAGTGGCAAACCCACCTATATCGACAAGACGTTCGCGCCCGATAAGGCGACGGCCGAAAAACTCTTCGCGCTCGCGAAAGAGCACGGCACGCCCGTGTATTCCACCTCGTCGCTGCGCTTTGCCGACGAAATGAAATTTTACCGCGAGAGCGAAGTCGGCGCAAAGAGTTGCATGGTGTGCGGCTGTTACCGTTTCGATATCTACGCAATACACATTTTCGAACTTATGTGCACCATCATGAAGACGGGCGCAAAGCGCATGATGGCCGTGCAGACGGGGCGCAACCGCAATATCGTCGTCGATTACGGCGGCGGGCGTTCGGCGAGTTTTTTACAGATGCACACCGACGATCCCATCGGCGTTCCCTTCATCACTTCCGCGCAGATGCCCGACGGTAGCGCGCATTATTACACCATCGCGGACGGGTATCAGACGCGCTTTGTGGAGCACCTCGTGGAATTTTTCGCCACGCGCGTACCGCAGGTGGATTGCGGCGAAACCATCGATCTGATGGGGATGCTCGAAACGGCGGAAAAGGCGCTCGAAAAACCTTTCGTCTGGTTCGATATCTGATGAATACCATCTTTGACGAACGCGCGAAGTGGATCTCCGACGGCAGCCGTTTCGTTGCGGAGAGCGACGCCGTCGGCTCGCCCGCGCTCTACCTTTCACACCGCGTCCGTCTGAAAAAAACAGAGACCGCGCGCGTGACGATGTGCGGGCTGGGGCTGTTCGAACTCTCGATCAACGGGCGAAAGGTGTCCGACCGCGTATTGGAGCCCGCCTTTACGCAGTACGACAAGCGTGCGCTCTATACGGTTTTCGAAGTTGCGGAATATCTTCTCGAAGGGGAGAACGATTTTCTCGTCGTGCTGGGGGACGGCTGGTACAACCAGACCACGCGCGATACCTGGGGATTTTACCGCGCGGCGTGGCGCGACTGCCCGAAAATGATATTTCAGTTGGAAACGGACGGGGAATTTGTTTATTCGGACGGGAATTGGCTCGTCGGGCACGGTCCCGTCGTTTCCAATGCGCTGCGCGCGGGCGAAACGTACGATGCGCGCATATCCGTACAGACCGACCGCCCCGCGCAGATCGTGGCGCCGCCAGGCGGCGTCCTGTCGCCGCAGACACTGCCGCCCATCCGGGAATGCGAGCGGCTTTTTCCCGTTTCCGTCACGGAAGGCGAGGGGTATACGCTCTACGATTTCGGCAAAAATATCGCGGGCTACTGCTCGGGTTCTTTTTCGGGAGAGCGCGGCGCGCGGGCGGAACTCGTCTATTCCGACCGCCTGACGGACGGGCGGTGCGACAACGCGAGCAACGGCATGTACATTTTCAATCCCGAAGTGAAATACCAGACGGACACCGTCATCGTCGGCGATAAGGAAACTTTCTTTAAACCCAAATTCGTCTATCACGGATTCCGCTACGTCGAAGTGCGCGGCGATGCGCGCGTGCGCGGGCTCACGGCGCATTTCGTGCATACCGATCTGAAAAGGACGGGCGATTTCCGCTGTTCGGACGAACGGCTGAACGATTTGCATTCGATGAGCCTCAACGCCATCCTGAGCAACTATCACGGCTTTCCCACCGACTGCCCGCACCGCGAGAAAAACGGCTGGACGGGCGACGCCCAACTGACGGAAGAAACGTGCGTATATCATTTCGATATGCGCGAGGCGTATAAAAAATGGCTGTCGGATTTTGCCGACAATCAGCGCGGGAGCGGACAGATCAGCGCGATCATTCCCTCGTGCGGCTGGGGTTACAACTGGGGCAGCGGCCCCGCGTGGGATTTCGCTCTCTTTCAGTTGACGCGCGCGCTCGATTTTTATTACGAAGAGCACGATTTCGCGCGGGAAATGTTTCCCGTGCTCGAAAAGTACCTGCGCTATGCGAAAACGTACGAAAAGGACGGGTTGGTCTGTTACGGCTTAGGCGACTGGAATTATCCGAAAAACGTTTCCTTCGCCGTCTGCCCGACCGAACTGACGGATTCGTGTTACTATCTCGAAATGCTGCGAACCGCCGCCGGACTTGCGCCCGAAAACGCGGAAACGTATGCGGCGCAGGCGGAAAAGACGGCGCGCGCGATCGCGGAAAAATACGCGCATGAAACGAGTTTGACGGGGCTTGCGGCGCTCACTTCTTCGGGGATTATCGACAAGGGGCAAGAGATCGCCGCATATCTGGAACAAAACGATTGCGCGCCGCACTGCGGGATTCTGGGCATGCGCTTTTTAGTGCTTTCGCTGTTGAAAATGAAGCGGAGCGATTTATCCTTTCGGCTGCTGACGCGCGCCGATTATCCTTCGTTCGGGTATTGGGCCGCGCACGGGCAGACGGCGCTGTGCGAGGATTTCGAACTGACGAATTCGCTCAATCATCCCATGTACAGTTGCATCACCGAACTGATGACGAAGGGCTTTTGCGGCGTTTTATTGGGGCGGGGGCGTAAGAGCGCCCGCATCGAACCGCAGATCCCGGCGCCGATTTCGTGGCTTTCCTGCTCTTTTGCGGGTTTTTCCGTGCAATACCGAAAGGAAGAGGGGGAAACTTTCGAGATTTTCGTCCCAAAGGGACGAAAGGCGGTCTTCGTGCGGGAGGGGACCGAAACGCCGCTGCATTGCGGAAACAACAAACTTGTTTTTTAAAAGAGAGCCGTTCGTTTGAACGGCTCTCTTTTCGTATCGTTGCCCCTCGGTTGCAAAAAGCGGGGGTGCGCGTGCTGACTTTTGTCGATTTTTTGTATCGGGCGGGTGAAAATTCGGTCTATTTATCATGAACATTGCAGTTGTGCTTGCAAGTTGTTTGATTTTTGCGGCAAATTATGCTATACTTGGATACGAATACTAAAATGAAAAACGAGAGGATATTGGCATGGAAGGCGGCAACGAACAAAAAATTCTGTTCTCGGCGGTACAGCCGAGCGGCGCGGTGACCATCGGAAATTATATCGGCGCCATTAAAAACTGGGTGGCGTTACAGGACGAATACCGCTGTTTTTACGCGGTCGCCGATCTGCACGCCATCACCGTCAGACAAGAGCCTTCCGCCCTTCGCCGCAACACGCTCGAACTTCTGGCGCTATTTATCGCCTGCGGCATCGATCCCGATAAATGCGTGCTCTTCGTGCAGTCGCACGTACCCGCCCATTGCGAACTTACCTGGACGCTCAACACCATTACCTATCCCGGCGAACTTTCGCGCATGACGCAGTTCAAGGACAAGAGCGCGCGGCACGCCGAAAACGTGAATATGGGGCTGATGGACTATCCCGTTTTAATGGCGGCGGATATTCTTTTGTATCAGTCCGCGCTCGTGCCCGTCGGCGCCGACCAGAAACAGCATCTGGAACTTTCGCGCGATCTGGCGCTCCGTTTCAATAACCGCTACGGGCAGACCTTTACCGTCCCCGAGCCGTACATCCTCAAAGAGAACGGCGCGAAGATCATGAGCCTTGCCGAGCCTGCGAAAAAAATGTCCAAGTCGGACGACAACGTCAATGCGTTCGTCACCATGACCGACGATAAGGATACGATCATTCGCAAATTCAAGCGCGCCGTCACCGACAGCGGCAGCGAGATCCGCTTTGCCGAGGAAAAACCGGGCGTTTCCAACCTTCTTACCATTTATTCCGTCTTTTCGGGAAAGAGCGTCAAAGAGGCGGAAGCGGAGTTTTCGGGCAAAGGCTACGGCGATTTCAAACTCGCGGTGGGCGAAACCGTTGCGGACGCGCTCGCGCCCATACAGAAAAAGCGCGCCGAACTTCTGGCGGATAAGGCGTATCTCGAATCCGTCATGAAATCGGGCGCGGGATCGGCGTTTAAAGCCGCGCGCAGAACGCTTTCCAAAGTATACAGAAAGATCGGCTTTTACGCAGGAGAATAAATTATGTTCGGTTACATTCAGCCCGATATGCCCTATCTGTACGGCAAGGACGCGACGCTGTATAAAGCGATGTACTGCGGGCTGTGCAAGAGCATCGGCGCTTCCTGCGGGCAGCGCGCGCGGCTTGCTCTGTCGTTCGACATGACCTTTTTATCCGCGCTCCTGCACAATATCATGAATACCGACGTGCATATCGAAAAGGCGCACTGCGTGCTTCATCCGATCGTAAAGCGCCCCGTCGCGGGGGACGATGCGATCACGCGCGCGGTCGCTTGCCTCAATACCGCCTTCACGTACTATAAACTGTCCGACGACGTTGCGGACGAACATAAAGGAAAGATCAAACGCGCCTTTTTCGCAAAGGGCTTTCGAAAGTCCAAAAACGAACATCCCGAGATCGCGCGGATTATTCAAAGGCGCATGGAAGAACTCTGGAAATTGGAAAAGGAGAACGCGGACAGCCTCGATCGCGCCGCCGATCCGTTCGGCATGATGATCGCCGACCTTTCCGATTACGTTTTAAAAGAGTTCGCCACCGAATATACGCGGCGGTTGTGCTATTCCATCGGCAAATGGGTGTACCTCATCGACGCGCTCGACGATTACGAGAAGGATATCAAAAAGAAAAATTACAATCCTTTTTTCGCGGCGTTCGGCGAGGGGAGCAAGTGCGAAATGCTCGCCGCCCACGGCGAAGAGGTGAATTTCGTATTTCAAAGCGTATTTGCGGAAAACGCGGAGTGTTTGCGGAATATCAGATTCCATTTCAACCACGATCTGACGGACAATATCATTCTGCGCGGCATTCCCGCGACGACCAAACGCATTCTGGCGGGCAAATGCGCCTGCAAAACAAAAAGCGAATTGAAGAAAGTGCGCGCATAGAAACCGCTCTTTTTCGATAAGATAAAATAAACGGCGAAAAGCCAAGGGAACGACGATGAACAAACAATATTACGAACTTTTGGGACTGGACGAAAGCGCAACGGACGAATCCGTCACCGCTCGGTACGAAGAACTCAAAAAGAAATATTCCGAAGATCGGTTTTTGGAGGGCGAAGCGGGCAACGAAGCCGCGAGAATGCTCAACAGGATCGACGTTGCGTATCATGAGATCATGTCCGAGCGCGGCGAGCGCCGCACGCGCGAGGATGCGGGCAGCGCGTACGCCAAAGTAGACGAACTCATCCGCGCGGGCAATCTTTCGGAGGCGCAGGCCGCTCTGGACGAATTCAACGAGCGTCCCGCAGAGTGGCACTATCTGCAATCGGTCATCTTCTATAAGAAAAACTGGATGAACGAGAGCAAAAAGCAGTTGGAGATCGCCATTCAGATGGACGGCGAAAACACCAAGTACAGGACTGCCTACAATAAACTGAAAGAAAAGATCGAATTCGATAAAAAACAGGCGGATCCCGCCAAGACCGCGCCGCCGCAGGGCGCCGCGGGAACGGGCGGATACGACGAAACGCAGCAACAGATGGGCGGCGGCTTCTGCGAGCAGTGCGCCACCTGCTGCGCGTGCAACATGCTGCTCAACTGCTGTATGAACGCCTGCTGCGGCTGCAGATAAAGTCTTCCCCGAACGGTTTACCGTTCGGGGTTTCGTACCGTGTGCGGGGAAAAGCATTGCCCGCGGAGTGTAAGTTTATGAAAAATCATTCTTTCCGCATCGCGCTTTCCGCGGTGGCGTGCGCGCTCGCCGTCGTCATGCTGACGCTGGGCATGTACGTGCCTTTTATGACGATCACGGCATACGTGTTCGCGGGCCTCGCGATCATGCTGCCGCTCGCCAAAGATTTTCGGTTCAGCGCTTTTTTGTGCTATATCGCCACCTGCCTTCTGGCGCTTTTGTTCGGCGGCGTGGGGAATTTCTGGAAACTGTTCGCGTTCGTCGTCTTTTTCGGGCTTCATCCCATCGTCAATTCCCTGCAAATAAAATTTAAGATCAACAAATGGATCGCCCTCGTTGTCAAGACGATCTGGTTCGACGTGAGCGTCTGGCTCGTCTGGAAGTTCGCGGGGCTGTTCGTCGTGCAGTACGACTGGATCAACGACTACATTATTCTGATCATCGCGACCGCAGGTTCGGCGCTGTTCGTCTTTTATGATTTCGTGATGTTCCGCTGTCAGCGCCTCGTCAACTATTATGTAGGCAGAATCGCGCGGCAGTAAAAATGCCTATTTTATAGTGGAGAGAAGAAATATGCTGGATAAGAATATGGAGTTCACGGGTTTTGTCGAGGCCCTCGGCTCCAACGGCGAGGGGATCGTCAAGAGCGAAGGCACGACCTTTTTCGCGCCTTATACGCTGACGGGCGAAAAAGTGAAACTGAAAGCCCTCAAAGTCAAAAATAAGATCGGTTACGCAAAAGTTCTGGAAGTTTATACGCCCGCGGACGAGCGCGTGCGCCCCGTTTGCAAGAACTTTATGCGCTGCGGCGGCTGTCAGTTACAGCACGTGAAATATACTTCGCAACTCAAACTCAAACAGAAAACCGTCCGCGACGCGCTTGTAAAGATCGCGGGCATCGATACGGAAGTTCTTCCCACGATCAAGAGCGACGAGCCTTTCGCCTATCGCAATAAATTGCAGATCCCCGTAGGCGTCGGCGCGGACGGGCAGAACGTCATCGGTTTTTTCGCCGAGCGGAGCCACCGCATCGTGCCGCTCAAAACCTGTCCCATCCACCCCGAATGGGCGGAAACGGTCATCGCCGTGTTCTATACATATATGGAAAAGTGCGGGCTGTGCGGCTACGACGATGCAACGGGGCGCGGCGATATCCGCAGCATCGTGGTGCGCGACGTGGCGGGCAATCTGATCGTCACCGTGGTGGCGACGCACAGAGATCTGAAAGGCATCGGAGAACTGATCCGCCTTTTATCGGAAAAACTTTCGAGTTTTTCACTCTATCTCAATCTCAACGACGCGGATACCAACGTGGTGTTCGGCGAAGAATTTATTCTCCTGCACGGCGCGGGGCGGTATACCGCAACGGAATGCGGCATCAAGTACGAAGTGGGGGCGAATACCTTTATACAGGTGAATTCGGGCGTTTGCCGCAAACTGTACGATCGCACCGTCAAGGCTGCAGCGGAGAGCGGCTGCACGGCGGCGATAGACTGTTACAGCGGCGGCGGACTGATGACCGCCATGCTCGCCAAGACGCTCGGGAAAGCGTACGGCATCGAAATCGTGCGCGAGGCTGTGGACTGCGCCGACGGTTTGAAATCGCTCAATAAATTGCAGGATAAAATGAGCAACCGCTGCGGAAAGGTGGAGGATATACTGCCCTCCGTTCTGGAAGAAGTCGACGCAGATCAATGTTTTTTGGTCGTCGACCCGCCCCGCAAGGGAGTGGACCGCGCGACGCTGCGCGCGATCTTAAAATCGGGCGTCAAAAAAATGGCGATGATCTCCTGCGACCCCGCCACCATGGCGCGCGACGCGGGTATTCTGACGGGCGCCTTGACCGAAATCGACGGCGAACTCAGAAAAAATCCGGACTATCGGAAAAACGGCGGCGGTCACTTTAAAATCCAATGCGTACAACCTTTCGATATGTTCCCGCAGACCAAGCACGTCGAAACGCTTGTTCTTTTGAGCAGATAAATGGACTGGTTCAATATTTACGGTCTGATATTCGTCGCGACGCTGCTCGTTCCCAATATCGTTTACGGGGCGTTGCATCGGGATGTTCAGCCGCCGAAATGCGGAAAAGTGCTGGAAATTTGCGAACAGATCGGAAGATACGGCGCGATGGCGTGCATGGTCTTCAACATACCGTACGTTGTTTTCGGATTTTGGTTTGCAGGCGGTTTTGCGGCGTATCTCTTTGCGGGCGGGGCGCTGCTCTTCCTGTATATTCTGCTGTTTGCGCTTTTTTGGCGGAAATCGCATCTTGCAAAGGCGCTCGCGCTCTCGGTTTTGCCGACGCTGTTATTTCTTGCGTGCGGGGTTTTGCTTCTTCATATTCCGCTCATCGTCTTTGCGGCGATATTCGGATATGCGCATATCACCATCAGTTGTAAAAATGTAAAATATATATAAAGAGGAGCGCGGCATTTGACCGCGCTCCTCTTTATTTCAAATGATCTGTGAGATTTCGTTGAAAGTATTTTTTATAGAGACGGCTTACGTAGTTTGGGTCGGAATAGCCGAGAAGTTCCGCCGCTTTACAGAGCGGCATTTTTTCTTTTTCCATGAGAGAACGGATCTTTTCCAATTTGACGCGGTTTACGAATTTCTGAAACGGGATGCCCTCCGTATTTTTGAATACCGCGCAAAAATATTCGGGTGAAATGCCGAGAAATTGCGCGGTTTCGCGTTCCTTGACGGGTTTATACAAATTTTCGAACACGTACTCTTTCGCGCGCTCCACATAGCGCAGATTGCCGTAAGCGGCGCCGCGTCCGCCCCGCACCGCGCAAGCGTGGATCTCTCCCAAAATCTGCAAAAACAGCCCCGACAGAATGCACTTGCTCTCGCCGTAGAGCGTATACGTGCGGATGATCTCGTCGATCAGCGCGCGGATCTTGCCCGTCTTCGCCGCCTCGGTGACAAGAGGCAGGCAAAGCGCTCCGTTTTCGTCCTTTTCCGCGTCCGCGAACCCGACGAAAAAGCAGACGGTACGGTGCTTGTGGGGGCTGTCGCCCGTCACGCGCAGGGGCGCGCGAGAGAGGTTGCAAAGTACGTCGTTTCTGCGCGCAGTGCTTTCCGTGTTTTCCCGTGAAAGCGTGAGGGTACCCTCCGCGATATACGTGACTTCGATGCAGTTTGTTTTTGCGGGAAGGTCGTTTCGGTAAATCGTATCGCCGTACTCGTGCGCGAACGCGATCTCGGGCAGACTTAAAATTCTGATCGTTTCCATGGGGACAGTATAATAAATTATCTTAATTTTGTCAAGAGAACATAAAATTGTTTATTGCAATCGCGGGGCGTGCGGCGTATACTGTCGGCAGAGGTGAAAATTATGTCGACACAGGCATTGAAAGAGGAAATGCGTCAACGCCCCGCGGGCGTTTTTGCGAATTATTACTATAAATATCTCGGGTACAGGGAAGATCTCTGCGCGCCCGCCGTCAAGGCGCGCGCAAACGCCGTGTATACGCTCTTTTCCCGTGCGGGTGCGTACGTCTACCGCAACGATCTGATCGCGGGCAGTATCCGCCCGTTATGGTGCGAAAAAAGTGAAGCGGAACTTCGTTACGCCCGTTCGATCGCGGACAGTTTCGGCGAGCGCACGTTCTGGCACAACGCAGATCATTTTTCTCCCGATTACGGGAGCGTCGTTTGCGACGGCATCGCGGGCATGCTCCGAAAGATTGAAATTTCGAAAGCGGTGCACGCGGACGACGCGGCAAAATCTTCCTACCTCGCGGCGATGCAAAAAACGCTCGAAGGTTTTAAAAATCTCTTGCTTTCCTACGCCGTGGAAGCGGAAACGCTGCAAGGCTGCGAGGGCTATTTCGGCGATCGGCTGAAACGCATTGCGGGCAACTGCCGTAAACTCGCATACGACGCGCCCGAAACGTTTGAAGAGGCGTTGCAACTCGTATGGATGTGCCACGTCGGTTTTCTGATGGAGGGGCGCGCGGCGATGGCGCTGGGCAGAATGGACCAATATCTGTTCCCTTTTTATGAACGCGACATAAAGCGCGGCGCGCTCACGCGCGGGCAGGCTGTGGAACTTCTGGAAAACGTGTTCATGAAGATCTACGAATCGCGCGCCTATAAGGACGGCGACGACGTGGTGAACATCTGCATCGGCGGCACGGATCTTGCGGGCAAATGCGAAGTGAACGATTTGAGTTACTGCATTTTGGAGGCCGTGAAGAACTGCAACGTGCCCGGTCCGAATCTTTCCGCGCGCGTTTCTTCTCAAACGCCCGACGATTTTCTGGACGCCTGTCTTCGGGTGATCGGGACGGGGTTGGGATATCCCGCGCTGATGAACGACGAGGTGAATATTGCGGCGCTCCGCAGATACGGCTATGAAGAGGCGGACGCCTATGATTATTCCATGGTCGGCTGCATCGAAAATTTCATCACGGGCAGACAGCCGCCGTGGAGCGACGGGCGGTTCGATACGCCGCGCTTTTTCGAATACCTGTTCAACGAGGGACGCGGGATCGTTCACCCGTCGATGGGAGTGAACACGGGGCCCGTGCGGGAAATTTCGTGTATGGAAGATTTTTTAAGGAAATTCCGCGAGCAACTGGAATACGGCGCGCAGGAATATTACGCCTTTTTCAACAACGAAAACTGCCGCTATTCGCCCGCGCGGTACCCGCAGCCCTTTCTGTCCTGTTTCTGCCGTGACTGCATTGCGCGGGCGCAGGACATTCTGGAAGGGGGCAGCAAATACCCGTCCGTGCACGGCGCGGCGCTCATGGGCGTGGGAACGGTGTGCGATTCGCTCGCCGCGGTGGAAAAGGTGGTTTTTACGGACGGGGCGGCTACGCTTGAAGAACTGCGCGATGCACTCGCCGCGAATTTCGAAGGATACGAAGATCTGCGGAAAAAACTTCTCGCCGCGCCAAAATACGGCAATAACGACGATTTCGCGGACAAATACGCAATATGGTTCGTCGATACGCTCTTTGCGATCTTTTCGAAATTCCGCACGCGCGACGGCGGCGCGTTTTATATCGCGATGGCGGCGAACGTCAGCAACATTGCGGCGGGGAAAATCATTGCGGCGACGCCCGACGGGCGCAGGGCGGGCGAACCGCTTTCCGACGCCGCGTCCCCGACTTACGGGCGCGACGTGCGGGGCGCGACGGCGACTTTGAACAGCGTTTCCAAACCCGACTATACGAAAGTCGCCTGCGGCACGGTCCTCAACCAGAAGTTTTCGCCGTCCATGTTCGAGGGGGAAAAACGCAAAAAACTGTCCGCCCTTCTCAGGGTGTATTTTCAAAAGGGCGGGCAGGAGATGCAGGTGAACGCGACCTCGCGCGAGGTTCTCAAAGACGCGATGGCGCACCCCGAAAACTATCCGCAACTCGTGGTGCGCGTTTCAGGCTTTTCCGCGCTGTTCGTCACGCTCGACAGGGACGTGCAGGAAGATATTCTGCGCCGCACGCAGCAGGGGTGAAAGATGCGGCTGAACATATCGGATATCCAGCATTTCTGCACGGGCGACGGCGAAGGGATCCGCACAACGGTGTTTTTCAAGGGGTGCAACCTTTGCTGTCCCTGGTGCCATAACCCCGAAACGGTTTCTTCCGCGCCGCATATCCTGCGTTATGCCGACCGCGAGATCGCCTGCGGCCGCAACGTATCCGTTGCCGCGCTTGTTGCGGAAATCGGCGAGGACGGGGAGTATTATCGGGCAAGCGGCGGGGGCGCCACGCTGAGCGGCGGCGAACCGCTGTTGCAGGCGGAGGGCGCGGCGCTTCTTGCAAAGAGCCTTCGCAGCGAGGGGACGGAGGTTTTGATCGACACGGCGGGGTGCGTTCCCTTTTCCGCGTTCGAAAAGGTCATGCCCTATACAAACGGGTTTTTGTTCGACGTCAAGGCGTGCACGGAGGAAGATTACGCGCGTATCGGCGGTGAATTTTTCCTCGTCCGTGACAATTTCGGAAAACTGACGAAAGCGGGTGCACACGTGCGCGCACGTGTGCCGCTCATACCGAATTTCAACGACGGCAAGGAGTACTGCGAAAAAATGTGCGCTTTTCTACGTTCGCTGGGCGCGGAAAAGGTCGATTTGCTGCCCTTTCACCGCATGGGCAGCGCCAAGTATGCGGCGCTCGGAAAAACTTATGCGTACCGCGAAACGCCGCCTATGTCTTTGCAGCGGGCGGAAGAGATCGCGGCGATCTATAAAAAATATTTTCAGGTAAAAATCGAAAGGTAAAGGAGAAAAATCATGAAAGCGAAAGCGGCTGTATTTATGGGGGCGAACGTGCCCTTCGAGGTGAGGGAGTTCGAGATAACCGATACGCCCGCAGGCTACGGCAGATCGGAACTGATCGCGAGCGGCATCTGCGGCACGGACGTGCATTTCCACAACGGTAAACTTTCCGTGGCGGCGCCGACGATCATCGGGCACGAATTCGTGGGCAGGCTCGTCGATCTGAACGAGGAGGAAGGCAAGCGGTACGGTCTGAAAAAGGGAGATCGCGTCATCGCGGACATTGCCGTGCCCTGCGGGGAGTGCCTTCTGTGCAAAAGCGGGGACGACGCGAACTGCGTCCGTATGCGCGTGACCAACGGCGGCAGCATCGAAACGCCGCCCTACCTGTTCGGAGGTTATACGCGCGTGAACTACACGCCGCTTTCCAACCTCATCCGGATCCCCGAGCGACTGGACGCGGAAATGGTCTGCATATTCGCCTGCCCGGGGCCGACCGCCATGCACGCGTTCGCGCTCGCGGGGCGCGCAGGCGTGGATCTTGCGGATATCCGTACGGCGGTCGTGCAGGGGCTGGGGCCCGTGGGCACCTATGCGGTGATGTATCTCAAAGCGATGGGCGTAAAGCAGGTGTTCGCGATCACGGCGGGCACGAACGCGCGGCGGGAAGAACTTGCGAAAAGCCTCGGCGCTTCGGAAGTGTTCAATCTGTCGCGTACGGGCGCGGCGCAGATCAACGAAAGCATCGTGAAAGCGAGCGGCGGTCTGGGCGCGGATCTCGCGTTCGAGGCGTCGGGCGCGCCCGCGGCGGTGCCGCAGGGCATGGAACTTCTCAGAAACCGCGGCGTCTATCTCGTGCCGGGGCAGTATTCCAACAGCGGCAGCGTCGCCATTGCGCCCCAACTCATCACTTTCAAAGCGCTGCATATCATCGGTTCTTCGCAGTATTCGGTGAGCGACGTGCGGGATTATCTCTCCTTTTTGCTCGCGCATCCCGAACTGCACGCAAAGATCCGCGAACTCGGAAACCGCTATCCTCTGGAAGAGGTCAACAAAGCCTTTCTCGACGCAAAGTCGGGAAACAACATTAAAACTTTATTGGTTTGATAAAAAAATCCCCCGACGTGCGGTCGGGGGATTTTTTTTCGTTTTGGCGGCATAGAATCGCCCCGGATTTCGCACAATACGGGTATGGATCGGAATCGTTCCGATCGCCGATGCCTATTTAAAATTGGAATAATTTTCCAAAAAGGTATTGACAAAATCGGTTTAGCTATTTATAATTTAATTGCTAAACCGATTTAGCAAAATAAACGGTAAGGCAAAAATTCTTTTTTGGAGGGAAAATTTTATGAAAAAGATGAAATGGCTCGCGCTCCTGGCGGTTCTCGTTCTGGGGCTGTCCGTATTCGCCGCGTGCGGCGGTTCGGCGGATACCTGTAAGGTAACGTATTTCGACGCGGACGCCAAAACAGTGCTCAAAGAGATAAAAGTGGACAAGGGTGAAAAGGCGGAAAACTGGACGCCCGAAAAAGAGGGCTGGACCTTTTTGGGCTGGTACGCGACGCCCAGCCTCAAACGTCCTTTCCCGTTCGACGATCCCGTCAACGCGGACACTTCGTTGTTTTCCAGTTGGAAATCGGCTGTGTTTCAGGAAGATACGCGCGAATGGCTGATCGCGGGGCAGTCCTCGTATAAGGGTGCGCTGCTCAATACGAGCGCCTGGGGTAAAGTAGAGGGCGCGGAACGCGAAAAATTCATGTTCGAGCGCGTGGAAGAGGGGAAAAACGAGTTCGAACTTACCCTCGATCTGTATGTGGGCGACCAGTTCCAGATCGCGGACGTGGACGTGGACAACGCGTATACCTGGACGCATCAGCGCGGCTACGGATTTTTAAAGACCGAGGGCACGGAAGAATTCGTGAAAAATGCGGGAAATATCTTCACCGAAGATCTGACCAAAGCGAATATCGAGATGATCAAAGAGGGCAACTATACGCTGACGCTCACCACCGATATGAGCAATTCCACGCTCGACTCTCTGGAAATCAAGCGAAACGGCGATCCGAACGCCAATCTCGAAAAATCGTATGCGCCCAGTATTTCCGGCTCGGTCACGGGCGGCAACGCCATTCCCGACAAGGAAAATTTCGGCGATTTCGGATTTACCGAAACGGCGGAAGGCAGCAAGGTCTTTGAAATGACCATCAGCCTGAACAAGGGCGATTTCTTCTCCGTTCTGCCTTACGAAAATTCGTGGGACGACGTGCTGCGCACGTCCGCAGTCGACGCGGCTTTGAGCGACGCCGTCTACGATACCAAAGAATTGGCGAATATCACCATGCTGGAATCCGCGAAATATAAGATCACCGCGAAATTCGAGGAAAAGGACGGCAAAGACGCGGGCAGCGTCATCATCAAAAAAGTCGGCGCGTTCGAGCGCACCGCGGGCGACAACGAGGTCAAATTCACCGACGGCAAACCCACCGTATACGTCCGTCAGGGCGCGCGCGTTCCCAATCCGGGCGACCCTGCGGGACAGACGGGCAAAATTTTCATCGGATGGTATACCGACCTTACGAACAACGTGCCTATGAATTTTAACGCCGCTCTGGATAAGACGGGGCAAACGATCACCTGCGCGCCCAAGTTTATGTCCGATACCGACAAAGATACGCGTACCGTGTATATCAAGGGCGACGTTTCGGGGTGGGCGAACAAGGACGAGTTCAAAATGAAAAACGACGGCAAGCACACCTATACCTTCGATCTGACGGTGGAAAATACGGCGCAGTTCGTATTCACCTTCTTCGAGGGGGCGAACGATACGGGAGCCGCCGCCAACGGCACGTGGGTGGATTATGAAAATTCCACCGACCAGGCGTCGGGCGAGGGGAATATCTCCATCGCTTCGAAAGGCACGTACCGCATTACGCTCGATTCCTTCCACAAAACGGTGACCATCGTCAAACTGTAAAGGGCGAAAAAATCGGACGGCTTTTGTGAAAGAGCCGTCCGAAATTCAAACGAAAAATCTGTGTTCGGGATGCGGTTCGCGATCCGTCGCGAGCCGCACGCACTCGACGATCTTTTGAATCTTCGGCCGATCCGCACGCGCGGGGCAATAGGCATTCGCGCCCGCGGTTTCGTTGAGCAGCGCGGCGAGCGAGGGTTCGTCCGTCACGACGTATTGCCCTTTGAACGCGGTAAGTTCGCAGAGATTCGATATAAAGCGAACGTCCGAAAAACTGCTTTCGATCGCCGCGCGCAGATATTCGTCGCGCGGCGGCTGCGAGACAAAGAGGAAGGGTGCCCCGAAATACGCGGCCGCGTCGCGCGCGAGCGCGGCGTAGTCGTTGGAAATTTCGAAAAAAAGCGCGTCGCCGATGGTGCAGTTCACGGAAACGACGGGCACGAAATTGAGTCCGCCCAACTGCGAAAATTCCTCTTTGGAAACGCCGTAGGTGACGATCGCCTCCACGGTATCCAGCCTTGCGGGCGAACAGAGATGAAAAACGCGGACGGACTGCGCGGAAAACGCCTCGGAAAGCCGCCTGTAAAAATCGAGAAACACGATCCGCCCCAGATCGGTGAGATCTTGCGGGCAGTACGCGGCGACGAGTTTGTCGGGCTGCGCACCGCGCAGAAATTTCGCGTAGGTATTCGGCTTGAAATTCAGCATATTGATGACCTGCCAGACCTTCTGTTTGGTGTCTTCGCTGATACGCTGATCCTCGCGGTGATTTAAGATGAATGATACGGTCGATTTGCTCACGCCCGCGGCGTCGGCAACGTCCTGCATCGTTATTTTCTTATCCATGTATAAATTATAGAATGTTTCAGGCTTTTTGTCAATCAATGAACGGAGAGAACTATGTTAGAGCAAGCCCTGTACCACAAACCGGAAACCGAATATTGTTATCCGATTTCGGAAAATACGATCGCGCTGCGCCTGCGCGCTTCCAAGACGGACGTATTGCAGGTCGACGTCGTTTACGGCGGTAAATACGATTTTTACGAAAAGCGGCAGCGCGCGCGCATGAGGCTGTCGTACACCGATCGGCTGTACAACTATTTTACCGCGGAACTGACGCTTTCGGACGTCCGCCTCGTGTACGTGTTCGAGTTGAAAGAGGGGGACAGGATCTGTTATTTTTCCGAGGACGGACTGACGGAAAAATACGATTATCACTTCAATTTCTACAACGCATTCCAGTTTGCGTATATCAACGCCGCCGACGTTCACAGACAGGTGGAGTGGATGAAAAACGCGCGTTTTTATCAGATCTTCATCGACCGTTTCGCGCGCGGGAATTTCGATAAGGACGACAGATATATCAATTTGGAGTGGGGTACCGTTCCCGGACCGAAAAGTTACGCGGGGGGCGATCTGCGGGGCGTTACGGAAAATCTCGGCTATATCGCGGGGCTCGGCGCGAACGCAATTTATCTCACGCCTTTTTTCAGGTCGGTGAGCAATCATAAATACGATATCGAGGATTATTTTACCGTGGACGGCATGTTCGGCGACGAAGAGGATATCCGAAAACTCGTGACGAGCGCCCACGAAAGGGGGATGCGCGTGGTGATGGACGCGGTGTTCAACCACGTCAGCGCGCGGTGCAGACAGTTTGCCGACGTCGCGGAAAAGGGAAAAAATTCTCCCTATTTCGATTGGTTCATCATACACGGCGACAAGATCGACCGCGAAAAAGTCAATTACGAGTGTTTCGCCTCGTGCGATTATATGCCGAAATGGAACACCTCCAACGAGGCGGTGCAGGAATACCTCATCGGCGTGGGGCTGTACTGGCTGCAAAAGTACGATATCGACGGCTGGCGGCTGGACGTTTCCGACGAGGTTTCGCACGCTTTCTGGCGGAAATTCCGCGACGCGGTGAAAAAAATCAAGCCCGAATGCGCGATCATCGGCGAAAACTGGCACGACGCCAACGCCTATCTGAAAGGCGACCAGTACGACTCCATCATGAATTACGCCTTCACCAAGGCGTGCCTCGACTTTTTCGTGCTCAAAAGCGCCGACGCGAAAGCGTTTGCCGAAAAACTCAACGCGCTTCTGATGCGCAACACGGATACGGTCAACTGCATGATGCTCAATCTTCTGGACAGCCACGACACGCACCGCTTTCTGACCGAGGCGGGCGGCGACGTCAGAAAACTGGAAAGCGCGCTCGCCGTTTTATATCTTTTCGTGGGCGTTCCCTGTATTTATTACGGCACGGAGATCGGCATGGAGGGGGGATACGATCCAGACTGCCGCCGCACCATGGATTGGGAAAAGGCGAGAAAGGGCAGCAGCCTGACGCAACTCGTCCGCGCGCTCGCGGGCCTCAAAGAGCGCAGAAAATGTTTGCACCGAAACGAGTTCCGCGCCTATGCGGAAGGTGAAGCATTCGTCATGGAGCGCGGCGAACTGCGGCTCGTCGTCAATGGCGGCGAAACCCCTCTGCCTTTGCGGAAAAATATCTGCACCAACGCGGAGGGACGGCTGCGATCGTTTGAATTTATGATCGAAGAAATCTGACTTTGCAGATTATATCGCAAACAAAACGCCCCCGATTTGCGCGTAAAGCGCTTGGGCGGGAAAGGTGAATGACCGCCGTTTTATAATAAGGTAGCATCTTAAAAAGGCGGTCAGAGGAAAACGCGGGCGCAGAGCCGCAAATTTATTTGCGGCGAACGTCGGGGTTTTCCTAAAACTCACGGAAATTTGTTCGTTTCTTTCGAACAAATTTCGTGAACAAACAAAAAAGGAGGAAATTATGACGAAAACCCTGACGGCAGTCGTCGCGCACATTCTCGTCGTGGTTGCGCTCTTAACGACGTTCGGCATTTTGGGACTTGCGCGGAACGAATCGGAAGGCGCGGATAAATTCACGGGCGAACTCGAACGCAACGTGAAACTGCGCGTTCTCGAAAACGACACCGCGAAAGAAATGGGATATCTCGACGAACTTTTGGACGCGTTCAACAAAAAATACGCCTCCTACGGCATCAAGGCAGAGGACGCCAACATGGATCAGTATATCGATCTGGAAAAGGACGGTCCGTACGGTTACGGTCCCGATATCTTATATCAAGCGAACGACGCTCTGATGAAGTATACTGACGGCAAGCATATCCAGCCCCTTCCCGTGGAAGCACTCGACTGCTACGACGAAGTGTCCGAACAGGCGTGGTCGGCGTACGCCGCCTCGTATGCGGGCGAAGATTATATTTTCGGCGTCCCCGTCAATATTCAGGGCCCCCTTCTCTATTACCGCAAGGATCTTTTGCCCGCCGACTGGCAGACTGCGTGGGATAAGGATCGAAACGGCGTGCCCGATATGGTGGAATACTGGACGGACTTATACGCGTATTCCAAACAGATCAAGAGCGAGAGCGGCGGCAAAAAATTCGGCTATATGAAATCGCTGTTCGACCCGTATTTTGCGATGGGTTATCTCTTTTCCTACGGCGGTTATATCTTCGGCGACGAGGGAAGGGATACCAAGGACATCGGGCTGTCCGCGAACGAATCGTACAAGGGCGCTTCCGTCATCCGTCAACTCGCCTCGTCCATGAACGAGGACTGTATCGACGACACCATCACGGTGAACGCGTACAGCATGATCGGAAACGGCACCTATTTCGCCACCATGACCACGCCCGACGTGTACACCATGTTCATCAGCGAACTCACGCGCGAATATATGCGCAGGGATAAACTCGACCGCGCCGAGGCGGAAAAGAAAGCGAAGGAAAATCTGATCGTGGCGGACATTCCCAAACTTCCCGAGAGCGGGGATCTGGAGGACAGGAACGGGAAAACCATCGACAGCGTGATGATGGGCGGTATCAACGGCTACGCGGTCAGCGCGTACACCAAAGCGCCCAACGCCGCGCTCGCGTTCGTGGATTTCGCGACGAGTTACGAGATGATCATGAAACGGAATCAACTGTTGGGCATCGCGCCCGCCCGTGCGGACGTCGCAGAGAGCGTGGGCGGGCTTTCGGAGACCGTCAACAAAAATCTCGTGGCGGGGCGCATCGAAGTGATGCCCAGCGTGCGCGCCATCGCGCAGGTCTGGACGCCCGCGCAGACGTTCTTTTCCGATTTGGCGAAAGATCCCTTCCGCCCGAAAAAAGACCAGAAATACACGGTGGCGGACGCGCTCAAAACCGCTTTGAAAAAAGTGGACGACCAGATTTACGCGGCGATCCACACGCTCGCGTAAAGGGGGAGATCTCATGGCAATGGAAAATATCAAACATCGGTTCGCGGCAAAAACGCAAGGCTTTTCCCGCGTTCTGAAAGACGGAAACAAAAAGGTCGCCGCCTCGATGGGCCTCATGGGACTGGGGCAGATCCTGTACGGCCAGTGGGCGAAGGGGCTCTTGTATATGCTCGCGGAAGTCGGCTTTATCGTATACGTGATCCTGCGCGGCGCGGCGGACCTTTTCGGATTCTTTACCTTGGGCTCCGTCATGTCCAACCCGTGGCTGGGCATCGAAGGGGATAATTCGACGGTCATGCTCATCATGGGCGTGCTCGCCTTTATAGTCATTATTTTATACGCTACGCTCTATATCTCCAACGTGCGCGACGTGTTCGCGACACAAAAACGGGTGGAGGAGGGCAAAGCGCCCAAGACGTTCCGCGAAGAATTTGCCGAACTGTTCGATAAAAAGTTCTATCGCACCGTTTTATTTTTGCCCGTGATCGGCGTGTGCATTTTCAACGTGCTGCCCATCGTGTTCATGATTCTGGTCGCGTTCACAAATTACGGCGGCGACGTGGTGCCGCCCGCGCTGGTCGATTGGGTGTGGTTTCAGAACTTTGCCAAAATATTGACGCTGGGACAGTTCGCGCCCACATTTTTCAAGATCTTGTCCTGGAACGTGGTGTGGGCGGTGCTTTCCACGCTCATCAACTATTTCGGCGGTCTGCTGCTCGCGCTTTTGCTCAATAAAAAGTGCGTGCGCGGCAAAGTGTTCTGGCGCGCGTTCCCCATACTCGCGTACGCCATTCCGGGATTTATCACGCTTTTGGGGTTCAAGTTCATGTTCTCCTACGGCGGACCCATCAACTTTTATATCACCGAGGCGGGCAAGACCGCGGTCGGCTTTCTCGATCTGGACGCCAAATGGACGGCGCGCATGATCGGCCTCGGGGTCAACGCCTGGATCAGCGTACCCTCGTCCATGCTGCTGGCGGCGGGCATTTTGTCCAACGCCAATCAGGACCAGTACGAGGCGGCGCGCATCGACGGCGCCAACGCGGTGCAGCAGTTCTGGTATCTGACGCTCCCGTTCGTGGTGTTCGCCACCACGCCCGTGCTTATCACGCAGTTTATTGGAAATTTCAATAACTTCGGAATTTTCTATTTCCTGCGCGGCGGCTTGTATATCGACGGTTATTTTCTCGCCAGCGACACCGACCTTCTCATCAACTGGCTGTATAATCTGTCCATCGACAACAATTACTATTCCATCGGCGCGGCGATCAGCCTCATCATCTTTATCATCACGTCCGCCATATCGCTCGCCGTCTATGTATTTTCGCCTTCGTACAGGCAGGAGGAAACGTACCGATGAGTAAAAAGAGTATAAAATTGGGAAGAACGGTCGATACCGTCGTCACCTATATCATTCTGATCGTTGTGGCATTTATCTTTTTCTTTCCGTGCCTATGGCTGATCCTGGCGTCCTTTTCCGAATCGGGCTCCATCTACTCCTTTCAGGGGTTCTTTCCCTCGGCATTCAGTTTCAGAAGTTTCATCACGCTGTTTACGGATACCGCCATGTACGATTATCCCAACTGGTTCAAAAACACCCTGTTCATCGCCGTGATGGCTTGCATATTAGGCACGTTTCTGACCATTCTGACAGCCTATTGTATGTCGCGGTTCAAATTCAAGAGCCGCCGCGCGCTCATGAAGACCACCCTCGTTTTGGGTATGTTTCCCTCCTTTATGGGCATGACGGCGGTGTACCTTCTGATGACGCAGTTTAATTTTATCAATAATTCCTGGGGGCTGATCCTCATTTATTCGGCGGGCGCGCCCATGGGATACATGGTGCAGAAGGGCTTTTTCGATACCATTCCCGCCTCCATCGACGAGGCGGCGCGCATCGACGGCGCGACCAATTTCACCGTTTTCAGAAAGATCATTCTGCCCCTTTCCATGCCCATTATCGTGTACACCGCGCTCACTTCCTTCACGTGGCCGTGGAGCGATTTCATCCTTCCCAAATTGCTTTTAAAGACCAAAGACACCTGGACGGTCGCGGTCGGGCTGATGAGCCTGGGCGATACGGAATTTTCGCGCTTTGCGGCGGGTTCGATTTTCATCGCGGTGCCCATCGTGGTGCTGTACTTCGTACTGGTAAGATATATGATCAACGGAATGGCCGCCGGCGCGGTAAAGGAGTAATATGGACAAAGACTTGTTTTTAAACGATTTAAAACTGCTCGATACGGAAAACAAGAGCGCCGTACAACTGTATAACGAAATTTCCGCGCTCGCCATGCACAGGTTGCAGGCGAGCGGGAAAAGGGGAAAGTGCGCGCACTATCTCTCCATCGAGTTTCTGATCGGGCGCGTTTTCTACAACAATCTTTTAGAACTGGGCGTTCTGGAAGAAACGGCGAAAATCCTGAAAAAGAAGGGCGTCGATATTTCCGTTTTCGAGGAGATCGAGGACGCCGCGCTCGGCAACGGCGGGCTCGGTCGGCTCGCCGCCTGCTATCTCGATTCGGGCGCGGCGGTCGGCGTGCCCTTATACGGCTACGGTATACGTTATAAGTACGGGCTTTTCCGCCAGAAATTCGAAAACGGCTTTCAGATCGAAATGCCCGACGACTGGCAGCGCTTCGGCGATCCGTGGAGCGTGCGCCGCGAACATGAGCGGCAGATCGTGCATTTTGCGGATATGGACGTCGAGGCGGTGCCCTACGATATGCCGATCGCGGGCAAGCGCGTGAATGTTTTACGCCTCTATCAGGCGGAGGGGAGCGAAAGCGCGGAAAAGATCAGCGGCGTTCTCTATCCCGCGGACGATACCGAGGAGGGAAAACTTCTGCGCATCCGCCAGGAATACTTTCTCTCCGCCGCGGCCGTCGGCGACATCGTAAAAGAGCATGAAAGGCTGCACGGCGACCTTGCGTCCTTTGCGCAATATAGCGCCGTACAACTCAACGATACGCATCCCGTGTTCGCCATTCCCGAACTCATCCGCGTGCTGGTGAAAAAGGGCGTTTCTTACGTGGGCGCGGTGAAGATCGCCAAAGAGACGTTCGATTACACAAACCACACCATTCTGCCCGAGGCGTTGGAATGCTGGGACGCGCGGCTCGTGCGTAAAATTCTGCCCGATATCGCGGGGATCTTGCGGGCGCTTTCGGACACGCAGGCGCGGCTGCACAAAAAACTCGGCTATACGCGCGCCGAAATCGAGCAGGCCGCGATTTATCAGACGAAAAATCAGACCTTTTCCATGGCGAACGCCGCGGTGTTCGTTGCCGATAAAGTCAACGGCGTGGCGGATATCCATTCGGAGATCATCAAGCGCAAACTGTTCGCCGCGGAGTATCGGCATATGCCCGAAAAATTCACGAACGTCACCAACGGAGTGGCGCAGAGGCGGTGGCTGATGCTGGCGAATCCCGAACTTTGCGCGCTCATAGACCGCCGCATCGGCAAAGAATGGCGGCAGGATTTTGAAAAACTGTCCGAGTTCGGGCACTTTACCTGTGAGCAAAAGACCATATCCGAATTTATCGCCGTCAAGCGCGAAAAGAAAAATCAGCTGTTTTCCCGTATCGCGAAACAAGAAAAGACGCAGATGAACGGCGAGCGCATGGTGTACGCGCAGGTCAAGCGCCTGCACGAATACAAGCGCCAGCTGATGACTGCGTTCGCGCTCGTGCGGCTGTATCGGGATCTGAAAGAAAACAAACTGCCCGATTTCACGCCCTCGCTGTTCCTGTTCGGCGCGAAGAGCGCGCCTGGCTATGCACGCGCCAAGGGCATCATCAAATATATTAACGAAATTATCGCAAAGATCGACGCCGACGACGCCGTGCGCGGGCGGCTCGCGGGCGTATTCGTCACCGAATACAACGTTTCCTACGCGGAAAAGATCGTCGCCGCGGCGGACGTTTCGCTGCAGGTTTCCACGGCGGGGCTGGAAGCCTCGGGCACGGGCAACATGAAATTCATGATGAACGGCGCGGTCACGCTGGGCACGATGGACGGCGCGAATATCGAGATCGTCGAAAAAGCGGGCGAAAAGAACAATTATATTTTCGGCGCGCGCGTGGAGGAGATCGAGAGGCTGCGCGCGGGCGGCTACGATCCCGCCGCGTATCTCAAAGACCATCCCGAATGGGCAAAGATTGCCGAAACGCTCTTGGACGGCACCTATTCCGACGGCGGCACGGGCATTTTCCGCGAATTGTACGATTCGCTGCTTGTCGGCGCGAGTTGGCACAAGCCCGACCATTATTTCATTTTCCGCGATATCGAAGAATATTATCAGGCGATCCTGCGCGCCAACGCCGATTACGCGCAACGCGAGCGTTTTGCCGAAAAACAATTGAAAAACGTCGCCAATTCGGCATATTTTTCCTCCGACCGCTCGGTTCTGGAATATGCCGATAAGATCTGGCATATACAAAAAGATGAACGATAACAAAGATTTGGGAATCCTGTTGCACGTATCTTCCCTGCCCGGTCCTTACGGCATCGGTACGATGGGTAAAGAGGCGTACGCCTTTGTCGATTTTCTGAGCGGGCTTCATCTGGGGTGGTGGCAGGTCCTGCCGCTCGTGCAGACGGGTTTCGGGGATTCTCCCTATCAGTCGGCGTACAGCGGTTCGGGCAATCCGTATCTCATTGATTTAAAAATGCTGCAAGAGGAAGGGCTCTTAAAGAGGAGCGAACTCGCCTGTTGCCGCTCTTCGAAAAACGCGGTCGATTACGGATGTTTGTTCCGCGAGAAATATGCAATCCTGCGCCGCGCTTTTTCGCGGTTCGATCGCAGCGCGCCCGATTTTTGCGCCTTGAAAGCGGACGACGGATTTCGGGGTTACGCGCTTTTCATGGCGCTCAAAGAGGCGCACGGCGGCGCCTCTTTCGATACATGGGAGCGCAGATATAAATATGCGCATAGGAACACGCTTGCGAAATTCTGGCGGGAAAATCAGGACGAGATCGATTTCTGGCTGTTTGCGCAGTGCGAATTTTTGCGGCAGTGGACGGCACTGAAAGCGTACGCGAACGAAAAAGGAGTCAGGATCATCGGCGATCTTCCGCTGTACGTGGCGTACGACAGCGCCGACGTGTGGCTGCATCCGGATCTTTTCAAACTGAACGCCGACAGAAGTCCCGAAAAGGTCGCGGGCGTTCCGCCCGACTATTTTTCGGCGACGGGCCAACTATGGGGCAATCCCGTATATTGCTGGAAGGCGCACGCGCGGGACGGCTACGCCTGGTGGATCTCCCGCATGAAACAGGCGTTCGGGCTGTACGATGCGGTGCGGCTCGATCATTTCCGCGGGTTCGACCGCTATTTCGAGATTGACGCGGCGGAAAAAACCGCGCAGAACGGAAAATGGCGGCAGGGGCCGGGTAAAGCGCTGTTCGATGCGATCGGATCGGCGCTTGGCCCGCTCGATCTCATCGCGGAAGATCTGGGCGAGATGGACGAGGGGGTGCTGCGCCTTCTGGAAGAAACGGGTTTTCCGCGCATGAAAGTCATAGAATTTGCATTCGACGGCAATCCGGATAATCCGCATCTGCCAAAAAATATCGGAAAAAACTGTGTGTGCTATACGGGCACGCACGACAACGACACGCTGTACGGTTACGTGAAAAGCCTGCGAGGGAAAAATCTGCGCGTGTTCCGCGAAAGCCTGGAAACCGCTTTGCGCGAGCAATCTCTCTCGTTTCCTCTCGCCGATAAAAAAAGCATGGCGGAAGCCATGCTGCTGCTTGCGTTAAAGAGCCGCGCCGCGCGCAAGATCATACCCGCGCAGGATCTGCTGCTTCTGGACGGCAAAGCGCGCATGAACACGCCCGCGACGCTAGGCGAAAACTGGAAATTCCGTTTGAAAAAAACGCTTTCGGTCCACGATCTCGCGGCGTCGTTCTTGACGGAATTTCGTGGATGAGGTAAAATATAATTATGAAAAAGAAAATTTTAATAGGCATCTACGCCGCCGTACAGTTGGCCGTGATCGTTTTGATCCCGCTGGGCTTGATTTTCCGTCAACCAATATATTTTTATATCGCCAGTCCTCTTGCTTTCGTTGCGATCGTATTTATCATCGTTTATTTGAAAAAAACGAGCGAGCCGAAGAAATGATCTTAGAAAGAATCGGGTTCGGGTATGGGAACGCATTTGCCCTCGGCCATGCGTTTGCGGTAAAACAGAAAAGTTTTAACAAAGTCGTCGCGGTAGCGTTCCAAAGACTTTTCGCTTACGTTCAGTTCTTCGCTCTTTTGTTTTTCAGACAAGGAAAAGGTTTCTGTTTTCAGATAAAGAAAGGAGAATATTTTGCTCTTGTCGTCATGATTTAGATGGTCGTGCGTTTTCCAATACAGCAAACAGCGCGATATCACGTTGCGCGTTGCGGCAAAAAGCGGATTGTCGGGAAATAGGATCGCCTGCCGCATGAGATTTTCGATATCTTTTGTCGTTTCCATAAAAATCCTTTTTTTACGAACAGTATAAAGGATTTTACAGATTGGATATCGTCAGATTTTGACGATTTGTATATTTTGGATTATGTTATAATTCGTTCTGTTCGAAAATCTAACGAGGCGTGGGGTGGATTATGCAAGGGTACGTGTTTGTACAGAGTGAAGAGGAATATGAAACGGGCGAACAGCCGCAGCAAGGCAGTTGCATACGAATTGATCTTGAGGGCTTGCGTTTTTTATGCGAAAAGCTGAAGGATTACATCGAAGATTATCCCAATTATCACTTTCGTCTGAAAACGTCGGGCGGACAAAATCTTTATCTTTGTCTGCGGATCAAACAAAACTGAAAAGCGAAAGGCGCGTAATCTCGCGCCTTTCACTTTTTGAATCTTTATCGGAATATTTTATTCAGTACACGAGCGCTATGTCGTTCGCGCGGCAAAAATCCGCGAATGCGGCGGACGGGGCTTCGTCTGTCACGATGACGTCGAAATCGGCGAGGCGGCAGATCTTAAAGGCGCACACGTTGCCGATTTTCGTATGGTCGGCGAGCAAAATATTCGTGCCCGCGTGCGGCATCACCGTGTTTTTGATGATGCATTGGTTCATGGTCGCCTCGGTCACGCCGTCCTCGGTCACGCCGCCGCACGAGCAGACCGTCGCGTCGAAATTATAATTTTCCAGTTGCCGCACGGTCATCGCGCCTTCCACCGAGTTGGAGTTGTAGTGGAGAAACCCGCCGGGCAAAAACACGTCCACGTTTTCCTTTCCCGAAAGGAACGTGACCGCCTGTATGCCCGTGGATATGACCGTCTTGTGCTGTTCGTGAAAGTGTTTGGCGAGCACGCTCACCGTCGAACTGGAATCGAGGAAAAGGGTGCGGAAAGGCTTTAAAAGGGGCAGCGCGAGCCGTGCGATCTTCTGCTTTTCCGCCTCCATTTCGTTCATGCGTATGGCGATGGACGGCTCGTCGTTGCTGTTTTCGAAGAGCACCACGCCCCCGTGAGATCTCCGCACGAGCCCGAGTTTTTCCATTTCCGCGATGTCGCGGCGCACCGTCGCCTCGCTCACGTACATCGCGCGGGCGAGCGCCGCCGTCTTTTCCGACTTGTGCGCTTTTAAATATTCGATGATTTTTTCTTGTCTTTCAAGTATAAGCATGTTTTTGTCCGTTTGTGTTTATTTATGCATGATATTGTATCATAAATCTTTTGATTTTGCAATTGAAATGACTGTATGTGATTGAATATGATTGAATATGATTGAAAATTGACTGAATTGCCGCGAAATTGTCAACAATGCGGTTTTCCTCAAAAAAAATAAAAAAAAGCGCAAATAGAAGTGACAAAATGCAAAAAAATATGTATAATTTAAGACACCGAGCGTAACTGATTTCGGTTACGCGAAAAAACAGTTTTATAACGTGAATTTTCACGTTCAGGAGGGATCCATGAGTACGATTTTTGAACAGGCAAAGGCTAAATACGCAAAATTCGGCGTAGACGTCGAAAGCGCGCTCGAAAAACTCAAAACCATTCCCGTCAGCATCCATTGCTGGCAGGGTGACGACGTCGTGGGATTCGACGGGGCGGGCGCTTTGGGCGACGGTTTGCAGATCACGGGCAACTATCCCGGCAGGGCGAGAAATTTCGAAGAACTCAAAGAGGACATCAAAAAGGCGTTTTCTTTGATTCCCGGCAAAAAGCGTTTGAATCTTCACGCCAGTTACGCGATCCTCGGCGCGGACAAGGGCAAGGTGGACAGGGACGAATATACCGCCAAATATTTCGAACCGTGGGTGGCGTTCGCCAAGGAGATCGGGCTGGACGGCATCGATTTCAACCCCACGTTCTTCTCCCATAAAAACATGAAAAACGGGCTTTCTCTCTCCTCGCCCGACGAAGAGATCCGCAAGTTCTGGATCCGTCACGGACAGGCGTGCCTGAAGATCACCGAATACCTCGCAAACGAGATGGGTACGCCCTCTCTGATGAACATCTGGATCCCCGACGGATTCAAGGACGTTCCCGCCGACAGGCTGACGCCCAGACTGCGTCTGAAAAACTCTCTGGACGAGATCCTCTCCGTGCCCTACGACAAGAACAAAGTCGTGGTCGCGGTCGAGAGCAAGGTGTTCGCCGTAGGCATAGAAAGTTATACCGTCGGCAGCAACGAATTCTATCAGAACTACGCCGCCAGCCGCGGCATCTGCTGCCTCTTGGACAACGGACATTATCATCCGCTCGAATACGTCAGCGATAAAATTCCCAGTCTGCTCGCTTTCTACGACAAGGTGGCGCTGCACGTCACGAGAGGCGTGCGTTGGGACAGCGACCACGTCGTTCTGTTCGAGGACGAACTCAAAGAGATCGCCAAAGAGATCATCCGCAACGACGCTGCGGAAAAAGTGCTCATCGGACTGGATTTCTTCGATGCGTCCATCAACCGCATCTCCGCCTGGACGGTAGGCGCGCGCAATATGCAGAAGGCGCTTTTGTGGGCGCTTCTGATGCCGCACGCTGAGCTGAAAACATTGCAGGACGAGGCGAACTTCACCAAACTGATGGTCGAGGCGGAAGAATTGAAGACGCTTCCTTTCGGCGCGGTATGGGAAGAATATCTCAAACGCTGCAACGTGGCGGGCGAGGACTGGTTCGGCGAAGTCGAAGCATACGAAAAGAAAATATTGAACGCAAGAGTATAACCCGAAACATAGTGCGATACGAAAAACCTCTCCTTCGGGGAGGTTTTTCCCGCAAGTAAGACAGGATAACAGGATATGTTGAAAAGAGACGACAGATTGAGAGACTATGTTCTTCCCGTGCGCATCGTGGCGAGCGAGAAGACGAACAACGCGAAAACGCTTTTGAACGCCGATTTGACACAGATCGGCCTGCGGGAAATGGACGTTGCCACCGTGCACAGCGGCGGGTACGTGATCCTGGATTTCGGCAGGGAATTGCAGGGCGGCGTGCGCATCCTCACCAGCGGCACCGCGGGCGAGGCGCTCGTACGCATACGCCTCGGAGAATCGGTGAGCGAGTGCTGCGCGGAACTGGGCGAAAAGGGCGCGTGCAACGATCACAGCCTGCGCGATCTGACCATTCCCATGTGCCAACTTTCCGATATGCAGTTCTGCATGAGCGGATTCCGTTTCGCACGCATCGACGTGCTGGGCGTGGGAAGCATCTGCGGGTTCAAGGCGATCTGCGCGGTATACGTGCATACGTCTTCCGTGCGCCGCGGTTCTTTCCGCTGTTCGGACGAACTCGTCAACCGCATTTTCGATACGGCGGCGTACACGGTGGAATTGTGCATGCAGACGTATATCTGGGACGGCATCAAGCGCGACCGTCTCGTGTGGGTGGGCGACCTGCACCCCGAAACGCGCGCCATCGCGGCGCTTTACGGGAACGACGACATCATTCCCCGCTCTCTCGATTTCGAAAAGGCGCAGAGCCCTTTGCCCGCGTGGATGAACGATTTTCCCCAGTACTCCATGTGGTGGATCATCATATTGAACGACTATTTCATGTCGTGCGGCAACCGCGCGTATCTCGAGGCGCAGAAAGATTATTTCGAAGGGCTGTTGAAACAACTCGACAAATGCGTCTTTGAAAACGGCGATTTCGATTTCGGGTTCAATTTCGTCGATTGGCCCACGCACGAGCAGCCCGACGAGCCCGAGGGCGTGCGTTCGCTTTGCAAACTTTGCGCACTCAAAGCGGAAAATCTCTGTCACGTTCTGGGACTGGACGATTCGGTCGCCAAGGGCATCTACAATAAACTTTCCAGAAAGAGCGACGAAATCATCGACAAAAAGCAGATCGCGGCGCTCAAATATCTTTCGCATACCGCGCTCACCGCACACGAAAAGGCGGTGCTGTGCGAGGGCGGGGCGCACGGGTTCTCCACGTTCATGAGTTCGTACATCCTCTCCGCACTCACCGACAATGCGGGGCTTTGCGAGGCGCTCTCCGCCATGCGCACCTACTACGGCGGTATGCTGGAAATGGGAGCGACTACCTTTTGGGAAGATTTCGATATCGACTGGATGGAAAACACCGCGCCGCTCACGCGCCTTCCCGAAGAGGGCGAACGCGACATTCACGGCGATTTCGGCAAATACTGCTACGTGGGCTTCCGTCACAGTTTCTGTCACGGCTGGTCCGCGGGCGTCGTGCCGTTTATTTTCGATAAAGTGCTGGGCGTGGAATCGTTGGCGGAAGGCGGCAAAAAACTGCGCGTCCGTCCCGATTTAGGCGATCTGACCTTTATCGAGGGCGTGGTCCCCACCGCGTACGGCGACGTGAAGATCCGCTGCGACAAAAAGGGCGCCAACGTCGAAGTGAAGATCGACGCTCCCCCGCAAGTGGAAATCATTCGATAAACGAAAAGGACGCAGCCAAGGCTGCGTCCTTTGTTTAATTCAGTATTTTATGCGCCATGTGTACGCCCATGACCGAAGCCATCATCAGTCCGCGCGTCCAACCGCTCGAATCGCCCAGACAGTGGAGGTTCTTTACGTTGGTGTTCAGATCGTCGTCCATTTTCACTTTATTGCTGTAAAATTTCAGTTCGGGGGAATACAGCAGCGTTTCGCCCGAGGCGAACCCCGGCACGACCTTGTCGACGGCGGCGATAAAGTTGATGATATTGATCATCGCGCGGTAGGGCATCGCCGAGGTGATGTCGCCAGCCACCGCGTCGGGCAGGGTGGGGATCACGTTGCCGCGCATCAGTTCGTCCTGCCAGGTACGCTTTCCGTCCAGAATGTCGCCGTAGCGCTGCACCATGATCTTTCCGTCGCCCAGCATGTTCGTGAGTTCGCCCACTTTCTGCGCGTAGGCGATGGGCTGGTTGAAGGGTTCGCAGAAATTGTGCGAGCACAGGATCGCGAGGTTGGTGTTCGCGGATTTCTTTTCTTTATAGGAATGCCCGTTGACCACCGCCAGATGATTGTCGTAATTTTCCTGGCTGACGAACCCGCCCGGATTCTGGCAAAAGGTGCGCACTTTATTCTTGAATGGGTGGGGATAGCCGATGAGTTTGCTTTCGTATAATACGTTGTTGACGTTTTCCATCACCTCGTTGCGCACTTCCACGCGCACGCCGATATCCACCGTGCCAGGCTGGTGGGCGATGTTGTGCTCGGCGCACAGTTTTTCCAGCCAATCCGCGCCGCGCCGTCCCGTCGCCACGATCACTTTTTCCGCCGAAACTGCGCGTTCGCCCGTCTTATCCTTCAAGACCGCGCCCGTGCACACGCCGTTTTCGATGACCACGTTCACGCATTCGCACCCGAACAGCAAGTCCACGCCGTAATCTTCCAGTTTTTTTTCGATGGCAAAATAAATTTCCTGCGCCTTTTCCGTGCCGAGGTGGCGGATGGGGCAGTCGACGAGTTTCAGCCCCGCCGCGATGGCGCGCTTGCGAATTTGGGCGACCTCGTCCTTTTTCTCCACGCCTTCCACGTGCGTATCGGCGCCGAATTCCAGATAGATCCGATCGGTATAGTCGATGAGCGCCTGCGCCTTCGCCGCGCCCACGAGGTCGGGAAAATCGCCGCCCACTTCGCAACTCAAAGAGAGTTTTCCGTCGGAAAACGCGCCCGCGCCCGAAAATCCCGTGGTGATATGGCAGTAGGGCTTGCAGTCCACGCATTTTTGCGTCTTTACTTTGGGGCAGGCGCGCTTTTCGATGGCGGCGCCCTTTTCCGCGATGGCGATCTTGCCCGCAAAACCTTTGCGCTTCAACTCCAAAGCGGTAAAAATGCCGGCGGGGCCGGCTCCGATGACGAGTACGTCGTATTTCATGATTTTCCTCCCGTAGATTTCAAAACCCGATATATACTACACGAAAGCGCCCGCTTTGTCAATCCTTTTTCGACAAATTGCACGAACGCGCCGTAAAATTTGCAAAAAAAGTGTTGACAGCGATGAAAATTTATGGTACTATGTTAAAAAATGTAAAGGCTGAGACGGGGAGGAGTAACTTCGTTTCGCGGGGAACAGAGAAAAGACGGTCGGTGCGAGTCTTGCCTGCGGCGGTGTGAAGGTAGCCCAAGAGCTTTGGACCCAAAGGAGCGATCCGAGTAGATTTCAACGGTGTTTTCCGCCGTTATCGGGAAAGCGGTATCGAAACGAAAGTTTCCGTATCGGCAGAGTGCGGGGCGGTCGCCCCGAATTCAGGTGGTAACACGATGCAAGTCGCCCTGAACATATGTAGATATGTTCGGGGCTTTTTTATAGCAGAAATACGGAGGTATGTCAATATGAACATAAAAGGCACACAGTTGTTTGTCAAAGCGCTGCGCGAGGAAAAAGTGGATACGCTGTTCGCTTATCCCGGCGGCATGGCGATCGACCTGTTCGACGCCATTTACGGAGAGCGTTCGTTCGAGGTCGTTCTGCCCCGACACGAGCAGGGGCTCGTGCACGCGGCGGACGGCTATGCCCGCGCCACGGGCAAGACGGGCGTCTGCCTCGTCACGAGCGGTCCGGGAGCGACCAACCTCGTCACGGGCATCGCCACCGCCAATTACGACAGCGTGCCTCTCGTCTGCTTTACGGGGCAGGTCCCCACCAACCTCATCGGCAACGACGCCTTTCAGGAAGTGGACATCGTGGGCATCTGCCGCAGTATCTGCAAATACGCCGTGACGGTCAGAAAGAGAGAAGATCTGGGCCGCATCATCAAAGAGGCGTTCTATATCGCAAAAACGGGCAAACCGGGGCCCGTGCTCGTGGATATCCCTAAGGATATCCAACTCGCGCTCGGCTCCGACGAATATCCCGCGGAAGTCAACATCCGCGGCTACAAGCCCTCGACGGGCGTGCATATCGGCCAACTCAAACGCGCGGCGGAGATGCTCGCACAGGCGAAAAGGCCGCTGTTTCTCATCGGCGGCGGCGTCGTCGTGTCCCGCGCGGGCGCGGAACTGACCGAACTTGCCGAGCGCACGGGCGTTCCCGTCATCACCACCATCATGGGCAAGGGCGCGATCTCCACAGATCACCCGCTGTATATCGGCAATATCGGCATGCACGGCAACGTGGCGTCCAATACCGCCGTTTCCGAATGCGATCTGCTCTTTTCGGTGGGCACGCGTTTCAACGACCGCATTACGGGAAAGATCAGCGAATTTGCCAAGAACGCCCAGATCGTGCATATCGACATCGACGCGGCGTCCATTTCGCGCAATATCGTCGTGGACGTGCCCATCGTGGCGGATGCGCGGGAAGCGCTTTCCAAATTTCTGGAAATCGTCAAGATTCCAAAAAATATCGAAGAGTGGACGAAGCGTCTGCAAAAACTCCGCGACGAAAAGCCCATCGTCATGCGCGCCAAGAGCGAACTGACGCCCCAACGAATTTTACAGGAGATCAACGATGCGTACAGCGATTTTATCGCCGTGACCGACGTGGGGCAGAACCAGATGTGGGCGACGCAGTTTTTGAAAATGACGGGCAAGAGCCGCCTTCTCACTTCTGGCGGGCTGGGTACCATGGGCTACGGGCTGCCCGCGGCGCTCGGCGCGAAACTGGGCTGCCCCGATCAGGACGTGGTGTGCATCACGGGCGACGGCGGCGTGCAGATGAACATTCAGGAACTTGCGACCGCGGGCTGTCTGGGCGTTCCCTTCACCGTGTGCATCCTGAACAATTCCTATCTCGGAAACGTGCGCCAGTGGCAGAAAATGTTTTTCGGGGGCAGATATTCGTGCACGTGCCTGCGAAGGCGCCGTACCTGTCCCGCAGACTGCTCCTCGCCCTGCGACGACTGCCCTCCGTATATTCCCGATTTCGTGAAACTTGCGGAAAGTTACGGCGCCGTCGGGATCCGCGTGGAAAAGGCGGAGGACGTGCGCGCCGCGCTCGAAACCGCCAAAGCGAACAAACATTCGCCGACGGTGATCGAGTTTATCATCGAAAAAGAAACGAATATATTACCCATGGTTCCGGGCGGGAACGCGCTTTCGGAAATGATTTACGACATGGACGAGGAGGGTTGAGCATGGACAGCGCTATGAAAAAGAGATGGATCTCATTATATGTGGAAAACGACGTGGGCGTGCTCGCCAAGATATCGGGCTTGTTTTCGGGCAAATCGTACAATCTGACCAGCCTCACCGTCGGGGAGACCGAGGACGAAACAGTCTCGCGCATGACCATCAGCCTGATCAGCGACGACAAGACTTTCGAGCAGGTGAAAAAGCAACTCAACCGCTCGGTGGAAGTTATCAAAGTTTTGGATTTTACCGAAACCGCCATTCATAAAAAAGAAATTTTGTTCGTCAAACTCCGCAGCCTGAAAAAGGACGAAATGGAGGAAGTGTTCCGCATCGCCGCGGTGTTCGGGCTGACTGCCGCCGATTACGACAAGTCCACCGTTATTTTCGAGTGCGCCAAGACCGAGTCGGAAAACGACGAGATCCTGCGCCTGTTCAAAAAATATTATCTCAGCCGCATGGAAGTCGTCCGCGGCGGCTCGGTCGCCGTCGAGGCGATCAGCAAAGCCGAACGCTGAAAAAAACGCCCGTATCTCAACGGGCGTTTTTTTGTCAGTTATAATCGAAAATCCCGCCGCGCGGTGGTATAATCGACTCGTAAACACGGGGAGGTATCACTTATATGTCAGTTACGAATTATGCCACGGCGGAAACAATAAAATGCGTCGTCGACGGGGAGATCGTACCCGCCAGATCCGCGGCGGCGGACAAAGTGGCGCACGCGCTTTCGCTCAGCGTCAACGGTCGGGCGGCAGGCTCGTTCGACGGCTCCGAGGAAGTTTCTTTGGATATTCAGACGGCGACGGCGATCGTCGAGCGCTTGTCGGAACTTCCCGAAGCGGGCGAGACGAGCGCGGATATCGTGGGGCTGGAAAACGAAACGTGCGTCAAGCAGAAATCGGGCGACGCTTATTCCTACGCGAGCGTCATCGTCAGGGATACGGATAAGATCGCCGTCGGCAAGAGCGCGGAGGCGCCCGCGATGAACAGCATTTCGGTGGGCGTGCAGGCGATCTGTTCGGGGATCAACGGCATCAGTATCGGCAGAAAATCGGCGGCGACGATCACGGAGGCGCTTGCGATCGGTTCGGCGGCCATGGCAAAACAGATCAATTCTATCGCCGTTGGCAAGGGGGCGCTTGCCGAAGGCGACGCCGCCGTCGCGGTGGGGAAAGTGGCGCACGCCACGGCGGCGAATTCCATCGCGCTCGGTCAGGGCGCGACAGCCGATACAGCAAATACGATTTGTCTGGGGAACGATAAGATCGCCGCTCTGAACTGTCAGGTAGATCTGAGCGTCACTTCCGACGAGCGCGACAAAGCAGATATCGAAGAACTGGACAAGGAAAAGGCGCTCGAATTTATCGGGCGCGTGCAGGCGGTGCGCTACGTTAACAACCGACGTTCCTATTATGCCGAAGAGGGGAAAAAATACGATAGAGAGGCGCACGGGCGCGGCGAGAAAAAGGGGAAAAGAAAGCGCGTGGGCGTGCTCGCGCAGCAAGTGCAGAAAGAACTTTTCAGACTTTTCCGTACGGACAATTTCGCCGATATCGTCAACGACGACCTGTACGACGCGCCCGAGCGGAAGGGGACGGAAGAGAACCTGCTGACGGTGCGCTATTCGGCGTTTATTCCTTTTTTGATCGCGTCCGTGCAGGCGCTCGGTGAAAAAGTGCGCATTCTCGAAGAAAAAATCGTTGACAAATCCGCGCAAAAGTAGTATCATATTTACTGCAAGAGCGCGGGGGTGTAGCTCAGTTGGTTAGAGCGCATGTTTCACATACATGAGGTCATAGGTTCGAGCCCTACCATCCCCACCAATCGTTCGTAAAGCGAACCCGTAGAAAAGTCTGTTACATTGTAACGGACTTTTCCCTTTTTATCGCCGTAATAAATGACCTTATTTACAAAGGTATCTATCAGTGCCTGTCTGTTCTCGGTTTTGGTGTAATCAAGGTGTTTAAACCTTTTGACATAATAACGCAAATCGTCGAGCGTAAAATCAAGCATCTCGGACTTTTCCACTTCAAGTTGCAATTCTATTTCTTTACGTTCCTTTTCAAGTTGGTCGAGTTTTTCAAGAATTGTATTCTTCGCCTTGCCGTCCATAAGTAATTGCATAAGATTGTCGCTCGCTTTTTTATTGGCGGCAAGCAGTTTTTCAAGACGCGGCACATTACCGTTTTTCAGTTCTTCCTGCAATATCTCGTATAAGGCTTGTGATATTCTGTCAATCAGGTTGTCGTCGAGCAGTTTTAACGTGTCTTGTATAACAGTTTCTTCAATTAAATCTTTTTGCACGCTCTCTTGCTTGCAGCCGCTCTTTCGTCCCACACACCGATAATAGGCGTGCTTTTTGCCCGTGTGGCTTGTTCCGCTCACGCCTGTCATTGCGCTGTCGCAAAGCCCGCAATACAATTTCGTAGTCAACAAAAACGGCTCTCTCGCTTTCTTGGACGAGGGGGCTTTTGTATTGCGCAATAAGCGCGCCTGCACCGTTTCATACAATTCATCGGAAATAATCTGCGGAATGCCGCCTTTCACTTCCTTATCGTGGAATATGTAATAACCAAGATAACGGCGGTTATGCAGCATACGTTTTACCGTTCCGTGTCCAATCGTTCTGCCGTTGTTATACACCTTATTGTCGAGCAGGTATTTTTCGATTTCTATAATCGTTTTTCCGTCGGCATACATTTCAAAAATTTTACGGACAAAGACGGCTTCGTTTTCATTGATTTGATAATGCTTGTCTTGGTCAATATAGTAGCCGAGCGGAACGGAACCGCCGAAAAACCGGCACTTGCTTGCCGATACTTCGATTCCGCGTTTTATTTTCTGTGAGAGTTCGACGGAATAATATTCTGCCATACTTTCAAGCACTCCCTCCACAAGAATACCGCTCGCATCTTCCGTAATATTTTCCTTTGCGGAAAGCACGCGCACGCCGTTCTTTTTTAATTTTGCCTTATACGTTGCACTGTCATAACGATTACGGGCAAAACGGTCTAACTGATAAACGAGAACATATTTGAACGTCTTTTTCTTGCTATCGTCAATCATACGCAAAAATTCAGGGCGTTTGTCCGTCGTACCCGTCAAAGCTCTGTCTATGTATTCTTCTATTACATTGTAATCGTTACGTTTGGCAAATTCATAGCACTCTTTTAACTGTCCTTCTATAGACTGTTCCGTTTGAGAATGCGAACTGAATCTTGCATAAATGACGACGTTGACCATACAAAACACTCCCTTAACCGCCGAAAACGGGTATCCCGTTTGTCGGAAAATGCGGGCGAAAACACGCAAGTGAATCTCGCCCTTATCCTGTTCAAAATTTCAGGACTTTTTATCGCTTTTTGAGTCATTTTTATTTTAGCATATTTTACTGAAAACATCAACAAAGTAGTTGGCATTTTTTATAAAAAGTGCTATAATTCTTGTAACACCATAAGGAGTATGATAGCCATGATTTTTTCGGAAAAAGTCAAAACCGTAAGGAAACAACTGAATTTAACGCAGGAAGAATTGGCTCACGCGTTGGGTATCAGTTTTGCAACGGTCAACCGTTGGGAAAGCGGTACTTATAAACCGAGTAAAATGGGACAGCGCGTATTTGAGGAATTTATAGAAAAAAATAACATTCAAACGGGAGAAAACAAATGAAAAAATCCATTGATGTTCAAGGTTATCAAGTGGGATTGAAAGGTATCAATAAGGAAAACTATATTTCTTTAACCGATATTGCGCGGTATAAAAACGCGGACGCTCCTGCCGACGTCGTCAAAAACTGGATGCGTTCCCGCGCGACCATAGATTTTCTCGGTCTTTGGGAAGAACTGAATAATCCAAATGTTAACGTGGTCGAAATCGACCAGTTTAAAAATCAGGCGGGCTCCAATGCCTTTACGATGTCTCCCAAAAAATGGATAGACGCTACAAACGCCATCGGTATATACTCCTCTTCGGGCAAATACAGCGGCGGAACGTATGCCCACCAAGATATTGCATTTGAATTTGCAAGTTGGGTTTCGGCGGAATTTAAACTCTATCTTATCAAAGAATTTCAGCGCTTGAAGGTTGCCGAACAGCAGGAACTCGAATGGACGAGCAAGCGCGAACTTGCAAAGGTAAACTACCGTATCCATACGGACGCAATCAAAGAAAATCTTATTGTGCCGACGTTGAACGAAAGACAGATTAGTTATGTATACGCATCGGAAGCGGACGTGTTGAACGTCGCTTTGTTCGGCAAAACGGCGGCGGAATGGAGAGAAGAAAACCCCGACAAAAAAGGCAATATCCGCGATTACGCAACCGTCGAACAGTTGCTTGTTGTTGCAAATATGGAAAGTTACAATGCCATTTTGATTGCGCAAGGGTTGCCGCAAGCCGAAAGATTGAAATTGCTGAATACTATGGCGGACAGTCAGTTGCGGGTACTGCTGACAAGCCCCAAACGTTTGAAATAAGACTCAAAAACACCCGATTTAGGGAACAGGATAAGGGTGAGACGCAGTTTGCGCCACACCCCACAAAAACACACAAACGGGATACCCGTTTTATCAGAGGAAATGTTATGGAAAATAACGAATACAAAAATATAACGGGCACAGAAGAAATTAAAGCGATAGACAAAAGCAAAAAACTATCCGACGCGAAAAAAGATATCGATAAGATAAACGAAGTGTTGTCCGATACTTCCATTTCTTTTCATAAACGCGCAAATGTATTATATAAAGAAATCACAAAAAATATCGATTACGCTCCGTATATCCTTACGGCGAGAGTTGCCAGAAATATGGTGGGCGATATCCCCTTTTCTCAATTGAAATTTTATGATAAAAGAAGAGTATTGGATATGGTGCACGATGCTATCACAGCGTATATGCTGAAATTAACGGAAGAAATCAATAATTAACGGAGATAATTATGCCTACTCTTGAATGGATCGGAAAAGAAAAAGTAATCAATCATCACCAAGACGTGCCTTTCCGCGTTTTGGATAAACAATATACTTTCAATGCAGACACTTCGGAAAATATGATTATTCACGGAGACAATTTGCTTGCCCTGAAATCTTTGCTGCCGCAATACGAAGGAATGATTGACTGCATTTATATCGATCCCCCGTATAATACGGGCAATGAAAAATGGGTGTATAACGATAACGTCAACGATCCGAAAATAAAAAAATGGTTGGGCGAAGTGGTCGGCGCGGAAGGCGAAGATTTATCTCGACACGATAAATGGCTTTGCATGATGTATCCGCGTTTGAAATTGCTGCAAAAATTATTATCAGAAAGAGGCGTAGTTTTTATCAGTATTGATGATAACGAACAAGCAAATTTAAGAATATTATGTGATGAAATTTTTGGTAAAAGCAATTTTATAGCACAGATATTGGTTAAAAGACAAGGTGGAAGACAGGATAGTAAACATTTTGCTGTCGTCCATGAATATTGTATCTGTTATGCAAAAAATATAATTTTATTTCATGCTGGTATGGACAGTAAAACAGATAGTATATATCCGAAATTCGATGAAGAAAGGAAGAGATACTATAAAACACAATTATTAAGAAAATGGGGCGCTAATAGTCTAAGAGAAAATCGTCCAAATCTTTACTATCCTATTACAGCACCTGACGGTATGCAAATATACCCTACAATATATCAAAAGAAGGCTTCCAACGACCTCCAATTTGATAAAATTGAAGGTTGTTGGCGCTGGAGCGCCAACAACATGGCTACCGCCATAAAAGAAGGAAGGGTAGAATTTATAAAGGATTCTATCGGGAACTGGATTCCGTATGAAAAAATATTTGCCCCTGAAGCAGGAGAAAAGGAAACTAAAAAATTTACCACTTGGCAAGAAGAAACAGGAAACGGAACGAATATTTTAAAACAGATTTTCGGAGAAACGCCTTTTGATTATCCCAAAGCAGTAAATCTTCTTGAACTTATTCTAAAAATGGCGAATACAAATAAGAATTCCATTATTCTCGATTCCTTTGCGGGTAGCGGCACTACCGCTCATGCCGTGTTGAATTTGAACAAGCAAGACGGTGGCAATCGGAAATTTATTCTTGTGGAAATGATGGATTATGCCGAAACGATTACGGCGGAACGGGTAAAGCGCGTTATCAAGGGCTACGGCGAGGGCGATAAAGCAATTGAAGGCACAGGCGGAAGTTTTTCGTATTATGAACTGGGTGCGCCGATTTTCAAAGAAGATAAAAATCTGAACGAAGACATCGACGAAGAAGAAATCCGTAAATACGTTTATTTTACCGAAACAAAACAGCCGCTTGACCGAAATTCCGACGATTGCCGTTATTTTCTCGGAAAATACGCCGATACGAGTTATTATTTTTACTACGAAAAAGAAAACGTAACAACGCTGAATATGGAATTCCTGACAAAAGTCAAAACCCAAGCGGAAGGCTATGTGATTTATGCCGACAGATGCGTGCTTTCTGACGATTATTTGAGAGAACACGGCATCGTTTTCAAAAAAATACCGCGCGATATTTCAAAATTTTAAGGGGTGAAATATGGAACTGAAAAAATATCAGAAGCAAGTTATCGGAGATTTAAACCGCTATATGGAATTGCTTACCGAAACAAAAAGCGTTTCGGGTGCATATAACGCGTTTTGGAACGAGAAAAATATCCGCGTGGGTTTCGGCGGGCTGCCGTACTACAACGATACGGTCAATCATACTCCCCACGTTTGTTTCAAGGTGCCTACGGGCGGAGGCAAGACGTTTTTGGCTTGCAATTCTTTACGTGTAATTTTCGATAATCTGCCTGCGCGAAAAGCGAAAGTCGTTGTTTGGCTGGTGCCTTCGGAAGCGATTTTAACGCAAACTTTGAACGCGCTCGGCGACGTTCATCACGACTATCGCAAGAAAATCAATGCCGATTTCAACGGGCGCGTGATGGTATACAGCAAACAGCAGGTGTTGGACGGACAGCAATTTAACCCCACCACCGTCAACGAGCAACTTTCCATTATCGTGATGAGTTTTGACAGTTTCCGTATCAAAAACAAAGAAGGCAGAAAAGTATATCAGGAAAACGGAAATTTACAGCAGTTTTCCAAATTTCAATCAACACCCGAAACGCTTATTCCCGATATAGACGAAACGGCATTGATACAAGTTTTAAATCAACTTTCTCCCGTTGTGATTGTGGACGAAAGCCACCATACGGCAGGCGAGTTAAGCGTGGAAATGCTGAAAAATCTGAATCCGAGTTTTATTCTCGATTTGACGGCAACGCCGCGTAAAAACAGCAATATTATCGCTTATGTCGACGCAATGCAATTAAAAAGCGCCAATATGGTCAAATTGCCCGTCATCGTCTATAATCGTCCTTCGCAGGAAGAAGTTATTACCGATGCACTGGATTTGAGAAATAAACTCGAAGAAGAGGCTAAAAAAGAGCAGGAAGTTTCGGGACGATATAACCGACCTATCATTTTGTTCCAAGCGCAGCCGAAGATTTCGGAAAATAAAGAAACGTTTGAAAAGTTGCGTGAACGCTTGATAGGATACGGGATTTCCAAAGAAGAAATTGCCATAAAAACAGCCGCAATCAACGAATTGAAAAATCAAAACCTGATGTCCCCCGACTGTAAAATTCGGTATATTATCACCGTAAATGCCTTAAAAGAAGGCTGGGATTGTCCCTTTGCATATATTCTCGCTACGCTTGCAAACAAAACGTCCGTCGTCGACGTGGAACAGATTTTGGGCAGAGTGCTGCGTTTGCCGAATACAACGCAGAATACAAGCAAATATTTGAACTTGTCGTATGTCTTAACGTGTTCGGCAGACTTCCACAGCACTTTGCAAAAAATAATAAAGGGATTAAATGACGCGGGATTCAGTAAGCAAGACTATTTTGCCCCCGAACAACCGCAGGATACGACGATTTTTCCGCCGCTTGTGCAGCAAAAACTTGATTTTGACAACGCATCGAATACCCAACAAGTCACCGAAGAATTTCTTGATTTCAGTGATGATGCCGTCAAAACATTATTGGAACAGCGCGCAACTTCCGAAACCAATGCCCCGCTTGCCGCCATGCTGGAAAGCGCAGAGAAAAAGAGCGATGAATACGACAATGAAATCAAAAAAGCGGAAAAAGAGTTTGTTTTCGGCGGAACGCCGACGGAGTTGAAGGATATGCAAAATATGTTTTATATGTACGAACAATACGAAGAAAATGCGCTGAAAATCGAATTTCCGCAATTCTTTATACAGGCGCCGCCTACACTGTTCGGCGATAACGAAACGAAATTACTCGAAGAGGAAGATCTTCTCGAAACGTTTACATTGAAAGACAAAAGTACACAAATAGACTTTTCTTCGGTAAACGACACGATTGCAAAAGTGGACATCAAGGCAAAGAACGATGCGCCGAAATACGAAATGCTGCAAGGTGCGGAGAATGATTTCTTTAAGGCATATATGGAATCTCTGCCGCCGGCAAGCAGGATTAAAAATTGCAAATATATTATAAAAGAAACCCTCGGTAAAGATAAATTTTTTGCCGGAAAAGACCTGTCGGATTATGTTGACCGCATCGTTGAAAATATGGACGGCGACACCTTGACGGCGTTGGAAAAGAACGTTTATTCCTATGCGGAAAAAATCAAAAAGAAAATCAATGCGTTGATGCTCGACCACAAGCGGGAACAATTTAAGGTGCTTATCGGAAACGGAAAAATCACTTGCGTGCCGAAGTATAAGCTCAGCAGATATATAACGCCTGCAAAAACTTTTGACAGTCTGGCAAAATCACTTTATACTGCGGAAGGTGACATCGGCGATTTCGAGCAGAGAATCTTGGAAAAGGTTTCTGCCCTGCCAAATATCGTATGGTGGCACAGAAATCTTTCGCGAACGGGATTTTGCATAAACGGGTTTATCAACCATTATCCCGATTTTATTCTCTATACGACCCAGCGGAAAATTGTTGTGGTTGAAACAAAAGGAAAACACTTGATTACAAATGATGACAGCAAGGATAAAGCCGAATTGGGAAAAACGTGGAAAATGATGGCCGGCGCAAACTTCTGCTATTATATGGTCTATGAAGGCGAATCGTCCAACAATCCCGGTGCCGTAAGTTTTGATAAATTTATCGACATTGTAAAAGAGTTATAAGTATAGCGAAAATATCTCACAATCGTCGGACAAGAGAAAATATAAGGAGTGAGCCAATGGATAAAGACGAATGGCTTGACGAAGCGTTAGCGTGTTATGAAGAGGAAAAATCAAAAAATTCGGCAAATCTTTCCTTTGACGACGCTACTATCAAAGTTTTTGCCCGCCGGATTGTCGGACAAATCAAAGAGCAGATGCAACTCAACAACGAACAATGCGAATTGTTGTTGAAAGCAATTTTTAAAATAAATAATTAAGCGAATGCATCAAACAAACTGGAGTGCTTATAACAAATGATAGAACGAATTCAAGAATTAAAAAATATCGGTACTTTTAAAAGTGTAGATCAAATAGCCAGTTGCGGTTTTCAGAAAATAACCGTTATTTATGGTGGCAATTCACATGGTAAAAGTACGGTCTGCGATATTATCAAATCATTACGTACTGATGATTCAACATATATTGAAGAGCGCAAAACAATTGGGTCTACAAGTTCTCCAAAGGTTAAAATAAGTTTTGGAAACAAAAGAGATGCCACTTATTCACAAGGTAAATGGGCTATTTCAGGTGATATTCCTGAAATAAAAAACATTACTGTATTTGATAGTGAATTCATACAAAAAAATGTTTTTACAAATTCTACCATTGAACGTAGAAACAAAGAAAATTTTACCGAATTCATTTTAGGAAGTGAAGGTATCTCTATTCAAAACGAATTAATATTATTAAAATCGGAAAAGACAAAGCATGATAATGAGATAAGTAGACTGCAATCACAAATTGAGCGTGAAATTGATCTTCCTTTTAATGATTTTTTAAAAGTTACATACCAAGATGATATCGACTTTGAAGATACTCAATGCTTGGGATTACAACAACAAATTATTAATTTGCAAAATGATAAAAATGATATTGCATCTATAAAGGCTCTTTCTTTGCCGCAGAGAATTGAATTTTCGGATAAATTATTAAACAAATACCATTCTCTAAATGAAACTTTATCTTCTTCTTATTCTTTTTCAAAAAGCGACATTATAGAACGGTTTAATAATCATAAGAAAATCTGTTCTATTGAAAATATTGACTTTGACGCTTGGATCAGTAAGGGAATACAGATGCAACAAACGACCATATGTCCTTATTGTGGTCAATCTATAACGGATAATCAATTAGTGGAAGCATATATTACGTTATTCTGCACAGAGTTTATTGACTATTCCAAAAATGTTGATCAACTGTACAACATAAAATACCCGGATTCGGGATTATCACAACTTATTAAACTTTTATTAGATAATTCTTCAAAAGTTGATAAACTCGCGCCCAAAATTTATGCAGAAAACTTTGAAGAAATATTGGATTCATATCGTAAATTGGCAGAAGTCTTAAAAAACGACGTGGAGATTGTTGAGAAAATTATACCCAACATTACTAACTCATTTGATGAGAAGATTAAACAAAAATTGCACGATAAATATTCTTCAATAAATGCGGTAGATTTAAAAACTGTTGCCGATGCTATAAAAAAACTTGAAGAAGATATTTTACTTTACAATACTCTTTTAGAAAAGTTTAAGTTAATATCGAAAGCATATTTAGATTCGTTATCGATTGCAAGTATAGACAATAGAATTAAAGAATTACAATTAGAATTTAATAGATTAACAGCTATTGTAAAAAGAAATAAATATAATGATTTGATTGAAGAATACAATCAACATTATCAAGCGTCTATAACTCTTAATAAAAAGTCCAAGACATTAAAAAAGGATTTTGACGATGCTCAATCAAAATTTCTTGAAACTTTTTTTGACGATATTGATACGTATTATAAAAGATTGGGAAGTAAAAATTATAGAATTGAAAAAGCCACTAATGCGCAAGGCACTAAAAAAGTTTATACCGTAAAACTATTTTTTAGGAATAAAGAAATTGAAAGTGAAAAGATACAATTTGTTTTAAGCGACTCCGATAAGCGCGCACTTGCTTTATCTATTTTTCTTGCAAAATTAAAACACAGCACGCAGATAGAGAAAACTATAATTGTTATGGATGATCCTATTACCAGTTTTGATAATGAACGTATGGGATTATTTATAAATATTATAAAAGAGTTTGAAAATGCAAATCAAATTATTATATTAACTCACTACTCTGATTTTTATAAAAAAATTGCAGAATTAACTTATGCTGTTCAGCCTGCACCTTCTTTCCTAAGAATTCAATATTTTTCTGATAGCAATAAACTTATTACTGTCTGCCGAGAAACTGACGAACTGCTAATGAATGATTATGAAAAAAGTCTCTATAAGATGTGGGCTTTTATTAAAGGGAACACTCATGATTATTCTTCTACTGATGCTCGTACATTAATGCAAAAGTGGTTGGAGTATAAGTTTTACTATGAAATAAAAGATAAAAAAATCAATATAGGAAAATTTGAGAATTTTCTCACAGAATTGCATAACGAAAATCTATTAACTGATGATTTATTTATACGTTTAAACGCTAAAAGAGAAGAATATAATGTAACTTCTCATACATTTGATGTTGATCCAGAAGATATGAAGCGCAACAGTATTGCAGATTTGCAAGCATTATTGCAAGAAATCTAATTTATCAAAGTCAATCTCCAACCAAGCATTTCGTCCATTTGTGATTAACGTCAGGTTCGTGTTTGAGAACGGACGTTCCACCAATTCGTTCGTAAAGCGAACGCGCAGAAAAGTCCGTTAAAAAGTAACGGACTTTTTTTATTGCCCTGGATCACCGTGCGTTTGTTTTTTGAATGTTTGTAGTTGCGATGCTCTCTCTTTTTTAATCGCGTCCATATCGTCGGGCGTATCGGCACGATTAGATTTGCGAAGATTTTTCATGTTCCGCATCTAATAAATTTCTCGGATCACGATCGTCCGTGATTTTAATTTTAACGCGCGTTACCATACGGATACTATAACATATAAAATTTATAGTCAAACCGAAGGACATCTCGGGCTATCAAGAAGACGAAAAGATTGCCAAAATTTGGTTATATTACAAAATTTGGGTATAGTAATATATTTATGACTGACAAAGGAGTAAATATATTATGGAACCTTATCTTGCACTTATAACTCGTATCAATGAACTCATGGCCCGTAAGGGAATGACGATGTATCAATTGGCGCGCCGCAGCGCGATTCCGCATTCGACTTTATCGAGCATTTTAAACGGACAGACGAAAAATACGGGATTTTTGAACATCATCAATATTTGCAGAGGATTGGAGATCACTCTGCAGGATTTTTTCGATTCTCATCTTTTCACTCCCGAAAATTTATTGGATAATTGAAGCGAAAAACCCCACATCTTTTGCGGCGCCTTATTTTAGATATTTGTTGACAAATGCCTCCGAAGATGGTAACATGGGGGTGTTATGATAATATTTAAAAAAGATAAGGAATCAATGGATATTAATGAATTTTACAGGGAGATCGGGGTGGACGCGAAAGACGTTCTGAACCGTCTTGGCAGCGTGGTTCTGATAAAAAAATACCTCAACAAGTTTGCCAAAGACGGCACGTTTGCCGATTTGAAAAAGGGGATCGCGGAAAAAGACTATCAAGCGGCTTTTCGCGCGGCGCATACCTTGAAGGGCATCTGCCTTAATCTCGAATTATTACCCTTGAGCGAAATATCCGTGAACTTGACGGACATACTGCGCAATTACACTCCCGATCGCGAAAGCGATCTGAATGGAACGTTTGAAAGTTTTTCCAAAGCATATTCGGAAATCGTCGCAAAACTCGAAAACTTGCAGTAGGTCGGAGCGCAAAAGATGAAAAATTCCAAAAAGAAGATACTGATTACGGACGACTCGGAGATCAACCGTTCTATTTTGTCGGATATGCTCGAAGACGAATTCGAAATTATCGAGGCGGAAAACGGATTGCAAGCGGTGTCCTCCCTGCAAAAATACGGCGACGAGATCTCGTTGGTTTTATTGGATATCGTTATGCCCGAAATGGACGGGTTCGAAGTTCTGGCGATCATGAATAAAAACCATTGGATCGAAGACATACCCGTCATCATGATCACGGCGGAAAATACGCCTTCGTACGTCGAACGCGCGTACGATCTGGGGATCACGGATTTCATCAACCGTCCATTTGACGGCCGTATCGTGCATCGCCGCGTCATCAATACCATCATGCTCTATTCCAAGCAGAAGAAATTGGTGGGGCTTGTCGCCGACCAGATCTACGAAAAGGAAAAACAGAGCAGTCTGATGATCGAGATCCTCAGCAATATCGTGGAATTTAGAAACGGCGAGAGCGGGCTGCACGTTCTGCATATCCATATTCTCACCGAACTTCTGCTGGGCCAACTGATCCGAAAGACCGACCGCTATAAACTTTCGCATTCGGATATTTCGCTCATCGGTATCGCGTCGGCACTGCATGATATCGGCAAGATTGTCATTCCCGAAACCATCCTCAACAAACCCGGCAGTCTGACTGCCGAAGAGTTCGAGATCGTCAAAAAGCACCCGGCGGCGGGCGCGGCGATGCTGAAAAATCTGCCTTTCCGCCAAAACGAACCGTTGGTTAGGACGGCGTATCAGATCTGCCGATGGCACCACGAGCGATTTGACGGCAAGGGATATCCCGACGGATTGGCGGGGGACGAGATCCCCATCGCCGCGCAGGTGGTCGCGCTTGCGGACGTTTACGACGCGCTGTCGAGCAAGCGCGTTTATAAGGACGCCTTTTCGCACGAAAAGACGCTCGAAATGATTTTGGGCGGCGAATGCGGAGCGTTCAACCCCTTGCTTTTGGAATGTTTAAACGACATTTCCGACGTGTTGCAGGGAGAATTAAAAGTCAATTCGCTTGTCGATTTCAATAGAAACGAAGTGCGCAATATCACCGACGAAATGATCAAGCACGAGGAATTATCCGCTTCCGAGCGCACGCTGCGCCTTTTGGAACATGAGCGGACGAAATATCGGTTTTTCGCGTCCATGTCCAACGAAGTGCAGTTCGAATATACCGTTTCGCCCGCGATGGTCACGGTTTCCGAGGGCGGAGCGAAGCAACTGGGAATATCGGATTTCATTATGAATCCGTTCGAGGATAAAGAAATCAATTCCGTATTCCGCGCCGACGATCTGAAACATATGGAAACGGCGCTGAAAAGCACAACGCCGCGGGAGCCGGTCATCCAGCGCGTCTGTAAAATATTCGTGAAAGGGGAAGCCCGCTGGTGCCGCATCATCGCTCGTTCGATGTGGTCGGCGGACGATATCCCGCAGTTTATCGGAGCCATCGGCAAATTGGTGGACATTACCGACGAGCAGCGGAGATTGACGAATCTCGAAAAAATGGCGCATCACGACACGCTCACGGGGCTTTTGAACAGCGTTGCCGCCAAGGCACAGATCCTTGAAAGGCTCAAAAAAAATCCCGGGTCAAAATTCGCGCTCATCATCGTAGACGTCGATTATTTCAAACAAGTGAACGACGGATACGGACACCTGTTCGGGGACGAGATCCTCAAAATTATCGCGGATAAGATCTCGCAAAACGTGACGCCCGACGACGTGGCGGCCCGTATCGGCGGCGACGAGTTTTTATTGTTCGTAAAATTCGAAAAGGATATCGAGGGGCGCATAGAAGGAATCTTCGAAATACTGGCAGCCAATAAACAGGCCTTCCGTGTTTCGGTGAGCATGGGCGTCGCCGTCATCGACGGGAAAAACGTGCGTTACGAAACGCTTTTTCATCGGGCGGATCAGGCGCTGTACGCCTCCAAGCGTGCGGGGCGCGGCACTTACCGTATTTACGACGAGAGCATGTGCAATATGTTTTCGGCGCTCTCGCCCATCGACGGAGAAATCGAAAAGGGGCTGCAACCGTGAAAAACGTAATCAGAAAGATCGCGCGAACTTTCGGGCTGCTGCTTTTATTTTTCGTTTTCACCGTACAGTTGATGCCGTTCGCGCCTTCGCACGCGGAAGAGACAGCGTCCGTTCTCAAAGTCGCCTTCCCGATCGTGGAAGGGATCAGCGAAAAGACAGCCGACGGAAAATATACGGGCCTTATGGTCGATTATCTCAACGAAATTTCCAATTATACGGGTTGGAAATACGATTACGTGGACGTGACCGACGTTTCCGATATGCTCAAAGATTTTACGGACGGAAAATATGACTTGTTGGGCGGCGCCTATTATATGAAATCGCTCGAAGGCATATACGGATACCCCCGATACAATATGGGGTACAGCAAATCCGTACTTTTGGCGCGTTGGGAAGACGAGAGCGTCCAAAGTTTCGATCTGAAAACCTTTAACGGCAAAAAAATCGGGGTTTATACCAACGCCAAGGAAAATATCCGTCGCCTGAAACAATATTTGGCGATGAACGATTTAACCTGCGAGATCGTCGAATATCAATACGCAGACCTTTCCGAGGACGGGAATTTATATAAATTTCTCGCAGACGGCAGCGTGGATCTGCTGTTGGGAAACAGCAACGATATCGGAAAAGGCTTCCGCAGCGTGGCAATGTTCGAATCGCAGCCCTATTATATCGTCACGCAGCCCGACGCCGCGGAATTATTAAAAGAACTCAACGATGCGTTGGAAAAGATCTATTCTTCCAATCCGAGTTTCGCGGAAGAACGGTACAAAGCCAATTTCGGGGATATCATTTCGGAAAATATCAAACTCAACGACGAGGAACTGGAATATATTAAAAACAACCCCGTTGTGAAGGTCGCCGTGCCGAGAGAAGCGCATCCGCTGTTCTGTGTAAATCAAAATGCGGGGCACAGCGGCATTCTTCCCGAAGTACTCGAAAAGATAACGCTTAACACAGGTCTTCAATTCGAATACGTACAGGGAAAAAATTATTCCGAAACCATACGTATCGTACAGAACGGGCAGGCGGATATTTTAGGATTTTTCCTCGACGATCAAAGCGCGGCGGACGCTGCCGGATTCGCGGTGACCAGATCGTACGCTTCCGTCTACCGCACGCTGGTGCGGAACAAAAAGGTCAGTTACCCTTCCAAGGGGCTTACCGTAGCCATTGTCGAGGGACGGCAGAAACCCGATGAGATCGACGCGGAAGTAAAATATTATCCCGATATGCCGTCAGCGCTCCGCGCCGTCAACCGAGGCGAAGTCGAACTTGCGTGCGGCATTTCCGCGCAGATTGAGAGGCAGATACAAGAGGAGCACTTTACCAATCTTGTGCCGGTGGCGTTGGCGGACAGCACCGAAACGCTCAATTTCGCGGTGAAGAAGCCTGCCAAGACGCAACTTTTCACTATTTTGAACAAAGCCGTCGGCATGATGAGCGAAGAGGAGATCGCCTCCATCGTCAACCGAAATATCGAATCAGTCGGCATCGGCACTTATACTCTGACGGACTTTATCTATTCCAATCCTTTCGCCTTTCTCACCATTATGTGCGCGTTGCTGCTGTTGACCGTGGCGATCATTATTATCGTGGCGGTTTTCCGCGTGCGTTCCGCGAACATGGAACTCGCGCTGGAAAAATCAGACGCAGATAACCGTGCGAAAAGCGAGTTTCTCTCGCGCATGAGCCATGAGATCAGAACTCCCATGAACGCAGTCATCGGTCTGACGGATCTGACCGCCATGCAGGAGGGCGTTCCCGAACCCGTTCGCGATAATCTGTTCAAGATCCGTTCCTCCGCGCATTATCTCATATCGCTTCTGAACGATATACTCGATATGAGCCGCATCGGAAACGATATGCTCGCCATCGGCAACGAACCTTTTTCTCTGTCGCAGATGCTTGACGAAATGAACAGCATGATGACGGCGGAGGCGCAGCGCCGCGGCATCTCGCTGATCGTAGAGAACGAAGTAAAGGACGACGTGCTTTCGGGCGACTGTATCCGGCTGCGGCAGGTACTGACCAATCTTGTTTCCAACGCGGTAAAATTTACGCCCGCGGGCGGAAGAGTGAACGTGCGCGTAAAATCGGAAGAAAAAGGTTTCGTTTCCTTTTCCGTCGAGGATACGGGCGTGGGGATTGCGCAGGAGGACTGCGAACGCATTTTTCTGCCTTTCGAACAGGCGGGCAACAGTTATGCAAAGAGTCAGGGAACGGGCTTGGGGCTTTCCATCAGCCGCTCTATCGTCGAACTGATGGGCGGCACGCTGCAAGTAAAAAGCGTCGTGGGGCAGGGCAGTGAATTTTATTTCACCATTCCGCTGGATTCCGCGGAAGAGGTCGCAATGCCGCAGGTGTCTGAAGAGGGCGATTTTTTGGAGGGCATGCGCGTGCTGATTGCGGAGGACAACGATCTCAACGCCGAGATCGCGCAGGACATTCTCGGAATGGTGGGCGCCAAAGTAACTCGAGTGGCGGACGGCTTGCAGGCCGTCGAGGAAATTGCCCGCAACGGCGGACAGTACGACGCGGTCCTCATGGATATCCAGATGCCCGAAATGAACGGTCTGGACGCGACGCGAAAGATCCGCGAGATGCACACGCCGTACGCCCGTATCCCCATCATCGCCATGACCGCCAACACCTTTCAGGAAGATACAGACGCGGCGCTCGCGGCGGGCATGAATGATTTCGTATCCAAACCGATCGATATCAATATTTTATACAACGCCTTAAAAGAGGCGAAAAAATAAAAAATCCGGCGCGAGGCGCTGTCCGGATGGTTGTGTGAGGTAAAAATGAAACACACTTTAAGTTATATCGAGGGGCATCCGAGACCGCAATTCACGCGTCGCGCCTTTATATCGCTTGACGGGGAATGGGACTTTTGTTTCGATGAAAAAAATTGCGGAAAAGCGGATCGTTTCTATCGGGATTTCCCCGCAAAACCGAGAAAAATACGCGTTCCCTACGCTTACCAGAGCGAGGCGAGCGGCATAGGCGAAGAGAGAAAATGCGACGTCGTCTGGTATCGGAAAAGAACGAAGGTCAGCGTCCCCGCAGGTAAGCGCGCGCTTTTACATTTCGAGGGCGCGGACTATCTTGCCGAAGTCTGGATAAACGGCGCATTTGTCGGCAGCCATAAGGGAGCGTACGCGCGCTTTACCTTCGACATATCTGAGTATCTGTCGGGAGAAGATGCGGAGATCGTCGTGCGCTGCGAGGATACGGAATCGTGTGCGCAGCCGCGCGGAAAGCAAAAGTGGGAGGCGCGGCCTTTCGGTTGCTGGTACACCGAAACGACGGGCATCTGGAAGAGCGTATGGCTGGAATACGTAGGGAAGAGTTATCTCGAGCGCGCCAAGATCACGGCGGATATTTCCGACTATTCCGCGAGATTCGAGTACGATATCGCGGGTTTTCGGGACGATCTCCGGCTGAAAACGAGGATTTCGTTTAACGGAGCGACCGTCGCGGAGGACGAATGCGCCGTGTGCCGCCCGCATTTCGCCCAAACTTTCGATCTGACTTCGGAAACAGATCCGTTCAAAAAACATTTCTGGTTTCCGCACGCGCCCGAATTGTACGACGTGGAATATTTCCTGTATGAAAACGGGAAGGAGATCGACCGCGCCGCATCCTATTTCGGACTGGTCGGTTATAAAACGGAACAAAACAACGTGACGGTCAACGACTATCCCGTGTATCTGAAAATGGTGCTCGATCAGGGCTATTTCCCGCACGGCTGGTACACGCCCGACGAAGAGCAGATCGTAAACGACGTGCAGGCGGTGCGCGCGCTGGGCCTCAACGGCGTCCGCAAGCATCAGAAGATCGAGGACGAACGCTTTTATTATTACTGCGACGTACTCGGGCTGTACGTATGGCTGGAAATGCCCTCCGCGTTCGAGTATTCTGACGGGGCTGCCGTAGAATTTACCGCCCAGTGGCTGGAGATCCTGCGACAGTACGAAAATCATCCGTCGATCATGGCGCTCGTTCCCTTTAACGAAAGTTGGGGCATTCCGCAGGTGTTTTCCGATCTTCGGCAGCAGGATTTTTCGCGCGGCGTTTATCGCCTGAGCAAAGCGTTGCTGCCCGAAAAACTCGTGATTTCCAACGACGGATGGGAGCATACCGAAAGCGACTTCGTGACCCTGCACAATTACGCCGAAAACGGCGAACAACTCAAAGCGGTATATGATTCGTTGGAGGACGCCCTGCAAAACAACAAGACGGCGGGCGTTCCGCACAAATTCGCCTTCGCAAAGGGATTTTCGTATGCGGGCCAGCCCGTGATGCTCTCGGAATTTGCGGGCATCAGTTTCGAAAAGGACCGCGCGAAGGGCTGGGGCTACGGCGAACCCGTCAAGGACGAGCAGAGTTTTCTCGCGCGCCTATCCTCCCTCGTATCCGCCGTCCGCGCGGAAAAGGGCTTTTGCGGCTACTGCATAACGCAACTGACGGACGTGCAGCACGAGATCAACGGGCTGTTCGATTTTCAGCGGCGCTGCAAAGTGGATCAGGAAAAATTAAAACGAATTTTCTCGGAATAACGAAAAAAGACCGGCGTCGGATGATGTCGGTCTTTTTTTATGCGCAAACTATACGAGGGGCGACCGCAACAGGGGCATGGTCGTTTCTCTTTGGATGTAATTGCAGAAAATTCCTATCGTGCGGCTTTGCAGCGCGGGGTTGGAGATGCGGTCCATCAAAGTGCATACCGCCTGCCTTCCCAAGACTTGTTTGTCTATATTGATGGTGGAAAGTTTGGGCGAACTCAAACGGCTTTCGGGAATGTTGTCGAATCCCAACACGTTGATTTTGTCGAGGTGCAGTTTTTTCATCTGTTTTAAGGCGTCGATGACGGAAAGCGCGATAAAATCGTTGGCGCAGACAAAACAATCGGGCAAGCGCACAAAACGGGAGAACGCCTCCGCGAGCGCCTCCGCGCTGCCGTAGGGAAAAGAATTGTCGCGCGTTAAAGACAATTCGGGAGAATAGGGGAGGCCCTCTTCGTAGAGTGCCTCGCGCATTCCCAGAAAACGTTCGTAAAAACTCTTGCAGTTGCGCGGATTTCCGATAAAGGAAAAGTCGTCCGCGCCCGCCGCGATAAGTTTTTTGCAGGCTGATCTGACGGCATTCACATTGTCGGGTAGTACGATATCGTATTCACCGTTCAAATCTTCATCGCCGTAAAAATGATCCATAAAAACGGTGGGGATGCCCAGCGACAAGATCTTGTCCGCACTCCTGCGCGTGAAGAATTCGATGCAGATGATGCCGTTTACGTCGAACTGCCGAATGTATTCTTTCAGCGTTTCCAGATCGGAATTGGGGCGGAATATATATTGCAGCACTTCGAGCGAGCGCCCCTCCGCCTCGGACATGATGCCGCGGATGAGATAGATATAGTAGTTTGCCGAAATCAGCGGAACGGAGGAAAGAATCAGGATTTTCCCCTCCTCGGCAGCACTCTTTTCGGGGGCAATGACATCGAAACTTTTATAACCCATACGCACGGCGGTATCCAGTACGAGCCTGCGCGTCTTTGCGGGCACGTATTTGCCGTTGAGCGCTTTGGAAACGGTGTTGCGCGAAAGATGCAGCGCGCAGGCGATGTCGTTGAGTGTGATGGCTTTTTTCATCTGATTCTCCTTTTCTCTATCATATCATACTCTGCGCGTTTTGGCAAGAAAGAAATACGTATGTAACAATTTATTTAAATAATTTTACATATGCACAAAAACGTGACAATATTTTTCTGTTTATCTTGATTTTCGCAAGCAGAAAGTTATAATATGTGCAGAAGGAGGGGCAAAAATGGAGCAAGTGAAAAAGACAAAAATTTCCTTGAATGAAATCAAGAAGCGGCAAAAAAGAAACTATATCCTGTGGCTTTTCGTGCTGCCTGCCTTTTTGTTTATTCTGATATTCAACTACGTTCCCATGTACGGGGTCCTTATCGCCTTTCAAGATTTTGTGCCCGGGGATGAGATCCTGTCCGCCTCGACCATCTGGGTGGGATTGGCAAACTTTCAAATGTTTTTCGAAGATTACATGTTTTTGACGCTGCTCGAAAATACATTCCTTCTCTGTTTCTGGGGATTCGTCATCGGTTTTCCGCTGCCCGTCGCAATCGCGCTGATGCTCAATTCCATGCGCAATAAACAGGCTTCGCGTATCATTCAGATCATCTATTATATCCCGCACTTTATTTCGCTCGTCGTCATGGTGGGCATGCTCTATCTCTTTTTCGGGCAGTTCGGACTGGTCAACAACGTGCTGGATGTCTTGGGGCTGTCGCGCTATTCCTTTTTTCTGGAAGAGGACGCGTTCCGACCGCTGTATATTTTTTCGGGCGTATGGCAGGATTTCGGCTGGAACGCGATCATATACCTGGCGGCGCTCTCGGGCGTGGACCCCCAGCAGCACGAGGCGGCGCTCATCGACGGCGCGTCCCGCCTGCGCCGCGTGTTCGCCATCGACTTTCCCGCCATTGCGGGCACGGTGTCGATCCTGCTCATCCTCTCCATCGGCAATCTCATCTCGGTGGGCTATGAAAAAGTTTTGCTCATGCAGACGGACGCAAATGTGGGAAAATCTGAAGTGATCATGACTTTCGTCTATAAAAAAGGACTGACGGGCTACGTCATGCAGGGGTATTCGACGGCGGTCGGACTGTTCAATTCGATCATCAACGTCATTCTTTTGGTCACAGCGAACGCCGTCGCCAAACTGTTCTCCAAGAACACGCTGTTTTGAGGTCGGGGTATGGAACGAATGAATAAACTGAGCAAAGCCGTCTCAAAGGCAGACAGGATCTACTATATCGTCATCGACACGTTTCTCATTCTCATGCTGCTCGCCATTTTGTACCCGCTTTACTTTATCGTCATCGCCTCGATCTCCGATACGGACGCCATCTTTAACGGCGAAGTGTTTCTCTATCCCATCGGCTTTAATTTGAAAGGGTACGCCGCGCTGTTCGAAAACCGCATGATCTGGACGGGCTATCTCAATACGATCTGGTACACGCTTTTGGGAACGGCGATCAACATTGCCGTGACCATTCCCGCGGGCTGGGCGATTTCGCGAAAAGAACTCCCGTGGCGGAAGTTTATCACCACGTATTTTATCGTAACCATGTTTTTCGGGGGCGGGTTGATCCCTTTTTATCTGCTCGTATCCGATCTGGGGCTTTTGGACAATCCGCTTTCGGTCATTCTGCCGTACGGCGTTTCGGTGTGGAATATGTTTATGGTCAACGCTTTTTATTCGAGCAGCGTGCCGGACGAGATCCTGGAAGCCGCCGAAGTGGACGGTTCGGGGACGATCCGCACCTTTTTCAGCATCGTCATTCCGCTTTCCAAACCCATCATCGCGGTCATGGTGCTCTTCTACGCGGTTGCGCACTGGAACAACTATTTCAGCGCCTTGATCTTTTTGTCCGAGCAGAAGTATTTCCCTTTGCAACTCGTTCTCAGAGAGATCCTCATCATGACGGAATCGGCGGGCGGCTCGGCTGGCGACGCGGGGACTATTCTCGAACAGGCGAAACTCGCAAACTCCATCAAATATTCGTCTATTATCGTATCCACGCTGCCCATTCTGGTGCTGTATCCGTTCGTCAGTAAATTTTTCGAAAAGGGTGTCATGATCGGCGCTCTCAAATAAATCGTTTCGGTAAGGAGGTAAAACATTGAAACAAAAAACCTTTGCAAAGATCGCAGGGCTCGTGCTCTCGGCGGCGCTTCTTTTTTCTGCGGTCGGCTGCGGCGGGAAGGGAAAGACGCAGGACAAGGACTGGGAAACGCTCGGCTATCAATGGGCGGATACGCAAAAACCGATCGTAAAGGAAAAAGGGCTCGTCGAATACGAGATCCTTGCGCAGAAAAATTCGCTCACGCCCGACTATAATACGCTGAAAGTATTTCAGGATCTGTACGACAAGACAAACGTGGATATTCATTGGAAAAATATTACGGAATCGGCGTACGCCGAGCGAAAGACGCTCATTTTAAGCGATAAGGACAATTGGCCCGACGCCATCTATCACGCCGGTTTTACTAACGCCGAGGTGGCGCGCTATTCCCGTCGCGGCACGATCCTGCCCATTTCCGATTATCTGGAATATATGCCCAATTTCAGCGCTATATTGGAGCGCCGCCCCGATATCCGCGCCGCCATCACCTCGTTCGACGGCAAGATCTACTCTCTGCCGCGCATCGACGAAATGGGGCTGACCGCCAACCCGAACCTTTTATTTATAAACAAAAATTGGTTGAACGCGCTCATCGACAGCGGCGACATCTCCTTTCTGACGCACGCGGACGTTGCGGACGGACTGCAACTGAATTTGCAGCAGATGAGCGAAATTCTGACGCTGTTCAAAGACAAGGACATGAACGGCAACGGCAAAGACGACGAGATTCCCCTAAGTTTCGTGTTCAATCACTGGCAAGGCAATCAGACCGATCTGTACGGAGCGTTCGGTGTGCCCGATAATCCCGATCATCTGACCATTATAAACGACAAGGTCGTCTGTACGGCGACGGACAAAAAATTTCAGTCGGCTACCAATTTTCTTGCGGATTGGGTCAAACGGGAGATCGTTCCAAAATCGGTGTTCGAAAACAGTCAGGACGCCTTTCTCGCCAGCGGCAAAGGGATCGAAAAACTCGGTGCGTTCTATTGGTGGGAAAGCGAAACGGTCGTTTCCAATCCCGCAAATTATATTCTGCTGAATCCCTTGAAAGGCATGAACGGCGAACAGGTCCTGGGCGTTTCCAACTATCCCGAAATTTCCACGGGCGGTGTGGTGCTCATGAGTACCTGCCCCAACCCCGAAGTGCTCCTGACTTATTTCGACCGTCATTTCGATCCCGTCGAATCGGCGCAGCTCAATTACGGGCCAATCGGAGTCGTGTATGAAGAGGAGCGCGATGCCAATGGGAAATTGGTGCAAAAGCCCACGCCCGAGGGTATGACTGCGGACGAGTTCCGTCTGCAAAACGCGCCCATGGGCATCATGTGTCTTACCGAATACGAATGGGACAATTACGTGAATATGGAACCGCGCGCGCAGCTTCGTCTGGAGCGTCTGGAGAAATACGCCAATCCGTATAATCCCGACAACGTGCAGCGTATTCCCACGCTCAGTTATTCGCTGGAGGAGATCAACGTATTGGCGCAGTACGAGACCAATGTGCGTTCCTATATCATGCAGAATCTGATGAAATGGCTGTTAAACGGCGGCGTGAACGATGCGGATTTTGCCGCATTCGGCACAAAACTGAACGAAATCGGTTTGCAGAAAGTTCTCGAATGTTATCAGTCGGCGTTCGGGCGCTATCTTGAAAATCAATCATAAAAAAGGGGGATTATTCCTATGAAAAAATTTGCGGCGATCTTATCGCTGGTACTGTGCCTCGCTTTTTTTGCGGCATGCGGCGAAATCGAAGAAAATACCAAACCCGTCATCAGCGGATTTGCGGATACGTACACGGTGAAAGCGGGAGAAGAGTTCGACGCTTTACAGGGCGTGAGCGCGTTCGACAAGGAGGACGGCGACCTGACCGACAAGATCGTGGTTTCGTCTATGCCCGAAGTCGAGTTTCGCGGCGGCAAGGCGGTATTCGCGCAGGAGGGCAGTTACGATATTATATACAGCGTGACGGACAGCGGAAAACTGAAGACGGAAGAGTTTGCCGCGCTTACGGTGACGGCAGCGGACGCGGTGGAAACGCTTTACCACACATTTGATTTTTCCAAGAGTTCGGCGGAAATCGGCCGCGGCGGCTGGGACGTCACGCTTGCGGGAGCGGGTGCGGCGACCGTAAATCTGCGGGAAGGGCTGTTATACGCCGACGTGACTGCGGGCGGCGCGGGTGCGGGCGAGGTCATTTTGCAAAAGACCGATTTCGCAGTGGAGGCAGGCGCGTCGTACGACGTTAGACTGTATCTCGGCGCGACGGCAAACCTCAATGTCCTGACCGCGGTGCAGAATGCGGACGGCGTCAACGTGGATACCACGTTCCGCAGCGTCGAATTGACGGATTCCGTGCAGATCGTGACCATGACCTTTAAAGCCGATACGACGGCGGACAATATGAAGATCGTCGTCTATATGGGCGGCGGCGCGGGCGCGTACGGCGTGTATCTGGAGAAGGCGGAGATCTATTCTTCCACGGGCGTGGAAAATCTGACCGAAGTGTATAAGCAGGACTTTTCCGACGCGGCGGTGATGAACGGCGTTGCCAACACCGCTTTCGACGAAGTGAGCGTGCTTTCCCTTTCCGAAGGGAAGTTAAAGGTGGAGATCCCGAATTATCCCGAAAACCGCGAGGAAGTATGGCTCAGAAGTTTTTCCGTCGCGACCGATCTCGATCTGAAAGAGGGCTCCTCGTACCGCGTGACGGCGAGTGTCACGGCGACGGCGGCGCAGACCTATTATATCAACTATGAAAACGCGGAATTAGCCTTCGAAAGCCGCGCGGGACAGAACGGCGGCACTTGGGCTGTGGGCGGCAACGCTCTTTCCGTGGATTTTACCGCGAGCAAAGACCTCGAAAATATGTCGTTCCATTTTCAACTCGGAAAGGCGCCCGCGGAAACGGCTTCCAACGTCATTACCATCGATAATTTGAAAGTGGAGGAGATCACTTCCGTTCCAGACACGGTCAAAGAAACGACGCGCTTTATGCCCTACGGCGAAAATACCGGTTACGACGTATTCAACGGTTCGGACGATACGAGCGGCAAATTCGACGGTACGGGGCGCATCTATACGGACGGCGGCGCGCTGCACTATATCGTCAGCAATGTGGGCAGCGTGGATTATTACAACAAGGTGATCTTCCGCCTCGAACTCGAAGAAATGGCGACCTATAAATTCGTGTTCAAAGCCAAGGCCGACAAGGAAGTCAAGGGCGCGTTTCTCGTCAATCTGACCAACGGCGCGTACGATCCCATCGCGCTCGCGTTCCCCGTGCTCACGACAGAAGCGCAGGAGTTTACCGTGCTTGCGACAAGGGACGTGCTTTTGGATAATTCTTACGATATCATTTACCAGTGCGGCGGCGCGGACAACGCGGGCAAAGGCGCGCTGCATATCGAAATCAGCGATTTCAGAGTGTATAAGATCGCATAGCGGAGATACCGATGATCAGAAAAATTCTTGCGCTCGCGCTCTGCGCGGCGGTGGGGCTGGGCTGCTGCTCCCTCGCCGCCTGCGCGAAACCGCACAAAGAGGATTACGAGCAGGGGAATATAAATTTATTTCCCAAACCCGCCGAAGGGTACGCGGGCGACCCCATTCCCTTTTATGACGGCGAAAATCTCAACGTGTACTATATCCACGACGCGCGCGGCTGGAACGAGGGCTATTTTCATCCCTGGAATCTGTTCCGCACGAAAAATTATACCGAGTGGGAAGATAAGGGGCGCGTCATCGAGGGCAACTTCAACGACAAAGCCAATCAGGATTACGGCATCGGCACGGGCACCGTTCTCGAAGGCCGCGACGGGCGGTATCACGCCTTTTACACGGGCTGGAACGGCTACCCCGAAGCGGACGTGGAGTATAGCGAAAAGGTGCAGCACGCCGTATCCGACGACCTTTTGAACTGGACGAAAATCCCCGAGGACGGATTTTACGGCGGCGTGGACGATTTCCGCGATCCGCACGTGGTGTGGGTGGAGGAAGAGAACCGCTACTGGATGCTCGTTTCCACCTGGCGCGGACAGGGCGACTGGACGGCTGTGCTGAAACTCTATACGTCTTCCGATCTGAAAACGTGGGAATACGGCGGCGTGTACTACGACGACGCGGTCAACGGCGACTTTATGGAGTGTCCCACCCTTCTTCGGTACAACGGTTATTGGTATCTCTCCTATTTTCAGAAAGCGGTGGACGGCACGAACGCGCGCGTCACGCGCTACGTCTATAAAAAGAACCTTTCCGACGAATGGATCCGTCCCGAAACGGACTGTTTCGACGGCGCGGGGCTGTCCGCGGCAAGGCTGGTGCAGTGCGGCGACCGTCTGATCACGGTGGGCTGGATCGGTACGAAAATCTCCGATTACGACGCGGGACAGTTTACCTGGGCGGGAAATCTCGCTCTGCACGAATTGAAACAGCGCGCCGACGGCACGTTATACGTCGTGCCCGTGCGGGAGCGGGCAGAAGCGCTCGCGCACGAAACGGCGTACGAGACTGCCTACAAGGGCGACGCCGTCGAATATCAAAACGGCAGCGCGCGGTTTGCAAAGTCGCCGCGCTATCAATATCTTCTGTTCGAACCCGTCAAAAAGGGCGCGTTGAAACTGGATTTTACGCTGGAAGCCGAAGATAAGGCGGGGCTGACCTTTGCGCGCGGCGTATCGGGCTACGGCGAAGTATGCGTTGAACTCGACGTGAAGGCGGGGCTTTTGTCCTTTTACAACACCAAACCGACGCTGACGCAGACGGCGCCCTCGCAGGCGTTCGTAAAACTGCCGAATGCGGACAAATTCGAATGCGAACTCTATTTGCAGGGGGAATGTCTCACTCTGTACGTGAACGGGGAGATCGCTCTTTCGACGAGGATCTACAATTTGACAGGTTACGGTTTCGGCTTCTACGCCGCGGGCGAAGGGGCGAAATTTTCCGATATCCGATTTTATGACTGAGGTAAAAACCATGACTATGCGTGAAAAGATCAGGGCGTCTATCGCCCACAGAAACGTTGATTTCGTGCCGATCAACGTGGAAACGACCGCGGGTTTCGAGAAAAATCTCGCCGCCGTCGTAGGCGAAAAAAACGTGGACGCGGCGCTCGGCAATCATATGCTGCGAAAAAAGTACAAGCGCAACAAAAAACTCGAAAACGGCGACGAACTCGACTTGTTCGGCGTAACCTGGCAAACCTCCAAGGACGGCGGCGACGTGGGTATCGTCAAGACGTATCCATTGGAACATTGTGAATTGGAAGATTATGCGTTTCCTGCGGTCTGCGAAGATCTGGCGGAACAGACGCTCGCCGCGCTGGAAGCGGAAAAGGAGCGCTATACCATGTTTTCCATCACGATGGGCTTTTTCGAGCGCGCATGGAGCCTCTGCGGTATGGAAAATCTGCTGTGCGACATGATTTTGGAACCCGAAAAGGCGGAACGCGTATTCGACGGCATCTACGAGCATCACGACAAACTGCTGGATATAATTCTGAAGCGCGATTTCGACGCCGTCTATTTCGGGGACGACTGGGGGCAGCAGAACGGTTTGATCATGGGGCCCGAGATGTGGCGCAAGTTTATCAAGCCGAAGGTCGGTAAACTGTTTTCCAAGATCAAGGCGGCGGGCAAACAGATCGTATTGCATTCGTGCGGCGATCTTCGGGAGATCCTCGGCGAGGTCATCGACATGGGCGTGGACGTTTATAACACCGTACAGCCCGAGATCTATTCTTTAAAAGATCTGAAAAAAGAATACGGCAAAGATCTCACCTTTTACGGCGGGATCAGCACCCAGCAGTTTCTGCCCTTTGCAGACGTCAAAGAAGTGCGGGAAAAGACGAAAGAGGTGCTCGACGTCATGATGCGGGGCGGCGGCTACATTTTATCGCCCACGCACGCGGTAACGCCCGATATTCCCGTGGAAAACGTGCTCGCGCTCGTGGAAACGGGCAGAGAATATTTTAAGTAGAGGATCGCTATGAAAAAAATCAGGGCGCTTTCGGTGGGCGCGGTGCTTTGGGACGTTATCAACGAGAAGGAATACATCGGCGGCGCGCCCTTCAACGTGGCGGTCAACTTAAAAAGGTTGGGCGCGGAAAGCGCGTTCGTCACCTGTGTGGGGCGCGACGCGCGCGGCGACAGGGCGCTGGAAAAAATCCGTGAGTACGGCGTACATTCGTTCGCGCAGCGAGACGAAAGATTTGCGACGGGCGTCGCGGAGGCGGTCTTGGACGAGACGGGCAGCGCCACCTACCGCATCCCCCGCGCCGCATTCGACGAAATCCAGATCGGCAAAGAAGATCTGGCGGCGCTGAACGCGTATGCGCCCGATCTGGTGTGTTTCGGCTCGTTCGAGCAGCGGTTTCCGCGTTCCCGCGCCTCCGTTCAGAGCATTTTACAAAACGTGAAAGCGGACTGCGTATTTTTCGACGTCAATATCCGCATGGATTTCGCGGAAAAGGAAGTGATCGGATTTTCGCTGCAAGCGTGCGACGTACTGAAACTGAACGAGGACGAATGCGCGCTTTTGGGGAAATTACTTTACGGGAAAGATCTTTGCGTCCGATCGTTCTGCCGCCGCGTTGCAAAGGATCACGATATCCAAACGGTTCTCGTGACGCTGGGCGCGAAGGGGTGTTTCGTCTATACCCGCGGCGGGGAGAGGCATATCGAATCCGCTCCTTCGTCGGGCGGAGATACCATCGGCGCGGGCGACGCGTTTTCGGCGGCGTTTCTGTACGCCTACCTTTCGGGGAAGGACGCCTTCACGGCGGCGCACTGCGGAAATGTTTTGGGCGCGTTCGTGGCGGCGAATACGGGCGCTCTGCCCGCGTTTTCCCGCACTGTCACGCACACTTTACATAGCATAATCGACGGAGAGGAGACATCATGGCGGAAAGAATTTTCAGCATCGGAAAAAAATATCTGATTTTTCCCATCGGCGGCAACGCGGTCGCGGTCAACGTACTGTTATCGTGCAACGGAGAATCCCTGTACGATCTCGATCTGCGGCTTTGCGATAGGCCCGATTTTATCGCATGGCTGGACGCGGAGCGGTTTATCGGAAAAAATCTGTGTTTTTCCCTTGCGGGAAACGCCGTACTTTTGGATCTGATAGAAGAGAGCGATTCGCTGCCCGAGGGCGTGTATCGGGAAGAACTACGACCGCAACTGCATTATACGCCTATGCGCGGCTGGGTGAACGATCCTAACGGGCTGGTCTATGCTGGCGGCAAATATCATCTTTTTTACCAGCATAATCCGTACGACGTGCGCTGGGGCAATATGCACTGGGGGCACGCGTGCTCTGAAGATCTGATCCATTGGGAAGAGGCGGGTGAGGCGCTTTATCCCGACAAAGACGGCACCATGTTTTCGGGCTGCGGCGTAAACGATACGCAAAACGTCAGCGGTCTCGGCACCGAAAAAGAGCCGCCGCTCTTGCTTTACTATACTGCCGCAGGCGGCACGAACCGCGTTTCCGCGGGCAAAGCGTTTACGATCTGTCTCGCGTATTCCCTCGACGGCGGAAAGACATTCGAAAAATACGCTCAAAATCCCGTATTGCCCAACGTTACATACGGCAACCGCGATCCCAAAGTGATCTATCACGCCCCCTCAAAGAGGTGGATCATGGCGCTGTTCATGGACGGATACCGTTTCGATTTTTTTTCGTCGGACGATCTTTTAAACTGGAAATTCGAGTCGGAGGAGATTTTTCCGCCGCTCAACGAGTGCCCCGACCTGTTCGAACTGGAAGGTACGGGAAAGTGGGTCATGCTGGCGGGCGCCGATTACTGGGGCGATCACAGTGTGGGAAAATACTATATCGGCGCCTTTGACGGGCATCGGTTTTGTAAGGAAGACGGCCCGTATCCGATCGATTTCGGCAAGGATTTCTATTCGTTGCAGACCTTCGAGGGGGATCCGTGCGGCCGCCGTATCCTCATGGGCTGGCGCACGCAAAATTTTTATTTGCCCGAACGCAACGGCATGCCGTTCAACGGCGAGTTTTCCCTGCCCACCCAAATCTCGCCTTGCGAGATCGACGGCAAACTGCGCCTTGCGCGCTATCCTGTCGAGGAATTTTTCAAAATACCCGCCTCGCGGGAATGGGAGTGCGTTTTGGGCGCGGTGAGCGCGGAAAAGCGCGACGAACGCATTTTAAAGCCTTTCGACGCGCGATGTCTGTCGATTTTGCTTGAAGCCGAATTCGACTGCCACGCCATTCTGGAACTGGATTTCGGCGGCGAACTCGTGCGATATCACAGCGAAACACAGATTTTGCAGGCGTTCGGCGTCAATACCAAAGTGCCTCTCGAATCGGGTAAACTCAGCCTTTTAGCAATACGCGACAGTATGAGCCTGGAACTGTACGCGCAAGGGGGCAAATACCCCGTCTGCGGCTATATTTCCCCTCGAAACGACGAAAATTCCGCGACCTTGTACCGCGGCGCGCTGCGCGCCTGCGAAATGCAAGTCAGGATATTGCGGAGCGTCTGGATAAAATAATCGCCGCGATCTGTCATCGGAGCGCACAAAAAGTCAAGAACTTTTCGAGGAAACGTGGTATAATCATCGTATACGGAAGGAGATTTACCGAATGGATTGGATCACGGGGATACAGCGGGCACTCGATTACGCGGAAGAGCACATGGCGGAAGAGATCGTCTATGAAACGGCGGCGAAACAGGCCTATTCGTCATCGTTTCATTTTCAGAGAATATTCGCCATGCTGTGCGGCTATTCTTTCGGAGATTATATCCGCATGCGCCGATTGACGCTCGCGGCGGAAGATCTGCAGCGTTCGAAAGAAAAGATCGCAGATATCGCTTTCAGATACGGTTATGATTCCCCCGAAAGTTTTACCCGCGCGTTTACGCGTTTCCACGGGGTCGCTCCGTCGGCTGCGCGCCGCGGCGGAAGCGTCAAATCCTTTTCCAGACTTTCCGTAAAACTTATTTTGTCGGGAGGCAATACGATGGATTACAGGATCGAAAAAAAGCAGGCGTTTCAACTCGTCTGCAAGAAAAAGTATGTGAACAAGCCGCAGGGCGACACCGCCACGGCGGATATCTCCGCATTCTGGAACGAATGCACGAACGACGGTACGATGCAAAAGTTGTGCAAATACGCCCGTTTCGACAACCTAAACGGCGTGCTCGGCGTCTGTTTTTCGAAAGATATGGCGGATTCGGGTTTTCCCTACGCCATCGGCGCGGAGTATAACGGCGCGCCGCTCGACGGCGAGCCGCTGGAAATCGTCGGGATCCCCGCGCAAACGTACGCGGTTTTCGAGTGCAGGGGCAAGATGCCCGACGCGTTTAAAAAGACGTATCTGCAAATTTGCTCGGAATTTTTCCCGCAGAGCAATTACGAATACGGCAGCGGCGTCGAACTCGAAGTGTACCCTTCGGACAACGTGGACGATCCCGAATATTATTGCGAGATCTGGATCGCCGTGAACGAAAAAAAGTAACACAATAAAAGACCGCCGCACGGTACCGTGCGGCGGTTTTGTTTATTTTTCGGAAAAAGGCGTTCCACAGTAGGGACATTGGGAATGCGTTCCCTGATAGGAATATTTCGCGCCGCAGTTTGGGCAGACGGCGGCGTGCACCGTTTCGGACAGAGCGGTGTTTTCGTTGAGTTTCAATTCGTCGCCGACGCGCTTGAAACCCATAAGGTATTGCTTTTGAAAACAGGTCGTCAATTTGCCGCTGACGTTCTTTTCCGAGAGGGAAAGTTGTGCGGAAAGTTCCTGCACGGTGTAGATATGCTCTTCGACGACGGCGCTCACGAGCCGATACAGCGAACGTTTTTCGGCGTAGCCTACCCACGCGACGGGCGCTCCGTAGAACCCGACGACGGTCGCGCCGATTCCGATCCCCATCACCGCCCCAATGCCGTTTACGGCTCCGAGCACGATGGCGGGAATTCCGCCGACGAACAGAAAGGACAAGATCGCCGCGAGAAAAAAACTTTTGCGAAGAGCGCTGCGAATGGGTTGCATTAGGGAAACCTCGTGATGTATTTATAAATAGTATAAGCGAAAACGCGGCGTTTGTCAAATGCTCTTTATAAAATAATATTGACTTTTCAGCCGCTTTATGCTATATTATTTCCATGCTGAACAACGGAGGATACTGTAAAATATGGCTATTTTAAAGGTAATCGAGTGGACGGATAATTCGCCCGACGTCATCGTACATAAAGTGGACATGGCGGGAAACGTGATCAAACGCGGCTCCGCTCTTACCGTGCGCGATTCTCAGGTCGCGATCTTCTGCGATAAAGGGCGCATGGCGGACGTGTTCCTGCCCGGTTTTTATAAACTGGATACCGACAGCCTTCCCTTCATCACAAAGTTACTGTCCTGGAAATACGGTTTCGAAACGCCCTATAAATCCGACGTGTATTTCGTCAATACCCGTCAGTTTACCAACATGAAGTGGGGCACCGCCAATCCCATCATTATCCGCGACGCCGATTACGGCGCCGTGCGCGTGCGCGGGTTCGGTACTTATTCTTTCCGCGTCAAGGATGCGTTCGTGTTCATGAACGAACTTTCGGGCACGCATTCTTCCTTCCGCACGCAGGACATCACCGACTATATCCGCAGTATGCTCGTGATGGGCATTTCCGACGCCGTCGGCGAATGCGGCATTCCCGTTTTGGATATGGCGGGGAATCTGATGGAGTTGAGCGCGATCGTGAAAAAGACGCTTTCGGGCAGATTCGAAGGATTGGGCCTGGAACTTTGCGCCTTTAATTTCGAGAGCCTTTCCATGCCGCAGGAGTTGGAAAAGGCGCTGGACGAAACGACGAAACTGGGCATGATGCGCCGCAATATGGACGTTTATACCCAGATGGCGCAGGCGGACGCCTTGAAAGAGGCGGCGAAAAATCCCGGCATGGCGGGCACCGCCATGGGCGCGGGGCTCGGCTGGGGCATGGGTATGAATATGGGAAAAATGTTCGGAAATGCGCCCGCGGCGCCCGTACAGAGCGAACCTGCGGCGCAGAGCGCGGGGCGCAAATGTTCCGAATGCGGCGCGGCGCTCGCTGCGAACGCGAAATTCTGCCCCGAATGCGGCACGCGCGTTCTGACCGCCTGCCCCAAATGCGGCGCCAAACTTCCCGCTACGGGCAAATTCTGCCCCGAGTGCGGCGAGAAGATCCGCTGACGCGGACAAAGGAGCGGTTTTATGACTGTGGAACAAATTATCATCTTGGTGCTTGCGGTACTGCTTGCTTTCGCCGTGGTGGCGGTGATCGTACTGCTTGCTGCGCTCAGAAAAAAACAGACGGGCGGCCGCGCCGAGGACGTGAAAATCATCGACGGCGTGCGCTATTCGAGATCGGACGCCGTGAGCGAAAACGGCGAAGTACGGGCGACGCACCGCGTGGGGGATTTCGTCCTTGCCCGCGGCGAAGAAAAAACCGCGGAAAAGAACGGCGAATTGCTGCCCGGAACGTACACCGTTTTGGCGACGAGCGACGGGACTGCGGCTTTCAAGTTGCGCCTGGGCGGGCTGGTGCGCGAATATAAGCACGGCGATACCGTCGTTCTGGGCGACGGCGAGAGCATCTGCGCCGTATCTTGCTCGGTAATTTTGCGTTAAACGCGGGGAGGAACATTTTATGAGCAGAAAATTTTTCGTGAAATTTTTGGTCGTGCTCGCCTTTTTGGCGGCGGCCGTTTTGTGGCTTTTGTCCGTATTGGTGCCCGACACCTTCGGCTTTTTCAATCTTAACTGGGCGGTCGCGCTCTTTGCGGGCGTGGGCGGTTTGGCATTCCTCTTTAACGGGTTTGCGGAAAAGAACAGCGTTACGCTGAAAAAAATGAACATTATCCTCGGCGCGTGCCTTCTGGTCATTGCCGCGGTCTGCATCGCTTTCGCGCTGGCGCTGCCGAAAAACCTCGTGTGGCCCATCATCGCCGTGATCCTTGCTGCGGCGCTCGTCATCGGACTGTTCGCTACGGGCGGCAAAAAGTGGGACGAGGGCGACAATCACAAAGCGGGCTACAAAAATTATTACGAGCGCAAAAAAGAAGAAGAAAAGAATAAAGAAGATAAGTAAGATACAAAAAAGGACGGCGTTATCGCCGTCCATTTGTTTACAAAGCGGTTTTCGTATGCTATAATGTACCATAAAAAAAGCGGCTGGGAGTGAGATGGAAACGACAGAAAACACGCTGAAACGCATCGGGCAGGAGCAGATTTTGCGCTATTGGGGCGAATTGAACGAAAGCGAAAAAAAATCGTTGGAGGCGCAGGTACGGGGCACCGACTGGTCGGTGCTGGAAAATCTGGCGCATCCCGAAAATTTAAGCGGAAAGGGAAAGATCGAGCCGATTTCGGGTTTGCGCGCGAAAGAGATAGAAGCGCGGCGCGAAGAGTTTTTCGCGCTCGGGAAAGAGGCGATCAAAAAAGGCAAAGTCGGCGCGGTGCTGCTTGCGGGCGGGCAGGGCACGCGGTTGGGAACGGACGCGCCCAAGGGCACGTTCGATATCGGCATAACGCGTCCGCTGTATATATTTCAGCAGCAGATCGAAAACTTATTGGAAGTCACGAACGAGTGCGGCGCGTACGTGCCGCTGTACGTGATGACCAGCGAAAAGAACAACGACGAAACGGTTGCTTTCTGGAAAGAAAAGGACTATTTCGGATATCCCGCGCAGTACGTGCGGTTTTTCAAACAGGATATGGCGCCCGCGGTGGATTTTTCGGGTAAAGTGATTCTGGAAGGCAAGGCGAATATCGCGCTTTCGCCCAACGGGAACGGCGGGTGGTACTCGTCGCTTGCGCGGTGCGGGCTTTTAAGCGAGATCCGCGCGCGGGGCATCGAGTGGCTGAACGCGTTCGCGGTGGACAACGTATTGCAGCGGATCGCGGATCCCGTATTCGTGGGGGCGTGCATCGCGGAGGGCGTGAACTGCGGGTCCAAGGTGGTATGCAAAGCGGAGCCGCACGAAAAAGTGGGCGTGCTGTGTCTGGAAGACGGAAAGCCGAATATTATAGAATATTACGAACTCACCGAAGAAATGGCGAACGCGCGGGACGAAAAGGGCGATTTGCAATATATTTACGGTGTGATATTGAATTATCTGTTCCGTCTGGAAAAACTGGACGAAGTGGCGGACGCAAAAATTCCCGTGCACGTGGTGAAGAAAAAGGTGCCGTATCTCAGCGATGCGGGCGAATTCGTCAAGCCGCAGACGGAAAACGGGTATAAGTTTGAAACGCTGATACTCGACATGATCAAACTGATGGAAACGTGCCTGCCGTTCGAAGTGGTACGCGAGAGAGAATTTGCTCCCATCAAAAACCGAACGGGCGTGGACAGCGTGGAAACCGCGCGCGAACTGCTGCAAAAGAACGGGATCGTATTATAAGAAAAAACGCACCCCAGATTTGAGAGGTGCGTTTTTTTAATCTTCTCTTCCCACGAGATGGTCGAGGGAACAATCCAACTGTTTGGCTAAGTATATGATAGTATCAAGTTGACTGTCTGTGCCGTTTTTCCATTTTTGAAAATAGGAATCTTTTATTTGCGTATGTGTTCCGATATAATAGCGAGTAATTCCTTTTTCATTCATTACTTTACGCAAGTTTTTGTAAAAAGGCGGGCATACTTTTGGAGAAACCGTAATACGTTCTTCTGTCAGACCAGCGAGAAAATCTAATGAACAAGTAAAAAAGTCCGCTAATTTTATAGCATTCGATAAATAAATGGTTCTGCTGCCGTTACACCATGCACGCACCGCAGAACCTGCTACGCCGATTGCCTTTGCTAAACTTTCGGATTTTATATTATCACAATAAAACATCAATTCTTTGAGTCTTTCAGAAAATTTTTCCATATAAAAATTATCCTACCAACTTAGACAAAATGCTTGCATTGTCTTAGATAGTAGGATATAATATCATTATCAGCAAAAGGAGAAAAACTATGCAAAAATTAACGAGCGACGACGTTGCGGGCGAAATTTACAAGATTTTACGCAATAAAAACGGTTGGCTCGTGCAAACTTCGTGCTCGGGCGAAAACGCGCACTTGCAGATCACCGCGGACGACGGAAGTTCGTTCATCGTCTATATTTCGCCGCTTTCGCCCTTGCCTTCCGACGAGGAAGACCGCGCCGCCGACGCCTTATGGAACAAAATCAAAAAAAGAATTTCCAAAGAACAAAAATAAAAGAGCGCTGCCCGCAAACGGGGCAGCGCTCTTTCATTTTTGTCAGTTACATTGGAAAATCCGCTTCTTTCGCGCTATAATGGGGCAGAGGTCGAAAGTGGAGGTTTTCTATGATCATTTATGCCGACGGCAACGGAAAAATTCTCAATGCCGTGCAGGAACGCGTCTTTCAGGGCGCGGCGGGCTCGTACCGCCTGGGGTTGGTTTCTCCTTTCCCCGAAACCGACGCGGTCACCGCGTCGTTCACTTTGTCGGGCGGCAAAACCTGCCCGCCCGTCCTTTTATCAACCGACTTTTCCCTTTCGGGTATCCGCGACGACAACGGCGCGCCGCTCGTCGTTCGCAGCGCGCTCTTTCCTTCGCCCGTGCTTTCCGAACACGGCAGAGTCAAAGTGCAGTTCCACGTGCGCTATAACGGGCAGGCGGGCGCAGAGATCTTTGCCCTCGAACCCTTCGTCTTTACCGTCGAACGCGGCGTGCGCGAAAATCTTCCCGAATCGCCCTCGGACGACGTGTACGGCCGCCTGCTTTCCGCCGTTTCGTCGCTCAATGCGGACGTACTGGACGGGCGCTACGGGGCGCGCTCGCTCTATTGCTGGAAAGAGGATTCGTCCTACGGAAAAGGGGAACTCGTGTTCGCCGTGCGGGACGGCGGCGAAGGCTGTATCGTGCGCTCGCTCGTCGCAGAAAACGCGCAGCCGCCCTTTGCCGACGGTCAACTCAACCGCGGTTACTGGCAGACGGCGCTCGATTTTTCCGAAATGACCGCCGCGCACCTCTCTTCGCTCGAAAAGGTGAAAGCGGAGGCGCAGGCGCTCGCGGAAAAGAGCAAAACAGAGGCGAACCGCGCCGAGAGTTATGCGGAAAAACTGGCTCAGATGGCGGGAATGCGCGTGGAAACGGTGGAAAATCTGCCCGCGCGCGGCGAGAGCGGCGTTCTGTACCTGCGCGTGGACGACGCGGGGGAAAGCCTGTTCGAACTGTTTACGTATGCGTCGGGCGCATGGCAGAGTAAAGGGAGCGTCGCTTTGCATCTTTCGGGCAGCCGCGCGTTCGCATTCACGCTCAAAGCGCAAAACTGGGCGCAAAACAAGCAAGTCTTTACCGCGGAAGGGCTTGCGGCGGCGGAAATATCCGTGTATCCCGACGACGATTCGGCAAAGGAATATCTGACGTGCGGCGTCGAAGCGTCGGCAGAAAGCGGAAACGTGGTATTTACGGCGAAACGCGCGCCCCAAAGCGACCTCGGGGTGACGCTCGTCGCCGCGCCGATGACCGACGAACTGTACGCGGGATATTATTCCAAAAGGGAAACGGACGCTGCCCTCACCGCCAAGCAGGACGTTCTGTCGTTCGACGCCGCGCCTACGCAAGATAGCACCAACGCGCTCAGTAGCGGCGCGGTTTATCTGGCTTTGGAAGACGTGCGCGCGGAGATCCAGGAAAAAACGCCCAAATACGAGGCGGGCAAGGGCCTCGCCAAGACGGACAATACCTTTTCGGTGGTGCTGGACGCCGCGTCCGACGAGGCGCTGCGGCTCACGAGCGCGGGACTCAGGCTGGATCTCAGTGATTATTCCACGACGGTGGAATCGGATACCAAACTTTCGGGAGCCTATACGCGCATCAATTCGGTGGCAACGCTGGCGGAGGGCAACGCGGAGCGCATTGCGGCGGCGGAGCAAACGGCGCAGAACCATGAAGAAACGCTTTCCGCGCTGGAAACGCAGGCGGCGGGAATGCTCGGGCGCATCACCGCGCTGGAAGAGGGTGCGTCCTTTACGGAAGAACTCGTCTTGCCCGTATCGGCGTGGCAGAACAAGACGGCGGTATTCGATTCTGCGGCGCTTGCGGCGCTTTCCTCTCTCACGGCGGGAAGTTTCGTGGGCGCGGCGCCCGCGGCGGGATACGCGGCGGCGTTTTTGAAAAACAACGTGCGGCTGGTTTCCGTCGGCGCGGGCACGCTCACGTTTACGGCGGACACCGTGCCGTCAACGGAACTGCGCGCTATTTTGACGGCGGTTATATAAGGAGTAAAATATGAGAGTGAAAAATCCTGCCACGGTGCAGATGATACGGGATATTATAGAGGGGAACACGCCGCCCGCGCGCGTGCCCGAGAGCGAAAACGCCGCGAACGTGACGGAAAGCATCGGCGGCGCGCCGCTTGCGGAAATTTTCGCCGCGGACGGCAAGGCGGTTTTGAACGCGGCGTGCGCGGATAAGGTGAAACACGCGCTGAAACTGACTGCGGGCGGGCGCGAATATTCTTTCGACGGCGCGGCGGCGGCAGAGATCGATTTAGAGGGGATCGCGCCTTCCGCCTGGAAAAACGGGCGCAGCGGCGGTTTAACGGTGGAGGGCGCGGGCACCTATCAGTTTTTCGTGCCCGCGGCGGACGGTGCGACGCGCGGCGTTTCGGAAATATTGCTCGTCGCAGATCTTGCGGACACGGCGTTCGGCGCGCTGCACCCGATCACGGGAAAGAACGCCGCCGTGCGGGTGTGCGTCGAACAGGGCGTGATCATGGTATATACGGGCGAAAATGCCCGGACCCCGACGAATTGCGCGGTTTCCGTGCGGAAATTGTTCGATTAAAAAGTTGACATTTTTTGCGCGTTCGGCTATACTATACCAAAATCAAAATGTGCTGCATGCTATAAGTTTTACTGTTTCTGAGATAAACAGAGGGCTTATAGCATTTTTTATGCGAAAGAGGAACTTATGCCGCAGGATAACGAGCGCCTATTGGGCGAAAAACCGATTTTTCGGCTGTTGATGAAAATGGCTGTGCCGACCATGCTGTCCATGTTTATTCAGTCCATGTACAATATCGTGGACAGCATTTTCGTCACGCGCCTCGGTCAGCAGGCGTTCAACGCCGTAACGCTCGTGTATCCGCTGCAAAATCTCGTGCTGGCGGTCGCGGTCGGATTGGGCGTGGGGCTGAATTCCTGTATTTCGCGCTCTCTGGGCGCGGGACGGCGCGACGAGGCGGATTCGTACGCCGCGCACGGGTTCATGCTCTCGTTCATTCACTGTGCGCTCTTTCTCGTATTGGGGCTGTTCGGCACGAAACCGTTTCTGAAATTGTTTACCGACGATCCCGCGGTTCTGGAATACGGCGTTTCTTACGGGAAGATCGTCTTGTGTCTGGCGTGCTTTTCCCTCGTGCATATCGCCGTGGAAAAACTGTTCCAGGCGACGGGGAATACCATGTTCCCCATGCTGATGCAGGCGCTCGGGGCGATCGTCAACATCATCTTCGACCCGCTCCTGATCTACGGCGTGGGCGTATTTCCGGAAATGGGCGTCACGGGCGCGGCGGTCGCAACCGTTTTGGGGCAGGCGTGCGCGTGCATCGTGTCGCTCGTGTGGTTTTTCGCAAAGGGGAACGGGCTGAAAGTCAGATTCCGCGGATTCCGTTTCCGCAAAAAGGAAGTGGGGCGCATCTACGCGGTGGGCGTCCCTTCGGCGCTGATGATGGCGATGCCCTCGGCGCTCGTGGGGATATTGAACACCGTTCTCGGGCGCGTATCCGAACTTTCGGTCAACTTTTTCGGCATTTATTACAAATTGCAGACGCTCATCTATGTGCCCGCCTCGGGTCTGGTGCAGGGAATGCGCCCCATCGTGGGATACAATCACGGCGCAAAATTATACGGGCGCATGGACAAATGCGTGCGGCTGAGCCTTCTCGTCGTGGGCGGTTTTATTCTGGCGGGAACGCTGCTGTTCGAACTGTTTCCCCGCCCCATTCTCGCGCTGTTCGGCGCGGACAACGAGATGATGGAGATCGGCATTCCCGGGCTTCGGATCCTCGCGGCGGGATTTCTGGTGTCCACGTTCGGCGTCATTTTGCCGGGCGCGTTCGAGGCGCTGGGCATGGGCGTGCGCTCTCTGGCGATCACGCTGGTCCGACAACTCATCCTCATTCCGCCGCTCGCCATCGCGCTCCTGCCCGCGATGGGGCTTGCGGGCGTATGGCTCGCCTTTCCCGTTTCCGAATGCGCGGCGGCGGCGCTGGCTCTCGCGCTGTACGCGCAATTTAAAAAGAGGCGGGGCGCGGCTTAGCCGTCGATCTCGGCGAACGCCTCGTAAAAGTCCTGCTGCACGCCGTTTTCGGTAGCGGTGACGAGGTATTTGCCATAAATTTTGCTTCCCTCGGGCGCTTCGATCACTTTCTGCGCAGCGGTATCGATGGACAGTAAGCCGCTCATATAGCGTTTTTCTTCTGCAAATCGATTTTTTTCGAAGACGAGGAACTGCGGTTCTTCGCCACGCGAACGAATGCAGACGCCCAACCGTTCGTATTCGGAAACGAATTCGCGCGCGCTCTTTTGTTCGGAGAGTGCGAAGGGGTGAAATGCGGGCAGCCGCTCATACACGCAGGCGTTGCCGCGCGCTCTCAGTTCGCCGATACGGCGGATCGCCGCGGACTTTTTTTTCAGACGCACGAGCGAACTTTCCAACTCCGCGATACGGCGGGTAAGCGTCTGTTCGTTTTCTTCGAACACGTCGGAAATTTCTCCGAGGGACGAGGCGAAACAGGTCCTGATCTTATCGACGGGTATGGACAGACTGCGCAAAAACAGTATGTCGTACACCGCCAGCATATTCTGCATGGTCGGTTCGCGGTAGTTGTTTTCCCGGTTGCGCTCGAATTTCAGCAGCCCTTCGCTTTCCCAATAGCGCAGCGCCGAAGCGCGGATCCCGAATATTTTTGCGATTTCCGAAAGATATTTTTCTTGTTTCATAATGTTCCGCTATCCTCTTGACATTCAAGTTGCTTTAAGGTTTATACTATACAAGTATAACACATTTTGGAGAAAAGGGCAATGATAAAACAATTTTTGCGCTACGTGCTGCCCTCCATGGCGGCGTTTGCGTTTTCGGGGCTGTATTCCATTGTCGACGGGTATTTCGTCGGCAACAACGTGGGGGACGCGGGGCTTGCCGCCATCAATATCGCCTATCCCATGATCGCGCTCGTAAACGCTGTGGGAACGGGCATCGGTATCGGCGGCGCGGTGTTCGTTTCCTTAACGCGCGGCGAGGGCGATGCGGAGAGCGAAAAAAAATATCTGGGAAACACGTTGCTGTTTTTATTGGGCGCGAGCGTAGTGTGCACGCTCTTGCTGCTCGCCGTGTACCGCCCGTTTCTGCAGGCGTTCGGCGCGACGGGCGAGGTGCTGGAGGGCGCGAAAACCTATTCGCTCGTGCTCATTTTATGCACCGCTTTGCAGGTGTTCGCCACGGGCTGTATCCCGCTGCTTCGCAATTTCGGCGCGGCGGTGGGGGCGATGCTCGCCATGAGCGGCGGTTTCGTCAGCAATATCTTTCTCGATTGGCTGTTCGTGCAGTATATGTCCCTCGGACTGTTCGGCGCCGCGCTTGCAACGGGCATCGGGCAGGCGGTCACGGTGGTGCCGTGCGCGGTCTTTTTGTTTTTGCGCATCAGAAAGATGGGCGGCGGGGTATTCTCCTTTTCCCTTCGGCGTATCGGCAAGATCGCCGCGGTGGGCGCATCGCCCTTCGGGCTGACGCTCTGCCCCAATATCACCACGCTCATACTCAATAAATTTTGTCTGGAATTCGGAGGGGATACGGCGGTCGCGGCGTACGCGGTGGTCGCGTATATGTATTCGGTCATTCTCTTTTTGTTGCAGGGCGTGGGCGACGGCGCGCAGCCCCTTGTCAGCGCCTGTTACGGAGAGGGGCAGGAAAAGACCGCGAAAAAATTCCGGAATTACGCCTACGTTACGGCGCTCGTCACCGCGCTCGTTTATTTCCTCGCGCTGCTTTTCTGCCGCGAACTCATTCCGAAAGCATTCGGCACGAGCGATGAGGCGGGTGCGCTCGCGGCGCGCGTACTGCCGATATTCGGCGCGGGTACGCTGTTCACGGCAATTATCAAAGTGACTTCCTCCTATTTTTATTCCATCGGCAAGAGCAAAGTGTCCTACGGTCTTGTGTACGGGGAATTGGCGATCGTGTTTGCGGCGGCGTTCGCGCTCTCGTCTTTTTTAAAACTTGACGGGGTATGGCTGGCTTTGCCTCTCACGCAGGCGGTCCTGTGCGTTGCGGCGATCGCGATCCTTTTCGCGCTTTCCCGTAAAAATAAGTTTAAAAACATTTGACATGGGTTAAACTCTATGATAGAATGTTAAAAAACACAAAAATAAGGATTTTTCGAAAAATGAACGACGGCAACGGAGACGTAGCCCCCGACCCAAGTTATGATAATACGAAAGAATTTTAAGGCATAGCCGTACCCGGCTATGTCTTTTTGTGTTTTAAAAAATTTATTCGGAGGAGTAAAAACTCGAAATCTATGGAAAGTCAAGATCACAAACCCTGGCACTCGTTGTCCGTGCGCGAAGTGGAGGAGATTTTATCCACGAGCGAACGGGGACTCAGCGACGAAGAGGCCGCCAGACGGCTGGAACAATACGGCAAAAACGATCTTCGGCAGAAAAAACCCAAGAGCATCCTGAAAATGCTGTGGGAACAGGTCTCTGACGTGATGGTGCTCATTCTTATCGCGGCGGCGGTCTTTTCGATGGTCATGCAGGAATGGGCGGAGGCGGTCATCATTCTCGCCGTCGTCGCGCTCAATGCGGTCATCGGAATCATTCAGGAGAAAAAAGCCGCTAACGCGTTGGCGGCTTTGAAGAGCATGAGCGCTCCCACCGCGCGCGTCCTGCGCGAAGGGGAGGAGAGCGTCGTGCCCGCGAGCGAACTGGTGCCGGGAGATTATATCTATCTCGAGGACGGCGCCATCGTGCCCGCGGATATCCGCATCGTCGCGGATTCGAACATAAAAATACAGGAAGCCGCGCTCACGGGCGAGAGCGTGCCGTCGGAAAAGGACGGGCCCAGCATCCTTCCAGAGGATGCGCCCTTGGGCGACCGCGTGAATATGGCGTATACGTCGTCCGTCGTCATGTACGGCAACGCGCAGGGCATCGTCGTTGGCACGGGCATGAACACCGAAGTCGGCAAGATCGCGGGCATGCTCGAAGAGGAAGACGATCTGGAAACGCCCTTAAAGAAAAAACTCAATTCCGTGGGAAAAATTTTAAGCCTCGTGGGGCTTGTGGTCTGCGTTCTGGTATTCGTCATCGGTATGCTGCGCGGACGGCAGATCCTGCCGCTCGTGATGACGGCGATCTCGCTCGCGATTTCCATTATTCCCGAAGGACTTCCCGCGACCGCGACCATCATCATGGCGCTCGGCGTGCAGCGCATGGCGAAAAAGAACGCCTTGGTGCGCAACCTGCCCGCCGTGGAGACGCTCGGCGGCGCGACGGTCATCTGCTGCGACAAGACGGGCACGCTCACGCTCAATAAAATGACGGTCACGCACGTCGCCATCAACGGCGATTTTGTGGAGGGGAATGCGACCGATGCTTCAGAATCGGTGCAAAAGTACGGCGATCTGTGCCGCGATCTTGTGTTCGGCTGCGCGCTGTGCAACAACGCGTCGAAAGATCCCGACCGCCCCGGCGAAACGCTGGGCGATCCCACCGAGGGCGCGCTTTTATTCTACGCCGACAAATTCGGGGACGAGTACGACCAACTGAAAACGCAGTATCCGCGCCTGTTCGAACAGCCGTTCGATTCCGTGCGCAAGCGCATGACCACGGTGCACGAAATAGACGGAAAGATCGTCGCGTACACCAAGGGCGCGGTGGACGAAATGTTGCCGCTTTGCACGCACGTTCTGACAAAAGAAGGCGTGCGCGCGATGACCGAAGAGGACCGCGCACAGATCCTCGCCCTCGTGCAGAAGATGAGCGCGGAGGCTTTGCGCCTTTTGGGATTTGCCAAGCGCGAACTTGCCGCGGTGCCCGACGACGAAGAGGCGGACGTGGAAGTCAACATGACTTTCGTCGGCGCGGTGGGCATGATCGACCCGCCCAGAAACGAGGTCATCGGCGCGGTCGAAACCTGCCACACGGCGGGCATTCAGGTCATCATGATCACGGGCGACCATAAGATCACGGCGACGGCGATCGCGAAACAACTGCATATCTATCAAGAGGGCAACATCGTCATTACGGGACAGGAACTTGACGAAATGACCGACGACGAATTGGACGCGGCGGTCAAAAAGACCACGGTGTTCGCGCGCGTTTCGCCTTCCGATAAAATGCGCATCATCCGTTCGCTCAAACGAAACGGCGAAATAGCCGCCATGACGGGCGACGGCGTCAACGACTCGCCCGCCCTGAAAGAGGCGGATATCGGCGTGGCGATGGGCATTACGGGCACGGACGTCGCCAAGGACGCCGCGGACATGATCCTGATGGACGACAACTTCACCACCATCGAATACGCCGTGCGCGAGGGGCGGCGGGTGTACCGCAATATCCAAAAGGTCATCCAGTTTCTCGTCGCGGGCAATATCGCGGAGATCCTTACGCTCTTTCTCGCCGTCTGTTTCAACTGGGCGGATCCCATTTTGGCGGTGCATATCCTGCTGATCAACCTCGCCACCGATTCGCTGCCCGCCATCGCGCTGGGCGTGGATCCTTCCGATTCCAACGTGATGAAGACTAAACCCGTCAAGAGCGGCTCGCTGTTTGCCGACGGATTGCTTTTCCGCATCGTGCTGCACGGCGTATTCATTTCCATTGCGACGCTCGCCGCGTACTGGATCGGCGAGTTGTATTTCGGAAACCACCCCGAAGCGATGACCATGACCTTTATCGTTCTGGCATTTTCGCAACTCGTGCACTCGCTCAACCAGCGCAGCAACTACGACAGCGTGTTCCATAAAAATAAGGAACACAACTTCTATCTGTTCGGCGCCATGGCCGTTTCGGCTGCCATCGCGCTCGCGGTACTGCTCATTCCGCCCCTGCAGGGATTTTTCAAATTCGTATCCCTGGGCTGGAAGGAATGGCTCATCGCCATCGGGCTTTCGCTCTTTCCGCTCGTTGCCGTGGAGATCAGCAAGATCTTCATGCGCGCTTCGAGAAAACGAAAATCCGTATAAAAAGTGCGGGGCGCTGTGCGCTCCGCTTTTTTTATGATGAAATTTGAAAGGAACGATTGATTTTTTCACGAATCTTCCTTATAATGAAAGGGAAGAAATCAAGGGAGAAAACCATGGTGAAAGATATAAAAAATATCATAGAATCGGGCGGCTGTTCGCTCGGCATCGAATTCGGCTCCACGAGGATCAAGGCGGTGCTCATCGGCGAGGACAACGAGCCTTTGGCGACGGGCGGCCACGACTGGGAAAACAAATTCGAGAACGGGATCTGGACGTACGCGCTCGCCGACGTCGTCGCGGGGATGCAAGACGCGTACAAAAAACTCGCGGACGACGTTTTCACGCGCTACGGCGCGACGCTTTCCCGTCTTGCGGCGCTCGGCGTGAGCGCGATGATGCACGGTTATCTGGTATTCGACGACGAGGACAGACAACTCGCGCCTTTTTGCACCTGGCGCAACAACAACGCGGCTTCCGCCGCGGAAAAACTGACGAAACTTTTCGCCTATCCCGTGCCCGCGCGCTGGTCCGCCGCGCATCTGTACCGGGCAATTCTGAGCGGGGAAGAACACGTGAAAAAGATCGCCTTCCAGACGACGCTGGAAGGATGGGTGCATTATCTTCTGACGGGCGAAAAGGTGATCGGTATCGGCGAGGCCTCGGGTATGTTCCCCGTGGATACCCAAACCAAGGATTTCGACGCGGCGATGCTGGAAAAATTCGACGACGCCGTAAAAAGTTACGGCGTACCGTACCGTTTGAAAGATATTTTGCCCAAAGTGCTCGTTGCGGGCGAGGACGCGGGCGCGCTCACCGAAGAGGGCGCGCGCCTTTTAGACCCGACGGGGACACTGGCGGCGGGCGCTCCCATGTGTCCGCCCGAGGGCGACGCGGGCACGGGCATGGTGGCGACGAACAGCGTAAAGCGCCGCACGGGCAACGTTTCGGCGGGCACGTCGGTATTCGCCATGATCGTGCTGGAAAGACCGCTTTCCAAAGTCTATCCCGAAATCGATCTCGTCACTACGCCCGCGGGCGATCTCGTCGGCATGGTACATTGCAATAACTGCACTTCCGATCTCAACGCATGGGTGGACGTGTTCGGAGAATTTGCCCGCCTTGCAGGGCGCGATCTGAAAAGATCCGAACTGTTCGAACTTTTATACCGCGAGAGCGAAAAGGGCGACGCGGACTGCGGCGGCCTCATTTCGTACAACTACGTTTCCAACGAACATATCACAGGGATCGACGCGGGGCGGCCGCTGTTCGCGAGGACTTCCGAGAGTAAGTTTACGCTCGCCAATCTCATGCGTTCGCATCTGTTCGCGTCGCTCGGCGCGCTGAAGATCGGTTGCGACATCCTTCTCAAAGAAGAGGGCGTGAAAGTGGACGCGGTCATGGGCCACGGCGGACTGTTCAAGACCGAGGGCGTGGGGCAGAGTTATCTCGCGGCGGCGCTGAACGCGCCCGTCACCGTCATGAAGACGGCGGGCGAGGGCGGCGCCTGGGGCATCGCGATCTTAGCCAATTACCGCGTGCGCGGCGGCTCTCTTCCGCTCGAAGAATACCTTGCGCAAAAGGTGTTCGCGGGGCGCGTAAGTTCTACGCTCGCGCCCGATCCCGAAACCGTTGCGGGTTACGAAAAATTTGCCGCGCGCTACAAGGCGGGGCTTCCGATCGTGCGTGAAGCCGTGCGCTGCATGGGGAAGGAATAAGGAGAATAAGATATGCTGAAAAAATGCAAGGAAAAAGTGTTCCGCGCCAATCTCCGATTGGTAGAAAATAAACTCGTGCTCTATACCTGGGGCAACGTGAGCGAGCGCGACAGGGAAAGCGGGCTCGTCGTCATCAAGCCCAGCGGCGTTTCCTACGCCGAAATGACCGCGGACGACATGGTCGTCGTGGATTTGGACGGAAACGTCGTAGAGGGACAACTGCGCCCTTCCAGCGATACGCCCACGCATCTGGAAATTTATCGGGCGTATCCCGAGATCTGCGGCGTGACGCACACCCACTCCACCTTTGCGACGAGTTGGGCGCAGGCGGGGCGGGATATTCCCTTTTACGGGACCACCCACGCCGACTATTTTTACGGCGACATTCCCTGCGCGCGCGCTTTGATGCGCCAAGAGGTGGAGGGCGAGTACGAAAAGAATACGGGGCTGGTCATTCTGGAACGCTTTCAAAAGGACGGACTGAAACCCATGGAAGTGCCCGGCGTGCTCGTCAAGAGCCACGGCGTGTTCGCGTTCGGGAAAGACGCGGCCGAGTCCGTGCACAATGCCACCGTGATGGAAGAGATCGCCAAAATGGCGTTTTTGACCGAATCCGTCAATCCCGAAGTATCGCGCGCCGATCGGGCGATGATGGATAAACATTTCCTGCGCAAGCACGGCGCGAACGCGTATTACGGGCAGGCGAAAAAATGACGACGGGCGTTTCCACCGCCTCTTTATTTTTAAGGGAAATGAACGAGGACGCGCTCACGGTGTTCAAGGAACTGGGCGTAAAGTGCACGGAAATTTTTCTCACGACCTTTTCCGAATATACCGAAGAGTACGCGCGGCTGTTAAAAGAGCGCGCTGAGGGAATTTTTGTCAATTCGGTGCATGTTTTAAATACGCAGTTCGAGCCGCAGTTGTTCGGCGCGCATCCGCGCGCCCGCAAGGATGCGTACGAAATTTTGGACGGCGTCATGCGTTCCGCGCGCATTTTCGGCGCGCGGGCGTATACCTTTCACGGCATCACGCGGCTGAAAAAGAGTTTCAAGGGGCTGGATTATCCGCAGATCGCGGCAAGCCTGTTCGAAATTTCCCAAACCTGCGAAAAACACGGCGTGGCTTTATGTCTGGAAAACGTGCACTGGGCGACCTACGCGGAGCCGGGCATTTTCCATAAACTGAAAGCGTACGCGCCCTCTCTGCAAGGCGTGTTCGATATCAAGCAGGCGCGGCTTTCGGGGTATCCCTACGCCATGTATATCAAGGACATGGCGGGCAGCATTTCCCACGTGCACCTCTCGGACGTGGACGAAAACGGAAAAATGTGCCTTCCCGGCAAGGGCCGTACGGATTTTTTCGAGGTGTTTTCGCGCCTCAAAGACGCGGGGTTCGACGGCGCCGCCATCGTGGAGGCGTACACGGGCGACTACGGCGAATATGCGGAATTAAAAGAGAGTTGCGATTATCTGGACGAGGTGATCGACAAGGTTTACTAGATCGGCCCCCGATTTTTTCGGCGCGGCCGTATTATTTTTGTATGCGGCGCAATTTTTTGCGCGTTTGTGCGTTTATTATATGAGACGGTGCGATGGACAAACGGGAAGTCAACAATCTGGTGCGCGAGATCGCGCGCGGCGACGTTTCCGCCGCGGAAAAACTGTACGGGCTGATGAAAGTGCCCTTACTGTCTTTTGTCGCGCCCTATTGCGCGGATTTTTCCGAGCGGGAGGATGTGGTGCAGGCTGTATTTTTGAAGGTCATACAAAAATCACCTTCCCTCGTCTTTTTCACCGACTGTTTCGCCTGGATGTTCCGCGTTGCGAAAAACGAATGTTTTGACCGCGCCAGAAAGCGCAGGCTTTTGCCCGCGGAGGGACCGCGCGAAGAGGAGGATCATTTTGACCTTCGTTTTGCCCTTTCAAAACTGGACGCAAAGCGTCGGCAGATGGTGGAACTCAAATACTTTGCGGGGTTTTCGCAAAAAGAGATCGCCTGCGCGCTGCATTTGGGGGAATCGGCGGTATCGCGCGGACTTGCGGCGGCGCTGAACGATCTGCGGGGGTGGCTGGATGAAGAAGATTGAATCCGAACTTTATACGATGTTTGCAGCGCAGCCCGTCGAAAAAACTCTGCCGCCCGCATTGATAGAGGCAGCGGAAAAAAACGCAAAAAAACGAAAGAGGCATTGGCGCGCGCTCGCCGCCTCAGCCGTTTCGTTCGTTCTCGTGCTGGTCATATCGCTGTATGCGGGGCTCGTCGTATTCGCGCCCGCCAATAACAAGGGCGAAGAGCAGGGACCGCAGTACGAACGCGTCGGGTACGACGCATCGCTTTCGTACGGCCTCGCGCCCGCCGAATGGGAATACGCGCTCAAATCCTCGGACAGAGGGCTTTTGTTCTCTCTCGCCGAGGCGCCGATCCCCGATTTTTTGTCTGAGGCGGCCATGGAAGGCGGCGAGGTCTGGTATTTTTATCGGGGAAACGAACTGGTGCTTTCCCGCTGGCAGACGGGAACGGTCTTTGCGGCGGTTTCGTCCGTGCCCGTTACGGGCGGCGGGGAATTCCTTACGGGCGAAAAAATATGGCTTGCGGGCGTGGAAGTCATTGAAAACGACGGCAAATTTTACTTTTCTCATCTCTCATACGACTGGTATTTCGACGGAGAAGGTCTGCAAGGGGAACTGGAAAATTTTTTGAAGGAGGGAAACGTATGAAAAAAGCGAGGCTCGCCGTATGCGCGGCTGCGCATTTTTGCATGGATTTTGCGACCATCGCCTATCTGTATTCGGTGATCGCGCCGCAGTTATACGGCGCCGTGCCCGATGCGGCCGGCTATTCGCCCTATGTTTACGGGACCGCGCTGACCGCCGCGCTGGTGCTTGCGTATGATCTTTGCGCCTTTGCCTTGCAGCCGTTTTTCGGCGCGTGGGCGGATCAGAAGAACGTCGCCGCGCCCGTTCTCTTTGCAAGTCTTTTGATCGTGGCGCTCGTCGATATCCTCGCCGCGGCGCTGGGTTTTACAAATGTTTTCGCTGCGGCGATCGCGGGGCTTGTCCTCGTGTCCGTCGCAAACGCCGCTTTTCACGTTGCGGCGGGCGCGTTCGTCATCGCGGACGCGGAACGGTGCGCGCCGCTCGGGATTTTCGTCGGCACGGGCGCGCTGGGCGTGGCGCTCGGAAAAGTGCTCTCGTCTGCCGCCGCCTTTTACGTCGGCCTCGGCTGCCTCGTCTGCGCCGTCTCTTTCTTTTTCGTAAAGGCGAAAGGGGAGACCATGCGCCCGTATTATGAAAAACTGCGAAGGGAAAAGGTGCAGACCGAAGCCGACGTTCTACCGCTCGTCTGTCTGGGCGTTGCCGTGTTTCTGCGCGGGTTCTGCGGCACCGCAGCCGCGGGCGAGTTTCCGTCCACGTCGCTCACCGTCGTCTTTTTGGGCGCGTTCGCCGCGTGCGGAAAGATCATGGGCGGGTTCTGGGCGGATACGGTGGGCATCAAGGCGGCGATCGCCTCGTTTCTGCCTCTCGGCGCTCTATTGATGTGTTTCGGCGCGCAGAGCGTTGCGCTCTATGCCGTGGGCACGCTGCTGTTCAACACCTCCATGCCCGTCACGCTGTTTATGGCGATACGCGCCCTGCCGCGCTGGCGGAACGCCGCGTTCGGCATGCTCGCGGCGCTTCTGATGGCGGGCTCCGTTCTGGCGATGTGGGGCGCGCCGTCCGGATATATCACATTGGCGCTCACGTTCGCGGGCGGCGCCGCCATACTGTTTGCGGAAATCAAGAGCAAGAATAAAAATCTGTTTGCGGAGGGAATCTTATGAATATTCTGAATTTGATCCTGGACGTCGCCGTCTGGCCCATGTTCGTTCTGGGTGCTATGGCGATTCTGGCGCCGATCGTCGTGGTCGTCAGCATTATCGTTCTCGTGATCGTGCTGAAACGGAAAAAGCGGACGCAGAACAAACCCGAAGATGAACGTAAGGACGAAGACGAATGAGCGATATCGTATATTTTCCGCTCGCATTGGCGATGACGCTCTTGCTCGAAGGGATCGTCCTGCTCCCTTTACTGATCAAAGGCGACAAATATTTGATCGGCGTGTTCGTGCTCGTCAACGTGATCACCAACGTCACGCTCAATTTCGCGCTCGGATTGTTGGAATGTTTTCCCGTCGACGTATCCGCCATCGACGTCGTGTACGTGATCGGGGAGTGCGTTGCCGTGGCTGTCGAGTATCTGATACTGAAACGCGTTTGCCGGAATAAATACCTGTTTCTGTTCGTGCTTTGCGCCAATATCGTGAGTGCGTTGGCGGGCGGGCTGCTCCTACGCGTACTTTTCAACTGACTTTCTGCGAATTTAATTGACATTGCCGCCGTTTTGTTTTACAATAAATGGCAAGAGTATTGCATCAGAAACGGAGGTTTTTATGAATTACAGGAACAAAGATTGGCGCAACGGCATGCGCGTCACGGTGGACTACAACAATATGATGAAAAAATTCGTCGGCGCCGACGGATTTAAAGATTCCGAGATAAACGAACTCAAAGAAGCGGCGGCGGACGCGTTCGATTGCGTCGCGCAAGGCCGCGGCAAGGGCATGATGGGCTGGACGGAACTTCCCTATAACCAGAAAGAGATCGTGGAAGATATCCTCGCCACCGCCAAAGAAGTGCGCAGAAAGTTCAAATATTTCGTCGTGCTGGGCATCGGCGGCAGCGCGCTCGGCCCCATCGCGGTGTTCAACGCCCTGTGTCATCTGCACTATAACGACCTTGCGCCCTCCAAGAGAAAGGGCCCCAAATTCTACGTGGAAGACAACGTGGATCCCGAAAGGATGGCCGCGCTTCTGGACGTCATCGAACCCGAAAAGACCTGCTTTAACGTGATCACCAAATCGGGCGCGACCAGCGAGACTATGGCGCAGTACCTGATCATCAACGACATGCTCGTCAAGGCGGTCGGGGACAAGGCGAACGAGCATATCATCGCCACCACCGACGCGGCGAAGGGCAACCTCATCAAACTTGCCGAACAGAACGATTACAAGACGTTCTGTATCCCCGACGGCGTGGGTGGAAGATTTTCCGAACTGTGCCCCGTGGGACTTTTGCCCGCGGCGGTTCTGGGATTGGATATCAAAGCGATGCTCGCGGGCGCGGCGTTCATGGATAACGCCTGCTCCAAGCCTTCCGTCGCGAAAAATCCCGCGCTCGCATCGGCCGTTTTACAATACATGGCGATGAAGCGCGGCAAAAACGTGGGCGTGATGATGCCGTATGCGGACAGTCTGAAATTTATGTCCGACTGGTACTGCCAGTTGTGGGCGGAGAGCCTCGGCAAAAACGTCACCCTGGACGGAAAACCCTGCAACGTGGGGCAGACGCCCGTCAAAGCGCTCGGCGTTACCGACCAGCATTCGCAGGTGCAGTTATATACCGAAGGTCCCTTCGACAAAGTCGTTACGTTCCTGTCGGTCGGAAATTACCGCAAGGAATTCCCCATTCCGCACGGCTGCGAGGATATTCCCGACGTGGCGTTTTTGGGCGGGCACACGATGAACGAACTGATCGCCGCCGAAAACAAGGCGACCGCCTACGCGCTCACCAAGGCGGGACGGCAGAACTACACGATCACTCTCCCCGAAGTCAACGAATTCACCCTCGGGCAGTTGATGTATCTCTTTGAATTGCAGACCGCTTATGCGGGCGCGCTGTTCCATATCGATACTTTCAATCAGCCGGGCGTCGAGGCGGGCAAGCAGGCGACCTACGCGCTGCTTGGCAAAAAGGGCTACGAGGCCAAGCGCGAAGAACTCGACAACGCTCCCAAAGCGGAAGATAAATATATCGTATAAATTTTGCGAGGCATAAATATTTATGCCTCGCATTTCATTCGTAATCAAGGATAAAAGAAATGGTAGCTAATTTAACTTTTCAGATGTTTAATCCAATTGGTAAAGAACTGAGAGCTGACGACGAAAAAGTTACAAAAGCAATAAAAATATTCGTGAATGGATTAAACTTATGCGATATACTAAAAAAGATCGAATTGCCTTATCTGAAAAAAGATGAAAAATATTTATCTTATGGGCATTTAGAACCTAAAAGACTGCATAGTTATTTAACAACGGCTATGGATAGCAATATTCCCGCTCCTTTATTTTGTTGTCCCGAATGCGGAGAGGCGTGTTGTTGGTCGGTAGAGGTTTTTATCAGACATGATGAAAAATATGTTTACTGGAAAAAGTTTGAACATTCTCATAGAGACGAATGGAAGTATAATCTCTCATTTAAGTTCAACAGGCAACAGTATGAAATACAATTAGATAGTTTACTTACCATATAATAAAGAAGAACTTGGTTTTCACCAAGTTCTTCTTTCATTCCGAAAATAATTTCGATATCATCTGATTTACGTAAGCGACGGGCACCAACTGGATCTGGTTCTCGAATTTTTTCACGGATTTAAAGTTTTTGGCGGGAAAGAGGATTCTTTTAAATCCCATTTTGATGCACTCGTTCACGCGCTTTTCGGCGTAGGTTACGCCGCGCACTTCGCCCGTCAGGCCCACTTCGCCGAACACGGCGGTGTACTTGTCTACGGCGACGTTTTTGAACCCGCTCGCGAGCGCCGCGCAGACGGCGAGGTCGATGCTCGGCTCCGCGAGGCGTATGCCTCCCATCGCGTTCAGATACACGTCCTGATTGTAAAAGGGGATGCCGCACCGCTTTTCCAGCACCGCGATCAACAGGATCATTTTATTATTGTCCACGCCGAGGGGCATTCTGCGCGGCAGCCCGTAGGCGGTCTTTGCGAGCAGCGTCTGGATCTCTACCATCATGCAGCGATTGCCCGTTTCCGAGGGGGTGACCACGCTTCCCGCCGCGATCCCGCGGCTTTCGGAGAGGAATATGCCCGAATAATCGGTTACGCCGAATAAGCCTTCGCCCGTCATCTCGAAAACGCCCACTTCCTGCACCGAACCGAAACGGTTTTTCACCGCGCGCAGGATTTTGAAACTTTCTTCGCGTTCGCCCTCGAAATAGAGCACGGTGTCCATAATGTGTTCCAGAACTTTCGGTCCCGCCAGGGCGCCCTCTTTGGTGACGTGCCCGACGATGAAAAAAGTGATGCCGCGGCTCTTGGCGATGCGCATGAGTTTGCCCGCGCATTCGCGCACCTGCCCCACGCTGCCCGCGGCGGAGGACATTTCGCTCGAATAGACCGCCTGGATGGAGTCGATGACCACAAATTTTTCGTCGGTGATCGCCTCTTCGATGTCCTCCAGACAGGTTTCGTTGAGCAACAGCAGGTTTTCCGAATTGAGATTGAGGCGGTTGCAGCGCATTTTGACCTGCGAACAACTTTCCTCCGCGGAAACGTACAGCACCTTGTGCTTTGCGGAAAGGTGCGCCGAAACCTCGGTAAGCAGCGTGCTTTTGCCGATTCCCGGATCGCCGCCGATCAGAACGAGCGAGCCGGGCACGATGCCGCCGCCGAGCACCGTGTCGAATTCCGCGATACCCGAAGAAACGCGGGCGTAGCGCTCTTCTTTCACGGCGGACAGGGGGACGGGCGCGGCGCGGCCGGCCGAACGCGGTTTTTTCAGTTTCTGTGCGGCAGGTTCGGCTTGGGTGATTTCCTCGACGAGCGTGCCGAATTGATGGCAGGAAGGGCATTTGCCCATCCATTGCGGGCTCATCGCGCCGCATTCCGAACAGATGTAGACAGATTTCGTTTTTGCCATGATCTCTCCTTTGTCAGTCTGTTTCCGCCAGCGAAACGTATGCGGTGACGGTGATCCCTTTCCCTTCGCCCACGTAGCCCAAACCCTCGTTGGTGCCCGCCGAGAGACCCACGTCGTCGGGCGATATACGCAGCGCGCGGGCGATGTTTTCGCGCATGGAAAAGATGTATTTTTGAAGGCGCGGACGTTCCGCCTGGATCGCCGCCGACACGTTGCGGGGCGCGAATCCTTTTTCGGCCAAAAGATCCCGCACCCGTTCCAACAGACGAAGGCTGTCCGCGTCCGCAAACGCGGGGTCGGTGTCGGGGAAAAAGTGCCCGATGTCGGGCAGGGCGGCGGCGGATAAAAGGGCGTCCATGACCGCGTGGACGAGCACGTCGCCGTCGCTGTGAGCGATCAGCCCGCTTTCGGAGGGTATGCGCGCGCCGCCGAGCACGATATGATCTTGCGCCTTTCCGAAAGCGTGCGTGTCGATGCCCACGCCGACGCGGGGCGCGGGCAGGGGGTCGGATAAGAAATCTTCGCGGAAGGTCAGTTTTTTATTTTTAACGTCGCCCGCAAAGATCTGCGGCGGCGCGACGAATTTCGCGTATACGCCGCTGTCGTCGGTAAACGTTTCGCCGCCGATTTTTTCGTAAGCGGCGAGAATTTCCGCATAAGAGAACGCCTGCGGCGTCTGCAAGGCGTACAAGGCGCTGCGGTCGGGGATGCTCCCGATCTTTTCTTCGGCGCAAAGCGCGATCGTGTCTGTGACGGGCAGGGCGCAGACGGCGCTGCCGTGCGCGCGCACCGTTTCGATGCAGTCGTTTAAAATTTTCTGCGTGACGAACGGGCGCGCGCCGTCGTGAATGAGAACGTAATCGGGACTGTCGCAGGCGCGTAAGGCAAAAAGGACGGATTGCGTGCGCGTATCGCCGCCGCATACCGCGCGTACGTTCGCGAACTTTTCAAACATTGCGGAAATTTCCGCAATATCGCGTTTTGCCGCAGCGATCACGATCTCGCCGATGCTTTCGCAAGCCGAAAGGGCGGACACAGTGCGGTAAAGCACGGGTTCGCCCCGAAAGAATGTCAGAAGTTTGTTTTTGGAAAAGCCCGCGCGCGCGCCTGCGCCCGCCGCGGGAACGACGGCGGAGATCTTCATGATAAGTCCGCGTCGGCGATGATCTCGTACAGCGAGGACGCCTCGTCCTTTTTCACCGTTTCTTTGAGCGCGAGCACGCGGAATTTCAGGCTCCCCGCCGAAAATTTCAGTTCTACCACGTCGCCGATCTTTAATTGGCAGGCGGGCTTGACCTCTCTGCCGTTGACGACGACTTTGCCCGCTTTGCAGGCGTCGCCCGCCACCGTGCGGCGCTTTAAGATGCGCGAAACCTTTAAAAATTTATCGATCCTCATGATCCTCCCGTAACGCGGACAGGGGAAAACTGTGCAAAAATGGGGCGCGGTATTCCCTTTCCGCTTTGCGAAATTTGTTTTTTTTTGAATTTTCGGACAAGTTTTTGACGAAAGCGACAAAAAAAATCGCCAAAGCGCGAAAAAGAAGTTGACAAAACTTTCAAATTTTTATATAATACTAAACTGTATCATTATAGAGTATAATGTGTTTTTTGCGCTTTTTTCGAACTTTTCTTCCTGCAAAGCGTGTCGGCTCGTCCCGTATTATATATAATATGGTTTATAAATCGGGAATTCGGGCGGCGCTTTTTCCGTCTTTGACAATTATACATGAAAAAAACCGTTCTGTAAAGGAACGCGCGAAAAAAGTTTGAAAAATTTTTTCAGCAACAAAAAGCGGTGCGCATTTCGCGCGCCGCGGCGATAGAACGAAAATTGAAAGGAGCAGTCATTGATGAATTTACCTATTCAGAAGTACGGCAAAACCGAGAGAAGGAAGTTCGGTAAGATCAACGAGGTCATCGATATCCCCGACCTCGTGGAGATCCAGAAGAATTCCTACGATACCTTTATCAACGAGGGTATCGGCGAGGTCTTCGAGGATTTCTCCCCGATCACCGATTATTCCGACCACTTTGAATTGTATTTTTTGGATCATGAATTCGGCAGCAAACCGAAATATGACGAAAAAGAATGCCGCAACCGCGACGCGACGTACGCTCTTCCCCTGCGCGTGAAAGTCCGCCTCGTGAACAAAGTGAAGGAAGAGGTGATCGATCAGGAAGTCTTTATGGGTGATTTCCCGCTCATGACGGAAAACGGCTCCTTTATCATCAACGGCGCGGAACGCGTCATCGTTTCCCAACTCGTCCGTTCGCCCGGCTCGTATAACGAGGCGGAACCCGACAAGACGGGCCGCAACATGTACAAGACCACCGTCATCCCCAACCGCGGCGCGTGGCTGGAATTCGAACAGGACAGCCAGGGCGTCTTGTGGGTGCACGTGGACAGAAAGAGAAAGATCTGCGCAACCGTGCTTTTGCGCGCGCTCGGCTTCGGCTCCGACAGCGCCATCACCGACATTTTCGACGACGACCGCATGATCGCCGCCACCATCGAAAAGGACACCGCCAAGAGCGAACAGGACGGTTTGATCGAACTGTACAGAAGACTGCGCCCCGGCGAAGTCCCCACCGACGATTCCGTGCGCCAGCATCTGCACAACCTCTTTTTCGATCCCCGCCGTTACGACGTGGTCAAAGTGGGGCGCTATAAGTTCAACAAAAAACTCAACATCGCCTACCGTCTGCCCGGCTGCGTGCTCGCGGAGGACGTTTTCGCACCCGAAACGGGCGAACTTCTGGCGGGCAAAGGCGAGATCGTTTCCGACGAGAAAGCGAAAGAGATCCAGAACGCGGGCGTGAACGCCGTGTACGTGCTCGTTTCCGACGAAAAGGCAGGGGAGATCCGCCACAAGATCATCGGCAACAACACCATCGATTTTGCCGCCGTTTCGGATAAGAACCCCAAGAGTTTCGGACTGCTTTCGACCATCTATTACCCCAACTTCGTGTTTTCCAAGGAGATCGCCGCCGCAGCGGACAACGCCGACGCGGAAACGGTCGCCGAGCACTATATCAACGAGATCAACGCCGTCTACTTTACCGCCGAGAGCCGCAAAGAGGACGACGAGAAACAGGAAGAAAAGAAAAACCGCGAAAAGCGCCGCGAGAACCGCGTGAAATTCGTCGTCGCGTGCAAACTGTTCCACGAGATCCTTGCACGGGATGAAGTGTCGATCACCGCGGAAGAAAAGAAACTCATCCGCCCCCTGATCGACAAACTCAACCACAGACACATCACCGTGGACGACATCATCTCCGCGGTTTCCTCCAACCTCGATCTGCGCTACGGCATCGGCACGGTGGACAATATCGACCATTTGGGCAACCGCCGCGTGCGCAGCGTGGGCGAACTTTTGCAGAATCAACTCCGCGTGGGCATCGCGCGCCTCGAACGCCTCATCAAAGAGAGGATGGCGACGCAGGATCCCAACGAAGTGACGCCCTCGGGCCTCATCAACGTGCGTCCCGTTTCCGCGGTCATCCGCGAATTCTTCGGCTCTTCGCAGTTGTCGCAGTTCATGGACCAGACCAACCCGATCGCAGAACTCACGCATAAGCGCAAACTCTCCGCGCTCGGTCCCGGAGGTCTCAACCGCGACCGCGCCACGTTCGACGTGCGTGACGTGCACCACTCCCATTACGGAAGAATGTGCCCCATAGAGACGCCCGAAGGTCAGAACATCGGCCTCATATCCTCGCTCGCCACCTTTGCGAAGGTCAACGAGTTCGGGTTCATCATGTCGCCCTATCGCAGGGTGGACAAGACGGACGGCCGCGTCGTCGTCACGGACGACGTGGACTACCTTACCGCGGACGAAGAGGATAAATACGTCGTGGCGCAGGCGAACGAACCTCTGAACGACGACGGTACGTTCGTCAACGAGCGCGTTTCCTGCCGCAGAAGGGCGGAGATCACCCAACTGCCCAAAGAAAAGATCGACTACATGGACGTTTCGCCCAAACAACTCGTTTCCGTGGCGACCGCGCTCATTCCGTTTTTGGAAAACGACGATACCAACCGCGCGCTGATGGGCTCCAACATGCAGCGTCAGGCGGTGCCGCTTTTAAAGACCGAAAGCCCCATCGTGGCGACGGGCATCGAAGCGGCGATCGCGCGCGACAGCGGCGTCATGATCAAGGCGAAGAACGCGGGCGTCGCCATCGGCGTTTCTTCCGACCTCATCAAGATCCGCACCGACGCGGGCTTTATCGACGAATATAAAATGAAAAAGTTCGAGCGCTCCAACCAGGGGACCTGCCTCAACCAGCGCCCGATCATCCATACGGGCGACCGCGTCGCGGCGGGCGAGATCATCGCGGACGGCCCCTCGACCAACAACGGCGAACTCGCGCTCGGCAAAAATATCCTCATCGGCTTCATGGAATGGGAAGGCTACAACTACGAGGACGCGATCCTCATTTCCGAGCGTCTCGTGCGCGAGGACGTGTTCACTTCCATTCATATCGAAGAACATGAAATAGAATCGCGCGACACCAAACTCGGCGAAGAGGAGATCACCCGCGACATTCCCAACGTCGGCGACGACGCTTTGAAAGACCTCGACGAAGACGGCATCATCCGCATCGGTGCGGAAGTGGGCAGCGGCGATATCCTCGTCGGCAAAGTCACGCCCAAGGGCGAAACCGAACTGACGCCCGAAGAGCGCCTCCTGCGCGCCATATTCGGCGAAAAGGCGAGAGAAGTGCGCGACACTTCCCTGCGCGTTCCCCACGGCGAGGGAGGTATCGTCGTAGACGTGAAAATTTTCACGAGAGAGAACAAAGACGAACTTTCGCCCGGCGTGAATAAGTTGGTGCGCGTGTATATCGCGCAGAAACGTAAGATCTCCGTCGGCGACAAGATGGCGGGACGCCACGGCAACAAGGGCGTCATTTCGCGCATCCTGCCCGAGAGCGACATGCCCTTTATGGCGGACGGCACCCCGATGCAGATCGTTTTGAATCCGCTCGGCGTTCCTTCGCGTATGAATATCGGTCAGGTTCTGGAAGTGCACCTGGGGCACGTGTGCCGCCAGTTGGGCTGGAAGATCGCGACCCCCGTATTCGACGGCGCGACCGAAAAAGACATCAAAGAACTTTTCTACGAAAACAACATCGTTTCCCCCTCGGGCAAAGTGGACGGCAAGATCCAACTGTACGACGGGCGCACGGGCGAAGCGTTCGAAAACCGCGTCACCGTCGGTCAGATGTATATGATCAAACTCATTCACCTGGTCGACGACAAGATCCACGCGCGTTCCATCGGGCCTTACTCGCTGGTCACGCAGCAGCCGCTCGGCGGCAAAGCGCAGTTCGGCGGACAGCGTTTCGGCGAAATGGAAGTGTGGGCGCTCGAAGCCTACGGCGCGGCGCATATTTTGCAGGAGATCCTGACCGTCAAATCCGACGACGTAGTGGGCCGCGTCAAGACCTACGAATCCATCGTCAAGGGCAACAACATTTCCGAACCGGGCATTCCCGAGGCGTTCAAAGTGCTGTTCAAGGAATTGCAGTCGCTCGCGCTCGACGTGAAAGTGCTCACCGAGTCCAAAGACGAACTGATCATCAAAGACTTCTCCGACGCAGAACTCGATGCGGACGAAGAGCAGACTTCCCGCAACGACGAGGTGGAAGAACTCGATTTCAACTTCGACGACGAGGATGAGGAAGAAGAGGACGAGGGCATGGAGTCCATCTTCGAAGACGACGACAACGACGAAGACGATTTCGCGTCCGCGGAACTGTTCGACGACGAGGAACTGGACGATCTCGACGATTTAGACGATCTGGACGATCTCGGTTTCGGATCGGACGACGAAGAGTAATTTAACGGGAGGATTTATATGTACGAATTAAACGATTTTGACTCTATACAGATCGGAGTTGCGTCTCCCGAAAAGATAAGAGAATGGTCCTACGGCGAAGTCACCAAACCCGAAACGATCAACTACCGCACGCAAAAACCCGAAAAAGACGGGCTTTTCTGCGAAAAGATCTTCGGACCGACCAAGGACTGGGAATGCCATTGCGGCAAATATAAAAGGATCCGCTATAAAGGCATCATCTGCGAAAAGTGCGGCGTGGAAGTCACCCGCGCCAAGGTGCGCCGCGAGAGGATGGGACACATCGAACTCGCCGCACCCGTATCGCATATCTGGTATTTCCGCGGCGTTCCGTCGCGTATCGGGCTTTTGCTGGACATGGGCCCCAAACAACTCGAACAGGTCATCTATTTTGCCGCTTACGTCGTGCTCGATCCCGGCAAAGTGCCTACGCTTTCCCGCAAACAGGTCATCAACGACAGTGAACTCCGTGAGATCGAAGAGCAGTACGGCGACAGTTCCGTGACGGGACTGCGCGTCGGTATGGGCGCGGAGGCCATCCGCGAACTTTTGATGGCGGTCGATCTCGATAAAGAGAGTAAGATCACCAGTGAAATTATCGAAAACAACCAGAGCGGCGCCAAACGCCTCAAAGCGGTCAAGCGCATCGAGATCATCGAGGCGTTCCGCCGCAGCGGCAATAAGCCCGAATGGATGATCATGACCGTGCTGCCCGTTATTCCGCCCGAATTGCGCCCCATGGTGCAGTTGGACGGGGGGCGTTTTGCGACCTCCGATCTGAACGATCTGTACCGCCGCGTCATCAACCGTAACAACCGTTTGAAAAGACTGATGGAATTGGGCGCGCCCGACATGATCGTCAAAAACGAAAAGCGTATGTTGCAGGAAGCGGTGGACGCGCTTATCGACAACGGCCGCCGCGGCAAGGCGATCTCGGGTCCTTCCAACCGCGAACTCAAATCCCTTTCGGGGCTTTTGCGCGGCAAGCAGGGGCGTTTCCGTCAGAACCTTTTGGGCAAGCGCGTAGACTATTCCGGCCGTTCGGTCATCGTCGTAGGCCCCGAACTCAAACTGTACCAGTGCGGTCTGCCCAAAGAAATGGCGATCGAACTGTTCAAGCCGTTCGTGATGAAAAAACTGGTCGAAAGCAACCAGTGCCACAATATCAAGAGCGCGAAACGCACCGTCGAAAAGGCGAAATCCATCGTTTGGGACGTTCTGGAAGAGGTCATCAAAGAGCACCCCGTGCTCTTGAACCGCGCGCCGACGCTGCACCGTCTGTCCATTCAGGCGTTCGAACCCGTGCTCATCGAGGGCCGCGCCATCAAGATCCACCCGCTCGTCTGCGGCGCGTTCAACGCCGACTTCGACGGCGACCAGATGGCGGTGCACGTACCGCTCTCCATCGAGGCGCAGGCGGAAGCGCGTTTTCTGATGCTTTCCTCCAACAATATTTTGAAACTTTCCGACGGCAAACCCGTCATGAGCCCCACGCAGGACATGGTACTCGGCGCCTACTATCTGACCATTATCCGCAGATACGACGGCAAAAAGTACAACGAAATGCACGATGAGGACGAAAACGGCGAACTGTACCGCGCGGGCATCTATTCGTCCACGGACGAGGCGATCATGGCGTATCAGACCAAGACCATCACCTTGCAGGACGAGATCTGGGTCAGAAGGACCGTGCGCATCGCCGACGAAAAGAGCCCGTATTACGGGCAGGAAGTGACGGGGCGCGTCAAGACGACGGTCGGCCGCATCATCTTCAACGAGGCGATCCCGCAGGATCTGGGCTTTGTCGAGCGTGCGGAAAAAGAGGATTATATCAAATACGAGATAGACTTCCTCGTCGGCAAAAAGCACCTTTCCAAGATCGTAGACAAATGCTTTAAAACGGGCGGCGCGCCCAAGGCGGCGGACGTGCTCGACAAGGTCAAGGCGCTCGGATTCAAGTATTCCACCATCGGCGCGATCACGACGTCGGTGTTCGATATGCACATTCCGCCCGAAAAACAGGCGAAGATCAAGGCGGCGGAAGACAAAGTCGCGCAGATCGAAAAGAAATTCAACCGCGGTCTTTTGAAAGAAGAGGAGCGCTACAACGCGGTCGTTTCCGTCTGGAAAGAAACGACGGACGAAGTGACCGCCCTTTTGAAAAACGGACTGGACGAATTCAACCCCATCTGGATGATGGCGAACTCGGGCGCCCGCGGTTCCATCGACCAGATCAAGCAACTTGCGGGCATGCGCGGACTGATGGTCAACCCGCAGGGTAAAATGATCGAAATTCCCGTGAAATCGTGCTTCCGCGAAGGGCTCACCGTTCTGGAATACTTTATTTCCTCGCACGGCGGGCGCAAAGGCTTGGCGGATACGGCGTTGAAAACGGCCGACTCGGGTTATCTGACACGCCGTCTTGTGGACGTTTCGCAGGACGTCATCGTGCGCGAAGACGACTGCTGCGCGGGCAAAAAGCCGCGCGGCATGAAGATCACCGCGATCACGGGCGACAACGGCGATATCATCGAAGGGCTGGAAGACCGTCTTGCGGGGCGTTTCGTTTCCGAAGACGTCGTGGATCCCGCGACGGGCGAGATCATGGTCCGCCAGAACGAGATGATCACCGAAGATATGGCCAAAGCCATCGTCAAGGCGGGCATCACGGAAGTCGCCGTGCGCAGCATCTTCACCTGCACGGCGCGCCACGGCGTCTGCGCCAAGTGCTACGGCAAAAACATGGCTACGGGCTCGCCCATTCAGGTCGGCGAGGCGGTCGGCACGATCGCCGCGCAATCCATCGGCGAACCGGGCACGCAGTTGACCATGCGTACTTTCCATACGGGCGGTATCGCGGCGACGGGGGACATCACGCAAGGTCTTCCCCGTGTCGAGGAACTGTTCGAGGCGAGAAAGCCGAAGGGCGTCGCGACCATCTGCGAAGTTTCGGGCGTGGCGTTCATCAACGAAGTGGACAATCAGAAACACATCGTGATCCGCGACGAGTTTGCGGGTACGGAAAAGAAAGAATACGTGCTGCCTTTCAATGCCGAATTGAAGATCCGTTCGGGCGAGAAAGTGGAGCCGGGCACACAGCTCAACGCGGGTTCCGTCAATCCGCAGGACATTCTGCGTATACAGGGCGTCAAGGGCGTGCAGGACTACATTCTGCACGAGGTGCAGTCGGTCTACCGCTCGCAGGGCGTGGATATCAACGATAAGCACGTCGAGATCATCGTCCGTCAGATGATGAGAAAGGTACGCATCGAAAACTGCGGCGATACGCAGATGCTCCCCGGCGAACTGGTCGATATGTTCACCTTTGAAGAGGAGAATGAAAAGACCATCCAGAGCGGCGGCCGTCCCGCGACGGCGAAACGAGTGCTGTTGGGTATCACGAAAGCGGCGTTGTCCACCGATTCGTTCCTGTCTGCGGCGTCTTTCCAGGAAACCGCAAGGGTACTCACTGAAGCGGCGATCAAGAACAAGGTCGACCCGCTGATCGGTCTGAAAGAAAACGTCATCATCGGCAAACTGATCCCCGCGGGCACGGGCATGCGCGATTACAAGAACGTGAGTCCCCAGATCACCTCGGGACACCGCGACAGCGACATAACCCTTCCTTCTCTGGAAGAAGAGATCGCCGTCGAATAAACGAACCAAAAAAGGCTCGGCGCTTTTGCGCCGAGCCTTTTGATATTTAATATTCTTTTAAACCTAAAATATAGTCCGCCGAAACGTCCAGATATGCGCAAAGCCTTGCGAGCGTATCCAACGCGGGAAGAGAAGTGCCGTGCATATAACTGGAAATAGCGGATTGAGATACGAATACATTTTTTGCTATTTGTTTTTGGGAGATATGGCTGTCCGAAATCGCTTCGCGCAATCTTTGTGAAATGAATTCAAATTCGCTGTTTACTTTATTGCTTGGTCTCATGATTCAATTTTAGCGCAAAACTTTATAAAATTCTTAAAACTCGTATATTGGTTGATTTTCAAAAAAAGCGAACCTAAAAAGACGCCTCTTTCTTTTATGATAAAAAATAATCAAAAAAATTTTCCAAAATATGCCACAAATAGTTTGACAAATTTCGCAATAATCTGTAAAATATAAAATAATTTTTTATATATTTTTTACAAAAATTCACGAAAGATGGGGAGATGAAATGAAAATTGCAATTATAGAAGACAACAGTTTGATGGCGGAAATGCTCAAAGATATGGTAACGGAGCAGCCCGATTGGGAACTCGTCGGTATCGCGGATAACGGCGACGACGGGATCGGACTGATCCGCGCGAAGCGCCCCGATATCGTCCTTTTAGATCTGATCTTACCCAAATCGGACGGGTTCTTCGTTCTCAAAACTATCCGCGCGGAAAACATTCCCGTGAAGTTTCTCGCGCTGAGCAGCCTCAACGACGACGGGCTCATCGAAAAAGCGCTCCGTTACGGCGCGTCTTACTATATGATCAAACCCTTCCAGTTCGACCAACTCAAAGAACGCATCTGCGACGTGACGGGTATGGCTTTCCACAGCGCTCCCGCGGCGGGCGCAGCCGCTCATGTAAAATCACTGGACGAAAAGTTGTCGGATATTTTTTTACAACTCGGCATGCAGATCAAATTGCAGGGCTTTCATTTCGTGCGAGATTGCATTAAGATCGCGGCGCGTCGGCCCGATACTCAGAATAATATGAAATCTTTGTACGACGAAGTGGGAAAGATTTACGGCAAAGCCGCCGAAAAAGTGGAGCGCTGTATCCGTCATCTCGTGCTCAGCGCCATTAAGAGCGGAAAATTCGGTACGATCAACACCTTTTTCGCCGCCGACGTTTACACGCCGCCCGAACGTATGACCAACGCGCATTTCATTGCCCTTTGGGCTGACAAAATACGCATGAACTGTCTTTAATATTTCATCCCATGTCGATCCGCGCGGCTGTGCCGCGCGATTTTTACATTTCGACGGTGCGCGTCGCAACTGCTTTGCAAAACGCCGCGTCGTGCTCGACAAAGAGCAAGGTGGGGCGATATGCGAGCAAAAGTTCCTGTATCTGCATGCGGGAGATCACGTCCAGAAAATTGAGCGGTTCGTCCCACACGTACAGGTGTGCGCTTTTGGAAAGGCTCGCCGCCAGCGCCACCTTTTTTTTCTGTCCGTCGGAAAAGGACGCGACGGGAAAGCCGAACAGTTCGCTTTTAAAATCGAATTTATTGAGGATCGCCAGAAACTGCGCCGGGTCGACGCAAAGGCTTTCTGCGTAACGCGCGGGCGTCAGCGGTGAATCGGGCAGCGTTTGCGGCAGATAGGAGATGACGAGATCGTTGGACCGCGAAATTTCGCCCGCGTCGCATCGGATCTCACCCGTCAACAGGCGCAATACCGTCGATTTTCCGCAGCCGTTGGCGCCCGAAAGCCGCACCGCCTCGCCGCGTCGCACCGAAAGGGAAAAATCGGACAGCACTTCCCGTTCCCCGAACCGCACGCGCACGTGCGAAAGCGCACATACGGTTTCCGCGCGGTAGGGAAGCGGGGACAATTTTAAATTTCCCACGAATTCGGCGTCCTTCAAAAGCGAGCGCTTTTCCGCGGCGGCGCGCTCTTTCTGCCGTTCGGTCGATTTTGCGCGCTTCATCATCTTCGCCGCCATCGCGCCCACGTGTCCCTTGTCGGGTTTCAGTCCCGCCGTTTTTTCGTTTTTGCTTTTCTCCACCCGTTCGCCCCACTCTTTGGTGCGCCGCGCAGACTGTTCCAGCGCCGAAATTTCCGAACGCAGACGCTTATTTTCTGCCCGTTCGTTGTCTTCTCTGGCCGTTTTATCCGCAAGATAGGCGGAGAAATCGCCCTTGCGCACCTCGATGCCCGTGCGGTTGAGCGAAAGAATATGGTCGCAGAACCCGTCCAGAAAGGCGCGGTCGTGCGAAACGACGATAAATCCGCTCTTTTTCCGCAGGTATGCCGCAAGCGTTTCGCGACCGCGTTCGTCCAGATGGTTGGTCGGCTCGTCCACGAGCAGAAACGCGTTTTCTTTCAGGAACATGGCGGCGATCATCGTCTTTGTCTTTTCCCCTTCGGACAAACTCGCAAAGGGCGCGTACAGCGCGTTTTCGTCCAGCCCCAGTGCGAAAAGTTCGCGCTTGATCTGCCATAACTGCGCGTCGGGCGCGAGCGTTCCGAACAGTTCTTCCACCGTGCCGTAAGGCGCGGGATAGGGGAAATACTCGAATCCGACGTTCGCGGATATTTTGCCCGCGGCTGCGAGCCGCCCCGCCAGAATTTTTAAAAAAGTGGTCTTTCCGCGGCCGTTGCGGCCGGTAAAACCGAGTTTCCAATCGGTGTCCAGCGTCAGATCTACGTCTTCGAATACGGTCTGCGCGCCGTAAGAAAAGGAAAGCCCCCGGATCTGTATCATCGACATATTTTTACCTCGCGATGTATGCCGCAAAAAATAAAACGCCGCAGCGACCCCTGCGGCGTATCTGACTATAAAGGGATTCTTTCTTGCTGCAACGCACGAAAACAAGCGGCGCAACGTCCGCTTTTTTCGCAATTCGGTTGTTATCTGCAAGAAATGTACATGATTTCTCCTTTGTCGTTTCTGCCGATATTGTAGCACGGGAAAATAATTTTGTCAATCAACCATTGACAAACGCGGAAATTTGGAATACAATGAAAGTATAAATCGCAAAGGAGACGAACATGAAAAAGTTTTTATCTTTGGCAACCGCGCTGTTACTCGTCGGCGCGCTCGCAATTTTCGCGGGCTGCGGCAAAGGGGAGCGGTCGGGCGTCATCAAAGGAAATTATACGGAGCCGACCAAAGCCGAACTGCAATCCGCGCTCGACGCGATAGACACGGAGAAACTGTTGGGCGATACGGAGGCGGAAGGCTGGAAGACGGGGATGTCGCTGGGCGCAAACCTTTCCTATGAAATGAGCGCGGCGGGCGAAAAAATGAGTATGTCGTTCGATCTGTCGCATAAGATCTCCGCGGAATCCGCGCAGGATGCGCTCGATCTGAAAGGAGAGGGCAGCCTCGCGCTCCAGACCAACCTTGCGGGCGAACAAGAAAAATATACCGTCAAGACCTACAACGATATGAAAAATATTTATCTGGACGCTTCGGCGCATGCGAACGGCGAAAATCAAAACGCGAAAGTTCGCATCAGCATTGCGGACATATTCGACGGCTACGGCGATATGCTGCCGATCGAACCCGTCGGCCCGACCGACGCGGCGTTGCCGACCGACGCGGACGCGCTTTTGAAAGAACTGGCGGACAGCGGCTTCACGCTCGCGATGGATACTTCCGACGGCATCAAGATAAAACTGACCGCGAACGAGAGCGTCTTTACGGAGATCTTAGAGGGCGTGAACGGCTCGCTTCCCTCTACGGGCATTCCCGCGACGGGCGAGTATTTCTCTTTCTCGAAAGATTCTTATATGGAATTTTATCTGCACGTCGGCGCGGACGGCCTTCTGAAAAAGGTTACCGCGAGAATGGATCTGGACGGCGCGTTCGATTTTTCGGGACTCGGCGACGCGGCCGCCGAAGCGCTCGGCAAAATGACGATGCGTATCAAAGGCGCATTCGAACTGGAGATCGGCGAAGTTTCCGTTTCAATGCCTTCCGATCTTTCGGATTATCAAGCATACAATTAAATCATAGGAAAGAATTGCCGGCGCGGTTCGCAAAAATGCGAAACTGCGCCTTTTTTTTGCATAAAAACCGCCGAAGTCGCTAATTTTTGTTTCAAACGTTTGACAAAGAGGGGCTGAAATGCTAAAATATACCTTGCGACCAGTGCGTAAAGGGTTTTGCGCGCCTAAAATAAGGCAGGCCGCCGAAATTTGCTTCTGAAATTGCGTAAGGGCAATTTTAAGAGATATTCCAAATACTACAAGGAGGTAAATCATGCCTACAATCAATCAGCTGATCAAACACGGCAGAGAGAAACTCACTTACAAGAGCAAATCTCCGATCATGGAGCAATGCCCTCAGAAGAGAGGCGTATGCCTTTCGGTGAGCACCACTTCTCCCAAAAAGCCGAACTCGGCTATGCGTAAAATCGCGAGGGTGCGTCTTACGAACAAGCAGGAAGGTACCGTGTACATTCCCGGCGAAGGTCACAACCTCAACGAGCACAGTTCCGTATTGATCCGTGGCGGACGTGTCAAGGATCTTCCGGGCGTCCGTTATCACATCATCCGCGGCGCTCTCGATACCGCAGGCGTTGCCAAGAGAAAACAGGCCCGCTCCAAATACGGCGCGAAACGCCCTAAATAATTCTCGGAATCATGCGACGGGGGAATTTCCCCGCGACCCTACTTGTCGGAATATACCTTAAAATATGCCCGATTGAAAGTAGGCAGTACGCCGAAAGGCGGAAGATTCGCTACCGCGTCCGCGGCAAGCGATAGCTGTACTGAGGGTATTTAAAAACCCTTACGAATCAATTCAAGGAGGAATCAAGTTATGCCCAGAAGAGGCAATGTCCCGAAAAGAGACGTCCTGCCCGATCCCGTATACGGCAGCAAGGTTGTGACCAAACTCATCAACCAGATCATGCTCGACGGCAACAAGGCTACGGCGCAGAAAATCGTTTACGACGCTTTCGAAATCATGAAAGCCAAATTAAATCAGGAACCCATCGAGATCTTCAACCAGGCCATGAACAACGTGATGCCCGTGCTGGAAGTCAAAGCCCGCCGCGTCGGCGGTGCGAACTACCAGGTCCCGATCGAGATCCGTCCCGAAAGACGCCAGACTTTGGCGATCCGCTGGCTGGTCATCAATACGAGAAAGAGAAGCGAGCGCGAAATGTCCAAAAAACTCGCGGGCGAGTTGATGGACGCGTTCAACAACACCGGCGGCTCGGTCAAGAAAAAGGAAGATACGCACAGAATGGCGGAAGCGAACAAGGCTTTCGCGCATTTCAGATGGTAAAAGGAGTACACTATGCCCAGACAATTTGACCTTGCGGTTACCAGAAACATCGGCATCATGGCCCACATCGACGCAGGCAAAACGACGACGACCGAGCGTATTCTGTTCTATACCGGCAAAACGCATAAATTGGGTGAGACCCACGAAGGCGCCGCTACCATGGACTGGATGGTCCAGGAGCAGGAGCGCGGGATCACCATTACTTCCGCGGCGACTACGTGTACCTGGAAAAATCACAGGATCAACATTATCGATACCCCCGGACACGTCGATTTCACGGTAGAAGTCGAGCGCTCGCTGCGCGTTCTCGACGGCGCCGTCGCCACCTTCTGCGCGAAGGGAGGCGTGGAGCCCCAGTCGGAAACGGTGTGGCGCCAGGCGGACAAGTATAAGGTTCCCAGGATCGCGTACGTCAACAAGATGGACATCAACGGCGCGAACTTCGACAACGCGGTCAAAATGATGCGCGAGAGATTGGGCACGAACGCCGTGCGCATTCAACTCCCCATCGGCAAAGAAGAGACCTTTAAAGGGATCGTCGACCTCGTCAACATGAACGCCGAAATCTACAAAGACGATTTGGGCAAAGAGTACGAAAGAGTGGAGATCCCCGCCGATATGGCCGAGGATGCCAAAAAATACAGAGCGATCCTCGTCGAGGCCGTCGCCGAACAGGACGACGAACTGATGGAGAAATTCTTCGAAGACGGCGATCTGTCTGTCGAAGACCTCAAAAAGGGCCTTCGTATCGCCACCATCAAGATGGCGGTCACGCCCGTTCTTTGCGGTTCCAGTTATAAAAACAAGGGCGTTCAGTTCCTTTTGGACGCCATCATAGACTATCTGCCCTCTCCTTTGGACGTAGACCACATCAAAGGCATCAACCCCGTTACGGGAGAAGAGGAAGAGAGAAAAACTTCGGACGACGAGCCGTTCGCAGGTCTCGCGTTCAAGATCGCGGCCGATCCGTTCGTCGGAAAACTCGCGTTCTTCCGCGCCTATTCGGGCGTGTTGGAAGCGGGCTCTTACGTGTATAACAGCACCAAGCAGAAGAAGGAGCGCATCGGGCGCCTCGTCCAGATGCACGCCAACCACCGCGAAGAGATCCCCGAGATCTATTCGGGCGATATCTGCGCCATCGTGGGGCTGAAAGACACCGCCACGGGCGACACGCTCTGCGACGAAAAGCATCCCATCGTTCTGGAGCAGATGGAGTTCCCCGAACCCGTTATCAAAGTCGCCATCGAACCCAAGACCAAACAGGGTCAGGAAAAGATGACGCTCGCGCTCATCAAACTTGCGGAAGAAGATCCCACCTTCAAGACCTATACGGACACCGAAACGGGACAGACCATCATCGCGGGTATGGGCGAACTGCACCTGGAAATCATCGTAGACAGACTGCTTCGCGAGTTCAAAGTGGAGGCGAACGTGGGTAAACCCCAGGTCGCGTACCGCGAGACTTTCAGAAAGTCGGTCGAGGCGGAAGGCAAATACGTCCGTCAGTCGGGCGGTAAAGGCCAGTACGGTCATTGTAAACTGCGTCTTGAACCCAAGGAACCCGGCACGGGCTACGAATTCGTGGACGAAACGGTGGGCGGTTCCATTCCCAAGGAATATATCCCCGCCATCGACAAAGGTATTCAGGAAGCCGCGAAAAACGGATTTTTGGCGGGTTACGAAGTGGTGGACTTCAAGGTCGTCGTGTACGACGGAAGTTATCACGAAGTCGACTCCTCGGAAATGGCGTTCAAGATCGCGGGCTCCATGGGCTTTAAAGAAGGCTTGAAAAAGGCGAATCCCGTACTTTTGGAACCCATGATGAAAGTGGAGATCGTCACCCCCGAAGATTACTTCGGCGATCTGATGGGCAACGTATCTTCCCGCCGCGGCACGATCACGGGCACCGAGGACAGAAACGGCGTGAAAGTCATCGACGCCATCATCCCGCTGTCCGAAATGTTCGGCTACGCGACCGACCTTCGTTCGCGCACGCAGGGCAGAGGACAGTTCACCATGCAGTTCTCGCATTACAGCGAAGTGCCGAAGTCGATCTCCGAAAAGATCATCGGCGAACGCGGCAAAAAAGCCGAATAATGGCGCTTTTCTAAAAAATTTTTTAAAAAACCCTGCAAAAATATTGAAATTATTTTCGTTTTAATATATAATTGTAGGTGCTTGTATAAGCTGCTTTATCTAAATAATGATAGATAGCTGCAAAGGCCGGGTTTCCGGCGGACAAGTTATCATTTATAAATAAGTATAATTTGGAGGAATTAACAATGGCTAAGGCTAAATTCGACAGAAGCAAACCCCACGTTAACGTTGGTACCATCGGGCACGTTGACCATGGTAAGACGACTCTGACCGCAGCTATCACAATGGTTATGGCATGTAAAGGTCAGGCAGCGAAGATGAAATACGACGAGATCGATAAGGCTCCCGAAGAGAAGGCTCGCGGTATTACGATCAACACTTCGCACGTAGAATATCAGACGGACAAACGTCACTATGCGCACGTTGACTGCCCGGGACACGCCGACTACGTCAAAAACATGATCACCGGTGCGGCGCAGATGGACGGCGCGATCCTTGTCGTGGCTTCCACCGACGGTCCTATGCCCCAGACCCGTGAGCACATCCTGCTCGCCCGTCAGGTCGGCGTTCCTTATATCGTCGTATTCATGAACAAGACCGATCAGGTCGACGATCCCGAACTTCTGGAATTGGTCGAAGAGGAGATCCGCGACCTTCTCACGAAGTACGGCTTCCCCGGCGACAAGACGCCCATCATCAAGGGTTCCGCTTTGAAGGCTTTGGAAAAAGCGACTTCCGGCGCTTCCGATGCGGACGTTTTGGCTGCTCCCGAGTGCAAACCTATTCTTGAACTCATGGACGCCATCGACGCTTATATCCCCGATCCCGCGCGCGAAAGCGACAAGCCTTTCCTGCTCCCCGTCGAGGACGTGTTCACCATCTCCGGACGCGGAACCGTTGCTACGGGCCGTGTTGAGAGAGGTATCGCGAAAGTCGGCGATCCCGCCGAAATCGTCGGACTCATCGAGAAGCCCCGCACGACCGTTATTACCGGTCTTGAAATGTTCCGTAAAATGCTCGACGAAGCGATTGCCGGCGACAACGTAGGCGCATTGCTCCGCGGTATCGACAGAAACCAGATCGAGAAAGGACAGGTTATCGCGAAACCCAATTCCATTCACCCTCATACCGATTTCGAAGCGCAGGTTTACGTTTTGACGAAGGAAGAGGGCGGCCGTCATACGCCTTTCTTCAACAACTATCGTCCTCAGTTCTTCGTAAGAACGACCGACGTGACCGGTTCCATCAAACTTCCCGAAGGCGTTGAAATGGTCATGCCTGGCGATAACGTGAAAATCGACGTTTCCCTCATCAAACCCGTCGCGGTTGAAGAAGGTCTCCGTTTCGCTATCCGCGAAGGCGGCAGAACGGTCGGTTCCGGCGTTGTTTCCAAAATCATCAAATAATTCCGTTTGAATCGGATATGAAACGGCTCGCTTTTTGCGAGCCGTTTTTATCAAACCGGGAGTACGAGCATGACGATCCATCACGATAAAAAAGCATACGGCAAACTTGCTTCTCTTTGCGAGGAGTTCTCGGAAGAACGGCTTGCGGAAATGGCGCAAAGCCTTTCGGCGGAAAACGAAAAGGAGGAACCTATGCGGGAATATGACAAGATGATACGCGGCGAATTGTACAACGCCGCGGACAAGGAACTGTTCGCCATGCGAAAGCGCGTGCGCGAACTCATGTACGAATATAACCATTCGCGCGAGGACGAAACGGAAAAACGCAGAAAGATCATCGACGAACTGTTCGGCGCGCACGGCAAGGACGTGTACTTCGAGCCGCCTTTCCGTTTCGATTACGGCAAAAATACCTTTATCGGCGACGACGTGTACGGGAATTTCAATCTTACAGTTCTCGATTGCGCGCCTGTACGCCTCGGAAACCAGGTATTCATGGGCCCCAACGTGACGCTCGCGACGCCCGTGCACCCCTTGCTCGCCTGCGACCGCAATATGCGCGGCGAAGAGGGGGCGAAATACGACTACGAGTACGCCAAACCCATCACGATCGGCGACAACGTGTGGCTCGCCTCCAACGTGACCGTTTGCGGCGGCGTAACGATCGGAGAAGGCAGCGTGATCGGCGCGGGCAGCGTCGTCACGCGCGATATCCCCGCGGGCGTGATCGCGGCGGGCGTGCCCTGCCGCGTGATCCGCAAACTGACCGAAAAAGACAAAATGCGCATGCCGAATGAATAAAATCGCGCCTGCAACGCCTGTCGGATGAATTTCCGACAGGCGTTTTTTCATACAAAAATCGACTGCGTGCGGCAAAGTTAACCAAAAAATCCGTCGGGCGCAGCCTTATAATGGGGATACTTTGAAAAAGGGACGGGCTTCGTAAAAGAAGGATCAACGATAAGGGGAAACGATCATGCGATGACGGTATATCTGGATCTCATCATCCTCGACAACTTCGCCGCCGATTTCGCGCTTTTATATCTCGCTGTGAAAACGGCGCGGGGAGAGGTGAAACTTTGGCGGCTCGCCCTCACGGCGCTGGCGGGTACCGCGCTCGCCGTGGGATATACGGTGTTCACGCTCTATTATACGCTGCCGCCCGCGGTTGAGATTTTCGTGAAATACGGCGTCGCCGCGCTGCTGCCCGTCTTTGCGTCAAAGTACAAGAAAAAAAGCACGCTCGCGATCGCCGTCGGCGCCTTTCTCGCCTATATGTTCGCATTGGCAGGCCTTCTGACTGCTCTGTTTTCCGATCCGCAGATCGAAGAGGGCGGGGGCGCGCTCACGTATACGATCGGCGGAGTGCCTTCGGGCGTTCTCGTCGCCTGTACGGTCCTGTTCGTCGCCGCGGCGAAAAAGACGGTTGCGAAAATCGCAAAGCGGAAAAAGATCTTGTCCCTCGTCGTCGACTGTTCGCTTTTTTATCGGGAAAATCGAGTCAGGACCCGCGCGTTTTTGGACAGCGGCAACATGGTCACGGCGCCCGACGGCACGTTCGTGGCGGTGGCGGAAAAAGCGCTCGCCGTCAAACTGTTGGGGGAACACCTCTTTACGGGATCTACGAACGGTATCAGGATACCCGTGGCGACGGTAAGCGGAAAAAGTTTCATGACCGCCTTCAAAATCGACAAAATCGAGATATATTGCGACGGGACAAGGAATATAATAGAAGATGTGACGTTGGGAATCAGCCCCGACGGAGTGCACGGGGAATACGACTTGATTCTGCCGTTCGACTTTGTGCGGGAGCAAAAATAAAAAATCGTGGAGGCGTGAGATGTTTGGCAAGATAATGTCGTCGCTTAAAGATTTTTTACAGAAGATGAGTATAAGCGACAACGTAATGGATTACATATGCGGGAGCGAGGCGTTGCCTTTGCCTTTCTCGCCCGAAGAAGAATCGGATATGCTCGGAAAACTCTCTTTGGGCGACGAAGAGGTGAAATCCAAACTGGTGGAGCACAATCTCCGCCTTGTCGTTTACATAGCCCGCAAGTTCGACAATACGGGCGTGGACGCCGACGATCTGATCTCGGTGGGAACCATAGGACTCATCAAGGCCATCAATTCCTTTAAAACGGACAAGAATATCAAACTGGCGACGTACGCCTCGCGCTGCATCGAGAACGAGATACTCATGTATCTTCGGCGCATGGTGCGCCTCAAAAGCGAAGTGTCCTTTGACGAGCCGCTCAATACCGACTGGGAGGGGAACGAACTGCTCCTTTCGGATATTTTAGGTACGGACAGCGACACGGTGTACAAGGACATCGAAATGAGCGTGGAAAAGCAACTTTTGCGCGACGCGCTGAAAAAGTTGCCCGAGCGCGAACAAAAGATCATGTATATGCGTTTCGGGCTGGCGGGCCACGAGGAAATGACGCAAAAGGACGTCGCCGATCTTCTCGGGATCTCGCAAAGTTACATATCCCGTCTGGAAAAAAAGATCATATCCCGTCTGAAAAACGAAATGAGCAAACTCGTTTAAGATCGTGAAAGAATTCTCTACATAAAAAATATACGGTTGCGCATACTGCCGAAAGAGGTCGTTACATACTTTCGGAGGTGAAATCGTATGATGCAAAAAGTAGAGATATGCGGCGTGAATACTTCGGGACTTCCCAAACTCACGCAGAAGGAAAGCGAGGAGCTGATGAAACGGCTCAAAGAAGGGGACGAAGAGGCGCGCGAACAGTTTGTCGTGGGCAATATGCGCCTTGTTCTTTCGCTCGTCAAACGGTTTTGGGCCAAGCGCGCCAACGCGGACGACGTGTTTCAGGCGGGCTGTATCGGGCTGCTGAAAGCCATCGATAATTTCGATCTCCGCGTGGGCGTGAAATTTTCCACCTATGCGGTGCCCATGATCATGGGCGAGATCAAGCGTTACCTTCGCGACGGCAATTCTCTGCGCGTTTCCCGCAGTATCCGCGATACCGCGTACCGCGTTTTGAAAACGCGCGAGAGCATCGAGGAGAAGGACGAAGAGGCGACCATCGAAAAGATCGCGGAAACCATGAACGTCGCCCTGAAAGAAGTCGTCTACGCGCTGGACGCGATCTCGGATCCCGTATCTTTATTCGAACCCGTGTTCAACCAGTCGGGCGACGCGCTTATGCTGATGGATCAGATCTACGACGAAAAGAACAACGACGAAGTGTGGACGGAACACGCCGCGCTCTCCGAGGCGATGACGAGGTTGGGCGAGCGCGAGCGGAAAATTTTGTTCCTGCGCTACTACGAGGGCAAGACGCAGACGGAGATCTCCGACGAAGTGGGCATCTCGCAGGCGCAGGTCTCGCGCCTGGAAAAGAACGCCATCAACGCCATACGCGGCAATATCGTATGCGACTGTTAAATGAAAATAATCGAAAAGACGGGCTTCGCCCGTCTTTTTTCTATTCGGGAGAGCGCACGGAACTGCGCTCGACGAGAACGGTGGGAACGCGCACGACGTAATCCCCGGCGGGCACGCCCTTTTCCAACTGGCGCAAAACCGCCGTCAGAGCGTTGCGGGCGATCTCGCCGAAATTCTGCCCGACGGTCGTAATGTTTTCGCTGATGGAGGCGGAAAGATTGTCAAAACCCGTCACCGACAGATCGCGCGGCACCGAAAGCCCGCGCGCCTCAACCGCCGCGGCGAAACAATGCGCGGAAACGTCGTTCACGCAGACGACGGCGGTCGGCCGCTGCGCCGCATGAAATATAACGTCCGCCGCTCTTTTTGCCGACTGAAAGTCCGCGGAGATGACGTCCCCCGCGCTGCGCACGGGCGAAAGACTGCCCGCAAGAAAGTATTCGGGTACGATCGCAATGCCGCTGTCGATAAGGGCGGCGCAGTAGCCGCGGAACCGCTCCGCTTCGGTGGGCAGAAACGCGTCGCTGTACGGATAATAGGCGATCTTTCTGTGTCCCCGCCTGATCAGATACTGCGTGAGCGCGTACATTCCGCCGAAATTATCGGAGGTCACGAGGGGCGCGCGGATACCCGAAACGGCAAAATCCAGAAAGGCGAGGGGGATCTTATGTAGCGAGAACTGGCTGAGAAGGTCGATGTTCGACACGCGCCCGAGGGGCATCAGGATCATGCCCAGCACGTTCTGGGTGAGAAGAAAAGAGAGGATCTCCCGTTCTTTTTCGGGCGAGCGTTCGGTATCGAAAAAGGACAGGCTGACGCGCTCGCGTTCGGCGAGTTCCCTCAGCCCGTGATAGATGCGGTTGCCGCAGTTTTCGAAGTGCGGGAAAACCACGGCGACGAACCCGCGCGTCTGCCGCACGAAAAGATCCTGCGCCGCAACCACCGTGCCGCGCCGACGGATCCTTTTTACGAGTCCCTTTTCACGCAAAAGATCGAGCGCGTGTTTGGCGGTGATACGGCTCACCCCGTGCCGTTCGCACAATTCCTGTTCCGACGGCAGTACGTCGCCGTTTGCATACTTGCCCGATTTGATGGCGTAATACAGTTCTTCGTAGATCTTCTTATACTTTTCCATGTCTGTATTATATCATAAAACTATTATATGATATATATTATTTTAAAAAAATATGAAAATAAATATATTATGTATTATAGTGTTTCGCGCCCGCCCTTGTCGGACGCGGGAAAACATGGTACAATCGGGATATGAATATGATTACCGTCGCGGGCTCGGCTCTGACCGACCTTGTCAAAACAATCGACGCGTATCCTCAACGGGGAATGCTGACCGATATCACTGCCGTGCGGCAGTCGGTGGGCGGCTGTGTGCCCAATACGGCCGTCGATTTAAAGCGGCTGGCGCCCGAACTTTGCGTCACGGCGGCGGGGCGCGTCGGAAAGGACGCGTTCGGGGCATATCTTCGCGAAAGGCTCGCAGGAGAAGGCGTGCGGGCCGCGTTCGCGGAGGACGAGAAACGCTCCACGGGATTCACCGACGTGATGACGCTGAAAAACGGCGAACGCACCTTTTTTCACGCGCGGGGCGCGAACGCCGCTTTTTCCGCGGACGATCTGCCCGAAGAGGCGCTCGATTGCGATTTGTTCCACCTCGGCTATTTGCTCTTACTGGATCGGTTGGACGCGGCGGACGCGGAATACGGCACGGCGGCGGCGCGGCTGTTGCATTCGCTGCAACGAAAAGGGATTCGCACCGCCGTCGACACGGTCAGCGCGGAGGGCGGCAAGTTCAGGCGGATCGTCGGTGCGGCGCTCGCCTGTACCGATTACGCCGTGATGAACGAGATCGAGGCGGCCGCGGTGACGGGCGTCCCTCTCCGCAACGGAGATAAACTGATCGCAGAGAACTTGAAAGAGGCGTGCCGCGCGCTGTTCAAAGCGGGCGTTTCGCGCGCCGCCGTCATTCATTGCCCCGAACTCGGGTGCGGCATGGACGAAACGGGGAACTTTTGCGTCGTGCCTTCGCTCGATCTTCCCCGCGAGTATATCGCGGGCGCGGTGGGCGCGGGGGACGCGTTCTGCGCGGGCATGCTGTACGCTTTTATGAAGGGAATGCCGATGGAGGAAGGGCTTTCGCTCGCCTCGCTTTGCGCCGCCTGCAATCTTTCCTCGGACGACTCGGTGAGCGGCGCGCGCTCCCTTGCCCAAACGCTGGCGTTGGAAAAACAATTTAAAAGGAGAAAATTATGATCACGAAACAGGAATACGAACGCGCCGCCGCATATACGCGGCGCGCGCTGAAAAACGCGGGTATCGCTATTACGGACGAAGAGGCGCGGCGCATCGAAATCGCCGATTTCGGATTGGGAGATTTGGATAATCTCGGCTTGCAACTGCTGGTTTACGTCAATACCGAGCGCTGCTGCGCCAAAGAAATGGTGCTGCGCCCTTTCCAGACCTGCCCCGAACACATACATAACGGAGGGTTAGAGAACGGGAAACCCTACGAGGGGAAAGAAGAGACTTTCCGCGTGCGGCGGGGGACTTGTTATCTCTACGTTTCGGGCGAAGGGCATAAAGAAACGATACGGGCGCGCGTGCCCGATACGGAAGTGACCGTCTTTCATGAGATCGTTCTGCGCGAGGGAGAGCAGTACACCTTGTCTCCCGGTACCTGGCATTGGTTTCAGGCGGGCGACGAGGGCGCGATCATCAGCGAGTTTTCTACCAAAAGCCGCGACGAGGCGGACGTGTTCCGCGACGCGCGCGTGCAAAGGATCCCTCGGATAGAGGAGTAGGATATGCTTGTCAATTTAAAAGAAATTTTAGCGCTCGCCGAACGGGACAAAAAGGCGGTGGGCATGTTCAACGCCACGGGATTCGACAGTTTGCAGGCGATCGTCGGCGCGGCGGAAGAACTGAACGAGCCCGTCATTCTCGCCCACGCGGAAGTACATAACGCATACAACGATATTTCGTACGTGGGTCCCGCCATGCTCGCCGCCGCGAAAAACGCGTCCGTTCCCGTATGCGTGCATCTCGATCACGGCGTCACGAAAAAGATGATACGGAAGGCTCTTCGCATCGGCTTTACGTCGGTGATGATAGACGCCTCCGCGTATCCCTATGCGGAAAATCTCGCAATCACGCGCGAGATCGCTGAGGCGGCGCACGATATGGGCGTGAGCGTGGAGGCGGAATTGGGCAGGCTCGTGACCGCCGAGGGCGGCGAACAGTTGTCGGGCGGCAATGCGAGCGATTATTATACCGACCCCGACGAGGCGGCGGCGTTCTCCCTTGAAACGGGCATCGACGCGCTCGCCGTCGCGTTCGGCACGGCGCACGGATTTTACGGCGCGGAACCGAAACTGGATTTTTCCGTCGTCGAACGCGTCGCGAAGGCGACCGGTCTGCCCCTTGTGATGCACGGCGGCAGCGGCGTAAACGAAGAGGGATTCGAAAAATCCATACGGAGCGGCATCCGTAAAATCAACTACTATTCGTACATGTCCAAAGCGGGGTTCGACGCGGCGAAAGCGGCCGTGCTCGGGGGCGGGAGCCGCTATCTGCACGACGTGGAACATGCCGCCATGCTCGCCATGAAAGAGGACGTAAAACGCGCGATCCGCGTATTCTCGCGCAAAAATTGAAATTTGAACCCGCTTTCATAGAAAGCGGGTTTTTTCATTTCGGAACATTGCGGCGGCCTCGCGCATACAATGATAAGAGGGAAGTTATTTTTGCGGGAGGTATCGAGCATGGAAACTTCGTTTTCCGAGTTAAAACAAAAGGAAGTCGTGAACGTCGTGGACGGCCGTAGGCTGGGCAGGACGTGCGATATCGTATTTACATATCCGGAAGGGCGGGTGTGCGGCATCGTGGTGCCAGGGAGCAAGGGGCGGCACTGGTTCCGCAGCAGCGAACTGTTCATCGATCTGAAAAGCATTACGAAGATCGGCGAGGACGTCGTGCTCGTCAATCTCCGTCCCGTCGTCAAATCCGACTGCAAGCCCGACAAAAAGCGGCGCTGCGGTTACGGAGAAGCGGAGTACGAATGCCCGCCGCCCCCGCCTCCGCCCAAGCCCGATCGGAGAAGTTACGACGAATACGAATAACCGTTGACAAAATTATTATTTTGTTCTAAAATGATTTTATCATTTTGAATGGAAGGGCAAAGCGATGATTTTGGAAAAGGTTGATTTATACGAATATTTCGGCCGCGAAAGATGCGGCAAAGAAAAGGGGAGTTTGACCGCTTATCTGCATACGCCGATCCGTGAAATGGGCATAAAGGAACGCCGCCCCGCGATTCTCGTGATCCCGGGCGGCGGCTACGCTTTCGTGTCCGGGCGGGAAGGGGAACCCGTGGCGCTTGCGTTTTACGCGCAGGGATTCAACGCGTTCGTGCTCGATTACAGCGTGGCGCCCGCGTTTCATTATCCCGCGCCCCTGCTCGAAGCGGGCATGGCGATGCTGTATATCCGCGAACGCGCCGATGCTCTCGGCTGCACGGAAGATAAGATCGCCGCGATCGGCTTTTCGGCGGGCGGGCATCTGGCGGGGCTCATCTCCCTCTTTTATGAGGATAAGGCGTTTATAGAGGCGTTCGGCGGCCGCTGCAAGCGCATCCGTCCCGACGCCACGATCTACGGTTATCCCGTCGTGAGCACCGAAAAAGTGAACATTCACGAGGATTCCTTTGTCAATCTGTGCGGCGGCGCGGTGCGCGCGGAGGATTATTCTCTGGAAAAAAAGGTCGTTTCCTCGTCATCGCCCGCGTTTATCTGGACGACGATGGACGACGAGGGCGTGCCCTGTTTCAATTCGTTCGTGCTCGCCGAGGCGTACGCCCGCGCGGGCGTGCCGTGCGAACTGCACGTGTTCGAACACGGCGATCACGGTCTGTCCACCTGTTCGTTCGACGTATTGGCGGACGATCACGCGCCCGAACGCGCGAAACGCGTGGCGGCGTGGCTGCCCATGTGTTTCGATTTCCTGAAAGATAAGGGTTTTTGCCCGCATAAAATCAAATAAAAAGATGCGCCGCGGATATGCGGCGCATCTTTTATCATTTACAACATTTTTCGATCTCGCGGCGTATGGCTTCGTTGCCCGCGGTAAAGGACGCTTCCCGCAAGTTTTCTGAAAGCGATCCGTCCGCGAATGCCGCGGATATCGCGTCCGTCAGCGCGTCTTTTTCGGCGAGTCCGCGCTCGGGCAGCACGTGAAGAAGCCCGCGGCTCTCGAAATACGCCGCGTTTTCGATCTGGTCTCCGCGGGAGCGTTTGTTGGCAAGGGGCACGACCAGCGCGCGCTTTTTAAGCGCGAGGATCTCGAACAAAGTGTTGGAACCCGCGCGGGAAATGACGAGGTCTGCGGCGGCGTACGCCGCGCCCATATCGTTCTCGAATTCCTTTTGCACGTAATTCTTTACGTTGCTTTGCACGAGATTTCCCTTGCCGCATACGTGCAGGATATCGTATTTCTGCGAAAGGGTAAAGAGGTTTTCCCGCACCGCGGCGTTGAGCGCGGCGCTGCCGCTCCCGCCGCCGAAAATAAGCAGGACGGGGCGTGTTCCGTCGAATCCGTACGCGGCGAGCGCGGCTTTTCTGTCCGCGCCGAACAATTCCCCGCGTACGGGCGAGCCCGCGTATTTTCCTTTTAAGATTTGATCCGCCGTTTCGGGAAAGGACGTGAGCACGACGCTCGAATAGCGCGAAATGAGTTTATTCGCGAGCCCGGGTTTTAAGTCGCTCTCGTGCGAAAGGACGGGGATCTTCAATTTTTTCGCGGCGATCGCCACGGGCAGGGAAACGTATCCGCCCTTGGAAAACACAACGTCGGGCTGAATGACCAAAAGCCCGCGGCGCGCGAGTTTCACGCTTTTGAAAAGGCGCAGGGGCAAAGACAGGTTTTTCAAAACACTGCCCCGTACGAGTTTGGGACATTCTATCTCGTAAAAAGGAATGTTCGACCGCCGCACGATATCCTTTTCAATGCCGTCCGTGCCCATGTAACTTACGTCGAAACGCTCTTTCAGCGCGGGCAGCAGCGCTATGTTGGGCATCACGTGCCCCGCGCTCCCGCCGCCCGTCATCAATAATTTCTTCATACTCTTAGTATATTTGAAAAGGGCGGAAACTATGTTTCGTGGCGGCGCCCTTCGATGAAATTTTGGCGAGATTCTTTGTTAAACTCTTTACAAACGCGCACATTTAGGGTACAATAAAGAAAAAAAGGAGTGTTCGATGATTCTGACGAGTTTTGACAATAAAGAGATCTATGTACGGGAATGGAAAAACGTAGAGGAGCCGCGCGGCGTGGTGCAGATCGCCCACGGCATGAACGAGTATTCGGGGCGGTACGAGGCGTTTGCCGCCTATCTCAATTCGCTCGGCTATATCGTGGTGGCGAGCGATCACAGGGGGCACGGCGAAACCGATCCCGAAACGCTCGGCTATTGGGAAGGGGATATGTTTGACGACACCGTGAAAGATCTGGCGTGCGTCGCCAAACATTATAAAGAGGAATATCCCGACCTCAAATATATTCTGTTCGGTTTTTCCTACGGCTCTTTTTTAAGCCAGCGCTTTATTCAGAAATACGCGCGTTTTCTCGACGGCGCGATCCTCGGCGGCAGCAGCAAAAACGGCTGGGCGCTCGCCGAAACGGGCTACCTCTTCGCGTCGCTCGGCGCAAAGTGCAAGGGCGGGGACGCGCCCGCGCGCTTTGTCAATCAAATGATCTTCGGCGGCTACGACAAAAAGATGAAGGGCGGCGAATTTTTGAGCGTGGACGAGGAGAACAACGCAAAATATCACGCCGATCCCTACTGTAATTACGTGTGCAGCAACAACTTTTTCCGCAGTTTTATGAAAAACATGAAGAAACTGTACAGCAAAAACTGGGCGGGCGGGTTGAACCCCGAGATGCCGCTTTTGCTCATTTCGGGGGAGGACGACGCGGTCGGCGGCATGGGGAAAGGCACGCGCAAACTGTATAAGTTTTATCGGGACTGCGGCATGAAGAACGTGACGCTGCACCTCATCAAGGGTTCCCGTCACGAATTTTTGAACGAAAAGAGCAACCGCGACGAAGCGCTTTCCGTGATCTCGGACTTTCTTCGCAAAATATGATTGTGATATTTACAGCGGCGGACGGTGCGTCCGCCGCTTTTTTTGTGGAATATCGTCGATTTAATTGAAAAAAACCACTAAATATGGTATAATGGCGTTAGAATAGCGGAAGTTTATGCTCGGCATAGACCCTATACAAAACCCAATGCGGAGGAACCAATGGCAGGAAAGAACTATAATGCCGAAGACATCAAGATTTTAGAGGGGCTGGACGCCGTGCGCCTGCGGCCGGGTATGTATATCGGTTCGACGGGCGTCAAGGGCCTGCACCATATCCTTTGGGAGATCGTGGATAACGCGATCGACGAGGCTTCCAACGGCTTTGCGAGCCGTATCGAAGTCAAACTCTATAAGGACGGCAGCGCCTCGGTAGAGGATAACGGCCGCGGCATTCCGACCGATATCCACCCCAAAACGGGCGTTTCGGGCGTGGAGGTCGTCTTTACCCAACTGCACGCTGGCGGCAAGTTCGATGAACACAACTACTCGTTTTCGGGCGGACTGCACGGCGTGGGCGCATCGGTCACCAACGCGCTCTCCGAATGGCTGGAAGTGACGGTGTTCCGCAAGACCGTATACAAAATGTCCTTCCATTCGTATCTCGACGAAAAGACGGGCAAATACGCATCGGGCGTGCCCAACGAACATTTGCGCGATACGGGCGAAAAGACGCAGAAAACGGGCACGCTGGTGCGTTTCAAGCCCGATAAAGCGGTGTTCGAAAATATCAGTTTCAATTTCGAAACGGTTTCCAAACGCCTCAAAGAACTGGCGTTTCTCAACAAGGGGCTGGAAATCAATCTGGTGGACGAGCGCGTGGCGGAGGGCAAAAATCCCATCGTCGTCAATTATAAGTACGAGGGAGGTCTGCACGATTTCGCCATGTACCTGAACGACGGCAAGTCCACGCTCTATGACAAGCCCATCGGCTACAAGACGGAAAAGGACGGCATTCTGATCGAATTCGTCATGCAGCATACGGGCGATTTCACCGAAAGTTTGTTTTCCTTCGTCAACAACATTCCCACGCCCGAGGGCGGCTTTCACGAAACGGGATTCCGTTCGGGGCTTACGAAATGCCTAAACGACGTGGCGCGGAGCGCGGGGCTTTTAAAGGAAAAGGACGCCAATCTGATGGGCGAGGATTTCCGCGAAGGGCTGACCGCCATTTTGTCCGTCAAAATGAAAAACGTGCAGTTCGAGGGACAGACCAAGACCAAACTGGGCAACCCCGAGGCGCGCGCGCCCGTGGAAACGGCGACCATCGAGGGTCTGTCGCTTTTGTATAAAGATCCCGCCAATAAGACGGTGTTCGAGGAGATCGTCAAAAAGGCGCAGTCGGCGGCGCGCGTCAGGCTGGCGGCGCGTCAGGCGAAAGAGGTCGCCCGCGCCAAAAACAGCATAGACAATCTCACGCTGGTCGGAAAACTTGCCGCGTGCACGGGCAAAAAACCCGAACTCAACGAACTGTTCATCGTAGAGGGCGATTCGGCAGGCGGCACGGCAAAACAGGCGCGCGTCAGGCAATACCAGTCCATACTGCCCCTGCGCGGCAAGCCCTTGAACGTGGAAAAAAAGCGCATCGACCAGGTGCTCGCCAACGAGGAGATCCGCACCATCATCAGCGCGCTGGGCGCGGGGATCGGCTCGGATTTCAACCTGGACAACCTCAATTATCATAAAGTCATCATTTTGTCCGATGCCGACCAGGACGGCATGCACATCCGCTGTATTCTCTTGACTTTCTTTTTCCGCTATATGCGCGAACTCGTGTACAACGGGCACGTGTATATCGGCATGCCCCCCCTCTATAAGGTGTATAAAAAGGATGTGGTGGAATACGCCTACGACGATGCGCAGTTGCAGGAAAAGATCGAAAAGGTCGGCAAGGGGTATCAACTCCAACGTTACAAGGGGCTGGGCGAAATGAGCGCCGAACAGTTGTGGGAGACGACCATGGACCCCGCGGCGCGCAATCTCATTCAGGTGACCATCGAGGACGCCGCCGAGGCGGAGCAGATGGTGACCGCGCTCATGGGCGACAGGGTGGAGGCGCGCAAGGAATTTCTGGCGCAGAACGCAAACTTCAACAAAGTAGATACCTTTATGGATAAAGTGAACATTTAACGCGGGAGGAAGGAATTTTGGCGAAACGTAAAGATAAAAAGCAGGAAGAGCCCATTCCCGAGAAGATCAAGGGGGACGTTTTCGTCACCCCCCTGGAAGAAGTTTTGCCCATGTCCATGCTCCCGTATGCGGAGTTCGTCATTCTGGACAGGGCGCTGCCGCGCGTGGAGGACGGCTTGAAGCCCGTGCAGAGAAGGATACTCTACACCATGTACGACATGGGGCTTTTGCCCGATAAGCCGCATAAAAAGAGCGCGCGTATCGTCGGCGACTGCATGGGTAAATACCATCCGCACGGCGATTCTTCCGTGTACGACGCGATGGTGCGTATGGCGCAGGATTTCAATATGCGCATGACGCTCGTCAACGGGCACGGAAATTTCGGCTCGGTGGACGGCGATCCCGCCGCCGCCATGCGTTATACGGAGGCGAGGCTGGAACCGCTCGCGCTCGAACTACTTCGCGATATCGAAAAGGAAACTGTGCGGTTTTCTTTGAACTTCGACGACAGTCTGAAAGAACCCGACACTCTGCCGGGGAGATTCCCCAACCTTCTGGTGAACGGCGCGTCGGGCATCGCGGTGGGACTTGCCACCAATATCCCGCCGCACAATCTGGGCGAGGTCATCGACGGTGTCGTCGCCTATATAGACAATCCGAAGATCTCTCTTTTCCAGATGATGAAATATATCAAGGCGCCCGATTTCCCCACGGGCGGCTATATCATCGCCAACGAACTTTTACAGGCGTACGAAACGGGGCGCGGCAAGATCACCATGCGTGCCAAAGTCACCGTGGAGGAGGGCGAAAACGATAAAAAACTCATCGTCATAACGGAACTTCCCTATCAGGTCAATAAGTCGCGCCTTCTGACGAAGATCGCAGACCTTCGCGAAGAGAAAAAAGAGATTTTGGGCGGCATCAGCGAAATTACCGACGAATCCGACCGCAACGGCATGCGCGCCGTCGTGCGGGTGAAAAAGGACGCGGACGTGGACAAGATCCTCGCCGCGCTCTATAAGTACACCGATCTCGAATGCACGTTCGGCATCAACATGGTCGCCATCGCGGACGGGAAACCCCAGCAACTGGGGCTTCTGGATATCATCAAATATTACGTCGCCTACCAGCGCGAGGTGGTGCTGCGCCGCACGAAATTCGATCTGGCGCAGGCGAAGGACCGCTGCCATATCCTCGAAGGGCTCATCATCGCGGTGCGCAATATCGACGAGGTCATCGAGATCATCAAAAAGGCGGAGAGCGTGCCCGACGCGCGCCAGAAACTGCGCGCGCGCTTTTCCCTTTCCGAGCGGCAGGCGCAGGCGATCCTCGATCTGCGGCTCGCGCGCCTGACCAAACTGGAAATTTTCAAACTCGAACAGGAACTCAAGGAACTCAAAGAACTGATCGCCCGTCTGCAAGCCATCGTAGACAGCAAAAAATTGCAGATGCAGGTGGTGCAGGACGAGTTGAAAGAACTGAAAAAACAGTATAAGAGCGAGCGCAAAACGTCCCTCGTTTTCGACGTTTCGGAAATCAAAGTGGAAAAGTTCGACGACGTAAAACCCGTCGTAAACTGCGTGCTGTGCGCGACCGCGGCGAACACGATCAAGTGCGTCGCGGAAAAGAACTTCAACATGACCGACAAAAATCTTTCCGAACGTTCAAACGAAAACGATATTTTCACCGCGCTTTTGCACACGGCGTCGGATAAGACGGTCTATTCCTTTACCAATATGGGCAACTGCCACAAGATCGACATGAGCGACGTGGAAGTCGGCAAAATCAAAGATAAAGGGTTCGCGTACGACGAACTTTGTCCCGACGCGCTCGAAGGCGAGCGGCCCGTTGCCTTTTACGAGGTGGGGGAGAAACTGCCCAAGGGCAGCCTTCTGTTCTATTCGCGCGGCGGTTACGTGAAAAAGAGCGACTGGAAGGAATATAACATTCTTAAATATACTTTCCAGGCCGTCAAAGTCAACGAGGGCGACGAGATCATCGGTATCGAAACCGACGATCCCGAGCCGACTACGACGCTGTTCTTCGTCACGGCGAAGGGCATGTGCCTGAACGCGTACAAGAACGATATTCCCTCGCAGGGGCGCATTTCCGCGGGCGTGCGCGGCATCGCGCTGAACGAGGGCGACAAGGTCGTCTTTGCGGGCCAGATCGACGACGGCGGCGAGATTTTGGTGGGTACCGACGGCAACACGATCAAGAGGGTCATCGTTTCGCAGATCGATCCGATGGCGCGCTACCGCAAGGGCGTCAAAATCGTCGATCTCGGTTCTAACCGTTCGGTCGTGTACGCTGATTACGTGACCATGCCGTACAAGATCGCCGTGAAAATGGACGACGGCAGCCTCGTCGAGGCGGATACCGAAGAGGACGTTTCCATCGAGGACCGCACGACCAAGGGCAAGGGGATCAAACTCAAAAAAGGTTGTAAGGCGACCGCCTTCTGGTCTATGAAATATCTGTCCGATAAATAATAAAAAAGCCCCGCAGGCAAAACCTGCGGGGCTTTTTACAAAAATAATACAAATGTTTCGATGTTTATATACATTCGTTTGATATGATTGTATTAAAAATATAGAGGAGAAATCATATGAAAAAAGCAACAATTTTTATATCTATACTATTGATGTTGGTCACTGTATTTTCTTTTCAAAATGCTTTTGCCTAAGCAACGCAAAATTCGGTTTTGAAACAAGAGCAAACCATATCCGAACTGTACTCCGAAAGACTGAATGCAATCTGTTGCGGAAACAAAAAACTTGAAGAAGAAATGAATGCAGCTTTAAAGCAACAAGGTGTTGACGAAATATCAATACAGGAAATTTGCGAAATAACAGGTTCTTCTATGCCGAGATATGTTGAAGAATATGATAATTATTATTTCAATATTTTTTCAGAAGATGTTCGAATGAATGGTATCGATTATACGTTCAGGGTCATAAATGTAACTCCTAAAAATCAAAAATGCAATTTAGAATTTATATCGGATATTGCTTCGAAAATCGAAATCGATTCAAACAACGTCTGTAATTTCGGATATGCGTACAGTTTATTCTTGGAATGTTACTGAAATGTGCAGTTATATTTATTTGGCTTTGAACACAGGCGCTTATTTATTGATCGGGCATTATAATATGGGAAATAATTATGTAGGAACAATAACAAAAACTTTAAAGTTTGAAAATGATCTTCCCGTATCAGATGGAATTTTCAATGAATTTAGGGGGGAATTCAGAGCTGAGGACTATGCGTCGGGATATACTGCGCTGAAAGACTATGTTAAAGGAGAGGCGTTTACATACAATGTTATGTCTTCATTTTCTATCTATGGGATTGAGGGACAAAAGGTTGCCACAATTAAACTATTAAATCCTTATACTCCCGGAGAGATACGTTGAAACGGTTACTGATATGTCATTTTATTGAGATCGGGCTGATAATGATAGGGATCTCCGCGGGAATCGTTTTGGCTTATTATACGGCTTGTCCCGTGTGGGCCGCGGGGCTAGTCGGATTAGCCGTATATTCGATTCCGACGCTGATGCTATATTTTTTTTATCGCTGTCCGTTTTGCGGCGTACCGCTCGGATTTCACCGATTACTTTCCTTTAAAGCGTGTCCGTATTGCGGAAAAAAATTTACGAAAGAAATGTAAAATTTGTAACGAAAAAAGACCCGCAGGCAAAACCTGCGGGTCTTTTTTATGGAATATTCGGCATTTTCGGCACATATAGATATGATACAAAACGGTGGCAGAATACAGGCGGAAGTTGCGAGCAAAACAGACGGCAATCGTCAAAAAGCGCTAAATTTTGCGGCGCGCGAAATTATATAATAACAGGTGTGTGAATGAAGGCGATCATTTTTAAAGCAAAGAGTACGATATTCAGCGTCTGCGCGGTCGCGATCGCGCTGGCTCTGTGCCTGGCGCTGCATTATACGGGCGCCTATGCGGTGTACTTTAATAATACCGTGCGCAAACTGCCCATATACAGCGTAGGCACGGAGGAGAAAAAGATCTCCATTTCTTTCGACTGCGCCTGGGGCGTCGATTATACCGACACCCTTCTGGACGTATTAAAGCGCGAAAACGTGCGAGCCACTTTCTTTATGGTGGAATTCTGGACGGAAAAATATCCCGAATACGTGAAAAAGATCAGCGATAACGGAAACGAGATCGGCACGCATTCGGCGACGCACCCCTATATGTCGAAACTCGGCGAGAGCGAGATCAGAAAAGAACTGACCACGTCGAGCGAGGCGATCGAAAAGATCACAGGGAAAAAAGTGGAACTGTTTCGCCCGCCTTACGGCGATTACGACGATCTGCTCATCGAAACGGCCACGGATATGGGGCTGTACACCATTCAGTGGGACGTGGACAGTCTGGACTGGAAAGATCTTTCGGCAAGCGACATCGCCATGCGCATCGTCAGCCGCACGCGGGAGGGGAGCATCATTTTGTGCCACAATAACGGCAAACATACCGCCGAGGCGCTTCCCATCGTGCTGGATACCCTCAAAAATAAAGGATTTACGTTCGTTCCCATCGGGGAACTCATTTACCGCGAAGGATACACCATGGATTCTACGGGACGGCAAATTCCGAACGCCGCCGCATAAGAAATTTTTGAAAAACTGTTTTGGAGGATTTTATGAACTACAATACCGAGAAGAACAATAAGGTATTCATTATGGGTGAAGTGGTGAGCGAGGCGACCTTTTCGCACGAGGTGTACGGCGAAGGTTTCTACGATCTGAACGTGCGCGTGATGCGCCTTTCGGGGCAGGCGGACGTGCTGCCCGTCACCGTGTCCGAACGGCTGATCACCGACGGAGAATTGAAGATCGGCGCAACGCTCTGCGCTTTGGGGCAGTTCCGCTCGTATAATAAGATCGAAAACGGAAAATCGCGCCTGATGCTCACCGTGTTCGTGCGCGAACTGGTGGATATGCCGCCCTCGAAAAATCCCAACAGCATCGTATTGAGCGGCTATATCTGCAAACCGCCCGTGTACCGCACGACGCCGTTCAACCGCGAGATCGCAGACCTTCTCGTCGCCGTCAACCGCGCTTACAACAAATCCGACTATATTCCGTGCATCGCCTGGGGGCGAAACGCGCGTTTTGTCAAAAATTTACAGGTCGGCGATAAGATCGCGCTTTCAGGGCGCATTCAAAGCCGCGAATATCAGAAAAAACTCAGCGAATACGAAGTCAAAACGATGACCGCTTACGAAGTATCGGTCTCCAAACTCGCCGCTTTCGACAGCGCCGAAAACTTCGATCTGGAACACGAATTCAACCTTTACTCCTCCGAAAAGACATACGACAACGACAATTACGAAATCTGATGAAAAGCGCTCTCCCGAAAAGGGAGAGCGCTTTTTGCCCGTCAGGATTTTATAAGCAGTTTTTTATACGTCAGATCGGTGAGAAAGGCTCCGAGAGGGGCGGTGAGAAGAATGGCGAGCACCGCTGCGGTCAGTACGATCCGGCCGCAGGCGAGCCCCGCGGCGAGCGGAATGGTGCCGATCGCCGCCTGTACCGTCGCTTTCGGGGTATAAGCGATCATACAGAACAGCCGCTCTTTTTTGTTCAATCCGGTTTTCAGAACGCAGATAAAGACGCCGAGCATACGAAAGAGCAATGCGGCGGCGATGACCGCGGCGATCATGCCCCCCGCTTTGACGGCGAATCCGATATCCACCGTCGCGCCGACCAATACGAACAGCAAAATTTCCGCGATGACCCAAAGTTTCGAATAGCGCGCCGAAAGCCGATCGGCGCAGACGGGGTGCGCGCGGAAGAGCGCGGCTCCCATCGCGATGACGGAGAGCAGCCCCGAATAAGGCACGTATGCGCCCGCGGCGCTCTCCAAAGCGACGAACAGAAATGAAAAACTCAAGAGAACGATGATCTTAACGGTATCCCGCGCATGGATCTTCTGAAAAAACTTCGCGAACAGCCATCCGAACGCGGCGCCGAGCGCGACGCCCGTCAGAATGGATACGGGCGTTTTCCAGAGCACGTTGAAATCGAAACTCCCGCTGCCCGCCATTCCCAGAAACGCCGTGAACAGCAGAATGACGAATACGTCGTCCGCGGAGGCGCCCGCCGTGATCATCTGCGGAATGCCTTTATCGGTGCCGTAGCCTTCCCGTTCGAGTTTCAGCATTCTCGGCACGACCACGGCGGGGGAAACTGCCGCCATCACGCAGCCTAAAACGGCTGCCTCGATCCAGTTCAGTCCCAAAAGCAGCGTTCCGAGAGCGATATACGCGGCGATCTCTACGCAGGCGGGCACGAAACACAACAGGATCGCGCTGCGTCCGTTTTTTTTCAGTTCCCCGAAATCGAAGGACAGGCCCGCGCGCGTCAGAATAATGATGAGCGCCAACTGCCGAAGATCGGCGGAAATGTTCAAGATCTGCGGGGAGATCAGATCGAGCACATAGGGGCCGAGCACGATCCCCACGACCAGCATGCCCAAAAGGGGCGGCAGTCTGATCTTGGCGCAGACGGAGCCCAATAACAGGCCGCTCAGTAAAATGATACCCAGACTCGTTAAAAAAGACATATGTTTTTCCTTTTTCGCGGGGGGCAACAAAAAAAGCCGATGCCCCTGCGAATTGTCATGATTTCGCAGAAGTCATCAGCTTAAAAAAGCGGTTTCGGCAAAAGCCCGAGGAGAACTTCATTCCTCGTCAAACAGTATATCGGAATCCAAAGAAAATGTCAACAAAACCGCAGGCGTTATAAAAATTTTTTGAGTTGTTCCAAAAATATTTCCGCAGCGCCTGAAAAAGTGCGGTACTTTTTCCAGACGACGTCCAGATGCGATTCCACGCGCGGATAGAGCGGGCGGAACGTAAGATTGCTGTCGCCGCTCGTGTTGATGATCTTATCCAGTCCGAGGGCATATCCGAGCCCCTCTTCGACGAGCAGGGACGCGTTGTAGATAAGATTATATCTCGCCGCCACGTTGGGCGTGATCTCGCGTTGGGAAAACCAGTTCATGGCGACGTGCTGGCGGTTATTTAAGACTTGCTGCGAAAACAAGAGGGGAACGTTGCGCAGATCGTCCGCCGTCACGGCGTTTTTTCGGGCGAGGGCGCAGTCCTTTTTCATCAGAACGCCCCAGGTATCTTTGAGCGGCAGACGCAGATAGTCGTATCGCGACAGATCGGCGTAGTCGATGAGCACGCCGAAATCCAAAAGCCCGCTTTCCAGACGCTCGGAAACAATTCCGCCGTCCCCGCTGAATATATTGAAATCGATTCGGGGGCATAGTTCTTTGGTGCGTTTCGCCGCCTTTGCGATCAGCCGCACCGCATACGATTCGCCGCAGCCGATGGAAACTTCGCCGCTGATCTCCCCCGCCTTGCAGGTGAGTTCGCATTCCGTCTTTTCGCAAAGATGGACGATCTCCTCGGCGCGCTTGCGAAGGAGGATGCCCGTCTCCGTCAGCGTCACTCTGCGGCTGCCGCGCACGAAAAGCGGCTTACCGATCTCTTCTTCCAGTTTCTGCATCTGGCGGGAAAGATTCGGCTGCGTCGTGTTGACGAGTTCCGCCGCTTTCGTGATGTTTTCCTCTCGCGCCACCGCCAGAAAATATTTTAATTCCCTCAGTTCCATAATACGGATTATAGCACGAAAATCTATGCTTGTCAATTATGGTTTCGCATAAAATATAAGTATTTGACATTTTATCGGCATTGAAATACAATAGAGGCAGAGGAGACGAAAAGAATGAAAGTGATTTTGTCAATGCTGTTCGCGCTTTTGTTTGCGTTTTCGGCGGCGGCGTGCGCGCCCGAAGGGGAAAGCGGTTCGACGCTCGTCAAGGATTGGCTGGACGGGCTGCATTCCGGCAATGCGGCGCGCGTCGAAATGGAAGTTTCGGGAGAGAAAATCTATGCGGCGCTTGCGGATAACGCCGCCGCGAAAGAGTTTGCCGACAGGCTGGCAAAGGGCGAAACGACGCTCGCGTTTTCCGATTTTGCGGGCGCGGAAAAGATCGCCTATCCTTCGCCGCCCTTTACGTTATCGGATGCGGAAGGCTGCGATCCCGAAATCGGGGATGTGACGATCTATAAGCCCTGGGGCAACATAGCGATTTTTTACCGCGATTCGTCGGGCTATTCTTCCGACCTCGTCTATCTCGGCAAGATCGAAGGGGACAGGATCGGGATTTTTGCGGCGCAGAGCGGAGATTTTACCGTGACGCTGCGCCTTGCGGGAGACTGAATATGGATTGCGAAGAATTTTTGAAAAGCATGGAAACGCGCGGATACATTGAATCTCCGTCGGAAGCGCAGGACTGCATGCACAGGCTTGCCGACCGCGCGCGGAAGATCACGTCGCAGATGAACGGCGCTTACAGGACGCAGGAAGAGATCCGCGCGCTCTTTCGCGAACTGACGGGAAGAGAGATCTGCGAAGGGTTCGTGCTGTTCCCGCCCTTCTACACCGACTGCGGCAGAAATATCCGCATCGGCAACGACGTGTTCATCAACGCGGGTTGTTGTTTTCAGGACCAGGGCGGCATATTCGTGGGGGACGGCGTGCTGATAGGGCATCAGGTCGTGCTGGCGACGCTCAACCACGACCTTGCCCCCGCAAAGCGCAAAAATATGTTTCACGCGCCCATCATCATCGGAAACAACGTATGGATCGGCGCGCACGCGACCATACTTGCGGGCGTGACTCTCGGCAAAAACAGCGTCGTCGCGGCGGGCGCGGTGGTGACGAAAGACGTTCCCGCGGGCGCCGTGGTTGCGGGCGTTCCCGCGAAGATCATAAAAAATATCGAAGAGGAGAAAACAAAAAATGGCTAAAAAAGTATTTATCGTATCGTCGACGCCGCGCGAGCGCGGCAATTCGGACATTCTTGCGGAAGAATTTGCGCGCGGCGCGCGGGACGCTGGTCACGAAGTGCGCAAAGTGAATATCCGTGAAATGCAGTTACAATTTTGCATCGGTTGTCTGTATTGCCAGAATCACGAGGGCTGCGTATTGCAGGACGGCATGAACGCGCTGTACGAGAGCGTGCAAAACGCCGACGTGCTCGTATTCGCCACGCCCGTGTATTATTACGGGATGAGCGGCCAACTCAAGACTTTTCTCGACCGCCTGAATCCGCTGTTTCCTCGAAACAACAAATTCCGCGAAGTCTACCTTCTCGCGAGTGCCGCCGAGGACGACGGGAGCGCGATGGACGGCGCGGTGTCGGGCGTGCAGGGCTGGATAGACTGTTTCGCGGGCGTGCGCCTTGCGGGCGTCGTGCGTGCGACGGGCGTGACCGGCATCGGACAGGCGAAAGGCTCCGCCGCGTCCGTACAGGCTTACGAAACGGGCAAAGCCCTGCGGTAAGGAATATTGGTAAGTATTTAATTTGATACCATATTGACAAATATGATGAAATTGTGATACAATGGAATAGATCAGATTGCGTTACCCCGTTTTGGCAAACGATAAAAATTGCCGATTATACTTGAGGTTCGAAAATGGTAGGGTGGTTTTTTCTATTCATACTCGTCTGCGCCTTACTCGTAGCGCTGTATACCGTGGTTTTACCGAAATTTTTTATTAAATACCGATATCGTATCGGAACGCCCGCCGACCGCGGGTTAAAGATCGCGCGCGGTGAAAACGGTCAAAGCATCGTATACGAGCCGGCATGTACGCTCCGCCCTTATATCCGCAAGTATATCTTGTCGGAAAAGGACGGGAAAAAGAGTTTGATCTGCAAGATCGATGAGGGCGTCGGATATCTCGATTACGACGTCGTGCTCTTCGATCAAAAAAGCCGTGCGTTCAAGGGTATCCGCGTCAAAGAGTTCGTCGAACGCGCCGGATATACGCGGGAAGTGGATCTTCCCTCAAAGACCTGTTACGTTTCATTGCTCATCAACGAAGCGGACGGGATCCTGTTCGATCATCATGCAGTGCGTAAAATCAGTAAGAGCCTGCTGCTTGCCTTTACAGCCTTGTGCGTCCTCACGGAAGCACTGGGCTTTTTGGCTTTACGGGCTTGCCTGGCATATTCTTTCGGCGGGCTGTTTGCGGAGAGTTTTCTCGTGTCCGATTTCTATACCGATGAATTCGAATTGTTCTGTTCGATCATCGTCGTCTGCAATATTATCTTTACGCTCGTCGCCGTAAAACTGAAAAACCGAGAAAAGAAGAGGGGGAACGGCTGTGCGCAATCCTGACGTCATTGCAAAGGGCGCCTACGCTTATACGCAAAGCGACGCGGAACTCCCCTTGAAAGAGTTTGTTTTCTTTTATGAAAACGGAAAAAAATATCTGCTTTTGAAATGGTGCAACCGACGCGGCGAAACGCTCGACGGTATGCGGATGACGATCACGTTCCGTGACGCTGCGGGCGCGGAGATCGGAAAGGAAGCGCATTCGTTCGACGGCTTGTGCGCGGCGGCGAACGCCGATTTTCTGCTTCCCAAAATCGAAGTATCGGAGGACTGCGTCGATTTTAAAGCCGATCTGAAAAGCGCGCGGTACGGAAGGTATCTCTATTCCGCCGTCGAGGGCGGCGTCGCCGCAGAATACGTTTCGTCGCTGCAGGCGGAGCGCACCGCTCCCCCCGTCCGCACGAAGCATACCAAAGAATTCGACGCGCGCGTCGGAAGGCCCGCTTATCCCGTCTGGATCGGTGTGTTTTTCTGCCTTTTGCTCGCGGCGCTCGTGATATTTACCTGCGTCCGCCTGCACGATTTCAAAATCCACGCTTATACTTTTTTGAAGGAAGGCGTCAAATATACTTTTGTATCCGATCCCGACGACGAGGACAGCGAACTGATCGTGACGGGATATCACGGCAGCCGCAAAAGCATTACCGTTTACGATTCCATCGAGGGGCATCCCGTTACGGAAATCGCCCAACGCGCCTTCGAAAATTATCGCGAATTGCAAAGCGTAACGCTGCAAGGCAGCCTTCGCATCGGTTACATGGCTTTTGCGAATTGCCGTTATTTAAGATCCGTCGATCTGGAACAGGTCACTGTTATAGAAGATCGCGCCTTTCAGAACTGCGATAATTTGCAGTATATTCGGGCAAAAAACCTTTCGAAAATCGGGGACTCCGCCTTTTTCGGTTGCTCCTACATGCAGGAGGTTTTCATCCAAAACGCACAAAAACCGCTCTCGATCGGTCGCAGGGCGTTCGATTCCTGCTATAACTTACATACGGTCACGATCGATCAGACGATCGAGTATTCCTACAATGAAACGATCTTCGAAGGCACGCAAAATATCCAGACGTTGGAACTCAAAAATTTCCCCGAAACGATCGGGCGCAGCGTGACGCTTTCTTCTCTGTTCGGCAACCCGTGGGAGACTCAGTGCTACGTAAGCAAACTGAAGATCGGGAGCATCGATGCGATCCCCCAAAATTTTTGCGCCGATCTTTATTTGAATTCGGTCGAGATCGGAGAGATCGGGGATCCAATCGTCGGCGATCATGCATTTGATAATTGCAGGGGATTGACGGAGATCAAAATTCCACCTGTCCGAGAGATCGGGCAATACGCTTTCGGGGCAACCCGTATCGAATATTTTGACTGTTCCGAAACGGAAATCATAGCGCCTTTTGCCTTTTACAATAATTATGATCTCAAAAATATCCTCCTGGGCGATGATCTGCGGGAAATAGGGGACTATGCTTTTTCCTGCTGCGATGCGCTGACTTCCGTTCGTATACCTTCGGGCGTTGAATATATCGGCATGAACGCGTTCGAAAACTGCCATTCCATCGACGAACTCACCCTTCCTTTTTTGGGCAATACCAAAAATTCGGAAAACGGTATGCTGAGCGACATTTTCGGTGGCACGCCCTACAATTTAAAAGTTGTAACGGTCAGCGGGCCGATCGAAATGCTGAACGACTACGTTTTTGCCAATTGCGACAGCCTCGTGTCCGTGAATCTTCCCTATACCGTCGTATCAGTCGGGCAAGGCGCGTTCATGAATTGCAGGAGGCTCTCATCGTTCGAATTTCCGACGAATTTGGTTTCCATCGGCGCAAATGCGTTCGCCAACTGTATATCTCTCGGTCGGATCACCCTTCCGCCGCCGCTGAAAAGTATCGGGCAGGACGCGTTCAGCGGCTGTTATCGGCTGTACGAGGTGCTTAACGAGAGCCGCCTCGACCTTTCCGTTCCCGCAATCGTGGGGAGAGTTTCGGAGTATGCCATGAAAATATACGGCGCGGGGGAAAGTTTTGCGAAAAGGCTCGAATCTGGCGGTTATACGTTCGCCGACTTCGACGGCGAGTGGTTTTTGGTAGGATATCCGAAAGGGCAATATGTGCAGGAACTTCCCGACGCCGTGACGCGAATGGACATAGTTATCAGTTCGGTGTACAGCGTGCCCGATCATCTGTTCCGGGAAGACGACACGATGAACCGCGTGATTATTCCGCCTGCCGTGCGCAAACTCGGAAAATACGCTTTTTTTCAATGCCCTATGCTGCGCACCGTGGTTTTCGAAGAGGGCTCGTACCTGACTGATTTGGAAGAGGGCGCGTTCCATTCATGTTCCTATCTGACGAGCGTCACCCTGCCCGATCGGTTGAAGAGTATCGGGTTTGCCGCTTTCAGCGGCTGTTATTCGCTGCCTATGATCATTTTGCCCGAAACGCTGACGGACATCAAATCGCAGGCGTTTCTGGATTGTTCGCGTTTAAAGACGGTGTATAACCTGAGCGATCTGCCGATCGTCAAAACATCGCAAAATTTCGGATTCGTCGCCTTTTACGCGGAGAAAGTATATAAGACGTTGGACGAAACGGATTGACGCATACGATTTAATGTGGGAGAACTTATGCTGAAATATCAAACTATCATAGATCATCTGACCGTCGAACAAAAGTTGTCGCTTGCGGCGTCCGTGCAGGCGTTTTCGTCGGCTTGGGCGAAAGAGGCGGGCATTCCGTCCGTCCGCGTTGCGGAAATGCAAAAGACGAACGCCGATCACGGATCGCCTTATCCCTCGTTTGCGGCGCTCGCCAATTGCTGGGATCCCGCTCTTTGGGAAGAGGCGGCGAAAGGATACGCTTCTCTTGCGCGCAAAGATCTTGCCGACCTGCTTTATACGCCGCGGCTCGGCGTGCAGTGCGATCCGTTCTGCGAGGGAATCTCCGAAGATCCGTATCTGGCGGGAAAGATCGCCGATTCGGTTTGCCGCGGCGTCCGTTCCGCGGGCGTGACGCCCTGTCTGTCGGGCGTATCCCTGCGCGAAACGGATATCGCGGCGCTCGACAAAGAATTCGACGCCCGCGCGCTGTATGAATATTTTCTCGCGCCCTGGCGCGTCATGGAAAATTCGAAAAACGCCGTATCGTTTTCTTATACAAAGGTGAGCGGGACTTACGCCGATGCGAACGTCGCCGCGATCGACGAATTTTTGCATCGGGAGGAATCGATCGGTTTTGTGCTTGCCGAACGCGCCGATCTCGGGCGCGACGCGGAATGTCTGAACGCGGGAAATATCCTGGCCGACGGCGATCGGGATACGTTGAGATCGGCGTTGGAACGCGATATCGACGGCAAAAAGGAACTCAGTCCTGACGAGTTGGATTCTTCCGTGGACAGGGCGATCGATCTGATGATGCAATGCAGGGCGTTAAAGACGGAGACAAGCGCAGAGGCGGAGCAGGATCTCGCTCTCCGTGCGGCGGAAGAGAGCGCCGTCCTTTTGAAAAACGAGGGCGTTTTGCCTTTGAAAAAGGGATGCCGCGTCGCGATCGTCGGACATCCCGACGGCAATTCCGCGGGCGAGTTTTACGAGAGCCTGCAAGCGTACGGCGGTTTTGAATGCGTCGGGTTCGCGGAGGGCTATCAGACGGGGCAGTCGCGCAGCGACGAGGAGATCCCGTACGCCTGCAAACTTGCGGAAAAGGCCGATGCCGTGCTCGTATTTCTGCGTCACGCATCGGAAGGAGAAACCGCGGAACCGTACGCGCGCGCGAAATTTCCCGCCAACCGCCTTGCGCTCGCGGACGCGCTTTTTAAAGTCAATCCCAACATCGTTGCCGTCGTGTCGCCCGAAGATCTTTTGGAGTTGTCTTTCAATGAGAGAGTATCGGCCCTTCTGATGGCGGATACGAAGAGCGAACGCGGCGTCGAGGCGCTTTTGAATATTCTTTCGGGGAAAGTTTCGCCTTCGGGCAAACTGGCCTCGACGCGGTATAACGATACCGACGCGCGCTTTGCTGCGTTTGCAGAGGATAAAAAAGCGGGCAGATGCAAAGCGGGGACCTTTCTCGGCTACCGCCGCTACGACGCGGCGGGCGAACATCCCGATTTTCCCTTCGGGTTCGGGCTCGGTTATTCGCGTTTCGGCTATTCCGACCTTACGATACAAAACGGCAACGCGACGTTTACGCTCCGCAATAAGGGCAAATACGACGCCGCCGAAGTCGTGCAGATGTATATCGGCAAGGACGAATCCGCTGTCTTGCGCCCCCGCAAGGAACTCAAAGCCTTTCAAAAAGTATTTCTGCGCGCGGGCGAAAGCGTTCGGCTCTCCTTTCCCGTCGCGCGCGATTCTCTCGCCGTCTATAACGACGGCGGATTTGCCGTGGAGGACGGCATGTACCGCGTCTGTATCGCCGCGTCGTCGCTCGACGTGCGGCTGGAAACTACCGTGTACGTGAAAGGCGGGCGGCTCGTGCCCGACGGGCGCCATGTTACCGAATATATCCCGTCGCTGACCAATATCTTTGCGGGAAATTATACGCTCGGTCCCGTGGTCAAACCGCGCCGCTGGAAAAAATTGCTCAATAGGGGACTCATTCTCATGGGAAGCGGGTTTTCCCTTGCGCTGCTCGTCACCCTGCTGGGAGTCTGCCGTGTAGGCAGCGACAGCGAGGTGTTTTTCAATACCGTGCTTCCTTCTCTGCTTATATTTGTCGCGCCGCCGATCTTTTTGGCGGGCGGTGTCGTGGCGATCGTCGCGCTCATAAAGCGGAAACGGGCGAAAGGGGCGTATATGCCCGCGTCGGCGGGGTGCCTCGCCGCGCAGGGCGAAGTTGCGTCCGAACTTTCCTATGAAAAATTGTTCGAAGATGCGCCGCAAAGCGAGGAAAAGGCGGGATCTTCGGAGGATGCCAAAACGGACGAAAGCGCGGAGGCGCTCAAATTCTGCGACGCGTCGGTCACGTTTCCCGCGGTATGCGGACAGATGGCGGCGTTTTTTTCTGAACGTGGCATCACGATCGGAACGAAAGGCGCGCGCAAACTGTTGGCGGCGCTTTCGGCCTCCCGCCTCGTCGTTTTGCAAAGCGGCAAAGCACTGCCGCCCAAATTTTTCAAGATACTCTCCGATTATTTCGGCAGCGGCATATATCTGCACGAATGCGGCGAAACGGAAGAGGGCGGCGCAGTGCGTTCCAACGCGGCGCGGGCGTTTCAGGACGCCGTATCTCGCAGGCACGTCGTGCACGTGGCCGCATACAGCGGCGCCGTCGGACAGATCGCGTCCGTCGTCGCGCCCTTTCAGTTTTACATAGAAAATCCCGCGCGCGCGGCGAAAAGCGCAGTCGGGTTGATTCATTCTTCCAACGTATGGTTTGTATTCGCGCTTTGCGGAGAACGCGGCGCGGATATTCCCGATAACGCCTGCGTCGTCAATCTCGATTGGGAAGAATGCACCGAAACGGAGGCGGAAGTGCCCGCGGGCGCGCTCAACTATTATCAGTTTGCCGCGCTCTCCAAAGCGGGCAGGAACGATTTCTGCCTCGACGAGGACAAGGGTTGGAAAAAAATCGATCAACTGGAAAAATTCGTCGGCGCCAAGTTTGATAACAAGACGTGGATGCGGTTGGAAAAGTTTTCTTCCGCCTGTCTTGCCTGCGGGAGCGGCGAGGAAGAGGCGCTCGACTGCGCCGCCGCGGCTGTTCTGATGACGTCCCTGAAAAGCCGCGCGCCCGAAGATTTCGTTCGCGGGCTGGAACATATTTTCGGCGCGGAGGACGTGTCCGAATGTAAAAAAACGTTGGAAAATTTACAGGTTTGAGGGAGCGGATATGGTAAATTTTCTGAGTTTTGCGCAGTTTTTTTCCTCCTGGTACGCGATCGTCGTCTATCTGATCGTGTTGCTGGCCCTGATCGGACTTTTGATCGCGTTTCTCATGGTCGGGGAATCCAAAGCCCCGAAGATCGTGCAGGCCGACGGCGAACTTCCCCAACAAACCAAAACGGAACCGAAAAGGACCAACCGCAGGCGGTTCGACGGGTTGTGCCGCATCGACGAGGAAAAGGCGCGCTATGCGGGCGGGGAGTTTAACGAGCGCATCGGCTTGAAAGAGTTCTGCGAAACGTTCCGCGACTATGCCGCTGGGAAACTGAGATTGTATTACGAGATAGAGGATATCCGCCGCTTTATCGCTGGCATGGCGGTATCGCATATCCTGATATTGCAGGGAATGTCGGGCACGGGCAAAACGTCGCTTGCGTTCGCGTTCGGCGAGTTTCTGGGGAACACCTCGACGGTCATCCCCGTACAGCCCATGTGGAAAGAAAGGACGGACCTGATAGGCTATTACAACGAATTCACCAAGCGATTCAACGAAACGGACTTGCTGAAAAAGATATACGAGGCGAATTACAGCGAGCAGATCTATATCACGGTGCTGGACGAAATGAATATCGCGCGCGTGGAATACTATTTTGCGGAGTTTTTGTCGCTGTTGGAACTGCCGAATGCGGAAGAACGGCTGTTGACGGTGGTGAGCGACGAGTGGAAGAACGATCCGAAACAACTGAAAGACGGTCACGTGAGACTGCCAGAAAACATGTGGTTCATCGGTACGGCGAACAACGACGATTCGACGTTTGCGATCTCGGATAAAGTATACGACAGGGCGATGGTGCTGGATCTGGATAAAAAGGCGGAGGCGTTTTCGGCGGAACGGTATGAAAGCGTGAAGATCACGGCAAAGCGATTTAAGGAACTTGTGAAAGAGGCGCAGGAAGAATACGGACTGACGGAGCGGAACCGCCGCCGCTTGCGGCAACTGGACGATTTCATGACGGAGCATTTCCGCGTGACGTTCGGAAACCGGATCCGCTACCAGATAGAGAGATACGTTCCCGCGTACGTGGCGTGCGGGGGAGAAGAATTAAACGCGCTGGACGATATCCTGGCGAAGAAAGTGATGCGCAAACTGGGCATGCAGAATCCCGTATATCTTCGCAACAACGCGGAAAACCTGTGCAGATACATGGACGAACTTTTCGGGGAAGAAAACTTATCGCAATGTAAAGAGATCGTGCGCCGTTTGGGCAGGAGCGCGTAAAGAGAGAGGACGGCGAGATGGGGCAACTGGATCGATTGTTTCGGGCGTTTACCGATTACAGAAAGAATACGAAAGAGGAGCGGGACTGCAAGAGGGCCCGCGGATCGGTTTCCCGCGCCAACGCCGACGCAGACAGGCTGCAAGTCGTACGCACGGAATGCGAAGTGGAAAACGACTGGATAGACGCCATCGAAGAGGGGCTCGTCTTTATCGGCAAAGCCATCGCGGAAGAGCGGCAGTTCATCCGTTCCAACGGCGAAGTGCAGGATATCGAAAAGGTCAAGAGCGTTTCCAGAGAATCGGTGGAACATCTCGCCCGCCACAGCAATCTGTTCACGAAAGATCGGGGCGAGGGGGAGGATATCATTCCCGACCGACTTTTTACCGTGGAACGGCAGACCGATTACGCCGTCTACGAAAACAGGTTTTTATATATGCTGCTGTGCTATCTGCGCGATTTTATCGCCTACCGCTACGAAAAGATCGTGGCGCTTACGAGCACGTACAGCGGCAGTCTGTCCATGCAAAAATCGGTGGAAGCGGACGACCGTAAACTGCGGTTCGAAATTTTTCTGGACGAGGAGAAAAGAAACGACGCGTACCTTGCCGCGATTCATTCCGCAAAAGAGCAGGTCGACCGTATCGACGGGCTGTTGAAGACCGTTTTGCTGTATCTTTCGCTGCCTTTGATGGAATTCGTGGCGAAAGCGCCTATGCTCAAACCGCCGATCACCGAAACGAACGTCTTGAAAATGAACAAAAACTTCAAGGGCGCGATGCGGCTGTATTATTTTATTACTTCCTATGAAAAGGACGGTTTCACCGTAAAAAAGGACGAAGTATCCCTGCACCCGTTCGAACGAGGGCTTGCGGACGAATTTGCCGAAATTGCCGAACTCAGTTCGTTTTTGACGTACGAACACGGTTTGAAACTGGAAGAATACCTGCAAAAAAATTACGACGAGCAGGAAGAGGCGAAAAAGCGCGAGGAGCAAGAGCGTGAGCGCAGGCAACTTGAAAGCCTGAAACGGCGGATAGAAGAATCGGGCAAGGGCGAAAAAGAATACATGCTGCTCATGGAAAAGCGGCTCCGCGCGCTCGAAAACGACAAATTGCAGTTGATCGCCGCCCGCGCGGAGATCGAAACCCTGCACGATAAAATCGGGCGTCTGCATCAAAATATCGAAGAAGTTTCCGCGCTCGCGGAAACGCGGAAGAAGCGCAACGAAGAACTGCTTATCTCCCATCAGACGGAGATCCGCGCGCTGACAAAAGAGTGGGAAGACCGCCTTTGTACCGCCGAAGAGGAGCGCGAAGCGGAAAAAACCCGCCTGCTTATTGCGCATGAAAGCGCGCTCCGGGAACAGAAAGAGTCTGCCGACAAAATTTTGCGGCAGACTGCGGAAACCTACGAAGAGGCGGCAAAGGCGGAAAAACAGCGGACGGAAGAACGCGCCGCCGCTTTACTGGAACAGATCGGCAATTCGAAGGACGCGCTGGAAAAAGAGAGAGAAGAGCGCGCGCGCCTGCACGCGCAGGCGGAACTTCTGGAACGGGAAAAGACGCTTTCGGAGGCGCGGCTCAACGTGTTGAAAAAGGAATGCGGGCGCTTTTCCGAGTCGGACAGTTTTACTTCCCGCGAACAGTTCGCCGAACTCGAACGGCAGTATAAAGTTTTCAAAACCTTTTTTAAGGAAGAATGGAAAAAGACCAAAAAGCAAATCCGCGCGGAACTTTTGCATTCTTCGGCGGAAAAGAAAGACGGCGAATGAATATGAAAAATCTGAAACTACCGAAACTCAAAAAGAAATATTTTGCCGTATTGATCGCCATCGCCGCGGTCGTCGTGCTGATGGGAATTTCCATGGGGCTTTATTTCAGTTCTTCCGCCGCGCCCGAAACGTCGGAGGGGGGCGCGATCGCCGTCGTCGCATTGCTGATCCTGGTGCCGATCTTGCTGGGGGGCTTGCTCGCTGTCTTGTATCTGAACCGCAAGGAGGAGCCCGAACCCCTGCAAATCGTTACCGAAACGGTAGAACAAACCAAAACGGAAGCGAAAAAAACCAACCGCAGGCGGTTCGACGGGTTGTGCCGCATCGACGAGGAAAAGACGCGCTATGCGGGCGGGGAGTTCAACGAGCGCATCGGCTTGAAAGAGTTCTGCGAAACGTTCCGCGACTATGCCGCTGGGAAACTGAGATTGTATTACGAGATAGAGGATATCCGCCGCTTTATCGCTGGCATGGCGGTATCGCATATCCTGATATTGCAGGGAATGTCGGGCACGGGCAAAACGTCGCTTGCGTTCGCGTTCGGCGAGTTTCTGGGGAACACCTCGACGGTCATCCCCGTACAGCCCATGTGGAAAGAAAGGACGGACCTGATAGGCTATTACAACGAATTCACCAAGCGATTCAACGAAACGGACTTGCTGAAAAAGATATACGAGGCGAATTACAGCGAGCAGATCTATATCACGGTGCTGGACGAAATGAATATCGCGCGCGTGGAATACTATTTTGCGGAGTTTTTGTCGCTGTTGGAACTGCCGAATGCGGAAGAACGGCTGTTGACGGTGGTGAGCGACGAGTGGAAGAACGATCCGAAACAACTGAAAGACGGTCACGTGAGACTGCCAGAAAACATGTGGTTCATCGGTACGGCGAACAACGACGATTCGACGTTTGCGATCTCGGATAAAGTATACGACAGGGCGATGGTGCTGGATCTGGATAAAAAGGCGGAGGCGTTTTCGGCGGAACGGTATGAAAGCGTGAAGATCACGGCAAAGCGATTTAAGGAACTTGTGAAAGAGGCGCAGGAAGAATACGGACTGACGGAGCGGAACCGCCGCCGCTTGCGGCAACTGGACGATTTCATGACGGAGCATTTCCGCGTGACGTTCGGAAACCGGATCCGCTACCAGATAGAGAGATACGTTCCCGCGTACGTGGCGTGCGGGGGAGAAGAATTAAACGCGCTGGACGATATCCTGGCGAAGAAAGTGATGCGCAAACTGGGCATGCAGAATCCCGTATATCTTCGCAACAACGCGGAAAACCTGTGCAGATACATGGACGAACTTTTCGGGGAAGAAAACTTATCGCAATGTAAAGAGATAGTGCGCCGTTTGGGCAGAAGCGCGTAAACAAGGAGGCCGCCTGTGACGAAAAGAACGAAATATATATATATCCTCGGTTCGATCGCGATTGGCGTGATCCTGGCCGCGATCGTTCTGCTGGCGCTGTTCGCGGGCGGGGGGACGGGTTCGAAAAAACCTTCGCTCGTGATCATGTCCGGTTCGCAGGAATTCGTCTACGACGGTACGGCGCACACCGACGACCATTGGGAACTCGTGAGCGGCGAATTGTCCGACGGACAGCGCATTCTCGTCGATATGACGGGCAGCCGCACGGACGCGGGCACGGGCAAAAATACCTTTTCCGCAAAAGTCGTCGACGGGAACGGATCGGACGTTTCGTCCGATTACTCGATCGAATACCTGTTCGGCACGCTCACCGTCAAGCCGATCGGCATTACCGTATCCACGCTCTCGGGCACGAAAGTGTACGACGGCACGGCGCTCGCCTGTCCCGAATATAAAATAACTTCCAAAACGGGGCTGTTGGCGGGGCATAAATTTACGCGCGTCGAAATGCCCGCGGAAAGGGTAGACGTCGGCGTGAGCGAAAATTATATTTCCGAGATCGTCGTATCCGACGGGACGAGAGATGTGACTTCCAACTATACATTCGCATATCATTACGGCGAACTGACGATTACGCCGCGCAATCTCACCATCCGTTCCGGCAGCGCGGAAAAAGCGTACGACGGACTGCCCCTCATTTGCGACGAGTGGGAACTCGTTTCCCTCACGCAGCCCGTCGGCGGGCACAAACTTTCGGTCAGCGTTTCGGGCGAGCGGCAGGCGGTCGGGGAAAGCGCCAATACCATTGCCGAAGTCGTCGTGTACGACGGCGCAAAAGACGTTACGAATAACTATGCGGTCACAAAACAGGAGGGCGTATTGGTCGTAACGGACGATACGCCCGCTGTGCCCGGCGGCGACGGCGAAAAACTGGATACGGACGGCAAGATCGACGGCGGCGACCCGAATCAGGATAACGACAAGGCGGCCCTTCGTGTTCTGTCCGATATGGGCGGGCAAATATATCTTCGATTGATGAGTTTCGGGGATTACAACGGCAACCGATGGAGTGAAGCGGAAGAATATTCCAAACTTTTAGACGGCAAATACAGTTTCAATTATCTGACGGGCGTCGCGCTGAAAGCGAGCGGTTTCGAAAGCGGACGCATGCGCGTCGATACCATGGGCGGGGATTATCTATTGCCGTATTATATGGAAGCCGCGCCCCTAAATTATGCGATACAGACGAGCGACGTGGCGTATCGGGGCAATGCGGACGGTATCTACGAACTGTACTATTATCGTTACGATTATATCGAGAACGGCCCGCTTGCGGCGGGGCTCGGCTCGTATGCGGGCGCGGAGAACGCGTACGCGGATTTCGTGCGCGGACAGTATCTTTTCGTGCCTGCCTCCACCAACGAATATCTGCAAACGCTCGTCAGGCGCGAAGGATTCAGCAAAAACGACAAAGATATCGTGCAAAAAGTGGCGGATTTCGTTCGGAAAGCCGCGAAGTACAATGCGGATTACGACAAAACGCTGGACGGCGAGAGCGATATCGTCGTGAGTTTTTTAAAGGATTATCGGGAAGGCATCTGCCAGCACTACGCGAGCGCCGCAACGCTCATATACCGCGCGCTGGGCATTCCCGCGCGTTATACGATCGGATATACGGCAAATGCCGCGGCGGGGGTGTGGACGCCTGTCAGCATTTCCAACGCGCATGCCTGGACGGAGGTCTATATCGACGGCACGGGCTGGGTGCAGGTGGAAGTGACGGGCGCGGGGCCCGCTCTGGACGGCGCTGGCGGAGATTTCGAGGACGGCGGAGGCGCGGGCTCGGGAGGAAACAACGGGATCCTGCGCATCAAGCCCGTCAACGAATATATGAAATTCGACGGGGTAAACACCCTCGTTCCGTCGGGCAAAGTGCAGGGTATCAGCGACTATCTTGCGCACGGCTACACCTACTCCGCAATCGTGACGGGATCGAGGCGGGATGCGGGCATCGGAGAGAGTACCATCGCTTCGTTCCGTCTTTTCAACTCTTCGGGAAAAGACGTGACAGACCTCTTTACCGTCATCTGCGAAAAGGGGAAATTACAGGTATATCTCGTGGAGATTTCCGTTTCCACGGAGGGCGGCTCCAAACTGTACGACGGGACGCCCCTTGAAAACCCTGCGTGGGATCTGCGCGGCGAACTCTTATTCGGGCATACCGCTTCCGTCAAAACGGTCGGCAGCCGCACCGACGTCGGGCGCAGCCTGAACGAAACGGAGGTTCGCATCAACGACGAAAACGGTAAGGACGTGACGCAGTTCTATAAGATCAACGCCGATTACGGCGTTCTGGAAGTGACGCCGCGCAGCATCGTCGTGTCTGCGGGCAGCGCGGAAAAGGCGTACGACGGCGTTCCGTTGACCAATCGTTCTTACTATATCCAATCGGAATACGATACCGCGCTCGCGCATGGGCATAGAGCGGCTGTCACCGTGACAGGATCGCAGACGAATGTGGGAAGGTGTGACAACGTCGTCAGTTCCATCGTCATTTTCGATGAAAACGGGAACGACGTGACGGGCAATTATTCGATCGGATTCCGCACGGGTACGCTGATCGTGCACCCCGCGTAAAAAAACAAGGAGGAATATATGCTTTACGACGATTACCGACGCAAAGTCGTTAAACTTGCGAACATGCTTGATTTCATCAAGCGCTTCCGCGTGCCGATCATTGCCGTTTTAGCATTGATCCTCACTGTGATCACCGTGCTCGTTTCCATTCAGGGGATCGTGTACGAAGTAGCCGCATGCCCTGCAACGATCGCTTACGGGGAAGAACTCGGTTATCGGGCGGACGCTGTGTTCGGCGGCGTCAAGTACGAATTCAGCGCCGAAGGCTCGGACGAGTGGTCGCAGGATATGGCGCTGCGCGCGGGAGATTACCGCGTGCGTGCGGTCGCAAAGGGACCGTTCGGCACAAAACGCTACGGAACTGCGCACGGATTTACCGTCGCGCCCAAAGAAGCGGAAGTTTCCGTTTCTCAGAAAAAAGTCGGATACGGCGAAGTTCCCTCTGTTTTTGCGCCGCTCGCGTACGAGGACGAGATCCATTGCGCGCGCTTTGTGTACGGCGACCCGTCTAAACCCGATTCCACCGTGACCGCCGACGTTTCGTCCATTACGGTCACGAGCGCGGACGGTACGGACGTGACGGATTGCTACGTCTTTCATGCTCTGACTTCGACGATCGGTTTCATTCCGCGCGATATCACCGTGACGGTGCAAAATGCCGACAAAATTTACGACGGGAGCGAACTGACCTTCGACGGCTACGAACTGAGCCGATCGACGCCGCTCGCCGAGGGCGATAAGATCGTCGCTACCTTCCGCGCGGGCCGTACGGACGAGGGCGAGAGCGAAAATATTCCCGAGATCAGGATCGTAAAAGAGGCGGAAGGTCTGGACGTCACGGGAAATTATAATATCGACCTCGTACCCGGGAAACTGACGGTGCAGGCGCGTCCGCTGTACGTAACGACTTACGGCGCCGAAAAGGTGTACGACGGCACGCCCCTGTCCTGCGACGGTTTTGAAATTCAGGAACCCGAAGAAGATTCGGGGCTTTTATCGGGGCACTCTATATCCGTTTCGGAACTCTGCGAAGTCACCGATGCGAAAACGGCTGACAATTACCTCGGCTTTCTCGTGCGCGACGACGCGGGAAAAGACGTTTCCGAAAATTATCAAATCTTTTACGAATGCGGGCAACTCACCGTCCAGCCGCGCCCGCTCTCCGTTTCGACGGGCAGCGGCATCTGGATGTACGACGGGGCGGCGCATCGGAATCCCGCGTATACCGTTTGCGACGGCGAAAACGAGCAAAGCGGTCTGCTTGCGGGGCACAGCCATGCTTTGGGCGTACCCGACGAGATCGTAGAAGCGGGGACGAAAGAGAACGCGACGAGCATTTGTATCTTTGACGAAACGGGAAAAGACGTCACGGGCAATTACGCCGTTGCTTACCGTAAGGGCACGCTGACGGTGACGCGGCGTCCCGTCGTCATCGAAACCGCGGGAAATTCCTGGGTGTACGACGGCAAATTACATACGGACTTCGCGCATTTTCTGTCCGATCTGAGCGCATACGCGCTTGCGGACGGGGATGAAACGCGCGTCGAATGGGGCGCGGGACTGAGCGATTGCGGTTCGGCCGATAACGCGCTCGACGTGCGCGTCTTTGCCAAAGACGGGCGGGAAGTGACCGAAAGTTACGATATATCTTACGTGACGGGCACGCTGACGGTGACGCCCCGTCCCATAGAGGTCACGGCGGGCAGCGATGAAAAAATATACGACGGCACGCCGCTTACGACAGACAAATTTACCGCGCGCAGCGAATACGGCGCCGCAATCGTAGAAAATCAGACGGGCGCAGCCGTGAACGAGGGCGCGCAGACGGACGCGGGAACGGGCACGAACCGCGTCAAAGAATTTACCGTTACCGACGGAAACCGCGACGTGACGTTCAATTACCTGATATCCTTTGCGGAGGGCGCGCTGACGGTGAAACCCCGTCCCGTTACGGTCACGGCGGGCAGCGCGGAAAAAATTTACGACGGCAAGCCCCTCGTCGTGGAAGAGTGCGAAGTTACGTGCGAATACGGAGCGGCGCTCGTGTTGAATCACCGCGGCGTTGCGCATTACCGCGGCTCACAGACGGACGCGGGTCTCGGTATCAACCGCATAGATCAGTATCAAGTGTTCGACGGCGAGCGCGACGTCACGTTCAATTATAAGATCAGACTTGTGAACGGAACTCTGACTGTCAAGCGCCGTCCGATCGAGATCGCGTCGGGCAGCCATACGTTCGTATATGACGGCGCGCCGCACAGCAACGGGGAACATTCCCTATCCAAGGACAGCGAGTATCCGCTCGTGGAAGGGCACGTTTCGACTGCGGTCTGGGCGAACGAGATCACCGACGTGGGGGAAACGGAGAACTCCGTTCTCGTCGCAATATACGACGGCGGCAGGGAGGTGACCTTCAACTATCTGATCTCTTACATATGGGGCACGCTGGAAGTGACGCCCCGCCCGATCACGGTCAAGGTGCAGGATAACGAAAAGGTGTACGACGGCCGTCCGCTCAGCACGTTCGGCATAACCGTGACTTCTTCCTGTGAACCGCCGATCGTCGAGGGACACACGCCCATGTATTTGACGGAGGGCTCACAGACGGACGTGGGTACGGGCGTGGGCTTTGTTTCGGAGTTCGCGATCTTCGACGGGAACGGCAGGGACGTGACTTTTGATTACGAAGTCACTTTCCTGACGGGCGTTCTGATCATTACGCCCCGCCCCGTCCTCATCACAGCGGCGAGCCTGCGCGATTATTACAACGGCAAACCGCAGTCCAACCGTTATGCGACTGCGGAAGAAGTTTCTTACGATCCGGAGCGCGGTATGCTGAATTGGCACGCGCTGTATGCGGACACGCTCGGCAGCCGAACGGATGTAGGCACGCAAGCCAATACGGTCGTCGAGGACAGCGTCCGTATCCTGGAAGACGGGCGGAACGTTACCTTTAATTATGCGTTGGAGTTTGCCGACGGCGTTATCGAAGTGATCGCGCGTCCCATCATAATCACGGCGGGCAGCGCGGAGAAACAGTACGACGGCACGCCTCTGACCTGTGCGGATTACAGTATTACTTCGCCTTTGGAAAGTTTGACGCCCGCCGTAGCAGAGGGCGAGCGGGCGAAAGTGTCCATGCGCGGTTCGATCACCGAGATCGGCAAAATTCCCAATGTCGTTGATAAAGTGCAGATCTTCTCGGGCAGCCGCGACGTGACCGCGAATTACAATATCGTCACGGAGAGCGGTTTGCTCGTCGTGCAGATTCCCGACGGCATGCTGTATATCAAGACGCACGCCGCCGAAAAGGTGTACGACGGCACGCCCTTGACCTGCGCGCTCTATGAATGCGAAAACACTCTTCCCGATACGTACAGCGTGGAGATCTCCTGTGACGGAAGCGTCACAAACGTGAACAAGGTCTTAAATACCGTTTCCGTCACCGTGCTCGGTCCTACGGGCGAAAACGTTTCCGATTACATCCGCGTCGAATACGAATACGGGATATTGACCGTTACGCCGCGCCCGATCTTGGTCGAAACGAACAGCAATTCCTGGCCGTACGACGGCAGGTTGCATTCTGACCGCGGACATCGGATTTCCGACAAGAGCGATTATACGCTCGCGCAAGGGCACGAAACCAGAGTTTACGGCTATACGTATATTTTCGACGTCGGCGTAAAAACCAACGTTTTGGATATCGGCGTGGTCGCGAATGGTTTTGACGTTTCCGAAAATTATCTCATCGAGTACGATTATGGCTTTTTAGAGATCGTCGAATCGGATTATGAGGGCCAGGGCGGCTCAGAACTCGATAAGGACGGGAATATCGGCGACTGGGGCGGACAAGGCGGCTCTGGCGGCGATGGCGGAAACGATGGCGGAGGCGGCGAAGAGCGTATAGCCGCCAAGGTCTATTCGGAATTCGGCGGTAAAATATATCTGCGTGTGATGAGTTACGGGGATTATACCGGGACCCGCTGGAACAGAGCGTCCAGTTACGAAGGCCGTCTGGACAACGATTACAATCTCAATTATCTCACGGGCGTCGCTCTGGAAAAGGCGGGGTACGTAAGTTCGCTCATCCGTATCGACGCGAAGAGTAACGACTATTTCTTGCCCTATTATATGGGGTTGGGCGAATACGATTATACGATCCAGGCGAGCGACGTGTGGTACCAGGGCGATTCGAGAGCGATATACGAATTGCAATATTATCCCTACGATTACGTTTCGCAGGGCAGATTGAACGTCGATCTCGGGGAATACCGCGACGCGGAAATGGCGTATCGATTCTATGTGAAGCAAAATTATTTGCAGATCCCCGGTTCCACGCTGGCGTATCTGAAAAAAGTCATTGCAAAAGAAGGGTTCGACAGGAACGACGACGATATTATAAAAGACGTTGCCGATTACATTCAGAACGCCGCGCAGTACAACTTATCGTACAATAGGCTCATGAACGGCGAGAGCGATCAGGTCGTCAGTTTTTTGCGCGATTACAAGGAGGGCGTGTGCCGTCACTTTGCGAGCGCGGCGACCATGCTGTACCGCGCGCTGGGCATTCCCGCGAGATATACCATCGGTTACGCAGGGGACGTCAGCGCGGGACAGTGGACGGATATCTACGGCGCGAACGCGCATGCCTGGGTGGAGGTGTATATCGACGGTTTGGGCTGGGTGCAGGTCGAAGTGACCGGCGCGGGGCCTGTGTTCGGCGGCAGCGGCGAAGACGCCAACATCGGTTTTTTACCGCGGACGATCGAGATCAAGCCTGTCGACGCCGTGAAACAATACGACGGGAGTCCGCTGTATGCGGGCGCGGTCGAGGGCGCAGGGAAAGACAGATTGACGCTTCGGGAACTTCTCTTCGAAGGCTATTCTTACAGTGCGGAATTCGATGGAAGCCGGACGGAGATCGGACAGAGCAGATCGTCGATCGTATCCTTTTCGCTGTATCGGCCGAACGGGCAGAAAGAGGAAAAAATCAAATTCGTCTTTCGGCAGGGCATGCTGCGCGTCGTGGAGGAGCACGTCGTCACGGTGCACCCGTACAGCTTGCAAAAGTACTACGACGGCACGCCGCTCGTCTATCAAAAAGACGAATACTATGTGACGGGACTTCCGACGGGATACACGCTCCGACTGAGCCTTGCGGGCGTGGGCATGACCGATGCGGGGATTTTGAGCGAAGATACGCTGTACGCTTTGCCGCTGCAGATCGTAGACGGAGCGGGCGTTGAATGCACGGGCGGTTTTTACGTATGTTTCGATACGGAAACCCTGATGATGGTGAGCCGCCGCAAGGTCGCGCTTTCGAGCATGTCTGAAAGCAAAGTGTACGACGGCACGCCCTTGACTTGCGGCGAGTACTGGATCTCGGAAGGCAGTCTTGCGGAAAATCATACGCTATCCTTGAAAATGATGTCTTCCATCACCGACATCGGAGAAATTCCCAACAGCATGAGCGACGTCAGGATCGTCAACACCGCAGGCAAAGACGTCACGAAAAATTATCGGATCGCGGTTCGATTCGGTACTTTAAGCATTCTCAGCGATTAGGAAAAGAGGGATTACGGAATTTCCGTATCCCTCTTTTTCGTCGTAAAAAAAGGGGATTTGCGGAAAAAATCCGCAAATCCCACAAAGATCTTAAATATCGGTTACTTTGTCATAGCCTCTTGCACGGCGACCGCGACTGCGACGGAAGCGCCGACCATCGGGTTGTTGCCCATGCCGATCAGGCCCATCATTTCCACGTGCGCGGGAACGGAAGAGGAACCGGCGAACTGCGCGTCGGAGTGCATTCTGCCCATCGTGTCGGTCAGACCGTAACTCGCGGGGCCCGCCGCCATGTTGTCGGGGTGCAGCGTTCTGCCCGTGCCGCCGCCCGAGGCAACGGAGAAATATTTCTTGCCGTTTTCGACCGTCCACTTTTTATAGGTGCCCGCGACGGGGTGCTGGAAACGGGTGGGGTTGGTGGAGTTGCCCGTGATGGAAACGTCCACGTCTTCGAGGCGCATGATCGCCACGCCCTCGTTCACGTCGTCCGCGCCGTAGCAGCGCACTTTGGCGCGCTCGCCGTCCGAATACGGCGTTTCGCTCACGATGGTCACTTTGCCCGTATAATAATCGTATTTGGTCTGCACGTAGGTGAAGCCGTTGATCCTGGAAATGATGAACGCCGCGTCTTTGCCGAGACCGTTCAAAATGACTTTCAGGGGCTGTTTGCGCACTTTGTTCGCGTTTTTCGCGATGCCGATGGCGCCTTCCGCCGCCGCGAACGATTCGTGGCCCGCGAGGAAGCAGAAACATTTGGTCTCTTCGCGCAGCAGCATGGCGGCGAGGTTACCGTGGCCCACGCCCACCTTTCTCTGGTCGGCGACCGAACCGGGGATGCAGAACGCCTGCAAGCCTTCGCCGACGGCCTCCGCCGCGTCCGCCGCTTTCGTGCAGCCTTTCTTGATGGCGATCGCCGCGCCGAGCGTGTATGCCCAGCCCGCGTTTTCAAAGGCGATGGGCTGTACGCTCTTTACGATCTCGTAGGGGTCGAAACCCTTGTCGTTGCAGATCTTTTTCGCGTCTTCGAAATCTTTGATGCCGTATTTATCCATGACGGGACGGATCTGTTTGATCCTTCTATCGTAACCTTCGAACGTGATACTCATATTCCGTGTACCTCCTTACTGTTTGCGGGGATCGATATACTTGACCGCCCCGTCCGCTTTTTCGAATCTGCCGTAATGTCCCTGCGCTTTCTTGAACGCGTCGTCCGTGGACATGCCGCCTTTGATGAAATCCATCATCTTGCCGAAATTGATAAATTCGTAGCCGATCACCTGATCGTCCTTGTCGAGCGCGAGGCGGGTCACGTAGCCGTCGGTCATTTCGAGATAGCGTACGCCCTTTTTCGCGGTGGAGTACATGGTGCCCACCTGCGAACGGTTGCCTTTGCCCAGATCTTCGAGGCCCGCGCCGATCACGAGGCCGTCGTCGGAAAAGGCGGACTGGCTTCTGCCGTACACGATCTGGAGGAACAACTCTCTCATCGCGGTGTTGATGGCGTCGCACACAAGATCGGTGTTGAGCGCTTCCAGAATGGTCTTATTGGGGAGAACTTCCGCCGCCATCGCCGCGGAATGCGTCATGCCCGAGCAGCCGATGGTCTCCACGAGCGCTTCCTGAATGACGCCCTGTTTGACGTTCAGGGTAAGTTTGCACGCTCCCTGCTGCGGCGCGCACCAGCCGACGCCGTGCGTCAAGCCGGAAATGTCTTTGATCTCTTTTGCCTGGATCCATTTTCCTTCTTCGGGAATGGGGGCGGGGCCGTGGTTGGGGCCCTTGGCAACGCAAATCATCTCTTCAACTTCGCGTGAATATTGCATTTTTATTCCTCCGATACATTTAATAACCTACAGAATTTGCTTTTTAAGCATAACCGAGTTAAATTATACCATAGTCGGGGAAATTTTTCAATATTTTGCGCGGTGCTTTTTGCTGTTTTCAAAAGAAGATTTGGGCGAATCATCGCGCATTGGGTTTACAAACGGCGCGTAATGTGCTAAAATTAAGGTAATTCAAGTAAATATATCGGAGTTTTGAGCAATGAAAAAGAATGTCATGGACACGCTGCGCGAGCGCGGCTTTATCAAGCAGACGGTTTTCGAGGAGGATCTTTATAAACTCCTCGGCAGCGAGAGCGTTCCATTTTATATCGGGTTCGACCCCACTGCGGACAGCCTGCACGTGGGGCACTTTTTGCAACTGATCGCCATGAAACACATGCAGGACGCGGGGCATCGGCCCATCGCGCTCATCGGCGGCGGCACGGGCATGATCGGCGACCCTTCGGGGCGAACGGATATGCGCTCGATGATGACGCGCGAGACCGTCGACTTTCACTGCGAATGTTTCAAAAAGCAAATGTCGAAGTTTATCGACTTCGAGGGCGAAAACGGCGCGTTGATGGTCAACAACGCCGACTGGCTGATGAATCTCAACTATATAGAGTTTTTGCGCGACATCGGCGTGCATTTTTCCGTGAACAAGATGCTTTCGGCGGAATGTTTCAAGTCGCGTTACGAGAGAGGGCTTTCCTTCTTCGAATTCAACTATATGCTCATGCAGGCGTACGATTTTCTCGTGCTCTATAAAAAATACGGCTGTAAACTCGAACTGGGCGGCGACGACCAGTGGAGCAATATCCTCGCGGGCGCGGACCTCATCCGCCGCAAGGAGCAGCAGCCCGCGTTCGCGATGACGTTCACGCTTCTCACAACCTCGGACGGTCGTAAAATGGGTAAAACGGCGAAGGGCGCCGTCTGGCTGGACGAGAACAAAACGAGCCCTTACGAATTCTATCAGTATTGGAGAAACGTGGACGACGCGGACGTGGAAAAATGCCTGAAACTTCTCACCTTTTTGCCGCTCGAAGAGATCGCGGAGTTGTGCGCGCATCAGGACGAGCGCATCAACGCGGCGAAAGAGCGCCTCGCCATGGAACTTACGAAAATGGTGCACGGCGAAGAAAAGGCGGAGGACGCGGCGAAACAGGCGAAAGCCGCATTCGGGGGCGACGCGGAGAATATGCCCTCGGCGGAGATCCCCGCAGATACCGAAAGCGTGTGCGACGCGATGGTGCTCGCAAACGCCGCAAAGTCCAAGAGCGAGGCGAGAAGGCTCATCGAGGGCGGCGGCGTGCGCATAGACGACGAAAAAATATCCGACGTGAACGCGCAGATCCCCCGAAATGCCCGCGAAAAAGGCGAATTCGTCCTGCATAAGGGCAAAAAAGTGCATATCCGCATACTCATGAAATGAAGGGCGTTTATAGCGTCTTTACCGAGTACCGTTCGGAAAAAGTGATCGAGCGTTCGCGCTTTATTTCGACGTGTTCGCACGTCGAAAGCGAAGAGGAGGCGCGCGCATTTCTCGCGCGCGTCAGAACGGAGTTTCCCGACGCGACGCACCATTGTTATGCGTTCGTCGCGGATACGCTCGGCAATCTCATGCGGTTTTCCGACGACGGGGAGCCGCAGGGCACGGCGGGCATACCCATTCTGGACGCTCTGCGCGGCAAAAAACTCTATCAGACGGCCGTCGTCGTCACCCGCTATTTCGGCGGCGTGAAACTGGGCGCGGGCGGTCTTGTGCGCGCCTATTCGGGCGCCGCGTCCGAGTGCCTGGACGGAGCGGAAAAGCGGTTTTTCGAGCCGTGCGCGCGCTATATGCTGACGTTGGGTTACGAACTTTCGGACGCCGTCAGAAAATATATTTCGGCGAACGGCTGGACGCTCGCCGACGCGCAGTATTCCGACTGCGTGCGCCTGACCGTTGCGGTGCGTTCGCGCGAAGAAGAGGCTTTCGCCGCAAAGATCGTCGATTTTACGGCGGGCAGGGTCCGCGTCGAAAAACAGGACGAATTTATTTTCGCGTTTGCGTCCGAATGATCGGGGGAGAGAGAATATGAAAACGGAAGTGAAGTGTTACAAGTGCGGCAAGCGGATCTCCGTGTACGATTACGCGACGACGGATATCTGTCCCGAGTGCATGTCCTTTATCGACGTAGCGCAGGCGAAAGCGGCGCTCGAAGAGGAAGAAAAAGCGCTTTCGGCGCCCGTAACGGACCAATCGGAGCAAAGCGAAAAGACCGACGCGCCTTTGACGGAAACCGCCGCGGAGCCGAAAGCCGCGGATCTACAAGCGGAAGAAGAAAACTGGCGTGCGCCGTGGCGGAAAGTTTTGCAAAGGACCAAGGGACTGACCGACCTTTCGCAATTCGACTCCGTGCGCGGCGACGCGAAAGAGGCGTTTCAAAAGATGAGCGCCTCGGAGCGCGCGCAACTCTATAAAACGCACGGCAAGACGCTCGCAGAGCGGAGAGAAACGCTCGTAAACCGCATCAAAGCCGCGGACGCGGATGTTTCGTACATAGAAAGCGGCGAAAAGGAAACGAAGAAGAAGCATACATGGCTGTGGGCGCTGATCCCGATCGTCGTCGTCTTTTTATTGTCTTTGCCATATTGTCGGAAACATCTTCTATGGTAAATGTGGCGACGGGAATCGTTTTTTTTCTTGTCGTTATCGTATTCATCATCATTGCGAGCGTGGGCATCGCCTACGACTATAAGAAAAAACAGGCCACGCAGAACTCTTCCTTTGCGGCGGGCGCGGGTGAAGAGCGGAAAAGCAAGCGCTATCTGAGTGCGCCGGAACGCGCGGATATACGCAAAGAAATCGACGATATCGATTGGCTTTGCGGTTTTCTGAAATTCTGATCGAAAAAATCGATGGATACGATTAAAATTATCAATTTTATAAATTGTTTACAAAAGCGGGCGGGCGTGGTATAATAGGATAAAAAAATAAAGGCGCGTGAAAACGCCTTAAATTTACGGAGAGATAAACGGTATGAAATTCATTCAGGCAGACGTGTTGAAACAAAAACCGACGGACGAAAGCAAACTCGGTTTCGGCAAAATTTTTACCGACTATATGTTCACGATGAAATACAAAGTCGGACAGGGCTGGTACGATGCGCAGATCGAACCGCACCGTCCCATCGCCTTCGATCTCGCCACCACCGTGTTCCATTACGCGCAGGGCATTTTCGAAGGTCTGAAAGCCTTTAAAAACGAGAAGGGCGAGATCCGCGTATTCCGTCCCGAAGAGAATTTCAAGAGAATGAACCGTTCGGCGGTTCGCATGTGCATTCCCGAGATCGACGAAAAACTCGTGCTCGAAGGGCTTTTCGAACTTTTGAAGATCGAAAAGGACTGGATACCCACCTCGCCCGGCACGGCGCTCTATATCCGTCCCAGCATCGTTGCGACCAACGTGGCGCTCGGCGTGCACGCAGGCACCGAATACCTGTTCTTTATCATCCTGTCGCCCGTAGGCAGTTACTACGCGCACGGACTGGCGCCCACGCGCCTTTTGGTGGAGGATTTCTACACCCGCGCGACCGTGGGCGGTACGGGCGAGGCGAAGTGTATCGCCAACTACGCCGTTTCTTTAAGGGCGGGCGAAGAGGCTGCGAAAAAGGGCTTCGACCAGGTGCTGTGGCTGGACGCCAACGAGAAAAAATACGTGGAGGAAGTCGGCTCCATGAATATGTTCTTCGTCATCGACGGAGAAGTGATCACCCCCATGCTGACGGGCTCCATTCTCCCCGGCATTACGAGAAAGAGTTGCATCGAGTTGTTGAAAGCCAACGGCTATAAAGTGAGCGAGCGCAAAATTTCCATTGACGAAGTCATTGAGGCGCAGGCTGCGGGAAAACTGGACGAGGCGTTCGGCACGGGCACCGCGGCGGTCATCTCGCCCGTGGGCATGATGGAATACAAGGGCAGAGATTACGTCGTGAATAATAACGAGATGGGCAAGATCACCAAATGGCTGTACGACACCATAACGGGCATTCAGACGGGACGGCTTGCCGATACGCATAACTGGGTGGTAAAACTTTGATCTTCGCAAAATTATTCGAGAAAAAACCGAATGAAAAGACGATCGCCAAGTTCTGGAACGAATTTCAGACGCGCAGCGATTTTTATCTGGACGTCATCGTGAAGGACGACGAGGACACCGACGATTATATTTTCGTCCGCTCCTGTATCAAGGACGGGCTGAAACGGTGCTGCATCGATGCCGAAGTCGCCTACGATTTTTCTTTCGATACCGAGAGCGAGCCCATGCGGTTCGTGTTTCATCACGCGAACGATGCGTATTTAAAGCGCGTGGGGGAGAGCCTTGCAAAACAGTACCCCGCATCGCTCAAAGAAAAAATGCTGTTTCTGACAGCGGAATAAATTTTATTATCGCACCGATCTTCGGTGCGGTATTTCTATTGAGGAGAAACTATGTCCGAAATCACCGAAATTTCGCCGCAGGTCAAGGATAAAAACCGCTGCAATATCTACGTGGACGGCAGTTTTTACTGCGGCATGAAACTGGAAACGGCAGTCAGGAGCCGCCTGAAAGTCGGGCAGCACGTGGAAAAAGCGTTTTTAGACGAGATCCAGTTGGAAAACGAAAAGTCCGAGGCAATGGACCGCGCGCTCAATTTTTTGTCCGCGAGTATGAAGACGGGGCGGCAGGTGACGGACTATCTTAAAAAGAAGGGTTACGTGCCCGCCGTGTGCGAATACGTGCGCGAACGGCTGGAATGCTACGGATATGTGGACGACGCCGAATACTGCCGCGCCTATCTCGCCTCCGCCTCCAAGACCAAGGGGCGCAGGCTTCTGGAAGCGGAACTGAAAAAGCGGGGAGCGAAAGCGGAGTGCGTCGAGGAGGCGCTCGCCTCGCTGGAAGGGGGCGCGGATTCCGCGTTCGCAGTCCTTTCCAAGTACATGAAAAACCGCGAATTTTCGCGGGATAATCTGTCCAGAGGTTTTAAATACCTGATGGGCAAGGGGTTCGATTACGACGACGCGAGGGCCGCGCTCGAACGCCTCGGCGCGGAAACGGAGGAGGAATAGCGATGAGATACGTGCTGACGAACGCGGAAATGCGCGCAGCGGACGAGTTTACCATGGAAAGCGGCGTATCTTCCCGCACGCTGATGGAGCGCGCGGGAAAGGCGGTCGCCAAACTTGCCGAAAAGGCGCTTTCTTATCTTTCCGAAAAGAGCGTCGCAGTAGTCTGCGGCAGCGGGAACAACGGCGGCGACGGGTATTGCGCCGCGCGTATTTTGGCGAAAAAAGGGTTCTCCGTCGTCGTGTTCGAGGCGTTTCCCCCCAAAACGGTGGAATGTCAACTGGAAAATGCGCGATGCAGGACGCCGCGGATCAATACTCTGAAAAAAGGTTACGGGCTTGTCATAGACTGTCTGTACGGAACGGGTTTTCACGGAACGCTGAACGAACGGGCGGCGCAGATCGTCAAAGAGATCAACGAAAGCGGCGCGTTCGTGCTGGCGGCGGATATTCCGAGCGGGCTTGCCGGCGACAACGGCTTATGTGCGGGCGAGGCGGTGCGCGCCGATATGACGGCGGTAATCGGCGAGTTCAAGGCGGGGCACCTATTCAACGACGGGCCCGATCTCTGCGGCGAATTGCGCGTATGCGATATCGGCATCGTTCTGCCCGAAAACGATTATATGCGGATGTACGCCCCGAAGGATCTTTGCGCGCTTTTTCCCAAACGGAAGTGCCGTTCGAATAAGGGCGATTACGGCCGCGTTGCGATTTTAGGCGGCAGCGAGCGCTATTCGGGCGCGCCCCTTTTGGGCATGAGCGCGTTGAGGGCGGGGGCGGGCTACGTGCGCCTGTGCGTGCCCGACTGCATCTTTTCCCCGCTCATCGGAAAATATCCCGAAGCCATTCTGAAAAAAATGCCTTCCAAAAACGGCGTGCTCGCCTATGATGAGGCGGCGCTTTCGGAAATCGCCGCGCAGTCGGACAGCATCGCCGTCGGTATGGGCTGCTGCAAGGATCGGGAAATTTATCGCATCGTCCGCTATCTTCTCGAACATTTTACGGGTACGCTCGTACTCGACGCGGACGCGCTCAATTCGCTGGCGGAGTTCGGCGTGAACGCGCTCGAAAACAGGCGCTGCACGGTCATTCTGACGCCGCACGTCAAGGAATTTTCCAGACTGTGCCAAACGACGGTGCAGGAGGTTTGCGAAAACGGCACGGCGCTCGCCCGCGCGTTCGCAAAAAGATACGGCGTGACGCTCATGCTCAAAAGCAACGCGACGCTGATAAGCGATCAAAGCCGCGCGGCGGTCAGCAGCGCGGGTTCTCCCGCCCTCGCCAAGGGCGGCAGCGGCGACGTGCTCGCGGGCCTGACGGCGGCGATCGCGGCGCGCACGGACGATACCGTTCTGGCGTGCGCCTGCGCGTCGTTTATTTTGGGCGAAAGCGCGGTTTCTCTTTCCCAGACGCTGGGCGAATACGGCGTGTGCGCTTCCGACCTCTTGCAGGAGATCCCTAAGACAGTCAAAAAATTAGAATCGCTCGCGCGTATAAAATAAGCGTTTCCTGTCAAAAATCGAGTACGGGCAACTTTCCTCGAAATCATTCCGCGTGGTTTCTACATATAATGGAAAAGAGGGGGAAGTACCCGAAAAAAATTTTGAGAGGTACGAAATGGATATCAAAAGGGGAGAACTGTATTATGCCGATCTAAGTCCCGTAGTCGGCAGCGAGCAGGGCGGCGTAAGGCCGGTGCTCGTCGTGCAAAACGATATTGGCAACAAGTACTCCCCGACGATCATAGCGGCGGCCGTTACGAGCAAGATCAACAAAGCCAAACTTCCCACTCACATCGAACTTCCTTGCGCCAATTACGGATTGGCGAAGGACTCCGTCATTCTGCTCGAACAGATCCGCACCTTGGATAAGCGCCGCTTGAAAGAGCGCATCGGCGAACTCCCCGCCAAAACCATGCGCGACGTGGACAGCGCGCTTTTAATCAGTCTGGGATGCAAAGTCAATTAAACGGGAAAAAACTACGGGACGCAAAATTTTGCGTCCCGTTTCCTCATTGTTTCTTGGTTTCGTCTTTTTTGTGTTCTTTGATCAGTTTCGGAAAAGCCTTCCCGAGACGGCTTTTTTCGATCTTTTGTTTCAAAGCGGCGACGCGCGCCTCGCTCTTGGCTGTGATGCCGTACAGTTTTTCGCCGATGAAATCCGATCCCGCGCGCAGTTTTTTGTTGATGTTTTCCAGTTCGCGCATCTTCTTGCCGAGGCTCGTGACCTGCAATACGGTAAAGAAGAGATCGACGATAAACAGGGCGATCGCCGCCATCAGGAGCCAGAATCCCGCCTTGTACGGGATATGCGAAAAGACCGCCGCGATCGCGGGATGCAGTACGTACATGAGCAGAAGACACGCAAAGCCCCATAAAAGCGTCATTTCCAGACACACGTAACTCATCAGGTTGAAGCGCCTGTCGCCGTAATCCCACCATTTGCGGTGAAAGAATTTTTCCATGATAAATCCCGTAAAAAATTCCAGCGCGGAACATAAAAGCGCCGAGCACGCGAACACGGCGAGAAAATCCCACGACCGTCCCTTTTGCAGCGGGGTGAGCGCGAGAAGGATACACACCGCGCCCGCGCCGTAGATGGGGCATAAAGGCCCGTTTAAAAAGCCGCGGTTGACAAATTTTCCGTGTTTGACCGCCGCGAACACGACTTCGCTGCACCAGCCGATAAAGGAATATACGAAAAAATAGACGAACAGTTCGTACAGATCGAACGAGCCGAGAATGACATTATTCATGATAAAAATATTATAGCACGGCAAAAAGATATTTGCAATAATTCCTGCTTATACTTTCTATTGAAAATTACAAGGTTTCGGCTTTTGCCTGCGCGCTTGACGGAGTGCGTGCGCGGCGTTTATAATAGGGAAGAAAGGAAAAAACAGCCAAAGGAGTATTTATGTTAACATCGATCGTGGGCATCAACTGGGGCGACGAGGGAAAGGGAAGAATGGTGGACTTGCTGTCCTCCGATTACGACGTGGTGTGCCGTTATCAGGGCGGCAACAATGCGGGGCACACCGTCATCAACGAACGGGGAAAGTTTATTTTAAATCTGCTGCCTTCGGGCATTTTGCGCGAAAACGTGGCGTGCGTGATGGGTCCGGGCATGGTCGTAGACATCCGCCATCTTGCGGGCGAAATGCGCAGACTGCGCGAGGCGGGCGTGAAAATCTCTCCCGAAAATCTGAAAATCAGCGACCGCGCGGTCGTCACGATGCCCTACAACGTGGCGCAGGACTGTCTGGAAGAAGAGCGCCTCGCCGATAAAAAATTCGGCTCGACAAAGCGCGGCATCGCGCCCGTGTACGCGGACAAGTATCTCAAAAAAGCCTTCCGCATTGGCGAACTCAAAGAATGGGATCGGCTGAAAAAGCGCGTTCCCGATATCGTGGACTGGAAAAATCTCACATTGCAGGGCGCGTACGGCGCAGAAGGGACGAGCGTGGAAGAGATCCTGCACTATTTCGAACAGTTCGGGCTTCCGCTTTCCGACTATATCACGGATACGGGGCTGTATCTGAGCGAGGCGCACAGACAGGGAAAGAAGATCCTCTTCGAGGCGCAGTTGGGGGCGCTTAGAGATATCGATTTCGGCATCTATCCCTATACCTCGTCGTCGAATACCATCGCGGCTTACGCGCCCATCGGCGCGGGCGTGCCGAATCTGAAACTCGATCGCACGATCGGCATTATGAAAGCGTATTCCACCTGCGTGGGCGAAGGGCCGTTCACCGCCGAATATTTCGGGGAAAAGGCGCATACGCTGCGCGAGGCGGGCGGCGAATACGGCGCCGCGACGGGTCGGCCGAGAAGGGTAGGCCCGTTCGACGCGGTCGCTTCCCGCTACGGGATCCGCATGCAGGGCGCGGACGAGATCGCGCTCACGAAACTCGACGTTTTGTCGGGGTTCAAGGAATTGGAGATCTGCACCGCCTATCGGTTGGACGGCAAAAAACTGACCGAGTTTCCTTTCCCCGACCTGCTCGATTCCTGCGAGCCGGTTTTCGAAACGGTGCAGGGCTGGAACCGCGATATTTCCGCCTGCCGCAAAAAGGGCGATCTTCCCAAAGAGGCGCTCGCCTATATCGCGCGGCTGGAAGAGGAATGCGCGTGTAAGATCCGCTACGTGTCGGTAGGCGCGGAGCGCGACGCGTTTGTGGAAATGTAGGGGCGTTTTTATGACGAAATATATATTTGTGACGGGCGGCGTCGTTTCCGGACTGGGGAAAGGCATCACGGCGGCGAGCCTGGGAAGGCTCTTGAAGGCGCGCGGTTACAAAGTGACGGCGCAGAAACTCGACCCGTATATCAATATCGACCCGGGCACCATGAGCCCGTATCAGCACGGAGAAGTGTTCGTGACCGAGGACGGCGCGGAGACCGATCTGGACCTCGGGCATTACGAGCGGTTCATCGACGAAAACCTGAACAGATATTCCAACCTGACGACGGGCAAAGTGTACTGGAACGTTTTGAACAAGGAAAGAAACGGCGAGTATCTGGGACAGACGGTGCAGGTCATTCCGCATATCACCAACGAGATCAAGTCCTTTATCTATAACGTAGGCGCGCACAGCGGCGCGGACGTGGCGATCACAGAGATCGGCGGCACCACGGGCGACATCGAGAGCCAGCCCTTTATCGAGGCGATCCGCCAGATTTCCATGGAGATCGGAAGGGAAAACTGCTGTTTCATCCACGTGACGCTCGTGCCGTATATCGCGGGTTCGTGCGAATTCAAATCCAAGCCCACGCAGCATTCCGTGCGCGAGTTGCAGGGGATGGGGATCCGTCCCGACGTCATCGTCGCGCGCGTGGACGAGCCTCTGCCCGAAGAGATCCGCGAAAAGATCGCCATGTTCTGCAACGTCGGCAGGGACTGCGTGGTGGAAAACCGCACGCTGCCGCTTTTGTACGAAGCGCCCGTCATGCTGGAAAAAGAAAAACTCGCCTCCACGGTCTGCCGTATCCTGGGGCTTGCCGACCGCGAGCCCGACCTTAGCGATTGGCATCGCATGCTCGGGCAGGCGGCTTCGCGCGTGCGTTCGGTCAAGATCGCGCTCTGCGGCAAATACGTGCGGCTGCACGACGCCTATCTTTCCGTTGCGGAGGCGCTCACGCACGCGGGATTCGAAAACGGTGCGCGCGTGGAGATCCTCTGGACGGATACGGAAAAACTGACCGAGGAGAACGCGGAAAAAGTTTTGCGGGAAGCGGACGGCATTTTGGTGCCCGGCGGCTTCGGGAACCGCGGCGTCGAGGGTAAACTCGTCGCGGCGAAGTACGCGCGCGAAAAGGATATTCCCTTTTTGGGTATCTGCCTCGGCATGCAGATCGCCGTCATCGAATTTGCGAGAAACGTCGTCGGCTGGGCGGACGCCGCCTCTTCGGAATTCGCAAAAAACAGTTCCCATCCCGTCATCGATCTGATGCCCGACCAGCACGGCGTGAAGATGGGCGGTACCATGCGTCTGGGCGCTTATCCGTGCGCGGTACAAAACGGTACGCTCCTCGAAAATCTGTACGGCGCTTCTTTGATTTCCGAACGGCACCGTCACCGCTACGAATTCAACAACGAGTACCGCGAAGAATTGCAGGAAAAAGGGCTCTGTATTTCGGGCGTTTCGCCCGACGGAAAACTCGTGGAGGCGGTAGAACTTCCCGAAAAGCGCTTTTACGTGGGCGTACAGTTCCATCCCGAATTCAAATCCCGCCCCAACGCGCCGCACCCGCTCTTTGCGGGCTTTATCCGCGCGGCTCTGAAAAATTCGTGAATTTTTCTTGCAGGGCGCGCAAGAGTGTTTGACAAAGCGCGTTCCGCGCGGTAAAATGGTGCAATCATGGAAAGAGGATTATTGACACCCTTAAAGAAACTGAGAAGACAGGTGTTTGTCGAAGTGGCGCGCGTCGCTTTCGAGTCGGAAAACGACGTGAAGGACGCGATCGAGGCCATTCCCTATAAGATCACCCCGGGCGACAGACCGATCTACCGCGAAAGCATCTGGCGCGAGCGCGCCATCTGTTCGGAACGCGTGCGCCTTTCGATGGGGCTGTCGCTGCGCCCCGAGGACGTACCCGTGCATATCACGAGCGGACTGCGGGAAAGCGACATCGCGGACAAGTATTACGAACCGCCTCTGATGCAGGTCATTCCCTCCGCGTGCGCGGCGTGCGCGCCCAACCTTTACAAGGTCACGGATAACTGCCGCGGCTGCGTGGCGCATCCCTGTACGGAAGTGTGCCCCAAGGGCGCCGTTTCTATCGTAAACGGCAGATCGTTCATCGATCAGTCCAAGTGTATCAAGTGCGGGCGGTGCAAGGCCGTCTGCCCGTACGACGCCATCGCCCACCACACGCGCCCGTGCGCGGAAGCGTGCGGCGTGAAAGCCATCGAGAGCGACGATCTGGGCCGCGCAAAGATCAACAACGACAAGTGCGTGTCCTGCGGCATGTGCATGGTCAGTTGTCCTTTCGGTGCGATCGCGGACAAATCGCAGATCTTTCAGTTGATACGCGCTTTGAAACGGGGCGACGAAATTATGGTGGAGATCGCACCTGCGTACGTGGGACAGTTCGGAGAAAAGGCGACGCCCGGGCGGATCAAAGCCGCGCTTTTGAAACTCGGGTTTCGGGACGTATTCGAAGTGGCGCTCGGCGCGGATATGGGCGCGGTCACCGAGGCGCACCATTACGTGGAGGAAGTGGCGAGCGGAAAGCAGCCCTTTATGCTCACCTCGTGCTGTCCGTCCTGGGCGATGCTGGCAAAGCGTTATTTCCCCGAAACGGTGGACAAAATTTCCAATGCCCTGACGCCCATGGTGGCGACGGCGCGCACCATCAAGAAAAAACACCCCGCGGCGCGCGTGGTATTCGTGGGGCCTTGCGCGGCGAAAAAGTTGGAGGCTTCCCGCCGCACGGTGCGCAGCGACGTGGATTTCGTCATCACGTTCGAGGAACTTTCCGCCATTTTCGAGGCGAAAGGCATCGATTTCGAGCATTTCGACGAGGATGAAAAGCTCAACGACGCGACGGGCGCGGGGCGCGGCTACGCGGTGGCGGGCGGCGTTGCCAACGCCATCGACAAGTGTATCCGCGAATATTATCCCGAAACCGAAGTCAAAATAGAGCACTGCGAGGGGCTGGAAGAATGCAGAAAGATGCTGCTCCTTGCCAAAATGGGCAAAAAGAACGGCTGCCTGATCGAGGGAATGGGCTGTCCCGGCGGCTGCGTCGCGGGCGCGGGCACCAATATTCCCATCGGCAAGGCGACCGCGCTCGTGCGTAAAATGGTGGAAGGTTCCGCCGAGGCCGTGCCGCCGAAAGAACTTGCCGACGTGAAACTGGATTAAAAAAAGACCGTTCCGAAAGAACGGTCTTTTTTTGATTTACTTTTTCACGATGCCGATCAGGTTTTCGTAGGTGCCGGGGAAGAACAGGAAAATGACGATGAGCGCAAGGAGCGCGAGAAAGATGATCTGGAAAATGAAATTGCGCTTGGACATGGCTTCCAGCCCGACCACGCCCACCAAAAGGAGCGAGCCGTATGTACGCATGATCTCTAAAACGTTCATAAACGTTCCCTCGGGTATGAACTCGAAATTCGCGTTGAGGATGAGCAGCGCGTAGACGAGAACCATCACGACGGCGAGGATCTCACCGATGATATCGAAGAATTTTTCGGTTTTCTTAAACAATTTTTTTACCTCCTGAATTGCCGCGCTTTTAAGCGGCTTTTCTTTATTTTAAATCACCGCGCCCGATTTGTCAACAATTCCGGACAAAAAGGCGCAAAGTTCGGCGACGTGCGGCATACATTATTGTATGGGAAAAAGATCGTCGTATATTTTCGGCTGGCTGCAAGCCGCCTTTATCATCATCGGCTCGGTGGTAGGCGCGGGGTTTATTTCGGGCGGCGAACTTGTCCGATTTTTTCCTACGTCCAACTATCTGCCCTATGTTTACGCCGCAGGCGTGCTTTTTTTCGCTTACTTCGCCCTCTTGCTCGCCTGCGGGAAAAAGTACGGCGGATTCGACGGCGTGCTATCCGCGCTCTTTCAAAAATTCGCGCCCGCCGTGCACGCGGTGTTCGGTTTGTGTTGTTTCGTCATATGCGCGACCATGCTCGCGGGGATAGACAGCGTGTTTTTCGAAGCGTTCGGCATCCCGAAGAGCGTGCCCGTCCTCTCCGCCGCCGTGCTTGCCGCCGTGTTTTTCATCTGCCGCAAGGGCATCGGCGGCATCGGCAAGGTGAATTTCGTGCTCGTGCCCGTGATCCTCGTCTTTGTCGTCGCCTTCGCCTTTACCGAGAAGGGGGGAGAATACGACTTTACCATGGCGGACAATTCGCGCGGCTTGCTGTACACGCTGCTGTATGTGGGCATGAACGCCTTTCTCGCCGCGCCCGTCGTGTGCGATCTGGGAAAGAGCGCGCCGCCGCTCCCCGTATCTTTGACGGCGTCCTTTTGCATCGCCTTTTGCGCCGCGCTTATTCTCGGCGTCATCTGTCGCGAGGGCGCCAACGCGCTGGGCGCGGATATGCCTCTTTTATACGTCGTGGGTAAGCGCGGAGCGGTGCTCGGAAAGGTGTTTTCCCTCGTGAGCCTGTGCGGCATCGTCACGACGCTGTTTTCTTCCTATTATCCGCTGCACGCCGCCACGGAGCATCAGAAGAAAAGAGAGTTGCTGCGCGTATTTCTGTGCCTGGGCGCGATCCTGCTCGCGCGCGTAGGGCTCAAAGGCATTATAGAAACCATTTATCCCGCGCTGGGCGCGTTCGGGCTGGTATTCGGCGTCTTTCTGGCAGAGCGGCTTTTCAAAGACCGCGAGCGCCTCGCATCGCCGCGCAGGGCGAAAAGGAACGGGCACGCAAGGTAACCCTTGCGTGCCCGCATCTATATCTTCGCGTTTGAAACGCGTTGTAAACGAGATCAATACGTGCGCTTGATGACGATCTTTTCCAGCAGTACGACCATAAAGTACATGGCCGCGGCGAGTATGCACAGAATGAACGTCGCCGCCATCACGAGGTCTAGTTTGAAGACCTGGCCGCCGTACACGATGAGGTAGCCGAGCCCCGCTTTGGAAACGATATATTCGCCCATGATCGAGCCGATCCACGCCATGCCGACGCTGATTTTCAGCATGCTGATGAACGCGGGCAGCGCGGAGGGAATGACGAGTTTCCGCAATATCTGAAATTTGGTAGCGCCCATCGAGCGCAAAAGAAGCATCTTGTTTTTGTCGGTCGCCAGAAATCCCGCCAGCATATTCAGAATGACGACGATGATGCCGACGAGAATGGTCATGAATACGATGGCTTTCGCACCCGTGCCGAACCACACGATGATGACGGGCCCGAGCGCGATCTTCGGCAGAGAGTTCAGAACCACGATGTACGGCTCTAAAACCTTGCGCACGGTGTCGCTCCACCATAGAAGCAGGGCGATGATCGTGCCCGCCACAACCGCCACGGCAAAGCCCAGAAGCGTTTCCCAGAGCGTCGTGCCGATGTGATAGAAAAGCGTGCCGTTCCGGTACAGATCGACGATGGCTTTCCAGATGCGCGACGGCGAACTGATGATGAAGGGATCGACGAGTTGAAAAGCCGCGATGAGTTCCCATACCGAGAGAAAGATGACCAAAAGCCCGACGCGCGCGCACCAGACGGCGATGCGGGAGCGGCGGCGGCCTCTGAGATAGAGCAGATGTTCGCGGGAATAAGTTTCGTTTTTCATACGTTCAACTCCTTCCAAAGTTTTTCGAACCAGACGGAAAACTGCGGGGATTCGCGCCGCTTTAAGGGCGCGATCCCCTTAAAATCGATGTCGTGCACGAAGAGCACCGTGGCGGGCCGCTTGCTTAAAACGATGATGCGGTCGGCGAGCGAGATCGCCTCGCTGATGTCGTGCGTGACGAGGATAGCCGTCTTTTTTTCGCCTTTGATGATGGAATACACGTCGTTGCAGACGGACAGGCGGGTCTGGTAGTCGAGCGCCGAAAACGGCTCGTCGAGAAGGAGCAGTTCGGGCGCCGAGGCGAGCGTGCGGATGAGCGCCGCGCGCTGGCGCATGCCGCCCGATAACTGATCGGGATAGTGTTTCAAAAAATCGCCCAGCCCGTACTTGACGGCGAGCGAGAGGGCGCGTTCGCGGTTTTCCGCCGTGTCGGCCTTTCGGATCTCCAAAGGGAGCGTGATGTTCTTTTCGATGGTGCGCCAGGGGAACAACTCGTCTTTTTGCAGCATATAGCCGAAATTGTTATAGCGGCCGTCCGCCTTTTTGCCGTGAATGTAGATCTCGCCTCCCGAAGGCTTCAATAAATTGGCCGCCAGCGACAAAACGGTGGTCTTGCCGCAGCCCGAGGGACCGATGACGGCGATAAACTCGCCCGGATAAATGGAAAACGAGAGATCTTGCGCGGCCAGCGTTTCTCCCTGCGGAGTATGGTAGTTCATGGTGACACCCTGAAACTCCAAAATTGCTTTTGTATTTTCGTTCATAATAACCTCTGTAAAATGGGCGCGGGCGGCATGGTGCCGCCCGCGCGAAATATGCAAAGTCTCTTTTTTTGCGGGCGTATAAGATAGTCGTCAGAGTCCGTAAACTTCTTTGTATATTGCCGTGGAATATTCGGTGTTCACGAGTTCGGAAAATTCCGCGCGTTTTGAAAGTTCTCCCGCGTTTTCGATGATATCCTGCAAACGGTCAAAACTGTCTGTCGTCATCGTCATGTCTTTCTGCCAGGAATCGATCTTTTTGTAACTGTCCAGGGAGGTCGCGATAGCCGCCTCGTCCGTGCCGTCGAAATAGGCGGTCAGATATTTCGCAGCCTCGTTGCTTGCGGTCTCGTTGATATATTTGATGCCTTTCATGATCGCGCGGAGGAATCCTTTCACCGTGTCGGTGTTCTTTTCGATATAACTCTCTTTCGCGATATAGCAGGTGTAGGGGACTTCGCCCGAGGCTTCTCCCACGGAGGCGACCACGTAGCCCTTGCCCGCCTTTTCGTATTCGCTGGCGACGGGTTCGAACATGGTGCAGTAATCCGCCGTGCCCGCCTCGAAAGCGCTCGTCATCAGGTTGAAGGCGACGTCGTAATTCATTTTCACGTTCTGACCGTCGTAAAGTTCGTTGGCGTTGAGCACGTATTCGAACGTCATGGCGGGAACGCCGCCCTTTCTGCCTGCCAGAATTTCTTTGCCTTCGAGATCAGACCATTTGAAGGTCGCCTTCTCGTCTTTGCGGGAAACGAGGAACGAACCGTCGCGCTTGGTGAGTTGGCCGAAAACGGTGGGCACGTTGTTGCTGCCGCCGATGAGCACGTAAAGCGCCGCCTCGGGACCGCAGAATCCGATGTCCGCGCTGCCCGAAAGGACCGCGGACATGACCGCGTCCGCGCCGCCGCCGTTGGTGAGTTCGATTTTGATGCCTTCCTCTTTAAAATAACCGAGAGAGTCCGCCGCGTACATGGGCGCATAAAAAATCGAATGCGTCACTTCGTTCACGCGAACCTTTTTCAGTCCGTCGTCGTTATTCGCACACGCCGAGAGGGGAAGAATGACCATCATAAAACATAAAATTGCCGTAAGTAGTTTTTTCAATCGTAGTTCTCCTTAAAATTGGTTTCAAGTCAAAAACTTTCAATATTACATGGTATGCGCGCGTGTGCAATTTTGACAGCCGACGCAAAAAATTTAAAAGGGGAAAAAGTAAACGTTTGACTTTATGCGAGCGATTTACTATAATAGAACAAACTGGACGATTACGCCGTTCGTTGGTCAAAGAACGGAGCAAATAAAGTAAAGGGACGGTTCGATATGGAAATGCAAAAGACTTACAACCCCAAAGATTTCGAGGCGCGGTTGTACGGAGAGTGGGAGAAAAACAACTATTTCAGGGCGGAGGCGGACCCTTCGAAGATCCCTTTTACCATCGTGATCCCGCCTCCCAACATTACGGGGCAACTGCATCTGGGGCACGCGCTCGACAACACGATCATCGACATTCTGATCCGCTTCAAGCGCATGCAGGGCTATTCGGCGCTGTATCTTCCCGGCTGCGACCACGCGTCCATCGCCACGGAAGTAAAGATCGTGGAGCAGATGAAAAAAGAGGGGCTGACGAAAAACGACGTGGGCCGCGAGGGATTTTTAGAGCGCGCCTGGGGCTGGAAAGAACAGTACGGCGGCCGCATTGTCGAACAACTCAAAAAAATGGGCGTTTCCTGCGACTGGTCGCGTCTCGCTTTTACCATGGACGACAACTGCTCGCGCGCCGTGCGCGAAGTGTTCGTGAACCTCTATGAAAAGGGGCTCATCTACCGCGGCGACCGCATCATCAACTGGTGCCCGGGCTGCAAGACGGCGCTTTCCGACGCGGAAGTCGAATACACCGAGGACGCGTCCTTTTTCTGGCATCTCAAATATCCCGTGAAGGGCGAAAACAGGTCCATCACTGTGGCGACCACCCGTCCCGAAACCATGCTGGGCGATACGGCGGTGGCGGTCAATCCCGCGGACAAGCGGTATGAAGATTTAGTGGGCAAGACGCTCGTTCTGCCCCTCGTGGGAAGAGAGATCCCCGTCGTTGCGGACGATTACGTGGATATGGAATTCGGCAGCGGCGCGGTGAAGATCACGCCCGCGCACGATCCGAACGACTTCGAAGTGGGGCTGCGCCACGATCTGGAAGTGATCCGCGTGATGAACGACGACGGCACTATGAACGCCGCCGCGGGCAAATACGAGGGACTCGACCGCTTTATCGCGCGTGAAAAGATCGTGGAAGATCTCAAAGCGTGCGGCGCTCTGGTAAAGATCGAGCCGCACGCGCATAACGTCGGGCACTGCTACCGCTGCAAGAGCACGGTGGAACCCATCGTTTCCAAACAGTGGTTCGTGAAAATGGAGCCGCTCGCAAAGCCCGCTCTCGACGCCGTGGCGCGCAACAAGATCAAATTCACGCCCGAACGGTTCACGAAAGTTTATAATAACTGGATGGAGGGCATCAAGGACTGGTGCATTTCCCGTCAATTGTGGTGGGGGCACCGCATTCCCGTATGGTACTGTCGGGATTGCGGCGAAACCATCGTTTCCAAGACCGATCCCGACTGCTGCCCGCACTGTAAAGGGCATGATTTAAAACAGGACGAGGACGTGCTGGATACCTGGTTCTCCTCGGCGCTGTGGCCTTTTTCCACGCTGGGCTATCCCGACAAGAGTGAAGACCTCAAATATTTTTATCCGACGGACGTTCTGTCCTGCGGCTACGACATCATCTTTTTCTGGGTGGCAAGAATGATCTTCTCGGGCCTCGAACACATGAAAAAAGTGCCGTTCCGCGACGTTCTGATGCATGGCATCGTGCGCGACGAACAGGGGCGCAAGATGTCCAAATCGCTCGGCAACGGCATCGACCCGCTGCTGGTCATCGACGAATACGGCGCCGACTCGCTGCGCTTTTCGCTCATCAACGGCGTGTCGCCCGGCAACGATACCCGTTACAGCCGTTCCAAAGTCGAGGCGAGCCGCAATTTCATGAACAAGATATGGAACGCTTCGCGTTTCGTCATCATGAACGCGGAGGTCAGAACTATTCCCGATATTCAAGACGTGAAACTTTCCGCCGCCGACAAATGGATCGTTTCGCGGTTGGAATCGTGCGTCAAAGAAGTGACGCTCAACTTGCAGAAATTCGAACTGGGCATTGCCGCCGGCATCTTATACGACTTTATGTGGAGCGATTTCTGCGACTGGTATATCGAACTTTGCAAGAGCGCCCTCTACGGCGACGACGAGGCGAAAAAGAGCGCAACGCTCGGCGTATTGTGTTTCGTTCTGGAAAACGCGCTCAAACTGTTGCATCCCTATATCCCGTATATCACCGAGGAAATTTACCAAAACCTGCCCAACGTTTCGGGCAGTATCATGGTTTCGGAATTTCCCCGTTACAATTCCAAACTCGCTTATAAAAAGGAGGCGAAGGCTTTCGAGCGGGTGATGGAAGTCATCCGCGTCGTGCGGAACATGAAGGCGTCCGTGGGCTGTCCCGCGGCGAAAAAGGTAAAATTGTTCGTTTCGACTTCCAACAAAGCCTACGTTAACGCCAACACGACGAGTATATTGAAACTTGCGGGCGCGAGCGAGATCGTGTTCTGCGACAACGGCGCGTGCATCGGCGAAAAGACGGTTTCGCAGGTGACGGAACTGTGCACCGTGTATATCGCGCTCGGAGATATGGTGGACCTCGAAAAGGAACGCGCCAGATTGCAGGGCGAACTCGAACGCGTCGTCGGCGAGATCGGCCGCGCGGACGGCAAACTGCATAACCGCGGATTTATGGACAAGGCGCCGAAAAATCTCGTGGAGGCGGAGCGCGCGAAACTGGAAAAATTCATCGAGATGAAAGCCAAGATCGAAGCGCAGTTGCGGGAACTGTAAGATGAACGAAAAATTGCGGGCGTTTGCCGAAAAAAACGCCCTTACCCTGCGCAAAAACGGCTGTTACGGACAACTTTTCGGATACCAGACGGGGCTGTATATCAACCGATTCGCCAATCCGCAGTACGTGCTTTGTATTTCCGCGCACACCGCCGCGGCGGCGGAGCAGATCAGATCCTTTCTTAAAAAGAAAAAGGACGATTTGAAACTGACGGGTTTCGACGTTCTGGGCGTCGGCGTCATTTTGTTTCCCGCGCTGTATTTTTCGGTTTACGAACAGATCGAAAAGATATTCAAGACGGTGGCGGATTTCCTGAAATCCAAAAACGTGGCGGGCGGAGATACGTGCCCGTACTGCGGCGCAAAGATGACGGAAAAAACGCTCGTTTCCGACGGCGGTCATTGTTTTTACGTGCACGAAGCGTGTTTTAACGCGAATTTGCAACTCGTAAAGGAAGCGGAAAAAGAAGAAAAAAGTTCTCCCGACCGTTACGGAAGAGGATTTCTCGGCGCGGTTTTGGGCGCGCTGATCGGCGCTCTTGCTTTCGTCGGGCTGTTCGCGTGGGGATATTTCGAGGTGATCGCGCCCGTTATCGGCGTCGTCGCCGCGCATTATCTGTACGGCGCGTTGGGCGGGAAACCTTCGGTAAAGAAAATCGTCACGGTGGGAGTCGTCTGCCTCGTATTTACGCTTGCATCTTTTTTTGCCTGTTATTTCGTGCAGATCGCGCTTTCCAAGCCCGATGCGGGGCTTTTCGCGGAGTTGAAACGGCTGTTTGCCGAAAAGGAAGGCTATGCGTCGCGCTTTATCGTCACGTTGGTATTTTCCTGCGTCGCGGTGGGGGTGGGGCTGGTATACAGCGTTTACGCCACGCTCAAAAGCCTGCGGCGGCCCGCGCAAGATCTCAAAAAAATATCTTAAAGGCAAGGCGCCGTTTCGGAAATTCAGAAACGGCGCTTTACTTAAAATTTTGTACTAACAAAACGCAGCCCCCGACGGGTATCCGTCGGGGGCTGCGTTTTGTTTTATTCCAAGGTGGGTTTTCTTCGTAACAGTAAGTAGCATACGCTGAGCAGCACCGCAGCGGTGACCACCATCACGATGACCAACGTCACGATGACGAGGGGGGACGCTTCGCTCAAGGAGGAGGTTTCTATTTCTCCGAAATACACGACGCCGTCCTGTTCATAGGAAACCAAGCAGTATCCTTCTTTGTCCGTCGCGCCGTCGTAGACTTTCAGACGCTCTTTATTTTCCAGCGTGATACGCGCGCCCTGTTCGCTTTCGAGCGTGACGCTCTTTCCTTTTTTCAGTTGCTGATAGTGGAAATTCTCGTTTTCGAGCGCCGCGATATTCGCGTCGGTCACAAAGGTCGCGGGAATAAATCCGTACGCGTCGCCGACCTGTACGAAATAATACTCGTTGTCGAGCGAGCCGTCCGCAAGGGAAACTTTTCCCAATACCGCCACCGCGCTGCTGCGTTTGAGTCGATCTTTTATCGTAAATTCCTGCATGGCGGGGCGGCTGTACAGATTGACGTCGCTGGACAGATAGCCGGTCTTCTTGATTTCGCTGAAATAATCCGCAACGACTGCGGGCGTTTCCGCGCTTCCCTTTGCGATCAGACAGACGTCATACGTATGAATGGGCGATGTGATCCCCTCTCCTACGGGGATATATTCATAAAACAGAACGACATATCCCGCGTCGGTTTCTCCCAAAACGACGCCCTTGCAATCTTCCTCCAAACGGCGGTAGGAGCGGTAGGGAAGATAAGCCGAATCGCTTTCGAGCGATTTGATATCGAGTGACACCGCAACGGAGCCCGCCTTCACTTCGACGATCAGATCATCTTTTGAGGGCTGCGTTTCGTACAGGGAGTTATACAGCCCGTCCGCCGAAATATTGTTGAGCGTGGAAATTCCGAGATCTGTGCGCACGATAAATCCGTCGGAGAGAATGTATGCGCTGCCGTCGGTCAGACCGAATGCGAAGGAGATCGCTTTTTTATTGCCGCCGCCGTATACGTATTCGGAAAAATTTATCTCGCGCGTATTGGTTTTTCCTTGAGAAAAGATGGTTATTTTGTTTTCGCTGAGACCGTATAAATTGCCCGCGAAGTCGACGAGCAGTTTTTTGCATGAAGAATCCATTTGAGTGATTTTTACGGAAGAACTGGTCCCGCTCGCCAGAAACTGCGCTTCTACATATTTATCGATCTGGCCCGATTTGGAAAGCACAAACAGATTGCCGTAAATATCCGCCGCGACGCTGACGGGATTCTCGATATTCGGTGTGCCTGCTTCGCGAATCGTCGCCGTGCTTTCGTCGACGGCGTAACTGTTGGCCCCGTCGTTTGAAAGAATATAGAAGGTGCCCATCGCGTAGGTAACGGAAATAATTGAATTTTCGATCGTTTCGATGTTGCCCAAGGAATTATTTTCGTAATCGTATAAATAGGCTTTGGAGCCGCTCACAACGAGATATGCGTCTTTTCCTGCACATACGAATTCGGGGGCGGTCGCGGGCGCGGCGTTCTTGTATGATACGCCGTCGTACACGGTGACGCGCTTATTCCCGTTATCCGCGATCACGAGTTTGCCGTCATAGACGGAAAGGTCTGTGGCGGCGTTGAGTCGGTTGTCGGACAAGGAATACTTGCCGATTTCATAATCGGTAAAATCTTTTTTCGTCAGATCGTACTGTATGATCCCGTTTGGCGTCAGCGCGTAGATCAAATCTTTGTAATATTTAACGACGGTAATGTTTTTTGTTTTACAAACGCTTTCACTTTCATTTTTAAGATAGAGAAAACCGCCGGTATTGGAATATACGATATCGTACTTGTTTTCTCCAATGATTGTAAAGTTGCTGATCGTATCTGCCGTGTCGTATGTATGATCTACGGAGTCAGGCGAGCATTTGTAAACGTTTTTATTGGAAGAAAAGTAAATAATTCCGTTGTATAAAGAAAAAGAAGGCTTAATATCGGTATTAAAGGGAATTTCATTTATCTGTTTGTCTTGCCACTGAATGTTCAGTTCTTCTATCGTCGCATAATATACGTTGCTGTTTGAGCCTGTTTGAATGGCGTAGTATATTTCGTTGCCATTGATGAGCATGGCGGACGCTCTGAAAGATTCGATCCTTTCGTGGGACGAGAATGTGCTGCACGAGATATAATTAACGTAATTTCCCGTTTCTAAAAAGAAAAGATAATCGCCCGACGAACAACTGTAAAAATTGAGAGAAGACAGCGTGTTTTGCGTTGCGTACGAATAGGAACGGTACTCTTGCGAGGATTTATCGTACAAATAGATGACCGCGCTGTCAACGCTTTGATTATCCGCGATCGCGATGTATCGCTCGGAGATGGCAAAGTCCGAGGGTTTAGTCAGTTCCAGATACTGCTCGTAGGAGGAGGGCAGAAAGAGCGCGCCGGGATGATCGTCCGATGCCGAAGGCTCCGCAAACGCGAATGCCGCGGAAAGGGAACAGAGCGTCAATATCGTTGTCAGGTATGCAATGAGTTTTTTCATGAGTTTCCCGTAATTTCTTTATTTGTAAATACGGTTTGATTATAGCATACTTTTTTTTCTTTGTCGACAATATTCTCTCTTTTTCGTTTTGCACTCCCGCAAAATTTCCCAAAAACTTTATAAAACAGGCGAACGGGTGCTTGATTTATATGGTAAAATATGGATAAAATACGAACATATGTTTGTTTTTTGTGTCAGTTATCATTTCAAAACAGCGTTTCGTATGCCATAATAGAGGTCGAAGGGAACATTATGCGGGGTAAATCGATGAAAGATTATCAAAAAGCGATGTTGTACGTATATCCGCGCATCGGGAAGATCATTCGGGATATCGACGGAATGGTCGAGGCGCAGGCTTTTTGCTGTTTCGGCACGGAAAGTTGCGAAAAAACCGCCGAACGTATCGCGGGGTATATGTGTGCGAAGAGCAGTTTCGTTATTTTAAAGGGCGCGCTGGAAAATATTTTGTCGCGGCTGACGAAAGACGAGCGGTATATGCTCGAATATAAATATTTCCGGCGCCGCAGCAAACTGGAAGGGGAATTCTGCGGCTATGCGCTCGACTGCAACGAGCGCACCTATTTCCGCCGTCAGGCGCGGCTTTCGGAAAAACTGAACGCCTCGTTTCTGCACGAAGGCATGGACGAGGCGTGGTTTACGGGAAATTTTTCCCACGTGGGATTCATGATGAGCGCGAAAGAGAACTTGCGCGGCCGCGGTTCGATGACGGACAAGCGCAGCGTAAAAGGGCTTGCCTGCACGAACGCCCGCGCAAGAGCGCGGGCGGAATGATCAGTAATTTTCGTTTTCGTCGTAAAAGGGATCGCGCGGCTTTTTCGCCGTCTTTTGCGGGCGGAAGAGAAAATAGACCGCGCCGACGGCGAACACGGCGAGCGTGCAGATGAGCACGATGCGCACGGCATTGCCCTGCGCGGAAATCGTTCCTTGGCCCGTATCGGGTTTATTGACTTCGGTATGTTCGGTATTGACGGGATATTCGGGCTTGGAACAACTCTTGGCAGGCACGTAGCCGAAGGCGCCGTCGCGGTTCACGTAATAATAGACGCTCGTGCCGAAATTGAATTCGCCGTAGTACACGACTTCCGCGGTAAACGTGGAGAGCGGATCGTCGGGAAGAAAGGAGCCGTCCACCGAATATGTAACGGTGATCTTGTATTCCAAAAAGGGCGTGACGGGCGTGTAGTCCACGGGAACGATTTCCGTCTTTTTGCAATAGCCCTTGACCGCCTTGTAGTCGGAACGGTCGGTGAGATAGGAAACGTAATAAAACTGCGCCGTCTCGCCGAGGATCTGCACGAAATAAGTGCGGGGCAGGGTGAACAGTCCGTCCGATTCGTCGGGCGAGCCGTACAGATAGACTCCCTCCGACTCGATGCGCGCGTAACTTTGGGTATCGTCCGCATATGCAGTCCGTGCGGCGGCGAAAGGTATGAGCAGCATCGCCAATAGCAACGGAAAGATGAGTTTTTTCATATCAGATCTCCTTATGTCTTATCGTCCCGTAAAAAGGGGGAACAGTGACTATTGTACCGCGGGCGGCGGGGCAGATATCGGAGAAATATGTAAAAACACGATAGGTTTTGTCATATGCTTGAACGGGAAATTATCGAACGGATACGCGAGATCGAGGCGGAGGAAGCGCGCCGCCGCGCGGGCGACTTTCTTTCAAAATACAATGCAGGGCGCAAAAAACACAAAAAGCAGATGGCTTTTCATAAATGCAGAAAGCGCAACCGCTGGGTGTTCGGCGGCAACCGAAGCGGCAAGACCGAGTGCGGCGCGGTGGAATGCGTCTATATGGCGCGGGGCGTCCATCCCTACCGCAAGAACAAAAAGGACACCTTCGGCTGGGTGGTGTCCCTTTCGCAGCAGGTGCAGAGGGACGTGGCGCAAAAGAAAGTTTTACACTATCTGCGTCCCGACTGGATCGAGTCCGTCACCATGCTTTCGGGGCGCAAAGACAGCGCCGAGTCGGGCGTGATCGACCAGATCCGCGTCAGAAACGTGTTCGGCGGCATTTCGGTGATCGGGTTCAAGAGCTGCGACCAGGGGCGGGAAAAGTTTCAGGGCAGTTCTCTGGATTACGTGTGGTTCGACGAGGAGCCGCCCAAAGATATCTACGACGAATGCCGAATGCGCGTGCTGGATCAATGCGGCGACATTTTCGGCACCATGACGCCGCTCAAAGGCATCACCTTTTTATACGACGAGATTTACCTAAACCGATACGAAAATCCCGAGATCTGGTACGAGTTTATGGAGTGGGGCGACAATCCCTTTTTAAAAAAGAGCGAGATCGCGCTTTTGACGGAGGCGATGGGGGAAAACGAACTTCTGAGCCGCCGTTACGGGAAATTCGCCGTGAACGAGGGGCTCGTCTATCCCGAGTTCGATGAGAATATACACGTGATCGAGCCGTTTTCCGTTCCCTTCGAGTGGCAGGACACGATCTCCATCGATCCCGGGCTCAACAATCCTCTCTCCGCGCACTGGTACTGCGTGGATTTCGACGACAATATATACGTGGTCGCGGAACACTACGAGGCGAAACGGGACATCGATTACCACGCGGCGGCGATCAAGCGGATCAGCGCGGCGCTCGGCTGGCACACGGACGGTAAGGGGCGCGTCGGCGCGCTCATCGATTCGGCGGCGAACCAGCGCACGCTGGCAGGCTCGAAAAGCGTGAGCGAACTGTTCTGGGAACGCGGTATTCAGGTGAACGCCAACGTCAACAAAGACCTGTTTGCGGGCATCGCGCGGGTGAAAAACGCATTGAAAGGGGAAGGTGGAAAGCCGCGGCTGTATATTTTCAGCAACTGCGTCCATCTCATCCGCGAACTGAAAGGATATTTCTGGGGTACGGGCGACGTGCCGAAAAAGAGGGACGACCACGCCCTCGACGAACTGCGCTATTATATCATGAGTAAGCCGCACAACGCACCGCCCGAAAAAACCTTGACGGCGGTGCAGCGGGATAAACTGCGGCTTTCGCGGGGGCGCAAAAGGAGCGTGTGAAATTTGGACGGAGAAAAGATCAAGGGGGCGCTTTTGGAGCGGGCGCTCGGCTACGACGCCGACGAGGTGGTGGAAGAATACGGTTTTTCCGAGGGCGAGGCGGTGCTCGTCAAGCGGAAGGTGACCAGAAAGCGGGTGCCGCCCGATATTCAGGCGGCAAAAATGCTGCTGGACGGCGCGCCGCCGCTCACTTCCCTTTCCGACGAGCAGTTGCAGAAGGAGAAAGAGAGGCTTCTATTATTATTGAAGGAGGAACAGACATGACTGATTTCGACGAGCGGTTCGCCGAAAGGACGGTGCGGGAGGTCAAAGAGGATTTTCTGCGGCGGCAGAGCGAGCGGCGCTTTTTAGAAAAGAGTTGGGAACTGAACATGAACTTTCTGGCGGGAAACCAGTACTGCGCTCTGAACGCCGCGGGGGAGATCGAGGAGGAAGAGCCGCGCTTTTACTGGCAGTACCGCAGGGTGTTCAACCACATCGCGCCCGCCATCGACACGCGCTGCGCAAAACTTTCGCGAGTGCGGCCGTCGCTCACTGTGCGCGCCGCGAGCGACGAGGAGGGGGATCTGCGCACCGCAAAACTATCGACGGCGATCATCCGCTCGGTGAGCCGCGAAAGCGCTCTGGACGACGTGATGATGCGCGCGACCATGTGGAGCGAAACGTGCGGGAGCAGTTTTTACAAGGTGCTCTGGGATGTACGCGGCGGCAACTTTTTGGGATATTCGGAGGGAGAGCCGATTTTCGAAGGTTGCGTGCGCATCGTGGCGGTGCCGCCCTTCGAAATTTATCCCGATTCGCTGTGCGCGGAAAGCGTGGAGGAGTGCGGCAGCATTCTGCACGCCAAGGCGGTGAGCGCGGAGGAGATCGAGGCGCGTTACGGCGTGAAACTCAAAGGGCGGGATATCACCGAATTTTCGCTCGCGCCCTATTCGCAGTACGCGCACTTTGCGGGCGGGCAGACGGCGCGGGCGGAGAGCGTCAAACGCGGGGCGGAACTCGTCATCGAGCGTTACGAAAAGCCGAGCGAAGAATTGCCCGACGGACGCCTCACCATCGTGGCGGGCGATCGGCTCGTGTATGTGGGCGCGCTGCCGTATCGCAACGGCGCGGGCGGGGCGCGTTCCTATCCGTTCATCAGGCAGTGCGCGATCGAACTTTCGGGCTGCTTTTTCGGCGGGAGCATCGTGGACCGCATGATCCCCGTACAGCGCGCGTTCAACGCGGTCAAAAACCGCAAACACGAATTTTTGAACCGACTGACCATGGGCGTTCTGGCGGTGGAGGACGGCTCGCTCGACACCGACGAACTTCTGGAAGAGGGGCTTTCGCCCGGCAAAGTGCTCGTGTACAGGCAGGGGGCGGAGCCGCCCAAAATGCTGGGCGCGGATACGCTGCCCGCCGAATTCGAAAAAGAAGAGGCGAGCCTTTTGAACGAATTTATTCTCGTGAGCGGCGTCAGCGAGATCAGTTCCACGTCGTTAAACCGCACGAACGTGACGAGCGCGACGGGCTTGCAACTGTTGATCGATCAGGACGACACCCGCCTCGCGGTGACGACGGAAAGCATACGCCGCGCGGTCAAGGAGATCGGCAAACATATCCTGCGCCTGACGCGGCAGTTTGCGACGAGCGAGCGCGTCCTGCGCATGACTGGCGAGGGGAAACGGGTGGAACTCTACTATTTCAGCGGCAGCGATATTTCCTCGGACGACGTAATATTCGAGGTGGAAAACGAATCGGCGGTATCACCCGCACAGCGGCGCTCGCTCATTTACGAATTGTACAACATGGGGCTTTTAGCGGACGAAAACGGAAAAGTTTCCGACGAGATGCGCCAGAAGATCCTGGACGCTCTGGGGTTCGGCGGGCTGGAAAACGCGCGCGGACTCACCTCGCTGCATACGAATAAGGCGGCGGAAGAAAACAGGCGGCTTTTAAAAGAGGAAGTCGCCGCGGACAGTTACGACGACGACGGCGCGCACATCGCCGAGCATACGCGCTTTTTGCTTTCCGACGAGTTCAAGTCGAAAGATCAGAAAGCCAAGGAGCGCTTCGAACGGCATCTGCGCGCGCATCGGGATCGATCGAAATAATCGGGAAAGGAGTAATTTATGAAGGAAAACATGCAGGAAAGCGTTTCGGTACAGGGCGCGGAGGCGCAGGAAACAAAAGGTACGGCGGAAACGCCGCTCTTGGGGAAATTCAAGAGCGTCGATGCCCTTCTGGATGCGTACAATTCTCTCGAAGCGGAGTTTACCCGCCGCAGCCAGCGGCTGAGAGAATTGGAGGGGAGATCGGCAAACGGCGAGAGCGGCGCGGGACAGAAACCTGCCGCAGCGATCTTGCCGACCGACGCGGGAGAGTCCGTCCATTCGGCGGACGGAGGCCCGAAAGACGTTGCGGCGGCGGTTCCCGACGAGCTCAGGGAGAAAATCATCGCGCAATATCTTTCCAAGGTCAGAAACGAGGCGCCCAACGTTCTGGCGGGGGGCGGTTCGTACGTGGGCGCTCCCAAAGCGCGCGCGAAAACGCTGGAAGAAGCCGCCAGACAGGCGGCGGAACTCTTTAAAAAATCTGTTCAGGGAGAATAAAATTTATGGTAACAATGACAAGCGCGGACAACGCGTTAAAGAGCGTTTACCTCGGCGCGGTGTCCGAACAACTCGACACCGCCATCAACCCGCTGCTCGCAAAAATACAGAGATCGACGGCGGACGTGTGGGGCAAAGAGGTGCGCCGCCTCGCGCAGTACGGCGTGAACGGCGGCGTGGGTGCGGGCACCGAAGAGGGGGATCTGCCCTCCGCCGCGGGCAACAATTACGAGCAGTTCGTGACCACCCTCAAAAATTTATACGGCACCATCGAGATCAGCGACAAGGCGGTGCGCGCTTCGGAAAACAACGTGGGCGCTTTCGTAAATCTTTTAAACGCCGAAATGGACGGGCTGATCCGCTCTTCCGCGTTCAATTTCGGGCGCATGCTGTTCGGCGACGGCAGCGGCGTCTTGTGCAAGGTAGTGTCCGTTTCGGGCAATACCGTCACCGCGGACGGCGTGAAAAATCTCATCGAAGGCATGGTCGTGGACGTTCTGGCCGCGGGCGGCGCGCCGATTTCGGGCGCGAAAGGGCGGCGCGTGGTCGCGGTAGACCGCGCGGCGAAGACCTTTACCCTTTCGGGCGACGCGCTGACGGGCGTTGCGAAGGATAATCTCGTGTGCGTGCAGGGCTCGTACAATCTCGAACTGACGGGGCTCGGCGCTATTTTCAAGGACACAGGCTCTCTCTACGGGCTGGACAGGGCGACGCACAAGTGGATGATCCCCTATATGCAGTCCTCGGTGGGCACGCTGAGCGAGACCGTCATGCAAAAGGCGATCGATTGGCTGGAAGAACGCGCGGGCAGCCGCGTCGATTTCATCGTATGCAGTTGGGGCGTCAAGCGCGCGCTGCAAAACCTCTTGTCCGAAAACAGACGCTCGACCGACGTGGAAGTGCTCGCGGGCGGGTACAAGGCGATGACGTACAACGGCATTCCCGTGGTCGCCGACCGTTTCTGTCCCGACGGCACCATGTACCTTCTCAATACCTCCGATTTCTGCCTGCATCAGTTATGCGACTGGAAGTGGCTGGAAGGGGACGACGGCAAAGTGCTCAAACAGATCGCGGGCAAGCCGCTCTATACGGCGACTTTGGTCAAGTACGCCGACCTCGTCTGCGCGCGCCCCTGCGGACAGGCGATGCTCACGGGCATCACGGAGGCGTGATCTTTACGGGCGCAGGGAGAAACGATATGAAAGTGAGAGAGATACTTTGCGCCGCCGCAGGCATGCTGGGGCGCGCGGACGCGGCTGCGTTTTTGACGGACGGCGTGGGAGCGGACGTGCGGGCGCTGGAAGGGGAGGTTTCCGCCCTTCTCCGCGCCTACAACCTGACGGAATCGGAAACTGCGCTCGTTTACCGCCCTCTGCGCCTTTCGGAAAAGGTTTCCTCGGCGGACGGAACGATCGCCTATTCCGTATTTTCCGAGCGCCCCGTGAACGTGGAAAAAGTCTGGAAAGAGGGCGAAGAAATAAATTTTACTCTCCTTGCGGACGCGCTGAAAACGGCTGCGGGAGAAGTGGAAGTCCTGTACCGCTACGCGCCCGCCGCAAAGACTGCGGAGGACGACAGCGAATACGGGCAAGGGGAAGCGCGCGCCCTCGCCCTCGGCACTTGCTGCGAATATGCGCTCTCGTCGGGAATGTACGACGAGGCCGTAATGTGGGATAAGCGCTACAAGGACGCGCTCGCCGCCCTATGCCGCACCCGCGGCGGCACGCTGAAAGGGCGGAGGTGGGTATGATATTTTCAAAAAACAGCCTTTTCTCGGAAAAGGGCGCGGCAAAAGTTTACCGCTTTTTTCCTGCCGACGCGGGGCGCACCGTCAATTTTCGCAAGGAAAACAAAACCTTGCAAAAGTGCGCGGGCATTTCCGCGTTCGCGGCTCTTCCCGAAGGCGTGCGCGCCGAAAAACTGTATGCGTCGGGGGAAACGCTCTTCGCGTGGTGCGACGACAAAAAAATTTATGTTTCGGAGGGCGGCGCGTTCCTTGCCTGTGAAAGCGCTTTTGCCGCCGCGCCCGCGTTTTGCGAGGCGTTCGACGGCAGCGCGGCCGCACCGCTCTTTTCCGACGGCGAAAAGACGTACGTCTTTCTGTCGGGCGCGGCGTATGCCGCAAACGTGCCCCCGTTTACGGCGGCGTGTTACGCCTACGAACGGCTGTGGATCTTCGGCGGCGGCAAACTGAAATTCAGCGCGCCCCTTGCCTACGACGATTTTTCGGTGCGCAAAGACGGCGGCGAGATCGAAGCGCCCGACGGGGCGGGCGGCGTGCTCGCGCTCGTTCCCTTCGAAAACAGGATCATGCTTTTCCGCGAAAGGGGCGTACAGATATTGGACGTGCGGGGCGAGCCGACGGATTTTTGCCTGCGGGACGCGGCGTTCTTTTCGGAACATGTCTTAAAAGATACGATCGCCTGCGGCGGGGGAAACGTATGGTTTTGTACGGACGCGGGCGTATACCGCGGCAAAGGCGAAAGTTTTTCGCGCCTGCAAGCGCCCGAAGGGATTTCCGCGCGCGGGTTCCGCGGCGCATATGCCGAGGGCTGTTATCAATTGTCGGCAAGATCCGCCGCGGGCGAAACGTATCTGTTGCGGTATAAAGAAAACACGGAAATTTTCCGCGCGGAAATTTCCGACGTGTGCGGGTACGGAAATACGTGCGTATTTTTGCGGGACGGGCAGGCGTGCGAATGGGCGGCGGACGGCGCGCCGCTCGTATCCGCATGGGAGAGCGGCGCGTGCGATCTGGGCGACGCGCGAAACAAGGTGCTCGAACGCGTGATCGTGCGCGGCAGAGGAAACTTTCTTCTGCGCGTGCAGGGCGGGCGGCGCAGCCGCATTGCGCCCGTGCGGTTCAAAGACGGTCGGGCGGAGATATACGCGGGACTGTACGGCGACGTGTTCCGCCTGACTTTGGAAACGGACGCCGCAGACGCCGAACTTGAAGAGATCGATTGTCTGTTCGCGCTCTCGCGGGGAGGAAAACTATGACGCAGGAAGAACTGGACGCGGCGGTGAAAAAACTGATCGCGGAGGCAAACGATCTGAGCGCCGAGCAAAACCGCAAGTACGCGGCGGCGTACGCAAAGGCGGAGGGCGCCGCGCTCAAAAACCGCATTGCGCGCTCGACGGTATTCGGGTTTGTGAAGGCGGATTTGAAAGAGGCGTGCGACCGCGCGCTCAAAAAGATCCAGGACGATCTGGACGAGAGCCTCGCCGCCCTGTATCTTGAAAACGAGCAGGGCGGAGGGGGCAGCGGCAGTACCGACGCGCCCTACGAAGTGGATTACTCCCTGCCCATGCGAGAGCGCTACGTCACCGTCAAAAATTACTATCTCGCCTACGACGACAAGGCGCAGGCGGTGGAAGACTGTATGAAAGACGAGGTCGCGAAGGAATATCTCGGCGTCTATTACGATTATCTTTTACAACTTTTGAAAATGTCACTTTAAAAAAAGATTTATTTTCCATAAAAAAACGTTTGACAAACGGGCGCGGCGGTGATAGGATAGTATTATAAAAAAACCGATGAGGCAGAAGAGTAGGTTTCGTCGTCAGCGCAAAGAGAGTTTTTGGTTGGTGGAAAAAAACGGCTGCACGAAAGTTGAATGGACTGCCGAGGGCGTCTTCGAGCGCGCGGAATCTCGCGCGGGTAGCGGGCGACGTGGCTTTCACGTTACAGAAAGAGGATATTCAGGGCGTCGCGCCCGCGTATTCATAACGAGGCGGTTCTTTTACGGACTGCGAAATTGGGTGGCAACACGGTGTATTCGTCCCAAACGGATATACCGTGTTTTTTTATTTGCAAAATTTTTTTATCAGAGGTATTCCTATGAAAAAACTGTTGACTTTTCTGCTGGCCGCGCTTACGGCCGTTTCCTGCGCGTTTGCGCTCACAGCGTGCGACAGCCGCACGCAGATCGCCGTCTTGCAGTACGCGGAACACGGCTCTTTGGACAATTGTTATCAAGGGCTCAAAGAGGGGCTTGCGGAAAAAGGGTACGGCGCGGACAAAGTGTCTTTCAATTTCAAAAACGCGAAGGGCATCGATGCGGACAATACCACTTACGCAAATTCTCTGATCAACGGCAATCCCGCCGTGGCGGTGGGCATCGCCACGCCCTCGGCGTACGCGCTCGCGAACGCTTCCAAAGGCGACGTGCCCGTGGTCTTTACCGCCGTTTCCGACCCGTACGCGGAGAGCATGGATTTCCGCAAATTCAAAAACCTGACCGGATCTTCCGACAAACTGCCCGTGGAAAATCAGATAGATTTGATACGCTCTTTTTATCCCGCCGACAAGATTGTAAAGATCGGCATCGTCTATTCTCTGTCCGAGGCGAATTCCGTTTCGCAGATCGCGGAATTCGAGGCGTTCGAAGCGGAGAAGAACATCGAGATCGTAACGCAGGGCATCAACGCCGCCACGGACATCCCGAGCGCGGTGGATACGCTCATCGGCAAAAAAGTAGACTGTCTCAACAATCTCACGGACAATAAAGTGGTGCAGAACCTCAACACCGTGCTCGAGAGGGCGAACGGCGCGAAGATCCCCGTGTTCGGCAGCGAGATCGAGCAGGTGGAAAAAGGGTGCCTTGCCAGTTGTTCCCTCGATTACGTGGAACTGGGCCGCCGCACGGGCTACATGATCGCGGACATTTTAAACGGCAAAAAGGCGGACGAGATCGAATATCTGTTCATCGAGGACGGCTACACCGTCGATTACAATTCCGAAGTGCTGAAAACGCTCGGCATGACGCTCGCCGACGCGTACAAGGACGCGAACGACGTAAAGGCATAAAACCATGGATTTTCTCAATCAGGCGAGCACGGTACTGCAAATGGGGTTTATATACGCCATCGTGGCGCTGGGCGTATATATCACCTATAAAATACTCGATTTTCCCGATCTGTCGGTGGACGGCACCTTCCCGCTCGGCGGGGTGGTGTTTGCCGTCCTCGTCACGAACGGCTGTCCCTGGTTTCTGGCAATGCCCGTTTCCTTCTTTTCGGGCTGTGCGGCGGGATTTGTGACGGGCATTCTGCACGTCAAACTGAAAATCAACAATCTTCTTTCCGGTATCATTACCATGACCGCGCTGCTGTCCGTCAACTATCTCATCGCGGGCGGGCCGTCGGTGTCCTTTTCGCAGACGGAAACGCTGCTCAGCGGCGGGTTTTTAAGTTCGATTCCGCGCACGGCGAGAAATTACGTACAGGCGGGATTTATTCTGCTGTTCGTCGTGCTGTGCAAAGTTTTGCTCGATCTGTTTTTAAAGACAAAATCGGGCTTCCTGCTGCGCGCCACGGGGGATAATCCGCAGTTGGTCACGCAGATGGGAAAAAATACCGACAACTATAAAATGCTGGGGCTGATGCTCGCCAACGGGCTGGTGGCGCTTGCGGGCAGCATCTATTGTCAATACGGTTCGGTATATAATTCCGACATGGGCACGGGCACGGTGGTCATCGCCCTGGCGTGCGTCATCATCGGCTGCGTGGTCGCAAAGCATATCCGCTTTTTGTCGGATACGGCGGGCGTCGCCGTCGGCTCGGTGCTCTATTACGCGGTGCTCACCGCGGCGCTGTTCCTGTGCGGCAGCGAATATACAAAACTCATCGTGGCGATCCTCTTCGTGCTCGTGCTGCTCTTCGACAGCGGGCTGGCGGGGCGCACTTTGAAAAAAATCTTTCGCAAAAGGAGGAAGGGCGATGCTGGAACTGCAATCGATCCGTAAAACATTCAACCGCGGCACGCCCGACGAATCGGTGCTCTTCGACGATTTTTCCTTTGCCGTGACACGGGGCGAATTCGTCTCGATCGTCGGCTCGAACGGCTCGGGAAAGACCACGCTTCTCAATCTGATCGGCGGCTCGGTTTCCGCGGACGGCGGCAAGATCCTGCTGGGCGGGGAGGATATCACCGCGCAGAAAGAATTCGTGCGCGCGCGGCGCATCGGGCGTGTGTTTCAGGATCCCTCGCGCGGCACGGCCAATTCGATGACGGTCGCGGAGAATATGGCGCTCGCCGAAAATAAAGGGAAGCCCTATGCTCTGACGGCGGGGCTCAACAAGAAACGGGTGGAAGGGTACCGCGATATGCTCGCGCCCCTGCGCCTGGGGCTGGAAGAGCGCATGAACGTGCCCGTCGGCGCGCTATCGGGCGGGCAAAGACAGGTGCTGACGCTCGTCATCGCCACGATGACGCCCATCGATCTGTTGCTGTTGGACGAGCACACGGCGGCGCTCGATCCGAAAACGAGCGAGATCACCATGCTTCTCACAGACAAGATCATATCCGAAAAGAAACTGACCGCGCTGATGGTCACGCACAATCTGCGCTTTGCTGAGCAGTACGGCACAAGGCTGTGTATGTTCGACAAAGGGCGCGTGGTGCTCGATAAAGCGGGCGAAGACAAGAAAAACACGAGCGTGGACGATCTTTTAAAGGTGTTCAACGAGATTTCCATCGAATGCGGAAACTGATACGGGAGGGGATTTTCGCCCCTCCTTTTCGCTTTCAGTCAAAAAAAGGCAAAATAAGGGCTTTACAGAACGCCGTTTTTATTATATAATAGAGCGGTAGCAGTATTTGAGTTTTACAAAAGGAGGATGAGATATGCGTTATCTGGGAATGACTTTCAAATATATCTTTAAAAATTTCATCTTCATTTTCTTCTTCGCGCTCATCCCTTCGTTCTTTTTCGCCATGTCCACGGATATCCATAATATCGGCGCGGTGGCGGATAATATCGTTACGGGAGAATTCGATCTCAGTTTCGTACAACTTTTCAACTTTTTTTCGCTGTTCTCGTTGAAGCGCTGGCCTTTCGCGCTCGCGGCGTTCGTGCTCACCCTCCTGTTCATGGCGATGCTGCTGTCCATGATGGAAAAGCATATGCGCGTCGGTTCGCGTTCCTTCCGCGATCTGTTCAAAAGAATAGATTACAACCTCGGCAGCACGTTCTTCATTCTCTTGCTGGCGCTGATCGCCTACGAATTCTGGGCGCTCGTCACGGCGGGGCTGTGCTCGCTCGTCGTTCTGATCGTGACCAACGGGCTTGCGCGCTGCATTCTCGGCATCGCGCTCGCGTGCGGCATGATGGTGCTTCTATGCTACCTCGTTTCTCTGTTCCTGCTTTGGCTGCCCTGCCGCCAGATCACGGGATACAGTTTCATGGATTCGCTCTCCTATTCTTCGCAGATCTCGACGGGTAAGAGAGGAAACATATTCCTTGCGGTATTGATTCCTTATCTTTCCTGCTCTCTCTTGCAGGGGATCGTGGTCACCGTTTCCGCTTTCGCGGATATGCGGCCCGTCGTGTTCCTGTGCATAGAGATCATCTACATATTCGTATTCTTATATTATAATGTATTGATGTACGTCCTGTTCTTCGATGCCAACGGCGAGGAACGCTTGGATCTCAAAAAGAAATATTAAACGTTGCGGGAGGCGCCGTCGTGATTTTCAGAAACGCGTTCAATCTGTTTATCGATAATTTCAAACTCAATTATAAATATTTGTTGTATAAGATCATCGTCGTGCTCTTGACGGTCGGTTTGTCCGCGGCGCTCATCGTTCCGAATATCTCTTTCATCTTTTCGAGCGCGGAACTATCCACGCTCGTCGGGCTTTTCAAAGATTTTTTCGACGCGATCGCCAAAGGCGACACGGAGTTTTTGGCGGGATTTTCCGAACGACTCACTGCGGCTGTCGCCGACATGGGCACGCTCTTGCAGTCGAAAACTTCGAATATCGTCTTTACCGCCGTATCCGCCGTGGTGATCCTGCTCGTTTCCAAATTTTTGGGCGGCATGGGTAATTTTACGTTGGGAAGCCTTTTGGACGACCGGCTTTCCAGTTACGCGAACACTTCGTTCAGCGGCGCATTTATCAAGAATCTGGGGAAAAGCAGCCTCTGGCAACTCTTTTACGTGCCCGTCACCTTTGTTTACGACGTGCTCGTCATTCTTCTTTGCTACGCGTTTTTCCTCCTCATGCTCGCCGTCTTTCAGGTGGGCGTCATCGCCACGCTCGCGGCGCTGATGCTCTCCGTCACGCTCTTTGTCGGTTCGCAGGCGATCAAACTCACGTTCGCAAACAGCATGGTTCCCGCCATCGTCACCGATCGGCAAAAGATGGGCAAAGCCATCAAAAAGGGATTCCGCGCTTCGCTCGACGGATTCGGAAAAATGTTTTCCACTTATCTCGTGACGTGCTATCTCATCATGGGGCTCAACATCCTTGCGGCGCTCGTCACGTTCGGCAGCGCGCTCCTTATAACGATTCCCTCGTCCTATCTTTTGTTGGTGTGTATTCAATTCGTCAGTTATTACACGTCCGAAAAGAAAAAATATTTCGTGGCGGCGGATAAGATCGTCGTACCCGAGGAAACGCGCAAAGACGAGAATTTTTACGACAATATCAGCATAAACTGAATCAAATATATCGGAGGTTAAAGAAGGGTTTTATGGATTATAAGGAAAAGTACGAGAGTTGGTTGAAGGATCCCGCTCTCAGCGAAGAGGGGAAAGCGGAACTTTCGTCGATCGCGGGCGACGAAAAGGCGATAGAATACCGGTTCGGAGCACAACTCGAGTTCGGCACGGCGGGCATGCGCGGCATCATCGGCTACGGCACGAACATGATGAACGTATACACCGTGCGCCGCGCAACGCAGGGACTTGCGGAATACGTCAGATCGCTGGGCGAGGCGGCTTGCCGCCGCGGCGTGGCGATTTCTTTCGATACCCGCAGAAAGTCGGACGAGTTCGCCAAAGCCGCGGCGGGCGTTCTCGCAGCCAACGGCGTACGCGTCTGGCTGTATAACGACGTGCATCCCGTTCCCATGCTTTCCTATGCCGTCCGTAAACTGGGCGCGGTCGCGGGCATCATGATCACCGCCAGCCACAATCCCAAAGAATATAACGGCTATAAAGTGTACGGCGAGGACGGCGCGCAGATGTCTCCCGAGGCGACTGCCGACGTCGTGAAGTTTATTTCCGCGATCGGCGATTATTTCGCGGTGAAAGAGGAGAGAAACGCCCTTATCCGCCGCGTGCCCGCCTCCGTCGATAAGAGTTATTATAAAAATCTGACCAAACTGTCGCTTTCCCGCCGCGCGGTGCGCAAAGTCGGCAAAGATCTCAAACTCGTTTATACCCCCGTGCACGGCAGCGGCTACGTTCCCGTCACCACCATTTTGAAAAAGTTGAAAATCAACGTTTCCGTCGTGGAGGAGCAGGTCGCCAAAGATCCCGATTTTTCCACCGTCGAAGTGCCCAATCCCGAGTTCAAGGAAACGCTGTCCAAGGGCATCGCGCTTGCGGATAAGATACATGCGGACGCCGTGTTCGGCACCGATCCCGATTCCGATCGGTTGGGCGTCGCCGTCAAAAACGAAAAGGGCGAATTCGTCGCGCTTTCGGGAAATCAGGTGGGCATTTTGTTGCTCGATTATATCCTGACGCGGCTCAAAGAGGAGGGCAAACTTCCCGAAAACGGCGCGGTCGTCAAAAGTTTCGTCACGACCGGCATGGCAAAGGCCATCTGCGACGATTTCGGCGTGGAACTTTTGGACGTTCCCGTCGGGTTCAAGTTTATCGGCGAAAAAATCAAGGAATTCGAAGCGGACGGTTCGCATACCTTTTTGTTCGGGTTCGAAGAAAGTTGCGGATATCTGCGCGGCACCGACGGCAGCCGCGATAAGGACGCGGTGGTCGCCTCCATGCTGTTTGCCGAACTTTGCTGCTATTACACCTATAAACAGCAGACCGTGTACCAGCATCTGATGGATATTTACGCAAAATACCAGTATGTGCTCGACCGCAACGTGAGTATCAAATTCGACGGGCTCAACGCCATGAAAGAAATGAACGCGGTCGTCGATTCGCTCAAAAGCAAGAGCGTTGAAAAGTTCGATATCTACAACGTCGTTGCGGTGCGCGATTATTCCTCCGCCGTGCGTAGGCTTGCGGACGGCACGGAAGAAAAAATGGATATCCCGACCTCCAACGCGGTCTATTACGAGTTGGAAAACGGCAGTTTTATCTGCGTGCGGCCCAGCGGCACCGAACCCAAACTGAAAATTTATTATTCGGTCAAAGCGAAAGACGAGGAGTCGGCGGAAAAGGCTTTAGAAAGGATGCGCGGCGCCTTCGAAAAAATGCTCAAATAAATACAAAAATATTTAAAAAAATCTAAAAAAATTACTTGACTTATTTTTTGAATAATGGTATTATATCTAAGCTGTCGATTGAGGCAGCTTAAGTTTTCTCTCTGTCGAGAGTTTTAAGTAGATTGACAACTGCATAGCAATAGAAAAGAAATAGTACAGAAGGCAAAGAAAAATAAAAAAAGAGCTAATTGGTTAATACGAAAGTATGCGAAATTAAGCACCGGAAGGAGCCTAAGAAAGCGAAAAAATCAAATAGCCGAGTAAAAATTAGAATTTTTTGTATAGCTAAAGGAAAGTAGACGAAAAAGATCAAGCTACAAAGAGCATACGGAGGATGCCTTGGTACATGGCGCCGAAGAAGGACGTGACAAGCTGCGAAAAGCTGCGGGGAGCTGCAAATGAGCCGAGATCCGCAGATGTCCGAATGAGGAAACTCAGCGCGGGTAATGCCGCGTTATCATACACTGAATCCATAGGTGTATGAGGGGAACCCGGGGAACTGAAACATCTTAGTACCCGGAGGAAAAGAAAGTAAAAACGATTCCGAAAGTAGTGGCGAGCGAAATCGGAGAAGCCCAAACCGCATATAGCAATATGTGCGGGGTATGGACCCCGAAAAGCACGGAGAACGATAGCCGAATAGTGTTGGAAAGCACATCGAAACAGGGTAACAGGCCCGTAGGCGAAATTGTTCAAAGGCCGGGGGTATCCGGAGTACGTCGGGACACGAGAAATCTTGACGGAAGACAGGAGGACCATCTCCTAAGGCTAAATACGACCATGTGACCGATAGCGAATAGTACCGTGAGGGAAAGGTGAAAAGCACCCCGGGAGGGGAGTGAAAGAGAACCTGAAACCGTATGCTTACAAGCAGACAGAGCACCACACGCGTGTGATGTCGTACTTTTTGTAGAACGGGCCGGCGAGTTACGTTGTGTTGCGAGGTTAAGCGATAAAGTCGCGGAGCCGAAGCGAAAGCGAGTCTGAAAAGGGCGGAAAGTAGCATGACGTAGACCCGAAACCTGATGACCTATCCATGAACAGGTTGAAGCAGCGGTAAAACGCTGTGGAGGACCGAACCCACGCCTGTTGAAATAGTCGGGGATGATTTGTGGATAGCGGAGAAATTCCAAACGAATCAGGATATAGCTGGTTCTCCTCGAAATAGCTTTAGGGCTAGCCTCATGAAAGATTACCGAAGGTAGAGCACTAAATGGCCTAGGGGGCTTCACAGCTTACCGAAGCTTATTAAACTCCGAATGACGGAAAATTGATTCATGGGAGTCAGACAGTGACAGATAAGTGCCATTGTCAAAAGGGAAACAGCCCAGATCCACAGCTAAGGTCCCAAAGTACAGGTTAAGTGGTAAAGGATGTGTCATTGCAGAAACAACCAGGATGTTGGCTTAGAAGCAGCCACACATTAAAAGAGTGCGTAATAGCTCACTGGTCGAGTGATGATGCGCCGAAGATTACCGGGGCTCAAACCTGACACCGAAGCTTGGGGATAGAAGTAATTCTATCGGTAGAGGAGCAATGCATACTGGCAGAAGCTGTAGCGGAAGCGGCAGTGGACGGTATGGAAGAGAGAATGCCGGCATAAGTAGCGAGAGCGGAGCGAGAAACTCCGCCGTCGAAAGTCTGAGGTTTCCTGGGGAAGGTTCGTCCGCCCAGGGTAAGTCGGGACCTAAGTCGAGGCCGAAAGGCGTAGATGATGGACAACGGGTTGAGATTCCCGTACCACCGACAGACATCTAAATGAAGCAGTGACACAGAAGGATAGTTCGAGCGCACGGATGGAAAAGTGCGTCCAAGGCGAAGCGTTGGCAGTTAGTGAAGTACGGCTGTCGCAAAACGTAGCGCTGACGGGGAGCGGATTAGAGAAGCGAAGCGAATGAATCCACGCTGGCGAGAAAAGCTGCTAAATACGTCTGAAGGTGCCCGTACCGCAAACCGACACAGGTAGACGAGAAGAAAATTCTAAGACGAACGGGAGAACCATTGTTAAGGAACTCGGCAAAATGACCCCGTAACTTCGGGAGAAGGGGAGCCACGGCAACGTGGCCGCAGTGAAGAGGCCCAAGCGACTGTTTATCAAAAACACAGGTTTCTGCGAAAGCGTAAGCTGACGTATAGGAGCTGACGCCTGCCCAGTGCCGGAAGGTCAAGGGGAAGTGTTAGGAGCAATCCGAAGCACCGAACTTAAGCCCCGGTGAACGGCGGCCGTAACTATAACGGTCCTAAGGTAGCGAAATTCCTTGTCGGGT
>ERZ1108166.18-NODE-18-length-206114-cov-12.888149_pt1 | contig 206114 bp, 162 predicted proteins | sample MGYA00403702_ERZ1108166 | MGnify/ENA primary metagenome ERZ1108166 (study PRJEB35170, sample SAMEA104062401) | human gut metagenome | biome: human gut; feature: human-associated habitat; material: faeces | place: Denmark | collected 2012-05-01 ...
TTCGGGTAATTCCGGAATCGGATGCGACGGGACATTTTCTTCGGTTTTCGTTGGTATGAATCCGCGTCCCGCAAAGGCATAAAAAAAGCAAGGGACGCGATAACATTCCATCTCGAAGGTATTAGGAAACCCAATCAGAAAATGCACCGCGCCCTTGCAGGTTCCGTCCACAAAGGACGGAACAAAACAAGGGCTGGCAACATTTATACCTCTGATTGAAAAGTTCCTAATTTTTCGAGATCGGTATAAAGAGTTGCTGCTCTCTATATGTTATGTCCGTCGGCTATGCCGAATTATATAATTGCAAAGTTAGCATAATTTCTGCATACATTAAAGTTTGGTCTACAAATATAAACAAAAAAACGGATTTCCCCTTTATGGGGTAATGAAAAAGATTGAAATGGTGATTTTTTTGTAAAAAATTCAGCGAACTGAAACCGACAAATCCCATATTAGTAAATTTGGTCGCTCAACGAATGCGTGAAATTCGGGAACAGCATGACCATACACAAGAGTATTTATCCAATAATACTCACTTAAAGATATGGGATTATGAAAGTGAACAAAAATTCCCCTCATTAGGATCGATTTCTAAATTCTGCGAATTTTACGATATTTCTTTGGAAGATTTTTTTGCGGGAATGACCTATCCAAAAGGACAAAAGAAATAATGTGATTGCAAAAATAATAATAACCGGGCATCGGAGCAGTTTATAACTCTGATGCCCGGCTTGTTTTATCCGCCGTTTTGCTTGTTATGGCAAACATTCCGCCCGTCTTCCGTATTTTCCGGGAAAAGAAAAAATGGTTGATAATCGACTGATTACCAACCATTTACGAGAGCGGAAAACGGGACTCGGACCCGCGACCTCAACCTTGGCAAGGTTGCGCTCTACCAACTGAGCTATTTCCGCATGGCGTGTTTCGCAATTGCGAGTGCAAAGGTAAACAAAAAATCCGAAACTCCAAATTTTTTCTGCGGGTTCTGCGGATTTTTTATTGCGAAACCGGCCTGAATGCCCTTATCTGAACACCCGGATGCGTTCGTCCAGCGGTTTGAACGTCTTTTCGCCCGGCTCGCCCGCCGGAGTGCCGAACGGCATCTGCGCTATCAGCCTCCACTCTTCGGGCAGACTCCAGCGTTTGCGCACCTCGTTGTCGATCAGCGGGTTGTAATGTTGCAGCGACGCGCCGAACCCGGCGTCTTCGAGCATCGTCCATATCGCCAGCTGGTGCATGGCCGAGGTCTGTTCGGACCAGACGGGGAAATTGCCGGCGTAACCCGGAAATTTCTGCTGCAGGTCGCGGACGACGTTCGTATCCTCGAAGAAGAGCACCGTGCCGTATCCCGCCGCGAAACTGCGCTCGATCTTCTCCTCGGTGCGTGCGAACGCATCTTCGGGAACGATCGCCCGCAGCGTGCGCTTCACGATTTTCCACAACTCCTCGTGGTGTTCGTGCAGCAGCAGCACGGCGCGCGTGGACTGCGAATTGAAGGCCGACGGTACGTGCTTGATCGCGAAGCGTACGATTTCCTCTATTTGTGCGTCTTCGACGGGCGATTCGGGGGCCAGCGCGTAATAACTGCGGCGGTGGCGGAGCGCCTCTTTGAATGTTCTTTCCATAGTCGTGAGTTTTACTTTCCGTATAATACAAATATAGCACAACTTTGGATATTTTATGCGGCTTTCACGATCTTTACGGAAAATAGGATGCGCCTCAGGCAAAAAAATGCAAACGAGTTTTTCTTTTTGCCGTTCGGCTTTCACTATCTTTGTCCCCATGAAAAGCGCAATCGAACTCTTTTCGGCCTTGGGCCGAAGGCTGGCCGACTTCGGCGGCGACGCCCCTACGCAGGAGGTCGCGGAGCGTGCCTGCCGGGCCAACGGCTGGTTCACGCCTGCGGATGTCTGCCGCGCCGTGGCCGCAATCGCCGACGACATGCTTCGCCGCGACCGGCTCGAAACATGGCTCGCCCCCTACCCCGTTCCGGTCGCCGTGCCGCGCCGCGTGCTGGTCGTCATGGCCGGGAATATTCCGCTGGTCGGCTTCTTCGACTTGTTGTGCGTCTTGGCCGCCGGCCATCGCTGTCTGGTGAAGCCTTCGGCCAAGGACCGGGTGCTGACGGAATACGTCGTCGGGATGCTGCGGGAGCTTGATCCCGAAGTTCCGGTCGGGTTTTACGACGGCTCGTCGCCGGTCGATGCGGTGATCGCCACGGGCAGCGACAACGCCAACCGCTATTTCCGGACGCAGTACGCCGGAATCCCCGCCCTGCTGCGCGGCAGCCGCCAGTCGGTCGCCGTGCTGTCGGGGCGCGAGACCGAAGCGCAGTTGGAGGGCCTTGCCGACGATATCTGGGCCTATTCGGGGCTTGGGTGCCGCAGCGTGTCGCTGCTTTTCGTTCCGGAGGGGTACGACCTGCGGCTGCGGATGCCTGCGGTGAACGAAAAATACCGGAACAATTACCGCCAGCAAAAAGCCCTGCTGACGATGACGGGCCGTCCTTTCCGGGATCTGGGAAGCGCCGTCGCCGTCGAAGAGCGGGCTTTCCCCGCCGCGCTGAGCCGCATCGCCTGCTCGCGCTACAAAACGCTCGGCGAAGTCGAAGCGTGGCTCGCGCAGCACGACGCCGAACTGCAATGCGTCGTTTCGGAGTGCGTTTCCCACGGCCGCCGCACGGGATTCGGCCGCGCCCAGTCCCCGGCGCTGACCGATTATCCCGACGACCGGGATGTAATTGCGTTTCTCGCGGCGCTGAATTGACAAAAAGTATTATATTTGTATAGAGATATATTCTAAACACCTACAGCTATGTCGATGGTTTTCCGATTCCGGATGTTGAGCGATGAAAACGACAACTTCGTGCGCGATTACGAAGTGTTGTACGACACGACGTTGCTCGAATTTCATGATTTCATTCTGCGTTCGCTCGAATACGAGGAGTGCATGGCGTCCTTCTTCACGGCCGACGACCGTTGGGAGAAACTGCGCGAATTCACGCGGATGGATATGGACGACGGTGCGGAAGACGCCCCGCTGGCGATGGAAAAGGTGACGCTGGGGCAGATCATCCACAACAACCGCGACCGGCTCATCTATCTGTTCGACATCTTCGGCGACCGGGCCTATTTCCTCGAACTGACGGGCAGCTTCGAATCGAAGCCCGGCATCTCCTACCCGCGCGAGATCTATGCGCAGGCCGAAGCCCCCGACCAGTACGATCCGTCCAAGAATGTCGTTTCGGGCGAAGGCTCGATCTTCGACGACGTGATGAGCGAATTCAGCGATTTCGAAGGGGACGACAATTACGACGATGAGTGACAAACGGCTTATCGTCGTCGTGGGACCGACGGGATCGGGCAAGACGGACCTGAGCATCCGCCTTGCGCTCAACTACGACGCTCCGATTCTCTCGACCGATTCGCGGCAGGTCTACCGTGGGCTGCCCATCGGCACGGCCCAGCCTGCGCCCGAACAGTTGCAGGCAGTTGAGCATCATTTTATTGCATCCCATGACATAAACGACAACTTGAACTGCGGCGAATATGAGACGCAGGCGTTGGCGCGTCTCGGCGAACTGTTCGCCGCACACGATTACGTCGTGGCCGTCGGCGGCTCCGGACTCTATGTCCGCGCCTTGTGCGAAGGCATGGACGACCTTCCGCAGGCCGACGAAACCTTGCGGCGGAATCTCGCCGCGCGGCTGGCGTCCGAAGGCGTGGAGAGGCTCGCCGAAGAGCTTCGGACGCTCGATCCGGCCTATTACGCCGAAGTGGACCGCAGCAATCCCGCGCGTGTCGTCCGGGCTTTGGAGGTTTGCCTGCTGACCGGACTGCCCTATTCGCAGCTGCGGACCGGCATGCGCCGCGCGCGCTGGTTCGACATCGTGAAGGTCGGCGTCGATATGCCCCGCGGGGAGTTGTACGACCGGATCAACCGCCGTGTTGACCGGATGCTTGCCGACGGACTCGAAGCCGAAGCGCGCGCCGTGTACCCCTACCGCAGTCTCAATGCCCTGCAAACCGTCGGCTACCGTGAGTTTTTCGACTATTTCGACGGGCGTATTTCGTACGACGAAGCCGTCGAACTCATCAAGCGCAATTCGCGCCGCTATGCCAAGCGTCAGCTGACGTGGTTTCGCCGCGACGGTGAGATCCGCTGGTTCCGGCCCGACGAAACCGACGCGATTATAAGTTACATAGATTTTGGTAAATCGTAAAAAAATCGTACTTTTGCCGACGTCTTTCGCCGAAAGACAGTGGCTCGGATGGTGGAATAGGTAGACACGCCGGACTTAAAATCCTGTGACCAGCAATGGTCGTGCGGGTTCGATTCCCGCTCCGAGTACGTAAATCTCCGGTCAATCGACTGATTGACCGGAGATTTTTTTTCTGCTGCGAAGATGGCTGCATTTCCGGGGCGGACCTTCTTACGGTTCATATTTCCTTTCGGTCCTGTATGCCGGTCCCAGCATACGAAAATCCCCGCATATGCTGCGGGGATTTTTCCGTAATTTCGTCGTTTGATCCGGCCGGATTATCGATAAATCTCGTTCAGCAGACGTGCCAGCCGGTAGCCGCCGCGCAGGAACTGCAGCTCGATTACGGGCGTGTACTTGTATACGTAGTCGTAGGAGATCTTCGTGCCTTCGGGCGAATCCTCGTAGATGCCGACGCATATCGCGTGCGTCTCCTTGAGCCAGTCGTAAGGTTCGCCGGCCTGAATCAGCATCGCTTCGTCGTCCGTCAGCCGGTCGATCTGCTCCTGCCATTCGGTATAGCTCCATTTGCGGGCGGCTTCGGGAATGGCCGTGTCCCATGCCGAATGAAGGTTCGTTTTCTTGCCGAACATCAATACCGGACGCAGGTTGCCGCCGATATCCGAAAGCCGTCCCGCGTGCATCGGGCAGTGCATGTCCCCTACGAGGTGAATCAGCATCTTGAGTTTGAGCGTCTCCTCTTCGGGAGACAGTCCGCCGGCCTTCAGCTCTGCGACGAGCGTCGTAACGGCTTTCAGCACGTCGCCGTCCGGGTTCTCCGGCATCGTGTCGATCGTCTTGCCTTCGTCCACGTTCCGGTAGTGCCATGTTTTCGTGTATGCGTATTCCGGTGTGTGGCTGGCGATGTCGAGCCAGTTGGCATAATATACCGGCGAATGTCCGTTCAGCGCCTTGTCGATTTTTTCCGCCGCTTCGGGCGTCAGATGACATTCGGCGATGTAGGCCGTGACGTCGTGTCCCTTCTGTCCCCATGCGAATGCGCCGTGGGCGAAAAGGACGCAGGAAAAGAGAATAAGCAGCTTTTTCATTTATGTTCGGGATTTGTGTTGCGGGCGGATCGGTTGTCAGTGGTTCATCGTGGCGAGGAACTCCTCGTTGGTGTCCGTGAGACTCATCTGTTTCTGGAGGAATTCCATCGCTTCGACGGGATTCATGTCCGAGAGGTATTTGCGCAGCACCCACGTGCGGTTCATCACGTCGCGCGGCAGCAGCAGGTCTTCGCGGCGCGTACCCGATGCGATGACGTCCACGGCCGGATATACGCGCTTGTTGGCGAGTTTGCGGTCGAGCTGAAGCTCCATGTTGCCCGTACCCTTGAACTCCTCGAAGATCACTTCGTCCATTTTCGATCCGGTGTCGATCAGGGCCGTGGCGATGATCGTCAGCGAACCTTTCTCCTCCGTGTTGCGGGCCGCGCCGAAGAAACGCTTGGGTTTGTGGAGCGCGTTGGCGTCCACGCCGCCCGAAAGCACCTTGCCCGACGCCGGCTGCACCGAGTTGTAGGCGCGCGCCAGACGGGTTATCGAGTCGAGGAAGATCACCACGTCGTGACCGCACTCGACCATGCGTTTGGCCTTGTCCAGCACCATTTCGGCCACCTTCACGTGGCGCGAAGCCTGTTCGTCGAAGGTCGATGCCACGACTTCGGCCTTGACGTTGCGCGCCATTTCCGTAACCTCTTCGGGGCGTTCGTCGATCAGCAGTACGATCATGTATACTTCGGGATGGTTGTCGGCGATGGCGTTGGCGATGGCCTGCAGCAACACGGTCTTACCGGTCTTGGGCTGCGCCACGATCAGGGCGCGCTGGCCTTTGCCGATGGGCGAAAAGAGGTCCACGACGCGGGTGGAGAGGTTGTTGTGGCCGTTTCCCGTCAGACAGAACTTCTCGCTTGGGAAGAGCGGCGTCATGAATTCGAACTGCACGCGGTCGCGGATGTATTCGGGCGCCAGCCCGTTGATTTCGTTCACGCGGACCAGCGGGAAATACTTCTCGCCCTCCTTCGGCGGACGGATCGCTCCGTTCACGGTGTCGCCGGGCTTGAGTCCGAAAAGTTTGATCTGCGACGGCGAAACGTAGATGTCGTCGGGCGAGTTCAGGTAGTTGTAGTCCGCCGAACGCAGGAATCCGTAACCGTCGGGCATGATCTCCAGCACGCCCTCGCCTTCGATCTCTCCGGCGAAGTCGTCCTTGGTAATCACCTCCTCCTCGTACGGACGGGTTGCAGGGGTCTCTTCCGGCTGACTTGCCTGAGCGGATTCCTGCTCTTGTGCCTGCTCCTGATCCTGCTTGGGCTTGCGGCCGCGCCGCTTGGGTTCCGGCTGAGCGGCTGTTTCCTGCACGGGCTTCGCCGCAGGTTCGTTCTGCGCGCCATTCGTCGGGAACTCCAGTTCGGCGGGCATTTCCGGAGACAGTGCCGTCTGCGGCTGCACCGGTGCGGTGTTCTCCGCCTTGGTCATGCGCGGCCTGCGTCCCCGCGGTTTCGCGCTCGCCGCCGCAACTGCCGCTGCCATCGGTTCCGGTTCCGCCGCCGGCGTTTCGGCCGTTTTCGCAGCCGCTTCTGCCACGGCTGTTTCAGGTGCGGTTCCGGCCGGAGTTTCCGCCGCGGGCGTTTCCTTCTTTCTTCCTCGCTTGCCTTTATTCTCTGCGGGAGTCTCCTGCACGGAGTCTCCGGTGATCTTTTCAATCAGTTCGCGCTTCTTTACCATGACGTCTTCGATGCCGAGAGCTTTGGCGATTTCGCGCAGTTCGGCGAGACTTTTCCCTTCGAGCGCTTTCAAATCCTGCATATATTTCTATTTCAAAGTGATTTTTTCGAAAATCCCGGCGGTCGCCGGGCGTATTGGAATTCGCCTGCAAAGATAGTGCATTATTTCGAAATTCAAAATAAAAAGTTGCTGTTCACCTCTTTCCGTCCGACCTTTTCACCATAATTCGGGAGCCGCCGCTCCGAAAATCCCCATTATTGGCGATTGCGCCGTTCGGAAAATACCCGCATCTTTGTATCGAACAAATAATTCAGCCATTCGCGTTGTTTGTATTGTTAATGTTTGTGTGTGCGAAACCTCCCGGACTCCGTCGGAGCCGGGAGGTTTTTTGGGGGGTTAAGGGCGTTTCGGACGGGAGCGGAAAATATGCGGTCCGGAGGGCCTGAGGGCGGTTATTCGCTGCGCCGCAGGTCCCATTTGTTGTTGACGCCGATGACGGCCTTCACCAGATCGTCGCCGTATACCCGCATGTTCGAGTAGGTCTGCCCGTAAGTCATCGTAGCGTTCCCGGCTCCGGCGAAGTCCATCAGGACGATACCGGCGTTTCCGCGGAAGTCCTTCCGGTTCAGTTTGTCCGCCGTGTATCTGTTATACAGGTTGGCGCAGTAGTCGTAATCTCCCACGGCCCCGAACAGGCTGATGCCCGATACGCTGCAGTGCGCCGTGTCGTAACAGCTTACGTAGTTCATGCACCAGCGCGTGACGTCCGTCGCGCCGTACGTGTAGGCGATGCACTCGTCGATCGCGGCGTATTTGCTCACGCCGTCCGACGAGCCGTTCTTGATGTTGTACAGGTCATTGACCTTGATCGGCGCCGTTTCGCCCGTATTGCCGTGGAGCGTGGTCTCGAACACGACCTTGTCGTGCGTCCAGTTCAGGTAGGCGCCCAGATACCGGCCGCCGTTGGCGGACTTGTAGTCTTCGCGGATCATGAACAGGATCTTGCCGCGGGCGTCGGCCAGCGTCATCCGGGGATGGAAATCGGCGATGTGTCCGCTGCAGTGCGACTTGATCAGGTCTACGACGCTCTTGTCCCAGCCCGTTTTTCCGGTGCCGCTGGTGTTCTCGTATTTCATGTGTATCAGCACCGTCTCGTCGGGATGCTCGTTCAGGAAGTTCACGAAGCGGTCGAGCAGGTGCGAGAGCATGAAGGGCGGCAGCTCCTGCCGCCCGGAACCGCCCGGCGTGTAGCCGCCGCGGGTCGGGTCGCCCAGCGCGGCGATGCCGTGATGAATCGGAAGGTCCTGCAGCGAGCTGCCCGACGCCGACGGACGCAGGTCGAACATGCGGACACCGGCCGCCAGCTGTTCCTCGATCGAAAGTTCCTGCGCCTTGATGATCTTGGTTACGTTCATGTAGCCGAATACGACGTTTTGCAGCCATTTGAAATGATACCTTTCGCCGGGCATGCCGCTCTTGTATTCATAATGCGAGCCGTACATCGTGCATGCGTCGTGCGATCCGGGCATGGATACCTGCGACAGGTGGACGTTGTCGGGCAGGTATTTCATCCAGTCGGAATAGTCCTCCGCGATCTGCTGCGCCTGCTTCTGCATGTCGCCGATCGTGAACGAATAGCGATGCCCGGCCCTGAGCGTCGCCTGAGTCGTGTAACTGTAGGTTTTCCCCTCCGTCGTGACGGCCGTCAGCGTCAGTCCCCGAATGTCCTGCGGCAGCAGGAACGCCGTGACCACGATCTTCGATCCGGCGGCGATCCGGATGTAAGGCTCCTCTCCCGTCAGCATGTGGAGCGCCAGCACTTTGGAGCATCTGTCCTCAATGACGGCGGCCCGATGCGTTTCGATGTCGAACGTGAAGGCCCCGGCCACCGGATCGTTTTCGCTCGACAGAACGAGCTTCTGAACCTCGGCCGCTTCCGAAAATCGTACGTCTGCCGTGACGGTGGTCATCAGCGGGCGGAACGAGAACGGCACCTCCGCGCCGCGCTCCACGCCCTTCGTGCAGGCGGCCATGTAGGCGTACTGCATGTTGCATTCGCCGTTATTGCAGGTCTGTACGGCCGGAATCGCCGTAACGACGATCGAACCGCTGTTGGCCTGTACGGCGTCGGCCGGGTAAAACGCGTAAAAGTCATAATGCGGGTCGCTGCCCCACGCCATTCCCGTGTCGCTCAGGTCGGCTTCGCTTTCGGTCGCGCCCGACACGGCGACCTCCACTTCGGCCCACTGCGGAGTCGTCTGCGGACTGATGATTCCCACCCGGTCGCCGGTGCGCCAGTAAATCGGGAAATAACCGTCGGTAAGGGGACCGTAGGCCGTGCGGGTTTCGCTTTCCGGTCCGGATGTCTGGTCGTTGCCGATCGCAAGACGGCAGCTGACGGCGTCGCCGCCGGCCGCCCGATCTGCGGGACTGGGCTGTTCCGTCGTATCCTTTCCGCAGCCGGAGAGCAGTCCTGCGAGTATCAGCAGGCGGAAGATAGGTTTGTGTGTCATGGTGTCTGGTTTGAATTGGCGTTCGGTCAATACTCGCAGTCGTCCGCATAATCCGCCGAACTCGGACCCAGTTCGCCGCCGTGGGGCTGGGAGATCGCGAATCCCGCTTCCGTCCTGACCGTGAGTATCTCCAGTTCCGGCTTTGTGTAAGCTGCTTTCATCAGATAGGTATTTTTACAGCTGAATCGGGACGGCTGTCACCTCCGTCCCGATGCTGGATTTCTTGTCGCCGGAGCTATTCGACCGTGTAGGTGAAGTCCGCGAACTCGACGTGGTAGGCGCCGCCCGTACTCAGTATCTTGAGCATGATGCGCTGTCCGTTCGTGACCGTGAACGTGTGGGTCTGAACTCCCGACTTGCATTCCCTGTCGTTGCCGTTCAGAATGTTATTCCGGTCGCGGAGCCAAGCTTCCGTAATCGGGCCGTTGCCCGTTACGCCGATCCGATATTTTATATTCACCAATGCCCGGTTGGTCGCTACTTCAAAGGATATTTTCACGGTTTTCGAACCGTCGCACTGGATCGGAGCCGTCACGAACGCGCCGTTGTTGTCGTCGTTGAATCCTGCCGGAACCTGCAGCTGGATGCGGTTTTTCTTGAGTTTGTCGTCGTCGTTGCTGTCATTCTTAAGCTCTCCGCGGTAGAAGTACCAGCCGTCGAAGATTCCGTCGGGATCGTACTGGGGATCGACGAAATAGAATCCGTTGTCCTTCCACGTCCCGGTGCCGTACTTCTTGTCGACCGCGTCGGGTACCCCGATCGTGACCGTCTTGCTGTTGCACGGTACGCTCATCGTATAGTGGTGGTTGCGCTTCAGGCCGGCGAGGGTGAACGACTTGTCCGAATAGGTCAGTCCGTCGGCGGTCATGACCTGCACGTTCATCGTCGAATGGATGCTTACGGGCAGCAGTCCGATCGTAAACTCCTTCCGGTCCGTGGGAATGGTGATCGAATTGGTTACCGACGATGCGGTGAAGTTGCCCAGACGGTCGATCGTGCCCGCGGTCGGCATTACGTCGCCGCTGGTGCTGATGATGATCTTCTTGGGCGTCTCGTTGCTTTCCAGTCCGAGGCTCATCCTGATGCGTGCCATCAGCGGCCGGAAGGTGAAGTTGACGGGCAGCACCGTCGAATCCTCGTTGATTTCGAACGGGGTCTCCCAGACGTTCGTGTACATGAAGTCGTAGTCGGCCAGATTCTCCGTACAGTAGGATGTGCCCCACGTGTGGTTGAAGACCTTGTTTACGGCGTCGAACGTGGCTCCGCAGCTGTACGGATAGTGTGCCGCCGCCAGCGAGTAGCTGCCTGCGGGCACGTCGCCGGTAAAGGTGGTGGTGGCGCCCGTTTTGTCGGCCGTGAATTCGAATTTCCGCGTCGCGGAGCCGTCGTAGAGGAATACGGCGACTTTGTCGCCTTGCACCCATGTGGTCTCCGTGCCGTCTACGGCGGTGCGGGTCTCGCCGGCGACCGCATCTTCGGGAATGGTTACCTGAATGTATTTCGCCTCCGCCGGAGCCGTCGCAGTCTCTTCTTTGCTGCATGCGCTCATGCCGGCTGCGGCGAGCATCGCTATAACGAATAGTTTTTTCATAAGGCTTTTTGTTTTGAACGTTAATTTTCGGGACTTCGGAGTGCTATTCGTAATCGTCGTAGGAGAGCGATCGCGTGCCGCCCAGCTCGCCGCCGCCGGTTCCCGGTTCGATGTCGCTGCTTACGGCAAATCCTTTTTCGACGCGCACGGAGATCTGAACCAGCTCCGGTGCTTCGTAGGGCATTGATTGTTTTTTCATGGTCATTGCTTTTTTTAATTGATGAGTGTGGCGTTGATTTTATCTGTTCGTGCGTTTCCGATTCGTGCGGATCAGGCCCTTACGCAGAGCACCCTTACGCGGAACGTCTCTTCGTCCCTGCGGAGCTGCACCTCCACCACGGCCGTCCGCCGCCCGGTCCGGTGCAGTTCGCGGAGCTGGGTTTCGATCCTCTGCTCCTCCGCCTGCGGGAGCTGCTGCATGATCCAGAGGCTCTGCCGGCGGGGAGCGTACACGCGTACCCTCCCCTCCTCCAGATATGCCAGCAGGTGATGCGCCGCCCCGGAGGGCGTTTCATTCGCTGCAGATGTTGCGGTCCGGGACATGAATCGGCTGTTTTTCGGTTATTCCACGATGACGGCGCGGTTCAGCTCCGGCTCGGCAAAACGGTTGTTCGTATCGCCTTCGGCCTTCTTGATCAGGCGTTCGGGCGCGATGCCGTATTTGTTCTTCAGCAGGTCGTAGACATACTCCATCCGCTGTTCGCTCAGACGCTGGTTCAGCTCTTTGCTGCCCGTGGCCTTGTCCGCCGAACCGATCAGCGTGAAGGTCTTCTCCTTGTCGGCCTTCATGGCGTTCCTGACATAGAATTCGAGGTTCGTCAGCTCCTTGCTGTCGAGCGTGGCCTTGCCGATCTTGAAGAAGAGCGCTACGGGCGATGCGGCGACCTTCTCCTCTGCTACGACCTTGGGCGGCATGCTGCGCAGCTTCTCGTTCTCGTCGCTGAGCGCCGTGTTTTTCGATGCGAGGTCGTTGTTGTTCTCTTCGAGACGCCTGATCCGGTCGAGGTAAGGCGTGAAATCCACCGCCTGCGGTTTCGAGGCGCGTGTGAATCCGCGGCGGTTGAATTTGTACGCCAAACCTGCGGTGACCGAAAGCATTCCCTCTCCGATGCGGCCGCCCGATACGCCGTCGAAACGCTGGTTTACCAGCAGACAGCGCGCTTCGAGCGTGAGGTCGAGCGCCTTGCACAGACGCACGACGTTCAGCAGGCCGACGTCGAATCCGATTTCGTTGTCATGGGTGTCGTTGCCGTAGGAGCGGGCCCAGCCCACGCCGGCGAAAGGCACGAAGTTCCACGTGCGCTCCTCCTTGTAGCCGCCCACGGCGTTCGAGAAGTTCCACAGAGCGTCCGCATGCAGATACGACACGCCGAACTTCTCCTCAAACCAGTCGCCGTCCTGCTTTTTCGCGTACATGGTTCCGGCGGTGGTCCGGCCTTTGGCCTGCAGGCCGGTGTACCCGACGCGCGCGCCGATCGAGGGGGTGAACCATTTGCCGACGTGAATGTCCAGCGCCGGAGCCAGCCGTTTGCCGAATTTTCCCTGAGAGTCGTGCTCGCCGAAATAGAGGTTTATACCTCCGGCGATGCCGACGAAGATGTTGTCGGAGAGCCGGTTGGTTTCGTAGGGGCCGCGTACGACGCGGTTTTGCGCATCCCGGTTGCCGTTCTCCTGCGCCGCAGCGCCGCCGCAGACGAGGGCGAATAATGCAATGAGGTAGAGACGTTTCATTTTTTAATGTTTATTGGTGATTGATGTGTCGTTCCGTCGGTCCGGCCGCAGGCAGGTATGTGTGCGGCTATTTGGCCCGGTTGCGCGCGGAGAGCGCCGGGGAGTCGAGTTCGTCGATATGGATATTGGAAAGATATTCGCGCGTCAGCGATTCGTACTGCTTGTTGGCCTTGTATAAAGGCTGCATGACATGGCGGTTCTCGCACGACCAGAAGCCGTTCGTGACCTCGTGCATTCCGCCCTCCAGCCGCAGCGTCAGGTCGTAGAGCGTCGGCCGCAGGTTGCGATTCCATTCATAGTAGGTCCTTCCCGACTGGATGATGCAGGTCGCATAGTCGGTTTGGGCGGCGAGTTCGCGCAGGACCCGGCGGCACATGTAGGTGTCCGCGCCCGGATTCAGACATGCCGCCATCAGTTCGCGGCTCTTCATGGGAGGGGCGCCGGCTTCCGACGCCTTGCGGAGTGCGAGCAGAATCTTTACTGCCCATAAAATCTTAAGTGAAAGTGTCAATTTGTACCAGCCTTTTAGTCAGATAGTTACACTGCGTCTCCGAGACCCCTTACTGTAAATAATGGGTCTTGTTTGTGTAAAATGCTGGTTGTCAGATGCTAAATAGCAGATTCGGACACAATTGCGGGAGAAAAAATCGAATGCGGTGTCCGGATTTTCGATTTTTTAAACAAGGGACGGGTTATTACGCTAAAAGTCAATTAATTAGCTGTGATGCGTAAATTTTTTTGCATGAAATGTTTGGTTGTGATTATAAATAATCCTATTTTTGCCGATGACGGGAAATGATTATAAAACAATTGTTTACGTTCCGAAGACCCATTATTTACAGTAATGGGCCTTGTTTCTCGCTTCTGCAAAATTTTTTCCTGATACCAGAAAAATCCGAACGCTGCCTGAATCGGCCTGATCGTTACAGGTTGATGATTTTCCGATTGGCCTTGTCGATGACGTCGTGATCGAGCTGCGCCAGATAGATGCGCGTCGTTCGTTCGGAGGTGTGTCCCATGCCGGCGCTGATGACCGTCAGCGGCGTGCCGCAGTCGCGTGCCAGTGTCGCCCATGAATGGCGTGCCGCATAGAATGTCAGCGGTTCGGAAATTTCCAGCATCGCGCCGATCTTCCGGATGAATTTGTTCAGTTCGCGCTGCTGCTGACGGTAGGCGCGGTAACTGTCGTCGCGGGCGAGCACGGGCAGTATATAAGGTGAATCGCCGTTGTAACGGTCGATGATGCGCTGCAGGGGCGGTTCGATGCGCAGCGTGAGCGTCTGGCCGGTTTTCTTTCGTTTGTATGTCAGCACACCGTCGCTGATGTCGCTTTTTCGCAGATAGATCATGTCCACGAACGACATGCCGCGGGTGTAGAAGCTGAACATGAAGAGGTCGCGCGCCAGCGCATATTTCGGATGCAGTTCTGACAGGTCGGCGTCGCTGATCCGCCTGAGCGTTTCGCGCGGCAGCGCGCGCTTGCGGGTCGCCACCTGCCTGATATGCCTGCGGTAGAACGGATTGCCGCGGGATGCGATGAAACTGCCCCTGTCCGCGGCCTTGTTGTAGACGGCCCGCAGGTAGCGCATGTGGAACACGACGCTGTTTGTCCCCAGTCCTCTTGCCAGAAGCCATCGTTCGTAACGTTCGAGCCATTCGGCGGTAAATTGTTCGGGCAGCAGTTTGCGGCCGTTCATGTATTTGACGAGCATGCGGTATGCCGTCAGGTAGTTTGCGGCGGAACCGTCTCTTCCCGTTTGTTCGCACTCGGCGACGTGGAGTGCGAAGCAGGACATGAAATCGGGGGGCGTTTTACTGCGGGGCTGCCCCGTGAATGCGGGCCGCCCCGTAAACGTGTGTCGGTGTATGCCGACTGAATCCGGTGAATACGTCATAGAATAGAATTTTGTGTGAAATCGTGCACAAGATAGAAAACCGCAAATCAAAGGCCGCACGATGCCTGCGAAGATTTGCGGAAACGGAGACCCGCTCGGCCTCCGGGCACAGTTCCGGGAACGGGAAAGACCACGGACGGGTCCGGCTGTGCGCTTGGAAAGAATGATCGGAATGTAAAAAGATCGAAAAGTTGCGTTCTGTTATTTTACTAACGGCGGCCGTGCGGATAATATTGCACCCTTCCCGGTGTCCGAACAGCGTATTGAGAACCTGTGCGTTGGCCTTTTGCAGATGCCGGGCCGCTTCTCCGTGCGCTTTTTCGCTGTCCGGCGGCTTCCGGCGGTTGGAATCCCGGTGCTAAAACGGGCGGGACCGATGGTCTCGCCCGTTTTTTTGTTTGTGCGGGCGGCGCCCCCGGACCTGTCCGCTGCGATGACCCGGCTTTGCCCTCCCCCTCTTTTTCTGCCGCACCGTCCTGCCGCACCGTCCTGCCGCACCGTCCTGCCGCTCCGTCTTGCCGCTCCGTCTTGCCGCTCCGTCCTGCCGCTCCGTCCTGCCGCTCCGTCCTGCCGCCCCGTCTTGCCGCCCCGTCCTGCCGCTCCGTCCTGCCGCTCCGTCCTGCCGATCCGTCTTGCCGCTCCGTCTTGCCGCTCCGTTTTGCCGCTCCGTCCTGCCGCCCTGTTCTGCCGCCTCGTCCTGCCGCCCCACCGTCCGGGTTCGGCAGGATTCGCCCGGACGGCGCATGCCATTTCCTCCCTCTTCCCTCGGTCTGGGGAAAATCCGCCTGCTGTGAAACTCCGTTTTTGCATGACCTGACACGTGCGGCAACAAAAAAACGACCCCGTCGAGGGTCGTTTTCATCGTGTCGCGTCTCCGCTCAGCCGCAGATATAGACGCATCCGTAGACCAGCGCCGCCGCGAGCGCGCCCAGTACGGGGCCTGCGACGGGCACCCAGCTGTACTTCCAGCCGCTCGGCCCTTTCGCCCTGATGGGCAGGATGCTGTGGGCTATGCGGGGCGGCAGGTCGCGCGCCGGATTGATCGCATAACCCGTCGTTCCGCCCAGCGACATGCCGATCGCCATGATCAGCATCGTCACCGGCAGGCTCCCCAGACTCCCCAGCCCTATTTCGGGCGTGTTCTGTTCGTTGCCGATGGCCAGAATCACGAATACCAGCAGGAACGTTCCGACGAATTCGCAGAAGAGGTTCCGCGGCTTGTCCATGATGGCGGGCATGGTGCAGAACACGCCGAGCTTCGCACCCGGATCGTCCGTCGCGTCGAAGTGGTCCTTATAATAGATGTATACCAGCACTGCGCCGCAGAATCCGCCTAGCAGCTGCGCCGCGACGTATCCCGGCACCGACGCCCACGGGAACGAACCCGCGGCGGCCAGCCCGATGCTGAGCGCCGGATTGAGGTGTGCGCCCGAATAGGGTCCCGCGATCAGTACGCCGCACATCACGGCCAGTCCCCACGCGATGGTGATTACGATCCAGCCGCCGTTGTACCCTTTCGATTGTTTCAGGACCGTCGAGGCCACTACCCCGTCGCCCAGCAGTACCAGCACGAGCGTTCCGATGAACTCGAACAGGCATTTGGTGAAAAATGTGATTTCCATATGCGGTTCCGATTGGTTGGTTTAACTGCGCAATACCCGCCGTACGGCGTCTTTCCAGCCTTCCACGGCCTCGGCGATATGCGCCCTGTCGGTCGTCGGCTCGAAGATACGCTCGGCCTGCCACTGCCGTTTGATGTCGTCGATGCTGTCCCAATACCCTACCGCCAGCCCTGCGAGGTAAGCCGCGCCCAGCGCCGTGGTCTCCGTCACGCTGGGGCGTATGACGCGCGTGTCCAGCAGGTCCGACTGGAACTGCATCAGCAGGTCGTTGCGCGCCGCGCCGCCGTCCACTTTCAGCTCCCGGAGCGTGATGCCCGAATCGCGCTGCATGGCCCCGACGATGTCGAGCGTCTGATAGGCAATCCCTTCCAGCGCCGCCCGCGCGATATGCGCCGCCGTCGTGCCGCGGCTGATGCCGCTTATCGCGCCCCGCGCATACTGGTCCCAGTACGGGGCCGCAAGCCCCGTCAGCGCGGGCACGAAGTAGACGCCGTTGGTGTCGGGCACCGACGCCGCCAGCTCTTCGATTTCCGACGACGAGCGGATGATCCCCAGCCCGTCGCGCAGCCACTGTACGACCGAGCCGCCGACGAAGATGCTCCCTTCGAGGGCGTAGTCGACCTTGTCGCCGATCTTCCAAGCGATGGTCGTCAGCAGGTTGTTCGCCGAGGCGATCGGCTTCTCGCCGCTGTTCATCAGCAGGAAACATCCCGTGCCGTACGTGTTCTTCACCGACCCCGGCTCGACGCACATCTGCCCGAACAGGGCCGCCTGCTGGTCGCCCGCAATTCCCGCGATGGGCACCTTGTGCGCGAAAATCGTGGTCTTGGTCGCTCCGTACACTTCGCTCGACGACTTCACCGCGGGCATCATCGAAGCCGGAATGTCGAACAGCTCCAGCAGCTCCTCGTCCCACTGCAGGGTGTGGATGTTGAAAAGCATCGTGCGCGACGCATTGCTCACGTCCGTCACATGCACCTCGCCGCGCGTCAGCCGCCAGATCAGCCACGTATCGACCGTGCCGAACATCAGCTTGCCCTTCTCGGCCCGTTCGCGCGCTCCGGCGACGTTGTCCAGAATCCATTTTATCTTCGTCGCGCTGAAATAGGCGTCGATTATCAGTCCCGTTTTTTCACGGATGAATTCGGTTTTGCCGTCGGCTTTCAGCCGGTCGCAGTACTCCGAGGTCCGGCGGTCCTGCCAGACGATGGCGTTGTAGACCGGCTCTTCGGTCTCCGCATCCCATACGATCGTGGTTTCGCGCTGGTTGGTGATGCCTATGCCCGCGATGTTCAGTCCGTTGATGTCGATTGCGGCGATCGCTTCGGCGATGACCGACGCCTGCGACGACCATATCTCGTGCGGATTGTGCTCGACCCATCCCGGTTTGGGAAACAGCTGGGTGAATTCGCGCTGCGCGACCGACCGAATCAGCCCTTTGCGGTCGAATACGATCGCACGGGAGCTGCTCGTGCCCTGATCCAATGCCAAAATGTACTGTTCCATATGCTTGTGTTTTTGTGCTGTTTTCTCCGCCCGGCGCGGGGTTGCCGTCCCCTCCGTCTACAAATCTATCAAAAAAATCTGGGATTCGAAACGAAACCGCGAAGTTTTTTTTCGAAACTGATTCCGCGCAAGAAACCGACCGCCGGCCCCGGCAAGGCCGCCGCGCAGGCAGACAGGCTCCCGTTCCCTTGTTTGCATGCCGTCGGTTTGAAACCGGATATCTCGTCGGGAACTTGCAGTCACCTCCGGAAATGCAAAAACCTTGCGTATCGTCGATACACAAGGTTTTTGCACGTTTGCCCTCCTTCGCAGGGCTTTATGAGCGGGAAACGGGGGTCGAACCCGCGACCCTCAGCTTGGGAAGCTGATGCTCTACCACTGAGCTACTCCCGCATTTCGGAGTACAAATATACTCCGCATTTTTCGATTTTTCAAGGTTTCGGGGCGGTAAATTTACCTTTACGCCACGATTTTTTTCAGCGATGCGAGGTTTTTCGCATTTTTGAGACTGCGGCCTTCGGGCGTGTAAAGGTAATCGAGACGGTCGCCGAAATGCGCTTCCACCTTGTTGCGCACGACCTTCATCGTGCTGTTCACCAGCCCGTTCTGCTCGGTGAACGGTTCGTCCACGATGGCCAGTCCCGCCGGCAGCCAGCGTTCGGGGAACTCCCCGCCGAATACGCCGCCGGCCCGGTAACGGTCGATTTCGCCGCCGAGGATCTCCGCCGCCGTCTCCGCCCGCTTTTCGCCCGCGATCCCGCGGCTGTCCAGCTCCCGCCGCAGCGCTTCGCGGTTCGGCACGACGATGGCACCCGTAAACGGACTCTGGTTGTTGTGTATGATGATCTGGTCGATGTAGGGCGATTTGTCCACGATCGCCTCTTCCATTCCTTCGGGGCTGTATTTCTCTCCGTCCGAAGCGATCAGCAGGCTTTTGAAGCGGCCCAGCACATAGAGGAAGTCGTCCTTCGAGACATACCCCATGTCGCCCGTGTGCAGCCATCCGTCGCGGACGGTCTCGGCCGAAGCTTCGGGATTCTTCCAGTAACCGGCCATTACGTTTTCGCCGCGGATCACGATTTCGCCCTTTTCCCCGTGCGGCACCTCCCGGCCTGCTTCGTCCACGATTTTCAGGTCGAGCGGAATCAGGATTTTGCCCGACGAGCCGAAACGGTGCCAGTGGTATTTGGGCGAATTGGTCGAGATGACGGGCGTGGCCTCCGAAAGTCCGTATCCCTGAAACATCGGAATGCCGATGGCGTAGAAGAACCGCTGCAGCTCCGCGTCGAGCAGCGCGCCTCCGCCTACGAAGAAGCGCAGGCTTCCGCCGAAGGCTTCGCGCACCTTGCGGAACAGCACGGCGTCGAACAGCCTGACCGCAGGCCACAGCAGGACGCGCCAGCCCTGCCCCCGGCCGTAGCCGTCCTTATTATATAGGTAGGCCGTGCGGAGTGCCAGATTGAACAGCCGCTCCGTGAAGCGGCCCTTGGCGCGGATCGAACCCTCGATGTTCTTGCGGAAATTCTTGGCCAGCGCCGGCACCGACAGCAGGAAGTGCGGGCGCACTTCGCGGATATTCTGCGGAATGTTCTTGAGCGTCTCCATCGGCGTCGCGCCGACCTGCACCGTCGCCACCGTGGCGCCGCATGCGATCATGATGTAGAACCCCACGACGTGCGCGAAGCAGTGGTCCAGCGGCAGTATGATGAGCGTCCGAAACGACGACGGAATGTCGATGCGCGAGAGCGACTGCTCGACGTTGGCCGTGTAGTTGCGGTGCGTCAGCACGACGCCCTTGGGATCGGCCGTGGTGCCCGACGTGTAGGTGATCGTCGCATAGTCGTCGTTCCCGATCCCCCGTCCGATGGCGAGGAACTCCTCGCGGTGCTTCGACAGATAGTCGCGGCCCAGCCTGCGGAGCGTTCCCAGCGCGGTTTCGCCCGGCTCCAGCGGTATGTGGCCTATGACGATGATATGCTTGACTCCGGGCAGCTCGGCGCGTATGCGGCGGATTTTCGGCAGCTGGTATTTCGATACGAACAGCGCCTTCACTTCGGCGTGGCGCATGCGGAACAGCAGGTCGTTCGACTCTTCGAGCTTGACCGACAGCGGCACGCTGACCGCCCCGGCGTAGAACATGCCCAGCTCCGAGACGATCCATGCGTTGGACCCTTCGGCCAGTATGGCGACTTTGTCCTTGGGGCGAATCCCGATCGCTGCCAGTCCGGCCCCGGTCTCCAAGGCCAGCTCTTTGGTCTCGGCGTAGGTCGTAGGCTCGAACGCCCGGTGTTTCTTCTCCAGCAGGAATGTCTTGGCGCCGTATTTCTCCACGGAGCCTTCGAACAGGTCGATGATGGTCTTCTTCATGGTCGGTTCGTTTAGTCCATTTTCAATACGGCGAGGAATGCCGACTGCGGCACCTCCACGTTGCCGATCTGGCGCATGCGCTTCTTGCCCTTCTTCTGTTTTTCGAGCAGCTTGCGCTTGCGCGAGATGTCGCCGCCGTAGCACTTGGCCGTCACGTCCTTGCGCACGGCCTTCACCGTCTCGCGGGCGATGATCTTGGCGCCGATGGCGGCCTGTATGGCGATGTCGAACTGCTGGCGCGGGATCAGCTCCTTGAGTTTCTCGCACATCTTGCGTCCGAAGTCGTAGGCGTGGTCCGTATAGGTGAGCGACGAAAGCGCGTCGACCGGTTCGCCGTTGAGCAGGATGTCCAGCTTGACGAGCTTCGACGGCTGGTATCCCGTGCGGTGGTAGTCGAACGACGCATAGCCTTTCGAAATGCTCTTGAGCTTGTCGTAGAAGTCGAAGACGATCTCCGAAAGGGGCATGTCGAAGTTGATCTCCACGCGGTCCTGCGTGATGAAGGTCTGGTTTTTCATCACGCCGCGCTTGTCGATGCAGAGTTTGATGACGTTGCCCAGAAATTCGGACTTGGTGATGATCTGCGCGAGGATATAGGGTTCTTCGATCTTGGCGATCTTGGTCACTTCGGGCAGTCCCGACGGGTTGTGCACCTCCACCACGTCGCCCTGCGTCGTGGTGATGCGGTACGACACGTTGGGCACGGTCGTGATGACGTCCATGTCGAATTCGCGGTAGAGGCGCTCCTGAATGATCTCCATGTGGAGCAGTCCGAGGAATCCGCAGCGGAATCCGAATCCCAGCGCCAGCGAACTCTCCGGCTCGAATGTCAGCGACGCGTCGTTCAGCTGGAGTTTCTCCAGCGACGCGCGCAGGTCTTCGTACTGGTCGGCTTCGACGGGATAGACGCCCGCGAAGACCATCGGCTTCACGTCCTCGAATCCGGCGATCGCTTCCCGCGCGGGGTTCGTCACCGTCGTAATCGTGTCGCCGACCTTCACGTCCGACGAGGTCTTGATGCCTGAGCAGATATACCCCACGTCTCCGGCTTTGATCTCGTCGCGGGGCTGCATCTTGAGTTTCAGCACGCCCACCTCGTCGGCGTCGTACTGACTGCCCGTGTTGAAGAACTTCACGTGCTCGCCTTTGCGGATCCGGCCGTTGAAGACGCGGTAATAGGCGATGATGCCGCGGAACGGGTTGAACACCGAGTCGAAGATCAGCGCCTGCAGCGGTGCGTTCTCGTCGCCCTCAGGCGCCGGAATGCGCTGTACGATCGCTTCGAGCACCTCCTCGACGCCCAGCCCCGTCTTGCCCGACGCCAGCAGGATGTCCTCGTCTTTGCATCCGATCAGGTCGATCACCTGATCCTTCACCTCGTCGATCATGGCCGAGTCCATGTCGATCTTGTTCAGTACGGGGATGATTTCGAGGTCGTGTCCCACAGCCAGATAGAGGTTCGATATGGTCTGCGCCTGAATGCCCTGCGTGGCGTCCACCACCAGCAGCGCGCCTTCGCACGAGGCGATGGCGCGCGAAACTTCGTACGAGAAGTCCACGTGTCCCGGAGTGTCGATCAGGTTGAGCGTATACAGCTGTCCGTCGCGGGCCTTGTATTCCATCTGGATCGCGTGGCTCTTGATGGTGATGCCCTTTTCGCGTTCGAGGTCCATATCGTCGAGCACCTGCGCCTGCATTTCGCGCTGGTTCAGGGTGTTGGTTTTTTCCAACAGACGGTCCGCCAATGTGCTCTTTCCGTGGTCGATGTGGGCTATGATGCAAAAATTGCGTATGTTCTTCATATATTCATCTAAAAATGTGTGCAAATATACGAATTATTTTGGATTTCCGGGGATGCGTCCGCCCTGCCCCGCCGGAAAATCGTGCGATCCTGATTTTCCCCTTTCGTCGCGCCGGTGCCGCCCCGCTTTTCCGGCCCGTCCCGGCAATCCGAACTCGTTTTGCGATTGCCCTCGGCTTTCGCTATCTTTGCAGCCGCAAACACCGTTTTCGCATGAATACCGTATCGAAATACCTTTCGCTGGTGAAGTTCGCCCATACGATCTTCGCCATGCCTTTCGCCGCCGTCGGCTTCGTCTACGCCTATGCGACGCTGCCCGCCGGGGCGCACGACGCTGCGTGGTGGCTCACGCGCGCGGTGCAGGTCCTGCTCTGCATGGTCTTCGCCCGCAATACGGCCATGGGCTTCAACCGCTGGGCCGACCGTCGCATCGACGCCGAAAACCCCCGCACCGCGGGCCGCGAAATCCCCGCCGGCGTGATTCCGCCCCGGCATGCCCTTCGCTTCGTGGCGGTCAATGCCCTGCTGTTCATCGCCGCCGCTTCGACGATCAACCTGCTGACGGCCCTGCTGTCACCCGTGGCGCTGTTCATCATTCTGTTCTACAGCTACTGCAAACGCTTTACCGCGCTGGCCCATCTGGTGCTGGGGCTTTCGCTCGGCATCGCGCCCGTCGGGGCCTATATCGCCGTCACGGGGCGTATCGCCCTCGAACCCTGCATCCTCTCGCTGCTGGTGATGACGTGGTGCGGCGGATTCGACATCATCTACGCCCTGCAGGACGCCGCCTTCGACCGCGAAAGGGGCCTGCACTCCATTCCCGCGCGCTTTTCGGCCCGCACGGCGCTGGCGTTGAGCTGCGGCCTGCACGCCGTGAGCGTCGCCGCCCTGTTGTGGTTCGCCTCCTGCTGCCCCGGTTCGGCGTGGTTCTGGACCGGAGCCGGGATTTTCACGGGCCTGCTGGTGCTCGAACACCTGCTCGTGACGCCCTCGCGCCAGCGCAATATCGGCATCGCTTTCGGCACGCTCAACGGCCTTGCGAGCCTCACGCTGGCCGCCGGAATAATCGCGGATTTGCTCAAATAAACCAAATAGCTTATATTTGCAACTTCAATCAGGTAAAAGTTAGGATAAAATGCTGAGCAGACAAATCGCACAAAAGCTTCGGGGCTACGAAACCCCCTTCTATCTCTATGATACGGCGCTGTTGCGCCAGACCCTCGAAAGCGTCGTCTACGAGTCCAAAAAGTACGGCTACAAGGTGCATTACGCCATCAAAGCCAACTACGACGACCATCTGCTGGCTATTATCCGTGAATACGGGCTGGGCATCGACTGCGCGAGCGGCAACGAGCTGCGCAAGGCCGTCGAAGCCGGATTCGACCCCAAGGGCATCGTTTACGCCGGTGTCGGCAAGCGCGACAAGGAGCTTCGCTACGCCATCGGACAGGAGATCATGGCGATCAACTGCGAATCGATCGAGGAGCTGGAACTCGTGGACCGGCTTGCGGGCGAGGCCGGCAAGAAGACCGACGTGGCGCTGCGCATCAACCCCGACATCGACCCAAAGACCAATCACTGCATCGATACCGGTCAGGCCGACAGTAAGTTCGGCATTTCATATGAAGAGGTGCTTGAGCATGCCAAGGAGATCAAATCGCTCAAAAACATCCGGATCGTAGGCATCCACCTGCATATCGGTTCGCAGATCCGCGAGCTGCATGTGTTCGAGAACATGTGCAACAAGGTGAACGTCATCGTCGAGAACCTCGAAAAGCTGGGCTTCTCGTTCCGCTTCGTCGATGTCGGCGGCGGCTTGGGCGTCAATTACGACGTGCCTGAGAACGAGCCTATTCCCAACTTCGCGTCGCTCTTCTCGATCGTGCACAACCACCTCGCCGTCGGCGACCGCGAAGTGCATTTCGAGTTCGGCCGTTCGATCGTCGCCGAGTGCGGCGAGCTGATTACGACGGTGCTTTTCAACAAGACCACCGCCACGGGCCGCAAGCTGGTGATCGTCGATGCCAGCATGACCGAGCTGATCCGTCCCGCGCTTTACGGTTCGTACCACAACATCGAAAACATCACCTCGGAAGACGAGGCGCGCGAAAAGTACACCATCGTCGGCACGGCCTGCGAATCGACCGACGTATTCGACGAAAACGTCACGCTTCGCAAGACCCGCCGCGGCGATCTGCTGACCCTCAAGTCGGCCGGGGCCTACGGCATGTCGATGGCGTCGCGCTACAACCTCCACGACCTTCCGGGCGCGGTTTACAGCGACGAAATCCGGTAGACGGGCCGTCTGTAACCCGAACCGCCGAACGCTCCCGAACCGAACCGGACGTCAATCCGCCGAATTCGCATTATGTGGCTGACCCTCGCCTTCACCTCCGCCGCGCTGCTGGGCTTTTACGATGCGGCCAAGAAGCAATCCCTCACGGGGAATGCGGTGCTTCCGGTGCTGCTGCTCAACACCCTCTTCTCGGCGCTTTTCCTGCTGCCGATGATCGTCTCGGCCGAGTGCGGCTTCGGGTGGTTCGACGGCACGATACTGGCCGCCTCTTCGGGCACGCTCCGGGCGCACGGACTGGTGCTGCTTAAAGCGGTCATCGTCCTCACTTCGTGGATTTTCGGCTATTTCGCCATGAAGCACCTGCCGATTACCATCGTCGGTCCGATCAATGCCACGCGCCCCGTCATGGTGCTTGTCGGCGCCATGCTCATCTTCGGCGAGCGGCTCAACGCCTGCCAGTGGACCGGCGTCGTGCTGACCCTCCTCTCGCTCTTCCTGCTGAGCCGTTCGAGCCGCCGCGAAGGGGTCGATTTCCGTCACAACGTCTGGATACTCTGTATCGCGGTGGCGGCTCTGGCCGCCGTCGTAAGCGGATTGTACGACAAATATATCATGGCGCGTCTCGACCCGGTCTTCGTGCAGGGCTGGTGTAACCTCTATCTGTTCGGCCTGATGTCGGTCGTCGTCGGCATCCTCTGGTGGCCGCGCCGCCGTACGACCACCCCGTTCCACTGGACTTGGGCCATTCCGCTGATCTCGTTCTTCCTCGTGCTGGCCGATTTCGCCTATTTCTACGCCCTGCACCAGCCCGACGCCATGGTCTCCGTCGTGTCGATGGTCCGCCGCAGTTCGGTCGTCGTCTCTTTCCTGTGCGGCGCCGTGCTGTTCCGCGAGCACAACCTCCGCTCCAAAGCCTTCGATCTGGCCTTTATCCTCGTCGGCATGTTCTTCCTCTGGCTGGGGTCGAGGTAATGACGACCGTGCCGAAGCGCGGGATTTGCATGCACACCTTTCCGTTTGGGCGCAGACCGGCTTCCGGTCCCGAAACCGCCGGTGTCAAAATAAAAAGACAACCCATTGCGGGCTGTCTTTTTTTATTTGCGGTATCGTCGGTCCCGGTCATATCAGCTGCTCCAGCCGGCTGACCGTCTTTGCGATTTCCGCATCCCCCGGCGCATAGTCTTTCAGCGCTCCCGCCAGATACTGTTCGTAGGCGTAGAGGTCGATCACGCCGTTGCCTGAGAGGTTGAACAGAATCGTCTTGGGCGTCCCCTCCTCTTTGGCCTGCATGGCTTCGCGGATGGCCGCGGCGATGGCGTGCGTCGATTCCGGCGCCGGGATGATGCCCTCGGTCTTGGCGAAGAGAATGCCTGCGGCGAGGGTCTCGGTCTGCGGCAGCGACTGCGCTTCGACGAGTCCGTCTTTGAGCAGCTGGCTGACGATCGACCCCGCGCCGTGGTAACGCAGTCCGCCCGCGTGGATGTCCGACGGCTGGAAATCGTGCCCCAGCGTATACATCGGCAGCAGGGGCGTGAATCCCGCCACGTCGCCGAAGTCGTACTGGAAACTGCCGCGCGTGAGTTTCGGGCAGCTCGACGGCTCGACCGCCACGATCCGGATTTTTTTGCCTTCCGTGAGGTTCTTGCGCAGGAACGGGAATCCCAGTCCCGCGAAGTTGCTGCCGCCGCCGAAGCATCCGATCACCACGTCCGGCTCGGCGTCGGCCATCTCCATCTGCACCACGGCTTCCTGTCCGATCACGGTCTGATGCAGGATGACGTGGTTCAGCACGCTTCCCAGACAGTACCGCGTATCTTCGGGGTGTTGCAGCGCCACTTCGATCGCCTCCGAAATGGCCAGTCCGAGGCTTCCCGAACAGTTCGGGTCGCGTTCAAGCGCCGCACGGCCCGATGCCGTGAGCGTGCTGGGCGATGCGATGCACTCGGCGCCCCAAGTGTTCATCATCAGCCGCCGGTAGGGTTTCTGCTCGTAGCTGACCTTGACCATGTAAACCTGCAGGTCTATGCCGAAATGCTTGGCCGCGAATGCGATCGCTGCGCCCCACTGCCCCGCGCCCGTCTCGGTGGTCAGGCGGCGGATGCCCTGCTTGTAGTTGTAGTAGGCTTGCGGCACGGCGGTGTTGGGCTTGTGCGATCCGGCCGGCGAGACGCTCTCGTTCTTGAAATAGATTTTCGCGGGCGTGCCGAGCGCCTTCTCCAGCCCCGTAGCCCGCACGAGCGGCGTGGGTCTCCATATTTTGTAAATCTCCTGCACCTCTTCGGGAATGTCGATGAACCGCTCCGCGGACATCTCCTGATCGATCAGCTCTTCGGCGAAAATGGCGCTCATCTGCTCTTTGGTTACGGGCTGCTTGGTCGCGGGATGCAGCGGGGGCAGCGGTTTGTTGGGCATGTCGGCCACGATGTTATACCATTGCGTGGGCATCTGATTCTCGGTCAGGCAGAATTTTTTCGTTTTCATACTCTTTTTTATTTTTCCGTTTGTTTTGTGAAAGTGCAAAAGAAAAAGCCCGCTGTTTACTCTCTCGTAAACAACGGGCTTGTGGCTGGTATCAGGTTTCAACTATACACGCACGGAGCCGCACTCATTGTCCACGAGAGTCAACGAGCGCCACCACCAAGCCTGTATGTTGAAATTGCGAATCATATTCTTTTCGGCAAATATAGCGGGTCCGATCCTTAAATCCAAATTTTTCGGCGGATATTTTCGATACCTACATATATGGCGTCCTCCCCTTTTCCGTGCCCGTCCGTCGAAAAGCCGATCGGAAGCGCCGGCGCGATTTAGTGCGCCAATCTCGACGAGATTAACAATTTTTATGTATCTTTGTTCGATTTTAGCATGCCGTTCCGGACGCTGTGACGGCGGCACTCCCCGCCAAGGCGGGGATTCCGGGGCGGCCGGACCTGCAAACGCGGCCTTCCGCCGCGGGGAAGGCGGTCCGGCATGTTGAACTGCAAGAGGAACATTAAAGCTTTTAATTATGAATATTTCGTATAACTGGCTTAAACGCTATCTCGACACCGATCTTCCGGCCGAAGAAATCGCACGGATACTGACCGACATCGGACTCGAAGTCGAGGGGTTCGAGAAGATCGAGACCGTAAAGGGCGGGCTTCACGGCGTCGTGGTCGGCGAGGTGCTGACCTGCACGGACCATCCCGATTCGGACCACCTGCACCTCACGACGGTCGATGTCGGCGCCGGTGATCCCCTGCAGATCGTCTGCGGCGCGCCCAACTGCCGGGCCGGGCTGAAGGTGCTCTGCGCCACGGTCGGCACGGTGCTCTACCCCGGCGGCGGCGACGAGGAATTCAAGATCAAACGCAGCAAGATCCGCGGCGTCGAGTCGCTCGGCATGCTTTGCGCCGAGGACGAACTTGGCATCGGGGCCTCGCACGACGGCATTATGGAACTTCCGGCCGACGCCCGCGTCGGCATGACGGCCAAAGAATACCTCGGCATCGAGGACGACTACCTGATCGAGGTGGGACTCACCCCCAACCGCGTCGACGCCGCGTCGCATATCGGCGTGGCGCGTGATCTGGCGGCTTACCTCAGGAGTCAGGGCCTGAACGCCGAAGTGAAGATGCCCGACGTCTCGGCCTTCGCTCCCGACAACCATGACCTGCCGGTGACCGTCCGCGTCGAGAACCACGAAGCGGCCCCCCGCTACGCGGGCGTGACGGTGAAGAACTGCAAGATAGGCCCTTCGCCTGAGTGGATGCAGAACTGCCTGCGCGCCGCGGGCATCAATCCCAAGAACAATCTGGTCGATATCACCAACTTCGTGCTCTTCGAGCTGGGGCAGCCCCTGCACGCGTTCGACGCGGCGAAGATCGAAGGCCGCGAAGTCGTGGTCCGCACCTGCGCCGAAGGCACGCCTTTCGTGACGTTGGACGGCGTGGAGCGAAAATTGACGGCCGACGATCTGATGATCTGCTCGGCCGAGCGTCCGATGTGCATCGCCGGAGTCTTCGGCGGACTGGATTCGGGCATCGGCGACACGACGACCGACGTATTTATCGAGAGCGCCTATTTCAATCCCGTGTGGGTGCGCAAGACGGCCAAGCGTTTCGGCCTGAACACCGATTCGTCGTTCCGTTTCGAGCGCGGCGTCGATCCCAACATGCAGGTCTATGCCGCCAAGCGCGCCGCCCTGCTGATGAAAGAGCTGGCCGGGGGCGAGATTTCGAGCGACATTACCGACATCTATCCCAATCCTGTCGAAGACTTCAAATTCGACATCTCCTTCGCCCGCATCGACTCGCTGATCGGCAAGAAGATTCCCGAAGATACGGTCCGCACGATCCTCGCCGCGCTGGAAGTGAAGATTCTCGCCGAGAAAGAGGGTGTGCTGAGCGTCGCCGTGCCGCCCTACCGCGTGGACGTGCAGCGCGAAGCCGACCTCGTCGAGGATATTCTCCGCATCTATGGCTACAACAATGTCGAGATTCCCTCGCGCGTCCGCTCGACGCTCTCCTATGCGCCGAAGCCCGACCGCAGCAAGCTGATGAATCTCGCTGCCGATTTCCTGACCTCCAACGGCTTCACCGAGATCATGTCCAACTCGCTGACCAAGGCGGCCTACTACGAGGGGCTGGAATCCTACAAGCCCGAAAACTGCGTGCGCATCCTCAATCCGCTGAGCGCCGACCTGAACGTGATGCGCCAGACGCTGCTGTTCAACATGCTCGAAGCCGTGCAGCTCAACGCCAACCGCAAGAACGGCGACCTGAAACTCTACGAGTTCGGCAACTGCTATTTCTACGATGAGTCGAAACGCTCGGAGGAGAACCGCCTCGCGGCCTACTCCGAGGAGTACCGTCTGGCGATCGCCGTGACGGGCGTGGCCGAGCCTGCGTCGTGGAACGCCCGGCCGCAGGCCGCGTCGTTCTTCACGCTGCGCGCCGTGGCCGAGAAACTCCTGCGCCGCTTCGGCATCGATATCTATGCGCTCCGGACCGAGACGCTGCAAAACGATCTCTTCGGTGAGGCGCTCTCGATGTCGCTTGGCGGCAAGGAGCTGCTGCAGATCGGCACGGTAAGTGCTAAAATCCGCCGCCGGCTCGACGTCAAGCAGGATGTTTACTATCTGGAGATGAATTTCGACGCGCTCGTGAAATCGACCCGCAAGCATAAGATCGCGGCCGAGGAGCTTTCGAAGTTCCCCGAAGTGAAACGCGACTTGGCCCTTCTGATCGACAAGCAGGTGACCTTCTCGGCGCTGCGCGACGTGGCGTTCGCCACTGAGCGCAAACTGCTCAAGAGCGTTTCGCTGTTCGACGTCTACGAGGGCGACAAACTTCCCGAAGGCAAGAAATCCTACGCCCTGAGCTTCATTCTCGAAGACAAGACCCGCACGCTCGACGAGAAGACGATCGAAAAGGCGATGAGGAACCTCACCGCGCAGTTCGAACAGCGGTGCGGCGCTCAGGTCCGCGGTTGATCCCAATCCGAATGCCGTTCGTCGCATCTCGGTGCGGGCACACGCCCGCCACGGTCATGCCGACGAGCTTATTGACCATAATCGAAGCCGTCTGTTCGTAAGTACAGGCGGCTTTTTTACCGAAACCATGCAACGAACCTCCCGAACGCTCTGCCTGACCACGCTGTTTTTCGCAGCCGGCGCCGCGCTGTTCTTTACCAAGGCGGCGGTGATTCCGTATAAGGTCGCTTATCCGGTCCTGCTGCTGTCGCTGTCGCTCTTTTATCTCCGGCTGAAACCGCTGATTCCGGTCGGCGCGGCGCTCTTGTTGTCGGCTGTCGGCGATGCGGCGGGCGCCGGGGGGATGTTCATTCCGCAGATGCTGTTTTTCGCTTTGGCGCACGGAGCCTACATGTGCTACTTCTTGCCGCAGGCGCAACTTGCGCCCCGGCCTTTTGTCTGGCCGGTGCTGACGGCCCTGCTGCTGTTTCTGTTCGTCTGCATCGTTCCCCGCGCCGCCGATCCGGCCGAACGCGCGGGCGTCGCCGTCTATGGACTCGTTATCGCGGGAATGTTATACAGCGCGCTTCAGTACCGCGGAGCGTATGCCGCATGGTTCCGCCTTGCGGCCCTGTTGTTCGTCTTTTCCGACTCCGTGATCGCATGGGGACGCTTCGTCGCGCCCATTCCCTGCCGGACCTGTGTCGTGATGATTACCTATTATGCCGCGCAATACCTCTTCTACCTCTTTGCCGTCAGAGCGGCCCATGTGCGGAACTCCGGCTCCGGAAATTCTTTCAGCTGACGTTCTGGCCATCTACTGTGGCAAAACGCACCGCCGTCAGAGAGGGCGTTTGTCTGATTCCAAGCCCTTCTCCGCTTGTATTTACAATCCGCCCCGTTCATGATTTTAACCGGTTAAACTGCGATTGCTTGTAACAGACTGTTTTGCAACCGCGACTTGTTCTTGTCGAAATTAGAAAATAAAATAAACCAACTTTGTCATCCTGTCGATCTAATTTTATATATTTGTGTATAATATTATAGACATGAAATGTAAAAAATATGCACACAGATATGCTGATATTATTTTAAACTCGGAATATACGATCAAGAATGAAATCGACGGTATATTGGATCAGCTGAATTTTAGCAATATAGAGTTGAAATTTGATGAAATCAATCGGGAGAAAGAGAATATCGGCAAAAAAATTCAAAAGGGAAGACAACCTGCGATAAACGCTCTTCTTAAAGATCTCTTCTTAGAAAAAGGTTGGGAAGCGGAGAAGAAAGTATTCAACGATTCGGATAACGATTTGGTAATTGATTTCTGGAAAAATAACATAGGTGTCGATGTGGCATTCAATCACAGATCGTTTATCGGTGGTGATTTGCTGAGGTTGCAAGCGGGGGCCGAAATCAAGAATATGATTAATGTAGGAATCTATGTCTGTGGGACAAAGGACTTTTTGAAATATGTTTCCAAAGATCACTGTTCGATAGTCTCCTTTGAACGGGTAAAGTGGTATTTGGAGAATTTCTATAGTGTGCTAACCGTTCCGATCCTTTTAATCGGATTGGAAAAATAGCATTGATTTACATCCTGCTCTTGTCGGTTTTTTCTCGGTGGTTGATCGTTTCTTTACAGTGTCGGCTTTATCTGCGGCGGCTGGATCGTGACGTAGGGCGTGCCGTTGTCGTCGCAGGTCGAGACGATGCGCACGGCTTTCACCGGCCGGCCGGGCTTTAAAGTTATACTGCCCTTTTCCAGATCGCCCGCACGCTCGTATGTCGTGCCGTCGTACGACACCTCGGCATAACCGGTGGTTATAATGGTTTTGGGCAGCTGGCGGTTTCCCGTCTGCAAAAACATTTCGCGGCACTTCACCGGCTGTTCATAGGTGTAGAGTATCCAGTCCTGCTGACGGCAGGCGCGGCGCGTGCGTGCAAGTCCCTTGTAGGCCGAGGCGTTCGTGTAGGGGAACTGCGTGCTTTCGCCCATCGAGGTGGTGATCGTCACGGCGGGCGCAAGGGTCCTGTAGTAGGATTTGTCGGCCGCATAGGGACTGCGTCCCGTCTTGTAGCGCGTCAGGAAGCGGTAGAGATGCGGTTTTTCGGTTTTGACGGGGCCGGTGTACCGATGCTCTTCGGGCGAATCGCCTTTGAGGTAGAAGATTTCCGAGCCGTCGTCCGCCACGACGGTGAAGGCGCCCTCCTTGTAGCTTACCTTGGGCGGGAAAAGCCGGAAGCGGATGCCCATGGCCGCCATGCGGTCGTAATGGTCGGTCAGCTTCCTGTAATAGGCGTCCCAGCCTTCGCAGTTGCCGCGCCAAGCTATGCGGGCGAGCGCGCAGATGCGCGGAAAACACATGTAGTCCAGATAGTCGGGCTTTTCAGGCTCGTGCGAAACGTAGGCTTCGCTGAAGAACGTCCCCTGCAGGCCGACGACGTTGCGCATCTGTTCATCGCTGAAGCCCTTTTCCGTAAAGTCGAATCCGAAGACCTTTTTGGCGTCGAAGACCGCCGCCCAGTCGTGCCCCTCCTCCTGCGGCGTCTGCCGCATGTCGAAATAGAAATATTCGCCCGGCATCACCACGGTCTTGTAGCCTTTCGCCGTGGCGTCGAGACACGCCTTGACGCTCTGCCAGCCGTATACGAGACATTCGCGCGAGAGGCCGCCCGTGGTCACGGCTTCGTTCCACACGCCGGGTCGCTTGCCGTTGGCCGCGAGAATCGCCGCCATGCGCTCCATGAAGAGGTCTTCCAATCGGTGCGGATCGGTCATGCCCCGCCGGCTCATCAGCGCCTGACAGTCGGGGCAGCGGTTCCACTGGGTCATGTCCACCTCGTCGCCGCCGACGTGTATGTACTCCGAGGGAAACAGCGCGCATAACTCGCCGAGAATGTCGGCCAGCAGCGCGTAATTCTCTTCGCGGGCCACGCACCACGCCGAACGGTAGTCGTAACCGTTGGTCGAAACCGTGTCGGGCGGATAGTTGCAGCGTATTTCGGGATGCACCGACGCGATGTTGCGGCTGTGCCCCGGCAGGTCGATTTCGGGAATGATCTCAATGTTGCGCGCCGCCGCATAGCGGATCAGGCCGCGCATCTCGTCCTGCGTGTAATACCCGCCGTACTTCTCGTCCCATTTGCCGTAGACCGGACGCACGGGCGAATCGCCGCCGCGGAAGCCGCCGATTTCGGTCAGTTCGGGGTGCGATCTGATTTCGATACGCCACCCTTCGTCGTCTGAAAGATGAAGGTGCAATTTGTTGATCCCGTGATAGGAAAGCAAGTCTATATAACGCTTCACTCCAGCTGCGTCGATCCACGTGCGGGCCACGTCCAGCATCATGCCGCGGTACGGGAAGCGCGGTGCGTCCTCGACCTTCGTGCAGGCGATCTCGACCGGAAGCGGACAGTTCTTGGCGTATATTTCGGCGGGCAGCAGCCGGAACAGGGCCTGCACGCCGTTGAATACGCCGCCGTACGAACCGCCCGCGATTTCGATCCGCTGCGGGAGCACCGTCAGGCGGAAGGCTTCGCCGCCCAGCGTCGGATCGGTCGAAAGCACGATCGCGTCGTCGGCCGACATACTGTCGCTGGCCGTTTCGACGTTGATATATTCGCGCAGGTAGGCGGCCAGCGGCGCCAGCGGCGTTTCGTAACAGAGCATCGTCCGGGAGCTGATGCGGCAGGCGCCCCCGTAGAAGGCCTGACGGGCCGGCGACGGCTGGGCGTATGTCGAGAGGCAGGTGCAGAACACCCCCGCAAGGGGCAGCAGGTATCGCAGTTTCATGGCGGTACGGAATTTTGTTTCGGACAAAGTTACTTTTTTTCCGCCGAATTGCTACCTTTGCTGAAAATAAATTCCGGCATGGACGGGCGCGCTCAGGCAGATCGGCCGACTCCGCTTCCCGAACAGCCATTGCCGTAAACTGTAACTGAGCATGGAAGATAAACGACTGGAGGCTACGGCCCGTTTGCTCGAAGTGATGAACACGCTGCGCCGCGAGTGTCCGTGGGACCGCGAGCAGACTTTCGATTCGCTGCGGAGCAATACCATCGAGGAGACGTACGAGCTGGCCGACGCCATCACCGACCACAATATGGAGGGCATCAAGGAGGAGCTGGGCGACCTGCTGCTGCATGTGGTGTTCTACTCCAAGCTGGGCGAGGAGGCGGGAGCCTTCGATTTCGGCGAGGTCGCCGATGCCCTGTGCGACAAGCTGATATACCGTCATCCGCATGTCTACGGCGATATTCACGCCAATACGCCCGACGCGGTCAAGGAGAACTGGGAAGCCCTGAAACTCCGCAAGAAAAACCGCAAGAGCGGCACGCTGGGCGGCGTACCCCGCTCGCTTCCGGCCATGGTCAAGGCTTTCCGCGTGGGCGAGAAAGCCGCCGCGACGGGTTTCGACTGGCAGCGGCGCGAGGATGTGTGGGACAAGGTGAAGGAGGAGATCGCGGAGGTCGAAGCCGAGATGCGTTCGGAAGCCCCCGGCAGCCGGGAGAAGCTCGAAGGCGAATTCGGCGACCTGTTCTTCGCGCTGGTCAATGCGTCGCGGCTCTACGGCATCGACCCCGAATCGGCGCTGGAACGTACGAACAAGAAGTTCATCCGCCGCTTCAATTACATGGAGGAAAAGGCTGCCGCCGAAGGACATACGCTCCACGAGCTTCCGCTCGAAAAGATGGAGGAGTACTGGCAGGAGGCCAAACACGAAGAGACATTCAATAGCATGTGTCCGCACTAATGCCAAGTCCCCTCCGAGGAGGGGATTTAGGGGAGGGGCAGACCTGAAAACACGGCTTTGCCGTGAATGTCCGCCCTCGGACACGCGGAGACGATACAAAAGCGAAGTGACATTTAACAGCATATAAACTTATGGCTTTGATTAAAAAGGTGCGGGGACATACGCCCGCAATCGGTGAAAATACCTTTTTGGCCGAGACGGCCGTCATTCTGGGCGATGTGACCATCGGCCGTGACTGTTCGATCTGGTACAACGCCGTATTGCGCGGCGACGTGAACAAAATCGTCATCGGCGACCGCACGAATATTCAGGACGGCGTGGTGCTCCACACGCTTTACGACGGCTCGCCGCATCCGTCGCAGACCATTATCGGCAGCGACGTGTCGGTGGGCCACAACGCCGTCATCCACGGTGCGCGCATCGGCGACAACTGCCTGATCGGCATGGGCGCTACCCTGCTGGACAACGCCGTGGTTCCGTCGGGCTGCATCATCGCGGCCAACGCGCTGGTGCTCTCCAACGCCCAGCTGGAACCCAATTCGGTGTATGCGGGCGTGCCGGCCAAGAAGGTCAAGGAGGTGACGCCCCAGCAGCGCGAGGAGATCATCCGCCGCACGGCCCGCGACTACATGCTCTATGCGTCGTGGTTCAAAGAGGAGGAGTAAACGGCGGATGGGGCTGCAACCGAAATATTCCGACCTGATTCTCAACCTGCTGGTGGCGCTGGCCGTCAGTCTGGTCGTCAATTTCTCCTACGTGCTGCTGCTGATCGTCGATCAGAAGAGCGACGGACAGCAGCGTCCGGCCAAGGCGAGCGTCATTGCGCGCGGCGAGGAGGGAACGCTGCGGATAAGTCCCGACGGTCACGGCTACATCGTCTACGAGAACGGCGACAGCGTCTATGTGATGATGCAGCGCATCTACCGGATGAACCTGAAGGACGGCGACCGTCTGGTGGCGAATCTGGCCGCGCCGCGCCGTCACGGGGCGCATCCGGTGATGACCGAACTGCGCATGCGCAACGGCGAGGAGTTCGATTACAGCACGCTTTTCAACCGGCCTTCGAAAACGACGGAACTCGCGCTGCAGCTCTTCTATTATCTGGTCGTTTCGTTCATCATGCTTTCGATCCTCACCTCCGTCCGCCGCAGGTACACGCCGGGCCGCTTCGTGCGCCACTGCATATGGTGCGTGCTGGCCGCCGCCGCGCTGTATATGGTCGCGCCGGTCACGGAGTGGCGTTCGGGACGCATCATGCTGAACTGCATGGGCGACCATATTTTCGACTACATGCTGCTGCTGAAGTGTTCGTTCGCCGTGGCGGTGTCGATGCTCTACGGCTGGGTCTACGTGCTCAATTCGAAGCAGCAGGCCGTCGTCATGGAGAACGAGCGGCTCAAGAACGAGAACCTCACGACCCGCTACAACATGCTCGTGGGACAGATCAACCCCCACTTCTTCTTCAATTCGCTCAATTCGCTGGCGATGCTCGTGCGCGAGAAGCACGACGAGAAGGCGCTGACCTACATCGACCAGCTCTCCTATACGTTCCGCTACATCATCCAGAACGGACAGAGTACGCTGATGACGCTCGACGAGGAGCTGAAATTCGTCGAGGCGTACAGCTATCTCTTCAAGATACGCTATGCCGACAAGCTCTTCTTCGACATCGACATCGAGGAGAAGTACCGCACGTGGACGCTTCCGGCGCTCTCGCTGCAGCCGCTGATCGGCAATGCCGTCAAGCACAATACCATAACCCGCAGCAAGCCGTTCCACATTTCGATCCGCACCGAGAACGGCTGGCTGGTGGTGGCCAATCCCAAGGTGCCGAAGCTCGAACCCGAACCTTCGACCGGCATCGGACTGGAGAACCTGCGTAACCGCTGGCACCTGATAACCGGCCGCGACATCGAAATCATCGACACCGACAAGGAGTTCGTCGTGCGGATGCCGCTGCATAACCCCCTTGCAGGATGAAAGCACTGATCATAGAGGACGAAACCGCCGCCGCGCTGAACCTGAAAGCCATTCTGAAACAGGCGGCTCCCGACATCCGTGTCGTCGATACGCTCGAAAGCGTCGAGGAGAGCGTCGATTGGCTGCGCGCCAACCCCCAGCCCGACCTGCTGTTCATGGACATCCATCTGGCCGACGGCGATTCGTTCCGCATATTCGACGCCGTGGAGGTCACGGCGCCGGTGATCTTCACGACAGCCTACGACCGCTATGCGCTGGAGGCCTTCAAGGTGAACAGCATCGACTACCTGCTCAAGCCGCTCAATGCGGCCGACGTGCAGCGGGCGCTCGACAAGCTCATGCGGCTGTCCAAGGGCGAGCGCAGCGATTACGGTTCGCGCGTGCGCACGCTGGCCGCGGCGCGCCGCGAGCAGACCTTTCTGGTGCATGTCCGCGACAAGATCATTCCGCTCAAACGCGAGGATATCGCATTCTGCTATACCTGCAACGAGAAGGTGACGGCCTATACCTTCGCCGGGGCGTCCTATCCGCTCGACAAGACGCTCGAAGCGCTGCAGGCCGTCCTGCCCGAAGCCGATTTCTTCCGCGCCAACCGCCAGTTCATCGTGGCGCGCCGCGCCGTGAAGGAGATTTCCGTGTGGTTCGGTAGCCGTCTTTCGCTGAGTCTCGTGCTCGAAACTCCTGAGCGCATCGTCATTTCCAAGGCCCGCGTCCCCGAATTCAAGGCGTGGCTCACGTCCGTTCAACCCGCCGAATAGGCGTTTGACCCTGAGCTTCGGGCGTTTGACCCGCATTGCCGTTCCGTTTTTTCGGTTTGGCCTTACCTTTGCATCGTAAGGGGACCGAAACGGGTCCGATTGACGGATTGAATTAACCATTGATATTTGAGATTATGAAAAAGAGAATTTTTGCAGTCGCCGCGGCTTTGTGCCTGCTGGCCGGAACGGGCGCTTTTGCGCAGGATTCGAAGAAGGCTCCGATGATGAAGGAGCGGCCGACGGCCGAGCAGATGGCCCAGCGCAGGACCGAACGCATGACCGAGAAGTTGAACCTCAGCGAAAAGCAGTCGAAGCAGCTCTATGAGGTCAACCTGCAGGATATAAAGGAGATGCAGGCGCAGGCCGAGCAGATGCGCGCATACCGTAAGGCGCAGGCCGAGAAGATGAAAGGCATCCTCACGCCCGAACAGTTCGAGCAGTGGAAGCAGATGCAAGGCCCGCGCCACGGCATGAACCGCGGTCCCCGGATGAAGGACGGCCGGGGCGACAAGGCCGCCGTGCGTGAAGGCCGCAAGTGCGCCCCCTGCGCGGGGGACAGGAAATGCGACGGACCGCGCTCCGGAAAGGAGAAAAAGTGAGGTTAGGAACATCGACCGGTTTGTTGCAGTCGGGGCGTCGGTTGTCGGCTGACGCCCTTTTTTTGTCGATTCACCCCGCATCGGAGGGTCGTCTGCGAGAAAAAAGCTATCTTCGCATGCGCAAAATCAGAAAGTACACAGAACATTAAGATGAAACGGCTACTACTCTCAACCCTATTCCTGCTTTTCGCCGTGGCCGCATTCGCCCAAAAGGGCGCGGTCAGCGGAACGGTGCTCGACGCCGACACCGGCGAAAGCGTCGCCGGAGCCGTGCTGGAGGTCGCTCCGGTCGGGACTCCGGATCAGAAACAGTATTTCACTTCCGGCTATAAAGGCGCCGTGGCGATTCCCTCGCTGCCCTACGGCGAATACAGACTCACCGTCTCCTTCCTCGGTTACAACAATTACGAAACCACCTTCCGGGTGGCGGCCGGCAAACAGAACATCGGCAGGATCGAACTCAAGCCCGGCGTGCAGATCGAAACGGTCGTCAAGGAGGCCAAGGCGCTGCGCACCTCGCAGAAGGGCGATACGGTAAGTTACAACGCCGGCGCCTTCAAAGTCACCAATGACGCCGACGTCGAGGGGCTGCTGAAGAAGATGCCCGGCATCACCGTGTCGGACGGTACGGTCGAGGCGCAGGGCGAGCAGATCAAGAAGGTTTTCGTCGACGGCAAGGAGTTCTTCGGCGAGGACGTGACGACGGCCATCAAGTCGCTTCCGGCGCAGGCCGTGGACCGTGTGGAGGTCTATAACAAGCTGAGCGACGCGGCCGAATTTTCGGGTATGGACGACGGCGAGGGCTACAAGGCCCTCAACATCGTTACGCACGCCAACATGCGTCAGGGGCAGTTCGGCAAGCTCTATGCCGGTTACGGTTACGACGCCGACACCAAGACCGAAGCCAAGAACAAATACGTCGTGGGCGGCAACGCCAATATCTTCAGCGGCAGCAGCCGTGTGTCGGTCATCGGCCTGTTCAACAACATCAACCAGCAGAACTTCTCGTTCGAGGATATTCTGGGCGTTTCGGGCGGTTCGGGGCGCGGACGCCGCGGCGGCGTGGGCCAGTATATGGTGCGCCCCCAAAGCGGTGTGGCGTCGGTGAACGCCATCGGCGTAAACTACTCCGATACATGGGGCAAGCGCGATCAGGTGTCGTTTCAGGGCAGCTATTTCTTCAACAACACCGACACGAGAAACCGTTCGACGATCGACAAATGGTACGAGTCGCCGATGCCCGTGGATACGCTCTCGACGCGCGGCTACTCGGATACCGAGTCGTATAACCACCGCTTCAACGCCCGTCTGGAGTGGAAAATCTCCGACAACCAGAATCTGATGGTCCGTCCGAGCTTCAGCTACCAGTCGAACGACCCGCTGAGCACGACGCAGGGCTGGCAGTTCGGCGAAAGCGGTTACAGCCGCACCGAGAACCGCAGCGACGCCCTGCGCCACGGTTACAACGTGCGGACGAACGCCGTTTACCGCGCCAAATTGGGCAAGGACGGCCGTACGATCACCGTCGACGGCGACGTGAACTACTCGGACAATACCAACAACTCGAACTCCTTCTCGAACGTGCTGCCGCTCTCGGACCTCCGGCCCGACGGCGTCGACGCGCCGTGGGGATGGGACACGACGGGCTACACGCGCCTGCGCTACCTGCGCAACCTCGCGCCGTCGAGCAGTTACCGCCTGCGCGGACAGTTCACCTACACGGAACCCGTCGCCAAATATGCGCAGGTAAGCCTTCAGTACCGCATTTCGTACGATTATCAGGAGCGCGACAAGAAGTCGTATATCACCGGCGCGGATTATTCGATCGCGGGACTGACGCCCGACGGAGCGCTTTCGAACTCCTACCGGAGCAACTACCTGACGCAGAGCGCAGGTCCCGGTTTCCGCTATTCGAAGGAGCGCAATACGTTCATCGCCAATGTCTTTTACCAGCGTTCGTCGCTCGACGGGCAGATCGTGCGGGACGATGCCGACAAGATCAGGCATTCGTACAACAACGTGACCTATTTCATGATGGGACAGTTGAACATCAACCGCGAGAATTCGCTGCGGCTCTACGTATCGTCCTATACCGACAACCCGTCGATCACCGACCTGCAGAACGTGGCCGACGTATCGGACGCCCAGAATATCACCAAAGGTAATCCCGATCTGAATCCGACCTACAGCCACCGCGTCAATTTCCACTACATCAATTCCAACGTCGAGAAGGGCCGGACCTTCATGTGGATGTTCTCGATGCAGAACACCTCCGACTACAATGCGACGCACGTGGTGTCGAATCCCGGCACGATCACGTTGGGCGGCGTGCAGTACAAGCCCAACTACTACTCCACGCCCGTCAATCTCGACGGCTACTGGAGCCTGCGGACGCACCTGAGCTACGGTTTTCCGATCGGCTTCCTGAAGAGCAACTTCAACGTTATGGCGGGCGTCAGCTACTCGCTTACGCCGAGCATGCTGGGCGGAAAGGTGGACGCCGACGGCTTCATCACGGGCGGCAAGCGCAACGACACGAGCAATATCGGCTACGACTTCAACACGGTGCTGGGCAGCAATATTTCCGAAAACGTGGACTTCACGCTCTCGTGGAACGGCACCTACAACGAAGCGACCAACTCGCTGGGCGAGTCAGGTTCCAAAAACCGCTACTTCAACCACCGGGCGCAGGGCAACATGAAGTTCGTCTTCCCGCTGGGCTTCACCTTTACGGGCAGCGTGGCTTACACGCAGTATATCGGTTTCACGAACGATTACGACGATTCGTACCTGCTCTGCAACGCATGGATCGGCAAGAAGATATTCAAGAACAAGCGCGGCGAGATCATGTTCGGCGTGAACGACCTGCTCAACCGCAACAAGGCTTTCGCCCGCACGACGGGTTCGGGATGGACGCAGAATGCGACCAACAGCGTGATCGGCCGTTATTACATGGTGCAGTTCACCTACAACCTGCGCCGCTTCGGCAAGAAGGGTTCGAAGAACATCTCCGATTACGACGGGGCCGTGCAGTCGGGCCCCCGCCGCATGGGACCCGGCGGTCCGGGCGGGCCGCCTCCGGGTATCTTCCACGGTCCGCGGTAACCGGTGCGGTTCGGACAAAAAAGACGTCAGGCATTGCGCCTGACGTCTTTTTTGTCATTATGCCGGAAGCCTGCTTCCGCTTCGTCCTTGTGCCGGTGTGCTGGGCCGATGGCCGTCCGGCTTTTTGCGGACGGGACGGGGCGGTTCCTGCGGATGCTTGGGTGTCGCCGTCACTTTTCCGGTTCGGAGGTGTGCGGCGCCGGGATGTCGTCCTTGTCCGCGCGGTTGAGCACCAAGTGGATGCCGATGCAGGCCAGACCGCCGTATACGAGGGCCAGAATGCAGAGCATCCTGATTTCGGGCAGCACTTCGGAGAGCGACGCTCCCATGCTCTGGATGCGGATAAAGGCGTTTACGCCGTGGCTGCTGGGGAATATCTGCCCCAAGTTGAACAGCCAGTCGGGAATGCCTTCGCGGGGATAGGAGACGCCGCTGAGCATCAGCAGCGGAATCGAGGTCCACAACAGCAGCAGCAGCGAATTCTCGCGGTAGCGGAAGAGCGTCGAAATGGCGATTCCCAGCGCGATGCAGGCCGCCATGTACGCCAGCATGAAGACCACGATTGTGCCCGTCGCGCCGTTCATCGGATAGTGGAACAGCTTGTAATGCAGACCGAGGATGTAGAACGTCGTCACGGAATAGATCATGCCGTAGACCAGCGCTTTGCCCAGTACGATCGGGAGCGTGGACATCCGCTTGCGGTCGGGCGGGCAGAGTTTGCGGTACAGCCCGAATTCGCGCCATGTGCCGCCGATCATGCCGATGCCGATGAGCATCGTCTGCTGGATGATGACCATGATGATCGCGGGCATGACGAACGTGCCGTAGCCCAGATAGGGGTTGAACAGGTTGTGGGACTGGTAGATGACCGGCTGGGTCGTGGCCTGCGCCTGCGGGAGGTTGGCTCCCTTGGCGATCAGACGCTGGAATTCGACCATCGCGCCCGTGGCGCCGATCGAGGTCACGACCTCCTGAAACACCTGCCGGTACATGAGGAAGTAGCTGGCGTCGGCGTAGATCGCGACGTTGGCCTGCAGGCCGCCGAGCAGTTTCTCCTCGTAATCCGACGGGATGTAGACCACGCCGTAGATCTTGCGTTTGAAGAAGAGATCCTTGGCCTCCTCCATGCTCGTCGGATTGTAGGCCACATAGGTGTTCGGCCCGGCGTTGAAGGTCTCGATCAGGCTGCGGCTGGTCGGCGTGCGGCATTCGTCCACCACGCCGATCGGCACGTTGCGGAGCACCTGCGCCCCGTAAGCCATCGAGTAGACGGTGGCGTAGATGATCAGCGCGAGAACGAGGATCAGGACCACGCCCGCATCGGTGAAGATCGTGCGGAACTCGTTGCGCATGACCGACAGCATCTGCTGCCAATAAGAGGTCATCTGATGTGTGAAACGATTCATGCTATAACCTCCCCCAGTATTTTTCCTCCGTGCAGATGGTCCGCAGGCGCGGCAGGCACAGAAGCGGTAAGACAATGAACAGCGACATGTAGCACATGTCGGGCAGCGAGCAGACGACCGGGGCGCCCCGCAGCATCTGATCGACGAAGATATCGGTGTAGTAGGTGAACGGGAAGAGTCTGCTCAGGTACTGCATGGCGGGCCACATGGCCATGATCGGGAACGTGAGTCCCGAAAAGGTGAAGGCCAGCACCGAATAGCCGCCGCCGATCGAGAGCGAAAGGCGCAGGTTCGACAGCAGCGAGACGATGAAGACCGCGATGGCCTGATAGCTCATCACGAAGAGCAGCGTGCTCAGCAGGATAACCGTCAGACTGCCGTTCAGGGGCACGCCGACGACCTTGAAGATGATCAGGAACATGACCAGCGACATGAGGAACATCACCACCGTCACGGGCAGGACCTTGCCCAGCAGTGCGGCCGATACCGAGCCGTTGCCCGTCTCGATCCATTCGCGCGCCGTACCCTTCTTAAGCTCCGTGCCGATGGTGAAGACCGTCACCATGACGATGAAGATCAGGAGCATCATGGGCATAAAGCTCGGCGAGAGGTAATAGCCGTAATTGATATAGGGATTGAACAATACGTGCTTGTTGAACCGCACGGGCATCAGCTGCGCCATGGCCTGCAGCTCGGTGAGTCCCTGTTTGGTGAGCAGCTGGATCTGGATGCCGCCCGAAAAGGTCGTCACGGCGGTCTGGATGTCTTTCGACAGCAGGCCGTTCACCGTGATGTTCGTTCCCGATATGTAGGTCTCGATATGCGTCTGGCTGTTGCTCAGGATGTTTTTCTCGAAGAACGCCGGAATCTGCACGATCGCCATGATCTTGCCTTCGCGCATCAGCCGTTCGCCTTCGTCCATGTCCTGAATGCCGTACGACACCATTGCCGTCGCCGTGTCGTCGATCATCTGCGTGACCTTGCGCGAGAGCGAGGTGTGGTCCTGATCCAGCACTGCGATCGGAATGTCGCGCGCCACGCCTTTGTTGAACAGCAGGGCGAAGAACGCGAACGACACGACGGGCAGCACGAGCATCAGCACGAAATACATCGGCTGGTGCGCGAGGCGCGTCAGTTCCCGCCGCAGAACGGCATAGGTATTACGCAGGAAATTCAGCATCGCACTCTCCTACTTCCCGATCAGGTCCCAATCCACGAGTACGCTCATTCCCGGACGCATGTTTTCGATATGCGTCGTGGGCTTGGCTTTGACGGCGAAGGTGCGGATGTCGAAGCCGCCCTGCGTGCGGGTCGCCGACCACGTCGCGAAGTCGGCCTGCACGGCGATATAGGTCACCTCGAACTCCACGTCATACCCCAGCGCCGGCACGTAGCCGCTCATGCGGGTGCCGACCCGAATCGCGGGGAGCAGGGTCTCCTTGATATTGAAAGTCACCCACATGTCGCTCATGTCGAGGATCGCCACCACGGGATAGCCGCTGCCGACCAGCTCGCCCTGCTCGGCGATGATGGTCGAGACCTCGCCCGTTACGGGCGAATAGACCATGGCGTCGCTGATGTAGGATTCGACTTCGCTGACGGCTCCTTCGGCCTGACGGACACGGGCCGCGGCGGCCTCCTTGTCCTCCTTGCGGGCGCCGTCCATGGCCAGATTGTACTGCGCTTTGGCGGCCAGCGCCGTGGCTTCCATGGCTTTGTAGTTGGCCGACGCTTCGTCCATCTTCTGTTCGGGGACTACGCCCTGCTCGTAGAGGTTTTTCACGCGCTCGTAGGTCTTGCGCGCCAGTTCCAGCCCGGCCTGCGCCTTCTCCCACATGTTCATGGCCGCTTCGATCTGCTGGATGCGGGCGCCGGCTATGGCGGCCTGATCCAACGCCGCGGCCGCGCTCTTGACCGCTTCGGCCTGCTGGAGCTTGGCTTCCAGTTCGGGCGTCGAGAGCGTGTAGAGCAGCTGCCCCTTCTCCACACGGTCGCCCTGCTCGACTTTCATGTCGTCGATGCGGCCCGGCACTTTCGACGAGGCCTTGTAGGTCGTGCACTCCACCGTGCCCTGAATCAGCGTCGGGGTCGATCTGCGGAGATACCAGCTGATCAGTACGACCGACACGATGATGACCACGGCGGCCGCGATGATTCCAATGATGTTGCTGCGTTTCATATTTTTCGGATTTTATTTTTTATCGAACAGAACGGGCCGTGCGTCGCTGCGGCGCGCATAGGCCGGGAATTCGTCGCTGATGCCTGCGGTTTCGAGCAGCTGCGCCAGCAGCAGGTCGAAATTGTAGGCCGCCTGCAGACGTTCGGTGCGCACTCCCGCGAGGTTCAGCTCGGCGTCGATCAGGTCCGACGACGAGCTCATGCCTTCGAGGAAGGCGGCGTTTTTCATGCGGAGGTACTCCTCGGCGAAGTTCAGCGACGCGTCGATCGAGGTCATCTGGTTGCGGTAGTTCATCATCTGGTTGTAGAGTTTCTCGACCAGCACCGAAATATCTTTGCCGGCCTTGTTCTGCAGGGCGCCGACGCGGCGTGCGGTCTGTTTGGCCGCCGAATATTTGTATTCGCGGTTCAGGCCGTCGAAGATCTTGATATTGACCCCGACGCCCACGGCCCAGCGGGGCACGATGCCCGAAACCTGATAGTTGTAGAACGAGCCGCCGCCGATGGCCGCCACCTGCGGCAGGAAGTCGGCGCGCTGGACGCGGACGCCCTCCTCGGCCAGCTGGCGTTTGAGCGAAACCTGATTGAGCAGCGGGTTGCGGTCCTGCGCCAGATCCTGATAGTAAGCCAGATCCTCGACCTTGTCGATCATGAACATCGACGTCACGGGCTGCCACGCGTTTTCGCGTCCCAGCGTGTTGGAGAGTGCGCTGGCGATGGTTTCGGCCTGCAGCTTGGCGTTGGCCAGCTCGCGCTCGGCCTCGGCCATCTTGAATTCGACGTAGAGCCGTTCGCTCTGGGCGATCATGCCGTTCTTTTCGAGGGCTATGGCGTCTTCGAGGTGGCGGCGCACGCCGTCCACGACCTGCCGGCGCACCTCGACGACCTGCATGGCGAGCGCAAGGCCGAAGTAACGCTCCACCAGCTCGGAGATGAGGGCGTTGCGTGTCTGGTTGCCCTGCTCTGCGGCGGTGCGTTCGTTGATGCGTGCGGCGCGGTTGGCGGCGTTGATCTTACCGCCCAGCCAGATGGGCATGGTCACCTCGCCGCCCACGAACCCCAGACTCCGGTCCTGCAGCGTGAGGAACCAGTCGGCGTTCAGCAGCGGGTTGAGCAGGCCGTTGATCGAGGGGATCGCTTCGGGGGGTATCAGTCCGCTGCCCAGCAGCTGTCCTGCGAGGTTCTTGGCGGGACCCTTCATCTCGTTGAAGTCGAATCCGATGTCCTTGCCCAGATAGGCATAGGCGCCCGTGACGTTGATTTTGGGCATGCGCAGGCCGATGGCCGCGCGACGCTCCTGCGTCGCGGCCTTCTCCTCGAACTCGGCCGCCTTCATCGCGGGATTTTCCGTGAGGGTGACGGCGATCGCCTCGTCGAGCGAAAGCGTCTGTTTGACCTCCTGCGCCGACAGCGGGATGACGGTTGCGAATACCGCCGCAAAAGCTATTCCGACTGCTGTTTTCATATTCATCGATACGTTTAAAACACAAATATATAAGTTATCCCGATATGTTGCGCGATTTTCCGGTAAAAGAGGCCAATTTTAGGCCCTTATGGACATAAATTGCGCCGGTTTCAGCGCTTCAGGTGGGCGTTGGCTTCCCACACTCCCCCGGCCAGTCCGGGATAGACCCGTACGTCGACGCCCGCTTCGCGCAGGGTGAGCGCACCGCGGCAGCAGACGAAGCAGTCGGGTTCGTAGAGCGCGAAGACGGCACGGGCGAATCCGTATTTCAGCAGGAACTGCGTGCAGCTCTCCGGTTCGCTGGCCCGCTGCGAGCAGGGTTCCATCGAGGAGTACATGGCGGCTCCGCGGAGCGGCGCTCCGGCTGCCAGCGCCTTGGCGATGGCTTCCTGCTCGGCGTGGTGCGTCGGTGAGGTTTCGTGCGTGTGCCCTGCAAAGATCCGGCCGTCGGCCGCGACCACGACCGCGCCGACGCAATAGGACGTGGCGCTGGGGGTGCATTTGCGGCCTTCGTCCACGGCCTGCTTCAGGAAACGCAGGTCTGCGGCGGAGGTGTCGGGATGCAGCGTGTAGGTCGTGACCTCCATGCCGCCCAAGTTTTCGCGGGTCTGCGGAGTGCCCTGCGGCGGTGTGAAGCGGAATTCCGCGCCGCCCGCCGCGCCGAGCCGCAGTTGCGGGTTGACGGCCAGCCGCAGGGTGTCGGCCATGCCTTCGCCGAGGAACATGCGGAGGACCGCCGCCCCGCCCTCGACCATCAGCCGTTCGACGCCCCGCTTCTCCAGCTGGGTGACGATCAGCTTCGCCGTAATTGGTCCTTCGGTTGATATAACCGTTGCAATGTTCTGTAAACTATCTATTTCGTGCGGAGAAAACACATAGCGTTCGGCTTCGCCTTCGGTGAAGAAACGCAGTCCGGGCGAAAGTTCGCCCGTGCCGGTGAGCGTGGCTTTGGCGATGTCGGGCGGCAATCCCTGCTCCCTGCGGCGGGCGCGGACCTCTTCGTCGCGCACGAGCAGCGACGGGTCGTCGCGCCGCAGTGTTTCGGCGCCGACCAGAATGGCGTCGTGTGCGGCGCGCAGACGGTAGACCTCCGCCCAGTCTTCGGGCGTCGAGATAATCAGCCTCCGGGGGCTGTTGTCGTCCAGAAAGCCGTCGGCCGTAACCGCGGCGGAAAGTGTTATTCGCATCTTTTCAGCGTTATGAGTGTGATTTCGGGCCATGCGCCCAGACGCATCGGGAATGCGACGTATCCCGTGCCGTCGTTGATATAGAGTGTGCGGCCTTTTTCGTCGTAGCGGCCGCTCCACCGCGTGTAGATCAGCTGCGCCGGGGAGAAGGCGTGTCCGAAAAGGCGTATTTTCAGCTGCATGCTGTGTACGTGGCCCGAAAGGGTCAGGTCTCCGTATCCCTCTCCGGCGATTTGGTCCCAGAGCTGGGGAATGTGCACGGCGGTGATGTTGTAGAGCGAGTCGGGGACGCCGCGGTAGGCGGCGTTCAGGTTCGCGGGTGGCAGGTCGGGAGCGTGGCGCAGGTGCCGCAGTGCGGGGTCGAACGAAAGGCCCGTCAGCGAGATGCTGTCGCCGCCGCGCCGCAGGTAGACGGTCGTGTCCTCCAGCACGCGCCACCCCATTTCCCGCTGGCGTGCGACGACCTCGGCCAGACTCGCTTGGGCGGGATGCGCGATGCTGTCCTTGATGTATACTCCGGCGTCGTGGTTGCCCGTGACCGACACGACTCCGTACGGTGCGCGCAGGCCGCCCAGCAGGCGCATGGCGCGGGCGTCCAGTTCCGAACCGCGGATATTGACCAGATCGCCGCAGAAGACGACGAGGTCGGGATGCAGGCTGTTGATGCTGTCCGCGATGCGGCTCAGCTCCGCTTCGGGGCAGACGAGCGTGCCGAGGTGGACGTCCGAGAACTGGACGATGCGGAAACCGTCGAATCCCGCGGGAATCCGTTCGGAGCAGACTTCGGTGCGGCTGACGCGGATTTGCGTCCTTCCCCGCGTGGAGCCCCAAATCAGGAGCGCGGCCACGCAGATTCCGGCGGCGATGCCGGCGCGCGGCAGGCCGACGAGCCGGAAGAAATAGCAGGCGATGCGCGGCAGGACGGTGATCATCCATACCCAGAACGCCCACATGGCGAAGAGCATGAATCCCGTGGTGTTGTCGCGGCTCAGGGCGTCGGTCAGGGCGATGACCGGCGGCAGGGCGTCGGTGGCGGCGGCCAGCGCGACGAACAGGCGCAGGTTGCGTGCGGAGGTTCCGCGCCGCCGCAGCCGGCGGTAGTGTATGATGTCTGCGGCCGCGGCCGCGAGCGTCAGAATCGAAGTAAACCAGAGAAACATACCTTATTTTAATTAACGCACGAAGACGATGCGGGCCGGGTGCGGAACCGGTTTGCCGGGCGTCTGTCCGTGCGGCGGTTTATCCACGGCAAAGATAGTGCAAGTCGGGAGCTGGGGCAAATCGATTTGCCGCTGCCGGGGACGCTGCCTGTCCGTGCGGGAGTTTATCTCCGGCAAAGATAGTGAAAACCGCGTGCAAACCAAGCCCGTCCGAAGCCGGCGGAGCGCCTTTTGCCGCGGGACGGAAGCGCCGCGCGTTCCGGCAGATCGAATGGCGTGCGGCATCCTTTGGCATATAACTTGCTGATCGGGGGTTTGAACATCAACTGCTTGTGCTCCAAAAACAAAACATATCGGACAAATTTAAAACCAAATCAATTCAGCTTATGAAAACATTTCGACTTTTGATTGTGGCTCTGCTGCTTGCGTCTTCCGCTTCGGCCCAGCGACACATGCGTGACGGCCGCAACGGAGAGTATTCGCCCACGGTCTACCTTATCTCCGTGCACGAAGTGGACACGGTTTACAACTGCGGCGGCTGCGGCAGCCGTCAGGCCGCGGCGCTCAACCGGCTGGCGATGGACAACGCCACGCAGGACTATATCGAGACGCACCGCCCCGGCTTCCAGCAGTCCGAGAAGCCCCAGTTCGTATTCGCGTCGAAGAACAACCGGTTCTCGTTCTCGCTGGGCGGCTTCGTGAGCCTGCGCGCCGGATACGACTTCGACGGCATCGTGGACAATATTGACTTCGTGCCCTACGACATTCCCGTGCCGGGCAATTACAATTCGAAACAGAAGCTGATGATGGACGCCTCGACTTCGCGTCTCTTCATGAAGGCGATCACCAACACGCGGGCGCTGGGCCGCGTGGTGATTTACATGGACGCCGACTTCCGCGGCGGCGCGGAGGGCAGCTATACGCCCCGCCTGCGCTCGGCTTACGTGTCGTTCAAGGGGCTGACCCTCGGACGCGACGTGACGACGTTCTGCGACCTGCAGGCCGCGCCCACGACCATCGACTTTCAGGGACCGAACGCCTACAACTTCAATTTCGCCACGATGATCCGCTATGAGGTTTCGTTCGCCCGCCGGCACATGACCTTCGGCGTTGCGGCCGAAATGCCCAATGTGAGCGCGACCTACGGCGAAAACTTCAAGCCGATGCACCAGCGCGTGCCCGACTTCCCGATGTATCTGCAGTATGCGTGGGGCGACGACCGCAGCAGCCATATCCGCGCGTCGGGCGTCATCCGCAACCCCTACATGCACAAGGTCTCGAAAAATTCGACCACCTCGCTGCTCGGCTGGGGCGTGCAGTTCAGCGGTACGATCAAGTGCTGCGACTGGTTCCGGCTCTTCATGAACGGCGTTTACGGCGAGGGCATCACCCCCTATATTCAGGACCTGACGGGTTCGGGGCTTGACTTCACGCCCAATCCCGAAGATCCGTCGCTCGTGCGCATGATGCCGATGTGGGGCTGGCAGGCCGCCGGGCAGATCAACATCACGCCGCGCCTGTTCGTTTCGGGCGGCTATTCGACCGTCCGCGTGCAGCGCAGCCACGGCTATTACACCGACGACCAGTACAAGCAGGGGCAGTATATCTTCGGCAACATCTTCTATTCGCTCACGCCGCGCTGCAAGGTGGCCGGCGAGTACCTCTACGGTTCCCGCAAGGACATGAACAGCATGAAGAACCATGCCAACCGCGTGAACGTGATGGTGCAGTACAGCTTCTGACGGCCTTGTCGGCGTCATTTATTCGGGCGGTCCGGTGCGGGCCGCTCTTTTTTTCGTATATTTGCTTTCAAACTGTTGCGGAATCATGATGGAATTTCTGACGGAATACAACCTTACGGGGCTGGTGATCGGCGTCGCTACGTTTCTGATCATCGGTCTGTTCCACCCCTTCGTAATCAAGGGCGAATATTACTTCGGCGTGCGCTGCTGGTGGTTTTTCCTGTTGATGGGCGTCGCGGCGATCGCGGCGTCGGTCGCCGTGCGGCATATCCTCTGGTCCACCCTGCTGGCCGTCTGGGGTGCGTCGTCGCTCTGGTCGATCGGCGAGCTGTTCGAGCAGCGCGGACGTGTGGCGAAGGGATGGTTCCCGGCCAATCCGAACCGGAAGAAGAAATAGGCCGTTGCGCCTGCCTGCCGCCGAGCCGGTCCTGAACGGCAGTCGGCGCGACGCGGCGGATCGCCTGCGGGCAGAGAGTCGCCCTCCGGCGCGGAATGGCGCGGGTTGCGGCCGCAATTTTCGGCTGTGTAAGGCGGACAGCGTCTTACTCCTGCGGCTGCGTGGGCGGAATGTTTGCCGGCGGCGTCTGGGGCGTGTGATTGGTCTGGAGAATGACGATGATGACCGCCGTGACGACCAGAATCAGTCCGGCCGCGGAGTCGAGGTCGAAGCGTTCGCCGAAGTGGACGACACCAACCAGTACGGCCGTCAGGGGTTCCATCGAGCCGAGGATCGAAGTCATCGTCGAGCCGATATGCTTGATCGCCAGCACCAGCGTCAGGTTGGAGAGCACCGTCGGGAGCAGGGCCAGCAACAGCAGGTTGCGCCAGATGTGCCATGTGTGGACTACCGCGATGCCGGACGTCGAGAGGGCGTAGACCAGAAACACTGCGGCGGAGAAGGTCAGCACGTAGAACGCCACGATCAGCGGGTCGAGCCGTCCGGCGCGGCTCTTCATCACCCCGATGATATACACCGCATAGGTGAATACGGTCGTCCCGGCATAGATCAGGCCGCGTCCCGGATCGTTGTTTCCCGCGTCGCCCCACGCCAGCAGCGCCACGCCGACGAGCGAAATGAAGACCGCGATGACGATCCACACCGAACTGCGTTCGCGGAAAAAGAGCGTCATGACGATGGTCACCACCAGCGGATAGAGAAAATTGACGGTGGTGGCCACGCCGCTCGGTATGTAGTCGTACGAGCGCAGCAGTCCCAGCGACGTGGCGGCGTACATCAGGCTCAGGCCGGCCAGCACGCCGAAGTCGCGCCGCGAGATGCGGAAGTTGCGTTTCAGCAGCAGCGCCACCGCCGCCATGATGGCCGCCGAGAGCAGCATGCGGTAGAAGAGAATCGTCGGCGAGGCCATGCCCGCATGAAGCAGCGGGATCGAGAAGAGCGGGATCAGCCCGAACGTGGCCGAAGAGACAACGGCGTAGAGCACTCCCTTTATATTACTTATGTTACGCATATGTTCGACGTTTTTTCGCGTTGGCGTCTGTCATGGCTGCACCGTGTCTGCGCGCGGTGCGTTCCCTTCCGCCGCCGCCGGATGCGGAACGGCGGGTGCGGGCCGGAGCCTGCGGCGCACGGCGGCGTTGCGTGCTGCGAAACGGCCCGCCGCACCGCTGCGCGTTTTTGCCGCGGCCTGCGCCGCGCGGCATCCCGAACGACGGCAAAAACCGTGCTCGGCGGTTCGGGACGGCAAATATAGTGCGGTTTTTGGATTTTATCGTACGGAAAGCTAACTTTGGGGCGCATACCATGAAAATATCCGCTCGACATATTCTTCCGTGGCTGCTGCTGGCGGCGGCGTGCTGCGTTCCGGCGAAGCAGTCGGAGCGGGAGCCTGCCCTTCCGCCGCCCAAGCCGGTGTGCGTGCGGCTGCTGTTCGGGGGCGACGTGATGCAGCATCTGCCGCAGGTCACGGCGGCCCGCCGCGAAACGGGGTTCGACTACCGGGAGGTGTTCGCTCACCTGCACCGCCGCTTCCGTGCGGCCGATCTGGTGATCGTGAACCTCGAAACGACGCTCACCCGCACCGACCGCTATACGGGCTATCCCTGTTTCCGCTCTCCGGCGGCGCTGGCCGACGCACTGCGTGACGCCGGGGTCGATGTGGCCGTGCTGGCCAACAACCACTGCTGCGACGGCGGCGCCGCCGGGGTGCATACGACCGTCGCGGAACTTCGGCGGTGCGGCATCCGGCATACGGGCGTATTTACGGACAGTCTCGACCGTGCGGCCAACAATCCGCTTTGGCTCGAACACTGCGGCGTGCGCTTCGCACTGCTCAACTACACCTACGGCACCAACGGAATCCCCGTGCCGGAGGGCGTGCGGGTGAACCTGATCGACACGGTGCGCATGGCGGCCGATCTGGCCGCAGCGCGCGAGGGATCGCCGGACTGCATCGCGGTCTGCATCCACTGGGGGAACGAATACGAACGGCAGGCGAATGCCGAACAGCGGCGGCTGGCGCGCTTTCTGCGCCGCAACGGCGCGGACCTGATCGTCGGAAGCCATCCGCACGTGGTGCAGCCCTTCGAGACCGATTCGTCGCACGTGGTGCTCTATTCGCTGGGCAACTTCGTCTCCAATCAGCGCCGCCGCTACTGCGACGGAGGGCTGATGGCCGAAATCGAAGCCGTGCGGCATCCCGACGGCCGTATGACCTATACGCTCGACCCGGTGCCGGTGTGGGTGGCGATGCCCGGCTACCGGATCGTTCCGCCTGAGGTCGGCGACACGATGGCTCTGCCGGCGGCCTATTCCCTGTTCCGGAAGGACGTGGCGGAGATGCTCGATCGGGTCTATAAGTAATCCGAATAGCCGTATAAAAACAAACGATGAAGATAATTTGGCGAATTGTCGGGGATTTTCCTATCTTTGCTGTACGGAAATAAACGACACACACTAAACAATATAAGATTATGGAAAAGAGCATTAAAGGTACAAGGACCGAGCAGAATCTGCTGAAGGCGTTTGCCGGCGAAAGTCAGGCGCGCAGCCGTTACGTATTCTTCGCCAGCAAGGCGAAAAAGGAGGGTTACGAGCAGATCGCAGGCGTGTTCGCCGAGACGGCCGAACAGGAGAAGGAGCACGCCGAGCGTTTCTTCAAGTTCCTTGAGGGCGGCGACGTGGAGATCACGGCCAGCTACCCCACCGGTCCGATCGGAACCACTGCCGAGAACCTGCTGGCTGCCGCTCACGGCGAAAAGGAGGAGTGGGATGTTCTCTACCGTGAGTTCGCCAAGGTGGCCGAGGAAGAGGGCTTCATCGAAATCGCCACGGCCTTCAAGATGATCTCGACCGTCGAGGCCGAGCACGAGCGCCGCTACCTCAAGCTGCTGAGCCGCCTGACGGACGGCAACTTCTTCAAGCGCGACGGCAAGATCTGGTGGCAGTGCCGCAACTGCGGTTTCGTCATCGAAGCCGAAGAGGCTCCCAAGCTCTGCCCCGCCTGCAAGCATCCGCAGGCCTACTTCGAGCCGAAGAAAGAGAACTATTGACGGAGTTCGCAAGCTGGCGGCCCTGTATCGGAACGGTGCAGGGCCGCCTTTTTTTGCAGCGCAGGGAGTCCCTGCCGGGAAGCCGGCTCTCTCTCGGTCGGGACGGTGTGCGGTTCCCGACCCTAATTTGTCGTTTCGTGTCGGAAGATTGCGGAATCTTTATTATCTTTGCCGGATAGGAAAATCGGAACAACGAACAATAACGCATATAATATGGCAGACGAAAAAATCATCTTTTCGATGGTAGGCGTTTCGAAGACGTTCACCAATCAGAAAAAGGTCCTTAACAACATCTACCTCTCCTTCTTTTACGGAGCCAAGATCGGCATCATCGGTCTGAACGGTTCGGGTAAATCGACGCTGATGAAGATCATCGCGGGCATCGACAAGAACTTTCAGGGCGAAGTGGTCTTTTCGCCCGGTTACACGGTGGGTTATCTGGAGCAGGAGCCTAAGCTCGACGACTCGAAGACCGTCAGGGAGGTGGTCGAAGAGGGCTGCGCCGCGACGGTGGCCCTGCTCAAGGAGTACGAGGAGATCAACATGAAGCTCTGCGAGCCGATGGACGACGACACGATGGCCAAGCTCATCGAGCGTCAGGGCGAGCTGTACGAGCAGATCGATCAGGTGAACGGCTGGGAGCTGGACAGCGTGCTGGAGCGCGCGATGGACGCCCTGCGGTGTCCCGATCCCGACCAGTCGGTGAAGGTGCTGTCGGGCGGCGAACGCCGCCGCGTGGCTTTGTGCCGCCTGCTGTTGCAGCAGCCCGACGTGCTGCTGCTGGACGAGCCGACCAACCACCTCGACGCCGAGTCGATCGACTGGCTGGAGCAGCACCTGCAGCAGTACAAGGGTACGGTCATCGCCGTGACCCACGACCGTTACTTCCTCGACAACGTGGCGGGCTGGATTCTCGAACTGGACCGCGGCGAGGGGATTCCGTGGAAGGGCAACTACTCAGGCTGGCTTGACCAGAAGACCACGCGCATGGCCATGGAGGAGAAGCAGGAGTCGAAGCGCCGCAAGACCCTCGAACGCGAGCTGGAGTGGGTGCGCATGTCGCCGTCGGGGCGTCACGCCAAGTCGAAAGCCCGTCTGTCGGCCTACGACAAGATGATGAACGAGGACGCCAAGCAGAAAGAGGAGAAACTCGAAATATTCATACCCAACGGTCCGCGTCTGGGCGACGTGGTGATCGAGGCGCACGACGTGTCGAAGGCGTTCGGCGACCGGGTGCTGTACGAGCATCTGGAGTTCTCGCTGCCGCCCGCCGGCATCGTGGGCGTGATCGGACCCAACGGTACGGGCAAGACCACCCTCTTCCGGATGATCATGGGGCTGGAGACGCCGACGGGCGGATCGTTCCGCGTGGGGCCGACCGTGAAGCTGGCCTATGTGGACCAGCAGCACAAGTCGATCGACCCTGAGAAAACCGTTTACGAAGTGATTTCGGGCGGCACGGACCTGATTATGCTGGGCAACCGGCAGGTGAACGCCCGCGCGTACGTGGCGCGGTTCAATTTCTCCGGCGCCGATCAGGAGAAGAAGTGCGGCATGCTGTCGGGCGGCGAGCGCAACCGTCTCCATCTGGCGCTGGCGCTCAAGGAGGAGGGCAACGTGCTGCTGCTGGACGAGCCGACCAACGACATCGACGTCAATACGCTCCGTGCGCTGGAGGAGGGTCTCGAAAACTTCGCGGGCTGCGCCGTGGTGATCTCCCACGACCGCTGGTTCCTCGACCGTATCGCCACGCACATCCTCTCCTTCGAGGGCGACTCGAAGGTGGTCTTCTACGAGGGATCGTACAGCGAGTACGAGGAGTGGAAGAAGGCGCAGGGAGGCGACACGACGCCCCACCGCGTGAAATACCGCAAACTGATCGAAGAGTAGTCCGCACAAAGATTGATAAACACGAAATAAAATGGGAATACAAAAACCGTCCATACCCAAGGGCACGCGCGACTTCTCCCCCGCGGAGATGATGCGCCGCCAGTATATTTTCGACACTGTCAAGGGGGTGTTCCGCACCTACGGCTTCGCGCCGCTCGAAACGCCCTCGATGGAGAACCTTTCGACGCTGCTGGGCAAATACGGCGAGGAGGGCGACAAACTGCTGTTCAAGATCCTCAATTCGGGCGATTACGCCGCGGGGCTGTCGGACGACGAGGTGCGTCAGGCGTCCAGAATCTGCGAAAAGGGCCTGCGCTACGACCTTACGGTGCCTTTCGCGCGTTACGTCGTGCAGCATCAGGGCGAGCTGACGTTCCCGTTCAAGCGTTATCAGGTGCAGCCCGTATGGCGCGCCGACCGGCCGCAGAAGGGCCGTTACCGCGAATTCTACCAGTGCGACGTGGACGTTATCGGCACCCGGTCGCTGCTGTGCGAGGTCGAGCTGATCGAAATCGTCGAGCGGGTGTTCCGTGCGCTGGGCATCCGCGTGGCGCTCAAGATGAACAACCGCAAGATTCTTTTCGGCATCGCCGAGGCGATCGGCCACGCCGACAAGATGATGGACATTACCGTCGCCATCGACAAGCTGGAGAAGATCGGGCTGGACAACGTGAAGGCCGAACTGCTGGAGCGCGGACTTGGGCAGGAGGCGGTCGACAAACTGCAACCGATACTTGAGCTGAGCGGCGACAATTCGCAGAAGCTCACGAAACTGCGCGAGGTGCTGGCGGTCTCGGAGACGGGCCTGAAAGGCATCGAGGAGATGGAGACCGTGTTCGGCTACGTGCAGCGGTCGGGCATCGGCCTGACGGTGGAGCTGGATCTTTCGCTGGCGCGCGGACTGAATTACTACACCGGGGCGATCTTCGAAGTCAAGGCGCTCGATTTCGCCATCGGTTCGATCTGCGGCGGCGGCCGTTACGACGACCTGACCGGCATTTTCGGCATGCCCAACATGTCGGGCGTGGGCATCTCGTTCGGCGCGGACCGCATATACGACGTGATGACGGGGCTGAACCTTTTCCCCGAAGAGGTCAGCTTCACGACGCGGGTGTTCTTCACCAACCTCGGCGCCGAGGAGGAGGCCGCGTCGCTGCAGCTGCTCCGCTCGCTGCGCGATGCGGGCGTCGCCGCCGAAATCTACCCTGAGTGCGGCAAGATGAAGAAACAGATGGAGTACGCCAACCGCCGGAGCATCCCCTACGTGGTCATCATCGGCTCGCAGGAGCTGGAGGCGCAGGCCGCGACGGTCAAGGACATGCGTTCGGGCGAGCAGCGTCAGGTGCCTTTCGCCGCTCTGGCAGCGGATTTGGAGTCCCGGCGTTAGGCGCACCCCGAAAACCGATATCCCGGTCGTGCTGCGGCACCGGCTTGTCCGGAGCAGTACGGCCGGTTTTTTTTAAATTGTCGAATCTTAAAATTCTATCGCTATGCGTATCGTCTTACTTTTCTTCACCGCCCTTTTCGCCCTGCCCCTCGCGGCGCAGGAGACCGGGGCCGCACAGCAGTTGCGGAAACTGATGCAGGTTTACCGCTACCTCGACGGGCTGTATGTCGACGAGGTGGAGATGGGGCCGCTGGTCGAAAGCGCCATTGAGGGGATGCTCGAAGAGCTGGACCCCCATTCGGCCTATATCGGCGCGGAGGATATGAAGGGCGTGCAGGAGAGTTTCGACGGTGAGTTCAGCGGCATCGGCATCGAATTCAATGTTCTGCGGGATACGGTGATCGTGGTCAATACGATTGTCGGCGGGCCTGCCGAGCGCGTGGGCGTCATGCCCAACGACCGCATCGTGCGCATCGACACGCTCGACGCCGTGGGCTTCAAGCAGACCGACGTGCCGAAGCACCTGCGCGGCAAGACCGGCACGCGGGTCGAAATCGACGTCGTGCGCCACGGGGAGCCGGCGCCGCTGCATTTCGTGATCGTCCGCGACAAGATTCCGCTCAACACGGTCGATGCGGCCTACATGGCCGCCGACGGCGTGGGCTATATCAAGGTCAATCGTTTCGGACGCACGACGATGTCGGAGTTCCGCGAGGCGTTCGACAAGCTGGGCCGGCCCGAAAGCCTGATTCTCGACCTGCGGGGCAACGGCGGCGGATTGCTGGAGCAGGCGGTCGAAATGGCCGGGTTCTTCCTGCCGCGGGGCGCGCTGGTCGTCTCGACCGAAGGACGCGCCGTGCCGCCGATGTCGCTGCGCAATCCGCACGACGGCGAGGCGCCCGACGGGCCTCTGGCGGTGCTGATCGACGAGAACTCTGCATCGGCCAGCGAGATCGTCGCAGGGGCCGTGCAGGATTGGGACCGCGGCGTGGTCGTGGGCCGTCCGAGCTTCGGCAAGGGGCTGGTGCAGCGTCAGATCGGACTCGGCGACGGCTCGGCCGTGCGTATCACCGTGGCCCGCTACCACACCCCTTCGGGGCGTGTGATCCAGCGTCCCTACGAGAAGGGCAAACGCCGCGAATACTACCTCGACCACCTGCGCCGCTACGACGATGCGGTGCGCGATTCGCTCGACGCCGGGGCGCCGGAGTACCAGACCCTGCGCACGGGCCGCACGGTCTACGGGGGCGGCGGCATCCGTCCCGACGTCATGGTCGAAGCCGATACTGCGGGATTCTCGGTCTACTACGCCAATCTGATCCGCCGCGGCGTGGTCAATGAATACGTCATCTCGTACATGGACCGCGAGCGCGGCAGGCTGGAGCGCGCCTACCCCGATTTCGCCGCTTTCGACGCCGGATTCGGCGTCGGGGAGGAGATGCTCACGGGCCTGACGGCGCTGGGGGCGGAGCGCGGCGTGGAGTTCGACGAGGCGGGTTTTGCGGCATCGGAGCCGCTGATGCGCGTCCAGCTGAAGGCGCTCGTGGCGCAGCGGCTGTTCGATACGGGGGCTTTCTACCGGGTGATGAACCCGGCGCAGAACGGCGCCTATCGGCGTGCGGTGGAGATTCTGGGCGGCTGGGAACATGAGGGCGCCCCGCTGCTGATGCCTGAAAATTAAGGCGGAAAGTTTTGGATTTTAGGATTAAATTGCTTATATTCGTTATATGAATTAATCTTAGTGCAATCCCAAAACTACCACGCCATGACACCCCAGACAACGCCTCGCCGCGACGCGGAGGAATATGGAGACCAGATTCTGACCAAGGCCGTGAAAGCCGGCCGGCGCACCTACTTTTTCGATGTGCGGGGCACGCGCGGCGGCGACTATTTCCTGACGATAACCGAGAGCCGCAAGGTGACCAACCCCGACGGCGGTTTTTCGTACGACCGGCACAAGATTTTCCTGTATAAGGAGGATTTCGAGAAATTTTCGGACGGACTGAGCGAGGTCGTCGCTTTTATCCGGCGCAGCAAACCCGAATTCTTCGAGCGCCGGGAGCGCGAGAAGGTCGGCGTATAGTCTTCCCGGCCGGAATAAGGCTGTCGGGCATGTCCGGTTTCAACGATTCCACCCCTGTCGGAGTTTGGCTCTGGCGGGGGTGTTTTCGATGCCGGAAACCTGTCGCACCCTCTCTTCGTGCGGAGCGTCTGTTGGCGGAGTGTGTGCGATTCCCGCAATTTTATTATATTTGTGGCTAAAATCAGGATTATGAAGTTTTCCCAATATCTGTTACTTACGCTCAAGGGCTGCGCCATGGGCATGGCCGACGTCGTTCCCGGAGTTTCGGGCGGCACGATCGCCTTCATTTCGGGCATCTACGAAGAACTGATCGAATCGATCAAAAGCGTCGACGCCACCGCCCTGCGGCTGCTCGGCACGCTGCGGCTGAAAGAATTCTGGCGGCATATCAACGGCCGCTTCCTGCTGCCCGTGCTGCTGGGTATCGCCATTGCGATTTTCTCGCTGGCCCGGCTGATGACCTACCTGCTCACGAACCATCCGATCGCCATCTGGTCGTTTTTCTTCGGTCTGATCGTCGCTTCGGCGCTGCTGGTGGCCAAGCAGATCGGACGCTGGCGGGTGCAGACCGTCGCGGCATGTCTGATCGGCGCTGCCGCGGCGTGGTGGATCACCGTCGCCACGCCCGCCGAGACGCCCGATACGTGGTGGTTTATCCTGCTTTCGGGCGCGATCGCCATCTGCGCGATGATTCTGCCCGGCATTTCGGGCGCCTTCATCCTGCTGCTGCTGGGCAAGTACCAGTTCATCATGCAGGCCGTGGGCGACCTGAACGTTCCCGTCATCGTGATTTTCGTCGTGGGCGCCGCGGCGGGCATCATCAGCTTTTCGCACCTGCTCTCGTGGCTGCTGAAGCACTGGCACGACGTGACGGTCGCGGTGCTCATGGGTTTCATGGTCGGTTCGCTCAACAAGGTGTGGCCGTGGAAGGAGGTTGTCGAGACCTATACTGACAGCCACGGCAAGATCATGCCGCTCGTCGAGCGCAACGTCGCGCCGGGGCGTTTCGAAGCCCTTGCGCAGCAGGACGCCCTGCTGGGCGAGGCCGTCGTGCTCTGCGTCGTGGGGTTTCTCACGATCTACTGCATCGAGCTGGCGGCGCGTATCGTCGTGAAAAAGCGGGAGGAGTAGGCCATGCGTCGTTACGGACTGATCGGACGCCCGCTGGGGCACTCGGCTTCGGCCGCCTATTTCGCCGCCAAATTCGAGCGGGAAGGGATTGCGGACTGCGCCTATGCGCTGTATGAACTGCCGGACATCGGCGCGCTGGAGGGGTTGCTGGCCCGTACGCCCGACTTGTGCGGATTCAACGTCACGATACCTTACAAACGCGAGGTGATGCCGCTGCTCGACGCCCTTTCCCACGACGCCCGGATGATCGGGGCCGTGAACTGCGTGCGCCGTGCGGCCGACGGCTCGCTGACGGGCCATAATACGGATGTGGTCGGACTGCGCGCCTCGCTCGACGAACTGCTGGGCGGGGAACAGCCCGAACATGCGCTGGTGCTGGGGACGGGCGGCGCTTCGCAGGCCGTGCAGTATGTGTTGGCCGAGCGCGGAATCCCGTTCGATCTGGTGTCGCGCGACACGGCGAAGGGCAACTATACCTACGACGATCTGCCGTGCGAAGTCGTGGAGCGGAGCCGTCTGATCGTCAACGCTTCGCCCGTGGGGACCTACCCCGCCGTCGATGCCGCGCCGCGGATTCCCTACGGCTTCGTGACGCCCGGACACTATCTGTTGGATCTGGTATACAACCCGCCCCTGACGCAGTTCCTCGACTACGGACGTCAGCGCGGGGCGCATATTCTCAACGGCGAAACGATGCTGCGCGAACAGGCCGAGGTCTCGTGGCGGATTTGGAACGAATGACCTTGAAAAACAACAGCAGTATGAAGCGAATGGCTATCTGTTTGTCGGCGCTGGCCGTGTGGTGCGGCGCCGCGGCTCAGGAGACCGTGCCGCCCCGCTTTCAGGGGTCGGATGCGAAGCGTTTTATGGCGCGTCTTATCGGCGAGACCGAGAAGATCGTCGATGCGGCGCAGATTCCCGCCGCCGAGCTTTCGTCGCAGGTCGTCGTCGGCTTTACGGTCGATGAGACGGGAAATGTGACGCAGTGGCGGTTTCTGGACCGGACATGCGCAGGGAAGGATTCGGTCGGCGTGGAGCCGGCGACGCCCCGCACGCGCGAGGCGATGACCGAGGCGCTGGGGCGGCTCGAAAAGTGGACTCCGGCGATGAAGGACGGGAAGCCGACGACCTACAGCTGGCGGCTGACGATGCGCCTGCCGGTGGAGAAGATCGCCAAGAAGCAGGACGCCGATCCGCTGCTCTTTCTGGGCGGCGACCCCGACAAGACGTTTCACGAATGGGCTTCGCTGCGCCTGCGTTACGACGGAAGATTCACCGGCCGCGGCGCGAAGGGCGAAGGCGTCGTGCGCGTGCGCTTCTACATCGAACCCGACGGGAAAATCACCATCGGCGAGGTAATCAAGTCGCCCGACGAGAAGCTGTCGCGCGAGATGATCCGCGTCATCAGGAGCAGCAAGGGCAAATGGACGCCCCGCAAGGTGCGCGGAGTGCCCCAGCGGACCGCCTATGAATACGGGGTCAATTTTCTGGGGATGGCCGAATGACGCTCCCGGAACGCCGGGCGGAGACGAATCCGGCCGGCGGAAGCGCGAGGGCCGTCCCGTTGGCGGGCCGACCGCCCCGGCGATAAAACAAGAGCTTCCGGAACCTCCGGAAGCTCTTGCCGTTCTATCTGTGCCGCAGCATCGCTTTGGCTTTCTCGGCGTCTTCCTCGCGGACGACGACCTGTGCGGGCATGGTGCCTATGGGATAAATGGCCGACATATATTCGTTGCGGATCATCGACCAGATGCCTGCGCTGTCGAGCATCGATTTGGCTATCTCGGCTTCGGTGACGGTGTTGTATTCCGCTAATACAACCATGGTTTCGTCTTGCATAATTTCTCGGTATTGGTTGGATATTTAAAGTTAAGCATTTTGTTGATAAAATGCAATAGCCCTGCCACGAAATCTGCGGAAATATCCCTATCTTTGTTCTGCCATAAAAACAGGAGTTAGAACCATGCCCGATTTCGTCCATCTGCACGTACATACCCAGTATTCGATCCTCGACGGCGCCGCCGCCATCAAGCCGCTCATCAAGCGGGCCAAGGCCCTCGGCATGAACGCCATCGCCATTACCGACCACGGCAACATGTACGGCGTCAAGAACTTTCACGACACCGCCACGGACGCCGGGGTCAAGCCGATTCTGGGCTGCGAGGTCTACGTGGTGAAAAACCGCTTCGAGAAGGACAAGGACGAGAAGGCCGGCGACCACCTGATCCTGCTGGCCAAGAACCTCGAAGGCTATCACAACCTCTGCAAGATGGTCTCCTACTCGTTTACCGAGGGATTCTATTACAAGCCGCGTATCGACAAGCAGCTGATCGAACAGTACCACGGGGGGCTGATCTGCTGCTCGGCGTGCTTGGGCGGCGAAGTGCCGCAGGCCATCATGCACAACGACATCGAGGAGGCCGAGCGCGTGGTCCAGTGGTTCAAGAACATCTTCGGCGAAGACTATTACCTCGAACTGCAGCTGCACCCTTCGGGCGATCCGCAGAAGGACGCGGACGTCTACGAAAACCAGCTGCGCGTCAATAAGGTGATTCTGGAGCTGGCGGCCAAATACGGCGTCAAGTATATCTGTTCGAACGACGTGCACTTCATCCTCGCCGAGGATGCCGTGGCGCACGACCATCTGATCTGTCTCAATACGGGCCGCGATCTGGACGATCCGAACCGTATGCGCTATACGTTTCAGGAGTATCTCAAGTCGCCCGAAGAGATGGCGGCGCTCTTCCCGGACCATCCCGAAGCGCTGGCCACGACGCTCGAAATCGCCGACAAGTGCGAGGATTACAAGCTGACGCATGCTCCGCTGATGCCCAACTTCCCGCCGCCGGAGGATTTCCCGATCGCCCTCGGCGAACTGCGCGAGTCGTTCGTCAAGAAGATCGAGGACGAGGAGATGCTGGCGAAGATCGGCGCCTGCGCCACCGTTCCGGAGCTGGAGGAGCTGGTTGCCGGCGACAAGGAGCTTTCGGACCGGCTGATGGTCGCCAAACAGTACTGCTACCTCAAGGACCTGACCTACAAGGGCGCGCACATGCGTTACGGCGACGTGCTGGACGAAAAGACCGAGGAGCGCATCAAATACGAGCTGAGCACGATCGAGTGGATGGGATTTCCGGGCTACTTCCTGATCGTGTGGGACTATATCCGCGCCGCACGCGAAATGGGTGTGTCGGTGGGACCCGGCCGTGGCTCGGCCGCCGGTTCGGTGGTCGCCTACTGTCTGAAGATCACCAATATCGACCCGCTGAAATACGACCTGCTGTTCGAGCGTTTCCTCAATCCCGAACGCATCTCCCTCCCCGATGTCGATGTGGACTTCGACGAGGACGGCCGCGCCGACGTGCTGCGCTACTGCGTGCAGAAGTACGGTCAGAAGCGCGTGGCCCAGATCGTGACGTTCGGCACGATGGCCCCCAAGATGGCCATCAAGGACGTCGCCCGCGTGCAGAAGCTGGCCCTCTCGGAGAGCGACCGCCTTTCGAAGCTGGTGCCCGACAAGGTCACGCCCGACAAGAAACACGGCGAGACGCCGTTCGATTTCGTCTACAAGGAGTCTCCGGAGCTGGCCGCCGAGCGCGAGTCGCCCAACCAGCTGATCCGCAATACGCTCAAATACGCCGAGAAGCTGGAAGGCTCGATCCGCCAGACGGGCGTTCACGCCTGCGGCGTGATCATCGGTCAGGACGACCTCGAAAAGTTCGCGCCGATGGCCATTGCCAAGGATGCCGAGCTGAACGTGGTGGAGTTCGAGGGCAAGGAGGTCGAAAGCGTCGGCCTGATCAAGATGGACTTTCTGGGACTGCGTACGCTGTCGATCATCAAGGACGCCGTGGAGAACGTCAAGGCGGTGCACGGCGTCGATGTGGACATAGACGGCATTTCGCTCGACGACGCGCCGACCTACGAGGTTTTCGCCCGCGGCGACACGACCGGCCTGTTCCAGTTCGAGTCCCCCGGCATGAAAAAGCACCTGCGCAACCTGAAGCCCAACCGCTTCGAGGACCTGATCGCCATGAACGCCCTCTACCGGCCCGGCCCGATGGAGTACATTCCCAACTTCATCGCCCGCAAGCACGGGCAGGAGCCGGTGACCTACGAGATCGCCGACATGGAGGAGTACCTGAACGACACCTACGGCATCACGGTCTATCAGGAGCAGGTCATGCTGCTGTCGCAGAAACTCGCCGGCTTCACGGGCGGCGAGGCCGACACGCTGCGCAAGGCCATGGGTAAGAAGAAGCGCGACGTGCTGGACAAGATGAAGCCCAAGTTCATCGAGGGCTGTAAGCAGCGCGGGCACGACGAGAAGATCTGCGACAAGATCTGGGGCGACTGGGAGGCGTTCGCCTCCTATGCCTTCAACAAGTCGCACTCGACCTGCTATGCCTATGTCGCTTACCAGACCGGCTACCTGAAGGCCCACTACCCTTCGGAGTTCATGGCGGCCCTGCTGAGCCGAAACCTCGCGGACATCAAGCAGCTCACGCTCTACATGAACGAGTGCAAGCGCATGGGAATCCGTGTGCTCGGTCCGGACATCAACGAATCGATGCGCACCTTCTCGTCCAACAAGGCGGGCGACGTGCGCTTCGGTCTGGGGGCCGTGAAGGGCGTCGGCGAAGCCGCCGTGGAGAGCATCATCGCGGAGCGCAACGCCAACGGCCGTTTCAAGGACATATACGACCTGATGGAGCGCGTGAACTTCTCGGCCGTAAACCGCAAGTGTTTCGAGAATCTGGCCTATGCCGGAGGTTTCGACTCGATATCGGGCTTCCACCGCGGCAAGTTCTTCGGTGCGGACGCGCGCGACAATACGGGCGTGACCTTCATCGAGCAGCTGATGCGTTACGGCCAGCGTTTTCAGGCCGAGAAGAACAACGCCCAGCAGAGTCTCTTCGGCGGTGGCGGACACGTGGATATCCAGCGCCCCGTGCTGCCCGCATGCGCCGACTGGAGCCAGCTCGAAACGCTGGCCAAGGAGCGCGAGATGATCGGTCTTTACCTCTCGGCGCACCCGCTCGACGACTACAAGATCATCATCAACCACATGTGCAAGACCCAGCTCACGGAGCTGGAAAACCTCGAAGCGCTCAAGGGGCAGGAGATCGCCGTCGCGGGTATGGTCGTCAGCGTGCAGAACCTCATCACCAAGACCGGCAAGCCGTGGGGCAAATTCGTGCTGGAGGATTACAACGGCACGCATGAATTCGCGCTGTTCAGCAAGGATTACGAGAATTTCCGCAAGTACCTCTTCTCGGATTATTTCCTCTTCGTCCGGGGACGGGTCCAGCCCAAGCCCTATAACGACAAGGAGCTGGAGTTCAAGATCATCTCGATGGTGCAGCTCTCGGAGATGCGCGACACGATGATCAAGGAGATGAACGTGCTGCTGCCCGTCGAGGACGTAACCCCGACGCTGGTACGCGAATTGACGGAGAAGGTGAAGGAGGCAAAGGGCGAGACCCTTTTCCGCATCAGCGTGATCGACCGCGAAGCGCATGTTTCGCTCAGTCTCTTCTCGAAGAGCCACAAGGTGAGCCTGACGCAGTCGCTGGTTTCGTATCTGGACGATAACGAGATAAAGTATTCCATCGCATAATAACATTTTAAAACTTAATAATTATGGCTTTAGCAATCACGAAAGAGAATTTTCAGGAAGTAATTTCATCGGAGCTCCCCGTCGTCATCGACTTCTGGGCCGAGTGGTGCGGTCCGTGCCGCACGATCGCTCCCATCGTGGACGAACTCGCCGCCGAATACGAGGGCCGCGTGCTGATCGGCAAATGCGACGTGGAGGAGAATGACGAAATCACGATGAAATACGGCGTGCGCAACATCCCGACCATCGTCTTCCTCAAGGGCGGCGAACTGGTCGACAAGCAGGTAGGCGCCGCGTCGAAGGCCGCACTCGCGGAGAAGATCGAAAAACTGCTCTAAAATGCTCCGCAGTACCGACTGGCATGGGATGCAGGCCGTCGAGTTCTCGAAAGGCGACTATACGGCCCTGCTGATTCCGGGCATGGGCGCTAACCTCATCCGGCTGACCAATACGCGGCTGGGCGCCGAGATTCTGCGGGCGCCGGCCGACGACGAGGTCGAAACGTTCAAGGGACGGCCGCATGTCTTCGGACTGCCGATCCTGTTTCCGCCCAACCGGATCGAGGACGGGCGCTATACGTTCGGCGGCCGGACTTACCGCTTTCCCATCACGAACGCCAAAGAGCACCATTACCACCACGGCATCCTCAAGAGCCAGCCTTTCGCCGTGTCGAAGGCTTGGGAGACCGGGGAGGAGGTGCTGGTGGAGTGCCGCTACTATTCGAACGCCGGAAACGACGCGATTTTCCGCGACTTTCCGCACGAGTTCAAATGCAAGATCACTTTCCGCCTTACGGCCCAAGGGCTGGAGCAGGAGGTGATGTTCGCCAACCGCAGTGCGGAGCCGATGCCCGTGGGCGTCGGGTTTCATACGCCGATGCAGATTCCCTTTGCGGGCGATGAGGCGGCGGATTATGTGATGCGCGTCGCAGTTGGAGAACAAGTTGAGCTGAGCGGGCGTAATATCCCGACAGGGCGTAAGTTGCCGTTGTCGGAACAGTTCGCCAGACTGCGCGAAGGCGGATTGCGGGTAACGGACTGCGAGCCGATCGAAGCGGGCTTCACGCTGCGCGAAATCGAGGTGGACGGCAAGCCTTTCCGGGGTGCGCTGGTCGAGAATCTCCGTACGGGCGTCCGCACCTTCTACGAGGTCGATCGGCAGACGACCTATTGGACGATCTGGAACAACGGCGGCCGGGTGCCCTACTGCTGTCCCGAACCGCAGTCGTGGACGACGAACGCCCCGAACGCCGCGGACCCTGCGGCCGAAGGTTTTCAGGCGATCGCTCCGGGCGAAAGCTGGCGCATGAAGTTCCGGCTGTATGCCAAGTGACCTGCCTTTACGAAACGGGGAATCCGTACGGATTCTTCAACGCAGACAGCGGGCCGAATTTCGGCCCGCTGTCTTTTTGCGCTATAGGTGATTTTGAGGGATGTCCGTGCCGCGTGCCGGTTTCGGTTCCAGAGTTTCAGCGGATTGACATGTTTTAGGGCGTTGCCTTTATTTTGTTATATGTCTATTGTGAAAGAAACGACAACCGTTTTTACTCCGGCATCGGGGTACTGGTTTTTGTAATGTTCTGTAAAGTTTTTCTTCAAAGTCAAATCCTTCGATATTGCCGAAGGGAATCCATTCATCGGACAGCTCTTTTTTTACGGCATATACGTCTGTCAGATAATTGTGTCCGTCGGAAGTCAATACTCCCGGAACTTTTCTGGATGCAACGGTAAGAATATATTCTTTGTAATCGGTTACTTCTCGTCCTTTTTTATCGTCATTGTCGCAGCCGACGACGCAGAATATGCAAAGGAATAAAATTAGTATTCCTGATTTTTTAGTCTTCATATTGCTTTGATTTGTAGTTCCGTATTTGCTTTTTCCGTTGTCTTTCGCTCGTCGCGCATCCGGCGCAGTTTCCGGTGGACCTTCCTGCCTTGTAAAGTTACAAAAAAGTGTCATGGACGTTCAAGATGAGCGGTATTTTTTGTATTATGGTTTTCGGCTTGCAACGGGGCGTGTTTTGCTGCGGATTTGTATTATTTTGATCTGATGTGCGGAAAACATGTAAGCATGATTCGGCTTGGCAGCGATAAATCGTAATAAATATCAATATTTACAAGGATTTAGCCGATCTCTCATTTTGTGCGTATTATACTTTTTTGTTCGTCCGGGTTTGTTTGCGAGGAATAAAATCACTACTTTAGCCGTCCACTCATTTTTTAATTTGTACTATGAAGAAAAATTTACTCAAATGCTTGTGCCTTCCGTTAGGCATGTTGTGTGTCGTATTGTCGGCCTGTTCGGACGACAATACGGAACCGACGAAAAAAACGGAGTATACGGTGACCGAATTCGCATCGACGACCATTCCTGAGACGATACCTGCCGAAGGCGGTGCCTACACGATGACTTTTACGACCCGCACCGAAACTCGCACCCAGCCGGTCGTTCCCGTATTCGAACCGTGGCAGTACCGTGTGACGCTCGGTGAGGCTGTCGGCGATGCGATAGCCGTGACCGAACCCAAAACGGAAGTATCGGTCGTCATCGGTTCCAACTACAGCAAGGAACCGCGGGCGGTCGTCGTGGAAATGGCTGTAACAGAGGATGCCGCTACCCCCCCCGGTGGATTCGGATCGTCGAGGCTGAACAGGAGCCTGCCTTAAAAGACTATTGTGTAACCGAATACGACTCCACGACCATTCCGGAAACGGTTCCTTACAACGGCGGCGGTTACAAACTCGGTTTCACCACGAGCATCGAGACCCGTGCGGCCGATCCGATTTTCGTCGAATGGCAGTACCGCGTGACGCTCGGCGACAAGGTCGGCGATCCGGTGGCGGTGACGGAGCGGACCGAGAGCATCGACGTCGAAATCGCGGGCAACTATACCGAGAACGAACGCAATATCGTTGTGGAGATGGCCGATGCGGGTGCGGAACCCCAATGGACGAAGATCGTCGAAGCCCGGCAGGAGGCCGCGCTCGTACTGACGGCCGGTTTCTATTGGGCGAAGGGCAACGTTACGCTTATGGACGGTAAATTCGCCGTTGCCGACAAGATGTCCGACCTCGGACTCTATTTCCGTCAGGGCAGCAAATACGGCGTGCCGTCGGAAGGCGGTTCGTACGCCGGAACGGCCTATACGCCCGAAGCCGTGCAGGTGGCGCTGGCCGACATCCCTTACCGCCAGCCGAATACCGATCCGTGCGCGATGATCGATGCCGGGCTGCGTACGCCGACTTATATGGAGCTTTTCTGTCTTTACGACCGGGAAGACTACATGAACCAGCATGTATTGGACGGCATTACCGGCATGGGGTATCTCAGCTCGGACTATTTCATGCCTTTCTGCGGCGCGTTGGAACTTGCTTCGGGGCAGATCAGCGGAAAGTCTCAGTTCGGCGGATATTGGGGACTGGGCGCCAATTATGCGGGTGAAGGTGTGATTTATGTACTCAACGCCGACTATTCGATGGTGGATTACGATCTTGCGGGCACGAACATGGCTTCGCTCCGCTGCGTGAAGAATATCCGCCAGCCTTCTTATGTGTCGCATACGCCGGCTTCGGTGACGGACAATGCTTCGTTCAAGCTTACCGTCAAGACCGATCCGGGTGAATTCCCGGCTTACGAGGTCGATATCGAAGCCGAGGACGGGGAGATTCGGTCCATCGACGCATCGTCGTCCGAGACGGAGGTTACGCTGACCGTGCCCAAGAACGACGAAGTCGGAAACCGCGAATGGCGGCTGTTCATCAACCGGGTTTATTCGGGTATCTCGTTCGTACAGCCGGGAAAGAAAAACTATGTGGATTACATATCCCACTCTCCGTCGAAAGCCACCTACGAAGCGTTTACGCTGAGCGTAAAGTGCGAGAGCGACCTTGCGTCGTTCCCCGTGGTCATCAAAGGCAGCGACGGGCTGGAGCTGACGCAGAACGGATCGAAGGAGAATCCGACCGTTTCGTTCTCGGTTCCCGAAAATGCGGGCGAGGAGCGTACGCTCGCCATCTGGGTCAACGGCTCCGACACTGGAAAGAGCGTCCGGCAGGAGGCCAACCCCGCGACGAACGCCTTCTCGGTGACTTGGAGCGAAGGCTACCTGACTGTCGTCGACGGGGCCTATACCTTTGCGGAACCTAAGGAGCGCGGTATGTACTTCAAGTGGAAGAGCAAGTACGGCATCAAGTTCGAAGGCACGGTTTCGAGTTCGACGAAATATCAGGGTGTGGTTTACGGACCCGACGAACAGTCGATTCCGAACTATGCGGATGTTCCCTACGGCGATGTAGACCCGTGTTCGCTCGTGGCGCCTGCCGGAACGTGGCGTATGCCCACTTCGGAGCAGCTTCTGGAACTTGTCGCCGACGGGGCGAAAGAATTCGAGCCTTATGCGTTCAGAATGTGCAGCGACGGCATGCAGAATATCTACATGGTGCCTTCCGGACAGTTGTACAAGGACGGTACGAAGACCATGCTGCCGAATATCATCTCAGTATGGACGGCCGATGAGAGCGCGACCAAGCCGGGACAGTATTGCTATCTGGCATGGTCTACGGCCAGCACAACGAACAATCCGTCGGTTTCCGCAGGCGGGGTCGTACCTGCTACGGCCATGATGGTGCGCTGCGTGCGCAGCAAATAACGCGCTTGACCGGCGCAGATACGAAATAAGCGAAGGCCCGTGAGGCCTTCGTTTATTTTTTGCTGTCGGTTGTAGCCGGAATCTTCCGGTGTGCGCGGATGCAGAGGTTCGCAAAAACCGCCGCCTTTGCTGCCGGGGAATTTTGGGTTTCCGCCCCGGTCAGAAGGTTTCGTATACGACCGTATCCGCGAGCGGTTTGCGCAGCAGGTCGTGACGGTTGGGGTCGGCGGGAGTGCCGATGCCGTAGCCGATGAGCAGGATATTGACGGGTTCCACATGTTCCGGGAGCCGGAACTCTTCGCGGACGGTTTCGGGTTTGAACATGCAGATCCAGAGCGTGTCAAGCCCCAGCGACGCTGCGGCCAGCATCATGTGGTCGGTGACGATCGAAGCGTCGATGTCGCCGATCGTTTTACCGTCGTATTTGCGGGTCCATGCTTCGCCGGTGTCGGCGCAGACGATGACGGCGCAGGGAGCGCCGAAGTCGCGGGTGCAGCGTGCCAGACGCTCCATCCCCTCCTGCGAGCGTACGACGATGAGCCGCTGGGGCTGGCGGTTGGCGCCCGTAGGAGCCACGCGGCCCGCTTCCAGAATGATGTCGAGCTTTTCCTGCTCGACTTTTGCCGGGGCATATTTGCGGCATGCGTACCGCTTTTTTGCCAGAGAGAGAAAATCCATAGTGGTAACTGTTTGAAGTCGGACAAATATACGGCAAAATTCCCGCCGCGGCAACTTTTTACGGCGGCCTTTGTCATGCCCGACTGACAGTTTGGCAGAAAACGGGCGGTGGCACACGGTTTGTTGATGGATGGTCGGATGAAATGAATCAAAATACAGCTAAATATAAAACTATGAAAAACGGCAAAATCGGGGTTACGACGGAGAATATCTTCCCCGTGATTAAAAAGTTCCTCTATTCGGACCATGAAATTTTCCTGCGCGAGCTGATTTCCAATGCGGTCGATGCTACCCAGAAACTGAAGACGCTTTCGTCAATCGGCGAAATGAAGGGCGAGCTGGGCGACCTGACGATTCACGTCGCCGTGGACAAGGAGGCCAAAACGCTGACCGTGACCGACCGCGGTGTGGGCATGACCGCCGAAGAGGTGGACAAGTATATCAACCAGATCGCCTTCTCTGGCGCAGAGGAGTTTATGGAGAAGTACAAGAACCAGTCGATCATCGGTCATTTCGGACTGGGCTTCTACTCGTCGTTCATGGTGGCCGACAAGGTCGAGATCTTTACCAAATCCTATAAGAAAGAGGCCAAGACCGTGCATTGGAGCTGCACCGGCACGCCCGAATTCGAAATGGAGGAGACCGATGCGGAGCATGACCGCGGCACGACGATCGTCCTGCATCTTTCGGAGGATTCGCTGGAGTACGCCGAAAGTTCGAAGGTCGAGGAGCTGCTGCGCAAATACTGCCGGTTCCTGCCCGTGCCCATCGCTTTCGGCAAGGTCAAGGAGTGGAAGGACGGCAAGTACGTCGATACCGACAAGGACAACATCATCAACAACGTCGATCCGCTTTGGACGCGCAAACCCGCCGACATCACCGAGGAGCAGTACAAGGAGTTCTATCATGAGCTATACCCGCTGAGCGACGAGCCGCTGTTCTCGATCCACCTGAATATCGACTATCCGTTCCACCTGACGGGCATCCTCTATTTCCCGAAGATCCACAACAACTTCGAGATACAGAAGAACAAGATTCAGCTCTATTCGAATCAGGTGTACGTGACGGATCAGGTCGAGGGCATCGTGCCGGAATACCTGACGCTGCTGCACGGCGTGATCGACTCGCCCGACATTCCGCTCAACGTGTCGCGGAGCTACCTGCAGAGCGACTCCAACGTGAAGAAGATTTCGAGCTACATCACCCGCAAGGTCGCTGATCGTCTGCAGGAGCTGTTCAACACCATGCGTGCGGACTACGAGGCGAAGTGGGACGATCTGAAGATATTCATCGAATACGGCATCCTGACCGACGAGAAGTTCTCCGAGAAGGCGCAGGAGTTCATGCTCTGGAAGAACATCGAGGGCAAGTATTTCACGCCTGCGGAGTATCTGGAGAAGGTGAAGGAGAACCAGACCGACAAGAACAAGACGGTCGTCTTCCTCTATGTGGACGATCCCGTGGAGAAGCACACGTTCCTCGAAGCGGCCAAGGCCAAGGGGTACGACGTGCTGCTGATGGACGGTCAGCTGGACAACCACTATATCAATTGGTACGAGTCGAAGAACAAGGAGACGCGCTTCGTGCGTGTGGACAGCGACGTGATCGACAAGCTGATCCAGAAGGAGGAGAATATCAAGATGTCGCTCACCGAAGCCCAGCAGGAGCTGCTGCGCCCGGTATTCGAGAGCCAGATGCCCAAGGACGACAAGATCCATTACAACATTTCGTTCGAGGCCATGTCGCCCGACGAAGCGCCCGTGGTCATCACGCAGAACGAATTCATGCGCCGTATGAAGGAGATGGCCGCGATGGGCGGCGGAGGCGGCATGAGCCAGTTCTACGGACAGATGCCTGACAACTTCACCATTGCGGTTAACGGCAACCACCCCATCGTCGCAGACATCCTCTCCGACGCGGAGAAGGCCTACGGCGACAAGCTGAAGTCGATCACCAAGAAGATCGACGCGGCGGTAGCCGAGGAGAACCGCTTCGACGAGGTGGTGAAGGGCAAGAAGGAAGAGGAGCTGACTCCCGAAGAGAAATCGACGCGCGAGGAGCTGTCGAAGAAGATCGTCACGCTGCGCGACGAGCGCAACGAGCGGCTGCGCGAGATCGGCGGCGAAAACCGGCTCGTCAAGCAGATCATCGACCTTGCGCTGCTGACCAACGGCATGCTCAAGGGCAAGAACCTGACGGATTTCATCCAGCGTTCGATTTCGCTGATCGAAAAATAGCAGGAGTCGCGTTCCGGAAAAAAGAACCGCATCCCGATGGGTGCGGTTCTTTCGTATGCGGTGTTTTTCAGTATCGTTCCGTTGGAGTTTCCGCCATTGCGTCGCTCCGGAGCCTTGCCGTAGCGGGAATCATCGGAGGTGTCGCTGCCGCTTCTACTCCTTCGTCCACTTGTCGGTGACCAGCTGCAGGAACCAGTCGGGGACGCGGCATGGGCGGCGCGTGTCGCTGTGGATGAAGCCCAGTTGCGTCATGCCCGTATTGAGCAGGTCGCCCTTTTCGTTGTAGATTTCGTAGAAGAAGTTGATGCGGGCCGTGGGAAGCTCTTTCAGCATGATGCGCACGGTGAGCAGTTCGTCGTAATAGGCCGGGCGGTGGTACTTGGACTGCACCTCCAGAATGGGCATCATGATACCCCGCTTCTCGACCTCGGCGAAGGACATGCCCAGCCAGCGGAGCAGTTCGCTGCGCGCGGCTTCGTAATAGCAGATATAGTTCGAGTGGTGGCAGATCGCCATCTGGTCGGTATGCTTGTACCAAACCCTTATTTGACAGTCGTAACTCAGCATGGTTTAAAATGTTATGAGGACACGCCCTTCGGGCAGTATGTCGCGGGTTATCAGTTCCTGAGCGGCATCGACCGTGAGCCGGGCCGGCTTGCCGTTGATATGCGCATCGTATTCGCCCGGAGGGGGCAGGAGTTTCAGCGGGTCCTCCACTCGGATGCGGTTGCGCTGCGCCCGGCCGATTACCAGATAGGGATGCGCCAGCAGACGTGCGGCGCGCGCCATTTTTCCCTCGCCGACCAATTGCCGGATCACCGTCGAACTGACTTTTTCGGCGTCCACGTCGCATTCGGAGACCTCTATTATGCGCAGGCCGAAGCCGTGGCTGTCCAGATAGTCGTAACTGCCCTGTTTGTCGTGTCCGAAGCGGTGGTTGAAGCCTACGACGAGCGTTTCGGCTCCCGTATGGCCTACGAGACAGTCGCGGACGAATTCGTCGGGAGCCAGCCGGCTGAAGGCTCTGTCGAAGGGGATGATGACCAGATTGTCGATCCCCAGCCGTTCGAGGAGGCAGATTTTCTCGTCGAGCGTCGTCAGCAGGCGCAGGCCGTCGGCCTTGCCGAGCGTGATGCGGGGATGCGGCTCGAAGGTGAAGACGATGCTTTCGCCGCCCTGCCCGCGGGCCGCGGCGGTCACGGTGCGCAGCAGTTTCAGATGGCCGCTGTGCACGCCGTCGTACGATCCGACGGTCACCGCCGGATGCGTGAAATGCGGAAGCGCTTCGAAACCGTGAAAAACCCTCATTGCTCTCTCTCCTGCCGCTCTTTTTTAGGTGTTGCTGCTGTTTTTCTCTTCGTTCTCCTTGACGAAATAGGCTACTTTTTCGAGCAGCGTGGTGATGTCGTAATTCTCGACCACGATGCCCTGCGGAAAGTTCAGCGGCGTGGAGGTGAAGTTCAGCACGCCCCGAATTCCGGCGTTGATGATCGGAACGACCAGACTGGGCGCCACCTGCGTCGGCGAGGAGACGATCACGATGCTGATGTCCTTGTCCTCGACGATCTCTTCGAACGTATCCATGTGATAGCACGGAATGCCGTCGATGGTCTTGCCGACCTTGCCGGGATCGACGTCGAACGCGGCGGTGATTTTCAGTTTGAGTCCCTTGCCGTTGAAATATTTGGTGATGGCCTGTCCGAGGTGTCCCATGCCCAGCACGGCGATATTCATCTGCGAAGGGCTGTCGAGGATTCGGCTGATGTATTCGATGAGCACCTGCACGTCGTACCCTTTCTTCGTATCGCTCGAAAAGCCGATCAGCATCAGGTCGCGCCGGACCTGCACGGCCGTGATGCCGTGGATGCCCGCCAGCACGTGCGAGAAGATATGCGTGATCCCCTGCTTGTGGCTGGCCAGCAGCGTGCGGCGGTATTCGCTCAGACGCTCGATGGTTTTTTCGGGTATTGCGTTTGTCAAAGATGCCATAGTCTTGCTATTCGACGGTTATCGTGAAGTCGCTGTTGTAGTTGACTCTCATCCAGCTGCGGTTGACGTGGTTGTGGCGCTCCTCGCCCTGTCCGAAGAGATAGGAGGTCTGAAGGGGCGCGTAACTCCGGCCTTCCATGTCGTACTCGATGTCGTTGTACATCGCGGGGCAGAAGATCACCGCCGCATCGTAGCCGCGGTACGAGAAGAGCGTGGGCAGTGACCCGAAGGAGCGGATATAGGCGCTGTCGAAGTCGAGGATCGTCTGCGAGTCGCGCTTGGCGTGGTAGGTCGAGATGAAGATCACGCGGTCCTTGAAGAACATCGTGCGGTCGATGTTGTTCATGCGGTTCCAGCGGGTATTGCCCAGCACGACGAACCGGGGGGCCGTGCGGCCGCGGCTCGATATGTTGGTGTCGGCCGAAGCGATGGCCGCCAGAATGCGGTCCACGTCCACCTCGTTGTCGGACATGACGATGAATACGTTGTCGGCGCCGTTGTCCAGCAGCGGCGTCAGATCGCCCGAATTGCTGTTCGTGCGGGCCGACGGATGGACATATTTATAGGTGTGCTTCTTATAGTCCGAATCGCCGAGCAGCGTCAGCATCTCCTGCTCGAACTCCTTGTCTGTACTTTCGGTGTAGATCAGCGTTACCTGCCGGTCCCCGTTCACCAGTTCGGCGGCCTTCTCCCATTTGTGCGCCGGGTCGGGCGCCATCTGGAACAGCACGTCGCTGTTCATGCCCGTGATGTTGGCCAGCGGCGAAACGACGGGCACGTTGTGCTCCTCGGCGAACCGGATGACCGGATACAGCCCCTCCTCGTAGACCGGACCGATGATCAGGTCGGTATTGCGGAAGGCGTCGCTCTCGGTGATTTCGCGGATTTTCTCCGCATCGCGGGCCGTGTTATACAGACAGACGTTCACCGAATAGCCGTATTTGGTCTTCACGCTGTCCAGTCCGAGCAGGAATCCCTGATAAAACTCCAGATAGCTGGGATTGGGGGTGCCGGCGTCCATCGGCAGCAGCAGGGCGACGTCGAGCGTCGCACTGCGCCGCAGTGCGCGAAATTCGATCTCCTTCACCCTGTTGTCGGCGGAGAGATCGGGTACGGAGTCTGCGCGCACGGTGTCGGCAGGCTGCCGCTCCCCGGCGGCCAGCTCTTCGGGAGAACCCGGAACCTTGATGATCGCTCCGGCTTTCAGGTCGGCGGGTTTCAGCCCTCCGTTGAGCGAGCCGAGCTGCTCTTCGGTGATGCCGAAGCGGCGTGACAGCGAATAGAAGGTTTCGCCCGGCTTGACCATATGATAGGCATAGCCCTCCTCGGCGACGCTGTTGAGCGTATTGCGGTAGGCTTCCCACTGCTCCTTGGCGCCGGCCTCGTCTTCGGAGCCGATCTCCTTCTTGCGGATCAGGATGCGCTCTCCGAGCCGCAGGTTGGTCGGATCGAGACTCGGATTGTCCTCGATGACGGTCTGGATCGGGATTTCGTACTTGCGCGAAATGGCGTACAGGGTTTCGCCCTGCGCGACGGTGTGGGAGTCGAAGGTCCTGCGCAGCTTCCGCTCCGACTTGGGTTCGGGCACGGCCGTTACGAAGGGTATCTTGACGTTCTCCCCCGCCTTCAGCCCGCTGCCTGCCGACGGATTGTACTGAAGAATCACCTTCTCGCCCACCTCGTACGCCTTAGACAGCCCGTAAAGCGTTTCGCCGGGCTGCACCGTATGGATGTAGAATTTCGAGCCGTTGATGTAAACGATCGTTCCCGACTTCTGCACCGCGAAGGCGCACACGCTCAACAGGAGCAGCAAGACTGTCGCACAAAGTCGCTTCATCGTCATTTCAGTTTTTCGCGCATGCGGATTTCGGTGATGACCTTCTTGGTGTAGAGCGGGAAATCGCCGTTCATCATCCATGCGTAATAACTCGGTTCCATGCGGAAGACCTCCTCCACGCTGCGGCCCTTGTATTTGCCGAATCCGAAGACCTCCTCGCCTTTTTCGTTGAAGAGGATGCGTCCGGCGTAGTCGGCCGTTTCGGCGCGGGTCGAGAATTCGGCCAGCTTGTCGATGTCGTTCTCCAGATCGGGATAACGCTCCAGCTGGGCCTTGAGCACCTCGTAGGTCGCCAGCGTGTCGGCCTCGGCCGAGTGTGCGTCGTCCAGATCCTTGTCGCAGTAGAACTTGTAGGCCGCCACCAGCGTGCGCTGCTCCTTCTTGTGGAAGATGTTCTGCACGTCGATGAATTTGCGGCGCTTGAAGTCCACGTCCACTCCCGCGCGCAGGAACTCCTCGACCAGCACCGGCAGGTCGAAGCGGTTCGAATTGAACCCTCCGAAGTCGCAGCCGCGGATAAACTGTTCGAGCGATTTGGCGACCTGCGCGAAGGTCGGGCAATCCTTGACGTCCTCGTCCGTAATGCCGTGGATGGCGGTAGCCTCCTCCGGAATGTGCATTTCCGGATTGAGCTTGCGGGTTTTGACGATCTCTTCGCCGTCGGGCATGATCTTGGCCATCGAAATCTCGACGATGCGGTCCTTGGCGGTGTCCACGCCGGTCGTTTCGAGGTCGAAGAAGATGATCGGGCGCTTGAGGTTTAACTTCATCTGAGGGGCCGTTATGCGTTGATCATCATCGGCATGAGCAGCATGAGCGTCGAGCTTGTCTGCTTGTCGTCATATACGGGTTTGAAGACGCCGGCACGGGTCGAGTCGGCCAGTTCGATGACCACGGTCGGCGTGTCCATGTTCGAGAGTATCTCGACGAGGAACGTCGATTTGAAGCCGATCGTGATCTCCTCGCCGTCGTAGCTGCACGAAATGGTCTCGTTGGCCGACACCGAGAAGTCGATGTCCTGCGCCGTGAGGTTGATCCGGTTGTCGCCGATGTCCATGCGGATCAGGTTGGTGGTCGGATTCGAGCAGACCGCCACGCGCTTGATGCCGTTCACCAGCTCGACGCGGTCCACCAGCACCTTGTTGGGGTTGTTGGCCGGAATCACGGCGTTGTAGTTCGGGTAGTTGCCCTCGATCAGACGGCAGACGAGCGTGTGGCTCTTGAGCTTGAAGAGCGCGTTTTTCGAGTCGAAGCTCATCTCGATGGCGTCGTCCTCCTTCAGCAGCACCGATTTGAGCAGGTTGGCCGGTTTCTTGGGCAGGATGAACGAAGCCGTGACCTCGTTCGCGGTCTCGGACTCGTACTTCACGAGCTTGTGCGCGTCGGTGCCCACGAACGTCAGCGCGCCGGGCGCCAGATTGATGTAGATGCCGTTCATCACGGGACGCAGTTCGTCGTCGGCCGTGGCGAAGATCGTCTTGTTGATGCCGTTGACCAGCGTATCCACGTCCATGCTCAGCTCCTTCTTCTCGGCGCTCAGCTGCGGTACGGCGGGATAGCTCACGGCGCTCGCGCCGGGAATCGAGAGCGAACCGCTCTTCCAGTTGATTGTGATTTCCCAGTTCTTATCGTTTACGTCGATGGTCAGCGGCAGTTCGGAGAACTCCTTCAGGGAGTCGAGCATCAGTTTGGCGGGTGCGGCGATGGTTCCCTCACTCTCCACGCTGTCTACCGTAATGGAGCCGATGAGCGTCGTTTCGAGGTCCGATGTCGTGACCTTCAGTTCGTTGCCGCTCAGCTCCATCAGGAAGTAATCCAAGATGGGAAGCGTGTTCTTATTGCTGATAACCTTGCCGGTGGTAGCCAGAAGCGAGAGCAGGGCCGAGCTTGATACTGAAAATTTCATACGTTTGTTTCCTTTCTTTATTTTCTGTTATGGTTTCTGTTATTCTAAAACTGCGAGTTTGTCGAGCGCCGTGGAGATCATCTTGCGCACGAAGGGTTTGTAGTCCGTATCGACGTTCTGGGCGATGCGCTGGGCGATGATCGTGCAGATCGTGGCGGCGCGGTGGCCCATCAGGGCCGCCAGACCGGCCAGCGCCGAACCCTCCATTTCGAAGTTGGTGATGCGGCGTCCGTGGTAGTCGAACGATTCGATCTTCTCGTTGAGCCGCGCGTCCTGCGGTTCGAGGCGCACCCAGCGGCCCTGCGGCGCATAGAAGCCCGGAGCGGCGATGGTGATGCCCTCGCGCGTCACGTCGCGGAAATGCTCGAACAGCGTCTTGTCGGCGTCGATGAAGTAGGGCTTGGGAAGCAGTTCGTTCCAGCCGACGTGCTCCATGAAAGCCTTTTCGATGGCGAGGTCGCAGACGTCGTTGCGGCCCTTGTAGTAGTTCAGCAGGCCGTCGAAGCCCACCGACGTGCGCGAGAAGACGAACTCCCCTACCTTGATGTCGGGCTGGATGGCGCCCGAAGTGCCCAGACGCACCAGCGTCAGCTGCCGTTTCTGCGCCTTCTCCTGCCGGGTGGCGAAATCGACGTTGGCCAGCGCGTCCAGCTCCGTGACCGAGATGTCGATGTTGCCGATGCCGATGCCCGTCGAAAGGACCGTCATGCGTTTTCCCTTGTAGGTGCCCGTTACGGTCTTGAATTCGCGGTTGGAGACTTCGCACTCTCTGGCGTCGAAAAATTCCGCAACCAAGGCCACGCGGCCGGGGTCTCCGACGAGGATCACCGTGTCGGCGAGCTGCTTCGGCAGCAGGTGCAGGTGGAAAATCGAACCGTCGTCGTTGATAATCAATTCGGAAGCAGGAATCGTTCTCATGATAGTCGTTTTTTAATTTTCATAATTGGCATAAAAGTAATATATTTACCTCGAATATCAAAACTTCGAAGACAATTTTTCATAAATATATGTATAGATAAACCTCTTTAAAATATGACACTCATCAAATCCATTTCCGGTATCCGCGGCACGGTGGGCGGGGCGCAGGCCGAGAACCTGACGCCCCCCGACGTCGTGAAATTCACCACCGCATACGCACGTCTGATCGCCGAGCGGAATCCCGGCAAAAAACTTACCATAGTCGTAGGCCGCGACGCCCGTATTTCGGGCGAAATGGTCTCCGATCTGGTCGAGGGTACCCTGCTGGCCTGCGGCGCCGACGTGATCAACGTCGGGCTTTGCACCACGCCGGGCACCGAGATGGCCGTCATCACCAAGCGGGCCGACGGCGGCATCATCATCACCGCGTCGCACAACCCGCGTCAGTGGAACGCCCTGAAGCTGCTCAACTCCGACGGCGAATTCCTCACCGACGCCGAGGGCAAGCGCGTGCTGGCGATGGCCGAGGAGGAGGGCTTCGAGTACCCCGGCGTGGACGGCATCGGGCATGTGCTTTCGCGCGAACCGTTCAACCGGACGCATATCGAGCAGGTGCTGGCGCTTCCGCTCGTGGACGCCGAGGCGGTCCGCAAACGCCGCTTCAAGGTGGTCGTGGACGCCGTGAATTCCGTGGGCGGCATCGTGATGCCGGAGCTTCTGCGGCGGCTGGGGTGCGAAGTCGTGGAGCTGAACTGCGACCCGACGGGCGAATTCGCCCACAACCCCGAACCGCTGCCCGAAAACCTGACCGGAATCGCGGAGACGATCCGCCGCGAGAAAGCCGATCTGGGCATCGTCGTCGATCCCGACGTGGACCGGCTGGCGCTGGTCAGCGAGGACGGCTCGATGTTCGTCGAGGAGTACACGCTGGTTGCCGTGGCCGACTATATTCTGTCGAAGAATCCGGGCGGTGACACCGTTTCGAACCTCTCTTCGTCGCGGGCGCTGCGCGACGTCACGGAGCGGCACGGCGGCAAATACTCCGCGTCGGCCGTCGGCGAGGTGAATGTGGTGGCCAAGATGAAGGAGACCGGCGCCGTGATCGGCGGCGAAGGCAACGGCGGAGTGATCTATCCGGAGCTGCACTACGGCCGCGACGCGCTGGTCGGGACGGCACTCTTTTTGACGTGGCTCGCCCACAAGGGGATGACCATGACGCAGCTGCGCGCCACCTATCCCTCGTACTTCGCCTCGAAGAACAAGATCGAGCTGACGCCGGCGATCGACGTGGATAAAGTACTGCGTGAGATAAAGGAGTGTTATGCCGGTGAAAACGTGAACGATATAGACGGCGTTAAAATCGACTTCGCGGAGAACTGGGTACACCTGCGCAAGTCCAATACCGAGCCGATCATCCGCGTCTACACCGAGGCGAAATCCATGGCGGAAGCCGATGCGCTGGCGCAGCGTTTCATCGGCGAGATAAAAGCGATATGCAACATTTAATTTATAGATTATGAAAAGTGGAATTTTGATCCTCGCGGCGGCCGCCCTGCTTGCGGCCTGCGGCGGAAATACACAGAAAAAAGCTGCTTCCGGCGGTGCCGAAACCGTCGCCGAAGCGCCCGACATGCACACGGCCGAGACCTCGCTCGACTATCAGGGAACCTATGCCGGAACGCTTCCGGCAGCGGATTGTCCGGGCATCGAGACCCGTCTGACACTGAAAAAGGACGGCACTTTCGACCTGCACATGAAATACATCGACCGTGACGCGGAATTCGATACGAAGGGCGGCTACTCCGTGAGGGGCAACCTGCTGACCCTGACTCCCGAAAACGGCGAGGGCGTCGAGTACTACAAGGTCGAGGAGAACCGCCTGCGCCGGCTCGACGCCGACAAGCAGCCCGTGACGGGTCCGCTGGCCGAAAACTACGTATTGAAGAAGACCGAATAACACCCCGGAAAAATGGATAAAGTAAAGAAATATATAGACGCAAATAAAGATCGCTTTATCAGCGAGTTGTTCGACCTCTTGCGCATCCCTTCGATCAGCGCGCAGAGCGAGCACCGGCCCGACATGACGCGGTGCGCCGAATGGCTGGCCGCGGCGCTCGTGAAGGCGGGCGCCGACCATGCCGAGGTGTTTCCCACCGAGGGCAATCCGGTGGTTTACGCAGAGAAGACGGTCGATCCCAAGGCCAAGACGGTATTGGTCTACGGTCATTACGACGTGATGCCCGTCGATCCGCGCAGCGAGTGGCGGACCGAGCCGTTCGAGCCGGTCATCCGCGACGGCCGTATCTGGGGCCGCGGCGCCGACGACGACAAGGGCCAGTTGTGGATGCACGCCAAGGCGTTCGAGGCGATGTGCGCCGAGGAGTGCCTGCCCTGCAACGTGAAATTCATGCTGGAGGGCGAGGAGGAGATCGGCTCGCCGAGTCTCTACAAATTCTGCGAGCAGAACAAGAAGATGCTCAAGGCCGATATTATATTGGTATCGGACACTTCGATGATCTCGATGCAGACCCCCTCCATCACCTGCGGCTTGCGGGGCTTGGCTTACATGGAGGTCGAGGTGACGGGACCCGACAAGGACCTGCATTCGGGGCTGTTCGGCGGTGCGGTCGCCAATCCCGCCAACGTGCTGACGCGCCTTGTGGCGCAGTTGGTCGATGCTGAGGGGCGCGTGACGATTCCCGGCTTCTACGACGACGTGCGCGAACTCACTCCGGCCGAGCGCAAGGCCTTCAACAAGGCGCCGTTCAGCCTCGCGGCCTACAAGAAGTCGCTCTCGATCGGCGACGTGGAGGGCGAAGCGGGCTACACGACGCTCGAACGTACGGGCGTGCGTCCGTCGCTCGACGTGAACGGCATCTGGGGCGGCTATATCGAGGAGGGCACCAAGACGGTGATTCCGTCGAAGGCGTCGGCCAAGATTTCGATGCGGCTGGTGCCGAATCAGGATTACCGCAAGATCAGCAAGCTGTTCGAAAAATATTTCAAATCGATCGCTCCCAAGAGCGTGAAGGTCACGGTCAAGTCGCTGCACGGCGGCATGCCCTACGTCGCACCGACCGACATGCCGGCCTACAAGGCGGCGGAGAAGGCCGTGGCGGAGACTTTCGGCAGGAAACCCCTGCCCTTCTATTCGGGCGGCTCGATTCCGATCATCAGCGGTTTCGAGTCGATTCTGGGCATCAAGTCGTTGCTCATCGGCTTCGGACTGGCCGAAGACGCGATCCACTCGCCCAACGAGAGCTACGGACTCGAACAGTTCTACAAGGGCGTCGAGACCATTCCGCTGTTCTACAAGTATTTCGCGGAGCAGAAGTAGCGCGCGGCCATGTATCAGGAATTTCTCGATTTCATCTTTCCGCTCGCCGAAGGCGCCGGAAAGATCCAGCTCGCCTACTTCCGGGGCGACGATCTGGCGATCCGCACGAAATCCAATGTCTACGACGTCGTTACGCGCGCCGATAAGGAGAGCGAAGCCTACATCGCCGCGGCGATTCTGGAACGCTGGCCCGACCATGAGATACTGGGCGAGGAGGGCGGTTCGATGGGGCGTGCCGGGAGCGATTACCGCTGGGTGGTCGATCCGCTCGACGGCACGACGAACTATAGTCAGGGACTTCCTGTTTTCTCGGTTTCGATCGCCCTGCAATACCGGGGCGAGACGATCGCCGGAGTTGTCTACGCGCCCTACCTGAACGAGCTGTTCTGGGCGTCGAAAGGCGGCGGGGCTTACATGAAGAGCCGCTCCGACGAGGTGAGGCGGCTGCACGTCTCCGCCAAGCAGACCCTCGCCACGTCGGTCATCGCCACCGGATTTCCGTACGACAAGGACGTCAATCCGGACAACAACAGCGACAACGTCGCGCGCATCATCCCCTACGTGCGGGACGTGCGGCGGCTGGGGTCGGCGGCCTACGACCTGAGCTGCGTCGCGGCGGGACTTCTGGACGGCTATTGGGAGCTGGACCTGCACGAGTGGGACGTGTGCGCCGCGAATCTGATCGTCCGGGAGGCCGGGGGCGTCGTTGCGGACTTCAGGCCCGACCGCGGAGTGTCGCAGGCCGCGGGCAATGAAACGCTCGTGCGGGAGATTCTGAAATATGTCATTTAAGCACCGAAATCGGTGCTTTTTTTCTTATTTCGGGGTGTCCGAATATCGTTTTTAAAATATTTTCTTATTTTTGACGGGATAAAAATGCTGAAAGAATTATGTGTGGGATTGTAGGATATGTCGGCGGGCGCGAAGCCTGTCCGATCCTGTTGAAAGGTTTGCACCGGTTGGAATACCGCGGTTACGACAGCGCGGGTGTGGCGATGGTCGATGAGGACGGTGCGCTCAACGTTTACAAATGCAAGGGCAAGGTCTCGGACCTCGAACATTTCCTCGCGGGGAAGGAGCTGGGCGGAAATATCGGCATCGCGCACACGCGCTGGGCGACGCATGGCGTCCCGAACGACGTCAATGCGCATCCGCACTGCTCCGAGTCGGAGAATATCGCCCTGATACACAACGGGATCATCGAAAATTACCGGGTGCTGAAAGATGCGCTCGAAGAGAACGGCTACACGTTCCGCAGCAGCACCGATTCGGAGGTGCTGGTGAACCTGATCGAATATATCCGCTCGACCAACGCCTGTTCGCTGCTCGAAGCCGTGCAGCAGGCGCTCCGTCAGGTGGTCGGCGCCTATGCCATCGCCGTGGTCGAGAAGAACAACCGCGACGAGATCATCGCGGCGCGCCAGAGCAGCCCGATGGCCATCGGCATCGGCCGGGGCGAGTACTTTCTCAGCTCCGACGCCGCGTCGATCATCGAGTATACGCAGGATTTCGTCTACGTGAACGACGGGGAGATCGCCGTCATCAACCGCAACAAGCCGCTGAAGATCGTCACGCTGGACAACCACGAAGGCAGGATCGACATCAAGAAGCTGCAGATGAGCATTTCGCAGCTCGAAAAGGGCGGCTATCCGCATTTCATGCTCAAGGAGATTTACGAACAGCCCAAGACCATCGTGGACTGCATCCGCGGCCGCATCAATCCCGAAACGGGCGAGGTGAAGCTGTCTGGCGTGATCGACAACCGCAGGAAATTCCTCCAAGCCCGCCGCATCATCTTCGTGGCGTGCGGTACGTCGTGGCACGCGGCGCTGATCGGCGAGCACCTGATCGAGAATATCTGCCGGATTCCGGTCGAGGTGGAGTACGCTTCGGAGTTCCGCTACCGCAATCCGGTCATCTACGAGGACGACATCGTGATCGCCGTGTCGCAGTCGGGCGAGACGGCCGACACGCTGGCCGCCGTCGAACTGGCCCGCAAGGCCGGGGCTTTCGTCTTCGGCATCTGCAACGTCGTTGGCTCCTCGATCGCCCGCGCCACCCATTCGGGCGCCTATATCCATGTGGGACCGGAGATCGGCGTGGCTTCGACCAAGGCATTTACGGGGCAGGTGACCGTGATGGCGATGCTGGCGCTGGCCGTGGGCCGCGAGAAAGGCACCGTGACAGAGGAGTACTACCGTGAGGTGGCGAAGGGCCTGCTGGAACTTCCGGCCGTACTGGAAGAGGTGCTGAAGCTCGGCCCGCGGATCGAAGACCTCTCCAAGATCTTCACCTACGCCCACAATTTCATCTATCTGGGCCGCGGCTACAACTACCCCACGGCGATGGAAGGCGCGCTCAAACTGAAGGAAATCTCCTATATCCATGCCGAGGGCTACCCCGCCGCCGAGATGAAACACGGCGCGATCGCGCTCATCGACAACGAAATGCCGACGGTCGCCATCGCTACGCCGGACAATACCTACGAAAAGACGGCCAGCAACATCGAGGAGATCCGCGCCCGTGGCGGCAAGATCATCGCCGTGATCGCCCGCGACGATACGCACGTGCGCCGCAGCGCCGATTACACGATCGAGGTTCCGGTGATAACCGACTGTCTGATGCCGGTGGTCGTCTCGGTGCCGCTGCAGCTGCTGGCGTACTATATCGCCGTAAACAAGGGCCGCAACGTGGACCAGCCGCGCAATCTGGCCAAGTCCGTGACGGTGGAATAGCCCCGGCACCGGAAAATAGCTGAACATGGAAATCCCCGCAGCCGTACGCGGCTGCGGGGATTTCGCTCACACATTATCATTAACCTAAAACTTCGTGTCAGTCGTCGTAGCCGTTGGGTTTGGCTTTCCAAGCGGCGGCGAAGATCGCCGTGCCGACGAGCGCCATGCCCACCAGCGTATAGAGCGCGATGCTCCAGTCGGTGTACTGCACCAGCATGCCGAGTCCCCAGCCCGAAACGATCGTGCTGCCGTAGCCGAACAGCCCGCAGAAACCGCCTGCCGTAGCGGCGGCGCGCTTGGTGGCGATATTGGCCGCGGCGATGCCGACCAGCGCCTGCGGGCCGTAGATGAAGAATCCGGCGGCCATCAGAATCGCAACGGCCACGATCAGCGGCGTATGCTCGTTGAGCGAATAGAGTCCCACCAGACACACGGCGGCCATCAGCATGCAGATGACGCACGTGCGGGGCGCACGGCCGCCGAAGAAACGGTCGGTGGCCCAGCCTGCGGCCAGCATGCCCGCGATACCGGCGATTTCGAACGCCGCGACGGTCCAGCCCGCATGGCTGATGTCCATGTGCAGGTGCTCCTTGAGCATCGTCGGTCCCCAGTCCAGCACGGCGAAGCGCACGATGTAGACGAAGAAATTGCCCACGGCGATGATCCAGATCGTCGGATTCAGGAAGACCTTGCGGCGCAGGAAGGCCTTGTATTCGGCCTTCTCCTCCGCTTTGGACTGCGGTTTTTCGGCCGTTTTGCCGGTCTTGAGTTCGGGAAGACCCACCGACGAGGGCGTGTCGCGGACGAAGGCCCAGACGACGGCCGCGCCCAGCAGGGCGATCGTCGCCGGGAGCAGGAAGCACCAGCGCCAGTGCTGCGAGAGCATCGACGAAGCGTCGAACCATGCGCCCCAGTTCAGGCTGACGACATAGCCGCAGAAGATGATGGCCAGTCCGGCGCCGATCGAGTGCGAGGTGTTCCAGACCGACATCTTGGTCGCCAGCCGTTCGGGGACGATCCAGTGGGTCATCAGCCGCGTGCAGGGCGGGACGCCCATGCCTTGGAACCAGCCGTTGAGAATCCAGAAGATGCCCAGCGCCAGCACCGAGGAGCTGAATCCGAAGAGCAGGTTGCAGATGCCGCAGAAAACGAGTCCCGTGACCAGAAAGTAGCGTGCGTTGCTGCGGTCGCCCCAGATGCCGTTGACGAACTTCGAGAGTCCGTAGATCAGTCCGTGGAGCGTGAGGAAGAGGCCGAGGTCGGATTTCGAAATGCCCATCTCCTCGTTGAGATACGGCATGGCGATACTCAGGTTCTTGCGCACGAAATAGAAGAGCGCGTAACCGAAGATGCACATCGCCATGGTGCGGAATTCCCAGTATTTGAAACGTTTGACCTGTTGGTCGGTCATGCCGGCATATGCCGGATTGAGTTGTTTTGCAGACATTTATTCAGGTTGGTTCGGGTTTTACTTCAGGTCGGTGGTGGTTCTGTTGCCGCGTATGGCGGCGTCCTGCAGGGCGTGGATCGCGTCGCGCGACCACGGCAGGCCGATGAATTCGGAGGGATAGTCGGTCTCGATGATGTCGGGTTCGGCCAGCAGTTCGCGCATGTAGGCCACGCGGCGGTCGTGGGGATTCTTCACCTTGTCGGACGATCCGGTGATCGAGGTCATCGTCATCACGCCCTCGGCGTGCAGCAGATCGTAGACCTGTTGGAGTTCGGGATTGACCGCCAGACGGATATAGGCCATGATGTATTTCCACGGAATGGGCGAAGCCTCGTACGCCCGGAAGTGCTCCATCGAACTGATTTCGACGCAGAACATGACGTTGCGGATGCCGTGGTTCCAGTAGTAGAGCGCCTCCTCGATCGAGCGGACGCTCAGCATGATGTTGTGGTACATGGACCACTCGCCGCCGGGCCGGAGCTGCTTGATATAGTAGTCGAGACTCGCGCGGCGCACCTCGTCGCTCACGCCTTTGGTGTTGATGTACTTGTTGTCGAAGTTGAAGACCACCTTGTCCTTGCCCCATTCCAGCACATCCTTCAGGCGCGGAATCCTGTAGGGCGTGACTTTGCCGTCGCGGTCCACGAGGTTCAGGCGGCGCAGTTCGTCGTAGGTGTAGTCGGCGACGAGGCCCTTGCCCGTGGTCGTGCGGTCGATCGTCAGGTCGTGCATGAGCACCATGACGCTGTCCTTGGTGAAGCTGAAGTCGATTTCGAAGAAGGTAGGCATCAGCGACAGCGTCTTTTCGCACGACTCGATGCAGTTTTCGGGATAGCCGGGCATCATGCCGCCGCGGTGGCCGCTGACGATCACGTCGCGCGCGGGATCGTAGGTGAAATAGGCCTGCAGCTCCTCGATCGAATCGATCTTCACGGTGTGCAGCCGGGGGGCTTGGGCGCAGGCGGGCATGATCGCGGCGCAGCATGCGGCCAGCAGTAGCAGTTTCGTGTTTTTCATGTCGCAGGCGGGGATTAGCGGATGATTCGTTCTACTTCGGCGTACGCCTGCGCGGCGAGCGCGGGCAGCGGATCGCCGGCGGGCAGTTCCGCGATTTCGGCTACGGCCGCCGCAGCGCCGAGCCGTGCGGTCATGGCGATCATCTCCACGCTCTGCGGGTCCTCCGGATTGTCGTAGTGCAGGGCCGCGCCGATGCCCAGCAGCAGGTTGGGCGTGCCGATGCCGTACTGACGGGCCGTGAGGACCGGTTTTACGAGCCGGTCGCCCGCCGAAAGCTTGCGGAGCGGTTCGCGGCCCACGCGGGTCACGTCGTCGCAGAGGTAGGGGTTCGTAAAGCGGCCGATGATCTTGTCGATATAGGCGAAGTGGGCGTCGCGGTCGAAGCCGTAACGCGCCACCAGCCCCCGCCCGCTCTCGCGCATGGCAGCTTTGACGACGGCGTGGATCTGCTCGTCGGAAATGCTCTGGCAGATGGTCATGTAACCCTTCATGCGGCCCAGATAGGCCGTAATGGCGTGGCCCGTGTTGAGCGTGAAGAGCTTGCGTTCGATGTAGGCGATCAGGTTGTCGGCCGGATTCATGCCGGGGATTTCGGGTACGGCGCCCTTGAATGCGGCGCGCTCGACGTTCCATTCGAAGAAGCGTTCGACGACCACGTCGATCGGGTTTTCGCTTTTGACGGGCGGCACGATGCGGTCTACCGAACAGTCGGGGAAGCCGACGTACTGCTCGCAGTAGGCTTGCCCGGCGGCGTCGAGGTGCGTCAGCACGGCGGCTTTGAGCTGCGAAGTGGCGCGGACGCCGTTTTCGCAGGCGATGACGTTGAGCGGCTGCTCGACGCCCTGCTCCCTGCGGGCCTCGATGCCCGCGGCGATGGCTCCTGCGATGCGGGGCAGGATCGTAAGGCCGACGGCCGTGGTGACGATCTCCGCTTCGGCGATTTGCTGCGCGAGTTCGGGATTCCGCGAATCCACGGCCGAAATGTCGGTGATGCGCACCTCCTCGCATACGGTGTCCATGATCTGCACCGTGTAGCCCTTGTCCCGGTTGATCCGGTCCACGATCTGTTCGTTCACATCGGCGAACACCACATGGTAGCCCGCCTTTTCCAGCACGGCGCCGATGAATCCGCGTCCGATGTTGCCCGCTCCGAATTGAATAGCTTTTTTCATTCTATCTATGATTGATGATTACCAGAATCGCATGATGTGTCTGCGCCGGGGATGGGAAAACGCGGCGGCAGGTGCCGTCGTGCGTGCAAATGCCGCCGTACTGCCGGAGCATGGCTGCCGGGGACTGCGCTGCGGCGTCCGGCGCCGGAAAGAGGTTTTTTCCCATCGGTCGTGTAGTTCGGTTGTGACATATTAAATACAACCGATCGGGCGAAACCACCTAACGGAATTACAAAAAAATTAAAAATAACACGGGGGATTGTTTCATAAATTCAGAATGTTTACTTTTGTGGCGAATCAGATTGTCCGATGGAGAAAATTCTGCTTACGACACGGATCCGCAACGGCGACCGCAAGGCTTTCGACGAACTTTGCGGCCGGTACTATGCCATGCTGGTCTCCTACGCCCGCCTTTTCATGAAGGACGACTGGGCCGAGGACGTGGTGCAGGACGTCTTTTACAACGTGTGGCAGAACCGCGCGGCGCTGGACGATTCGAACTCCCTGTATAAATATCTGCTGCGTTCGGTCTACAACCGCGCGCTCAACTATCTGGACAAGAACAGGCGCGCCGGCGATTACCGCGCCTACTATCAGGAGCGGATCGCCTCGATGGGCAGCGCCTACTATGCGCCCGACAACAGTCCGATCATCCGTAAGCTCTATTCCGACGACCTGCGCGCGAGTCTCGACGCGGCGATCGAGTCGCTGCCGCCCAAATGCCGCGAGGTATTCAGACTGAGCTACCTCGAAGACCTTTCGAACCGCGAGATCAGCGAACGGCTCGGCATCTCGCAAAGTACGGTCGAGAATCATATGTATGCGGCGCTCAAACAACTGCGCCGGAAGCTCTCCAAGGAGCAGCTGCTGTTGCTGCTCGCCCTGCTGTTCATGCGATAGGAAAAAATTTGCCGTACCGAGTAGGTATTTTCTCCGGGGTGCCTGTATGTTATTATGCAAGCACCTAAAAAAGATACGCATTGGCACACACCGACGACACCGTATTGTACAGCATCGATTCTGTATTATACAAGCACCTGAATCACGAAACGACCGAGGCTGAAGAGCGGCGGCTTTACGCATGGCTCGAAGAACGGGAGGAGCACCGCACCTTCTATTTCGAGATCGCCGCGATCTGGAGCGCCCACAAAACCCTTTCGTCCAAACAGCTCGGCGAGCGCTGCGACGCTATGATGCGCCGGCTCAACGCGCGGATCGACGCCGACGAAGCGATGCGCCGCGAGGTGAAGCGGCGGCGTCCCGCATGGCGCCGCTGGGCGTCGGCAGCGGCCGCAGCGGCGGTGGTCGCCGTCGCCGTAACCGCGGCGTGGTTCGCCGGCGTCGGTACGCCGGGGGACGAGCTGTTCCGTACTTATCTGAATGAAAGCGGCGAAATTGCGGCCCTGCGCCTCGAAGACGGCACGCAGGTGTGGATGCAGGACGGGACCGAACTGCAATATGCGGTCGGCGCGGGTTCGGAGGAGCGTATCGTGCGCATCGACGGCGAAGCCTACTTCGACGTGGCGCACGACGAAGCGCATCCCTTCGTGGTGAAGACCGAAAACCTGTCGGTGCGGGTGCTGGGCACGGCGTTCAACGTCAGGGCGCATGCCGCCGATCCGCTGACCGAAGTGGTGCTCGAACGCGGTTCGGTGCGCCTGCAGACCCCCGAAGGCTATAATCTCGTGCGGCTCCATCCCAACCAGCGGGCCGTGTTCGACGCCGCGAAGGACGACATCGAGGTGGAAGAGATCTACGCCGAGCATTTCGTGACGGAGCGTTACAACCTCGTGGCGATGAAGAACGCCACGATCGGCGAAATCATCGCCCGCATCGAATCGAATTACGGCGTGCGGATACGCATAGCCGATCCCGACAACCGGAAACGATACGACATCAACTACCTGCGCACCAACTCGCTCGAAGAGGTCATCGACATCGTCGAATTCATGACCGGACAGCGCTGCGAGGTCGTGCGCGGTAAATAGCTATCCCCTGTCCCGTCCGCGGACGGCCGCCGCGGACGGGGCTTTTCACCCAAATTAACCTTTTTCGCAAACCTTAAAATCATGAAGAAAAATTCCATCTTCCGTTGGGGAGTGGCGATGCTTCTTTTGTTTACCGGCTTGAGCCTGAGGGCCTATGCCGAAGACGACGGAGGCTCCCCTTTCCGGAAAAACCACGATGTGGACCTAACGGTCAAGTCCGCTACCCTACAGACTTTTACGGACGCTTTCACCAAGCAGACGGGCGTGCTTTTCTCCTACGAATCGGCGCTGGCGTCCATGCCGATGGGCGACGTGTCGGTACGCGAGAGCAACGCCCCGCTGGAGCGGATTCTGAATAACGTATTCACCAAACGGGGATTCCGCTACAAAATCGTGGACCGCACGGTCGTGCTGACATACGACCGCACTGCGGAGCCGCAGCGGAAGAACAGCGTGACGGGCCGTGTCTGCGACGCGGCGGGAAGCCCGCTGGTCGGCGCCACGGTGCTGGTGAAGGACTCCACGCGCGGCACGACCACCGGGGCCGACGGCACCTATTCGGTCGAGGCGGAGCCCGGCGCGGTCCTGCTCTTCTCGTACATCGGTTACACGGAACGTGAAGAGCCGGTCGGCAGCCGTTCGGTGATCGACGTCACGATGCAGGAGGACCAGTCGGTGCTGGAGGAGGTCGTGGTCGTGGGATACGGCACGCAGACGCGCAAGACCGTGACTTCGGCGATCTCGAAAATGGACGGCAAAACCCTCGAAAGCATGCCCGTGAATCTCGTCGGGGACGGCATGAAAGGCCGTATCGCCGGCTTGCAGGTCGCCACGACCGACGCTACGCCGGGTTCGGCGCCGAAATTCCTGATCCGCGGCGGTTCGTCGATCAACAACTCCAACGATCCGATCGTGCTGGTGGACGGCGCCGTACGCGAAATGGCGGGCCTGAACCCGAACGACATCGAGTCGATCGAGGTGCTCAAGGACGCCGCGTCGGCCGGTATCTACGGTTCACGCGCATCGAACGGCGTGATTCTCATCACCACCAAGAAGGGCGCGCCCCACAAGGGACCGCAGATCGTTTTCGAGGGGCAGTGGGCCTATGAGAGTCCGGCCACGAAGTTCGATCTGATGAACGGCCGGGATTACCTGCTCACGCTGCGCCCGGCGATCGCCGAAGGCTACTGCGGCGGCGCGGACCCGCTCAGCATCCTCGACGGCGCCGAATCGGCGGGAGCCGGCAACAGCGCCGCTTCGCGCTGGACGACGCGCTACCTCAATCCGGGCGAGTCGCTGCCGAAAGGCTACAAATGGATCGAAGACCCGGTGAACCCCGGCAAGATCATCGTTTTCCAAGACAACGACCAGCAGAGCCAGTGGTTCGACGACGCCTTCTGGCAGAACTACTACATCGGCGTGAACGGCGGCGGCGAGAACATCCGGTATGCCGCGTCGGCGGGTTATACGGACGACGGCGGCATCGGCATGGCTACGGGATTCTCCCGCTTCACCTTCCACGGCAACACCTCGTTCAAGGTGACCAGACGCCTGACGGCGACCACGACCTTCGATTATTCGCAGATCGAGCGGCAGATGCTCGACGGAGGCGCGCTCAACAAGCGCAATTCGGTGATCCGCGGCCTTTCGGTGCCCGCCACCCACCGCGACTGGTACGACGCCGAAGCCGGGGAGGATTTGGCCGGAACGCCCGCCATGGGTCCGAACAACACCACGCTGCCCGCCGCCTACTACAACTATTACTACAGCGATACGGGCGAGACGACCAAGCGGTCGAGCGTGAACATCAACCTCGAATGGGCGATCGTGGACGGCCTGCGCGCCGTGGCCCAGTTCTCGAACCACAACCGCCATTCGCGCAGCCACTTCTTCGTGAAGAACAACCCCACGACGGGCACCAACATCCGGCCCACGAAAGAGGCCTTCACGGAGACCAACCGCATGGACTTCCAGACTTACCTGAACTGGAAGAAAACCTTCGCCGAAGATCACAACATCGACGTGGTGGCCGGTTACGACTACATGAAGGACAAGAACAACAGCATCGACGCGCGCGTGCAGGGGGCGGCATCGGACAAGATTCCGACGCTGAATGTCGGGACCTCCAACATCACCAACTACCCGACCAGCACGCGGACCGACGAGGTGCTGATCTCCTACTTCGGGCGCGTGAACTACAACTTCCGCGAGAAATACCTGCTGTCGTTCACCATGCGCGCCGACGGTTCGTCGAAATTCGCCGCGGGCAACCGCTGGGGTTATTTCCCGGCGGCTTCGGCCGGCTGGATCGTGGACGAGGAGGCGTTCTGGCCGCGGAACAAGGTGGTCAGCTCGCTCAAACTGAGGGCCAGCTACGGTCTGACGGGCAACAACGGCATCGGGCTTTACGACACCTACGGCAGCTACAATTCGGCGTATCAGTACAACGGCATGTCCACCACCACGACCGGCGAAATGCCGAACAGCAACCTGACATGGGAATCCACGACGCAGGTCAATGCCGGTCTGGACATGGGGCTGGCCGACGACCGGGTGCGCGTGAGTTTCGACTATTACGACAAGGTGACGCGCAACCTGCTGTTCGACGTGACGCTGCCCAACACCACCGGTTACGGCTCGGTGGTCTCCAACGTGGGCAAGGTCCGCTTCTACGGCGTCGATCTGGCGATTTCGTCGGTCAATATCAGCCGCGGCGATTTCACGTGGACCACCGACTTCACCTATAACTTCAACATGAACAAGGTGCTGAAGCTGCCCGACAACGGCAACGTGCGCAACCGCATGGACGGCATCACCATCGGCGACGGCAGCCAGTTCGGGGGCATCGCCGAGGGCGAGCGCATGGGCCGCATCTACGGTTACAAGGTCGATCACATCATCGAGACGCAGGCCGACGCCGACGCGGCGATGTACGACGCTTCGTCGCGCGGATACCGCCGCTCGGACCGCAGGCAGATCGCCGGACGCAAGGATATCGGCGACTACGAATGGGTCAACCGCGCGGGTTCGACGCAGCGCGACGGCCGGGACATCATCAACGAGGAGGACCAGTTCCTGCTCGGCTACGCCACGCCCCACTCGACCGGCGGCATCGGCAATACCTTCCGGTACCGGAACTGGTCGCTGAATATCTACATGGACTATGCGCTGGGCCACTCGATCCAGAACGAGATGCAGATGCGCTACTTCATGGCGACGATGGGCAACTGCAACTGGAACTTGGTGAACGACGTGAAGCAGTGCTGGTCGCAGCCGGGCGACAAGACCAAGTACGCCCGTTTCACGGCCAACGACCCCGACTGGGGCAACCGCAACTTCTCGCGCATGTCGGACGTCTTCGTCGAGAAGGGCGACTACCTCTGCATCCGCGACATCTCGCTTTCGTACAAGCTTCCCGTGCGCTGGACGAGCCGGCTGGGCATGAAGGACGTGACCCTGACCGTTTCGGGCAACACGCTCTACTACTGGACGGCCGTGCACGGCGTATCGCCCGAAGCGGCGACCACCGGGGGACTCTACAATTCGGCTTCGACCTATGCCACGGGTTTCAGCCCCTATCCGCCCGCGCGCAAGATCCTGTTCAGCGCCAAATTCACGTTCTAACCCCTTAAAACTACCAAACCATGAAATGCAAAAAGATACTGACTGCCCTGCTGGCTGCGGCGTGCACGATGAGCGGCTGCCACGGCGACCTCGATATCATGCAGGACAACAAGCTCTCGGCCAGCAACATGTGGATCGACGAAAGCGACGCCGAGACGGCGACCTACGGCATCTACCTCTACATGCGCGACGCGCTCAAGAGCGTACACGACATCTACCTCTGCTGGGGTGAATTTCGCAACGGTCTCTGGGGCGCGGGCACGAACAAAACGCTGTCGGGCGTGGACCAGACGCAGGTGCGCACCAGCACCATGTCTTCGAGCAACGCCTATGCCGACTGGAGCGTCATGTATAAGACCGTCAATCAGGCCAACCTGATTCTCAAGCACGTGCCGGAGATGGGAATTTCGGAATCGGTCCGCAATTTCAGTCTGGGCAACGCCTATTTCTCCCGCGCATGGTGCTATTTCTGGATCGCACGCATCTGGGGCGACGCTCCGCTGGCCCTTACGGGGTACGAATCCACGGCCGGCGACCTCTACCTGCCCCGCGCGCCGAAGGCCGAGATCTTCGCCCGGATCGAAAGCGACCTGACCGAAGCCGAGCGGTATGTGACCGACAATTCGGACAAGGCCGTAGCCACGCCCGCCGCGGTGCAGATGCTCAAGGCCGACTATGCGCTGTGGATGTACCGCGTCGCCGGCGGCGGTTCGTCGTACCTCACCATGGCCGAGAAGGCCATCGAGGCGCTGAACCTCTCGGCGTCGCGTCTCGAAAGCGACTACGCTCAGGTCTTCTCCTCGGCCAACAAGCTCAACAAGGAGGTGATCTTCGCCGTCCATCAGGCCAACGGCGAAGCCGTCAACGGACCGGGTTATTACCTCGGCTGGAACAGCAACTACGTCGAAGCGGCCTACCAGAACAACCCGGTGCCCATCACCGGCGGCAACCAGTGGTGGTGGTACACCGACCGCTACAAGGCGCTGCTGACCTCGGTCGAGGGCGACACGCGCACGAAGCTGACCTACAACAGGGCCGACTACGGCACGACGATCAAGTCGATCGAGTGGACCGAAAAGGGCGTCGGGCAGATGATAAGCGGCGCACGCATTTTCGACTCCGACTTCATCCTCTACCGCTATGCCGAGGCCTTCCTGATGGATGCCGAGATCAAATACTACCGGAAGGACTACGGCGGGGCGCTGACGGCGCTGGGCGAAATCACCAAGCGCGCCTACGGCAACGCCGCCCACTATACCGACCCCAGCGACGCGGCCGTAAAACGGGCCATCGTCGAGGAGAGCCTCAAAGAGCTGGTCGGCGAAGGGCGCACGTGGTGGACGCTGATCCGTCTGGACGCGGTCTGGGACTACAACAAGGATGTCGCCGACAAGCGCGAAAGCAACGCCAACATTCTCCTGTGGCCCATCACGCAGGAGTCCATCATCAAGAATTCCAAGCTCAAACAGACGGAGGGCTGGTATTGATACATAACCCGAAAAACGAACGACAATGAAAATCAACTGTTATATTGCGCTCGTCGCCGCGGCCCTCGGATGCGCCTGCAATCCGCTGGCGGACACCGACGACATGGACAACAACGTGCAGGCCACACGCATCGCCTTCTCGCCCGAAGTCGTGACCCTCGACAACGCCGGGCGGAACGCCGAGGAGGATCAGGGACAGAACGTCATCGTCACGCTCAACCCCAAGGCACGCAGGTCGATGGCATGGAGCGCCGAGACGGACAAGACCGAAACGTGGTGCACGCTGACGGAGTGCAGCGTCACCGACGCCGACGGCGTCACGCACCGCGGATTCCGGATCACCGCGACCGAAAATACGGCCTACAAACGCACGGCGACCGTTACCCTGACGGCGGCCGACGGTACGCAGGAGATGCTCCGGGTCGTGCAGACGGGCGTCTACCCCGACGCCGAAGTCACGGTGGACCCGAAGCAGATCGAGTTCAACGCCGACGAGATCGTCCCGGTCGATGTCAGCTTCACGACCAACATGGGCGACGTCTATGCGGTCTCCAGAGACGAGGACGCCGACTGGATTTCGTGGGAGGACTTGGGCGGCAACGTGATCCGCTTCACGGCCGCGCCGTGGGACGACGAGGAGCAGCCGCGCACGGCCAACGTCTATATTACGGTCGGCAGCGAGGAGACGAGCACCGCCACGGCGAAGATTCCCGTCACGCAGCTGGCCAAAGACCTCTACTGCTATGTCTGGGGTGCGTCGCTGTTCGATTACGACCGGTTCGAACTCGCCCGCCGCATGACCAAGTCCGAGGCGGGCGTCTACCGCTTCGACGCCTATTTCACCGCCGGAAATGCACCCGAAATCCGCGTCAACACCGTGCTGCGCGCCGATTACTACCCCGCTTACGCGCTTGCGGCCGACGGGCGGATCGTCACGCTCAATTCGGCGGCGGATGCGGTTCCCGCGGGGCCTGCGATCGACATCGACGGCATGCGTACGCTGACCATCGACCTCAATGCGATGACCTACACCCTGTCGCGCATAGCGATCGCCAACTGCATGCCCGACGACGCGGCGGCCGCCTGCCCGTCGAAGGCGTTCCGGACCAAGGACGGCGGCGTGAAGATATGGATGACCCGCAACTTGAACTGGAACGGCGGTCCGGAGATCGGCGCGATGAAACTGGGGTCGCGTCTGGTGCCGGCCTATTCCGGCTCGGCGACGTCGGGCGGCTACGATCCCCAAGACCCCTACATCGAGCGCAATCCCGCCTACGACGAAGAGGAGAGCGGTGGATCGGTCAAGGGCGATCAGGTCGTCACGGACCGTCACGGACGTCTCTATACGCTCGATGAAATCCTGCTGGGCACGCCCGCCGGCGGCTTGGGCCGCGGCATCACCTCGATCGAATGGCCCTCGGCCTACAACGTCGGTTCGACGTTCGTCGATGCCGTCGGCACGCAGATCACGGCGCGCGTCTTCAAGTCCGCGGAGATGAAGGCCGTGACCGACGACGAGCGGTTCTTCGCCGAAAATCCGGCGCTCTCGGCCCAGATTCAGGGCATCTGCCCCTACGGCTGGCATATCGCCAACTTCCGCGACTGGTACGATCTGGCCTATGCGGCGCTCGAAGCTTCGCGCGGCGATGGGACCTATCCCGTCCGGGAGGAGATGCTGACCATCGCCAAACTCGTCGCCACCAACGCCAACAACGTGGCTCCGTGGCTCCGCACGCAGGAGGGCTGGAACAGCACTCCCGCCCGTGCCGCGGGCGCCGACGCCTTCGATTTCAACCTCTATCCGACCGGATGGCGGCTCAACAAGAACGGCTACGGTCAGTACGGCGACACGGCCCACTCGTGGGTGCCGCTGATCGGCTCCTCGGCCAAGAAGACGTGGCGTCTGAACAACGTCAAGGCGACGAGCAACTACTGGTTCAACGACAACCTCGACGCCGGCAACCCGGCCGTGGGCATCCGCTGCGTGAAAAACTACAAAGTCAAGAAGTAATCAACCGACCGGGGTGCGGCTCGCCGAAGGACGCTCCCCGGTCCAAAACCGACAAGAACGATGAAAAAGCTGAAATATCTGCTGATGGCGTGCTGTGCGGCCTGCGTCTGGCTGGCGGCATGCTCCGACGACGATTACGAACCGCTGCCCGACTGGTGGTGGGAGCAGACGGGCGAACCGGCGGTCTATCCCGAACCCGAACCCGTCGACAACAAGGTCGTGGCGCACCGCGGCTGTTATGCCGAGACCGGATTTCCGCAGAACTCCGTCGCCGGGCTGAAAAAGGCCGTCGAGATGAAGCTCTTCGCCTCGGAGTGCGACATCCACCTGACCAAAGACGGCAAAGTGGTCGTCTACCACGACGATTACTACCTCGGCAACACCTGCTTCAAGGACGCCACCTATGCCGAGCTGTGCGCCAAGGGCACGCTGGCCAACGGCGAGAAACTGCCGCTGCTGGAGGAGTTCATCGACGTGGTGCTCGAAGGCGGCTGCACGCAGTTGTGGATCGATGTCAAGACGCTCGGCGACGAGGCGGGCGGCAATGCGGAAGCGAGCCGGACCGGCATCGCCGCCGCGCAAATCGTCCACGAGAAGAGGGCCAAGAATTTCGTGGGATTCATCGTCGGCCGTCTTGCCATACGCGACAAGGTGATTCCCGCGGTCCGCTCGGCGTGGCCCGTGTCGTACGGAGCGGCGGCCTACGAACCGGGCGACTTCATCGCCAGAGACATTCCGTGGGCCAACATGAAGCTCGCCGATTTCGGGCTGGATACCAAGCGGGCCAAGAGCTTTCCCGAAAACAAGGTGCGGCTGAGCCTGTGGCAGATCGACACCGACGAGCAGATGCAGTGGTATCAGGGCATCCGCAGCGATGTCTACGGCATCACGAACTATCCCCTCAGGATGATGGACAAGCTGGGACTCCGCTGACGGATTTCCGCATGAAAGGAATGCCGCGCCCCGAAAGGAGCGCGGCATCGCTTTTTGCAGGCCGGAATCAGAATCCGATGAAGTCGGTCTGAAGTTTCGACGTGCGGTAGGTGTTGCCCATGCCGTCCTCGACGACGATCTCGAAATCGGCCGTTTCGGGCGTCCCGGAGGTCAGCCTGCCGTAATAGAAGTGGTCGAGCTTCTTGCCCCACGTGCTGCCCACGCTCTTGCTGAAGTAGAGCACGTGGTAGGCGTAGGCCCAGTAGTCGCAGGTCGAAATGCGGGTCATATCCCCCACCTTCGCGCCGTTCTGCCAGAGCGATACTTCCCAGTCGCCGCCCGTGTCCGAATTCCAGACGTTGGCCACGATGCACTTCGCGTCGTTCATGGCCGAGGCGTTGGCGGCGAAGCCGAACGTCGTGCTGCCGGAGGTGCCGAACACCTGCTTGGCCGAGTAGGCGCGGATCTGGTGGTCGGCGGCCTTGTTGGTCGCTTTGTAATACTGGTTGGGAACGGTGCTGCCCGAAATCTCATACACGCCGTATCCGTTCGGCGTGCCGTCGGCGCAGAGGGTCGAGGTCCACCACGCGCCGCAGGCCGCTCCGTGGATGTGTTCGAAGATCTTCTTGCCGTTGCGGGTGTGGATGTACTTCTGCTGGTAGTGCGTGTGCCCGATCATGATGTGCGCTTCGGCGAACTCCGAGAGCAGGTCGAGCACCCCGGCGTGATTCATGTGGCTTTCGTCCGTTTCGCTCGTGCCGCCGCGGAAGGGCATGTGGGCGCAGAAGATCACCAGCTTGTCCTTCGCCACGTGCGACAGGTCCTGACGGAGCCATTCGAGCTGCTGGTCGGTGATGCCGCCCTTGTAGTTGCTCGACGGGGTGCTGCCGCCGACGTAGAAGACGTTGTCCATCGAGACGATGTGGGCATTGCCGCGGTTGAACGAGTAGTTGCGCGGTCCGAACTGCGATTCGAAGTTGGCGGCGGCCTTGTCGTCCGAAGTCTCGGTCTTCAGGTGGTCGTGGTTGCCGATGGTCTGGAAGATCGTCAGGTTGCGGTTGGCCATCGCCTCCTTCATGTTGCTCCACAAGTCGGGCGTGTCGAAGACGATGTCGCCGAGCGTGATGCCGTACACGGCGCGCCCTTTGGCCTTGAACGTTTCGACCGTCGCCTCGATGTCGGGAATGGTCTCGTTGACGTAACGGCTGATGTCGGCCGTGCTGGCGCACTGCGGGTCGGCGATGCAGAGCAGCGTGAAGTCGGTTTCGGGAGCCGCCAGCGGCTTGAGCACGAAGTCGTGGCGGTCGGCGATGTTCTTGTGGACGATTTCGGCATAGTACAGCGGATAGTTGTCCGCCGAGGTGTTGATTTCGTACCCTGCCGGCGTGCTGTACCAGACGAAGCGCGCCTTCTTGTAGCGGATCATCTGATAGACGCCGTTGGCGTCGGTCTCCACGCAGTTGTAGCCGTCCGACACCACCACGCCCTGCACGGGGTTGCCCGACGTGTCGGTCACCAGTCCGTAGAGGGTCGTGCCCTCGCCGAGCTGCGTGCCGTTAAGCTCGGTCTCGACGCCGGGTTCGCGGCCCTCGCCGTCCGATTTGTCGTTGCTGCACGCCAGCAGAAGCGCGGCCGCCATGCAGCAGAATAACATGATTCTTGTCTTCATATCTTGTCGTTTTTATTGTCCTCTTACTTCCAGAGCGCGTTCTGTTCGAGATTGGGGTTGCGCGTGATCGCCGTCAGCGGAATCGGACGCAGGTACTTCTTCTCGCTCCATACGCGCCGGTATTCCCAGACGATGTTGCCCTCGCCGTTGAGCGAGAAGGTCTGGTTGGCGCCCGTATTCGAAATGGCGATCGAATGTTCGGTGTCCTCGCCCGGACGGATGTAGAAGTCGGGCACGGGATCGCCGTTGTCGTCGGTGCTGAGACCCGTGTAGTCGTAGGTATAGCTCGTGCTGCCGATGTAGATGCCCGTCCACGGGTTGTTGTCGCTCGTCAGCAGGTCGCCCATGTGCCAGCGCATGTCGTCGTCCCAGCGGAGACCCATTTCGAGACAAAGTTCGATGCCCCGTTCGCGGCGCACTTCGAGAATCCATTTGTCGGTCACCGTATTGAGGAAATAAGCCTCCATGTAGGGATCGGCCTTGGCGGGGATGACCGACGTCACGCCGGCGCGGCTGCGCAGCGGCGCGATGGTCTGATCCCAGACGGCGGCGTCCATTTCGCCCAGCTCGGCCTTGGCTTCGGCATAGTTGAGCAGCACCTCGGCGTAACGGATGATCGGCAGCGAGTTCCAGCTGGCCGCCTTCGAAAGCACGTTGTCGGCATCGTCGTCGATCGACCACTTGATCGGATGGTAGCCCGTGCGGGTCACCTTCCAGTTGGGCGAATAGGGCACCGTGCGGCCGCTGATCTTCATCTGGTACGAGGGGCTGATGACCGTCTGCGCCATGCGGGCGTCGCGGCCGTCGAATTCGTGGATGAAGTCGATGGTCTTATAGCCGTCGATGTCGGTGAAGGGCGTGCCCTTGGTCGTGAGGTAGGTGTTCATGAACTTCTTGGTCATGGCGATCTTGGTGCCGTAGGTCGGCGAATAGTAATACCAGCTGGTTTCGTGGAAGGCCGAAAGCTCCTTGCTGTATTCGCGGCCGAAGATCACCTCCTGCGTCAGCAGCCCGGCGCTGGTGAACAGCGAGCGGTAGGCGGTCTTCACGTCGCCCGTCACGAGCGAGAAGGGACCTTTGTCCATGATCTCCTTGGCTGCCGCGGCGGCTTCGCGCAGGAACTTGTTGTCGGCGTTGTAGACGTCGTTCTGCCACGGCTTGTCGGACGACGGCTCGCGCGAATGGTACTTGCGGAAGGTGCCTTCGTAGAGGCATACGCGCGACTTGAAGGCCAGCGCCACCCACTTGTTGATCAGGGCCGAGCCTTTCGTGTACTTGGCGTCGGCAAGGCAGTAGGTGCTGGCGAAGGTGAGGTCTTCGAGCACTTTGTCCATGACGTATTCGCGGCTGTCGCGGGGTTTGGTCAGAGCCTCCTTGTCGCTGGCCGAGATCGTGAAGTCGTACCAAGGCACGGCGCCGAAGGTCCGCACCTTGTCGTAGTAGAACCATGCGCGCCAGAAGCGGGCCACGCCTTCGTAATGGTTGTAGACCTCGTCGCTTACGCGGCCCCGGCAGCGGTGCATGTTGTCGAGCATGTAGTTTACGCGGCGCAGGTTGGTCCAGCTGCTTTCGGTCCAGCCGCCCTGATTGTCGGGCGAGACGTTGCCGTCGGGACGCAGCAGGTCGGTGGCGATGTCCACGGCGCAGTAGTCGGCGTCGATGTCGCCGCGCGTGATGGTTCCGTCGCCGGGGATCATCTTCTGGATGAATCCGTTGGCGTATAGCTCCAGATCGGTCTCCGATTTCCAGAATTCGTCGCTGCCGATCTGGTCGTAGGTGTCGCGCGTCAGGAAGTCCTCGCAGGCGGTCATTCCTGCGGCCGCCACGGTCATCAGCGTGTATAATAGGATTTTTTTCATGGTTGCAGTCGGTTAAAATGTTACGTTTACGCCCAGCGTCACGGTCTTGAGCATCGGATAGGAGTAGCCGTTACCCGTGCCGCCGAGTCCCGATTTCTGGGTGCTTGCGAAGTCGGAGTCGCCGCTGGTGATTACTTCGGGGTCGAACATGTCCGTATACTTGAACATCGGCGAGTGCGTGAAGAGGTTTTCGCCCGACACGTAGATCTTCAGCCCCTCGATGCGCAGTTTCTTGCAGATGTGCTTGGGGAAGGTGTAATCGACCGTGATGTTTTTCAGACGGATGTACGAGGCGTCCTGCAGGTAGTGGTCGTTCTCCCACGTCAGCGGACCGTCGTTGCGGTTGGCGGCGAGCGACACCATGCGCGTCCAGTAGGGATTCTTGTCCATGTTCGTCACGCGCCAGTTGTCGGTGCTCTTGTCGATCTTCACTACCCTGTCACCCGTCTGCGTCTTCATCAGCGAGTTGTAGGCGCGGTTCCACTTGCCCCAGAAGAAGCCCGATTCGGTCCACGGATACCAGTCGCGCTTGCCCACGCCCTGCCAGAGCATCGAAAGGCCGATGCCGTTCCAGTTCAGCGACATGTTGATGCTGTACTGGTAGCGGGGCGACTGGTTGCCGATGATCTCCATGTCGCCGTGGTTCGACAGCGTGCGGTTGCCTTTGGTCATGATGCCGTCGCCGTCCACGTCGACGAACCGCAGGTCACCGGCGTAGGCGCGGAACATCTCGCCGTTCTTGAAGAAGTTGTAGGCCGGGCCGTTGAGCGCCTCGGCGTTGCTGGCGTAGATGCCCGCGGTGCGGAAGCCCCAGATCTCGCCGATCTCCATGCCCTTGTAGTAGGTGGTCAGGTCGCCGGTCTCGTTGTAGTAGTCCGTAATCCAGCTGCGGCTGTCCCAGAGCATGGCCCGGAGACTGTAGTTGAAGGGCTTGCCGCCCAGCTTGAACGAATCGCGCCAGCCGAGGCTGACCTCCCAGCCCTTGGTCTTCAGGCTGGCGTAGTTGCCGTAGGGCGCCGCGCTGCCCAGCACCTGCGGGAGGTTGGGACCGACGGTGTAGAGGTCGGTGGTGTTGCGGCGGTAGTAGTCGCCCGTGAACGAGAGCCGGTTGTTGAACAGGTCGAGGTCCAGACCGATGTTGTAGGTGGTCACCTTCTCCCACGTGATGTCGTCGGGAATCAGGTCGGGAACCGACGTGTAAGGCACGTTCTGACCGTTGATGATGACCGACGACTTGGCGATCGAGGCGCTGTTGGTGGCCGTCATCGTTTCGAGGTACTGATAGGGGTCGATGTTGGCGTTGCCGAGCGATCCGATGCTCGCGCGGATCTTGAAGTTGTCGAGCCATCCCTCCACGTGCGGTTTGAGCCACGGCTCCTCCGAGAGGCGCCAGCCCACCGATGCCGAGGGGAAGAATCCCCACTGCGAGTTGGCCGGGAATTTCGACGAACCGTCGTAGCGTGCGCTCAGCTCGACCAGATAGCGGCCTGCATAGGCGTAGTTGATACGTCCGAAGAAGCCGACCAGCCCCCACGTGTAACCGCCCGACGTGGTCGAGTAATACTCGCCGTCCATCAGCGTGAAGCTGGGCTTCGAGGGATAGAGGTTGCCCTGCCGGTAGGTCTTCTGCGCGCGGTAGTCGTAATCTTCGAGGTTCCATCCGGCCACGATGTTCAGGTCGTGGTCCGCTCCCAGTTTGGGGGTGAGGGTGCCGACGATGTTGGTCGAGATGTAGTTCGAAATGTAGTTCCAGTTTTCGAGCGACGAGTAGCTGTTGTCCTGTCCCGAAACGTTCACGCCCGTATAGTAGGTGTAGAGGTTCTCCATGCGGTCGCGCGTCCAGCGTGCGCCCTTGTAGGTCACGTCGGCCGAGACTTTGAACACCTCAGGGACGAATTCGAAGTTGAACGTCGTGGTGTTGGCCACCTCCAGCCGGTTGTCCTCCTGCCACGAAGTGCCCTCGGCGAAGGCCGCGTATCCGCTCTTGGCGGCGGTCTGCGTCCATGTGCCGTCGGGGTTCTTCAGCAGCGCGAACGGAAAGGCGAACATGTCGATCTGACGCGAGATCATCTGCTGGCCGTAGTGCATCATCGGCTGATGGTACTTGCTGCTCATCAGACTGGTGTTGTTGTCGAGCGTCAGCCACGGGCGGATGCGGATCGAGCCTTTGGCGCGCAGGTTGTACTTCTTGTAGGTCTCCTCGCCCACCTTGTAGATGCCGTCCTGATTGTAATAGCGTCCCGAAACGTAGTAGCTCACGCCCTCGCGGCCGCCCTGAATGCTGACGGCGTGCGTGGTCGAGTAGTTCACCGACTTGTAAATCTCCTTGAGCCAGTTCGTCTCGCCGTAATAGCTGTAGTTGCCGTTGGCGTCGATGCTGTAGTTGTCCATCGTCGGATCGGCGCGGCGGCGTTTCAGCTCTTCGAACCATGCGTTCGAATAAGGCATGTAGTTGTTGAACAGCGACGGGACGGTGGCCGTCGGCGACGAGTTGAGATACGATTCGCGGAACGCCTCGACCCACTGCACGGGGTCGGTCACCACGTTGTCCTCCCAGATCACCGTGCGGCGGTGCAGCGACACCGAACCGTTGTAATTCACGCGCACCTTGCCTTTTTCGGGATTCTTGGTCGTGATAAGGATCACGCCGAATGCGCCGCGGGCGCCGTAAACGGCTGCCGACGAAGCGTCCTTGAGCACCGAGATCGAGGCGATGTCGTCGGGGTTCACCGAGCTCATGTCGCCCTCGGCGCCGTCGATGAGCACCAGCGCGCTGCCGCCCTGTCCGAGTTTGTTCTCCTTCTGCCCGTCGTTGACGCGGGCCTTGAAGCTGTTGTTCACGCCGCGAATGGTCACCTGACCTCCGTGGGCGGCCTTACCGTCGGTCTGCACGATGTTCAGACCCGGAATCTGGCCCTGAAGCGAACGGGTGATGTCGGCGTTCGGACGGTTCTCCACCGCGTCGCCCGCCAGATTCTCGACGGCGCCCACGATGTTGCGCTTCTTGAGCGTACCGTAACCCACGACGACCACTTCGTCCATCATCAGCTGGTCCTCCTGCATCGTGACGTCGATCTGGGTGCGCTGCCCCACCAGCTCTTCCTGATTGCGGTAGCCGATGTACGAGAAGAGCAGCATCGCGTCCTTGTCCGCCGGAATGGTGTAGCTGCCGTCCACGCCCGTGGAGACGCCGACCAGCGTGCCTTTGACGGTGACCGTCACGCCGATCATCGGGTTGCCTGCGGCGTCCCGCACCACGCCCGTCACCTGCGCCTTGGCCGGAGCGGCCTTGACGGTTTGTGCGGGATGCGCGCTGCGCGTCAGCACCACGACCTTGTCCACCACGCGGTAATCGATGCCGCGGGGCGTGAATACCGTTTTGAGGATGGCGTCGAGCGCGGCCCCCTGCTCCGTAACGTAGAGGTTCTCCATCGGATAATCGGCCAGTGCGATTTCATAGGAGAATACGATGCCCACCTGCTGCGTGATCGCGTCGGCAACGGTTTTGAGCGTCGTTCGGGAATAGGACAGTTTCAGGTCGTGCCCTTGGGCGTCGGGAAGCGTTCCCCCCCCCGCATAACCCTTAAATGCTATGCAGCAGAGCGCCATGACCAGACAGAGTCCTTTATGGAATAAATTCTTCATAGTTTCAATTCGGTTAATTATGGTTACTTCCTGCGGCCGGTGCAAAATGAAATCCCGGCGCCGTCTGCGGGACGGGCCTGAGCGTGTTCGTTTTCATACGGTCTGCGGAACCTTGCAAGTCATCCGTCGTCCGATAAAAACCGTGTAGTGCCGATTGTGATTGATTAGGTAGGCATCGCGTGGGTAGTTTTTAGGTTGTTTTCAGTTAATATTGCGTGTTTCAGTTGCTGGCGGTTCGGTTGGCGGCCGGACTTTTCGGGTCCGGTTTGCATTAGATACAAGCGACTGCAGAAAACTACCCAAACGAAAACCCTTTTTTTATCGTTTTGTAATTTAAATATTCATACCTATATTTATCAATATTTTACTTTTGCGCGGGAAGGTCGTAAAATTTTTCCGTTTTTGTTTGGAAGTCCGGAAAATTCGCTATATTTGTCGTGCAAGTCATTCGATATCGTTAGAAACCGTGTAGGAAATTGACGTCCGGCAGGACCCGGAGTCGGTTTCTGATTTTTTTTATCGGTTTAAAACAAAACTAACGATCAATCATTATGAAATTTTTTCACAAACTGACGATAATTCTCGCGCTGGCGGGGATCGGCGGTCTGACTGCATGCAGCGACGACGACAGCGGGTTCCTCAAACGCAACCTGCGCGAGATGAGTTTCTCGTACGTCGAATCGAGCAATACGTTTACGATTCGCGCCACGGGCGACTGGTATATCAGCGATGTGCCCGACAGCCGGGAGTGGACCGGCGCCTACGGCTGGGTGCACGTGGACCAGCTGGCGGGAAAAGGGAGTCCCGACACCTATCAGAAAATCACGGTCACCTGCGACCAGAACGTCTCGGACGAACGCACGGCGACCATCTACCTGCACGGCTGCGGCGAGGAGAACGTCGCCATCGCCATCAAACAAGAGAACGGCATCTTCGAATGGAAGCCCTTCGACAACGGACAGCGGTTCGGCGTGTCGGGCCTGCTGAAACTGAACGCCGAATCCGAAGCCAGCCTCCGCATCCCCTACATCAAGGCCGTCGGCACGGAGAAATACACCGTTTCGGTGACCCAGACGGGCGGCAACGGGCTGACGGCGGCCGCAGGCAGCTATTCGATCTCCTCGCCGGGCAACGGCTTCATCGAGATACCCCTCACGGGCACCGCGACCAAACAGGGCATCGTGACCTTCGCGCTGAAAGTCACCGACGCCGCGGGCGTCGAAACGGACTTCGGCGAGATTTCGACCATCGTCCGCGCCGGATTCGACCAAGCGGGCGAAGAGACGCCGCTGCTGGTCCAGAACTTCAACAAATTCCCGTGGGGCGGCGACTGCATCGGCCAGAAAGCCGGCGTGACCTCGGCGGACAAGACTGTCGCCAACCTCAGCCTCGACAACGAGACGGTGAGCGTCACGGCGGGCACCAACGCCAGCATCGGCGGCATCACCTCGACCGTACGCAACGGCAATCCCTCGTTCTACCGCGCCATCGGCATGGAGGGCTGGACGGGTTACCTCAACTACATGTGCCCCGGCTACATGCAGTTCGGAGCGGCGAGCGACAACGCCGACGGACAGCCCGGCAACATCATCTCCCCGGTGCTGAACATTCCCGCGGGCTACGACATGCTGCTGACCTTCAAGGTCGGCATCTGGGCCGCCGCACCCGATCAGGGCATGGTCGGCATCTGCGAGAAGAACGACGGCTTCTGGATTTCGAAAGGCACGCTCAGCAAGATCGTCGCTTCGACCAAGAGCTACGTTTCGCTCGACATCCCGGCCTACACGTGGGTCGAAGTGTCGGCCGTCATCCCCAACCCCGGATCGCTGGCCAATCCGTCGCTCTTCATCTCCACGGCCGACAGCTGGTTCTCCGGATCGACGGTGAAAGCGGGCCGCTGGTATGTGGACGACATCAAGCTCGTATATTAAAACCGGACAACAACCATGAAAAAAAGCATCATATACATTCTGTTCGCCCTGTTCTCGTTCTCGGCCGCGGTTTCGCTCACGGCTTGCAAGGACGACGGCGTGGAGATTTCGGACGCCTACAAGTCGAAGACCCCGAAAAACGTGAAACTGCTCGAATACGGCAACAAGTCGCTCACGATCTGCTGGGACTTCGTCCGCGGCGCGACATCGTACACCGTGCAGCTCGTGGACGGCGACATGAACCCCGTCAGCGAAGCGCTCTGCATGACCACCGCCGACATCGACTACCATGAATTCACCGACCTGCCGACCGACCGGATCTATTACGGCCGCGTGCGGGCCAACTACCCCTACTCCGCCACTTCGGACTGGGTGTACGTCACCGAGCACGACAAACCGGCCATGCTGATGGCTTCGGTGGGCATCCTCGACCTCGATCCGCAGCTGAAACTCCATGCGGCGAGCGGTTCGACGCTGACTTTCGAGTGGTCCTACACCGACGACAAGGCGACCGACGCCGCGCGCAGCTACAACGTCGAGCTTTTCCGCGACGAAGCCTGCACCGACCTCTACGTCAGCTGGCTCGCCGACGGCAAACTCTCGTCGGGCAAAGGCATCTTCACCGCGCTGGCCGGCTACCCCGTCGTGCGCTACACCTTCTCAGGGCTTGATCCCGAAACGACCTATTACGCCCGGATCACCAACCTGAGTTTCGCCAATATCCAGACTCCCGTCGTGGCCGGAACCACGATCCAAGCCGGCCCGAAAGCCGCTGCGAACAACCCCGCGAAGGCCGGTGACATCGTGCTGGCGCAGGATTTCTCCGCCTTCATCCACGGCGGCGACATCGTGAATTCGGCGGCCGGTTACAACGCCGTTTCGGGCACCGACTTCCGCAAGACGTGGGAGAAGGCCGAGGGCGTGAATCCGCAGGCGGACGGCGACCGTCCCCTCTGCAACTGGGCGACCGAGTTCCACATCCACACGGGCGGCACGTCGGCCGAATACGTCGAAGCGCTCGGCATGAAGGGCTGGGGTTCGTCGGGCAACACCTCCACCCGTCCGGGCTACATCAAGTGCGGCGGCGGAAGCGGCGGCATCGGCATCCTCTACACGCCCCAGCTGACGGCCCTGCCCGCGAACACGACCGTCAAGGTCAGCTTCTCGGCCAGCGCCTATGCCGAAGGCGAAAACGTCTACGGCAGCGACATCGTCGTCGAAGCCGTCGAAGGGGCGGAATTCGGCTCGAACAACGTCGTGAGCAAGAAAGGCACCGCCTTCGTGTCGAAAACGGTCGACATCTCGTCCGCCGTGGGCAGGTTCGAAACCTACACCGTGACGCTCGAAGGACTCACCCCGGCGTCGCGCATCGCCTTCTCCTCGAATCCGGCGCAGGCCGGCGCCAACAAGACGCGCTTCCTGCTTGACGACATCGTCGTCACCTGCGAGGGCGAAACGCATCTTGAGCAGCTCGCGGCCCCGGCGAACGTGAAATTCGACGCCGAAGCCGTTCAGCCCGACAAGCTGACGCTCAAATGGGACGCCGTGAGCGGCGCGGCATCCTATACGGTCGCCTGCTGGGCCGACGGCACCGACGAAAGCAAAGCCGCGCTGGTCGAAAAGATCGACGGCACGGCCTGCACGCTCGACAAGCTGACGCCCGAAACCAAATACAACGCCAAGGTCAAGGCCGTAGCCGGCCGCACGGCCACCGACTCCGACTGGTCGGCCAAGGCTTCGGCAACCACCGCCGAAGCTTCGCAGGGCAAGCTCGACGCACCCGCCAACCTGAAGGCCGAACCCGGATTCTCGACCGTGGCGCTGACATGGGACGCCGTTTCCGGCGCCACGGGATACAGCGTGACGGTCGATAACGGCACGCCGCAGACCGTGACGGACAACGCCTTCACGGCGACCGGGCTGACGGCGGGCACTTCGCACGACTTCTCGGTCGTGGCGCTCGCCGCGCTTGCCGCGGACAACTCCGATGCGGCGACGCTGCAGTCGAAGACGCTTTACGTCAGGATAGCCGCCGTAACTACGTCGAGCATCATCCTCGAATGGGAGCAGGCGGGAGACGTCTCGCAATATACGGTGGCCATCGAGGAGGAGGGCGATCCCTCCCGCAGCGCCCGGTTCACCTATGACTGGTCGAAAGCTTCGGGATACGGAAGCATCCCCCTGCGCTTCGCCTTCAACTATGTAGGCACGGAGTGGGCTTCGGCCGCCCTGTCACCCTCGGCAAGCTACAGGCTCAGGGTGAAGGCCGGCGCCGCAGATTCCGATTCGGCGTGGTCGAACGACATTACGGGTACCGTAGCGCGCCGCACGGCCCCTGCCGGCGAAGTGTTCTATGAAGACTTCGACCGCTTTATGGGCGGCGATGCCGTCATGACCGCCGTCGGCGTCAAATCGGCCAAGAAGGTGACCAGCGAGGCTGGGCTTTCGACCATGCTGACCGAGTTCACCTACACCGACTGGTCGGCAGGCGGCGGCGCCATGAATGCCGGCAGCGGCACCTACGGCGATCCCTACCGGTTGATGTTCTTCAAGGACGACGGCTGGGAAACCGGTGCGCTGGTTACGGGCAACGGAGTTCACAATGCCTTCTGCGGCAGTTTCCGTCTCGGCGGCGACAACGCGAACCAGAGCTATATCCAGACGCCCGCCATGAGCGGACTCACTGCGGCGGCGAATGTCACGGTGACCTTCAAGACCGCCGTAAACGTCTGGACCGCGGCTTCGACCACCGCCCCGGCCGTTGTCTTCAAGGCGGGCTGGTGCCGCGACCAGTTCGAGTCGATGGAGCTGTATGTGGTCCACGGCGACGGAACGAAAGTCAAGGTCGGCGACACGATCGCGGTCGGCGATGCCGGGAGCGAGCTGGCGTGGAAATCGCACAGCGTCGTGATCGAGGGGCTGCTGCCTACCGACAAGCTGATGTTCACCAGCGTAGGCGCCAAGAAGAGCCGTTATTACATCGACGAGATATCGGTCGTCAAGAACTGACGCCTTGCATTCTCAGACTGCTTCGGCGCCGGAATACAGCGATGTGTTCCGGCGCCGTCGTTTTGTGCAGGACGGTGAAAAAACCGGGTGCGGGGTGGCGAATACGCAAGATTTGTGTATCTTTGTAAACATGGAATCCATTCCGACAGACAACGCCCGGCTCACGGCGGCGATCCGCGACGGCAGCCGCGAGGCTTTCGACGAGATGTGCGGCCGTTATTACGCGCCGCTGATGGCTTACGCCCGTCTCTTCCTGAAGGGAAACTGGGCGCAGGACATCGTGCAGGACGTTTTCGTAAACGTCTGGGTCCGCCGCGAGACGCTCGATCCCCGGCAGTCGCTCTACGGCTACCTGCTGCGCTCGGTCTACAACCAGTCGGTCAATTACGTGAACAAAAACCGCCATGCGGGCAACTACCGCTCCTACCATCAGGAGCGGATCGAGAGCATCGGATACGCCTACTACGATCCCGACAACAATCCCATCATCGAAAAGATCTACTCGCAGGACCTGCGCGCCGGCATCGACGCGGCGGTGGCCGCCCTGCCCGAAAAGTGCCGCGAGGTCTTCACGCTGAGCTACCTGCAGGGATTCTCGCACCGCGAAATCAGCGAGCGGCTCGGCATCGCGCAGAGTACGGTCGAAAACCACATCTACCTCGCGCTGAAGGCCCTGCGGTCGAAATTGTCGAAATCGGAACTGCTGATGCTCCTGTTTTTCATTTTCCTCTGTAATAATTCGCAGTCCTTTGGGTAGATTCATCCTGAGGATTGTATAGTAAGTAGCAAAACCAAAATGGAAGATACGCTTATAATGGACGCAGTCATCAATAAATACTTTGCGGGGGAGACCAGCGATCGGGAGGAGCAGTTCCTCATGGCGTGGCTGGAGGAGTCGGAGGAGCACCGGAAATACTTTTTCGAGCTTAAAAGTATCTGGAACGCCCGAAACGTCTTCGCCGAAAGCGCCGACCTCGGCCGGTTCGCGGCCTTCATGCGCAGTACCGACGCCCGGATCGCGAAAATCGCCGGCGAGGAGCGCGCCCGTCGCCGGCGCGGTCTGCTGCGCTGGTCGATGAGCGCCGCAGCGGCCGTGCTGTTGGTGGTGTGTGCGGGATTCGCATGGCATTTCCTCGCAGGTCCCGACATTTACCGGGTCTATGAGAACAATACCGAAACCGTGACGACCGTCACCCTCGACGACGGCACGCAGGTATGGCTCAACGCCCGCACCCGGCTGACGCTGCCCAAGGCTTTCAGTCCGACCGAGCGCAACGTGAAACTCGCCGGCGCGGCCTTCTTCGAAGTCGCGCGGGACGAAGCGGCGCCGTTCACCGTGGCTACCGACGACCTGCGGGTACGGGTGCTCGGCACGGCCTTCTGCGTGCAGGCCTACGAGAACTCCGGGCAGGCCGAAGTGGTCCTCGAACACGGTTCGGTGCGCCTGCAAACCCCCGAAGGCGTCAATCTGGTCACCTTGCAGCCCGACCAGCGCGCGCTGTACGACGCGGCGGCCGACAACCTCGAAATCTCGCACGTGAACGCTTCGCACCTCGTGCTTTCGCAATACGATCTGGTGACGATGGCCAACGCCACCCTGCATGAAATCATCTCGCATATCGAAACGACCTACGGCGTGCGGATTTCGGTGCCGGGCCGTTACGGCGACAAGCGCTATGCGTTCAACTACCAGCGTTCGAACTCGCTCGAAGAGGTGCTCAACATCGTCGAGTACATGACGGGCGAACACTGCGAGGTGATCTTCCGCCAGAAATAACGTCGCTCCGCCGCATCGCCGGATGCTGCCCCGCCGCCGGCATCCGGAGCAAACCGCATACAAAAAGCCCCGCTTTCCGGCGGGGCTTTCAGTTATATTCACAGGTTCGTCAAAGCGTCGAGAGCCAGTCGAGCGTGGCTTTCTGCCAGTCGTCGTAATAGCGGAACTTCGGGTTCATGCCCCAGCCGTGGCCGCCCGACGGATAGATGTGGAGCGTAGCCTTGACGCCGTGTTCCTTGAGCTTCTGGTAAAAGAGCGCGCTGTTCACGGCCGGCACCACCTTGTCGTCGTCGCAGTGGAACAGCAGCGTCGGCGGGGTCCGGGCATCGACCTTCTTTTCGAGCGAGAACTCCTGCGCGACGGGTTTGTCGGCATCGTCGGCGCCGAGCAGTTGCACGAACGTCCCCTTGTGGCGTTTGTCGGCGTCGGCCGAAATCACCGGGTAGTAGAGGATCATGAAATCGGGCTTCACTTCCGAAAGCGTTCCCACGCTGCCGGCGAGATAGCCGCCCGCCGAGGTGCCCGACACCCCTACTTTCGCCGGGTCTATGTTCAGCTCAGCGGCCATTTCGCGCATGACGCGCAGCGCCTCGTCGGCGTCGTTGCGCGGAACTTCGCTGTGACCGTTGGGCAGACGGTATTTCACCACGGCGGCCGTGACGCCGTTTTCGGCGAACCACTTGGCCTCCTTGTGGCCGTTGCCGACCGAAAGCGTCGAGTATCCGCCGCCGGGGAAGAATACCAGCGCCTGTCCCGTGGCGTTGTCGCCTGCCTTGTATATCCACATTTCGGCTTTCTGGGTGTTGGACCACTGGCCGGGTTTGGGCTGGATCTCCTCGCCCGTCAGGCCGTTGGAGGTGGGCGCCGTCGCGTTGTCCCAGAGTACGACATGGTAGTCCTGCGCATAAAGGGCCGGCGACAAGGTCAGGGCGGCCAGCAGGAGCAGTGTTTTTTTCATGGTTTGCAGTTTATTTTGGGTTAAACGGGTAAATCGGATTCAAAGATAGTGTAAACCGCATGCCGCGGCAAATTTATTCGGCTGCGCCGGGTGTTTTTCGCACCTCAGGCAGGTCCAGCGTCCGTATCCGCTCTTTGAGCGGCGCGACGGCGGGTGCGCTGACGCTGAACTCCTCCAGTCCCGCTTCGAGCAGCCATGCCGTGGCTTCCGGGTCGGCGGCCAGTTCGCCGCACATGCCGGCTTCGATGCCCGCGCTGCGCGCCGCCGCGAGCGTCATGGCGATGGAGCGTCTCACGGCCGTATCGGACGGGTCGCAGAGATGCGCCACGCGCGGATTTCCCCGGTCTGCGGCCATGACGTACTGGGTAAGGTCGTTGGTCCCGATGCTGAAAAACCGTGCTTCCGCGGCCAGCAGGTCGGCGACCATGACCGCGGCGGGGGTTTCGATCATCACGCCCAGCTCGATTCCGGGATTGTAAGCGGCTTTTTCCGCGTCCAGCTCCGCCATGCACTCCCGCACGGCAGCTTCGGCCCGGCGGAACTCCCCGACCGACGTAATCATCGGGAACATGATCCGCAGGTTGCCGAATACGCTCGCCCGCAGCAACGCCCGCAGCTGCGTACGGAACACGTCGTGCATGGAGAGCGAAACGCGGATGGCGCGCCATCCGAGAAACGGATTTTCCTCATGTCCGAAATCCATGTACGGCAATGCTTTATCCCCGCCTATATCGAGCGTTCGTATAACTAACGGCCGTTCGCCGCACAACTCCGCCGCATGCCGGTAGGCTTCGAACTGCGTCTGCTCGCCGGGAAACCCGCCGCGGCTCTGCATGTAGAGAAATTCGCTGCGGAACAGCCCGATTCCTTCGGCTCCCGCATCGAGGGCCGCGCGCACCTCCGCGACGCTGCCGGCATTCCCCAGCACGGCGATACGCCGTCCGCCGCGCGTCACGGCGGGCGTATGCGCACCTTTCAGGCAATACTCGCCGTGCCGTTTCCGCGATGCGCTCAGGGCGCGGTATCGCCGTTCGGTTGCGGTATCGGGAGCGACGATTATTTCGCCCGTATCTCCGTTGATTATCAGCTTGTCGCCCGTCTTTATCTCAAGCATGCATTCAGATGCTCCGACGATTGCCGCAATCCCTTTGGCGCGGGCGATGATGCAGACATGGCTCGTGACGCTTCCGCGGGCCGTCACCACGCCCGCGATGCGGCTGAAATCCATCAGCGCCGTATCCGACGGCGTCAGTTCCTCGGCCACGACGATCGTTCCGGGAGCAAGTCCGGCGAACGGATTTTCGGCCGTTTCGCCCGTGAGAATACGGCGTATGCGGCCGCATACGTCCCGCACGTCGTCGGTGCGGCCTCCGAGGTATTCGTCGTCGAGCGCGGCGAGCATGCCGCACACCTCTTCGCAGGCTTCGTCCAAAGCCCGTTCGGCCGAAAAGCCGTGTTCCGAAATCCGCTCTTCGACCTGTTCCGCCAGCATCGGGTCGTCGGCCATCTCCAAGTGCGCCGCGAAGATGTCGTTTTCCGCCGCCAATACGCCCAGCTCCGTTTTCGCCTGCGCCAGCGCGGCATGAAAGCGGGCCGTTTCGGCCGCCGGATCTCCGGTCGCGGCGGACGGTGCGGCCGAAACGCGGCGTTCGAGGACGAACGCCGTTCCTGCGGCAATTCCCGCCGCCGGGATTCCGGTCCGAAGCACGCGCATCACTCGCTCATGTTTGCGATGAACGCCGCGACGGCCTTCACGGCGGCGGCTTCGTCGCCGCCCTCGGCGCATATTTCGATCTCCGTGCCGCACTTCAGCCCCAGCGACAGCAGGGCGAGCATGCTCGCGGCATTGACCTCCTTCGCGGCGGTGCGGAAAGTGATCCTGACGGGCGCAAGGCCCTTGACAAGTTTTGCCAGCTCCCCGGCCGGCCGCGCGTGCATGCCGTTGGGAGCCGTAATCGTTACTTTTTGCGATGTCATATAAGTCGTTGTTGGTTCGGTCGGTTTTCGGTTGTGCATCCTGCGGCTATTTCAGCGCGTCGTAGATCACCTGCGGGTCGGTCGCGGTCATAAGCCGCTGCAACAGCTCTTCGTCCTCGAACGATGCACTCAGCCGGGCGAGGATCTCCAGATGCTCGTCCCCCACGCCTGCGATTCCCACGATCAGGTGCGCTTTCTCGCCGTCGAAATCCACGCCGTCGGGGTATTGCAGGACCACGATGCCGGAGCGCAGCACGCGCTCCTTGGCGTCGGAGGTTCCGTGCGGAATCGCAAGCCCCATCCCCAGACAGGTCGTCGCCAGCTCTTCGCGGCGCAGCATCGCATCGACATACTCCGGCCGGGCATATCCGCCCGCGACGAGCAGTTCGCCCGCCCGCCGGATCGCCTCCTCCTTCGGCTCCGCAGGCAGTCCGACCCGGATATTTCCGGGTTGCAGGATGGCGCCGTCCGGAGCGGCGTCCTTGGGGGCGGATGCGGTTTCTTCGGGTTGCGGGGCCGAATCGGCCGCGGCGCCCCGCAGACCGGATTGGTCGCAAGAGAGTGCGGATTGTGCGGACCGGGAACCGGATACACCGCAAGAGGGCGTAGTTTCCGCAAGCCGGGCGGCGGGCATGTCGGGAGACGCTGTTGTTTCTGCCGGTCGGAACGCAGATGTTTCGGAAGAGGGCGTCGCTCCGGCAGATCGGGCGTCGCAGACGTCGGAAGGCAATACGGCTTCCGCAAGCCGGGCATCGGACATATCGGAGTCCGATTCGCCGCAGGATACGGTTCCGGGGCCTGCCGCCGTCGGTTTCGCCCTCTCCAGCCGGGCGAACAGGGCGTCCAGACCGGGATCGGAGAGGAAGTTGTCGATTACGATCAGCTCGGCGCCTTTTGCGGCCGCGGCGATCCGCTCCGCCAGTACGGACTGACATACGACCACATCGGCATCGGACGGAATACGGTCCGCCGCACTGTTGCCCACCGCAACGCCGATTTCCGCGTCCCGTAGGCGTTTGCGGAAACGGGTCGCGCCGAGGGCGCTCGATCCCATGCCCGCGTCGCAGGCGAAGATCACTTTGCGGACGGGTCGTCCGGCTGCATGCGGCGATATGCCCGCTGCGCTCTGCGGGAGCTTTCCGACGGCTGGATCGCCTTCCGTTTCGGTCTTGGACGCGCGCCGGATAAAGGGCGCGGCGACGACCAGCGACACGGCGGCGGAGATCACGACGCCCAGCAGGACGATGAGCGTCTTGCCTTTGGGAGCCATCGCCAGCACCGAGAGGATGCTTCCGGGCGACGCCGGAGCCACCAGCCCCGCATCGGAGAGCGAGAAAAACAGCAGTCCCGCGGCGCTGCCCGCGATTGCGGCAACGATCAGCACCGGACGGGCGAGTATGTAGGGAAAATAGATTTCGTGGATGCCGCCGAAAAACTGGATAATCACGGCTCCCGGAGCCGACTGACGCGCATTTCCCCGGCCGAAAAGCCAGTATGCGAGCAGTACGCCCAATCCGGGACCGGGGTTGGTTTCGAGCAGGAACATGATCGACTGCCCCGTTTCGCGGGCCTGTTCGATGCCGATCGGCGAGAAGATTCCGTGATTGACGGCGTTGTTGAGAAACAGCACCTTGGCCGGCTCCACGAAAAGCGACACAAGAGGCAGCAGTCCGTGGCGTATGACCAGCTCGGCACCGCTGCTTATGAGCATCGTCAGGCCGGAGACCACGCTGCCGACGACATAGTAGCCCAGAACGGCCAGCAGCATGCCGAGAATGCCGATCGAGAAGTTGCTGACGAGCATTTCGAAGCCTGCCTTCACGCGCCCCTCGACCATGCGGTCGAACCGGCGGATCGCATATCCCGCCAGCGGACCCATGATCATCGCGCCGATGAACATCGGAATATCGCTGCCGACGATCACGCCGACGGCGGCAATGGCGCCGATTACCCCGCCCCGCTCCCCGGCGACGTTGCGCCCTGCGGTGTAGGCGATCAGCAGCGGCAGGAGGTAGGTCAGCATCGGCCCGACCAGCTGCGCGAGCTGTCCGTTGGGCCACCATCCCTCCGGGATGAAAAGCGCGGTGATGAATCCCCACGCGATGAACGCGCCGATATTGGGCATGACCATGCCGCTTAGGGTCCTGCCGAATTGCTGGATTTGTTGTCGCATAACTTCGTTTCTTGCTTATATATACAAGCGAAACGGGACTATCACCTATTCGAAACCGAAAAAAACGGCGCGCTTTTCATAAAAAAACCGTCCTCCACAGGAGGACGGTCGTATAAAACGGAACGGACAGCCGGCTATTTGCCGTAATTGGCGTCGATATAATCGGAGAGCGTAAAGGCCTTCGGCAGTTCGGGGGCTTCCAGCGGCGTGACGTAGGTGTCAATCACCAGCGGTTCACGCTTCAGGACGAGCTTTTCGAGGAACGCGTCGATCTCGTAACGGTTGTCGTACATCGGGCGGGTCGCCATGACGTGATTGGTGTTGGCGACCGAGTAAAACCAATGCGGGATGCGCCGTTCGGTAAGCATATCGGCGATATGCTTCGAGCCGAAAAACCCGTTGCCGTCGTACAGCACGGCGTCGTAGGGGACGTTGCGGTCGGCATCGCCGTGGAAAAGCATCATCGGCGCGGGAGTCTTGGCCCAGCGCAGCTCTTCCTGTGTGTCGAAAATAGCTCCTGCATAGGATATTACACCCGCGTAGTTAAAGTCCTGCGGGAGCTTCTGCCGCGCCAGCGGATGCCCGTTGCAGATGCCGTATTCGCCCATCAGCACCGTAATGGCTCCGGCGCTCGAACCGCTCGCCACGATCCGGGTTTTGTCCACGCCCCACGCGGACGCATGGTCGCAGACGTAGGCCGTAGCGTCGTAGAGGTCGCCGGTCGCCATCGCAAGGGTCGTGATCCACGCTTCGGGGAAGGTCTCCTCGCTGAGCGTTCCGGCCTGCATGGCCTTCTTCATGCCGAGCCGGTAGTCGATCGACACGACCACATACCCTTTCCGGGCGTAATATTCGAAATACGAAAGGAAGCTCGCATTGTCGCGCCGGCCGCCCACGAAACCGCCGCCGAAGACGAACATCAGGCAGGGTTTGGTCCGGCTGTCGGGCGTGAGCGCCACGTAGCGGTCCAGCCGCAGCGTGTCGGTCTGCTTGACGGCATAGACGAAGGTCTGCTTTTCGACCGTCTGCGCATAACCCGCCGCAGCGGCGAAGAGCGCGAATAATACAAGAATCCGTTTCATATCGTCTGCATAAAATTACATCATCTCCTCGTAGGCGAACTGCACGGCGCGGTTCAGAATCGCTACGAACGGCTGCGTGCGGCGGAACTCCGCCAAAGTCTTCTCCAACAGGTCGTCCGCGAGCAGGAACTCCTCGGTGATCCGCTTGGCGATGTAGAAATCCTTGAGCTTCAGCATGTCGGCGTACTCGCTGTCGGCGGGAAATCCCGTGGGCACCCGCTTGAGCTTGTTCTCCTCGACAAGGTCGAACCCTTTGGCTTTCCGGATCGCCGCTGCAATTTCCGCGCCGTTGTCCGTAATTTCGTCCCGCACGCTGCGCAGCACGACCGGTTCGGGGCAGTAAAGCCCCGCCGAAAGCGCGTTGCTCCAAATCAGGCTGTCGCAGCACGGTTCGATATGAAAATAGTAACCGGCGAATCCCGACTTCTTGCCTTTCGGAGCGATGTACGCACCTATATATGTCTTATAGGGCGACTTGTCGGGGCTGAACCGCGTGTCGCGGGCGATGCGGTAGGTGCACTCCTGCACCCGCAGGCCGCGCACCGCAGGGTCGAACTCGGCGATTCCCTCGATCAGCCGCTCCGTGAAGGCGGCGAAGCGCCCCTTCACGTGCGTCCATTCGGCGCGGTGGGCGTCGAACCATGCACGGTCGTTGTTGTCGTGCAGGCGGCGGAAAAAGTCGATTACCTCTTTCATATTACCAAGCGAAAAGCGGATAATCGGCCATCAGGGCGTTCACGTCCCTGCGTACGGCGGCGATGTTGTCCTCGTTTTCGGGATCGTGCAGTACGCGGTCGATCAGCCCGACGATGTAGTCCATCTTGTCCTCCTTCAGGCCGCGGGTGGTGATGGCTGGCGTGCCGAAGCGCAGACCCGAAGTCTGGAACGGCGAACGGCTGTCGAACGGCACCATGTTTTTGTTGGTCGTGATGTCGGCCGCCACCAGACACTTCTCGGCCAGCTTGCCCGTCAGTTCGGGGAACTTGGTGCGCAGGTCGACCAGCATCAGGTGATTGTCCGTGCCGCCCGAAACGATCTTGTAGCCGCGCTTCACGAATGCTTCGGCCATCGCCTTGGCGTTCTTCTGCACTTGCGTCTGATACTCCTTGTAGCTGGGTTCGAGCGCCTCGCCGAAAGCCACGGCCTTGGCGGCGATGACGTGTTCGAGCGGACCGCCCTGAATGCCGGGGAATACGGCCGAATTGAGGATCTGCGACATCATCTTCACCGCGCCTTTGGGCGTGGTGAGTCCCCACGGGTTTTCGAAATCCCTGCCCATGAGGATAATGCCGCCGCGCGGTCCGCGCAGGGTCTTGTGGGTCGTCGAAGTGACGATATGCGCGTATTTCACGGGGTTGTCCAGCAGTCCTGCGGCGATCAGGCCGGCCGTGTGGGCCATGTCCACGAGCAGCAGCGCGCCGACTTTGTCCGCGATTTCGCGCATGCGTTTGTAGTCCCATTCGCGCGAATAGGCCGAAGCGCCGCCGACGATCAGTTTCGGCTTGCATTCCAGCGCCTTGCGCTCCATGGCGTCGTAGTCGATCACGCCCGTCGCCTCGTCGAGCTGGTAGCCCACGGCGTTGAAGTATTTGCCCGACATGTTGACCGGCGAACCGTGCGAAAGGTGGCCGCCGTGCGCCAGATCGAGTCCCATGAAGGTGTCGCCCGGCTGCAGCACGGCGAAGAATACCGCCATATTGGCCTGCGCGCCGGAGTGGGGCTGCACGTTGGCGTATTCGGCGCCGTAGAGACGGCAGATGCGCTCGATGGCCAGCGTCTCGACCTTGTCCACGACTTCGCAGCCGCCGTAATAGCGCGCTGCGGGATAACCCTCGGCATATTTGTTGGTCAGCACGGAGCCCATGGCCTCCATGACCTGTTCGCTTACGAAGTTCTCCGAGGCGATCAGTTCGATGCCATGCATCTGACGGCTGCGCTCGGCGGCGATCAGATCGAAAATCTGGGTGTCTCTTTTCATATCTCTAAGGATTTGTGATGATTCGTTTACGGACGGTAAAGTTAGTAATATTTGGCGAAATTCCGGCGGCGGCGGAGCGTTTCAAAATATTTTTCTTAACTTTGTTCGTCTTTCGGACGAAAAAAGGAAAAACAGAATATTTTGCAAACATTCTTAATACTTTGAAAGCTATGAAATTACTCGAAGGTAAAGTGGCTGTCGTCACGGGCGCGGCCCGCGGTATCGGCAAGGCCATCGCACTCGAATTCGCCAAGGAGGGCGCCGACGTGGCGTTCACCGACCTCGTGATCGACGACAACGGCAAAGCCACCGAAGCCGAGATTGCGGCGCTGGGCGTCAAGGCCAAGGGCTATGCGTCGAACGCGGCGAATTTCGAAGAGACGCACAAGGTCATCGAAGAGATCGTCAAGGATTTCGGCCGCATCGATATTCTCGTGAACAACGCCGGCATCACCAAGGACGGCCTGATGATGCGCATGAGCGAAGCCCAGTGGGACGCCGTGCTGACCGTGAACCTCAAGTCGGCGTTCAACTTCATCCACGCCGTGACGCCGATCATGGCCCGTCAGAAGGGCGGCTCGATCATCAACATGTCGTCGGTGGTGGGTGTCAGCGGCAACGCGGGCCAGTGCAACTACTCGGCGTCGAAAGCCGGCATGATCGGTCTTGCCAAGTCGATCGCCAAGGAGATGGGACCCCGCGGCATCCGCGCCAACGCCATCGCTCCGGGCTTCATCATGACCGAGATGACCGACAAACTGCCCGACGAGGTGAAGGAGGGCTGGTACAAGCAGATTCCGCTCCGCCGCGGCGGCACGCCGGAGGACGTGGCCAAGGTCGCGCTGTTCCTCGCATCGGATCTTTCGTCGTATGTCAGCGGACAAGTCATCCACTGCTGCGGCGCGATGAACTGTTAGGAATCTCCCGGCAATCGGAAAACAGCAGCGGTTCGGTGCCCCGCGGCATCGGACCGGCAATAAAAGCGTCCGCCAAGTCTGCTTGAGCGGACGTTTTGTTTAACGCCATACCTTATGAAACATACCGTAGACATCGAAACTTGGGAGCGGCGGGACAATTACGCCTTTTTCCGCAACTTCCTCAATTCGTGGATTTCGGTGGCGACCGAGATCGACTGCACCGAAGCCCGTGCGGCGGCCAAAGCCGCGGGACGCTCCTTCTTCCTCTATTACCTCTACGCCGTGCTGCGCGCGGTCAATGAAATCAAGGAGTTCCGCTACCGCACAGACAGCCGCGGAAACGTGATCTGGCACGACACGGTGGACGTCATCTCGCCCATCGCCGTTCCGGGCCGCACGTTTTACACCGTCCGCATCCCCTACCATGCCGATTTCGAACGCTTCTACGCCGAGGCGCGTGCCATCGTCACCGACATTCCGCAGGACGGCGATCCCTACGGCGCCGAAAAGGTGCTGCAGGCGCAGGGCGATTACGACGTCTTCCTGCTGAGCGCCACGCCGGACCTCTATTTCACCTCCCTGACCTACGCGCAGGGAGCGCCGGGCCAGCCGACGGAATATCCGCTGATGAACGCCGGCAAGGCGGTGATGCGCGAAGGGCGGCTCGTGATGCCGTTCTCGATCTTCGTCAACCATGCGTTCGTGGACGGCGCGCATATCTCCCGGTTTTTCAAGCTGGTCGAGGAGTGTCTGAAGCGGATTTCAGCCTGACGGCATCATGCTCCGCACGCCGGCGCCGCGGCCCGTGCGGGGCGGCGGGTCCCGAAGTCCGATCGCAGGCCGGGCGCGCCGCGGCCCGGAGTTTGGCCGCCCGCACCGGCGGAACTTGCATCTTTTTTGCTATATTTGCCGCACATGGAAGGCGTTCCGGACAAATCAGGAGACAAATTTTCGTTTTGCCGCCCGCCTTTCGCTATATTTGCCGTATGAAACGTCTGATAACCACAATGACACTGTTCGCCGCGACGCTCTGCGCCGCAGCGCAGGAAGCGACCCTGCCGACGCCCGACGCCAAGACGCTCGGCATGGGCGGCGTCGCCATGACGACCCTGTCTGGGTCGCACGCCATATACAACAACTCCGCGACGGCCATTTTCTCGCAGATGCCGTCGCAGATATCCTCGTCCTATTACGGACAGGGGCAGTTCGACTACTACGCCGTGACGGGATTCTGCCGTTTCGACAACGTTAATCTGGCGCAGATCGGCTGGCGGCAGTACCTGCGCGAGCGGGGCAACAACGACATGGCGGTCGATCTGGGCTACTCGCGCCGCATCGGCGGCAACTGGGCCGTCGGCGTCGTGGCCCGCTACATGCACCTCAAGCGTCCCGAAACCTCGGCGGACGCGCTGGCCGTGGACCTGAGCGCCGCATGGTCGCACCCGCTGGAAAACGTCGGAAGCTATTCGACGCTGCGCGCGGGCGCCAAGCTGGGCAATCTGGGCGGCTATCTGAAAGACACGCCCTACACCCTGCCGATGGACCTGACGGCGGGCGTGGCGTTGGATACGTTCCTCAGCGACGTGCATGAGATAACCGTCGGCACGGATCTGGGCTACTACTTCTCGCCTTCGAAAGTCCGGGGATTCCAGATGTCGGTCGGCGCCGAGTACAACCTGATGCAGCTCATCCAGCTCCGGGCGGGTTATCACTACGGCGAGCGCCGCGACTACTACCCTTCCTACGGTTCGGTCGGCGCGGGCGTCCGGTTCCTGCACCTGCGTCTCGACTTCGCCTACCTGATCGCCAAGAAGCAGACGCTGCTGCACAATACTTACAGCATCAGTTTCGGACTCGACTTCTGACGCGCGGTCTCGATACGGCGGCTTCGGCAAGCCGCTGCGAAAACAACAATCCGGGGACGGGGCGTCTCCGGATTGCTTTTTTTGCATGTCACTGCGGATTTTCGAGGTATTCGAGAATTCCCCCGCAGCCGTCCTCCAGCATGTCGAGCACCAGCTCGAAGCCTTCGGCGCCTTCGTAATAGGGGTCGGGAACATGGTCCCAACGGGGGTGGCGGCGGAAAAACTCCCGCATGCGGAAGATCTTTTCGGCGGCCCTGCGCGACGGCGCGAGCCGGTGGACGTTCTCGTAGTTCATGTCGTCCATGACGACGATCATGTCGAACCGGTCGAAATCCTCCTCCCGGATCTGCCGGGCGCGGTGGCCGAGGTCGTACCCCCGCCGTGCGGCGGCGCGGCGCATGCGGGCGTCGGGCAGTTCGCCCGTGTGTCCCGCGTAGGTTCCGGCCGAGTCGATTCCGATCCGGCCGCCGAGTCCCCGCTCTTCGACGATGTGGTGCATGATGCCGTCGGCCGCCGGGGAGCGGCAGATATTTCCGAGGCAGACGAAAAGGATATTGGTTTTCATGGGCGCAAAGATAACGAAAATCGGGCGACAAGACGAAAATTCAGGGCCGTTTCTGCCGGAACAGGTTGTCCGGAAGCGTGTCGAAGCGGGCGGCGGACGGGAAATATCCGCCCGGAGACCTTGTGTCGGTCAAGGAGGCCGGTCGGCATCCGTGTCATCGGCGGCTCCGGACTTCGGGGCGGAAATATCCGTCCATGCCGGGCCGTCTGCGGTTCGGGAGCACGTCCGGAACGGCGCAGGCCGGGTGCGAATCGCTCCCGGAACGCCTTTGGAATACAAATTGCACGATGCCGGGGCATGGGAAAAAGAATCGAAGACTGGATCGGGCAATACCGGCACATGGATTGGGCCGTGCTCTACATGAGACTGTTCGCGGGAGGCATGATGCTCTTCCACAATATCGGCAAAATGCAGGATTACAACGAAATCGTCAATTCGTACCCGTCGTTCGCCTCGGCCGGCAGCGCGGCGACGTTCGTCGTCGTGACGGTGGCCGAGGTGCTGCTGGCGGTGGCGATCATCATGGGCATCTGGGTGCGGATGTCGGCGCTGATTCTCTCGCTGGGCATCCTGCTGATGTTCGCGTGGGGCGGATTCGGCGCAGGGGAGCTGGAGTTCGTGTGGCTGGGCGTCTACGTCTTCCTGATTATTTCCGGCGGCGGACTTTACGCCTTCGACACGGCGCTGACTCCCGCCAAGCAAAAAAAGTGAACCATACGGACAATATTATAACGGCTGATTGTCCGTATGTTGGCGGAAAAGTTGTAACTTTGCCCAGATTTGTTTTCTTTTGAAACCAAAAAACAGGATTACGATGAAGATGAAAGTAATTGGGATGCTGGCCGCCTTCACGCTCGCCGCATCCGCAGCGGCGGCTCAGGAGCTGCCCCGCAAAGTGGATAATGTCGAAGTGCTCGACCTCGACGGCAATCCGGCCAAGCTGCCGCATTGGGGCGAGAAGAACCTGATGATATTTTACGTGGACCCCGACCGTCACAAGCAGAACAACGACTTCACGATCGAGCTGGAGGAGAACCACCGCGCTCAGGGCGACAATATTTTCGGCTTCGGCGTGATGAACCTCAAGGACGCCCCGATGGTTCCCAACGGCATGGCCCGCAACATGGCCAAGAAACGCACGGCCAAGAACGGCGCGCTGGTGCTCGCCGATCAGGACCGCATCCTGAGCAAGGCTTGGGAGCTGGGCGACTGCAACAACCAGTTCGTGCTGATGATCGTATCGAAGGAGGGAGAGCTGGTCTTCCTGCGCAAGGGGGTTCTCTCGGAGCAGGACAAGGCCGATTTCTACGAAACGATCGAGAAGTACAAATAACCGGATGCTGCGCAAAACCGCCGTTCTGGCTTTAGCCCTTTGCTTCGCGCTGCAGGGAGCGGCCCAAGAGGGAGTGTATATCAACGGCAGCGACACGCTGCATTACAGCTATACCCCGCTTCCGGAACAGCCCCAGCCGCAGAAACGGCTCTCGTTCCCGCGGCGCGTGGTGAAATATTTCGAGGGATCGACGCGCGACCGCACGTTCGAGAAGAAAATCGACTTCACCTTCGCCGGAGGCCCCAGCTATTCGAAGAATACGAGTCTCGGCATCGGACTGCTGGCGGCCGGACTCTACCGCATAGACCGTACGGACTCGGTCACTTCGCCGTCGGACATTTCGATCTTCGCCAACGTCTCGATTTCGGGATTCTATGCGCTGGGCGTCACGGGCAACAACATCTTCTCCCGCAACGGCAAGCGCATCGACTATACGGTGATGTTCGCTTCGGCGCCCCGCGACATGTGGGGCATCGGCTATAACGACGGCCGCTACAACGAGGAGAGCTCCTACAACGAGAAGCGTTACCTGATAAAGGCGCGCTACCTGCACCGGGTGCTGCCCAACACCTATGTGGGCGGCATCCTCAGTTTCGAGCATACGCAGGGCAAGAAGTTCAAGCCGCTGGGCGAGAGCTACCTCTACGGGCAGAAGACGCACTACACCGCCACGGGCGTCGGGGCGATTCTGGAATACGACTCGCGCGACTTCATACCCAACCCTTTCCGGGGCGTCTACGTCAGTCTGCAGGAGACGCTGTTTCCCAAGGGACTGGGCAACTGCGGACGTTCGCTGTGGCGCACGACCTTCACGGCCGACTACTACAGGCAGGTGTGGAAGGGCGGCATCCTCGCGGCGGACCTTTACGCGGAGTTCAACTCCGAGGGAACCCCGTGGCCGATGCTGGCCCGCATGGGCGGTTCGCAGCGGATGCGCGGCTATTATCAGGGCCGCTACACGGACAACGACATGATAACGTTTCAGGTCGAGCTGCGCCAGCGCATCTGGCGGCGCATCGGCTGCACCTTCTGGGGCGGCGCAGGTAACGTCTTCAGCGATCTGGAGCGGTTCGACTGGTCCGAGACGCTACCCAACTACGGCGTCGGCCTGCGCTGGGAATTGAAGAAACGGGTCAATGTGCGACTCGATTACGGCTTCGGCAAGAAGACGAGCGGCTTCCTGCTGAGCATAAACGAAGCTTTTTAGGTTAGTGTAACGATATGAATGCTGATCCGAACAGGGGAAACAGACGACGCACGGTCAAAACCCGCAGCCGTTTCACCACGCTGCTGACCGTCTATTTCTTCGTCGCGCTGATTATCCCCAACTGCGTGCTGGCCAATACCGAGCCTTACTCCGGCTGGACGGTCGAGGCGCTGATTCTGATGCCGCTGGGCTTCTACATGATGTGGAGCGTGGCGCTGAGCCGTTCCGGCGTGATGATCTGGCTGGGATTTCCCTTTATCTTCCTCTGCGCGTTCCAGATCGTGCTGCTCTATCTGTTCGGCAACTCGATCATCGCCACGGACATGTTCACCAATCTGGTGACGACCAATCCCGGAGAGGCGGGCGAACTGCTGAGCAACATCTACCCTTCGGTCATTCTGGTCTGCGTGATGTACCTGCCGCTGTTGTGGTTCGCGGCGCGCGAGATCGGCCACAAACGCTACATTTCGCGCACGACGCGCATGAACGTCGGCCTTTCGGGCGCCGCGCTCATGGCGCTGGGCATGCTGGCCCTGTGGCCGGCCTATCATGTGAGCGAACAGCGGCACGTGCTGCGCGACGAGATTTTCCCGCTCAACGTGGCCTACAACGTCTACCTGAGCGCCTCGGAATTCCGCAAGGCCTACAACTTCGAAAAGACCTCGGCGGATTTCACCTACGAAGCCAGCCGCGAGGCCGAAGCGCCCGGACGCGAGATTTACGTATATATTATAGGTGAAGCGTCGCGCGCCATGAGCTGGGAGCTTTACGGCTACGAGCGGGAAACCAATCCCCGGCTCTCGCAGGTGGACGATCTGGTGATTTTCCGCGACGTGCTGACGCAGAGCAACACCACGCACAAGAGCGTGCCGCTCATCCTCTCCTCCGTCTCGACCGAGGAGCACGACCAGCTCTACCGCCGCAAAGGGCTTCCGGCCCTCTTCAACGAAGCGGGCTTCGAGACGTGGTTCATCTCCAACCAGTCGCCGCAGGGCGCCATGATCGACAAGCTGGCCCGCGACGCCGACCACCTGATCTATATCCGCTCGCCGCGCCACGACATGCAGCTGCTGGACGAAATGCGCCGCATCGTCGAGACCGCCCCGGCGCAGAAGATGCTCTTCATCCTCCACTGCTACGGCTCCCACTTCAGCTACCACCAGCGTTATCCGCGCGAATTCGCACGCTTCAAACCCGACGACGACGTGGCGATCTCGCGGGAGCATGCGCACACGCTCCGCAACGCTTACGACAATTCGATCTGTTACACGGACCATTTTCTCGCCGAAACGATCGCCTTCCTGCGCGGACTGCGGCAAACCTCCTCGGCGCTGCTCTACTGCGCCGACCACGGCGAGGACATTCTGGATGACGACCGCGAACGCTTCCTGCACGCCTCGCCCACCACGACCGCCTATCAGCTCTACGTGGCCTCGCTGGCGTGGTTCTCCGACGCCTACCGGCGGAATTTTCCCGCCAAAGCCGCGGCTGCCGGGATCAATGAGACAGCGCCGGCCACGACCCACGCCCTGTTCCACACCATGGCCGACATGGCCTCGATCCGGGGCCGCTTCGTCGATCCGACGGTATCGCTCGTGAACCCCGGCTACGACCGCAAGCGTCCGCGCCGCTACCTGAACGACCACAACGAGGCCGTTCCCTTCCGCAAAACCGGTCTCGAACCGGAGGACATGGAGGTTTTCGCCCGCTTCGGCATCAAACCTTAGGCAAGTTCACGGCCCGTATGAAACCAACAAAGGCTGCCCCCTTGGGACAGCCTTTGTTGCGTCATTGCGTCTGTAATTATTTCGCAGCGTCTACGGAAACCTTGCGGAACTCCTTCATCAGCTTCGAAATTTCGAGAGCGGACTTGCGGGCGCGCGTACCGGCGGCCTTGTTGCCCTTCTCTACCTGTGCTGCTGCATTAGCTGCGAATACTTCGTACTCTGCATTGATCTTTGCTACTAATTCTTTCATAACTTTTTTTATTAATTGGGTTTGTTATCAACGCAAAGATATAAAAATTATCTAAACAACATCATTTATTGCCAAAAAATTCAACGTTTTTTAGCATAAAACCCCCTTTCCAAGAGCCTGTCACCCGGTTCGCGGTACGTTTTTTGTCCCCGCAAGAGCGTAAAACATTCCGGTATGAACAGACTTTTAATCGTGGCGGGACTCGTTTCCGCGCTCCTGCCCGCCGGGTGCGGCCGGCACAAGCCGAAACCCGCAATGCCGCCCCTGCAGGTCGAAACGGCCCGCGCCGTTACGGACAGCATCCCCAACCGCATGAGCTTCATCGGTTACCTTTCGAGTAATTTCGACGCCGTGATCCAGCCCCGGATCAATGGCTTCCTGTTATCCAAGCAGTATGCGAACGGCATGCCCGTAAAACGCGGGCAGCTGCTTTTCACGATCGACCCCGACCAGCTCTCGACCACGATGCTCGCCGCCGAAGCCGCGCTCCAGTCGGCCAAGGCGCAGGCGCTGGAGGCGCGGAACAACTACGAGCGCGCCGTGCCGCTGGCCAAGATCAACGCCATCAGTCAGGCGCAGCTCGATCAGTATACGGCGCAGTACAAGGCCGCCGAAGCCTCGGTGCGCTCGGCCGAGCAGACGCTCAGCAGCGCCCGCATGAACGTCGGCTACACCGAGCTGCGCTCGCCCATCGACGGCATCATCGAACACACGGCGGCGCATGTGGGCGACTACGTCGGTCCCGGCACGCAGTTCAGCGTGCTGACGAGCATTTCGAACATCGACACGCTGACCGTCGATGTGGCCATTCCGATGGCCGAATACCTCAGGGCGGCCGGAGGACGCGGTTCGATCTACGACAACGAGGGGCTGCTCTCGGACATTCGCCTGACGCTGGCCGACGGCACGCGCTACCCTTACGGGGGACTCTACGACTACACGCGCAAGGACGTGTCGAGCAGCACGGGAACGCTCGTGCTGGTGGTAATGTTCCCCAACCCCGACCGGTCGCTCAAACCCGGACAGTTCGCCCGCGTCTCGGCCAACGTCGGCCCCGTGCAGCCGCGGGTGATCGTGCCCCAGCAGAGCGTCAGTCAGGCGCAGGGCGTCAATTCGGTCTGGGTCGTGCGGCCCGACAGCACGGCGGCCTACCGCCGCGTGGTGCTGGGCGACACCTACGGCACGATGTGGTGCGTGGACGAGGGGCTCGCCGAGGGCGAACAGGTGGTTACGGCAGGCCAGCAGAAACTGCGCAACGGCATGAAGGTAATCCCCGTAATACGCTGACGTCATGGAGAAATTCTTCATTTCACGTCCGATTTTCGCCATCTCGCTGGCCATCGTCATCGTACTCGTGGGTCTGATCTCGATCCTGAACCTGCCGATCGAGCAGTATCCCGACATCACGCCTCCGGTGGTCGAGGTCTCGGCGACCTACGACGGCGCCGACGCCGAGACGGTCAATAACGCCGTGGCCACGCCCGTGGCGCAGAGCGTCATGGGCGTCAGCGACATGCTCTACCTGCAGACCACGAGCGCCAACGACGGTTCGATGGTCATGCAGGTGACCTTCGACATCGGGTCCGATCCCGACCTCGACGCCATCTTCACCCAGAACAACGTATCCTCGGCCGCAGCCCAGCTTCCGGCGACGGTGACCAAGCAGGGCGTCACCACGCGCAAGACCATGACGGGTTTCCTGCTGGTCTTCTCGCTGCACAGCGACGGACGCTACGACGACGAATTCCTCTCGAATTATGCCTACATCAACCTTCAGAACGAACTGCTGAAGATCAACGGCGTGGGAAAGGTCTCGATCATGGGCGCCGGAGAGTACGCCATGCGCGTATGGCTCCGGCCCGACGTGCTGAAATACTACGACATCCCGGTTTCGGCCATCACCGCCGCCATCGAAAATCAGGGCGGCATCTACCCTGCCGGACAGTTCGGAGCCGAACCTGCGCCCGACGGCACCTCCTATACCTATACGGTGACCATGCCCCCGCAGATCACCACGGCCGAGCAGTTCGGCGACATCGTCGTCGTGACCACCTCTGAGGGCGAACAGATCCGCCTGCGCGACGTGGCCGACGTATCGCTCGGAAGCCAGAGTTACGGCGTAAGCTCGCTCTTCGAGGGCAAGCCTACGGCCCTTATCGTCATCTATCAGGAGCCGGGCAGCAACGCCGTGGCCGTAGGCGACAAGGTCAAGGCCGAAATGGCACGGCTCGGTGAACGCCTGCCCGACGGCATCACGACATCGACGGTCGTGGACACCACGACCAGCATCGACGCCGGCATCAGCGACATCTTCACCACGCTCATCATAGCCCTCGTGCTGGTGATCTGCATCATCTACCTCTTCATTCAGGACTGGCGCGCCACGGTCATTCCGCTGGTCGCCATCCCCGTGTCGCTGGTCGGCGCCTTCGCGCTCTTTCCGCTGCTGGGGTTCTCGATCAACATCATTTCGCTGCTGGGACTGGTGCTGGCGATCGGTCTGGTGGTGGACGACGCCATCGTGGTCGTGGAGGCCGCGCAGGTCAATATCGCCAACGGGATGACCCCCCGCGCCGCGGCGCTCGAAGCCATGAAGAACGTGGCTTCGCCCATCGTCGCCACGACCGTTGTCCTGCTGGCCGTATTCATCCCCGTATCGTTTACGGGCGGCATCACGGGGCGGCTGTTCCAGCAGTTCTCGGTGACGATCGCCGTGTCGGTCGTGATCTCGGCCTTCAACGCCCTGACGCTCTCCCCGGCCTTGTGCGCCCTGCTCCTGCGCCGCCGCGAACCGCCCAAGAAGGGATTCTTCGCCGCTTTCAACCGCTGGTTCGCCCGGCGGATGGACAAATACACGGCCTTCACGCCGACGCTGATCCGCCACGTGGCCCGCACGGGCGTATTTATCGCCGCGGTGCTGGCCGTCATCTTCCTCGTGTGGCGCAAACTGCCCGCCGGATTCCTGCCCGAAGAGGATCAGGGATACGTGATGGTGATGGTTTCGACGCCCGAAGCCTCGTCGCTGCAGGTGACGCAGAAGGCCATGATCCGGGCCGACGAAGTGATCCGCACGCTGCCCGAAGTCGCTTCGACCTCGTTCGCAGCGGGATTCAACATGATGGCGGGCATCGCCTCGACCGACAGCGGCATCATCTTCGTGTCGCTGGTCGGTTATTCCGACCGCAAACTGACGGCCATGGAGATCGCCCAGAAACTCACCGACGAGCTTTACATGGCGGTTCCGGGCGCCGAGTGCTTCGCCTTCATCCCGCCGTCGATCCCCGGTCTGGGCATCACGTCGGGCGTTTCGGTCGAGGTGCAGGACCTCGAAGGGCGCGGCACGGCCTACCTGCTGGAGCAGAGCGAACGGCTGATGGACTCGCTGCGCAAGCTGCCCTCCGTCGCGTCGGTGACCACGCAGTTCAACGCGGGCGTCCCCCAGCGGCGGCTGCGCATCGACAAGGAGCAGGCGCTGGCTTCGGGCGTGGACTTGGGCGTACTTTACGGCGACCTGACGACCCTGCTGGGCGGCGCCTATGTCAACAACTTCTCGCGTTTCGGCAAGCTCTACCAGACCTACATTCAGGCCGCCCCCGCCTACCGCATGGACAAACGCTCGCTCGACAGCTATTACGTCGCCTCCTCGTCGGGCGAAAGCGTCCCCGTCTCGTCGCTGGTCGAGGTCGTGGATACCGTGGGCGTCGAATACGTCTCGCAGTTCAACCTCTACCGTTCGATCGGACTTACGGTCACCCCCGCGGCCCGCACCTCGACGACGACCGTCATGCAGGACATCACCCGCACGGCCGCGCAGGTACTGCCCGACGACGTCGGCACGGCATGGAGCGGCACCTCCTTTCAGGAAGCCAACGCTTCGAAGACCGGAGGACTGGTCTACCTGCTGGCGCTGGTCTTCGTGTTCCTTGCGCTGGCGGCCCTGTACGAATCGTGGGGGCTGCCGCTGGCGATTCTGATGAGCGTTCCCGTGGCGGTGCTGGGCGCCGTGCTCTTCATCGGCGTCTCACACCTGCTCAACGCTTTCTACGTCAATGACATCTACATGCAGATTTCGCTGGTGATGCTGATCGGGCTGGCGGCCAAAAACGCCATTCTGGTCGTGGAGTACGCCGACAGGCTCTTCAACGAGCAGGGCGCCTCGCTCATGGACGCCGCGATCGGGGCCGCCAAACTGCGCGTGCGGCCGATCATCATGACCGCCTTCGCCTTCATCCTCGGCGTCATGCCGCTGATCTTCGCCAGCGGCGTATACGCCACGGCCCGCAACATCATGGGCGTCGCGCTCGTGGGCGGCATGCTGTTCGCCACGCTGCTGGGCATCTTCGTCTACCCCGCGCTCTACTATTTCGTGGGACGCATCGGCGGGTTCGAACGCCGCCGCGAACGCAAAAAACAGGAACAGTCATGAAAGCCGGATACCTCATAATCATTTTCGCAGCATTTACGGCGGCCTGCACGCCGCGCTTCTACCCGCCGCGCGTCTCCGTGCCCGACGATTACATCTACGGGCGGGGATTCTCGGAGGATACGACCCGCTTCGGCCCCGAATGGTGGACGCTGTTCGGCGATACGGTGCTCAACAACCTCGTCGCACGGGCGCTGGACAACAACCGCGACGTGGCCGTGGCGGCCTCGCGCGTGGAGGAAGCGCGACTGAACCTCAAGAGCGTGCGGGCGCAGTACCTGCCGCAGGTCGGGCTGGGCGTCACGGCCGAAGGCGAATATACGCCTGCCACGAAGATCGTGCAGTCGTACGCCGTCGAGCCGTCGCTCTCGTGGGAGGTGGCACTCTTCGGGCAGCTGCGCAACGCCAAACGCGCCGCAAAAGCCCAGATAGCCTCGTCGGAGTGGGCGCTGCGGGGCGTACGGCTGGCGCTGGCGGCCGAAGTCGCCACGACCTATTTCACCCTGCTCGAATACGAACGCGATCTGGCGATCGCCCGGCAGAGCTGCGCCCTGCGGCGCGAGTCGGCGGCCCTGATCGACTCGATGTTCCGCTACGGCATGTCGGACGGCGTGGCGCTGGAGCAGGCCCGGAGTTTGGTCTACACCGCCGAAGCGGACATTCCGCAGTACCGGCGGGCCGTGGCGCAGACGCGGCTGTCACTCGACATCCTGCTGGGCGAAATGCCGCGGCGAACGGACAGCGCGGGGGCTGGACTGCGTCTGCTGACCGATTACCGTCCGGCGGACATTCCCGTCGGACTGCCCTCGGAGCTGCTCGAACGGCGGCCCGACATCATGCAGGCGCGTTACGACATGCTCGCCGCAGCCGCCGAAGTGGGCATTGCCCGCGGCAACCGGTTCCCGTCCATTGCTCTGACGGCCAAAGGCGGAGCAGCCTCCAATTCGATCAAAGGTTTAACTTCGGCCAACCCTTGGGCGTGGGATGCGTTAGGCTCGCTGACGCTCCCCGTCTTCAATTTCGGCAGACTTCGCCGCGCGGAACAGGCCGCCATGGAGCGTTACACGCAGTCGGCGCTGACCTACGAGCAGACCGTGCTGACGGCCTTTTCCGACGTCGAGCAGGCGCTGGTGGCCATCACCACCTACCGCAGACAGACCGAACGTTACGGCGAGCTGGTCCTCGCCAACGACCGCATCGCCGCGATGACGCAGGCGCTCTACCGCAGCGGCCTGTCCGACTACCTCGACGTGATCGACGCCCAGCGCAGCCTCTATCAGTCGCAGATGGAGTTCGTCAATCTGGTGGCGCAGCAATATATCAACTACGTCAATCTCTGCAAGGCGCTGGGCGGCGGGTGGTGAGACGAATATACCCACAAATGGGGATTGCACATCCCGGTGTAAAATCGTATCTTTGGAGCCAAAAACCAAAGAGCGACAATGCGTCTATCCGAACTTAAGACCGGGGAATCGGCCACGATACTCAAAGTGACGGGACACGGCGGTTTCCGCCGCCGCATCATGGAGATGGGTTTCGTCCGCGGACAGCGGGTCGAAGTGATTCTCAACGCCCCGCTGAAAGACCCCATCGAATACAAGATCATGGGCTACGACATCTCGCTGCGCCGCAGCGAAGCCGACATGGTGGTCGTGCTCTCAGACAGCGAAGCCAGCGAATACCTCGCCGGGGGCGGCTCGCACCATCACCACCACGAACACCACCGCCGGCACTGCGGATGCGGCGCCGACGGACAGCCCGCGCAGCCGGAATACCCGGCGGCCGCAGCGCCCGGCCCCGAAGAGGGCTGCGCGACGATCGACGAAGTCATCAACCGTCACAGCCGCACGATCGGCGTGGCGCTGGTGGGCAACCCCAACAGCGGCAAGACCTCGCTTTTCAACGCCATTTCGGGCGGTCACGAACACGTCGGCAACTACAGCGGCGTGACGGTCGGCGCCAAGATCGGGCACCGCCACTACCGCGGCTACCGTTTCGAAGTGACCGACCTGCCGGGCACTTACGCCCTTTCGGCCTACACGCCCGAAGAGCGTTACGTGCGCAGCCACATCGCAGAGAGGACTCCCGACGTGATTATCAACTCGGTGGTGGCGTCGAACCTCGAACGCAACCTGTACCTGACTACGGAGCTGATCGACATAAACCCGCGCATGGTCGTGGCGCTCAACATGTTCGATGAGCTTAACTCAAGCGGTGCAGAGCTGGATTACGACAACTTGGGCCGCATGCTCGGCGTGCCGATGGTGCCCGTCGAGGCGCGCAACGGCAAGGGCATCGAGCAGCTGCTCGACACGGTGATCGCGGTATACGAGAATCAGGACGAGCGCGTGCGCCACATCCATATCAACATGGGGTCCGTCATCGAAGAGGGACTGCGCCGCCTGAACGGCGACATGAACGCTTTCCGCGGCGAGCTGCCCAAAGCCTTCCCGCCCCGCTACTATGCGATGAAGATGCTCGAAGGCGACCGGCAGGTCGAGGAGCAGCTGCGCGGCTGCAGCCGCTGGCCCGAATGGGCCGCGATCCGCGATCTGGAAGCCAAGCGCATCAGCGAAGCGCTGGGCGAAGATGTCGAAACGGCGGTCGCCAACCAGAAATACGGATTCATACAGGGCGCGCTCAGGGAGACCTTCACTCCGGGCAAGCGCGAGGAGGCTTCGACCACGGCGCTGATCGACACCTTCGTGACGCATAAGCTGTGGGGATTCCCGATCTTCTTCTTCCTGATGTGGTTCATGTTCTGGTGTACCTTCAGTCTGGGCGCCTATCCGCAGGAGTGGATCGATGCGCTGGTGGGCTGGATCGGCGGCGCGATCGACTACATGATGCCCGCCGGACCGCTGCGCGACCTGCTGGTGGACGGCATCGTGGGCGGCGTGGGCGCCGTGATCGTCTTCCTGCCCAACATCATGATCCTCTACCTGTTCATCTCGTTCATGGAGGATTCGGGCTACTTGGCCCGCGCGGCCTTCATCATGGACCGCGTGATGCACCGCATCGGCCTTCACGGCAAATCGTTCATTCCGCTCATCATGGGCTTCGGCTGCAACGTCCCGGCGATCATGGCCTGCCGGACGATCGAGAGTCGCAGCAGTCGGCTGATCACCATACTGATTACCCCTTTTATGTCATGCAGCGCGCGAATTCCGATCTACCTGCTTCTGGCCGGCACCTTCTTCGCCGAAAACGCCGGACTGGTGATGATCGGACTCTATGTGCTGGGCGTCGTGCTGGCTGTCTTCACGGCGCGGCTGATGCGGCGGTTCATGTTCCCGGTGGACGAAACGCCGTTCGTCATGGAGCTGCCGCCCTACCGCCTGCCGACGTGGAAAACCACGCTCAGGCATATGTGGGACAAGTGCGCGCAATATCTGCGCAAGATGGGCGGCATGATTCTGGTCGCGTCGGTGGTCGTATGGTTCCTGAGCTACTACCCCCGCACCGACGCCGGAAATACGCCCGAACATTACGAAAACTCCTACCTCGGACGTCTCGGACGCACCTGCGAGCCGGTGTTCAGTCCGCTGGGGCTGAACTGGAAAGCGGGCGTGGCCCTGTTGTCGGGCGTCCCGGCCAAGGAGATCATCGTCAGTACGCTCGGCGTACTCTATTCCGAAGGGGCTCCTGCGGCGGCGAATACGGCGGCGCAGCCTTCCGGGACGATCGAAATAGTTGCCGAATCGGGTGAGATGACAGACACTGCGAAGCTGTCGATCAACGATTTGCAAAACGGCAAGGTCGCCGTGATCGGCGGCGCGGACGGTCCGACGGCCATCTACATAGCGGAGACGGCCGACGGCCGGCCGGGCCTAAATCCGGGAATACCCGCCGAAGATGCCGCGGCGGACCGAGACGAAGAGACGGCGAATCTCGCGCAGCGTCTGACGGCGAGCGGCGATTTCACCCACGCCTCGGCGCTGGCGTTCCTCGTATTCATCCTGCTCTACTTCCCCTGCATCGCCACGGTTGCGGCCATCGGTTCGGAGGCGGGCTGGCGATGGGCCGTCGCCAGCGTGGCGTACAACACCCTGCTGGCATGGCTGGCGGCATGGGCCGTCTATCATTTGGTCATGTGGCTCTGATATGGGATGGCAGGATTATACGGTATGGGCGATCGGAGCGGCGGTCGCGGTGTTGCTCGCACGGCGGCTCCGGTGCTTCTTCCGGGGGCGCAGGCGCGGCGGATGCGCGTCGTGCGCCAGTGCGCAGTGCCCGCTCAAAGCGGTGCGGCGCAACGATAAACGGCGATAAGCCCCTGCGCCCCGTCTGATCGCGGGAGGATGCGCCGGCGTGGCGTTTTTGCCGTCCGGCAACTGCAAATCAATATGCGATGGACGATTTCGGCTCGCCGCATCTGCGCGCGACATCCTCCGGGACGTGGAGGAAGGAACAGGAGACCGTGCCCGCTCACAAATCGGGTCCTGCAGGTACAACATACGGCCGGAAACGCTATCTTTGCGGGTGAAAACAAGCGGGAAAATCCATGTCCGGACTCTTTTACATACTTCTTTTCTGGCTGATCGGCAACGCATTGAGCATCCTGACCGGAGGTTATGTGTCAGGTAACATCATCGGCATGATCCTGCTTTTCGCGGCGCTCTGCATGCGCTGGGTCAAAGCCGAGACCGTGCGTCCGGCGGCGAAATTCCTGCTGGGAGCCATGGCGCTCTTCTTCGTCCCCTACGGCGTGGGGCTGATGGACTCCTACCGGGTGATTCTCGACAACTTGTGGGCGATCGTGATTTCGGGCATCGTCTCGACGATCGTCGTCCTGCTCGTCACGGGACAGACCTTCCAAAGCCTGAACCGCCGTTCGCGCCTGCGGCGCATCCGGCATCTGCGCGAAACCGCTCCAAACGCTCCCGACCATGATTGACAAGGCTTTCCTCTCCTCGGACCTCTTCCTGCTGACGCTCACCGTAGGACTCTACTGCTTGGGCTGCGCCGTCTACCGACGGCTGCGGGTGCCGCTGCTGCATCCCGTGCTGCTGACGTTCGTCGCGGTGATCGTCTTCCTCAGCGCGGCGGGCATCGACTATCCCCGCTACAAGCAGGCGACTTCGGCGCTCGATTTCGCGCTGGGCATGTCGGTCGTGGCGTTGGGATACCTGCTTTACGAACAGGTGGAACAATTGCGCGGCAGTCTGCTGCCGGTGGGCGTCGCAACCCTCGCGGGATGCGTGACGGGCGTGCTGAGCGTCGTCTATATCGCCATGGCGTTCGGCGCAGGGCGCGAAATCCTCACCTCGATAGCCCCCAAATCGGTCACCGTGCCGATCGCCGTCTCCGTGTCGGGACCGCTGGGCGGCATCGTGCCGATCACGTCGGTCGTGGTCTTCTGCGTCGGAATCTTCGGCAGCATCTTCGGCGAGTGGATTCTGCGCCGCTGCGGGGTGCGGGACGCCGAAGCGCGGGGATTTGCGCTGGGAGCCGCCGCACACGGCATCGGAACGGCGCGCGCCATCGAGATAGGCGCCGTGGAGGGCGCTCTGAGCGGGCTGGCCATGGCCCTGATGGGGCTGGCGACGGCGCTGCTCATGCCGCTGATGGAGCGGTATCTGTATTAGCCGCAACCCCTGCGGCGGACGGACGGGCGTATATCGGCACCATAAAAGTCGCATCAAAGTTTTTTAAATTCTATAATAAATACTACTTTTGCACAATTACTGGCAATTCGTACAAAAGTAGGTTAATATGGAGTGGTTACACACCTTGTTCTTCGGCAACGGCATCGCCCATGCCGTCCTGACCTTCGCGTTGGTCATCACCGTCGGCATTCTGCTCGGAAAAGTCAAAATCGGCGGTGTCTCGCTCGGAATCACGTGGATTCTGTTCGTGGGCATCGTCCTGAGTCATTTCGGAATGACGGTGGACGGCGAGGTCCGGCACTTCGTGCAGGAATTCGGGCTGATTCTGTTCGTCTTCTCGATCGGTCTGCAGGTCGGACCGGGATTTTTCGCATCGTTCAAACACGGCGGCATGACGCTGGTCATGTGCGCCGTGGCGATCGTGCTGCTGGGCGTGGCGACGGCCTATGTCGTTCATCTGGTGACGGGCACGCCGATTCCGACGATGGTCGGCATCCTTTCGGGCGCCGTGACCAACACCCCCGGACTGGGCGCCGCGCAGCAGGCTTACGCCGATGCGTCGGGGATCGAAGACCCCACGATCGCGCTGGGTTACGCCGTGGCCTATCCGCTCGGCGTCGTGGGCATCATATTCACGATGATCTTCATCCGCTACGCCCTGCGCGTGAAGTTCGAAAAGGAGGACGAGGGGCTGGCGGCGCTGAGCCGGGAGCACAAGCTCGCCGACAAGGTGTCGGTCGAATTCACCAACAAGACGCTCGACGGCCGCACGGTGGCCTATGTCCGCGACCTGATCAACCGTCAGTTCGTCATATCGCGCATCCTGCGTCCCGACGGAACGATCTCGATGGCCGATGCGGATAGCGTGATACACCTCGGCGACCGGCTGTGGGTGATCTCGCAGGCCGAGGACATCGAGGCGATCGTGGCCTTCTTCGGCCGCCGCGTGGAGATGACCGACGAGCAGTGGGGCAACAATACGCCCAACGCCGAGCTGGTGTCGCGCCGCATCCTGATCACGAAATCGTCGCTCAACGGCAAGAAATTCTCCGACCTGCGCCTGCGCACGAAATACGGCATCACCATCACGCGCGTAAATCGCGCGGGCGTCGATCTGATCCCCTATCAGGGCTTGGAACTGCAGGTCGGCGACCGCGTGATGGTCGTGGGACCCGCGAAGGCCGTGGCGCAGGTGGCCGACGTATTGGGCAACTCGCTCAAGAAGCTGAACCAGCCTAATTTGGTGACGATCTTCGTAGGTATCGCTTTAGGTGTGCTGCTGGGGTCGATTCCGCTGCTCAACGTGCCCCAGCCCGTGAAGCTCGGACTGGCCGGCGGCCCGCTGATCGTGGCCATCCTGATCGGACGCTTCGGCACGCATTTCCATCTGGTCACCTACACCACGATGAGCGCCAACCTGATGCTGCGCGAGATCGGCATCGCGCTGTTCCTCGCGGCTGTGGGCATCGGCGCGGGCGACGGATTCATCGACGCCATCGTCGACGGCGGTTACCGCTGGATCGGATACGGCGTCATCATCACCGTCCTGCCGCTGATAATCGTCGCGCTGGTAGCGCGGCTGTGGCTCAAGATGAACTACTACACGCTGATGGGACTTATCGCCGGATCGACGACCGATCCCCCGGCGCTGGCCTACGCCAATGCCACGGCGGGCAACGACATGCCGGCCGTGGGTTATTCGACGGTTTATCCCGTAGTGATGTTCCTGCGCGTGCTGACGGCGCAGATATTCATCCTCTTCGCGCTGTAAACGGGGACGGTTCGTAAAAAATGTTACGAACTGTTACCCGCCCGACATGCCGCCCCGAAGCAGGTCTGAGCAGGAAACGAAGCGGCGGAGAGAGTCCGAAGGGAGATAAAATTCAACGATGGCTTTTAATTTTTAATAGGAATACCTATCTTTGCAAACAGCAAATCCAAACACCTGATTACACTATGGCAAAAGCAGTCAACATCGCCCGTTCCCATCGGTTGGACGGCATCGGAGAGTACTATTTTTCGCGCCGTCTGCGCGAGATCGCCGAAATCGAAGCGGCAACGGGCCGTCAGATCGTGAAACTCGCTATGGGCAGCCCCGACCTGCCCCCGCACCAGTCGGTCATCGACCGTCTCGCCAAAGAGGCGCAGCGTCCCGACGTGCACAAATACATGTCCTACAAGGGAGAGCCGATCCTGCGCAAAGCTTTTGCCGACTGGTATAAGAAATGGTACCGCACCGAGCTGGACTACAATTCGGAGGTGCTGCCCCTGATCGGTTCGAAGGAGGGTATCATGCACATCTGCATGACGTTCCTCAATAAGGGCGACAAGGTGCTGGTGCCCAACCCCGGCTACCCCACCTACTCGGCGGCCGTGCGTCTGGCCGGCGGCGAGATGGTGACCTATGCGCTCAACAAGGAGACGAATTTCCGCCCCGATTTCGCAGCGATCGAGAAGGCCGGGCTGGACGGTGTGAAGATGATGCTGATAAACTATCCCAACATGCCGACGGGACAGACCCCGACCATGGAGCTGTTCCAGCAGATCGTGGATTTCGGCGCCAAGCACAACATACTGATCGTGCACGACAACCCCTACAGCTTCATCCGCAACGCGGCGGCTCCGATCTCGATCATGGAGGCCGAAGGCGCGCGCGACGTGGCGCTGGAGATGAACTCGCTGTCTAAAGGCCATTCGATGGCCGGCTGGCGCGTGGGCGTGGTCGTAGGCAAGAAGGAGTGGATCGACTCGATCCTCACGTTCAAGTCGAACATGGATTCGGGTATGTTCTACCCCATTCAGGCTGCGGCCGACACGGCGCTGGCGCTGGGCGAGGAGTGGTTCAAGGAGCTGAACGACATCTACTACGGCCGCGAGAAGCAGGCGTACGCGCTGCTCGACGCGCTGGGATGCAAATACCGCGAGCATCAGGCGGGACTGTTCGTATGGGCCGAACTGCCGGAGTCGTACGAGGGTGACAGCTTCGCATTCTCGGACGAGGTGATGGACAAGTGCGACGTGTTCCTGACTCCGGGCGGCATCTTCGGCTCGGAGGGCAAGCGTTACATCCGCATCACGCTCTGCTGTCCTGAAGAGCTGCTGAAGAAGGCGACGGAAAACATCAAGGCCAAGTTCGGAAAATAATCCGGCGGCGATACGGTCCAAGAACCGAATGACAAAGAGACTGTCTCAGCGTTTTGAGACGGTCTCTTTTTTTGCCGTGGTTGTCGGCCGTCGTACGGACCGGAGCTGCGGTGAAAAAGCGGAATTCGGGAAGCGGAGATCGGTAAAAATCACTATCTTTGAAACAGAGCGGGCGCAGCCTTGCCGGGCGGCCATTTTTCCGCCGAAAACCGACGCATATGGAGATAAAATCACTGGAAAAGACAGACTTCGACACGCTGTTCAGGGCTTTCGGCCGGGCGTTCGCCGACTACGAGGTGCAGCTGAACGCGGAACAGCTGCGGGCCATGCTGACACGGCGCGGTTTCGATCCCGCCCTGTCGTTCGCCGCATTCGACGGAGCGCAGATCGCGGCTTTCACACTGAACGGCATCGGCAATTTCAACGGCGTGCCGACGGCTTACGACACGGGAACCGGAACCCTCAAGGAGTACCGGGGCACGGGACTGGCCACGGAGATTTTCAGACACTCGATGCCGCACCTACGGCGGGCGGGCGTCGGACAGTATCTGCTGGAGGTGTTGCAGCACAACACCAGAGCCGTGTCCGTTTACCGGAATCTGGGGTTCGAGACGGTCCGGGAGTTCAACTATTTCTGCCGGGCGAACACGGAAATCGCCGACCGGGGCGATACGCCCCGCCTGCCCCACTCGGTAAGACGGACAGATCCCGAAAAATTCGCTTCGATCTCCTCCTTTTGGGATTTCACGCCCTCGTGGCAGAACAGTTTCGAATCCATAGGAAGAGCCGCCGGAGATTTCGTCAGTCTGGGCGTATTCACCGAAGAGGAACTCGCCGGCTACTGCGTTTTCGAACCCGCGTCGGGCGACGTCGCGCAGATCGCGGTGAAGCGGCAGTACCGCAGAAAGGGAATCGCCGGCCTGCTGCTGCGGGAGATGCTCCGGCTGAACAGGAACGACTCCATCAAAATCATAAATACCGACGTTTCGTGCGGCTCGATAACCGGATTCCTGCAAGCGAAAAACATCGTGCCGCAGGGAAAGCAGTTCGAAATGATCCGGAAGATATGACGCGGCGGCAGCGCATCGCCGGTTCCCGCATCAGACCGGCGGCTCCCTTTCTTCATGCCGCTCCACGCTGATGCCGACGATGCGGAAAAGAGAAAGACAGGCCGCCGTGCGGCCTCCTCTTGCGGGCAACGGATCTTCCCGCGACGAAAAAAGGCTCTCCGCACGGAGAGCCTTTGGCAAATTCTGCTGCCTCAGGGATAATCTGCGATTGCAGCGGCGCGCTACTCGTTCACGATTCGGACCGAGAGGATCAGGTCGCCGGGACGGATGTCGTCGATGACGTCCAGCCCTTCGACGACGCGGCCGAAGCAGGTGTGACGGCCGTCGAGATGCTGCGTCGTTTCGCGGGTGTGGCAGATGAAGAACTGCGAGCCGCCCGTGTCGCGTCCCGCATGGGCCATCGAAAGCACGCCCCGGTCGTGGTACTGGCGCGGAGCCGAGGTTTCGCATTTGATCGTGTAACCCGGACCGCCCGTGCCGTCGCCTTTGGGGCAGCCGCCCTGAATGACGAATCCCGGAATCACCCGGTGGAAAGTCAGTCCGTCGTAGAAACGGCTCTCCGCCAGTTTTACGAAGTTCGCCACCGTGCCCGGCGTCTCGTCGGTATAGAGTTCGGCTTTCATGTCGCCTTTCTCGGTCGAAATAATTGCGTATTGTGCCATATCGTTCGATAAAATTAAGGTTCCAAAACTTTGATTTCCGCGGCAGCGGCCTTGACCCGTTCGCGCAGGGCCTCCAGATCGCCGTCGAGCGGGGCATAGCCCGTGACCACGCCCATGCGGCGGTTCACGCGGGCCGAGGGTTTGCCGAAGATGCGCACGTCGGTGCGGGGATCGGCGGCCAGTGCGCGGTCAATGCCCTCGTAACGCGGCGCCGAGGTGCAGGCGACCGGCGAGAGGACGACGGCCGAGGCGCCCAGACGCTCGAACGTGACGGCCGGAATCGGCAGCCCCAGCACGGCCCGCAGGTGCAGTTCGAATTCATTGAGGTTCTGCGTGCCGGCCAGCGTCACCATGCCCGTATCGTGGGGCCGCGGCGAGAGTTCGGAGAAGTAGACCCCGTTTTCGTGGCTCAGGAAGAACTCCACGCCCCACAGCCCGGCGCCGGTCAGCGCTTCGGTGACGGCGGCCGCCATACGCTGCGCTTCGGCCAGATGTTCGGGTGCGATGTGCGGCGACTGGAAGCTTTCGCGGTAGTCCCCGCCCTTCTGCACATGGCCGATCGGCGGGCAGAAGAGCGTCGGGCCGTTCTTCTGGGTTACGGTGAGCAGCGTGATCTCGCTGTCGAAGCGGATGAACTCCTCGATAATCAGCTCGCGGATGTCTCCGCGCGACCCTTCGCAGCCATAGCGCCAAGCGTGCTCCAGCTCTTCGGGTCCTTTGACGAGCGACTGGCCTTTGCCCGACGACGACATCAGGGGTTTCACCACGCACGGATAACCGATCTTCGCGGCGGCTTGCTTCAGCTCGTCGTACGACGTCGCGTAGAAATAGCGGGCGGTCTTCAGCCCCAGCTCCTTGGCCGCAAGGTCGCGGATGGCTTTGCGGTTCATCGTGAAGTTGACGGCGCGGGCGCTCGGCACGACCTGCACGCCCGCCTTTTCGAATTCGTAGAGCCGTTCGGTGCGGATCGCCTCGATTTCGGGCACGATGATGTCGGGACGGTGTTTCCCGACGGCGGCGGCCAGCGCGTCGCCGTCGAGCATGTGAAACACTTCGCATGCGTCGGCGACCTGCATGGCGGGAGCGCCCGCATAAGAGTCGCAGGCGACGACGGTCTGTCCCAGCCGCTGCGCCGCGATCACGAATTCCTTGCCCAGCTCACCCGAACCGAGCAGCATTATCTTTTTCATGGACTTCTGTTTTTTTAGTGACGCAAAGATATGTTTTTTCGGCCTAAATTCGTACCTTGTAAGGATAAAACTGCTCCGAAACCATGAAAAACCCGTTCATCGACTTATACGGCTGCATGTGTCTGACCCTGCTGACGCTGGCGCCGCAGCCTGCCGCGGCGAAAACGGCCGGGGAGGTGCCGCCCGCCGATACGCTCCGCACGGTCTTCTTCACCGATATACACGTCACGCCGGGCAACGTGCAGGATTCGCTCTTCCGGATCGCCGTCGCGGAGGCGAACGCTTCGGACGCCGATCTGGTCATCTTCGGCGGCGACCTGACGAACATGGGGAGCGACCGCGAGCTGGCGCATGTGCACGGACTCATGTCGCAGCTCCGCAAGCCGTGGTTCACGGTGCCGGGCAACCACGAAACGACGTGGTCCGAAAGCGGCTGCACGACATTCCGCCGTCTGTTCGGACATGCGGGATGCGTCGCCAGCCGCGCCAAGGGTTATCTCTTTCTGGGCTATGCCAGCGGGCCTTATATGAAAATGGCCGACGGAATGATACGGGGCGAAGACCTCGCATGGCTCGAACGCCAAGCGGCCGCCGCACGGCCCGGCGAGCGGATCGTAAGCCTCTGCCACTATCCGCTCAACGGGGATCTGACGAACCGGCAGGAGGTGACCGAGACGCTGAAAAGCGTGGGCGTCACGGCATCGCTGTACGGCCATTACCACCAGCTGCAGCTGCGCAACTTCGACGGGATTGCGGGGATTCCGGGCCGCGCGCTCGCGGGCAAAAGGGGCGAAGCGCCGGGGTATACGCTGCTCGACTTTTTCGCCGACTCGGTGCGCATACGCGAGAAGCCGCTCGGCATGCCCCCGGTCACCCGGTATACGGTCTGCCTGAAAGACGATCCGCAGATATTGGCGCTCCCCTGCGACCCGCTGCCGCCGGCGCCCGACGCCGAAGGCCGCATGCGGCTGGTCGTGCAGGACAGCGCCATGGTGCTGACGGGAGCGGCATTCTGCGGCGAGGTGCTCTGTTACGGCAATTCGCAGGGCGCACTGCGCGCTTACGACACGCGCAAGGGACGCGAATTGTGGCGGCACGTCTTTCCGGACGGGCTTTACACCACCCCGCTCTGCACCGGCGGACTCGTGATCGCGGGAGCCGCATCGGGCGGCATATGGGCCTTCGACGCCCGGACGGGGCGCGAGAAATGGCACCTTCCGACGCAGAGCGCCGTCGTGGGCGACGGAATTACGGACGACGGGGCATTATATATAGGTCTGGGAACCGGTTCCATAGGCAAGATCGACCTGCGCAGCGGCAGGCTGTTGTGGCGGCACGATTACGGCTGCGGGCAGGCGCAGGGGCGTCCGGCGCTGGCCGACGGACGGCTCGTATTCGGCGCATGGGACCGCCATCTCTATTGTCTCGATGCAGGCACCGGCGAACTGCTCTGGAAGTGGAACAACGGCAGCGGCAGTCTCTTCTTCTCGCCGGGGCACGTCGTACCCCGCATCGCCGGCGGCAAGGTCTTCATCGTCGCCCCGGACCGCGTCGTGACCTGTCTGGATCTCGCCACCGGGAAGCAGCTATGGCGCGACAACAGCCGCAAATCGCGCGAAACGACCGGACTGAGCGGCGACGGACGGAGGTTCTACTACAAGACGATGGACGGCGAGCTGGCGGCCATAGACACCTCGGCGGAGCGGTACCGCGAACTATGGTGCACCGACCTCGGCTGGGGGTATGAGTACAACTCCTGCCCGGCATTCGTGCGCGACGGCGTGGTCTATGTCGCGGGCCGTCACGGCACCGTTGCCGCCGTAGGCGAAGACGGCACGCTGTTGTGGAGCGTCAAATGCTGCAATTCGGGCGGAAATGATTTCGCGCAGGCTCCCGACGGCTCCCTCTGGGCGACCTTCGCCGAAGGCAAGATCTTCCGAATACCATAAAAGGGTCTATAAATCTTATTTTTAATAATTTCCTGCAATTTTTCGTGCGTCGGCGTACAACGTACGTTTTTTTTGCATACTTTTGTGGCATAATATACACTTTCGCTCAAAATATACACAAAACAGAGCAGGTGCAATTGACAACGATAATGAAAAGCGTCACTATCCTAACGATTGCGGCCATGGCGATGGCCGCTGCGGCGGGTTGTTCCCACGACACCCCCACCCCGTCGCCCGAACCGCCCGCAAAGGGCGGGGAATTCAATGAATTCGGCTTCACGACGACCGTCCCGGTCACGCTCTGCGTCGATTACGGCGACATGGACGGCATGCCGTCCAACGTCTATTTCGAGGTATACGACACCTGCCCCGTCGAAGAGACTGAAACGGCCTATGCCAGAATCGCAGGGACCGAGCCGCTCTATGCCGGCTATACCGACGGGCAGGGACGTTTCGAAGGGACGATCGAACTGCCCGCGTATATCCGGAAGGCTTATGTATTGACCCCCGCCTTCTATGCGCGCACCCTGCTCGAAGCGACCCGCAGCGGCGATATGCTGACCGCATCGGCCGAATCGGGAGCACCTGCCAACGCAGCCCCCGCATCGACGCGCGCCAAGGAGTATCATTCGACGGCTGTCGAGCGGGACGGTTGGAAGACATGGCTGGGCAGCTACGACACGACCTACGGCAGCATCGGCTACGAATACGACGGCGATCTGAAGGTCAAGAATTACGGAGCGCTCCTCAAGGCGCACGCAAGCGTGTTCGACACGACCAAAAAGTGTCCGAAGGAGTACCGCTCCTCGCGCGACCTCTATCTCGAAAAATCGGCCGAAGTAGTCATCACCCTGCTGGGCAGCAACACCTGCTGGAACAGCTCGATGGGTTATTATTACTACAAGACCGGCAACAAGCCCAAGTCGCTCGCCGACGCCAATGTGGTGATGATCTTCCCCAACACGCAGGACGGCCGGTGGAGCAACTCGCCGTGGGAATCACGGCTCTATCAGGGCGTGGAGCGCGGCACAGCCGTACAGCTGATCTATTATCCCGAAATCGCCGACGGCAGCAAGGCCGGAGCTACGACCGTATTCCCGGCCGATTACCGCATCGGCTTCGTACTGGCCACCAACGCATGGACCAACCGGCTGAGAGCCGGAGACAAAAAGTACCGCGCCGCGACTTCCGACGGTCTGAGCGTCAATAACAACGGTATCGCCTATCAGACGCCCCGCACAGCCGTATTCCGCTATACGGACAAGAAAAGCGGCATCAACTCGGTGCTCTTCTCGTTCGAGGACCACAACAACGACGAAAATTTCAGCGACGTGGTATTCACGATGACCTCCAATCCCGTGGACGCCGTGACGGACATTCCGTCGGTCGATGTCAACGACGGCAAGAAGACGGCCAACGTACTGCGCGGCATCTATGCTTTCGAGGACCTCTGGCCCAGCCGCGGCGACTACGACATGAACGACGTGATGGTCCGCAGCGATTACGAGAAGGTGTTCAACGAAAAGGGCATTTTCGAGGAGTCGTTCATGCTGAAGACCTTCGCCAACTTCGCAGGCAACGCCAACGGACTCGCCGTGACCCTTACGGGAGCGGCGGCGGACGCAAAACTCGAATTCAGCGTCCGCAAGCCCGGTGCCGAGACGTTCGAAGCTGCGGATTTCGAGCGCGACGGCAAGGTCGTGCTGCTGACGCCCGACGTTAAGGAGACGATGGGTGCGACCTACCGGATTACGGCGAAATACGACGCGCCGGTCGCCGAGGCGCAGGCCGGAACGATCAAGCCGTTCATCTACCGCACCGACCGCGACGGGCTGACCGCCGGCAAACGCTGGGAGGTGCATATCCCCTACGAAGCGCCGACGGCACGGGCTGAAATGTCGTTCTTCGGCACGAACGACGACAAGTCTGTTCCCGAAAAAGGCATCTACTACGTACGCGCCGAGAATTATCCGTTCGCTTTCTTCCTTTCGGGTGCGAACGACGGGGACGTGGCCAAACTGCTCGACCAGACAAATGAAAAGTCCCCGATCGATCAGGTCTACCCCGCTTATGCGGAATGGGCCGCTACGAACGGCGAAAAGAATAAAGACTGGTACAAGAAATAATACTCCGCTCTTCAGACAAATACGACCTGCCGTCACTGCGGCAGGTCGTATTTTTTGTTGCGGTGTGGAGGTGGCGGGAGTCGAACCCGCGTCCAAACAGGGAACCCGAAAGCTTTCTACACGCTTAGCCGCCACTTGATCCTTCTACCCCGGTCCGGCAGGCGGCCGCCTAACCGAGGTCCCAGTCCCTGAATTTCGCACGCCGGCCGGGACGGTCCGGCGCACTATCTCTAAATCGATGATACCCCGTATGGAAAGCGGTTAAAGAGCGGAACCACTCTCCGGGATACTCGTCGCCAAGCCTCCTTGGACCCGGCGATTAAGCTAACTTTCTCTGAAAATTAGGCAGCGAGTGCATAGCTGTTATTGCCATTTGTAAATCGAGCATCGGGATTAACGAGCCGCCACACAGCGCTCGGCGTGCTTACAATCAAACTCTGCCTGCTGTCAAAACCGGGCACCCCCGTTTTGCGAAACAAAGTCTCATGGAAACATTGCAAAGATAGTACAAATTTTCGGAATAATGCAGCCGCACCGGGAGAAATCGTCTGTTCGGCTCCGCCCAAGGGCGTTGCGCCGGGGAATCCGGCCCCGGTTCACGCACTCGTCCGGCCCGGCAGGAAGAACTGCGCGCAACTGCATGAGCGTCTCCTTGCACCGCGACAAGTCGCCGCCGGGAAGGGTGGCTGAACCGGGCGCAGACAGGTCTCTGTTTGCGGAAAACTCCGCGATGCGCTTATGAGCCGGTCGGGCAACGGCCCGTTTTCCGTTTCCGGCCGGGCGCACCTGCATGAGCAGAGTATGAGAGCCGCAACGACACCCATGACAGCCCGAATCCCGCCGGACGGCATACCGCAGGGCCACTGTTTCCGGAGCTGTCCTATTCTTCCGAAAGCAGTTCGCGGAGCGTCTGCCGCAGCCGTTCGCCGTTAAGGGGTTTAGACAGATATTCGCTGGCCCCGGCGTCGAGCGCCTTCTGCCGGTCGCGGTCGTAGGCGAACGCCGTGACGGCGACGATCGGCACCGACGGATCGAAGGCGCGGATATGCCGCGTGGCTTCGAGACCGTCCATGCCGGGCATTTTGACGTCCATGAGAATTGCGGCGGGTTTGAGTTCGCGGCATATCCTCACGGCCTCTTCGCCGTCGGAAGCGCGCACGATGTCGAACTCCCTGCGCAGCATCAGCGACACCAGCAGGTAATTGCTGTCGGTATCCTCGGCCACGAGCAGCCGCGGCAGCCGTCCGTCGCCATGCACCGCCGCCGGACGCGGTGCGGGGGCTGCGTTCTTCTTTTCGGGTGCATCGCACGTCACGGCCGGAATCGTGAACCAGAACCGGGAGCCGCGCCCCACCTCCGATTCGACGCCGATACGGCCGCCCATCTGCTCGACGATGCTCTTCGAGATCGAAAGCCCCAGTCCGGTGCCCTGCGCGAAGCTGTTGAGTTTGACGAAACGGTCGAAGATGCTCTGCCGATGCTCTTCGGAGATGCCCGATCCGGTGTCTTCGACATGGAAAAGCAGTTCGCCGCCCTCCGTGCGGTAGCCCAGCGTAATGGAGCCTTCGTCGGTGAACTTCACCGCATTGTTGATGAAGTTGGTGATGACCTGAATCAGCCGGTTCTTGTCGCCGACCACGCAGCACTGCGCATCGTGCTCCCCGAAGATCAGCTCGACGGGTTTGTCCTTGACCTTGAGACTGAGCGAACGCACCGTCTCCTCGCACATGCGGTTGACGTCCACCCGGCCGTAATTGAACTCGAAGGTCCCGGCTTCGATCTTCGAAAGGTCCAGAATGTCGGATATGAGTTTGAGCAGCAGCTCGTTGTTCTCCTCGACGACACGCATGTACTCGCGCCGCTCCCCGATGTCGTCCGTCTCGGCCAGCAGGTTCGAAAATCCCACGATGGCGTTCAGGGGCGTGCGGATTTCGTGGCTCATGTTGGCCAGAAAAGCCGATTTGAGCCTGTCGCTGACCTCGGCCTTGTTCTTGGCCTCGATCAGGTTCTTCTCGGTCTGCTTCAGCTCCGTGACGTCGAAATTGACGCAGACCATCTCGATCTTCGACGGGTCGGTGTTCAGCGGATTGCGCACCACGTTGACACGTGTCCATCCCGTCGGTTCGCCTTCGGGCGTGACGCGCAGGTCGAGCGTGAAGCCGTTGGATTCGCCCGCCTTGACACGCCCGATCTCCCGGAATATGGCGGCGCGGTCTTCGGGATCCACATGGTCGTAAACCCCGATCACCTGCGGCATCGGCGTATCGCTCCGCTCCCCGATATTGTGGAACCACTGCGGCACGGCATAGCCGTCGCGCGTCATCAGGTCGAATCGCGCATAGCCCACCTTGCCGAAGCGGCTCACCAGCGAAAACGAACTTTCGAACTCGGCAAGACGGCTGTAGGCTTCGTTGATCTCGGTGTTGTCGATGTTGATGACCACGAAATTGACCAGCTCGCCGTACATGTCGTAGAGCATGGTGACCGTCGTGTATATTTGGACGTTCCCCTTCTTTTCGGAGGGATAGTAGCCGTCCAGCCGGTTGAAATGGTAATCGAGTTTGAAAGCCTGTTCCTGTCCGTTGCGCACGTTTTCGCGGATCTCCTGCGGAACGAGCGGATTGCGGAAGAAATTGACGCCCAGCACCGCCTCCTTCGTTTTGAGTCCGAAGATTTCGAGGTCCTTGTTATTGAGGTCCACCAGATACCCCTCCCGGTCGTACAGCTCGACGCCGACCTGCACGTTGTCGAAGATGTTGCGCAGCAGCTTTTCGCTGTTGAAAAGCGCTTCGTGGGCGTTGTGCACGTCCGTCGTGTCGGAAAAGAGACAGATCACCTCGTCCTCGTGGGTCGTGTAGAGAATCGAGTGTATCCAGTGTTTCGATTGCTCGTCGTAATAATCGTGTTCGACATAATCGCCGCCGTCGAGCACCTGCGAAAAAATCGGCATGTAAAACCGCATGTCGAGTCCCAGCTCGGATGCGCGTTTGCCGATGTAGCGCTCCCGGCGGCTGCCGGAGATCTTGTCGGCGGCGTAATTCGAATCCAAAATCCTGAAATCGGACGGCGCGCCGTCCTCGCCGCGCAGCATCTGCAGCCGTGCATAGCCCAGCGGCATGTGGCGGTAAAGGCCTTCGAGGTAGGTGCGTTCGGACTGCGCCTCCCGTTCGGAACGCTGAAGCTCGATACAGAGGCTGATGATGTTCATCAGCGACGCGAACCACTGGTAATCCTCCCCGCTCCATCTCCGGGGTTCGTTCACGATGTCGATGCCGGCGTATCCCCACACCTTGTCGCGCGAGGCGAGCGGTACGGCGATCAGCGATTTGATGTCCTGCATGGCGAGCACCTCCTTTTCGCGGAACGCTTCGTCGGGCAGTTCGTCGAGCGAGGAGATGATGATGGGATTGCCGTTCTCGATACGCCGGGTCCACCACGGCACCTCGTCCATCGACAGGCTGTTTACCAAATCCTGCTCGGCCGTGACGTTCTCGGCCGTAACCTCGTATGTGCAGTCGTGCGTCCTGCGCTCGCGGTCGAATTCGATGATATAGGCCCGGCCGCCGTGGAACATGGTCTGCACGTCGGTGAGTATCTTGTCGATGACGACATCCAGATCGTTGGTTTTCAGCAGCGAGAGCAGCGTATGCGAAATGCTGTTGAGCCGGTACAGCAGGTCGTTGATCTGCTGCCGTTCGGGCGAGTTGACCTTTTCGAGCGGCGGATCGCCCACGCGGAAATAACCCGTCAGCAGCATCCCTCCGTCCTCGGTGGTCTCCTCGTGCAGCAGTTTCCAGTAGCACCAGATCTCGCCGTTCCGTCCCCGAAGCGGGTAAAGGCGCTCCTCGTTGAAATCGCCCCCGCGCACCCCCACCGAAGCGAAGGCGTAGTCCCTGTAGGCGGGGCTTATCATATCCCGGAACTCCTCGTAGCTCACTTGGCACGTGGCAAGGCCCAGCAGATCGCGGAGCCCTTCCGATATGTGGAACATACGACGTTTGCGGTCGGCCTGCCACCAACCTATCTTGGCATCCCGCATGATCTCCTGCAGGATTTCGTATTCTTTCATTCGATAAATTTTAGCGTCACTGTCCGGCCGGAATCTCCCGGCACGTCTATACAAAAGTAGGCATGCCGGGGCGGATATGCAAATTATTGCGGTTATTTTATGAAAACAAACGGCTGATTCATTAAACAAAAACATCCGCAAACGCCTCTCCGAAACCGGACCGAGGCCCGCCGGAGGTATTTTTTTTCGCTTCGGGAACTTTCCGGAACGAATATTTTGACTATCTTTGGAAAATAATTCCAGAGAGCGGCTCTATGAGTGAAAAATACGTTGTAAGACTGAAAAACGCGGCTATTTATCATGCGGACAACCCGTTCGGCAGCACGTCCGAATCCAAATTGCTCCAGCGGGGCGAGATGGTACTCTCCGATGTAAATTTGTGCGTCGCGCCGGGCGAATTCGTTTATCTGCTCGGCCGCGTCGGGAGCGGGAAAAGCACCCTGCTCAAAACGCTGTACGCCGAAGTGCAGCTGCTCACGGGCGAAGGCCGCGTGGCCGGCTTCGACCTGCGAAGGCTCAAACGGCGCGACATCCCCTACCTGCGCCGCAGAATCGGCATCGTGTTTCAGGATTACCAGCTGCTGACCGACCGCAACGTCTTCATGAACCTCTATTACGTGATGAAGGCCACGGGCTGGAAACACGAGAGCGAAATCCGCGAGCGGATCGATCAGGTGCTGAATCTGGTCGATCTGGGGGCCAAAAGCTACAAAATGCCCTTCGAGCTTTCGGGCGGCGAGCAGCAGCGTCTGGTGATCGCCCGCGCACTGCTCAACGACCCGCAGGTGCTGCTGGCCGACGAGCCTACCGGCAACCTCGATCCCGTGACGGCCGAGGGCATCATGCAGCTTTTCGAGGAGATCGCCTGCCGCGGCTGCGCCGTGGTGATGTCCACGCACAACACCGCCCTTATAGAGAACCATCCGGCCCGCGCCATCCTCTTCTCGCAGGGCAAAATCCGCGAGGTGGACCTCAAGGCGGAGCTGGGCTGATCTTGGGGATTTGGGCTATTGGATTATCCGGAAATATTTCGTATATTTGTACGATATTTTAAAGACAACAGATGAGTACCGAATTAGAAAACGTAAAAAAGCAAGAAGAAGAATATTCCGCGTCGAATATTCAGGTCCTTGAGGGCCTCGAAGCGGTGCGCAAGCGCCCCGCCATGTATATCGGCGACATTGGTGAGAAGGGTCTGCACCATCTGGTCTATGAGGTAGTCGACAACTCGATCGACGAGGCGCTGGCCGGCTACTGTACCGACATCGACGTAACGATCAACGAAGATAATTCCATCACCGTACGCGACAACGGCCGCGGCATCCCGACCGACTACCACGAAAAGGAGGGCAAATCGGCGCTCGAAGTGGTGCTGACCGTGCTCCATGCCGGCGGCAAGTTCGACAAGGGCAGCTACAAGGTTTCGGGCGGTCTGCACGGCGTGGGCGTATCGTGCGTGAACGCGCTTTCGACCCTGCTCATCGCGGAGATTCACAGCCGCGACGGCAAGATTTACCGCCAGAGCTACAGCAAGGGCGCGCCCACCTCGCAGGTCGAGGTCGTCGGCGAGTGCACCGACCGGGGCACCACCATCACCTTCAAGCCCGACGGCAGCATCTTCACGCTCACGACCGAATACAAATACGAAATTCTGGCCAACCGTCTGCGCGAGCTGGCGTTCCTGAACAAGGGAATCCACCTGAACCTGACGGACAAGCGCAGCAAGGACGAGAACGGCGAATACGTCCACGACAACTTCTATTCGGAAGAGGGTCTCAAGGAGTTCGTGCAGTATCTCGACGCCACGCGCGGCACGCCGATCATCGACCAGATCATCTACCTCGACACCGAGAAGAACGGCGTTCCGGTGGAGGTGGCCATGCAGTACAACGATTCCTTCTCGGAGAACGTACACTCCTATGTAAATAACATCAACACCATCGAGGGCGGTACGCACCTGACGGGCTTCCGCCGTGCGCTGACCCGTACGCTCAAGAAGTACGCCGAGGATTCGGGCATGCTCTCGAAGCTGAAGTTCGACATCAACGGCGACGACTTCCGCGAGGGTCTCACGGCCGTGGTTTCGGTGAAGGTGCAGGAGCCGCAGTTCGAGGGCCAGACCAAGACCAAGCTGGGCAACGACGAGGTTTCGGCCGCCGTCGATCAGGCGATGTCCTCGGCGCTGGGCCACTATCTGGAGGAGAATCCCAAGGATGCCAAGGCCATCGTGCAGAAGGTCATTCTGGCCGCCACGGCGCGCCATGCGGCGCGCCACGCCCGCGAAATGGTACAGCGCAAGACCGTGCTTTCGGGCGCGGGACTTCCCGGCAAGCTGGCCGACTGTACGAGCCGCGACCGTTCGATCGCCGAAATCTTCTTCGTCGAGGGTGACTCGGCAGGCGGCACGGCCAAATCGGGCCGCGACCGCAACTTCCAAGCCATCATGCCGCTGCGCGGTAAGATCCTGAACATCGAGAAGGCGCAGGAGCATCGCATGTGGGAGAACGAGGAGATCAAGAACATGTTCACGGCGCTGGGCGTGACGATCGGCACCGAAGAGGACAGCAAGGCGCTCAATCTGGAGAAACTCCGCTATGACAAGATCATCATCATGACCGATGCCGACGTCGACGGAAGCCACATCGCAACGCTGATGCTGACGTTCTTCTTCCGCAAGATGAAGGAGCTGATCGAGAACGGCCACGTCTACATCGCCACCCCGCCCCTCTATCTGGTGAAAAAGGGCAAGCAGGAGCGCTACTGCTGGACCGAGAAGGAGCGCGATACCATCTCGGCCGAATTCGGCAAGGGCGTGCACATCCAGCGTTACAAAGGTCTCGGCGAGATGAACGCCCATCAGCTGTGGGACACGACGATGAACCCCGACACGCGCATTCTGCGTCAGGTCAATATCGAGAACGCCGCCGAAGCGGACCGTATCTTCTCGATGCTGATGGGCGACGAAGTGCCGCCCCGCCGCGAGTTCATCGAGAAGAACGCACATTACGCGAACATCGACGCATAATCGAAATCAGGAAGAGGATTGCCCTTGCGAAAGGTGCGATCCTTTTCTTTATATAACCGCACTAATTGGCCGACACTATGAAAGTTACCGTTATCGGAGTCGCCGGAGGAACCGGCTCAGGAAAATCGACCCTCGTCAAGCGTCTGCAGGAGGCTTTCGAGGGCGACGACGTCGTAACGCTCTGCCACGATTACTACTACAAGGCGCATCCGGAACTAACTTACGAGGAGCGCACGAAGCTCAACTACGACCACCCGCAGGCATTCGACACCCAGATGCTGGTGGACCACATCAAGGCGCTCAAGGAGAACGTTCCGATCGAACATCCGGTCTATTCGTTCGTCGAGCACAACCGCATGACGGAGACCGTGAGCGTAAAGCCTTCGAAGGTAATCATCGTGGACGGCATCCTGATCTTCGAGAACAAGGAGCTGCGCGATCTGATGGACATCAAGGTATACGTCGATACGGATGCCGATATCCGCCTTGCGCGGCGCATCCTGCGCGACGTCTGCGAGCGCGGACGTACGATGCAGTCGGTCATCACGCAGTACACCTCGACCGTGAAGCCGATGCACGAGGAGTTCGTCGAACCTTCGAAGAAATACGCCGACGTCATCATTCCCGAAGGCGGCTTCAACTCGGTGGCCGTGGCGATGCTGATTCAGAACATCAGCTCGCTGATCGCACGCAACGAATAGTACACCCCCGTTTCATTACAAATCCCGAATCTCCGGCGTGTTCCGGGGGATTTTAAATCATCGCTGTAACTTAAATAGTTACGGCGATGATTATTTTACAGGTAATGATTTAGCAACGCAAGTCACTTATTACTCAGCATTTTGCCCATCATGTCAAAGACTCTTTAACAAAAGTACGAAAAATCCAGCAAATGAGCAAATTGCTCTTTAGAGTTTTTTCCTTTGGTGCGGACTGAAGCGGCCAGTGGTGGACATGGGAATTGAATCTTTCCATTCTATATTAAATTGCGGCTCAAAATATTCACCCGTCAAATTTATTATTATGGATTGTATCTTAATTGAACGGAGAACCTACAATGATCTGCATGCACATATCCAGCAATTGCTGGAGCGAGTGTCAGCTTTGTATGCTCTATCCGCAAAACCACATCCAGTTCGTTGGATGACGATTGAAGAGGTTTGCAAAGCACTTAGCATAACCAAGCGAGCTTTGCAATATTACCGTTCCAGCGGTATCATACCTTACACTACTATCGGCAACAAAGTCCTGTTTCGGGAAGAGGATGTTTGCCGCTTACTGGAAAGGAATATGATAAAAAGTGAATAGCGCCATGAACGAGGAAATCATAACCCGCGACAGTCAGGAATATAAGGACCTGCATCGCAATCTGGTTAAGGCCATTCAGTCAACCGACATTCTGATCGACACGCATCGTCCTGCAATCGGCAATGAGGTCTATCTTACCAGCGAAGAAATCTGCTCGATCTTCAGTATCAGTAAACGGTCTTTACAGAACTATCGGGACAATCGGCAGATTCCCTACACGACGATCGGGGGTAAAATTCTCTACCCTCAATCCGCTATCCACAAACTCTTGGACAAACACTATGTTCATTTGTTGCGATAATATAACGGGTTGGAGACTATTCCTCCAACCCGTTCTTCTTTTCATATTCAATAAAGTTGCTACCATCTATAATACATATCCGATTGTCGGGTGTTCCGAAGTCTATTTTGATCGGATACCTGTACAGCGGCAGGAAATATTTCCTGCCGAATGACTTGCGGATTGCTTCCACGGCAAACAGAATGTTCGAGACCTTCACATCGCGGAAAGCATATTTCAGATCGGCCGTAATATGCTCGTAACAGAGCTGGCGGTTGCGCCGGTCCTGCTGCATGAGTGCCTCCAGCGGCGAGGGCGGCACGACCGTCACATGCACCGTATGTCCGCCCTGCCCGTCGTCCACCGTCACTTCCTGCTCTTCGTCGTCGATCTCCTCGTAGCGGAACTCGATGTCGAGGCTGCGGATAACGGCATATTTGCGGACTCGGCCTTCCGAAACGTTGAACTCCAGCTGCTGCGTCTGTTCCGCAAAGCGAGCCATCCGGGCTTCATACCTCTCCTGAGCCTCGGCAAAATCCGTTTCCGACACATAATTTTCAGCCTGCGGAGCGTCGGGCATTTGAGGAGCCGTATCGTAATAGCTCAGGTAATATTCCAGCTCCTCGACGTGGTAGCCCTCCTTTTCAAGGGCTTCAAGGACTGCCACGGGTGTATCCCCGGCTGTGGCAAGCGTCGTACGGGGATCGTCCTTCAACAGCTTCAGCGCCTTCTGTACGAGGAACTCCTCGTTCTTGCGGATCATGCACTCCCGGTTCTGGCAACCGGCGCAGCCGCCCGAACACTCGTCCCGGAACAGCACCTGATTGGCCGTGTTGTGCTGGCACGCGAGGCACTCTGCCTTATCGAAGTTGTAGCTTTCCAGCTTGGTCATGTAGCGCTCGTAGAGCCGCCGGGCGATCTCCTTGACACGGGCGTTTTTCCACGAGGAATAACACCCTTCGGCGAAGTGCTCGTCGAAGACCTGCTGTTGGACCTCCGCGGGGTATTTGGCGATCTCGGTGGCGACGCCTACCGAAATCTCCTCCTTGTCGAGCTGCTCGGCCAGAGCGTCGATCAGTTCGCACAGTTTCAATCGTGAGCGGATGTAGGCTTCCGACTTGCCGAACTTACCCACCAGCGACTCGATGGTATGGCGTCCCGACTGGATGGCTTTGCTATAGGCCGCGGCCTCCTCGCGGGGTTTCACGTCCTCGCGCTGCAGGTTCTCCGTGATGGCCGCGTCCTCGGCCTCGGCGTCCGTAAGCTCCCGGACAAGGGCCGGAATGTATTTCAGTCCCGCCATCGCGGCCGCCCAGTAACGGCGTTCGCCGTAGACGATCTCGAAGCCCTCGTCCTTGGGGCGCACGCAGATCGGTTGCAGCACGCCCGACTGCCGGATGCTCTCGGAGAGTTCCTGTAAGGTCTCTTCACGAAAATCCTTGCGTGGATTATAGTCGCTGTTGACGATCTTGTTCAGGTCCAGAAGCTGAACCATCGGTTCTTCCGGTTTCGCAGGTGCCGTTGGAGCAACCGAAGCCTGCATCTCGGTACCTGCATCCTGCTTTCCGGCAGTTTCGGCGGATGCCTGCTCCTGCGTTTTTGGAGTAGCAGCGACCGGAGCGATTGCCGCCGAAGCTGCACCTTTGCCGCTCTTCTTCGATTTCGAATCCGATTTCATAGTCTGCATAACATCGAACAGTTTTTACCGTGTGTCTCACGTCTTTGACGCCCGCACAATCTTTATCTTATTTGAATTGCGCAAGCAATAAATAATATGTTATGAGGCTTTTTATCCCGAATGGATCGGTTGCCTCGGGAAGGTTCATAAGCCCGAGGCGCAGGTGCAGGGACGGAAAAATACCGCAGCTGCGGCGAGGATGATTTTTCCGTCCCGGAGCCGGAGAGGGACGCAAGGCGGACCGTCCCGGGATTATCTTTCCCGACGGCAACCGACAAGGGATATATTTATTATTTGTTATCTATAAAACGAGCACCTGAGAAACAGATGCGCTTGAAAGGCTTCGATCAGTACCGTTACCGCAAATCGCCGGCGATCCGTTCTTTCAACATGGTGTTTCGTTTCAGCACAGCCATATTGCGGATGGCACAGGCAAGGGCTTTCGCCGCACCGATCAGAACGCATATCTTTTTTGCGCGCGTAATACCCGTATAAATAAGATTGCGCTGGAGCATCACGAAGTGGGTCATCAGGACCGGCATGACTACGATCGGGTATTCCGACCCCTGGGCTTTATGAATCGTCGTGGCATAGGCCAGCGTCAATTCGTCCAGTTCCGTAACATCGTACTCAACAGACTTGCCGTCGAAATCCACCATGCGTGTCCTATCTTCCGTATCCACTTCCCGAATGTAGCCCAAATCGCCGTTGAACACCTCTTTGTCGTAATTATTGCGCAGCTGCATCACGCGATCACCCTGCCGGTAGGTATATCCGCCACGACTGAGACCCGGTCCCGAGGGATTCAGAGCCTCCTGCAAGGCGAGATTCAGATTGGCGGCTCCCACGATGCCCCGCTGCATCGGAGTAAGCACCTGAATATGTTCCGGGCGTTCCCCATAGGCTCGGGGAAGACGCTCTTTGACCAGCCGGACGATGGTTGCTGCGGCCTTTTCGGGGTCGTCCTCCTTCATAAAGAAAAAGTCGGTGTCGCGGCCATTGCTCGTATCGGGGAATTTCCCTTGGTTGATGGCGTGGGCGCTCATTACGATACGGCTCTTCTGCGCCTGCCGGAAAATGCGAGTCAACCGAATCACGGGAATGCGTTCCGAGCCGATGATGTCGCGCAGGACGTTTCCCGCCCCGACGCTCGGCAACTGGTCGATGTCGCCCACGAGCACTATCCGCATGCCGGAGGGAACGGCTTTCAGCAGATTGTTCATCAAAAGGATATCGATCATCGAACATTCGTCGACGATCAGAGCGTCGCCCTCGAGCGGATTCTCATCGTTACGCTTATAACCGTCCTGCGGATTGAACTCCAACAACCGGTGGATGGTTTTGGCCTCCATGCCCGTCGCCTCGCTCATACGCTTGGCGGCACGTCCTGTCGGAGCTGCCAGAAGAACCCGCAGCCCCGCTTTTTTTAGTGCGGCGATAATCCCCTGCGTCGTGGTCGTCTTACCCGTACCGGGACCGCCCGTCAGCACCATTGCCTTGGAAGTCACCGACTGCCGGATCGCTGCGATCTGCACTTCATCGTATTCGACTCCCACCTCTTCGGCAAGCAAGGCCGGATCGAACGAAGTCCCGAACAGCGAACCTCCCGCAGGCTCCGACAAATCCCGCAGACGCCGTGCCGTGCCGCATTCGGCATGATAAAACGGTGGAAGGTAAATCGCCTCTTTGTCGAGAATCAACTCTTCGGCACGGATCATCTCATCCATCGCGTCGCGGATGGGAGCCTCTCCGGCTTCGAGCAGTTGCCCGGCGGTCTTCACCAACTGCCCCTCTTCGGCGTAAACGTGCCCTTCGTCCGAAAGTTGTCCTAACGTATAAAGAATACCGCTCCGACAACGCCGCTGGTCTTCCTTCTCATAGCCCATTTTCCCGGCGATGCCGTCGGCGGTCTTGAACCCGATACCCCAAATATCATCGGCCAGGCGGTAAGGATTCTCCTTTACCTTGTCGATACTTTCTTTCCCGTATTCCCGGTAGATCTTGGCCGCATACGCCGTGCTCACGCCGTAACTTTGCAGAAACAGCATGACATTTTTGATGTCCTTCTGCTTCTCCCAGCCCTCGCGGATCTTCGCTACACGCTTACGTCCGATATTGGGCACTTCATATAGTCGTTCGATATCGGTTTCTATAATATCGATAGTTTCCGTTCCGAACCTTTGGACGATGGCACGGGCGAACCGCGGGCCGATGCCCTTGACCAGTCCGCTGCCGAGGTATTTCTCGATACCGTACACCGTGGCGGGCATCGTCTCCTCCCATGTTGCGGCGACGAACTGGCTGCCGTAGCGTTTGTCCACCTTCCATTCGCCACGGCACAAAAGGACGCTGCCCACAGGAACTTCCAGCAGGTTGCCCACGAGCGTAACGAGGTCGCTGTAGCCCTTCACCCGGACCTTCAGCACCGAGTATCCGTTCTCAGGGTTTTGGTAGGTGATGCGCTCCACGACGCAGCGCAGATTCGTTGTCGAGGTTCCGTTCATGGTTTTGTAAAAATACGAAAAATACCCGGAATAGCAATCGCCTGTCGACTCGGTACGGAGCATACAGCCAGTGTAGGCGCAGCAGAAATACCGGAACATACGAATATCCCTCATCCGAACCTGTAAGGTTCGGATGAGGGATAAATTCAAACAAAGAGTTTGTTCGGGTTCGGTTATTTACAGCCGTTCCATAACGACGATCTCGGCACGGCAGTTCGTTCGTAGGAACGGCTCCTGCATGGGTGTGCGGTAATGGATGATAAAATGTCGCATCGTCTCCTGTATGGCTTTGGGCCGCTGTTTGTCGATAAAACCGTGCGGCAAAAGCAGAACCGCGTAGTCTCCCGACCTTTGTACTTTGGTAAGCCAGTCAAAGAACAAGATGCATTCCGCCGTCTCGAAAGGAGGATTGGCAATGATATTCTCGCAGCGAAAATCTATATCCTCAAACCGCATCTGCATTACATCTATTGCCGGATATAGTTGCTCGTAAATAGCTATCATATCACCATCCATATCAAACCCGACGATTGCCGAGGGATGTACTCCCTCGGCAATCAATGCGCGTGTCAGTTGTCCCGTGCCGCAGCAGGCATCGACGATCCTGCTGTCGTTGTCGAAATACCGTACAGCCAATGCCGCCATCTGCCGCGCCGTACGATCCGGTGTCAGGTATTGCGACAAGTATACGCCCCGACGCTTCTGACGCTCGCACAGCCCGTCGTAAGACCAGTTGTCGCCCTCATAGCGGAACGGCAGCTCACCGTGCTGCTGCAGGTAATCGTAAATTTCAGCCAGCGTGTCGGGCCATCCTGTTTGACGGTGTTTGTAGTAGCTGTTCGTCAACGCATAGCTCTTTGCAATTTTTTCAAAGGTTTTCATTGTATCTTCAATTTTATGGAAAAGTTATTATCTGTAGAATTTCATCAGACGGGCAATACGGTCGTACTGCTCGTCGTAGTAGCGGTCGAATTCGTCCTGAAACTCTTCCTTGTAATGCGTGCCGCTCTCCGGATCGTCGGGATCGTCCGGTTCGACGAACGCCTCGAAAGGCTGTCCGTGTTCGTTCATCAGACGGGCGGCGGCCAGATCACAGGCGAGTTCCATAATCGACGAGTTGATGTCGTCTTTGCGGTCCTTGTAATATCGATGCAGGTTTGTCATGTCTTCTTTTTTATTTGGTTGTTTGATAATCTTAAACATGGAACCGTTCTTTCAGTCGGGAGAAAAACTCCGACAGCGGAGAACATTTATAAAAACCGAGCGCGATGCCGAGGAAAGCGAGCGCCCACGAGTACTGCTCCGGACAAACCGGATAATTACGTTCGGCGGCTCCCGTCGATTCGTCGATACCGTCGACGTATAGCTCGCCATACTCATCCAGATGCACGTCGGTAATGCTGATTTTCGGATTGCCGTATTTCCCGGAGCCAGCCATCGTAACCGGATATTCGACGCCTCCATCCTCGTCGGGCACGGGATACGAGGTAACACGGTCGCCGTTGCGCCGGAGAATAGCTGTCAGCAGAGCTCTCTGGCGTTTTTGCAGGCGCGTTTCCATTTTCCGCATCCTGCGGTAACGGACTTCGTCCCGCCATGCGTTGTCGGGATAATCCCGTTGCATATAGGCCCTCACGGCCTTTTCGAGAGAGCCGTATTCTCCCAGTTCATTTTGTGTGACGATAAAGCGGCCTGCTTCGATCCCGTTGCGGCAGACCGTGCAGCAGACATCTTTTACATGGTCGATGTCCGTGTTGCCTGCCGGCGTTGTTTCAATGAGATAGCTTTTGTGTTTCATCGTGTAAAAGTTATTATTCGGTTAGTCCCGATGGTTGTGTCGAGGGTGAGGTGAGGACCTCGGAGCTGTAAAAATCCTCATCGCAGTACTTGCATTGAAAGGCATAGTTCCCGACATGGGAGACGGAGAGGCGGCGTCCGCAGTGCGGACAGTATCGCTGTGCCGCAGCGGTCTGCTGCATCCAGATTTCGATTTTCTCAAGGTCGGAGTGCTTATTCCACCACTCCTCGCAAGCAGCGGCGAAAGTCCGTCCACCGTCCTCGGGGTCGAAATCCGACCGTCGCAGGCCCGTAATGGATTCCAGCACTTCATCGTCGGACTCTTTCCACCAGTAGTCCCAGACTGCGCCTGTCACGTTGTCGGCAAGGTCGTCCCCGTTATCGAAAAGGATGTCAATGGTTGAGTTGCCGCTGTTTTCTTCGACTGGAATTTCATCCATCGTATCGTAAAGCGTCTCCGACTCCTCGATGCTGATCCGTTCATCTTCGGCCTCGGCATCTTCGACATCTTGCCCGACAAGGGTTGCCGCCTTTGCGATGGCTTCCGCCTGAGTCGGAGCGTCTATTGAAAAATGAGTTCTGGTCCAGATCGTGTGTTTCCGGTCTTGTGAAAATTTGTAGCGTGTCATAATTTCAGTTATTAGTATTTATCTACCCGCAAGCCTTTCTTCGTCATCGAGAGCGAATAGCCTTCCTGCAGAAGTTGTTTCAGCACCGTAGCGTTACTCTCGTGGATGAGAATCGGATGCGTGTTTGAGTAGTTATCCTTTACCGGCGTATTGAACGATACGGTAATCCGGTTGTTCGAGGTGATGATCTCCAGCGCACGGCGGAAATCGTCGGGGGGCATTTTCATAACACTACTTTTTTAAATAAAGACGGCCCCTTTGCGGGGCCGTCGAATCAAAGTGTAATATGATGCCATCGTCCGTACTTGTAGACATTGCCTTCCAGATAAAGCGTCCATAGGTCGTAGGAGATGATTCGGATATATAGCGTCTGATCGCCGCGCAGCGAGAACGTCAGCTCCCGGAATGCATTTCGGGGAAACGCGGGTCCGGGCACCATGAAGCGTCCGTAGGCCGTCGAGTCCGAAACGTCGAACTCGTAGACCATGAAGTTCCGGAACAACCAGCGCAGTATCCGTCGTTGGTTGTCCGGACTTCGGGTCGCAATACGGAAACGATTGTAGCAGATCGCAGTCATCGCTCAGCTATCGGGCAATCGCCGCGAGAAAGTATTCCGCATAGTCGTACTCCAATCCCAGATCGGAGCAGGCCGTTTCCAGATCGCCGTAGCACAGCTCGCCTGCGTCGTACAACGCCCGCAGGCGGATGAGTTCGTTATCGAGGTATTCCTCGGCACGGCGCGCAGCACAATGGCATACCGTGCAGATGCTTTCAATGACATGATTGCGTTCCATAATTTCAAGATTTTCAGTTCAGATGATACTTCCGGGCGAAATAGCTGACAACACCCGGAATGTGTTTCTTGTAATAGGGCTGGTTGTCCTTACACCATGCGGCGAGTTCCTGCTTCGAGGTAAAAGGTTTGCGCCAATTTCTTCCGGTCATAATCCGGTCGACCTCCGGGGACAGACGGTCGATGAAATCCTGCACTCTCCAGCCTTCCCAGACATGTCGTTTCAAGTCGATGGTTTGCATCGTACCCATGGCTATTGTTATTTATACTGGTTATCGGAGAGTGCAAGGAAATCATCGAGCGTGCGGCAGCGATAGTCCAGCGAAATCCGTTCGCTATAATCCGTCTGCCGAATCTCGAAGGTATAGGTCAGGCCGTTGCGGGTGATCTGACCGTGGCTTTTGTCATGGACCCAAACCACATCGGGCAAAGCCTCCAAGCGGTTGCGGTACCCGGTTATTTTTCGTTCATTCTCCGCATCGATCCGTTCGAGGTTCCGGAAACCCTGCGTGAGGTATTCCACCCAGTCGTCGATCTTCCTTTTGGTAAAGACCCCGATGCGGTTCGGTTCGGATTGCTTGTCGAAAGCCTTGCCATAGGAATAATTATCCGCATATCGGAGGAACGACCAATCGCAACATAGGTCGTAATAGGGTTTCGGATAAGTGTATTTGCGGACGAGAAACAAAATGCCGTTTCTTCGAAAACCGGCGCACGCCTCCTCGAAATAGTTTTTCAGGCTGTCCACAGCGTGTGTAACACGGTAGAACAGGGCTGCTTCCGGAACAAACTCCTGCACCGCTTCCAACACGGCCGATGCACCTTGAATGGCCCGCTCTATGTTATCCTCGGCATTGGCGAGCAGCAGTTCGTCGAAGGTCGACTGATCAATCCATTTTCTCATTGCTGGGCCACCTGCCCGCGGCAGGATTCTGTTTCCCGCAGATACTTGTCAAGATTCGGAGTAAGGATCGTACATTCCGCATCGGGTTGTCCGAGGAAGCATTTGATCTTTACGGATGCCTCCACGCCATCACGGGCGTAGGTTTTGAAACGGTAGGCGTAGCCCGCCACCGCAATCTCGAATTTCGTGGTTTTCATATTCGAAATCTGTTTTGGTTTGACATACCGCCGGTACACCCACTTTTGAACAGAGGTTCGCCGGCTTCGGGGCGGGATTCTCAGTGGCAGGCGCAGCCCGCAGGCGCAATTTTTCGTGCGATACGACCCGAAGGGTGGAGATCGTGCGAAAAATTACGACAAGGGCGTAAGCGCCTGACACTATCTTGCCCCGGGCCGGCGACCTCAAAAATAATTTTGAATAGCTCCTGTATATGTCAAAAGCAAAAGGTCGTCTGCTGCAACAGACAACCCTTCGCAAAAGAGAACCGGGAAGAAGCCAAAAAACGGAACGATGCCTGTTACATTAGCGCACGACGAAACACGGTAAACGCGAGAGCGTGCGATGCAGCCTCCGGCGGTACAACGATTCGGTCAGAGCGATGAGATCGTAAGCGCTGTACATCATCTGTCCGTTGACAGCACGGGCTTTGATAATGCGCTTACGCCGGTATTGCTCCAGTTTATTGCGGTCGAGCCCCAGAGCCTCGCAAACCTTGCGCGCCGAAAGGAACATCGGACGGTCGCTTTGGCTGCACAGATGCTCAAAGAGCAATGTCGATTGCGACAGTTTGAAGTTCGTACGAAGCAGTTCTTCGAAGGATTTGGTATCCACCAAATAATAGGTCGGTTCGGTTGTGTGGTTTGACATGGTTGTATGGTTTAAAGTGACTAAAACTCCCGGATCGCTTTTCTCAGACGTTTCTTTTGTTGAAACTCCAATTCGACACGCTCAACAAAGTGGTTGATCTCCGAGGAAGAGAACATCAGGCGCCGCCCGAATTTAAAGCCCGTAAGCAGACCTTCGGTTCGGTAACGGCGCAACTGACGCTCACTGATTTTTAGTAAATCGCAGACTTCACTTACCTCCAAAACCGGCATCCCACACAGCATATTACGGTGCCGTTTCATGTAAGTGATATCCTCACGAATCTCATTGACTATTTCCAATATTTCCTCCGTGCGTTCCATATTGTAGTGTACTTATCGTACTGCAAAGATGGTACGGCGCGACAGAACATTCATATCAGTAAGCGCTTAGGAAGTGATTTATCTTGTATCGGGTTGATCTTCAAATGGCTCAAATTGCAAACTTATCCTGCAATTTCTCTTTGAGCATCGAAACCTCCCGGTCGATCATCGGATGGGTTACCTTCGCGTAGATTTGGGTCGTGGTAATGTGTTTATGCCCGAGCATTTTCGAGAGGGTTTCAAGAGACACTCCGTTTTGAAGGCAGATCGTCGTGGCATAGGTATGCCGCGCAAGATGAAAGGAGAGCTGTTTGTTTATACCGCATTCACGGGCTATGTTTTTCAGGCTGTCGTCGATGGAGTCGAGCGTAGACATTTTGAAAAGGTAACGGTCGCCGGCCATGCCTCGATACTTATCCAGAATGAACAAGGGATAAGGCAACAGCTTGACGACATATTTCGTTTCGGTCTTTTGGCGGTTACCGCTGATCCACCAATCGCCGTTCGTATCCTGCTCCAGCTGATCGTAGGTCAGCGCAGACATGTCGGCGTAACAGATACCCGTAAAGCACGAAAAGAGAAACAGATCCCGATTATAGTCCTGGCGCTTATAACGCAGGCGGGTTGTCATCATGCGATGCAGCTCTTCTTCGGTCAGGAAGCTCCGTTCCGGATTCGGAGCCGTATAGTTATATAATGCAAATGGATTGCGGGGCATCCAACCATTGTTAAAGGCAATCTTGACGACATATTTCAGGCATTTGAGATATCCGCTGACCGTCATCGGTTTAAGACCCCGATCGGATTTCAGATAGACGTGGAACTGTTCGATAAAAGATTGCTCCAACTCCGCTAACGGCATATCGCTTACGCGATACTCCTTTTGCATGAAAACACGCAAATGGTCGATGGATTTGCAGTATCGCTTCCAAGTTCCAGAACAACGGTCTATACCGATGCGCTTCTGATAATCGCTGGTAAATTTTTCAAACGCCTCCAACAGCATACGGTATTTATCCCCGAAGCCTAAGTAAGCGTTCTTGACCTTCTCGGCCGAAACAAATGAATCCCGGTCACAGATTTCCTGATAATGTTTGTTGATCTGGGCACGGATATTATCCAGATGACGGTTGATGCGGTCGGACTCGACGCTCTTGCCTTTAGCACGCCCGCCGCTTACTTCCCACAGATGCTCCGGAACGGAAAGTTTAGCACTGAACTGGGCGATACTTCCGTTGACGGTGATACGTCCCATGACCGGGACGGTCGGCTGCTCCTTGCCTTTGCTCCTTTTAAGGTAGAACAGAACCTTGAATGTGCTGCGCATAAACTCTGCTGTTTAAGGGGTGCAAATATAATCTTAGCAGAGTCTGAGAACAAGATGAATAAAGGTGCAATAAATTGAAAATCAATTATATATGAATAGTAATGCATAATAAACGAGGTAACGATTTGGAAACCGTAACCTCGTTTATCACTACCTAATTTTGTTGTTTCTGCAATACAGCGCCTCGGAAAGAAAATGCATAAAAGTTTGATTATCTTTTACTTTGCATTCTTTTAGGTCGCTCTATTTTTTATCCCGGAACTCCTGACAAGATTCGGGATTTATATTTTGACGCTGCGCCGGCGCGGCCGCAAAAAAAGACATTTCGCACGGAAGGGAAAATCTCACACGGAGCGGCGCAACACGATTTCAGGGACCGTGCGGCCCATAGGTCGCGAAACAGGTCGAACCGAAATAAAAGACGCCAGCCTATATCCCGGTTATCTTCTTGATTTCGTTGAGTTTGTTGAGCGCTTCGATCGGAGTCAGGGCGTTGATGTCGAGTCCCTTGATCTGGTCGCGGATCTGCACCAGCACAGGGTCGTCGAGCTGGAACATCGACAGCTGCATGTTCTGCGGCGCTCCGTTTTCGGCGGCTTCCTTGACCGAAGGCGAAGGTTTCTTGCCCCGGTTCTTGATGCTCCGGCTGGGCACGATTTCGTTGTTGCCGTAGACCAGTTCGAGGTTGCGCAGGATTTCGTCGGCGCGCGACACCACCGACACCGGCATGCCGGCCATGCGGGCGACGTGGATACCGAACGAGTGTTCCGTGCCGCCCCTTTCGAGCTTGCGCAGGAAGACGATCTGGTTGCCCATCTCCTTGACGCTCACGTGGTAGTTCTTTACGCGCGGACACATCTGCTCCATCTCGTTCAATTCGTGGTAGTGCGTGGCGAAAAGCGTCTTGGCATGCGCCGACGGATGGTTGTGCAGGTACTCGACCATGGCCCATGCGATCGAAATGCCGTCGTAGGTGCTCGTGCCGCGGCCGATCTCGTCCAGCAGGACGATGCTGCGGTCCGATATGTTATTGAGGATGCTGGCCGATTCGAGCATCTCGACCATGAAGGTCGATTCGCCCTGCGAAATGTTGTCCGAGGCTCCGACGCGGGTGAAGATCTTGTCCACGACGCCGATATGGGCTGACTTGGCGGGTACGAACGACCCCATCTGCGCCATGAGGATAATCAGCGCCGTCTGCCGCAGCAGGGCCGACTTACCCGACATGTTGGGACCCGTGATCATCATGATCTGCTGCTCCTTGTCGTCGAGCATCACGTCGTTGGGAACATACTCCTCGCCCACGGGCAGCAGGGTCTCGATCACCGGATGGCGTCCCTGACGGATGTCGATGAGCTTGCCGTCGTCCAGCACCGGACGCACGTAGCGGCGTTCGCAGGCCAGACGCGCGAACGACTGCAGGCAGTCGATGCGGGCCACGACGGCCGCATCGCGCAGCAGGGAGGACAGCGAGCGGCTTATGTGGGCGATGATGTCGGCATAGATGCGCTGTTCGATGACGAGCATCTTCTCCTCGGCGCCGAGGATCTTCTCTTCGTACTCCTTCAGCTCCTCGGTGATATAGCGTTCGGCGTTGGCCAGCGTCTGCTTGCGGATCCACGTCTCCGGCACCTTCTCCTTATGGGCGTTGCGCACCTCGATATAGTAGCCGAAGACGTTGTTGTAGCTGATTTTCAGCGAAGGAATGCCCGTCGCCTCGCTCTCGCGCTGCTGGATGCGGGCCAGATAGTCCTTGCCGTGGAGGGCGATGCGGCGCAGGTCGTCCAGTTCGGGGTCCACGCCGTCGGCGATCACGCCGCCCTTCTGAATCTGGTTGTTGAGCGGATCGGGATAGATCTCGCGGGCGATGCGGTCGCGCACCCCTTCCAGCAGGTCGATCTGTCCGGCCAGTGCGTGCAGCTGCGCGTCGTCGGTCGATTCGAGCGCGGCCTTGAGCAGCTCGACGGCGAAAAGCGAGTTTTTCAACTGCACCAGCTCGCGGGGCGTGACGCGCGCCGCGGCAATGCGCGAAGCGATACGCTCCATATCCCCCACCAGCGCCACCTGTTCGCGCACGACGTCGGCCAGATCGGCGTCCCGGACGAATTTCTCGACCACGTCCAGCCGCTCCCCGATCTTCACGGGGTCCTTGATCGGCATGGCGATCCACCGTTTCAGCAGACGGCCGCCCATCGGCGTCAGCGTACGGTCGATGACGTCGGCGAAACTGCACTTCTCGCGGGCGCCGTTCGACGAGAAGAGTTCGAGGTTGCGGATCGTGAACTTGTCGACCCAGACGTAATCCTCCTGATCGATACGCGATATGGAGGTGATGTGCGCGATGTCGCGGTGCTCGGTGAATTCGAGGTAGTAGAGAATCGCCCCGGCGGCCGAGAGACCGCTGGTGAAGTGATCGACGCCGAATCCCTTGAGCGAGCGGGTGCCGAACTGCTTGCAGAGCTTTTCGCGGTTCACCTCCTCGGAGAAAACCCATTCGTCAAGGCGGTAGGTATAGAGTTTCGACCCGAAAGCGTCGGAAAAACGGTCTTCGTAGCCGCGCTGGTAGATGACCTCCTTGGGCGCGAGGTTGGAGATGAGTTTGTCGATGTAGTTTTCCGAACCTTCGGCCACGTAGAACTCGCCCGTCGAGATGTCGAGGAACGCCACGCCCGTGGTCTGACGGCCGAAATAGACCGACGCCAGAAAGGCGTTCTCCTTGTTGGCCAGTATATTGTCGCCCAGCACCACGCCCGGCGTCACCAGCTCGATAACGCCGCGCTTGACCAGTCCCCTGACCTGCTTGGGATCCTCCAGCTGTTCGCAGATGGCGACACGTTCGCCCGCCCGCACCAGTTTGGGCAGGTAGGTGTCGATGGCGTGGTAGGGAAATCCGGCCAGCTCGACATAGGTGGCCGAGCCGTTGGCGCGGCGTGTGAGCGTGATGCCCAGAATGCCGCTGGCCTTGATCGCGTCGTCGCCGAACGTCTCGTAAAAGTCGCCGACCCGGAAAAGCAGGATAGCGTCGGGATGCACCGCCTTGATGGAGTAATATTGCTTCATCAGGGGGGTCTCGACATATTTTTTTTCTATTTTCTTTTCTGCGTTCACAATAAAAAATTGTATGTTATTTTCACACAAAGATAACGGAATTTAGCGGTCCTACCAAGCCTAAACGGGAAATTATTTTCGGTTTATCTGCTACGAAGGCGTGCCGTATATTACAGAATTTCATTATCTTCGAACACTTTGCGGTAAAATTCGGCCTTCCACTCGACCGGCCGCGGATAGGCCCTCGACGACGACGGCATGCGCCACAGCCGCATGCTGCGTCCGGCATATTCGAAAGCCACGCTTTCGCCCACGGCGGGTTCGCCGCAGCCCGTGACGGCGCGCAGCGTATCGGTCGCCTTCTGCCCCGTCGTAACGAGGGTGCGGCAGTGGGGAATGCGTGCCAGCAAAGCCGCCAGATCGACCTCGCGCACCACTTGAAGAAAATTGTCCGACGCATTGTCTTTCAGTCGGATGACTTCGACCGCCGTATCGTACAGCGCAATCCCCCGCTCGCGGCAGAACGCCTCGATGCGCTCCTTGTCGAACTTCCGCCCGCCGGGCATCAGGAAGTGCGACTTGTCCCCCGCGGCGAGGTAGCCCACGATGCGCCACATGTCGTTCTGCAGGTTGGGATAGAAGAAGTCCATCGACCAGCGGATGCGCTTGGGCGGGAAACTGCCCAGCATCAGAATGCGGGCGTTGGCGGGAAGAAACGGTTCGAGCGGATGGAGTTCGCTATTCATAGAATTTTTCATCGAAATTTACAAGATATAATTTATCCGTGGCGCGCGTCAGGGCCGTATAGAGCCAGCGCAGCATGTCGCGCGTCATCGGCTCGTCGCCGAACAGGCAGCGGTCGACGAAGACCGCCCGCCACTGTCCGCCCTGCGCCTTGTGGCAGGTCACGGCGTAGGAAAACTTCACCTGAAGGGCGTTGAAGTGCGGATTCTCACGTATCTCCTTGAAGCGTTTGAGCTTGCTTTTGACGTCGAGGTAATCCTTCTCGACCTCGTAGAAAAGGCGCGTGGACTCCTCGCGCGTGAGCGACGGGGATTCCGAAGCGATGGTGTCGAGCAGGATCTTGCACTCCAGCTCGGCATCCTCGTAATCGGGGAATTCGAGCACGACGTCCGCAAAGCGGAAGCCGTAGAAATCCTCGTAGCGCCGCAGCCGCTTGAGCCGCGCGATGTCGCCGTTGGCGATGAAGTGCATGGGGCAATCCTTGTTCCGCTCCGTAAAATAGTAGTTGTTCTTCACCACCATCAGCATGTCGTTGCTTTCGATCTCCTCCTCGGCGAACGTCACGTTGCGGCGGATACCTTCGTTATAACGGTTGGCGCGCTTGTTAGAGCGGGTGATGACGATGGTTTCGTCGCGGCCGTACTTGGCGTAGCAATCCTGCAGTTTGTCGAGAAACTCCCCGCCTTCGACCGCCTCGATGTCGGGATAGTCCGTTTCGAAGTGCGGAATCTCGTAGATGCCGTTTTCGAGCATGCAGCGCACCAGCGTGGCGTTGAACAGAATGCCCGACTCGGCCTCCTGACGCACGACCTCGTCCATCGTACCGTACTCCACGTCGCCGAAGCGGGCCAGCACCGACGGGTCGAGCGCCGGGCTGCAATCGGCCCCCACGGGCGGCAGCTGGGCGCTGTCGCCGACCAGAATCAGACGGCACGCGCGGCCGCTGCGGACATACTGCACGAGGTCCTCCAGCAGCGATCCGGAACCGAACAGCGCCCCGTCGCCCGGAGCGTCTGACAGCATCGAAGCCTCGTCCACGATGAAAACGGCCCCCTTTTCGGTGTTGATGTTGAGCGAATATTTCGATTCGTAATCGGCGTTGGTCCGCTGCCGGTAAATCCGCTTGTGGATAGTAAGTGCCTTTTCCTGAGCGTATTGGGCCAACACCTTGGCGGCCCGTCCCGTCGGAGCCAGCAGAACGGGTTTGATATTCAAATCCTTAAGCGCACCGACCAGCGCCGCGATCAGGGTCGTTTTGCCCGTACCCGCATACCCGTTCAGGACAAAAATCCGGGAAAAATCGTCGTCTGCGAGATATTCGGACAACTTTTCTATAATTTTTTTTTGCCCAGAAGTTGTTTCAAAACAAATTTTAGCGTAAATTTGGGTCGCAATACGTGTGCTAAACATGCGTCGGTTTATTTTGTACAAAATTACAAACAAATATTAGATTAGCTTAAAAAATGAAAAAAATCGCTCAAATCATTCTTGCTGTAGTTATCGTGGCGCTGGTCTACGTTATCTACGACCAGATTTCGACCCCGATCCGTTTCGAGCAGGAGATGAAGGCCAAGAAAGCCCAGGTCATCGACCGCATCAAGGACATCCGTACTGCGCAGCGCGCGTTCAAGTCGAAGTACCAGCGCTTTACGGGCAGCTTCGATACACTCGCATCGTTTATCCTGAACGATTCTCTGGAGCTTGAGCGTAAGATCGTCGACGAAGACGACTCGGTGGGTATGGCTATGCTGAAGAAGATGAACAAGAAGAACGTCGAGAAATTCACGGTAGCCGTTATCGACACCATCTTCTCGCCCAAACGCCTTTCGCGTCAGGACGTAGAGGACCTGCGTTACATCCCCACCACCGACAAGCAGGCTCAGTTCATCATGGAAGCCGGTTCGGCCGTCGCATCGAACGTGACGGTGCCCATCGTGGAGTGCCGTGCGCCGTACAAAATGTTCCTCGACACGGTGGCTTACCGTCAGGAGATCATCAACCTGATCGACGACGAGGAGAACAACTTCAACCGCTACGCCGGTGTCAAGTTCGGTTCAATGGAGGCAGCCAACAATGAAGCAGGCAACTGGGAGTAACACTCCGCAATCCATAAACAAGGTGTCCATTCAGCTAACGTTGGATGGACACTCTTTTTCGGCGCCTGCGCTGTCCGGGGAGTTTCCGGGCGACGGTCCCGTGGAGGTCGAACTGCTGACGCCCCGGACGACGCTCGTGCCGGAGGAGTTTTTCGACGAAGCGTGCGCCGGGGAACTGCTGGCCGCCGCCGGCATGGCCGCGCTGCCCGGAGAGCGTGCCGTATGGAGCGCGCCGCAGCAGAATGCCGTCGCCGTCATGGCCGCGGCGGAAGATGCGCTGGCTGCGGTGCATGAACGCCTCGGCGGCCGTGCGCGCTACACCACCCCGCTGCTCTGCGTACCGCAGGCAAGCGTTCCGACCGTGTGGATGTATTACGCCGCGGGACTGTTATATATAAAGGTATACGACGGCAAACTGCGTTTTGCGGAGGTCGTACCCGCCCCCGACGAGGCCGACCTGCTATACATGCTCGAACGGCTCGGAAGCGAATTCCGGCTCAGGGATTACACGCTTCGCATCGGAAGCGGCGACGGCTGGGCGTTGAAACGGAAGCTCGGCGGATATTTCAGACAGATCGTATGCGAATAGTAAGCGGAAAATACAAGGGCCGGGCCATCAACCCGCCCCGCAACCTGCGGGCGCGGCCGACGACCGATTTCGCCAAGGAGAACCTCTTCAACGTCCTCGGCAATCTGCTGGATTTCGAGGAGTGCGACGTGCTGGACCTCTTCGCGGGAACCGGCTCGATCAGCTATGAGTTCGCATCACGCGGGGCGCGAAGCGTAACCTCGGTGGAAATCAATCCGGTACACTACAACTTCATCCGCCAGACGGCGGCGCAGCTGGGCATCGGCAACCTCTATGCGGTCAAAGCCAACGTCTTCCTCTACCTCAAAAGCTGTCCGAAACAGTTCGACGTGATTTTTTCGGACGCCCCCTACGATCTGGCGGGCAGCGAGCAGGTCGTAAGGCTGGTGCTCGAAAACGACCTGCTGCGTCCCGAAGGCGTGCTGATTTTCGAACATTCGAAGAAGATGGACTTCTCCGCATATCCGGAATTCTGGCAGCAAAGGAGCTACGGGAGCGTGCAGTTCTCCTTCTTCCGGAAACCCTAAGCGTCGGGATCGGGATTCGGCGCCAGCCCCCGCAGCTGTCCGGCCCTCTTGGCGGCACGGGCAAAACAGGTGCCGGGCATCCGTTGTCGCCGCATCGCCCCTTTTAGCGGAAAAATCCGGCTCCCCGGCGGCCGGCACTTCCCAACATACTTGCAGACAGGCGATTTCATACGCCCCGCCGGCGGGACAACGGAAAAATCGGCAACATCCCCGCATACGGGAGCTGCCCGCAAAAATCCGCCCTATTTCCGCCCGGCACCCCTGCAAACGAAAAAACCTGCAACTCCAAGTTGCAGGTTTTTCATTTGCCGACTCCGGTCGGCTGGCGGTGCGTAGGGGACTCGAACCCCTGACCCCGTGCGTGACAGGCACGTATTCTAACCAGCTGAACTAACGCACCATTCCGGTTATTGCGAGTGCAAAGATAATACAAAAAACCGAAACTGCAAATATATTTTCAACACTTTTACACGCTTCCGGACGAAAAATCCGATTCGGCGCGGCTCCAAACGAAGGTCTGCCCCACCGCCGGCATCTTTCGGGATGCCGGCAACGGAGCAGACCGTTGCATCGTACGTAAAACAGGACGGGGCTATTCGACGTCCCGCACGCACCTTATATAGTTGGCGTCGGGTCCGGTGGTCGTTCCGCCGCCATTGCGGGGAGTTCCGGCGAAGGACCACGTAGCCGGGTTCCTGCCGCCGCGGCTGGAGGCCATGCTGGCCACCCAATAATAATCGGCATTCAGCGGAGTGAATCCGCTCACACCGTACAGCGGGGTTTCGGCGACGGGCGCATTGTCGGCTCCGTAGGAGCTTTCGACCGCACCGCCCATGGTGTATATGAGCGTCATCTCCATCATGGTCGGCCTCCGCCAGCCCTGCGGACATACGAAGCCGCTCCATACGACCTTGCCTGCAGCAGCGTCGGCGTTGGCCACCTGCAGCTTACGGGGTATGCGGTCGGCATCGGTGCCCCAGTCGTGATCGGGCGTGGTCGTCCAGTTGTCGTGGAACACCTGAAGCTCCGCTCCGAAAGCGGAATTGTAGGCCGAAGGAATCACGCCGCCGTCGGCATCGCGGGAGACGATGACGGGACCCTCCGGACGGCTCGTATCGACGTAGGGATACTTCTTCCCTCCGCCGGGCGCATCTTTCACGCACCTCGCGGCCGTAATGCCGACCTTCGGCATGTAGAGTCCCATCCACGGCATGATGTTGTAACCCATTGCGCTCTGGCCCGTCGGATCTTCCAGCGAGGTCGTCGAAGTCCAGTAGGAGGCGAAGCGCAGGTTGTTTTTCTCCATGCCGTTCATGTAGAAAAGTATCATCAGCCCTTCGTTATAGGTGGGCAGACGGTAGCCGGAAGCCTCGCAGGCGCTCTTCGCATCGGCCCAGCTCACATTGGCGGCTTCGGCCGCATCCACGGGCGCCAGCAGGAACGCCGGCATGGCGTTGTCGGTATAGTCGAGCGGCTTGCTGCCCGGAATGACGAGGTCTATGGTGTACTCCTGCCCCGGCAAGAGCTGGAACAGGTCTTCGAAGGGGAATCCCAGCTTGGTGCCGTCGACCGTAACCACGATGCGGGCGTTGTAGGTGATATTCTGGGGGATCAGATAGAGATGTCCTCCTTCGGCCGTGACATCGGTCATGGTCTCGGAGGCGGTTGCGTACTCCTGCCCTGCGTCGCATTTGAGTTTCAGCTCGTATTCGGTGGTCGAAAAATCGGAAGTCGTGGACCATGTCATGGAGCCTTGGTTTTCGGCGTCCAGCGCAATACTCCCCTGCCACTGAATACCCCGCACGGCGATTCCGGAGATCTTCTCGCCCTGCCCTTTGATCCTGAATCCGATTTTGGACATCACGGAGCGAAGCTCCAGTGCGACGGGTTCTTCACTGCGCGTCAGGTTCAGCTGCGGGGCGGCGATACATATGTCATTGTGACACTCCGTGGCCGAGGGCATCTCGTACTCCAGCACGGGAGCTCCCGGACGGGAGGAATCGCTCAGCGAAAGTCCGCTGCCGGCCGCTGCATAGGGCGAGCAGGCGAAGAACGACAACTTGCCGGTGCTGCTCTCCGGCCAGTACTTCACGGGATCGTACGTCCACTCCCCGTCCACGTTTTCGAGCAGCTGGTTGCACATGAAATTCGGCACCGCATCGACGCTCCACGGCGTGTCGCCCGTCTCATATCCGAAAATCCCGATCTGCGAACCGGAAGCCGGAGCGACGAACGACGGGGCGAACTTCACGGCGTACTCTTCCGGCTCGTCGGGCTTAGGATCGGGTTCGGGCTCCGGAACCGATCCCGAACCGGGATCTTCGGCCGGATCGTCGCCTCCGCATCCCGGAGTCAAAGCCAGTGAAAACAGGGCCGCCAACAGAAAAAATCTTTTTAGAAGGAGTTGAGTCGTCATAATGAAAAGGTTTTAAAATGGATGTTCCCGGAACATGTCTACAAAATTAGACGACGGTTCCGGGAAATACAAACGGATTCGACCGTTGAAACGTAAATTGATGTTTCGGGGTGTCGAATCCTTGCGGCAGGCGGCGTCAATCGGCCTTGCGCGCACTGCCGTACATCTTCCTCATCTCCTCCCTGAATTTGGTCGGCAGCATGCCGATCGCCTTCCGGAAGGTGGACGAGAAGGTTTCGGGCGTCGCGAATCCCAGCTCGTAGGCCAGCACCTTTATCTGTATGTCGTTGTCCGTTTCGGAGAGTATGCGCCGGGCCTCGCCGATGCGGCGGGAGTTGATGTACTGCGAAAAGGACATTCCGCCGTTCTCGTTGATCGCCCGCGAAAGGTAGGAGCGGTTGGTTCCGAGCCGGTCGGCGACCTTGTCGATGGTTATGTCCCGCTCCCGGTATATCCTGTCGGTTTTCATCAGCCGTTCGAATTCCGCGAACAGCGCCTGCCCTTTCTCGTCGGAGAGCGACGAGACCGTGTATTTTCCGCTGCCGTCCGACTGTCCGTAGAGTTTCTCGATCACCTGCTCCCTGCGGATCAGTTCGTGCTGCTGCCTTACGATCTGACGGTAACGCTGATTCTTGCGCCAATAGGTGATGAACAGTGCGGCGAGCAGTCCGGCCAAGATCACCACGACGAAAACCGTAACGTTCAGCTTCTGTCTCTCGCGCAGAAGGTCCAGCTCCTTTTCGCGCAGCTCCTTCTCCTGTTTTTCGGATTCGTACTGCACGCGAAGCTCGTTTATGGCCCGCTCCCGCTCAACGTTGAATATGCTGTCGAATTCGTGGTGGTAGTTCTTGTAGTACTTGAGCGCCGTGCGCGGTCGGTCGGCCAGCTCGTAAGCCTCGGAGAGTTTCTCGTAGAGCTGATAGCGGTAGAAGGCGTTGTTGCGCTTGTTGACGAAGTCGAGTCCCTTCTCCAGCACCTCGGCGGCTTCGGCCGCGGCGCCCTTCCCGATCAGATAACTGCCGTAATTGAGGTATGCCAGCGTGTTGCTTTTCTCCGTGCCGACATGTTCGAGCGAACGTTTGTAATAGGCGGCCGCCTCACTCTCACGCCCGACACGGACCAGTATGTTGGCATAGAGACTGTAGGCTTCGGCGTACTCGATGTACTTTCCCCCGACGTCCAGCGCCCTGCCGATATGATCGAGCGCAGCGGCATAATCCCCCAGCAGATAATACATGTAGGCCGTGACGAAGGAGCCGGAATAGAGCAGCAGCGGATCGTCGTTGGCCGTACCTATGTCGATGACTTCGAGCGAGTATTTCAGGCCGTTGGGGTCGTTGCGCAGGTAATGGGCCATCGCTATGTTGTTCAGAATGACCGGATAGGAGTGTTTGTCGGAGCTTTGCTCGGCATACTTGAGCGCTTTCATGAAGTACGAAAGCCCTTCGAGGTAGTTCATCTCCATCTCCGAGGTGTAGATGGCCAGCGCATTGTTGATCGCAGCAAGTGCGCGGTAATCCTCCAGCCCGGCCGCCAGATCGAGCGCACGGCCGTAATAGTACTTCACCGAATCGCTGACTTCGCGCGCCAGCGCATGTCCTGTGTAGATCAGGCCGTAGAGCGAAGCTTTGCGGTCGTCCCGCTCCCGCCCCAGCTCCAACAGCCGGCCCGCGACGACGGCCACTTCGTCGAAATTCCCCTTTTTGCTCTCGCCGGTGGCGTATTCGATCAGCGAATCGACATCCCGGCCGGACGGCCGGAGGGCCGCTGCGGCCATGCCGTAATACACATGTATCAGGAAGAGGAAAAGTAGTGTTTTTCGCAGGCTCATCATCGAAAAGTTTGTAGTGCAAAGATAAGAAATTGATTTTACAGCGGAAGCCGCGCCCCGATAAACTTGCTCCGAAAAAAAATCTCCGATCGGATTCGATCGGAGATTTTCGATTTGCTGGCGGTGCGTAGGGGACTCGAACCCCTGACCCCGTGCGTGACAGGCACGTATTCTAACCAGCTGAACTAACGCACCATTCCGGTTATTGCGAGTGCAAAGATAGTGTAATTTTTTTAATCGGCAAATGCTTTCGGGGATTTTTCGAAAAAAGAAAATCGCACAGATTCATAACTCGCTGTCTGTCAGAAGTGATTATTGCATGAAAAAGTTTGCTTTTTTGTCTGCGCAGGGAATAGAACGGCCGCAGGGAGGCCGCGGCGGCGGAACCGCCCTGCCCCCGCAGGTTCCGGTCTCGGCGCCGCCGGACGGGAAATAAGTATTTTTGCTGTAGGCGGCCCGCCCTATTTCCGCTATTTTTGCAACATATCGGATTTCACACGGATTATGAAAAAGACGACACTCGCCGACAACCTGCCCGAATGTTCCGCCGCAGCCGCGGGCTTCGGGGATTTCTTCTCCGGCCTGCTGGAGACGACCGCCGCAAAAACGATAGACGACGCCCTCGGACAGCAGATTCGGGCGTATGTCCTCGGCTGGCTGCAAACGCATCCCCTGACCGCGTTCGACGACTATTCCGACACGGCATACCGGCGCACCTACCTCGGACGCTGCCCCGCCACCGGCTGGGAGGCGATCGTGATGAGCTGGAAAAACGGCAACCGGACCAGCATCCATGCGCATCCCCAATTCGCGGGCTATCACATTGCCGACGGCACCTTCCGGCTCGAAATATTCGAACCTGCGGCCGGAGGTGCGGCGCGGCTGACGGAGAGCGCCGTCGTGGAGGGGCCTTGCGCATTCTTCGCCGTAGGGGCGCCGGGGCGTTTCGACAACCACATACACCGCATCACCTGCCTGAGCGACACGGGCCACAGCCTGCACGTCTACTCCGACGACGCCCTGCGAGGCGAGGTCTACCGGGAGGAATAGCGCCCCGCCGCAAAAATCCCCCGCCCCGCTGAAACATCGGCGGGCGGCGCGACGTATTATATAACAACGAAGAACATGCGACGATGAAATACGATTTCGACGAAATAGTCCCGCGCCGCGGGACGCACTCGGTCAAATGGGAGCTGGACAGCGATCCCGACATACTGCCCATGTGGGTGGCCGACATGGATTTCCGTACGGCGCCGCCCGTCGTCGAAGCGCTGCGGCGGCGGGTCGAGCACGGTATATTCGGCTATGCGCAGGCGCCGCAGGCCTATTACGACGCAGTCGTGAAGTGGTTCGAACGGCGTCACGGCTGGCGCACGGAGCCGGAGTGGATACTCCATACGACGGGTGTGATTCCGGCGCTTTCGGCCATTCTGAAGGCCCTGACGCAACCGGGCGACAAGATTCTGGTTCAGACGCCCGTCTACAACCACTTCTTCATCTCGATCCGCAACAGCGGATGCCGGACGGCGGAAAACGACCTGACCTACCGCGGCGGCGCCTATACGATCGACTTCGCCGATCTGGAGCGCAAGGCAGCCGATCCTGAGGTCAAAGCGATGCTGCTGTGCAACCCGCACAATCCGGCCGGGCGTGTCTGGTCGCCGGAGGAGCTGCGCAGGATCGGCGAAATCTGTCTGCGCAACGGCGTCTTCGTCGTGGCCGACGAAATTCACTGCGAGCTGGTCATGCCGGGATTCCGCTACACGCCGTTCGCATCGCTCGGCGAAGAGTTCCTGCACAATTCGGTCACCTGCTGCTCGCCCAGCAAGGCGTTCAACCTCGCCGGACTGCAGGTCGCCAATATCATCGCAGCCGGCGAAACAGTGCGCGCAAAAATCGAAAAGGCGTTACGCATCAACGAGACGGGCGAAATCGGTCCGTTGGCGATCGACGCGCTGATCGCCGCCTACGACCGGGGCGCGGAGTGGCTCGACGCGCTGAACGAATACCTGCACGCCAACTACCTTTTCCTGCGGGAGTACTTCGCGCAGCACCTGCCGCAGTACCCCGTACTGCCGCTGGAAGGCACCTATCTGGTGTGGGCGGATTGCCGGGCCGCGGGACTGGCGTCGGACGAACTGGCGGAACGTCTGCTCGCCGAGGGCAGACTGCGCGTCAATTCGGGCACGATGTACGGTGCGGCGGGCGCAGGCTTCATCCGGCTGAATATCGCCTGCCCGCGCACGCTGCTCGCCGAAGAGCTTGATCGGCTGCGGAAGGTGCTCGAATTGCGGAAATAGCTAAAAGGCGGTATGGCGATATTTGCGACGACAATCGGCAGTGTGTCAAAACCTGTCATTCCGGCCACGTATCTTTGCCGAAACTTAAAACCGAACGATTATGGGACGGGCAAGAGAAAACTTCAACGACGTCTATTTCAAAGACCTGCGCGGACAGCAGATGTCTTTCGCAGGCTACGCCAATGTACTGAGGCACATTTTCTGGAACCTGATGGACGGACACTCGATGGTCCGCGAATCGGAGAAGTGCAATTACACGATCGAAGCTTGGGGACGCCGCTGCTATCTGGTTCAGACCAACCGCGAAACCAAGGCAATCGACCGCTATGAAATCCTGAACTGCACCTACGAACAGCTTCGGGGCAAAATATCGAAACGACACGAAGCGGAAGAGGTTCCGGCGCGCTAAAACGGCAGCCGCCGTTCGCACCGCAGGCTCTTCATTTCGCGCTCCCTGATCACATCGTCCCCGCCCACCCGGCCGATCATCAGCGGGGAGTCGGGATCGTGCCTGCGGCGGTTGTATTCCGCCGTGTTGTAATTGCCTTTGATCGCATAGCAGTAGGCGCAGCCGTTCAGGCAGGTTTCGTACGTGCCGACGTCGATGCTTTCGATGCAGTTGCACACCTGCCGCTGGTTTTTGTCTTTTTTCGCAGCTATGGGATAACCGGCGATCCGTTCGACCAGCCCGCAGTCGATGCACATTCCGGATGGAATCCCCAGATGACGCAGATCGACCTTCACGGTGCAGGTTTCCAGCGCAACCGGGTACGGGTCCAGCGTCCGGACGAACGACTGCGCCATGACTTCGATCTCGTCCCGGCGCAGCGGACCGACGCCCAGCTCACCCAGCGCACCGCGAATATGACGGTAATGGTCGATAAATCCGAGCATGCACTTCGCGGTATGGTCGCGCAGGGCACGGGCGATTCGGGCGAAGGCTTCGCAGTGGAACCCGACGTCGTATTTCCCGTTGGTCAGAATCGGATCGTAGCGCCAGATCACGCGGTCACGGCCGATTGCGTCCGACAGCCGTTTGAAGGTTTCGATCCGCCGGGAAAGATCCGGCAGGCGGTTCTCCACGTCGGCGCCATAGGGGTTGAGCGTGAATTGGAAGTAGTATTTATAGCGTTCCAGCTCCCTGAGCCGCGGAAGCATCGGCGCCGGATTCTTGGTCCAGAAGACGATGCAGTCCACCACGGCCGGATCGAGGCTGATCCGGCTGACGGCCTTGGGGTTGAAGGGGTTGGGCACCAAGAGATACCCTTCCCGCAGGCGGTTGAAAAACCACGGGGCATAGAAAGCCGGAATATCGGTCCGGCGGCTGGCGCTGATAATCATATTGTAATAACGGTCAATCTCCCCGCTCTATTTTTCCCGGCCGCAAATTTCGGCGCGTCCGGCGTTTCGCTACGGCCTTGCGCTGTCATGCCGGTGTCTCTTCCCTGCCTTTTCCGGCACCAATCTGCCGACGCTGCGCGGCGAAATCGGTCCGGCCGGACAGGCGGCTGCCAACTCCTATTGCGGCCGGCGGCCGGTGCGGAGGACGACGACGCTCACGGCGGCCACGATCAGCAGAATCCCCGCGGCCCCCTGCGCGGTAAAGGGTTCGCCGAAGACCGCGACGCCGATGACGACGGCCGTCAGCGGCTCCAAGGCTCCGAAAATCGAAGTCAGCGTCGGGCCGATGCGCTTGATCGCCTGCACCAGCGTCATGTTGGAAAGGGCCGTGGCGGGAAGCGCGAGACCGAGGATGCAGAGCCACGTCATGCCGTCGGTTTCGATCCGGACGCCGCCCGTCAGCAGGCCGCCGAGGATAAAATAGAGCGCTCCCAGCCCCATGACATAGCAGGTCAGCACCGCCGAGTCGATCTCCACGGCCCGGCTCTTGCGCACCCCGACGATATAGCCGCCGTATGAAAAGACCGAAACGCAGGCCGAAACCATGCCGAGCGCGCTATTTTCCACCGTGAAATCGACATTCCCCAGCGAGAGCAGCACCGCGCCGACGACGGACATGCCGATAGCGGCGAAAACCCACGCAGAGCCTTTCTCGCGGAAGAAACACATCATGGCGAGAGCCACGGCGAGCGGATACATGAAATGAATGGTCGACGCGACGCCGCTGGCGATATGCTGATAGGCGATGATAAGGCTCAGCGACGTGGCGGCGCGGAAAAGGCTCAGCAGGAAGACGGTGACCAGTTCGCGGCGGCCCAGCCGAAAACTCCGTCCCGAAAACACGGCCAGCACGCCCAGAAACAACGCCGCGACGCCCCAGCGGTAGGACAGCGCCTCGAACGGCGAATAGCCCCCGGCGAGCAGCAGCAGCGTGAAGAGCGGCGCCAGTCCGAAAGTGGACGACGACAGCGCCGCATAGAGAATACCTTTTGCACGTTCCATAAAACGGATTTACGGCTGCAAATGTAGAAAATATATTCCCGGTTGATACTCCCCCGGCGCAGGAATTGCCGCCGGAAGCCGCATTCCGCGCAGCTCCTTTCCTGCCAAGATACCGCGGCAAATTCCTGCAACGGAAATATTTCGTCGCCGGACCGCCGGTTTGCGGGGATTTTTTTGCAATTTTGCAGGAAATGCGGCGGCCCGGCAAAGGCGGCGCAACGAAACACACGATGAATACGAAAACATATCCCCGCACGAACGACCGCCGGACGATCTATCTGAATACGGTGATCGACAACCCCTGTATCGAGGTCGGCGACTACACGATCTACAACGATTTCGTGAACGACCCGACAGAGTTCGAAAAGAACAACGTCCTCTACCACTACCCGATCAACAAGGACCGGCTGGTTATCGGCAAATTCTGCTCCATCGCCTGCGGCGCGCGGTTCCTGTTCAACAGCGCGAACCACACGCTCGGCTCGCTGGCCAATTACACCTTTCCGCTCTTCTTCGAGGAGTGGGAACTCGACCGGGCGAACGTCGCCGCAGCGTGGGACAACAAGGGCGACATCGTCATCGGCAACGACGTATGGATCGGTTACGAAGCGGTCATCATGGCGGGCGTCAGGATCGGCGACGGCGCCGTGATCGCGGCGCGGGCCGTCGTCACACGGGACGTTCCGCCCTACACGATCGTGGGCGGCGTCCCGGCCAAAACGATACGGCCGCGTTTCGACGACAGAACGGCCGCACGGCTGCTGGAGCTGCAATGGTGGAACTGGCCGGTCGAAAAGATCCGCGCAAACCTGCCCCGCATCATGCGGGGCGAAATCGACAAGCTGGGGTGATCCGGCAGGCGAGACGGCACTGCGGATAAACTCCGCAGGAGAATTCCCGGCCGACATCCTGCATACGGTTCGAGAGCAAGCAGAGCCGTATGATTCGACAGCAAACAGAGCCATATGGTTCGCCGGGCGGTCCGACGTGATCGTACAGCAACGACGGTTTTCGGGAACTCAGAAGGTTCGCAGTCCGGCCGGCATATACGGCAAGGCTCCCCGCAGTGAAGCGGAGAGCCTTATTTTCCGGCAACCCGGCCGAGGGTTTCACACCGGATCGGACATAAGTCTTCTCCGGCCTGTAAAACGCGCCGGCTTTCTTCCCGGCCGGCCGACGCAGCGGCAGGTCCGGCTAAAACCGTTTGGTATAGGCGTGGCAGTACGGCAGCGTTCCCTTGCGCTTGTAATACTGCTGGTGATAATCTTCGGCGGGCCAGAACCGGCCTGCAGGGGTCACCTCGGTCACGACGTCGTACCCTCTGCGGCGCAGCTCGCCGATCAGCTTTTCGGCCGTCTGCTGCTGGGCGGGCGTCGTATAGAAAATCTCGGAACGGTATTGGTCGCCGAGATCCGGGCCCTGCCCGTCGAGCTGCGTCGGATCGTGAATCTCGAAAAAGAACTTCGCCAGCTTTTCATACGACACCTTCGCCGGATCGAACGTCACGCGCACCGCTTCGGCATGCCCCGTGGTATGGCTGCACACCTGCTCGTAGGTGGGATTTTCGGTCCTGCCGCCCGTGTAGCCCGATTCGACCTTCAGCACGCCGGGCATCTTGGACAGCAGGTACTCCACGCCCCAGAAACAGCCTCCGGCGAAAATCGCGGTTTCGGTCCCCTCCTTTTTCTGCGTCTGCTCCCCTCCGGCGGCCGGCTGTTCGCCGGCTTTCGCTTCGGGTTCGAAGAGAAGCGAAACCGAATTGACGCAGTGGCGCGTATTCTTCGGGGTAAATCCCTCGTTCAAAAACACATGCCCCAAGTGAGCTCCGCATTTGGCGCAGGTGATCTCGGTGCGCCGTCCGTCGGCGTCGGGCGTCCGCATCACGGCGCCCGGAATCTCGTCATCGAAACTGGGCCAGCCGCACCCCGCGTCGAACTTGTCGGCGGAACGGTACAGCGGCGCGCCGCATTGGCGGCAGTGGTATACGCCCGCCTCGCGGTGGTCATAATATCGGCCCGTAAAGGGCGCTTCGGTACCCTTGTCGACGATCACACGTCGCTCTTCCGGTGTCAGCGGTTTCATATTCTGTCCGTTTACGGCTCCCGACAGCAGGAGACCGATTGTTAAAATCAATAATCGCATACGAATCCCTCCGGGTCAAAAACTACGCCACATACTCCTCGCCGCGCAGGAATACCCGGCGGATGAGCGGCGTCGTATAGGCATAAGGCAGGAATTCGACCGAAGGTATCGGTTTGGTGATGAAGAAATTGGCGACTTTACCTACAGTAACGGAACCGTAGCTGCGGCTCAGGCCCATGGCGTAAGCGCCGTTGAGCGTCGCGGCGTTGATCGCTTCGGCCGGGGTCATCTTCATGCGGATGCAGGCCAGCGATACGACCATGCGCATATCGCCCGAAGGCGACGAGCCGGGATTGTAATCCGAAGCCAGCGCCACGCCCAGCCCCGCGCGGATCATCTCGCGGGCCGGCGGATAGCTCATGCCGAGGAAGAACGCCGCGCCGGGCAGCATCGTCGGCGAGGTCACCGCGCCGCGCAGCGCCCGAATCTCTGCTTCGCCCATGCGTTCGAGGTGATCGACAGAGAGGGCGTCGTACTCCACGCCCACCTGCACGCCGCCCGAAACGGCCAGTTCGTTGGCGTGAATCTTCGGCTGCATGCCCAGCTTGCGTCCGGCCTTCATGATGCGGGCCGTCTGTTCCACGGTAAAGAACCCTTCGTCGCAGAAGACATCGACGAAATCGGCCAGTTTTCCGGCCGCCACGGCCGGGAGCATTTCGTTGCAGACCAGCTCCACGTATTCCTCCTGCCGACCGATATAGTTCCGCGGCACGGCATGGGCGCCGAGGAACGTGGCGCGCACGGCCAGCGGAGCCGTCTCGCGGATGCGGCGGATGACGCGCAGCATCTTCAGTTCGTCTTCGGTCGTAAGACCATAGCCGCTCTTGATCTCGACGCAGCCCGTTCCCTTCGCGGAGATCTCGCGCACGCGCTCCATCGCCTGCGCGTAAAGCTCCTCTTCCGAAGTTTCGTGCAGCAGGTCGGCCGAATTGAGAATTCCTCCGCCGCGGCGGGCTATCTCCTCGTAGCTCAGGCCGTTGATCTTGTCGAGAAACTCACGTTCGCGGCTTCCGGCATAGACCAGATGCGTGTGGGAGTCGCAGAACGACGGGAAGAGCATGCCCCCTTCGGCGTCGACGGTCCTGTCCGCGGCCATTTCACCGAGCGTCTCCATGCGTCCGAATGCGGCGATCCGGCCGTCGTCGGCCAGCAGCCACGCATCGTCGAGCGTCTCCAAGCGGTCCATCTCCCCGCCGCAGAGCCGAAGCCGTCCGGCGGTTTCGATGCCGACGATTTTGCCGATGTTCTTTACCAGAAGTCTCATGATTTGCGGATGAATCGGATGGAAGATTCGATATGCGGGTACATCACCGAATCGTTATCGATGAAGGGCACCTCTTTGCGGTATTCGGCGACGAGACGTTCGAGCGTCTCCGACGAGCGCGCCGGACGGCGGAATTCGAGCGCCTGCGCGGCGTTGAAAAGCTCGATGGCCAGCACCCGTTCGGTGTTGCACACCACGCGGTAGAGTTTGGTTGCGGCGTTGGACCCCATGCTCACATGGTCCTCCTGCCCCTGCGACGAGGGGATCGAATCGACCGACGCGGGCATGCAGAGCCCCTTCGACTGGCTGACGATCGAGGCCGCCGTGTACTGGGGAATCATGAAGCCGCTGTTCAGCCCCGGCTTGGCGACGAGGAAGGCCGGCAACTCGCGCGCACCGGAGATCAGTTTGTAGGTGCGGCGTTCGGAGATGCTGCCCAGCTCCGCGAGCGCGATGGCCAGAAAGTCCATCGCCAGCGCGATGGGCTGACCGTGGAAATTGCCCGCCGAGACGACCATATCCTCTTCGGGGAAGACCGTCGGATTGTCGGTGGTACTGTTGATTTCGGTCGTCAACACGCCCTCCACATAGTCGATCGTGTCTTTCGACGCCCCGTGCACCTGCGGGATGCAGCGGAAGGAGTAGGGATCCTGCACATGCTTCTTCGGACGGGCGATCAGCTCGCTGCCTTCGAGCAGACGGCGGATGTTGCGGGCCGTGGTGAGCTGGCCCTTGTGCGCGCGGATCAGATGCACCTCGTCGCAGAAGGGTTCGATGCGGCCGTCGAAAGCGTCGAGCGACAGCGCGCCGATGCGGTCGGCCCACTCGCTCAGGCGGCGCGCCCCGATCAGCGACCAGACGCCGTATGCGCTCATGAACTGGGTGCCGTTCAGCAGGGCCAGCCCCTCCTTGGATTCGAGCCGGATCGGCTGCCAGCCCCGCTCGGCCAGCACCTCGGCGGCAGGCCGGACACGGCCTTCGCACTCCACTTCGCCCAGTCCCAGCAGCGGCAGGCTCATATGCGCCAGCGGCGCCAAGTCGCCCGAAGCGCCGAGCGACCCCTGCTGGTAGACCACGGGCAGTACGTCGTTGTTGAAAAAATCGATCAGCCGCTCCACGGTCGCCAGCTGCACGCCGGAATGGCCGTAGGAGAGCGACTGTATCTTGAGCAGAAGGATCAGTTTCACGATCTCGGAGGGGACGCGCTCGCCCGTCCCGCAGGCGTGCGACATGACGAGGTTCTTCTGCAGCTGGGCCAGCTCGTCATACCCTACCGAAATGTCGCACAACGATCCGAAACCGGTGGTGATGCCGTAAACCGGGCGTTCGGGGTTTTCCATCTTGCGGTCGAGGTATTCGCGGCAGCGGACAATGCGCACACGGGCATCGTCGCTCAGCGCCAGCGGCAGACGGCGGAAGAGGATTTCGCGGATGCGGTCGATCGAAAGATGCTGCGCGGAGATAAGATGATGTTCCATATGAGGTAATCCTTGTTTATTCGTTTTCTTTCAAGACATTGCGTATCATTTCTTCGTCGGCGGCATTGGGCAGCGTCACCTGCAGGCCGGGCGTGCGCTCCATCTCGCGCCTGATCGCCGACACGGCCCCTTCGTTGCGCGCCCAGCTGCGGCGGGCGATGCCGTTGTTCACGTCCCACAGCAGCATTTCGCGGATGCGGCGGTCGGAAGCTTCCGAACCGTCGATCACCATGCCGAAGCCGCCGTTTATCACCTCGCCCCAGCCTACGCCGCCGCCGTTGTGGATCGAGACCCACGTTGCACCGCGGAACGAGTCGCCGATGACGTTCTGCACGGCCATGTCGGCCGTAAGGTTCGACCCGTCGTAGATGTTCGAGGTCTCGCGGTAGGGCGAATCTGTGCCCGAAACGTCGTGGTGGTCGCGGCCCAGCACCACGGGAGCCGTAAGGCGTCCGTCGGCGATGGCCCGGTTGAAAGCCTGCGCGATTTTCGTGCGGCCTTCGCTGTCCGCATAGAGGATACGGGCCTGCGAACCGACGACGAGCCGGTTGCGGCCCGCTTCGCGGATCCAGTGGATGTTGTCGTCGAGCTGGCCCGCGATTTCGGCGGGAGCCGTGCGGCGAATTTCCTCCAGCACTTCGGCCGCGAGGCGGTCGGTAAGTTCGAGGTCTTCGGGTTTTCCCGACGTGCAGACCCAGCGGAAAGGTCCGAAGCCGTAGTCGAAGAACATCGGTCCCATGATATCCTGCACGTAGGAGGGATAACGGAACCGGCCGCCCTCGCCCATCACGGCGGCTCCGGCGCGCGAAGCCTCCAGCAGGAAGGCGTTGCCGTAATCGAAGAAGTACATGCCGCGGGCCGTCAGCTTATTAATCGCATCGACCTGACGGCGCAGCGACTCCTGCACGCATTCGCGGAAACGGGCAGGCTCCTCGGCCATCATCTTGTTCGAAGCCTCGTAGCTCACGTCCACCGGATAATAGCCGCCCGCCCACGGGTTATGCAGCGAAGTCTGGTCGGAACCCAGATCCACCGGAATCTCTTCGGCGGCGAGCCGCTCCCAAAGGTCCACGACATTGCCCACATAGGCCATCGAAACCGCTTCGCGGTCCCGGCAGGCCCGGCGGATGCGGGGAATCAGCTCGTCGAGCGAATGGTGCAGTTCATCGACCCAGCCCTGCTCGTAACGCTTCTGCGCTGCCTTGGGGTTGATCTCGGCGATGACGCTCACCACGCCCGAAATGGTCCCCGCCTTGGGCTGCGCGCCCGACATGCCGCCCAGTCCCGACGAGACGAAGAGCATGCCGCGGGCGTCGCGGCGATCGGCGGTGAAACGTTTGCGGGCGGCGTTCATCACCGTGATGGTCGTCCCGTGAACGATGCCCTGCGGTCCGATATACATATAGGAACCCGCAGTCATCTGGCCGTACTGCGACACGCCGAGGGCGTTCATGCGCTCCCAGTCGTCGGGTTTCGAGTAGTTGGGAATCACCATGCCGTTGGTCACCACCACGCGCGGAGCGTCGGGGTGCGACGGGAACAGCCCCAGCGGATGGCCCGAATACATCGCCAGCGTCTGGCGGTCGGTCATCTCCGAGAGGTATTTCATCGTCAGACGGTACTGCGCCCAGTTCTGGAATACCGCGCCGTTGCCGCCGTAGGTGATCAGCTCGTGCGGATGCTGGGCCACGGCCTTGTCGAGGTTATTCTGAATCATCAGCATGATCGCCGCGGCCTGACGGCACTTGCAGGGGTATTGGTCGATCGGCCGGGCGTACATTTCGTAATCGGGGCGCAGGCGGTACATATAGATACGCCCGTATTTGCGCAGCTCCTCGGCAAACTCCTTGGCCAGCAGGGCGTGGTGTTTGGCAGGGAAGTAACGCAGGGCGTTTTTGATCGCCAGCACCTGCTCCTCAGGCGTCAAAATCTCCTTGCGCTTGGGAGCGTGGTTGATCTGCCTGTCATAAGGTTTCGCGGCGGGCAGCCGGTCGGGAATACCCGCACGAATATCGTTTTGGAACTCTTGCAGTGTCATATGGTTCAGATTTTACGTTCTACGATTTCCAGCACTTCGCGCTCGGCCCGTTCGGCGGCGGCGGCGACGGCATTCGCCTCGGCGACGAGCGCGTCGGCCGCGGCCCGGTCTTTCAGGCTGGCAGCGTTGATCTTGACGTTGAGACACGCCCCCAGCACCGCGCTGCGGGCTGCAAGGGCGCCGACGCCCGCATCGGAAACCGAATTGGGATTGCCTTCGGCGGCCATGGCGCGCACGATCGCAAAGACCTCGAACGCCGTTTTCATCGTCCGCAGGGGGACCTGCGTGGCGTAGAGCGTCGCCGCCTGCAAAGCCGCACTGCGTGCCGCCTTCTCCTCGTCGGTCGATTTGGGCATGGCGAAAACGGCCATGATGCGGTTGAACGCCGCAGTATCCTCATCCACCAGATGCAGCAGCTCGCGCAGCAGCGCCTGCCCCTTCTCGGCCCAGCCGGAGAACTCCTCCCAGCGGTCGTCCCAGCCCGCCTTGTGCGACGAGAGGTTGGCGACCATCGTGCCGAGGGCCGCGCCCAGCGCGCCCATATAGGCCGCGATGGAACCGCCGCCCGGAGCGGGCGACTCGCTCGCCGTCTCCTCGGCGAACCCTTTGCAGGTCATGTCGATAAGCCGCTTCTTCTGATCCTCCGCTTCAAGCAGGTATTCGATCACCTTTTCCTTCGGGTCGAAGGGTTTCAGGTCGTCCAGCCCCATCGACTTGACGGCGATGCGGACGATCTCCTCCTCGGCGATGCCCGCCGAACGCCGCTGCTTGCGGAGGAAATACCGCCCCGCTTCCAGCAGGGCGCGTTTCGGCACCAGCCCCACGATTTCGGTGCCCGTCACACGCACGCCGCGGGCATCGGCCTTGCGGCACACCTCGTCGAAGGCGACGTGCAGCGGCGTTACGGCGATGTCGGTAATGTTCATCGAAACCTGCGCGATGCCGTACTCCTCGATATACCAGCCGATGGCCTTGGTCGCCCGGAGCGTGCCCGGCCGCATCAGAGGATTGCCGTCGGCATCCCTGACCACCTTGCCCGTGATCGGATTGCCCTCGCGGACGGGACGGCCCTTTTCGCGCACGTCGAAGGCGATGGCGTTGGCGCGGCGCGTGGAGGTGGTATTGAGGTTGAAATTCACGGCGATCAGGAAATCGCGCGCACCGACGGTCGTGGCGCCCGTGCGGGCTACCCCCTCGTCGAACGGACGCGCCCCGAAATCGGGCGCCGACTCCCCGTGCGCCAGCTTTTCGGGCAGCGCCTCGTATTCTCCTTCGCGGCAGACGGCCAGATTGCGCCGCCGGGGCGTAAACGCCGCGGCTTCGTAACAATAGGTCGGGACATGCAGTTCCCCGGCGATACGCTCGGCCAGTTTGCGGGCCAGTTCGGCGCACTCTTCGAGCGTGATGCCCGCGATCGGGATCAGCGGCAGCACGTCCGTAGCGCCCATGCGCGGATGCGCCCCCTTGTGTTTGCGCATGTCGATCAGCTCGGCGGCCTTTTTCACCCCCGCGAAAGCCGCTTCGACGACGGCTTCGGGCGAGCCGACGAACGTGACGACGGTGCGGTTGGTCGCTTCGCCGGGATCGACGTCCAGCACTTTGACGCCCCCGGAGGTTTCGATGGCCGATACGATCCGGTCGATTACTGCCTTGTCGCGTCCCTCACTGAAGTTGGGGACGCATTCCACGATACGCTTTTCCATATGTTGTGCGGTTATATTGATTCTTCTTTTCAAAGATAAGAAAAACCCAGACAAAACTGAAAAATTCGTAAGGAAAAAAGGAGGTTCACATGCTGAAATGACACCATCGGGGAATTATCGTACAAAAGCGAGCGTCCGCAGCCGCCGGAGAAAACCGCCGAAGGAGGGTGCCGCCGGGGAAAGCCGCCCGGCGACAAAAAAGCCCGCCGCACGAGGCGACGGGCAGGATTGCAGCCGGAAAAAGGAGAGCGACCGGGTTCCCGCGCCTTATGCGGTGGGCGGGAGCGCGGCCGGAGAGAGGTCAGCGGCCGATGGTCAGCACCACGCCGCCCGTGACCCACGCGCCGGGCAGGCGGATGCCGCCCAGATCGCAGTAACGGGTATCGGTGATGTTCGTGGCATCGACATAGAGCCGGCAGACGCCTTTTTCCCACGACAGACGGCCGTCGAGCAGGAAATAGGGTTCGTAGTCGCGCACCTGAGAAACGGAAGCGTCACCCGGCATCGGATAGTCCGTATAACTGCCGTTGCGGTCGTAAACCGAAGCGGTCAGCGCCAGCGACATGCGGCGCAGGAAACGCACTTCGACGGCCAATGCCGCCTTGTGCTTCATGAAGTCCATGGCGCTGCGGGCGACGACCTCCGTATTGCGGTCGGTCGTGATGTAGCCGTAAGAGAGCGTCGCACGCCGCAGGAAACCTTCGGCGGCGGCATAGCCGCCCGTCAGCTCGACACCGTAGGTATCGAGACGGCTGGTCTGCTCGGAGTGCCACTTGCCGTCCATATCCTCGCGCCACACCCAGTCGATGATGTCGCGTCCGGCACGGTAGTAGGTGCGCAGCGAAGCGTTCCAGCGGTCCTTTACATAATCGGCTTCAATGCGGTATGTAACAGCCTTTTCCGGAATCAGGTCGAGGTTGTTGATCTGCGCCGGGGAGGAGTAATAGAGATCGGTGAAGGTAGGCAGGCGCATCGACTGCGACGCCCCGACGGCCAGATGCAGTCCCGCAGCGGGCCGCCAGCCGCCCGAAACGTTCCACAACGCCGAAGTGCCGTAAGGCGTCAGGCTGACGCCGGCCGAAGCGGCCGCATCGAAGCGCCGCCACTGCTTGGCGTGACGCAGCCAGACGTTGCCCGTATGGCGGGCCTTGGCATGCGTGTAATGGCCGTGCGGTACGGAGAGTTTTTCACCGAGATTGGTGCTGTAGATATGGTTGAAGGCATAGTCACCGCCGAGCGTAGTCGTACCGCCGGTCCAGTCGAAGTCGGTCCAGAGCCGCGCACCCGCATTGTCGGTATTGTGGCGGTTCATCACCGTGCCGCGCGTCCAGTCGTAGCGGTCGAAATTCTTGCGGTAGCTCGCCGAGGCCCCCAGCGAGAAGCGCCCGGCCTGCCTGAGCCACCGCAGCGATGCCAGCGAGGTGGAGGTGCCCTCCCACTGGTCGGGATTGTAGGCCGCATAGAAACCGTTGGAGCCGAAGCCGCGGTTCTGCCAGCCGGCTTGGAAATCGAAGAATCCGAGCCGCCGCGTCTCGTAGGTCGCACGCAGGAAGGCGTTGCCGTTGGTGAAATCGGTGTTGTGCCGGTAGCCGTCGCTGCGGCGGTAGGAACCTGCGGCGAGCAGCGAGAAGCGGCCCGCAGTCACGGCGCCCGAAAGGTTGGCATAGGCGTAGCCATGCTGGCCGCCCGTGCCCTCGAAACGCAGGTAGGTCGGCCTGAGGGGAGCCGTGCGGATATTGACCGCCCCGGCGTAGGCCCCGACGCCCGGCACGCCGTCCAGCAGATCGACGGCCGAAATGCAGTCGAGATCGACCGGAAGCGAGTGGGACTGGTGCCCGGTGCGGGCGTCCGTAAAATCAATGCCGTTGAGAAGGACCATCGTCTGGTCGAAAGAGCCTCCCCGAATGAAGATGTCGGCCTGCATGCCCTTGCCCCCGCGTTCGCGGATATCGACCGAAGGTGCGAGGCGCAGGGCGGACTCCAGAGTCTGGACGGGCGCTGCGGCCTGTGCTTTCCGGTCGAAAAGCGGGGTTTGCGACTGTACGTTGCGCGTCGGGGCAGTCTGGCTGCCCGATATGCCGACCTCGTCGATCCTCAGCGTACGGAGGACGGCGGCCGTGTCGGCATGCTGCGCAGACGCACTTTGCGTCGCGAGCAAGAGGATCGACATCGTCGCGGCGAGGACTCCGATGGTTACATGGCGGTGCAGGCTCGCGAAGGCCGACCAGCCTTTGCGGCTCCAACGCCTGAAGCAGGGAGTCTGCTTTGCTTGGATGTTTTTCATCTTGTTTTTGTTGGGTTGATAAAATAATTTACAGCGGCCGGAAAGCGGGTCCGGCTGCGCCCCCGCTTTTCAAACCGCTGCAAAGGTAACTTTTTCCGGCAGTTTTCCGACTTTTGCAGCCATTTCTTTTTCAACATTGCGCGCTTATGCGCTCCCGGCCGCCGGCTGAGCGGCGCGGGCGGTTAGGTCCGCATCCGCGTTTACGGCCGTCAGCGCCGGCGCAAAGCGGCGCTCCGCGGGAAGCACGCCGCACCGGCAGCTGCCGGCATCGGGAAAGGCGCGAGCCGGGGAGGGCCGCATCCCCTGCCGGTTCGAAAAAGGTCCGGAGAAACGGGAGCGCACTCCCGCCGACACAAATCAGCCGGCAATCCTGCAAAAAAAATTCCGGGGAGAATTTTCTCCCCGGAACCAACCGGCGACCGCTGCAACCGAAGGTGCAGACAATCTATGTATCGTGCTATTCTGCAATGTTTTTCGCAAACAGCGCCTCGACCTTGGCGACCACGTCGTCCGTATCGGGTTCGAGCGGGAAAACGTGGCTCGGCTTGAGGTACCACAGCTCCTTGTCCTCCTTGAAATGCTCCTCGCCGCCGCCCGTGATGTTGAGCATGACGACGGCGTCCTTCTCGATCTTGCCCGCGGCGACCGCATTGACAAGCGACGCGAGCGCGACGCCCGACGCCGAGTAGATATCGACGCCCTCCAGCTCCTTGAAGAGTTTGCGGGCCTTGCGGGCCATGGCGTTGGTGGCGACGAAGAATTCGCCGCCGGTAGCCTTCAGCGCGTCGTACAGACCGCCCGTAATGCCGTACGGCGGACGGCGGTTCGAGAGTACTTTGGCGTCGATGATCTCCGCATCGCGGCGCGCCTTGTCGTCCTCGTAGGCCAGCATCTTGCGCGAACCGGCCTGCCATGCGTCGTACATCGGCACGAAGGGCGCATTCTGCGACACCATGAGTTTCATGGTGTTCGAACCGAAGCGGCCGTCCTCGATCAGGCGCATGTTGGCTTCCCATGCGGCGATGGCTCCCGTACCGCTGCCCACGGCCTGAAAATAGTAGTCGGGAATGCGGCCGATGGTCGTCACGGCCGAAAGAACCGTCGTGGCCATGCCGTCGCGGCGGGCGATGTTCTTCGCACCGCCCTCGGCATAGAAGCCGGGGCCTTTAAGGGCGATGTCGCTCAGGTGGATGGCGTCGAAATAATCGCCGCCCTTCTCGCACGAAATGAGTTTCACGCAGGGGTTGAGCGGATGCTCGAACCAGAGGGCCTCGATATTGTCGTAAGGCACCGACAACAACAGTTTGATGTGGTTGTCGGAGCATACCTTGGCGAAGGCGCGGGCCGTATTGCCGGCCGAAGCCACCACCAGCACGCGCTCTTCGTCCTCGGCGGCACGCGCGCAGACCGAGAAAGCTTCGGTCTCCTTGAACGAGCAGGTGGACATCGTGGCGCCGATGGCCGGATAGTAGCCGTTGAAGGTTATGTAGAGGTTCTCAAGTCCGAGGTGCCGGGCAAGCCCCTTGCTTTTGTAGGTGACGGGCGCCGAAGAGCCTTTGAGCATGCGGCGGACGGGAAGCCAGTCGCAGAATTTGTAGAAACCGTATTCGTCGGGTTTCACTTCGAGCTGCCTGCGGGCGTACTTGGCGCGCACGAGCGACGGCGTCTTGCACTGCGGATCGGCAAGCATCCAGCCCGTATCTTCGAATTCGCGCCCCGTGGCGACGCACTCAAGCGTGTAGGGAGTAGGTGTAAAATCTTTCATTTATTTGTGTTTGTGTTATTTACGACATGCGGTTCCTGAAGTCCTCGTAGCCGAATTCGCGGACGACGTCGATGCGGCCGTCGCGGCGGGCGATGACGATGGCGGGATGCGCCACGCCGTTGAACATCGTGGTTTTGACCATCGTATAGTGGATCATATCTTCGAAAACGATGCGCTCGCCCACTTTCAGCTCGCGGTCGAAGGCCCAGTCGCCGTAATAGTCGCCCGCAAGACAGCTCGTGCCGCCCATGCGCCAGCGCTTCTCGCCTTCGGCGGGTTCGTGCGCCCCGACGATCGCCGGTTTGTAGGGCATTTCGAGGCAGTCGGGCATGTGGCAGGCGAACGACACGTCGAGCATGGCGGTATGCACGCCGGCGTTCTCAACCAAGTCTTCAATTGTCGACACCAGATAGCCTGTGCGCCAAGTAAATGCACTGCCCGGTTCGAGGATCAGCCGCAGGTGCGGATGGCGGGCCTTGAACTCCCGGAGCAGCGCGATCAGCTCGTCGCAGTCGTACTCGGCGTGCGTCATCAGGTGGCCGCCGCCCATATTGAGCCATTTGATCCGGTCGAGGTATTGGCCGAAGTGTTTTTCGACGGCTTCGAGCGCCAGCCGCAGGTGGTGCGGACGCGACTCGCAGAGCACGTGGAAATGCAGACCGTCGATTCCCGCCGGCAGCTCCTTCAGTTCGTCGGCCGTAACGCCCAGACGCGAACCCGGAACGCAGGGGTTGTAGAGGTCGGTCTCGACGGGCGAATACTGGGGATTGATCCGCAGTCCGCACGAAATGCCGCGCAGCAGGGCCATCGGCCCGAAACGCTCGAACTGGGCGACGGAATTGAAGGTGATATGGTCGCTGCAGCGAAGTATCTCTTCGATATTGCGGTCGGTATAGACCGGGGCGTAGGTATGGGCGGGGCGGCCGAACTCCTCGAAAACAAGACGCGCTTCGGCGGCTGAAGAGGCCGTCGCGCCGTCGCTGTGGCGGGCCAGTTCGGGAAAGATGCTCCACATGGCGCAGGCCTTCAGAGCCACGATAATTTCAGCGCCCGATTCGCGGCGCACACGGTCGATTATCGCCAGATTACGGTCCAGCAACTCTTCGTCGAGGACGTAACACGGAGAAGGCAGTTTCAAGAAGTCAATCATCGAGTCGTTTTATTTCAAAACAGTTGCAAAAATAGCAATTTCCCTGCTAAAACCGCACGGCTCAGGGTGTGAATTGCTATCAAATAGGTATTTATACTTAGCCGTCGGACAGCACGCGGCAAATCGGCACAGGAATGCGGGAAGCACAGGCCGATAAGGGAGATGATGTGAAACCGGCCGCCGGGCTGTCCAACAAGTCCTATTCTTACGATTTCACCCCCGTCAGAGTTCGTTCTGACAGGGGTGATTTTCAATTTCGGGGAGTCGTCAGACAGCCGCAAGCCGGTAAGGGGGCAGTCCCCTACTTCGCGATACAGATGCTGACGCGGTTTTTCTCGACGCCGGGGAACGGCTGGGCGGTGTCTCCCCTGCCCTCGGCGCTGATGCGGGAGGCGGCGATACCGGCCTTCTTCAGCGCGGCGGCGACGCTCTCGGCGCGCAGCTTGGAAATTTTCAGATTGACGGCATGCGAACCGGTCGCAGCATCGGCATAGCCGAGGATTTCGACATTCGCTTCGGGATTGGCCTTCAGGTACTCGACCAGCGCGCCGACCTTGGCCTCTTCGGTAGTGCGGAGCTGCGACGAGCCGATCCGGAAGAAGATGTTCTCACGCAGTTCGGCCGGTCGCTCGGCAACGGCCGCAGGAGCCGGAGCAGGCGTCTCCTTCACCGCGGGCTTCTCTTCGACGGGAGCGGGAGCGGGTTCCGGCGCAGGGGTCGGGGCCGGAGCAGGAACGACCGCCGCCGTGCGGGCTTTCTTATGGTTCTTGCCGAAACGGAACGTGAAGCCGCCCAGCGCGTTGAACTGCCAGTCGAGGTTGCCGGCCTTCTTCGAGTTATACTTGTCGGAGAGCATGTTGGCATTCACCTCCACCCCAAACAGCACACAGTCCGACAAGCGGAAATTCACGCCGAGACCCAGACGGCCCGCAACGAACACTTTGCTTCCGGACCAGATGTTGCCCAGCCGATATCCGCTGTCGTTAAGGGCGTTGGCCTCGTCGTTGTCGAACGCTCCGTTCAGGCCGACACCGGCGAACAGGTAGGGATTAACCGTCCGGCGGGGATTGAAGCGGCCGAAAAGGTTGGCCAGATCGAGCGTGGCTTCGACATTGCCCTGCAGGTATTTATACTGATAGGTGGTTTGGGGCGACACCCATGCGCCCTTGCTCTGCCAGCCGCTCAGGCCGAAACGCAGCCCCCAGACGGGCGAGAACTGATATCCGGCCGACAATGCCGCGGCGGGCGATACGAGTTTGCCGAAAGGCCCTTCGCCGAGCGTATAGGACGCTCCGGCCTGCACCTGCATAAACCAGTGCGGGGTGAATTCCGATTTCTCTTGCTTATTCGCAGCTTGTGCGAAAACCGGCGCCGTGCACATCACAAGCGCGCCTAACGTACATAGGATACATTTCATTTTCATAACTATCAAGTGGGTTAATTGACAGCCAAAGATAATAAAATTGTATCATATATTATACATATTCAGCCGGAAAAATCTCCCTCCGGAAAAAGCGCGGACCTGCGGCGGAGGTATCGGACCGCGATTCGGCATAGTGAAGCGCGCCCCGGTTCAATATCTATCGACGACCACGACGCGGTCGGCTGTGCACACCGAGATAATCTTCAGCCCCAGCAGGACGGGCCACGATCGGAATACAAAACCCGGCGGAAATCTGCGCCGGGGAGGGGCCGCTGCCGGGCATGAAAAAAGCGCAAACAGAATCGTCTGTTCGCGCTTTGCGGATTGTGGCACCTTGCGGGGAATATCGGAAACGGGTCTGCGGATCAAAGCTCGATATCGGTATCGAAAAGCTCGTGCCACGGCAGCCCCTGCTCGCCCAGCTCGGCCAAGAACGGATCGGGATCGAACTCCTCGACGTTGAAGACGCCGGCGCCGCGCCAAAGGCCCTTGGCCCACATCGACGCGCCGAGCGCCGCGGGAACGCCCGTGGTGAAGCTGACGGCCTGCGTGCCGGTCTCCTTGAAAGCCTGCTCGTGGTCGCAGTTGTTATAGATATAATAGGTGCGTTCCTTGCCGTCCTTGACGCCCCGGATGCGGCAGCCGATCGAGGTCTGGCCGTGGTAGTTGGCGCCGAGCGACTTGGGATCGGGCAGCACCGCCTTGAGGAACTGGATCGGGACGATCTCGACGCCGTTGTAGATGATCGGGTCGATACGCGCCATGCCGATATTCTGAATCACGCGCAGGTGCGTGAGGTACTCCTGACCGAAGGTCATCCAGAAACGGGCGCGCTTGATGGTCGGATAGTTCTTGACGAGCGATTCAAGCTCCTCGTGGTAGATCACGTAGGATTCGCGCTCGCCGATGCCGGGATAGTTGAGCGGACGGTGGATTTCGTGCGGCTCGGTGACGACCCATTCGCCGTTTTCGTAATAGCGGCCCTTCTGCGTCACCTCACGGATGTTGATTTCGGGGTTGAAGTTCGTGGCGAAAGCCATGCCGTGATTGCCGGCGTTGCAGTCCACGATATCGAGGTAATGAATCTCGTCGAAATGGTGCTTGGCGGCATAGGCCGTGAAGATGGCCGTAACGCCCGGATCGAAACCGCAGCCGAGGATCGCCGTCAGCCCCGCGGCCTTGAAGCGGTCCTGATAGGCCCACTGCCACGAATATTCGAAATGCGCCTCGTCCTTGGGCTCGTAATTGGCCGTGTCGAGGTAGTTGCAGCCGCATTCGAGGCAGGCGTCCATGATCGTCAGGTCCTGATAAGGCAGGGCCACGTTGACCACGATGTCGGGACGGAACGCGCGGAAGAGTTCGCACAATTCGGCCACATTGTCGGCATCGACCTGCGCGGTCTTGACACGGCCGCCGCCGATAGCCGCCGCAACGGCGTCGCACTTGGATTTGGTACGGCTGGCCAGCATCACGTCCGTAAAAACGGGATTGGCGGCGATTTTTTGGGTTACGACCGTTCCGACGCCTCCGGCACCGATAATTAACGCTTTACACATAGGTAATATGAGTTTAGAATTGAATTTTTTCACTTAAACGCCTACAAAAATATCGTTTTATTTTGGTAAAACAAAAATATTCTATACATTTGCACCACCAAAAACGGGAAACACCCCTCTTGGTATCGGAGATTCCGTAGCTCAGCTGGTAGAGCACAACACTTTTAATGTTGGGGTCCTGGGTTCGAGCCCCAGCGGGATCACTAAAAAAGAGTCCGAAACTCGGCAAAACGTCCTGAATCATTCGGGACGTTTTTTCATTTGCCCCGCTCCGCAAAACCCCGGCCGTTCCGGCAAGATCTTGAATATTTGCGGAAATCCGCTATCTTTGCACGGCAACGACACTACACACCGCAACACTCAAAAGCATCTTATGTATTCGGAAAACGATACCCGCCACTTCTTTCAGCTGCTGCGCAGCGGGCTGAAACCGGACTGCGCTCCGGCTGTCACCGGGGAAATCTCAGCACGGGAATGGGACGACATCTTCCGCATGGCGGCCGATCAGGGCGTATGCGCGGTGATCGGAGACGGCATGGAGCGTCTGCCCGAAGAGCTGCGGCCGCCGCGTGAGCTTCGGCTCCGCTGGGCCTTGACGGCCGAAAGGCAGGAGAAACGCTACCGCCGCCAGCAGGAAAAGGCCGCGAAGATGGCGGCGGTCTTCGCCGAGAACGGCATCCGCCTGCTCTTGCTGAAGGGGCTGGGGCTGAGCAGGAACTACCCCGTTCCGGCGCATCGTGAGTGCGGCGACATCGACATCTACCTGTTCGGGGCCTCCGACGAAGGCGACCGCCTGCTGCTGCAAATGGGGGCGCAGCCCTATTTCGACGTTCCGAAACATTCATCCCATACGTGGGACGGCATTCTGATCGAAAATCACCGGACCATTCTCAATGTCCGGCGCAACCGGAGCGAACGGGAGCTGAACGCCCTGTTGACGGCAGTGCTGGAGCAGGAGGGCGTGTGCGAAATCGGCGAAAACATCGCCGTCCCGCCGGCGACCTTCAACGCGATATACCTGCTCCGCCATGCGGCCGTGCACTACCAGAAGGAGGGAATCGCCGTCCGGCATCTCTGCGACTGGGCCTGCTTTCTGGAGCGGCACGGCCATGAAATCGACCGGCAACTGTTCCATAAGGCGCTGAACGACTACCGGCTGGACCGTTTCGAAGCGCTGATGACGGCCGCCGCCGTCCGGTATCTGGGCGCCGAAGTTCCGGAGCCGGCCTGCGATGCAGGCATGCTTGAGCGTTTCATGCGGGAAATATATGCCGTGCGCCCCATGCCGACCCGGACTTTGGCCAAACTCCGCTTCAAGCTGTTCGGCCCCATACACAACCGCTGGCGGCTGCGCCGCGTCCTGCGGACGTCCCCGTGGCGCTATTATTACGACACGATACGCGCCCAGTGGAACGAAAGGTTCACCCTGTTCCGGTAATGCGCCGCAGGCGGTGCCGGGAAGTCGGACGCAGCGCCGTACGGCCCGCCGCATCGGCACGGCAAGGGAAGCGGAGCGGCCCCCGTCACCCGGCGGCGGCCGCGAATACGCCGAACAGACCTCCGGGGCGGCGAAAAGGTCTCTTTTCGGCTAAAAATCAAAAAATTCGCCCGTTTATTGCCAATTAAAAATAAAAGATTAACTTTGCGTCCGAAAGGATAACCGACATGTATCGTTTGGTGCGTGCCGGCATGACAAAGGACATAAAGAGGCGCGAATCCGGAATTTCCGGACCTTTTTGTGTCCTTTATTGTTTAGGCTGCAAACGGAATCGACCTGCGGTGATGTTGCCGTATGGGGAAAATTGCTTATATTTGCACCGGACGAAAGGATGTGCAGGTCCTATGGGTAGGAATGCACGCGAGCAAGTTTTTTCAACAAACCGAATCAAAACGACTGACAACCGCATTCCGTCTGCGGAGGTGTCCCCAAGGTGTGCCCATGTGTGAAGAGCCGCAAAACGAACAGCAATGGTACGCAATCCGCGTCACGTACAGCCGGGAAATGGCCGCAAAGAGCTATCTGGACAGTATCGGGATCGAGAGCTACGTACCCATGCACTTCGCCGAACGGACCTACGGCGGCAAAAGACGCAAGGTCTGGGAACCGCTGATCCACAACCTGCTGTTCGTCCGGACGTCGGCCGACCGGCTGCGGGAGATAAAAGCGACCACCACCCTGCCGATCCGCTACATCATGGACCGCGAAAGCAAATCGCCGACGGTGATTCCGGAGCGGCAGATGCAGGACTTCATGGCCGTCGTCGCCACGCAGAACGAGCATGTCGAAATCGTCGCGCCGCAGGACGTGGATCTGGAAAAGGGAGATCCGGTACGCGTCACGGAGGGCATGTTCGCAGGAATCGAAGGCCGCTACATCCGCCACAAGGGACACAGCAAGGTCGCCGTGGCGATCCGCAACGTCGCAACCGCCCTGACGGCCTATATTCCGCTGAAATACATTGCAAAAATAGATTAACAATTCGCAGTAACATCCATACGTAATCCGACATACGTTCAATACGGAAATTAACGCCTCTAAATTTTCGATTTATGAAACAAGTCATGCAGGAATCCCTGCTGATCAAGCTTCCTGTAATTATCGGTGATCTATTTCTACTCAATCTTTCTTGGATATTCGCGCTGACGCTGTTTCCCCAGCCGGCATACGTCGCCCACTCGCTGGAGATATTCGCCTGTCTCAACATCTGCTTCATCCCCGGACTTTCATGGTTCGGCGTGATCCTCTCCTCGCGGATCGTTCCCTACGAGGAGATCATACGCCGCGTGTTTTACGTCGTACTCTGCCACATCGGATTCTTCACACTGATACAGACCGTGTGGAGTTACGGCCTGCTGCCGCTCCGGCTGACCGGCGTCTTCTACATATCGCTCACCGTCGCGCTGATGCTGTGGCGCTACATCTGCCGCATGGCGGTCAAGATCACCCGCGGACACGGACGCAACTCGCGGCGGGTCATCATCGTCGGCAGCAAGGACAATGCGCTGGAGGTGTATCACGAAATGGTGGACAACAGCAGCACCGGCTACCGCGTACTCGGTTTTTTCAGCAACCACGACGACAAGGCCCTGCCCGGCAACACCCCGTGTCTGGGCAGCGTAGACGAAGCCCTGCCGTGGCTGAAACGCCACCCGGTCAACGAGGTGTACTGCTGTCTCTCCACCGACCGCTATCTGGAGGAGATATTCCCGATCATGGACTACTGCGAAAACAATTTCGTGCGGTTCTACTATGTGCCCAACCTGCGCAACTACATGAAACGCGCGATGAACCTCGAACTGCTGGGCAACGTACCGATCCTCTATATCCGCGAAGAGCCGCTGCGGCAGGTTTCGAACCGCTTCGTCAAACGCGCGTTCGACGTCACGGTATCCGGCGTCTTCCTCTGCACGCTCTTCCCCTTCGTCTATCTCTTCGTGGCCTTGGGCATCAAGCTGACTTCGAAAGGCCCGGTATTCTTCATTCAGGAGCGCAGCGGCGAAAACGGCCGCACGTTCGGCTGCATCAAGTTCCGGTCGATGCGCGTAAACGACGAAGCCGACCGGGTGCAGGCGACGAAGAACGATCCGCGCAAGACCCGTTTCGGCAGCTTCCTGCGCAAATCGAGCATCGACGAGCTTCCCCAGTTCATCAACGTGCTGAAAGGCGAGATGTCGATCGTCGGTCCCCGTCCCCACATGCTCCAGCACACCGAGCTTTACTCCAAGCTGGTCAATAAATACATGGTGCGCCACCTGATCAAGCCCGGCATCACGGGCTGGGCGCAGGTGACGGGATACCGCGGCGAGACCCACGAGTTGAGCCAGATGGAGGGCCGCGTGCGCCGCGACATCTGGTATCTCGAAAACTGGTCGCTGCTGCTGGATATACGCATCATGCTCCTGACGGTGTGGAATGCGCTGAAGCGGGATGAAAACGCATATTAATTCACTTGAATAATGAAAGGCATCATTTTGGCGGGCGGCAGCGGCAGTCGGCTGTATCCGATCACAAAGGGAGTCAGCAAGCAGCTGCTTCCGGTCTACGACAAGCCGATGGTCTATTACCCGCTCT